>OGJI01000050.1_pt1 | contig 144766 bp, 121 predicted proteins | sample 1572031 | NCBI WGS metagenome assembly OGJI01 (sample SAMEA2582119, study PRJEB24529) | metagenome | biome: Human gut stool | place: China | collected 2011
AAATCCGGGCAGAGTGTTTAGTAAAGAGCAGATATATAATAGTGTTTGGAAAGAATCATATTTCGGTGATTACAACATTGTCATGAGCCATATCCGTAACATACGGGAAAAGATAGAGGATAATCCCCGCAAGCCTGTTTATATACAGACGGTCTGGGGTGTTGGCTATCGGTTCAATAAGAATATGATATAAAAAATAGCCACATTGATTTTAATATAAATCATGTGGCTGTTTTCGTGAAAAATGTTTCTAAAGTGATAAAAGGGATGACAAAAAATAGGCAAAATGTATAGAAAAAGAGAGGGGAGTGTGTTATAGTAAATATACTGGGTGGACTTTATGTATAACATATTCGAAGGTGGTTTATACAATGACAGGTATATCAAAAGTACTGGAAACAGAATTGAATGGTTTGAAGGTTAATCTTTTTGAATTTGATATTGAAAATGAAGAAAGATTCAATGAGATAAAAGCATATTTAGTTAATAAAGTAAAAATATCTAAAGTACATAATATAGAAGAATATGATTTGACGTATTATGGAACAAAAAATTTGAATCCAGATTTTGTGGCCAGATTTAATGAGCAGGTTGCAAAAATCAATATTCCAAAAAAAACGAAAATACCACAATTTGATGTTCGTAGAGAACGCGTAACAGAATGGATGGCACAGTATTTGCTAGAACATGAATATGGTTGTAAGTTTTATGATGAAGCTGATAAAAGAGTAAATTTGAAGACCGTTGAAATTGATAAACATACTGACGGGATAGATGTGCCTGGTATTTGGATAGATAATGATAGAATTCGATTTGTTGTATGTGAGGTCAAGGCATCTGAAGCAAATCAAATACCATGTGATTCTGTGCAATCTTTACAACAGGATATTCAGAAAGCTATTGATGATGTAGATAATCGAGTTTCTCACGAAATTTTGGAATATATGCATGGTATAAGAAATGTTAAAATGCAGGATGATATATTAGAAAAAATAGTAGACTTTTTAGCGAAATTAATTGCTGGAGAAAAGGAAGACTTAGCAGATAATATAATGTTCTTCCCATTTTTGCTTAGAAATAACGAGAAAATTGTTCCAGAGATGAACATAGACGATTATAAAAATTTTTCTTTACAGGGAGTTAAAAGAGAAAATGTCGAGAATATAATCTTATCATTTAGAAAGAAATTTTCTGAATTTAGCAATGAAGTCTATGAAGAGGCAATAGGTGAATAGCAATGGAATATATTAAGAGCATAATAAATTCAATAGAGAAAGTATTTGATGTAAGCGAAGAAAATATTTCTTCGCTTACTGTTATGCTCGCAGATATTGAAACTAGTCATTTATATAATAAGTTTTCTGCAGAAGAACAAAGTAAGAAATATTTGAATAGTGATTTACTTTCTAAGGCGAATTTGTTGAATGCATTATTGGAAATTGTTTTAGAAAATCCAAATATGGATTTAATTGAGAGCGACAAACGAAAAGAGTTACTTGTAGGATTATGTGGAACAGTAGCATCCCTGTATGAACAAGTTCTAGATCAGATTAATGATAATGAGTGTTGGGAAAATATGTCATACTTGGTTATGTATAGTATGTTATCTTATATGGCAGATAGACAGACAATGTCTGATTTGGTTATTAAGGAATATAATGCTAAATTGACCCAAATGATGAGTTTATACAATGAATTCCCAACAATGCAGAAATTAGAATATGATACATACTATCTAATTGTATTATTGATGAGTAATATTAAAAATTATGATGGATTGACACGGTTAAATTCCTTTATCAAAAGAGCAAATTATAGTTTGGATGAGGCTCAAAGGGAAGAACTTGCAAAAGCTGAGTTAGATATACTGGTTAGTCTAAAGATTGCTTCTTATGGAAATATTATTTATTTGACGACGGTTTTAAAAGAATATCTTTTTAGTGGTAAGATTGATAGCTCGGAAAATCAAGATATATATAGTGTTATCGATATGTATTCATATAATGCATTTCATTTGCTGGATAATGAAAGTATTGACTTGAAACTTATTGGGCATTTGTTGCGATATGCATATGAAAGAGTAGCGGAAAATTCAATATGGAACATTGCAGAAAAGTCACCATTAATAAGAAAGTTTATCGAAGAAAACCTTTCCAATGGTAATAGATACATATATTCTTTATTGCCATCTCAAAGAGAGGTTATTTCGGATGTGTTAACGCCTAAAAAGAGTATTGTTGTTGGAATGCCGACTAGTGCAGGAAAGTCGTTGCTGGCAGAGATGCAGATATTATTTAGTATTCATAACTATAGAACAGCCGATTTTAATCCTACAGTTTGTTATATTGTTCCAACTAATGCACTTATTGATCAAGTTAAAATTGATTTGCAAAGTGATTTTAAGGAATTTAATTTTAATATAGAAACAGCATTACCATATTATGATGTTGATGAGATAGAAAATGAAATTTTGACGCGAGAGCATATTGATATATTAATTAGTACACCTGAAAAATTAGAGGCACTTGTAAGACAAAATCATCCGGCAATACAAAACACTCGTTTAGTTATTATGGATGAAGCACATAATTTAGGAGATAAATCACGGGGCTCTAAATTTGAACTGGTCTTATCATCTATAAAGCAAAATATGAAAGAGGCAAATTTTCTTTTATTAAGCCCCTTTATTAGTAATGCTCAGGAAATTAGTGAGTGGTTAGCCGACTCACCAAGAAATGCAGATACTATTTCCATAGAGTGGGCACCAACAAAACAATATATTGGTTGTAATTTACTTGATAGTAAGAAAACAAAATCTGTTCTACAATTTTACAAATCACCAAGAAACCAATTGGGGACAGAAGATGTTGAAATTTCCTTGAACTTGAACCCGCAGGATGTGAAAGAAGAGCTTGGATTAGATAGTATTGATAATACGGTTCGACTTTGTGTGGTTCTGAATGATTTTATTGAACAGGAAGGGAATATTTTAGTTTTGTGTGGTGGCAGAGGTACCACTTTGAAATTGGCATCTTATACGAAAATGTATTTTGAAGAAAAAGGTATGCTGCCTGATATGAGCTGTGACGAAGAAATTCAACGTGCTATAGAAATTGTAAAGTTAGAAAATGGAGAAAATGATCCTTTAATCGAATGTTTGAAATTTGGTATTTGTTATCATAATTCTGGCTTATCAAGTCTGGTCAAGGAAACTATCGAGGAATTAGTTCGAAACAATAGGATAAAACTCATATTTGCAACAACAACATTGGCGCAAGGAATGAATTTCCCGATTAATACGGTTATTTTTGATACAGTTAAATTGCGTAATAAAGGTGATTTATCAAACGCTGAGTTTTGGAATATAGCAGGGCGTGCTGGTAGAGCATACAAGGATAAAGAGGGATATATTATTCTTTCTTATTCTAATTCCCAGAAAGAAACCAAGGCAACGGTGAAAAGATATATTGAATCAGATTTAAAAGAAGTAATATCTTCACTGAATGCTTATTTTACGGGAAATAATATTATAAGTCTCGACTACAATGTGTTAAAAGATTCAAATAATGCACCAATATTAAATTTGTTGCAATATATAAATCATATATTGAACATTAGTTATGATTATGACATTAGCCCAAAAGATATTGCTAAAATTAGGGGAATATTAACAGATTCGTATTTGTATCATAGTTTGAGTAAACAGGAAGGTTTTATTAATGCACAAAGAAAATTAAATACTTTTGTAACACAATATATTCGACATGTTAACAAAAATAAAAAGGAGGATATGGCGAAGGCTGATGAATTAGGTATTAGTGATATAAGTTACACAAAGGTTAAATCTATAATAGGTGCGTTTATCTATGGACTGAAAGAAAAAGGAGATCATGAGTATAAGGCTTCAGAAATTATTCTTCGAACTAGGAATATTAAGCGTTTGACAGAGATTATTAATATTATTGCAAAAATTCCTGAAATAAAAATTGATATGTTAGGGCAAGGGAAGCTGGATCCAGAAAATATAGCTAAGTTACTTATGGGCTGGGTAAATGGCGATAAGGTGAGAGATATTGCGAAAGAAATTAAACGACCAGGGCAAAGCGATGAAGATGCAATTTCTTTATGCAATCGTTATCTTAATAGCCAGATGAAGTCTTATATGCCATGGGGAATAAATATATATCAGGCTGTGAGCTTTGATTTGCAGACAGAAAATGCACAAATGTTACCTTCTTATATTTATTATGGGGTATCAAGCAAGGAAGCGGTAATTGTATCAAAGTTGGGCGTGCCAAGATTTGCTGTTGATAACGTGTTGAGGGTTCTTAAAGAGAAGAATCCTGAATTACCAATTAGTATAGAGGATATGGATCGGTTAAGGGCGGCGATAAACAAAATAGAATCTGCTGATTATCAAGTTGAAAATACAAAGGGTAAAATAATCAAAGAGATTATTGACAAGCGTATAAAGGGAATATGATGTAATTCTAATATGGAATAGGCATAACGAGTCCAATTTTTTACACTTTGTCCATAATTTAGCCTGTGCTTTAAGGTAGTGTGATGTACCGATGATTTACATGAATATTGTAGGTTGTTGGTCAACTTGAAAAATGCAAGTCGATGCAGCGGTATCGTTGAGTGAATCCAACGATGTATGATGGGGAAACAGACAAGAATTTTACATACTTGTCATTGGCACAGTAAGTTATAGATGTAATTTGACTTTAGATAAAATAATGATAAAAAATAATTATAATGTAGATGAATTTTGGAAAGGAGAAAGATGGAGTATATAACAATAAGCAAATACATGCAGACTGATTTGGGTGATGTAAAAGCCTATATATTTATTGCTAAAGTAAAGGATATATTGCCAATATATTATGTTGCAGTTAGAGGAAGAGATGATGTTGAAGGTGCAGTTCAGAGAGTTTTGAATAGACGAAGAATCAATTCAATAAAAGACTTTGTTTTGGATGGAAACATGTTTTTTAATACATTTATATTAAATTGGACAGATGAAAACTATGCATTGCTGGTAGACGAAAATACGATAAAAATACCAATGGTCAATGGTGGAGCTCAGGTTATAGATGGTCAACATAGGTTAGAGGGATTAAAAAAAGCGATAGAAGAAAAAGAAGATATTGGTGAAGAACCAATAATAATAATTATGACAGAAAAAATGTCAACAAAAGCTGCTGCTAAAATATTTCTGAATATTAATACAGAACAAAAGCCTGTACCTAAAAGTCTGGTATATGATTTATTTGGCGAAGTTAAGGATAAAAATTCTTACATAGTTCGAGCAACTGATATTGCAACAGAATTGAATGATAATCCAGATTCACCATATTATCAGTGCATAAAGAAGCCAGGATCTGCACAAGGGGTAGGAAAGGTGGATTTATCAACAATAGTTAATGCACTAAAAGGGTATACTGGTGATGAAGGGGTTTTTCAGCAGTATCATTTTGATGATTACGAAGTACAATATAAAATCATCACAAATTTCTTTTCGGTAATTAAAAAATATTATTCTAAGGAAGGATGTTGGTTAAAAAATAGTAACCCATTTATGTCTAACGCGGGTTTCTATGCAGGAATAAAATTTTTGTGCGAAGATTTAATTGATAAATGTGTTGAGAGAAAATCTTTTGAACAATCAATAATTTCTAGTCTGATTGATTTGGATGAAGTAGGATTACTCTATAGAGAAGATATAAAAAATATGCAAGGAAAAGAACAGAGAAATGAAATTTATAGGTATTTAAAAAATTCTTTGTTAAGAGAAGTGCCAGAGCAAAATGAGTATAAATTTTAAGAGAAATAGAACTCAGCAAAAATATGAATCAATATTAGGAATATCGTCAGTAGAAGAATTAGTACAAAATAAACAAAATTTCAAAACGCATGTGTTATCAAGAGAAGAGGCTAACCAATTAAAAGTTTTACTTCAACAGGATGCGATAGATTTTTTCTATAGTGCGGTAGTAAGTTTTTCAGAAGGTATTGATGCTATTTATTTGAAAAGATATTCGTGGGCTACTGTGAAGTTTTATTATTCAATTTTTTATTTGTTAAGAACATCAATGGCTTGTAGCGGATATGCATTATTAAGAAATTGTAGCATGTATAGACTGAAGGTCGCAGCAGGAGAAATGCCATATGGAACTAATAATAAGAAGTACAATTCTACACATGGAGGGACAATAAGTCATTATAAAGATGTGTTTGCTGGAACAGATATTCTGTTGACTAACCTAATTGATGATGTTGATGTATATCAATGGATGGAGGATGTCAGAGATATAGTGAATTATCGAGAAGTAGGCTTTGAAGAACCAGAATGTTTAGAAGTGTGGAATAAATATAAAGAAGCATTAGATATAGGCACTTTGTCTGACTTGTTGGAACTTTTAGTGAATGACTCACAGTATATTTATTGCTTTCAAGAAGAATATGCGGTGGTAGCGATTCCTATTAAGAGAATGCAGCAAACAATTGCGGATTTGGCTGGTAGAGGGTGGCTATCATTAATTTCTACAGATAGAAAAGAATATGCTAATAGAATAATTAAGAATAGTGAAAGAAATATTAGTATTTTTGATAATCTAAATGTAAATCATTAAATGTGACTGAAAAAGCTTGAAAGATTCAAATAAAAGAAATAGGAAAAGTACAACAGATGATGGAATTTATTAATGAAAATATTATTAGGGTTTCTGCGCTTGGTGTTTCGTTGGTTTCTCTGTTTTTTACAATCAGAAGAGAGTTGAAATCGATAATTAGGATAAGTATTAAACCGTGTCAAGGCGAGTGCGTTTATTTTACAAGAGTAGATAATTTGATCTGCTATGGTATTATTGTATGTAGAGTGAAGATTATAAATAAGTCCAATACAGCATGTGGCATCAATGATATTTATTTGAAATTAGGGAATGAAGAATATGAGGCGGAGCCTTTTAATAAAATTGTAGTGACTAATAGTGATGACATTAAGTTCCTAAATATACACACATATTCCAGAATATATGAGACTAAATAGTGAAAATATTTTTAACAACTTGTTGTTACAGCCATATGAAACACGAGAGGTATATATAACGTTCTCTTCAAGCATTTCTATTCCCAAGGAGATAGTTTTTTGGGACAAAAAGGCAAAACTGAAAATGACTGTTGCAAACAGAAAATTTACTTCTAAAGTAAGAGTACAATTGATATCAGGTGCGCTAAAGCAGGAATGGGAGTACTCGCATGAAAAATAAAAGAAAAGAATCTGCACTTTATAGCGAAATCCTTTTTTCGATTATTATGCCATAATTTACAGCCTATTATAAAATAGTTGTTAATCGAAATTCTCCGACAATCACTCTATACACGTGATATACAAACGACCTCAAAACTCCAGTAAATCTGTGGACACCTTAGAAGCTGCTATGTTGGCTCAGGGTGTTTGCTAATCTTTCTATCAAAAATTACATCTTACCATTCAAAATCAACAGCTTACCGCAATTTGATTGCGGCAGGCTGTTTTTGCGTCTATGCTGTAGAAAAGGTGAAGGGAGCGGATACAGGATGGATGCAATCATAAAAGTAGAGAATTTAAAAAAGTATTTTAAGGAAGTAAAGGCTGTAGATGATATCAGCTTTTCAGTGGAGAGAGGTGAGTTATTCGGATTCCTGGGAGTGAATGGGGCAGGCAAGTCTACGACAATCAATATGATGTGTACGCTGTTTCGTCCAACGGCAGGGGAGATAGTAATTGATGGCTGTCTCGTAGGTAAGGAAGATGCGCAGATCAGAAAGAGAATCGGCGTGGTATGGCAGAACAATTGCCTGGACGATAAATTAACGGTTAAAGAAAATCTGTATGTAAGAGGTGCCCTTTTCGGGGAGAAGAGGAATTCGTTCAGGGAGCATGTGACAGAGCTGTGTGAGAGACTACAGCTGCAGGATGTATGGAGCAGAAGATATGAGAATCTGTCGGGAGGGCAGAAGAGACGCTGCGAGATTGCGGCTGCATTATTGAACAGACCGGAAGTACTGTTTCTGGATGAGCCAACGACAGGTTTGGACCCTGCAACCCGCAGGCTGGTATGGGAGAGCATAGACCAGATGCGTATTCAGAATCAGATGACGGTCTTTCTTACGACTCACTATATGGAAGAGGCAGCCAGGGCGCAGCACATAGCGATTATGGACAGCGGGAAGATAAAAGAGGTTGGTACGCCTTTTGAATTAAAAGAAAAATATGCAGAAGATACGTTACGATTAATCCCTGTGCAGGATAAGGAAACAGAACTGACAGAGGCTTTGCAGGGACATTCTTATCAGAAAGTGCAGGAGGCTTATCATCTGCAGGTCGCAAAAAGCATGGATGCATTACCGGTACTTGCCAAAGCAAAGCCATATATCAATGGATTTGAGATGATACAGGGAACGATGGATGATGTCTTTTTGAATATTACGGGAAAAACACTTGGAGCTGGTTCCGGGGAAGGTTTGTAGAAAGGCGGGAGTTTGAGATGAGAGAGATTTTTTATTTGACAAAGAGAAATTGTCTGGTGTATTTAAGGGATAAAAGCGCAGTATTTTTTTCCTTATTGTCTATGCTGATCGTATTGGGACTGATGGTCGTTTTCCTTGGAAAGATGAACAGTGAGAATGTGTTGTCAGTAATAGAAGAATATGGGGGATGCGAAATCACGGCGCAGGACAGGGAAAACGCAGCATATCTGATACAGATGTGGACACTTGCCGGAATTATATCAGTAAATGCGGTGACAGTTACAATGACAGTGCTTGGAAATATGGTGCAGGACGAGACGAGAAAGAGGATTATGGCTTTTTATGTGACACCGGTAAAAAGGCTTTATCTGGCGCTGGGATATATTTTCTCCGCCTGGGTTATCGGAACTTTTATGTGTCTTCTAACATTTGCAATGGGAGAGGTATTCTTTTTCCTGAAAGGGTATGATATGCTTTCCATAGAGGCTATGTTCAAGTTGACAGGAATGATCATGTGCAGCGCCTTGACATATTCTTCCATAGGATACGTAATTGCATTGTTTGTACACAGTAACAGCGCATGGAGTGGTATTCTGACAATTATCGGTACTCTGGTTGGTTTCGCAGGAGGCATTTATCTGCCGATGTCACAGCTTTCTATCGGAGTACAGAAGATTCTCAAGGCACTTCCGATATTGCATAGCGTGTCCATGATGAGGGCGGTCAGTACGCAGCAGATCGTGGAACAGACCTTTGCAGGAATGCCGGATGGGCTGATTCCTGTGTACCGTGATAAAATGGGAATCACAGTTACTGTGGCAGGCAATATATGGAGTATAAGAGAACAGGTGTTATTATTAATGGCATATACTTTTTGCGCTATTATATTAGCAGTTATCGTGACAAGGAACAGGAAGCTAAAGGACAGGTAAAAGAGGGGGTAATCGGGTGAGAATTACGATACTGGATTGCAGTGAAGGGGAAGAGGAAGAAATTATCATAAAATGCCGGAACATGGACGAACAACTCCTTCGTACAATCTATGCACTGAAAGCAGGACGGGATAAAATTACTGTATCCAAAGAGGATAAACTCATGCAGATACAGCCAGGGGATATTTATTATTTTGAAGCAGTGGATAACAGGGTGTTTGTCTATATGGAGAAGGAAGTTTATGAAACGAAGCTGAAGCTGTATGAGCTGGAAGACAATTTTCAGAATACAGATTTTTTCAGGGCTTCCAAGTCAACGATCATCAATCTGGTTCATGTGAAGAATCTAAGCCCATCACTGGGAGGCAGATATGAGGTATGTATGAAAAATGGGGAAAAACTCATGATCTCCAGACAATATGTACCTGATTTGAAACGTAAACTTGGGTTAAAAGGTTAGGGGGAGAGAAAATGAGAAAAATAAAAATGGTTCTCAATAAATTTATGGCGATTACTACGGGTGAATTGCTTGCAGTCGGCTTTTTCACCAATATTCTGTATCCCATTGATTCTATTACATCGGATATATTCTGGCAGATTCTGTTTACGTCCTTCCTTTGTGCACTCAGTACACTAATCTATCCGGATGACAGAATATCTACCAGAAAAGCCATTATGCTCACAATGATTCATTATTTCATTATCATTGCTATCGTTCTGGGCTGCGGTTATTTATTTGGCTGGTACACGGTTACGCATATAAAAAGTGTTGTATATATGGTTCTGTCCATTACAGTCATTTATGGGGTAATATCTGCGATTAGTTGGAAAAAGGCAGTAGCTGAGGCAAATAAACTCAATGAACGGATTCAGGAATACCAAAAGAGAGTATAACCTTCATAAAGCAGTAGCCAAATTTGATATTTTGCGCAATAATCTATATAGAAAGCGATGTGCTTCCGAAACTGGTTTATAACAGTCAGGAATCTTATAATTTGGGGGAATGGATATGACACAAGAGCAAAAGGAGTATCTGCAGAAATTTTGGACGGATATAGAGAGGGCAGGGGATGAGCTGCGTAATCAGCCCATGCCGGAACTAAGAGAGGAAGACTTTTTCCTTTTTAAGGAAACAGGCAACCGTCTTATTTATGAGGGGGAGTATTTTGGACGCAGAAAGTACTTAACGGTATTTGGTATTTTATCAGAATTTGAGGGTAGGGAAGAGGATTTGAAGATGCTCTCACAGGTGCTGGATGCCATTTGTACAGAGAAGTTCTGGGCACTGCCTGCACATGTGGATTTTGACGCACTGGATGAGAAGACGATTGACCTGTTTGCAGCAGAGACTGCACAGAGTCTGCTGGAGATTGTGGATATACTGGGAGATAAGCTGCCTGCGCAAACAGTAGAAAGAGTTGTATGTGAGGTAACTGATAGAGTGATTGTGCCTTTTGTGACATCAACAGTACCTTACAGCTGGTGGGAACAGGATCGTTGCAACTGGGCAGCAGTATGTGCAGGTTCGGTAGGAATGGCGGCTATTTATCTATCCCACTGGTATGAGAAAAGGCAGCAGCCGAAGGATGAGAGACTGCCAGAGGGTTGGAAACAATCTATTATCGGCCGTGTCTGTGATGCACTGCAATGCTATCTGGATGGAATGGAAGAGGATGGCGCATGCACGGAAGGATTGGGCTATTATGCATACGGAATGAGTTATTACACTGGTTTTGCCCAGGCTCTGTATCAGGAGACAAAAGGCAGTATAGATCTGATGAAAAAGCCAAAATGTGAAAAAATCGCATTATTCCAGCAGAAGTGCTATTTTGGCGGAGGGGTCAGTGTAAGCTTCTCAGATGGCAGCAGCCATGAGACTTTCCTGCCGGGACTTACTTCTTATCTCAAGCATTGCTATCCTCAGGTAATGACACCTGATTATTCTCTTGCGAGGTCTTTTGACGGGGATGCCTGCTACCGCTGGCTTTCCAATGAGCGGAATATCCGCTGGCTGAAACAGTATGACAATGCGGAAACAGAAAATGAGACAGCTAAGGATTGGAGTTATGAACTGCTTGCGGCTGCCCAGTGGATGATGTGCAAGGATCCGGCAGGAAATGGATATGCGGCAAAAGGCGGTAATAATGATGAGAACCATAATCATAATGATATCGGACATTTTCTGTGCATTTATGAAGGTGAGATGCTGCTGACGGATCTTGGCGCCGGTGAGTATACCAGAGATTATTTCTCCGATGGAAGATACGGGATTCTGTGCAACCGCTCCCTGGGACATTCTGTACCTCTGATCAATGGACAGGAGCAATGTGCCGGTAAGGAATATGCAGCAGATGCTTTCTGCTGGGAGGAAAAAGACAAGACCTTGACGATATCCTTTGGTGGGGCTTACCCAGATGGATGTATTCATAAAATACAGCGTAGTATTCGTGCCTGGGATGAGGATGTACAATTACATTTGTGTGTAGAGGATTCTTTTGAGGTATCGAAACAGACAAGGACAATTACGGAGAATCTGGTAACGCAGTATCTGCCGATAGTAGAAGGCAATGTGATTCAGATACAGGGTAACAGGGCAAAGATGGAGATTATAGTAGAAGGTGCAGATGGGGACATTCAGATATTATCGGAGTCTCACAGTAATCACAACGGGCGGCAGGAGCCGGTGTATCTGCTGCAATGGAATGTGAAATTACAGGGTAAGGATACGGTATGCAATATGAGTATATGCTGCAGTCCGAGATAGCAGACAACATATAAATATCCACAAAATTATCCACAATATCCACAGATATCACTACAAAATTCATAAAAATATGTAAAATTGACAAAAAATTCAGGCAATTTATATATTTACAGACAGATAAAGGATACAGATTTTATGAAAGAAAATCTTAAAGCCTGATAAATATAACAAGTATCGTGGTCTATAATGGGTGAAAATCAGAAGAATATGCTATTGCTTTTTACTCTTAAAAAGGATATAGTAAAAACAAAGCATGATAATAATTTAACGCACTAAAATTTATAAGCGCAATACTGCGTAGAAAGAGGTAAGTTATGGCAATCTTAGTTACAGGCGGTGCCGGTTTTATCGGTAGCCATACAGTAGTTGAATTACAGAATGCAGGCTATGATGTAGTTGTATTAGATAATCTTTCCAATGCAAGTGAGAAATCCTTACAGCGAGTAGAGAAGATTACAGGTAAGCCTGTTACCTTTTACAAGGCAGATATCCTTGACAGAGAAGCTCTGGAAGAGATATTTACAAAAGAAAAGATTGATTCCTGTATTCACTTTGCAGGACTTAAGGCAGTAGGTGAGTCTGTTGTAAAGCCATGGGAATATTATAATAACAATATCGCAGGTACTTTAACACTGGTAGATGTTATGAGAAAGCATAACTGCAAGAACATTATCTTCTCTTCTTCTGCTACTGTATATGGAGATCCTGCATTCATTCCTATTACAGAAGAGTGCCCTAAGGGACAGTGTACGAATCCTTATGGCTGGACGAAATCCATGCTGGAGCAGATTCTGATGGATATGCAGAAAGCAGATCCTGAATGGAACGTCATCCTGCTTCGTTATTTTAATCCTATCGGTGCCCATAAGAGTGGTCTGATTGGCGAGAATCCTAATGGTGTACCTAATAATCTGATGCCATATATCACACAGGTAGCTGTAGGTAAGCTCAAACAGCTTGGTGTATTTGGTAATGACTATGATACTCCGGATGGAACCGGCGTAAGAGATTATATCCATGTAGTAGATCTTGCTGTTGGTCATGTAAAGGCATTGAAGAAGATTCAGGAGAAGGCTGGTCTGTGCATTTACAACCTGGGTACAGGCGTAGGCTACAGTGTACTGGATATCGTTAAGAATTTTGAAGCAGCTACAGGCATTAAGATTCCTTATGAAATCAAACCAAGACGTGCCGGAGATATTGCTACATGCTACTCTGATGCATCTAAGGCAGAGAGAGAGCTTGGCTGGAAAGCACAGTATGGTATTAAGGAAATGTGTGAAGACAGCTGGAGATGGCAGTCACAGAATCCTAACGGATATGATGATTAATATAAGATAAAGAAAGTCCCACCTCATTAGAGGTGGGATTTTTGCGTTTTGATAAGCTTGCATTCTTCTTCTGGTCATGTTACACTGTAACAGACTACTTTACATATGTAAAGACATATGTAGCTATACAGGAGGAGAGTATGGAGAAGTTTAAAAGTTTTCTAAAACGTAAAGACATTGAAATATCTGCCAAAAGATATGGAATTGATGCCCTTGGAGCAATGGCACAGGGGTTATTTGCCTCACTGCTGATTGGAACAATTATTGCTACGCTGGGTGAACAGTTGGGAATGGAAGTACTGGTCAATATAGGAGGATATGCGAAGGCTGCTACAGGACATGCAATGGCAGTTGCCATAGGATATGCACTGCATTGCCCACCGTTGGTATTGTTCTCACTGGTTGCTGTAGGTGGTGCAGCCAATACACTGGGTGGTGCCGGAGGACCTCTGGCAGTATTACTGGTAACAATTGTAGCTGCAGAATTTGGTAAGACCGTTTCCAAAGAAACCAAGATTGACATTATCGTGACGCCTTTTGTTACGATTACGATAGGAAGTCTGTTATCCATGTGGTGCGCACCTGCGATTGGTGCGGCAGCCAGTGCAGTTGGAGCAGCGATTATGTGGGCAACTGAATTACAGCCTTTCTTTATGGGAATTATCATCTCTGTCATTGTAGGAATTGCATTGACATTACCTATCAGTAGTGCTGCAATCTGTGCGGCTTTGAGTCTGACAGGATTAGCTGGTGGTGCTGCAGTGGCAGGCTGTTGTGCCAATATGGTAGGTTTCGCGGTATTAAGCTTTAAGGAGAACAAGTGGGGCGGATTATTTGCCCAGGGAATTGGAACCAGTATGCTGCAGATGGGCAATATTGTACGTAATCCAAGAATATGGCTTCCTGCAATTCTTACTTCTGCAATTACAGGACCGATTGCCACCTGTATATTTAAGCTACAGATGAATGGTGCAGCAGTTGCATCTGGTATGGGTACTTGTGGTCTGGTTGGACAGATTGGTGTATATACAGGATGGATCAATGACATTGCAGCTGGTACGAAGAGTGCTATTACAGCCTTTGACTGGATAGGACTTATCCTGATCAGCTTTATCCTGCCAGGAATCCTTGCCTGGGCATTCGGACTCCTCTTACGCAAACTTGGCTGGATCAAGGAAGGGGATTTGAAGTTAGATTTATAAACTTTTGGGACGCAATTTGCCTCTGTCAATTGATTTTGTGAACACGTCGAAACTGTAAGTACTTCTAAGCATCTACAGAAAAAATGCTTTTATTACAAGTCCTGCGCCTGAACTCGCCTGCGGCTCAGACAACGGCTCGGACTTGCCAGCATTTTTTCTTTGCTGCTAAGAAGTACTAACAGCCCCTCCTAAGGTTCACAAGACTCAATTGACAGAGGCAATTGCTGTCTATTGAAAACTTTCAATTTTAGATATTTTAAATTGGTATATACAGCAGAAAAGTTCATGATAGCTAGATGAATGCAGTTCTTAGAAATACTTACATCACGTACGTGGCAAATGAATCGAACTATCATGAACTTTCTGCGTAACTTAGTATTTATTTGTAGATTCCCTGAAAGATTTTACCGGCATGTTTCTGCAGGGTGTTGAGGACGATCATACCGAGGATACCGCAGGAAATGAATTCGCCGATGCCTACAGTCAATGCGAAATAAGGCAGGCTGCCTTCAAACTGATAAACATAGGATAATACCAGAGGTACGACAATGATGTTCGCAATGATAGGCGGAAGTGGTGCCAGCCATTTGTGCTTACGCAGTGCATAAGTACCGAAAGCACCAACCAGAGTAGCCAGACTTCCAAAGATGACATCCAATGGCATACAGCCGGTAAGAATGTTGCTGAGCAGACAGCCTGCGAACAGACCGGGTATTGCAGCCGGAGTGAAATAGGGCAGAATTGTCAGCGCCTCAGAGAAACGGACCTGAATGGCATAATTAGCCAGACCGAGTGCATTTGCAATAAAAGTCAACACGATATACAGTGCCGCAATCATTGCTGCCTGTGCCAGAAACACAGTAGGGGATAATTTTTTCTTCATATTGTTATGCTCCTTTAGTTTTAATTAAGGTCAGGAAGGTCTCGAACTGACCGATGGGCAAATTTAAGCCCGATTCCTCATTATACTAAAAAAAAGCAAAATGTCAAGAAATGATTTTTTTATAATCCAAGTGTAATCTGAATCAGATTTTTATCCAGCATAATGGTACGGTTCCATGGGTTGAGAATGATGCCGGAAATAGCATCAGCCTGAAGGGCAGAGGTGAAGAGTTGCTTGATATCTGTCATAAAGGTTGACATAACACTATTACTTCCTTTTAATTCTTCATCAAAACTGGTAAATGCCATCCACCAGACTTTCCCATCATCAGTCGTAATTGCCTGTAATTTCAACTGATTGTCACCTGTGGGTGGTTCTACTGCAATTACGAATTGTCCTTTTTCCTGCATGCGTCTGCGGATTACGGTCAGAGTATGTGCCAGCATTTCCTGCGTAGGCTCCTGCTGTAAGGCAGCAATCGCTTCTTCTATTTTCTCATTTCCCTGTAACTCGTTATCTTTCATGAATTTCCTCCGTATTTATATATAATTGTAATAATTCTGTTTATTCGCAAATATCAGTTCTTCTGGAAGTTAATTATATAGGAATTGAACGGGTTATGCAATTGGATGAATTAACGGTTGTGATAAATGTCTTACCATGATAGAATAAGAATAGGAAAGCAGACATTTGTAAAACGCAGATTTTCAACATAACAGGTATACATACCGTCACTTATTAAGAATAGAGTTTTACAAATGTCTGAAACAGAAATGCATAAGGAGGGGGTAATTTTGCATTGGCAGAGAAAAGAGCTGATATTGCTTGGAGTAGCAGCGGCTGTGACATTAACCGGCTGTGCACAAAATGAGCAGGGCAATCCATCAGAACAGACGCAGGAGGCAGGTATGGAAGAAAAACAGGAGGTACAGGTATCTGAAGAATCAGGCAAAGAGGCGGTTGATGCTACAGTGGTAATCGACCCGGCAAACGCTTCCACATTTCATGCTGGTAAGTTTGAAGGCTGGGGAACGAGCTTTTGCTGGTGGGCGAACAGAATCGGTTATTCAGATACGTTGACCCAACAGGCAGCACAGGCTTTCTATGATAAGGAGCAGGGACTTGGGCTGAACATTATCCGGTATAATGTCGGAGGCGGAGATGATCCAGAGCATGATCATATTACAAGAACGGATTCTGATATGCCGGGGTATGCAATCAATCCGTCCTATGATGAAGCAACTGGTGAGTATACGTGGGAATATGACTGGAGTGCAGATGCCAACCAGCGAAATGTGCTGTTGCAGGCACTGGAAGTATGTGGAGAGGATGCTGTCGTAGAGGGATTCTCCAATTCTGCGCCGTATTTCATGACCAATTCAGGATGTAGTTCGGGAGCACAGTTATCGAATAAGAATAATCTCAAAGACGATGCTTATGATGCCTTTGCACAGTACATTGCAGACGTGACAGAATATTACAAAGATACATATAATGTGGACTTTTCGAGTTATTCAGCAATGAATGAGCCATATACTGATTATTGGGGCGCCTACAGCTGGAAGCAGGAAGGCTGCCATTTTGATATGGGAGAATCCCAGTCACAGATGCTGCTTTCTCTTAGAAATGCCTTGGATGCCAAAGGTCTGGATCAAGTGCAGGTATCAGGAACAGACGAAACCAGCATAGATGTGCAGATTCTTTCCTATGGTCAGTTAAGCCAGGAGGCAAAGGACGTTGTAGACAGAATTGATACACATACCTATGGCGGTTCCAGACGTGAAGCATTACGTACTCTGGCAGAAACAGAAGGCAAGAATCTATGGATGTCAGAAGTAGACGGCGGAGATACAGCAGGAGAAAATGCAGGAGAAATGGGAGCTGGATTATGGCTTGCCCAGAGAGTCATTACAGATATGAATGAGCTGCGTCCATCAGCATGGGTTATGTGGCAGGCAATTGATAATCATATCTGTGCAGAGGGCTATCAGGGTAGAACAGATTCAGGAATGCCGGATATTTCGGGTGGTTATTGGGGACTGGCTGTGGCAGATCACGATGAGCAGCAGTTGATACTTACCATGAAATACTATGCACTGGGTCAGTTTACCCGATATATTCGTCCGGGCTACACTATTATTTCAGGAGACGAACATTCGTTAGCTGCATATGACGCAGAAGGACACCGACTGATTGTCGTTATGACCAATGTAACCGGTAAGGACAGGAAAGTTGATGTGGATCTGTCTGCTTTTTCACAGACAGGAAGCAATGTATCTGTGATTCGTACCAGCGGCGATATGTCTTCCGGGGAAAAATGGCAGGAGCTTTCACCAATTGAGACATACGGTGCAGGTTTCTACGCAGAGCTGATTCCCAATTCAGTAACAACCTATATTGTGCAGGATGTGTATTGATTTTAAAATAGGTGATATTTTGTGCTGTCGATGATGCAATACTTCCAACAAATTTCGTTTTTTGTATAATGACAAATTATGTAAATATGTTATAATAAAGTCTGTCCATGGGAAGCAATATGCTGTAGATTGTGGGGGCAATTTACAACATGGCAGCAGAATATAATGTCTGCAAAAAAATGAAAGGAAGTTTAATAAAATGGTAGCACAAGTAACAGCAGTCATCATCTTTCTGGTGATGTTTGCACTGATTATCACGGACAAGATTGAACGTCAATACGTAACCCTTGGCTGTGGTCTTGCAACGCTGGTGCTGGTATTTGGTGTATTCATGCAGGATATGAATGCTGCAATGGAGACATTAAATATCCAATCCATCTTCACACCGGATTTCTGGTATGAGGCTGGTAACGCATCAGAGAGTTCCAGCGGTATTAACTGGGCAACAATCATCTTTATCGCAGGTATGATGGTCATGGTAGAAGGCATGGCAAAGGCGGGATTCTTCCGCTGGTTATGTATGACAATTGCAAAACTGGTACATTACAGAACCATTCCCGTTTTTATCACATTTATGATCATGTCGGCAGTTCTGGCAATGTTCATTGATAGTATTACGGTTATTTTGTTCCTGGCAGCAGTAACAATTGAACTGGCACAGTTGTTGAAATTCGACCCAATACCAATGATTCTGGCAGAAGTATTCTGCGCGAACCTTGGAGGTTCAGCAACTATGTGTGGAGATCCACCTAACATCATCATTGGTACATCTCTTGGTTATTCCTTTGGTGATTTCATTACCAATACTGGTGTGATCGGACTGATTTCTCTGGTTGTAGTTATTATCTATTTCTATTTCGTATTCAGAAAAGATCTGGCAACCAGCGATACAGAAGCAATCAAGAAGCTTGAGGCATCCGGTGGCGAGAATCTTATCGAGGATAAGAAGAGCTTTGTAGCAAGCTGTGTCATTTTTGGTCTGGCAGTTGTACTTCTGGTATCTCATGCACAGACAGGTCTGACAGTTGCTACAATTGGTCTGTTCATTGCAGTAATCACATTGATCACTGCAGGCAAGTCTGCAGGCGAACTGCTTAAGAAAGTAGATTATAAGACATTATTGTTCTTTATCGGTTTATTCGTTGTAGTAGGTGGTCTGGAGCAGACAGGAATTCTGGAGATCATTGCGGCATTCATCGGTAAGGTCAGCGGTGGCAATTCCAAGCTTATGGTTGCCATTATTATCTGGGTATCAGGTATTGCCAGCGCATTCATCGACAATATTCCTTTTGCAGCAACTATGATCCCGGTTATCAAGAGTCTGGCAGAGACAGAAGGTATTGCACTTCCTATTCTTGCTTGGGCACTGGCTATGGGTACAGATATTGGTGGCAGCGCAACACCTATTGGTGCATCTGCTAACGTAGTTGGTACTTCAGTAGCTGCCAAATCAGGTTATCCTGTAGGCTGGGGCAGATATTGTAAGGCAATGGCACCTGCAACGATTATTGTATTATTGATTTCCATGTTCAGCATCTGGTTTAGATATTTATAAAGAGGGGGTAATATACATGAGTAAGCAGGTCATTATTTCAATCGGAAGGGAATTTGGCAGTGGCGGACATGAGATTGCACAGCATCTTGCGGACAGATTCAGTCTGCCGTTATATGACTATAATCTGCTTCGTGAGATTGCGCAGGAGAAGAATGTCAGTGCATCCAATCTTGAGCAGTATGACGAAGTTCCTAAGAAGGGCTTCAGCAAGACTGTACGCGGATTTAACAATTCTCCGCAGCTGAATATTGCCTACATGCAGTTCGACTTTCTGAAGAAGAAGGCGTCAGAGGGTGAATCCTTTGTAGTAGTCGGAAGATGTTCAGAAGAAGTTCTGAAAGAATATGAAGGTCTGATCACAATATTCATATTGGGTGATATGGATAAGAAGATTGAACGTATCAAGCGGATTCACGAAATGACAGACAAGGAAGCAGCAGAATTGATTGAGAAACAGAGCAAGAAGAGAAAAGCTTACCACAATTACTTCTGTGAAACCAAGTGGGGCGATTCCAGAAACTATGAGTTGTCTATCAACAGCAGTAAGTTAGGCGAAGATGCTACCACGGATATGCTGGAAGATTATATTAAGAGAAGAATCCAATAATTTATCAACAAAAATGGAACCGGTGAAAACCGGTTCCATTTTTGTCTTATGATTTATTTCATGCCTTTCTGGCAATCTAATTCTTTGTTCTTATATCTTTCGATAATGTTGTGGATTCTGTCATTAGGATTTAACAGATCACTGATAGAAGAATCATGATTCAATGTATCAATGATGTAAGCGATATACTTACTCATATCACAGTTGATATAGTAAGGCTTCTCTAATAATTCAGGTCTTTGATAGATCAGGTTCGTAGTCAGAACTCTGTAGATCAGTCCTTCTTCATAAGCCTTATCAAATATTTCAAGTCCGCCAGTAAACAGACCAAAAGTAGTAGCTACGAAGATTCTCTTAGCTTTTCTTGCTTTCAGAGCTGCAGCAACTTCCAGTACACTTTCACCGGAGGAAATCATATCGTCAACGATCAGAACATCCTTGCCTTCTACGCTGCTGCCAAGAAATTCATGAGCAACGATAGGATTACGTCCATCAACAACTTTGGTATAGTCACGTCTCTTATAGAACATACCCATATCCAGTCCCATTACGTTAGCCATGTAGATTGCACGACCCATGCCACCTTCATCCGGGCTGATGATCATCATATGGTCAGAATCAATAGTCAGGTCAGGAACATGATTTAACAGACCTTTAATGAACTGATAGGTAGGAGATACTGTTTCAAAACCATTCAAAGGGATAGCATTCTGTACACGAGGATCATGTGCATCGAAAGTAATGATGTTATCTACGCCCATCTTTACCATTTCCTGAAGTGCCAGAGCACAGTCAAGGGATTCACGGGAATTTCTCTTATGCTGACGGCTTTCATATAAGAAAGGCATAATAACTGTGATTCTTCTTGCCTTACCACCAACAGCAGCGATCAGTCTCTTCAGATCCTGATAGTGGTCATCAGGAGACATATGGTTCTCATGACCGCACAGAGAATAAGTTAAGCTGTAATTAGCGACATCTACAAGGAAATATAAGTCATCACCACGGACAGATTCCAAGATAACGCCCTTAGCTTCACCGGTACCGAAACGGGGAACTTTGGTCTGGATAATATAGGAATCACGCTGATAGCCTGAGAATGCAAGGCTGTTCTTGTGTTCACTTTCACGCTCTGTTCTCCATTTTACGAGATAGGCATCTACCTTATCTCCGAGAGTTTTACAACCTTCCAAAGGAACAATTCCTAAGGAACCAACGGGTATCGAATTCAGATTTCTTTTTTCTTCGCGTACTGGCATTGCGAAAATCCTCACTTTCTGTTTAACAATAACTTTTTGGTGATCCGGATATCACGTCCGGTCAGTTTGCACATCCCATAATTACTTGTTATGCGGGAAAAGATTCTGTCAGAGTAACGATCCCTTAATTCCTCCAGAGACAGATTCGTAGTAATAATTGTGGATTTCCTGCGAAGATGTCTGTTGTTAAGACAGGAGAAAAGCTGGGACGATACGAAAGCATTCGTCAGTTCTGTTCCCAGATCATCAATGATCAGCAAGTCACATTCATAAATGTCCTCATAAATCCCCGATGCCGCCTCTTCACTGTTACGATCAAAGGTACTGCGTGACAGTGTCTCAAATAATTGAGCGGAACTGAAATATATTACCAGTTTACCCTGTTCGATCAGCTCTTTGGCAATGCAAGAGGACAAAAATGACTTACCAGTACCTACTGTACCATAAAAAAATAGATTGTGGTAGTCTGAATTAAAGTTTTTTACGAAATTTTGGCACTCCTTTACTGCGTTGGTGAATCGTGTAAGGTCTTCGCCTTGATAGAATTCATAGGATAAATGGTCGAAATTATCAGTCTCTAATAGTTCTTTGATGTGAGACTGTTCATAGATAAGTGAAATCTCTGCCTGACGAAAGCAGGTGCATTTATGGTTGTTCACATAGCCGGTGTCCTTACATAGAGGACATTCATAGACTGGCTCCAGATAATCGGCGGGATAACCATGAGCTGTAAGGAGGCTGGTCTTTTGCCTGGACAGCCAGGCAAGCTTCTCTTTTAATTCACTTAGGGCATTGGAATCCCCCGAAAGCATCTTGCGTGCCTGGGCAATCGAAGTAGAAGATACCTGATGATCCAGTTCTTCATATTCTGGTATCTGCTGATATACAGCATCTTTGCGCTGCTCCAGCAGATATCTTGATCTTCTCTGTTTCTCTTCATACATGCGCATAATGGCATTGTACTGACTGTTTGAAAGTGGCATGTCTGCCTCCTGTATTAGTTGCTTAAAATATTCTGCTCAAGCTGGTCAAAATCATAGTTGTTCTGTGCAAAACGGTTAAAACGGTTGTTAGCAGGTGCGGTCTGCTTTACAGGACGCTGATAGGAGGCATCCAGGGCTGCAATATCGGCTTTATGGCGAACTCCTGCCTGATACCATTTGGTTAAAATACCATCTGCATAGGCAAAGCGGTGAGAGTCTGTTGTCATGACCGTTTTATCGCAGGCTTCCTGAATCACATCCAGTAAAAAGCCATACTCTTTGGTCCATTTATTGATATACTCCAGTTCCTTGGGAGCGGGAGAAGTATTTTTTCCCAGGGACTTCATGATGGTATATACAGTTTTGTCATATTTCCTGGACGCCATCTGAGCCTGCTTGGGGTCGGTGATACCCTGCTCTGCCCAGGAAAGAGCGACCTTTTCCATATATCGGAAGTCTTTCTTGCCGCGCTCTACACAGTGCTGTACCAGATAATCAATCAGATCTGCGCTGAAACCAAGACGATCGTAGAAGAAGAGAATCGTCTCCATATCGCTTCTGGTAAGCTGTCTGCCAAGATACTGTTCGGTTACGAACAGAAGCTGTTGTGTTTCTTCATTCTTTTTGAAATTCTTCAGATCATCCATGGAGTAGGATGGTCTTTCCGGCTGGGAAGCTACTTCTTTTACCGGATATTCCGCTATCGTGGCTGTTGCGCCAAAGGGAGCCTGCATAGATGCAGGAGCAGCATTCATCCGGGCAGACATGGGATTCTGCGGGGACATTGCAGAAGCTGCAGCCATTGGTTTGGGCGCAGTCATACCGCTTTGCATAGATGCCGGTCTGATAAAGGACAGAACCGGTGTAATACGGGGTGCGGTTCTTACCGGTGCCTCGTATGGGTTGTCCAGAGAGAGAACCTGTATACCGGATAGATTGTGGGCGGCATCATATTCTAATGCCAGAAGCTGTCTTGACTCCCAGTACATGAGAGCACGAAGAACATCCTTTTCCGTGTAGTTAAATTTATCCGCAATATCTGTAACGCTGGTTGGGAGATTAGCGCTCATCATGCGAATAAGGAAAAGATATATTTTGAGCTGGGCATCGTTTGCTTCTGCCATATAGTCGTCAATGAAGCAGTTGGATACCACAGTCTGTTCTTTGTGTATGTTCTGATAGATGTTAAGACGATTCATAATAATTCCCCTGTCTGGTATGTATATTGATAGCAGCTCTGTAATAGTCATTGCGTAGAGCAATTGGGAGTGACTGTCTGGGAGCAGAGTGCTACCTGTAAGGTAAATGTATTGTATCACACCTAATCAAAAAAGCAAGTCCTCCACAACCCGCAAAGCCTTGAAAATACTGGGGTTTGCGCAATTGTGGATAGTGTGGATAATGTGGATAAGGAATCGGGATAATGTCAGAAATGCCCTAAATAATAAGACTTGTGGGATGTGGATGAAATACGTTCTGAAATGTGGATGGAACATAAAAATATCCACATCCTCGAACCTCCTTTTGGAGGCTCAAAAATGTGGATAATGTGGATAATTAAATTCCTAACAGATTTTCGCCGATTTTTACAACATCTCCGGCGCCCATAGTTATCAACAAATCTCCGTTGATACAATTTTCTAATAAAAAATTTTCAATTTCATCAAAGCTGTGGAAGTAATAGCATTCTTTTCCTAATTTCTCTATCTCAGTCTGCAGGTCTTTTGAGGTGATACCGATGGTATTTTTCTCCCTGGCAGCATAAATATCAGCCAGAATTACCTTGTCAGCCAGAGTCAGTGCCTTGGCGAAATCCTTCAGGAAAGCATTGGTGCGGGAATAGGTATGTGGCTGGAAGACGCACCACAGGGTTTTGTGTGGATAATTGGCAGCAGCCTTGAGCGTAGCCGTGATTTCCGTAGGATGATGTGCATAGTCATCCAGAATCGTTACACCGCCAATGGTTCCCTTATATTCAAAACGTCTGTCTGTACCATGGAAATCAGCAAGGGATTTCAGTACTACATTGCTGTCAATGCCAAGAATATCCATCAATGCCAGTACAGAAAGAGAATTGAGGATATTGTGTTCGCCTACCACACCCAGAGAAACCTTCACAGATGGAGTGCCCTTCTTTAATAAGGTATAAGAACCTCTTCCAAATTCATCAAAAGTAACATCCGTATAGCTGTAGTCACAGGATGGATTTTTACCGAAGGTAATGACATTGCAGGGAAGATCCCCTGTAATCTCCTGGAGATTGTCAATACCGCCATTAATGATCAGATAACCGTCTTTTGGCAGAATCTGTGCAAACTTATGGAAGGAATGACGGATGTCATTGATGTCTTTAAAGAAATCCAGATGGTCTTCTTCTATATTTAATATGATACTGATGCGTGGAAAGAAGCTCAGGAAGGAATTGGTATACTCACATGCTTCTGTAACAAAATAATCTGACTTACCTACACGGATATTGCCGCCGATGGATTTTAAGATACCACCGATGGAGAGCGTCGGATCATCATTATCAGCCAGAAGCACTTCGGATATCATGGAAGTTGTGGTTGTCTTGCCGTGTGTTCCGCTGATCGCAATAGGGAGCTTGTAATTTTTCATGATCTGACCTAACAGATCGGCTCTGGTCATCATGGGAATACCACGATTGCAGGCTTCCTCATATTCAGGATTATCAGCTGAGATGGCAGCAGTATATACCACAAGATCAATGTCATCTGTTATGTTACCTGCACGCTGACCATAGGAAATGACAGCACCCAGGGATGCAAGATGTTCTGTAAGAGCAGACTGTTTGGAGTCGGAACCACTGACAGTAAAGCCTTCATCCAGAAGAATCTGGGCAAGACCGCTCATGCTGATTCCACCGATGCCCATAAAATGCACGTGAATAGGTTCTTTAAAAATAATCTGATACATATATATAAAACCATACCTTTCTATCGAATTAAATTAGTCTTTGGTATCATCCTATATTACACCTAAATAAGAAACATTTCCACTCAAAAATATTTGGTTCATAAATTTAATTAAAAACATAAAAAACAAGCTAAGTTTTCTGTAAACTTGTCCGATATATATTATGTAATTGAGTAAAATTGGAGCAAAATGGAAATCTCTGATATTATATGTATTTTGAGTTGAAAATAGACCGAATAATTAAAAGAAAATCTTTTAAATAATATGTAAAAATGTTCACTTTATGTAAATAGTATGATATAATTATTTTGCGTAATATGGTCCTATATTATTACCGAGAATTATGCATTAATAGGGGTGACAACATGATTAAAAAAGAAATGATAGCCATGCTTTTGGCAGGTGGACAGGGCTCAAGACTGGGTGTTCTGACATCCAAGATGGCTAAACCGGCAGTCGCCTTCGGGGGAAAATACAGAATCATAGATTTCCCGTTGAGCAACTGTATCAATTCCGGCATCGATACAGTAGGTGTGTTGACACAGTATCAGCCGCTTAAACTGAATACACATATTGGAATTGGTATACCTTGGGACCTGGACAGAAATATTGGTGGTGTAACAGTCCTTCCACCATATGAGAGAAGCGACAACAGTGAATGGTACACTGGAACTGCAAATGCCATATTCCAGAATCTGGAATACATGGAGAACTACAATCCTGATTATGTGCTGATCCTTTCCGGAGATCATATTTATAAGATGGATTATGAAGTAATGCTTGATTTTCATAAGGAGAGCGGAGCAGAAGTAACCATAGCTGCAATGCCTGTACCTATGGAGGAAGCAAGCAGATTTGGTATCGTTATTACAGACGATAAGAAGAAAATCATTGATTTTGAGGAGAAACCTGAGAAGCCAAGAAGCAACCTGGCATCTATGGGAATCTACATATTTAATTGGAAAACACTGAAGGAAGCACTGATCACAATGGCTGATCAGCCGGCTCTGGATTTTGGTAAACATATTATCCCATATTGTCACGAGAAAGGTATGCCGTTATATGCATACGAGTATAACGGATACTGGAAAGATGTAGGAACCTTGAGCTCATACTGGGAAGCCAACATGGAACTGATCGATATTGTTCCTGAATTTAACCTGTATGAGGAATATTGGAGAATTTATACCAAGAGTGAGATTCTGCCACCACAATATATTGCATCTGACAGTATTGTTGAGAGATGTATTATAGGCGAAGGATCAGAAATCTATGGTCAGGTATACAATTCTGTTATTGGATGTGGTGTTACGATAGGTAAAGGTACAGTGGTACGCAATTCCATCATTATGAATCAGTGTCACATCGGTAATAATTGCACAGTTGAGAAAGCAATCATTGATGAATACGTCAATATTGGAGATGGAGTAGAGTTAGGTACACTGGAAGAAAAGCCTAATGAATTAAAGCCTAATATCTATAATCAGGGTCTGGTAACGATCGGTGAGAAATCCGTAATCCCGGATCATGTAAAAATCGGAAAGAACTCTGTAGTTTCCGGCGAAACGACAATTGAAGACTACCCGGAAGGCATTTTAGACAGTGGCAAGACATTAATAAAGGCGGGTGAATAGTATGAGAGCGTTAGGAGTAATTTTAGCAGGCGGAAACAATAAAAAGATGAAAGAACTCTCTCAGAAGAGAGCAATTGCAGCAATGCCCATAGCAGGCAGCTACCGCAGTATAGATTTTGCACTGAGTAATATGTCAAACTCCCATATTCAGAAAGTGGCAGTCATTACACAGTACAATGCAAGAAGCTTAAATGAACATTTAAGTTCCTCCAAGTGGTGGGATTTTGGACGTAAACAGGGTGGTCTGTATGTATTTACTCCAACTGTTACACCGGAGAGCAGCGACTGGTACAGAGGAACAGCTGATTGTCTGTATCAGAATATTTTATTCTTAAAGAGAAGTCACGAACCCTATGTTGTAATCGCAAGCGGTGACTGCGTTTACAAGATGGATTACAATAAAGTATTAGAGTACCACATTGCCAAGAAGGCAGATATTACGGTAGTTGTTAAGGACATGCCGGAAGATACGGATATGGGGAAATACGGTACAGTGAAGATGAACGAAGATTACCGTATTGAAGAATTCGAGGAGAAGCCTCTGGCAGCCAAATCCAGAACAGTATCCTGTGGTATCTATGTCATCAGAAGAAGACAGCTGATCGAGCTGCTGGAGAAATGTGCGGATGAAGGAAGATATGATTTTGTACAGGATATCCTGATCCGTTACAAGGATTTAAAGAGAATATATGGTTATAAAATAGATGACTACTGGAGAAATATCGCATCAGTGGAAGATTATTTCCAGACCAATATGGATTTCCTCAAACCGGAGATCCGCGACTATTTCTTTAAACAGTATCCAGATGTATATTCCAGGGTAGACGACCTGCCGCCTGCCAAGTACAATCCCGGTTCACAGGTTAAGAACAGCCTGGTGTCAAGCGGTTGTATCATCAATGGAACCGTAGAGGATTCCATTTTATTCAAGCAGGTATTTGTTGGCAACAACTGTTATATTAAAAACTCCATCATTTTAAATGATGTGTATCTAGGCGATAATACCCACATTGAGAACTGTATTGTAGAAAGCCGCGATACCATAAGAGCAAACTCTTATCACGTAGGGGAAAATGGAATCAAGATAGTGGTAGAGAAAAATGAACGGTATGTTTTATAAGTAATATTTGTATGAAATAACTAAATTATGAAGACTTGCAAAGGGGGAACTTGAGAATGACGATTACAGATGTTCGCGTTCGCAAAATTACTAAGGAAGGAAAGATGAAGGCAGTAGTATCTATTACACTTGACGATGAATTCGTAGTACATGATATTAAGGTCATTGAAGGAGAGAAAGGACTGTTCATTGCCATGCCAAGCAAGAAATCTGCTGATGGCGAGTACAGAGACATTGCTCATCCAATCAATTCTTCCACAAGAGAGCTGATTCAGAAGACAATTCTGGAGAGCTATGAAAAGGCATTGTCAGAGCCGGACGAGACAGTTTAAGTTTCTGGACAAATATGAATATAAAATGTGGGGAGCGGGGTATCGGAAGGTATCCCGTTTATTTTATAGATAGTAGAAAGGAATGGTAATAATGGGACAGGGAATTACAATGCAATGGGACAAACAGCAGATACAGGTAGATGCATATGGAGATGGAATCATCCGTATCTGTGAACTGAAGAATGGGAAACAGCCATATTCTGCAGCCGTGGAGCTGACAGTAGAACAGCAGCAGAAGGTAGCAGTAGCACAATACCAGGTATCAGAGCAGGGAGCCAGTACCGTATTTGAAACAGCATTATTGCGGGCAGAAGTGGAACCGGATGGAACAATTACTTTTTACAATAAGAAAAATAACGAGAAGCTGACATGCGTGTCAGAAATACAGGAGATAAAGAAAAACACTCTCACAGAGGAAGAAAAGGCATTCATTGGGATGGAAGGTCATGAGAGTGGAGATGAGGTGCAGGCAAAGGTCAACCTGTCCTTGTCACTGGATGAGGCAGACTGCATCTATGGACTGGGAGATAAGACCGGCGTACTGAATAAGAGAGAGTATGAGTATGAGATGTGGAATTCTGACATACCGGCCCCTCATGAAGATAATTTCAAAGCACTGTATAAGTCAGTGCCTTTCATGATCGTGTTAAAAGAGAATACAGTATATGGCGTGTTCTTTGACAATCATGGCAAGAGTGCCTTTAATCTGGGTAAAGAATATGAAGACCGTATAGAATACCGGGCAGAAGACGGTATGATGGATTATTATGTCATTACAGGTGAAAATATGGCGGAAGTTATTGGCGGTTATACGTGGCTGACAGGACGTGTACCTCTGCCGATGCGCTGGACACTTGGCTATCATCAGTGCCGCTGGAGTTATAAGACAGAGGCAGAGGTAAGACAGCTGGCAGCAGATTTCAGACGATATGAGATTCCATGTGATGCTATTTATTTTGATATTGATTATATGGATGGCTATCGAGTATTCACCTGGAATAAGGACAACTTCACAGACCCCGATCAGCTGATTACTGACCTGAAAGAACAGGGATTCCAGGCAGTTACCATTATTGATCCCGGTGTGAAAAAAGACGAGGACTATTACGTTTATCGGGAGGGTATCGAGCATGATTATTTTGCAAAAGATGTAAATGGAGATGTCTATATCAATGCCGTATGGCCCGGAGATTCTGCATTTCCTGATTTTGGAAGACAGGAAGTACGTGACTGGTGGGGAGAGAAGCATCAGTTCCTGCTGGATAAAGGCATTATGGGTGTATGGAACGATATGAATGAGCCTGCAAGCTTCAATGGTCCATTGCCGGATGATGTTGTTTTCACCGAAGAGGATGAGATTACAAATCATAAGTGGATGCACAATGTCTATGGTCACAATATGTCCAAGGCGACCTATCAGGGACTGCGCAGATTAAGTGATAAGCGTCCTTTTGTCATTACCAGAGCCTGCTACAGCGGCACGCAGAAGTATGCTACGGTATGGACAGGGGATAATAACAGTCTGTGGACACATTTGCGTATGGCAATTCCACAGTTGTGTAATCTGGGTATGAGTGGATATCCTTTTGCAGGAACAGATATTGGAGGATTCGGTTCTGATACAACTGGCGAACTTCTGGTACGCTGGTATCAGGTGGGATGTTTCTCCACACTGTTTCGTAATCACAGCGCAATGGGAACAAGACGTCAGGAACCATGGCTTTTTGGCAAAGAGAAGCTGGATATCATCAGAAAGTACGTGGAGCTGCGTTATGAACTGATTCCATATTTCTATGACCTTTTCCATGAACATCTAAGCACTGGTCTTCCTGTTATGAGACCACTGGTGCTGGAGTATGAAAAAGATATCAATACACACAATATGAATGATGAATTCATGATAGGAAGTCAGTTGCTGGCAGCGCCGGTAGTAGAGCAGGGAGCGACCAAGAGAATGGTCTATCTGCCGGCAGGCGAATGGGTTGATTACTGGACAAAGGAGCACATTGCCGGTGGACAGTATATCATCAGGGATGCACCGCTTGATACCTGCCCGATTTATGTGAAAGCAGGTACAATATTGCCAAAATACCCGGTAGAAGCCTATATTGGAACCAAGGAGCAGAAGAAGCTGATTCTGGAAGTTTACGCAGGGGATGGAGAGTACGAGCATTATCAGGATGACGGACTGGACTTTGCCTATGAACAGGGCGCTTATAACCTGTATCGCTTCAGCCACACGGGCAATGGAGAACTGGAAGAGAAGCTGCTTCATGAAGGATATCCGAAATATGAAGAAATCGATATAAAATATATCCCTTGACAATAGAACAAATATTCGATACGATATATGTAATTGCTCAAAAGAAGAAAGGCTGGTAAATTTATGGCAAGCTGTGATACTTGTGCATATAATGTATATGACGATGAAGACGAATGCTACTATTGTGAAGTAGACATGGACGAAGATGACGCAGTCCGCATGAGCCAGGGACACTACAAGGAATGTCCCTATTACCGCAACGGCGATGAATACGCAGTCGTACGCCATCAGATGTGATAGCGGGGTTCTGAATCGTTACGATAAATGTACTCTCGGAGTTTTCCAAATGAAGCCAGAATGCTTTGTTTGAAGAGGATTCCGAGAGTACATGATAATTGGAAAAGAGGAAAGTATGTATATAATAGCAGGGTTGGGCAACCCAACAAAGGAATATGATAATACAAGACACAATATCGGCTTTGCGGCAATTGATGCTCTGGCTGACAAATATGGAATCAGTGTCAGTGATATGAAGAATAAGGCACTGATGGGGAAGGGCGTCATCAATGGCAATAAAGTCATGCTGTTAAAGCCACTTACTTATATGAACCTGAGCGGAGAGGCAATCCGTGCAGCTGTAGACTACTATAAGATAGATGAAAAGAGTGAACTTATCGTTATCTATGATGATATCAGCCTGGATGTGGGACAGCTCCGTATCCGCAAGAAGGGCAGTGCAGGTGGTCATAATGGCATCAAGAACATCATCCTGCATCTGGGACATGATACTTTCCAGAGAATTAAGATCGGTGTAGGCGAGAAGCCCAAGGGATATGATCTGGCAGACTATGTGCTGGGACATTTCTCAGGGGAAGAGCTGGCGATCATGAAGGAGAGTCTGGAGAAGGTCTGTGGTGCGGTAGAACTTATGCTGGAAGGTGATGTGGACGCAGCCATGAACCAGTATAATAAAAAAGCGGAGTAGTGTGAAAAGGCAGGGACATTTGTGTGAATACAATATTGGCGCCCCTTAGAGAGCTGGGGGAATATGAGGATATTCAAAAACAACTGAATACACAACAGGGCAAGGTCAGCATCAGCGGCTGTGTGGATTCCCAGAAGCTTCATATGGTATATGGACTTACGGAAAAGTATGATGTGAAGCTGATCGTGACATACAGTGATATGAAGGCGAAGGAGCTGTTGGATGATTGCAAGCTGTATTGTAGAGAATCCTATTATTTTCCTGCAAAGGACCTGATCTTTTATCAGGCAGACATTCACAGTAATCAGCTGATTAAGGAACGTGTTGCTGTTCTGCGCAAGCTTCTTGAGGGAGAACCGATCACGATTGTCACCACTTTTTCTGCCTTGATGGCGCATCAGCTCCCCTTGTCTGTATGGCAGGAGAATGTCATAGAGATTGAAGAGGGCGGTATTGCAGAAGAGGCAGCAATTGCCAGACAGCTGGTGAAGATGGGCTATGAGAAGAATTATCAGGTAGAAGCACCGGGACAGTTCTCAGTCCGTGGCGGTATTGTTGATATTTTTGATCTGACCAGAGAGAATCCGGTCCGTATCGAGCTGTGGGGGGATGAGGTAGAGTCTATCCGTTCCTTCGATATAGAGAGTCAGCGTTCCATAGAAAAACTGACAGAGGTGTCAATTTATCCCGCAACAGAATTGATTTTGTCAAAAAAAGCATTAGAAGATGGTCTGGCAAGGATGGAGAAGGACTGTAAGAAATCAGCTGCCTTTTTCAGAGAAGAGACAAAACCGGAGGAAGCGCACAGACTGGAACAGGCAGTGGCAGAATTAAAGGAACAGGTGACACAGTTTCAGTCCTTCGTCAATCTGGAGAGTTATATTGGATATTTCTACGAAGAGACACAATCTCTGGTAGATTTCGTAGCTGATAGAAAGCTGTGTATCTGTCTGGATGAGCCGGCAAGAATCGAAGAACATGCCAATGCCGTAGAGCTGGAGTTTCGGGAAAGTATGTCCACCAGAGCAGAGAAGGGATATATTCTGCCGGAGCAGATGAATGTACTCTATGGAGCCAGAGAAATCTATGCACGTCTGGATAAGAACAGACTGCTTGCACTGAGTACCATGGAGTACAAGGGATTTCCTGTAAAGTTCCAGAATCGTTACGCAGTGAATGCCAGAAATGTATCTTCCTATAATAACAGCTTCCCGGAGCTGGTGAAGGATCTGAATCACTATAAGAAGAATGGATATCGTGTTCTTCTGGTGTCTGCTTCCTCTACGAGAGCCAAGCGTCTGGCAACGGATCTGATGGATGAAGGACTCAATGCCTTTTACTCAGATAATTCACAAAGAGAGCTTCAGTCCGGAGAGATCATGACATTCTACGGAAATGTGCTGAAGGGATTTGAGTATCCGATGCTCAAATTCGTAGTCATTTCAGAATCTGATATCTTTGGAAAGCAGAACCGTAAGAAGAAAAAGAAGAAAGTCTATGAAGGTCAGAAGATCAGGGATTTCTCAGATCTGAAGATAGGTGATTACGTTGTACATGAGAATCATGGACTGGGCATCTATAAGGGTATTGAAAAGGTAGAAGTAGATAAGGTCGTAAAAGACTATATCAAGATAGAATACCGGGATGGTGGTAATCTCTATATTCTGGCGACCGGGCTGGATGTTATCCAGAAATATGCTTCTGCTGATGCTGCCAAGCGCCCGAAGCTGAATAAGCTGGGAACGCAGGAATGGACAAAGACCAAATCCAAAGTAAAGAGTGCTGTCAATGAAGTGGCAAAGGATCTGGTGGAACTCTATGCAGTAAGACAGGAGAAACAGGGATTCGCATTTGGACATGATACTGTATGGCAGCAGGAATTTGAAGAGATGTTTCCTTTTGAAGAGACGCAGGATCAGCTGCTTGCCATAGAAGCTACAAAAGCAGATATGGAAAGTTCACGTATCATGGACAGACTGATCTGTGGGGACGTGGGATATGGTAAGACAGAGATTGCAATCCGTGCAGCATTTAAGGCAGTGCAGGATGGCAAACAGGTAGCATTTCTTGTACCGACTACCATTCTTGCGCAGCAGCATTACAATACTTTCGTGCAGAGAATGAAGGATTTCCCTGTCCGTATAGATATGCTGTCCAGGTTCCGTACTGCGGGCGAACAGAAGAAAACGCTGGAAGACTTAAAGAAAGGTCTGGTAGATATTGTAATTGGTACACACAGACTCCTTTCAGCGGATGTCAAATACAAGGATCTGGGGCTGCTTATCATAGATGAGGAGCAGCGTTTTGGTGTACGTCATAAGGAGAAGATCAAGCAGGTCAAGGATACAGTTGATGTATTGACACTGACAGCAACGCCGATTCCAAGAACACTGCATATGAGTCTGGTGGGAATCCGTGATATGAGCGTGCTTGAAGAAGCACCCAATGAGAGACAGCCGATACAGACCTATGTCATGGAATATAATGAAGAAATGGTACGAGAAGCCATTGTCAGAGAGCTATCCAGACAGGGACAGGTCTACTATGTATACAATCGTATCAATAATATTGCAGAGATCACAGACAGAATACAGGCACTGGTTCCAGAGGCGACAGTAGCTTATGCCCATGGACAGATGAAAGAACATGAACTGGAGAAGATCATGTATGGCTTCATCAATGGAGAGATCGACGTACTGGTGTCTACAACGATCATAGAGACAGGGCTGGATATTTCCAATGTAAATACCATGATTATTCATGATTCGGATAATATGGGACTTTCCCAGCTGTATCAGTTGAGAGGACGAGTAGGACGTTCCAATAGAACCTCTTATGCTTTTCTCATGTATAAGAGAGACAAGATGCTCAAGGAGGTTGCTGAGAAACGTCTACAGGCGATCAAAGAATTCACAGATCTGGGAAGTGGTTTCAAGATTGCCATGAGAGATCTGGAGATCAGAGGAGCAGGCAATCTCTTGGGAGAGCGTCAGCATGGTCATATGGAAGCCGTTGGCTATGATCTGTATTGTAAGATGCTCAACGAAGCAGTCAAGACATTAAAGGGAACAAAGAAGCTGGCAGAAGATTTCAATACCTATGTGGATATGGATGTGGATGCATTCATTCCACCATCCTACATTGTGAATGAGGCACAGAAGCTGGATATCTATAAGAGAATCGCCAGTCTGGAGAATGAAGCAGAATGTGAGGATATGAAGGCGGAGCTTCTGGACAGATTTGGAAATGTGCCAAAATCTGTGGATAATCTCATCAGAATCTCGCTTATACGTGTACAGGCACATGAAAGATATGTAACGGAGATCAAGGGCAAAGTAGGCTGCATTACTTTCTATATGGAGCCATATGCGCCGGTTCATGTAGAGAAGCTGCCACAATTACTGGATAAATATAAGAATACATTGCAATTCAGTGCCAAGGGCACACCTAACTTTGTATTAAAATATAAGAAATACGGATTAGTGGAGAAAGAGGCAGACTTGATGATCAGCCTTACACAGCGTATCTTAAAAGAAATGGCAATATTGTATACCGAATAGAGAAACATAAGGAGGAAGAAAAGATGGAATACAGAACAATGGACAACATTGGAGCAAAAACTTCTCTGCTTGGCTTTGGATGTATGCGTTTTCCTGCCAATGCAGACGGAAGCATCAATGAGGAGCTGGCTTTTGATATGCTGGATCGGGCATATCATGCCGGAGTGAACTATTTCGACACGGCGTATCCGTATCATGGAGGAAAGAGTGAGCCGGTAACCGGTAAGGCTCTGGACCGTTACCCAAGAGATTCCTATTATCTGGCTACGAAGCTTCCTGTCTGGGAAGTAAAGACACTGGAGGATGTGGACAGGATCTTTCATGAGCAGTTGGAGAGACTGCATAAGGACTATGTGGATTTCTATCTGATGCATGCACTGAATAAGGACAGATGGGAGCTGATCAAGAAGCTTGGCATTCTCGAATATTGTGAGAAGCTTCGCAGTGAGGGTAAGCTTCGTTATCTTGGATTCTCTTTCCATGATGATTATGAAGTTTTCCGGGAGATCATCACCTCTTATCACTGGGATTTCTGCCAGATACAGCTTAACTACATGGATAAGGACACGCAGGCTACCTTAAAGGGCGTAGAACTGGCAGAGTCACTGGGTATTCCAATGGTAATCATGGAACCTGTAAAGGGTGGTTCCCTTGCAGAACTTCCGGATGATATCACTTCAATCTTTAGAAATATCAGACCGCAGGCTTCCACACCATCCTGGGCATTGCGTTATGTTGCCACATTTTCTAATGTTAAGGTAGTACTTAGTGGTATGTCCAACATGGAACAGGTAGAAGACAATCTGAAGACCTTTACGGATTTTGAACCGTTAAATGAAGCAGAGCAGGAAGCAGTCTGTCAGGTGGCAGATGCATTGCACAAGCGTGTAAAGAACGGCTGTACAGCCTGCAGATACTGTATGCCATGTCCGGCAGGTGTGAACATTCCTGGAAGCTTTGGCGTATGGAATGAATATCATATCTACGGCAATCTGGCTGATACCCAATGGTGCTGGACGAAAGAGATTCCAGAAAGTGCGAAACCCAAGAACTGCATCAAATGTGGTAAGTGCGAGAGAGTCTGTCCACAGAAGATACATATCAGAGAAGATCTGGTGAAGGTGCAGGAAGAACTGGATCGTGTGATTGCACAGGTTTAAATGAGGAAAGAAAAGTCATTAGTGTTTACATAATGTAAGCAGTAATGACTTTTTATTTTCTCAGATATTACTTCAACATAGGAATTGTACCTGATATAGCTGCAAGTGCAAAAAATCTATATAAATTAGCATTACCTTGTAAAATTGTTAGAAAATTCAATATAATATATAGAAAATTCTAAAAAAATATAGTATAATGTGTTCAAGTGTGAAGGATGACATAATGAATCAACAATAACAGATTCGATGAGGAGCATGGAGAGCGCAGATGAGTGAATGCAGGTATAATATTCCAAAACAGTATCGTGTGGATAAGGGGATGCCTCTTGAGGCATTGTATCCGAGAATGAAGGACAGTAAATGCAGAGAGATCTTCGAGACAGAGATTGTCAGTATGGAATGGTGTTATCATATTACAGAGGGGGAGAGCGCACCGGATATGGCATCGCTGCTTCGCAAGAAAGGAATTTCCGTATTTGAGGTGATAACACGTCAGAAAATATCCCCGGAACTGATGACGGAAGTATTTGCGGATCTGATTCGGAAACGCTTCGTCATTGTATACCTGTGTGAGCAGGAGATTGCCATGGCGACTTTTGTTCCTGGAGAGAATGAAGAAGAAGGAAAAATATGTGCGACAGACTTTTATTCCTATGATATGTCCCATATGATAGAGATTCTTGATTTTGAGCAGGATGCCAATAAGAGCGTGGAAGAGATACATAACAGGATTATGTCTGAGATACGACAGCAAAAGAAAGAGATCATGATTGAGAAGGCTTTTGCAGGCATGCATAAAAGTGTGCAGCAGGAGCCGGATCTGGAATATGAATTCAGCGAAGAGAATCTGGAGAAAATAAGAGAAGATGCAAATTTCGTGCAGGAACAGCTGAGGGTAGATGTGAAGGCATAAGACGCAGAAGGGGAAGACATGGATAAGGGGATACAGAAGGCAACAGCTGCAATCGTGCTGAATTCATTAGGCGGTGGTGTTGTACCAAGGGTAGGATTGGAGTATATCACAGTAGGCAGAAGAAATGAAATAGGGGCATTGCTTCAGGATGTGGAACTGATTCAGGCAGGCGGCAGTGCCATACGTTTCATCGAGGGCAGATATGGAAGCGGCAAGACTTTCCTGCTGTATGCTTTGAAGAATCATGTGCTGGAGCGTAATTTCGTGGTATCGGATGTGGAATTATCCGTAGATAAAAGACTGGTAGGCAACAAAGGACAGGGAATTGCAGCATATCGTGAGATGCTCCGCAATCTTGCCACCAGGGGCTGCCCGGATCAGGGAGCGTTGAAGCCTGTCCTTGACAAATGGATCTCAGAATTGGAAAATGAGGTGGAGCAGGAAAGCGGACTGACACCGGGACATGAATCTTTTGACATTAAGGTCAGTCAGAAAGTACATAAGATCACATCGTCTCTGGAAGAGAAGGTCAATGGCTTTGACTTTGCCAAGGTGCTGTCGATTTATTATAAAGGACACCGGATGGGTGATGATAAATTACAGCAAAAGGCATTTCGGTGGATGTGTGGAGAGTATCGCACCAAATCCGAAGCCAAAAGCGACCTGGGAGTGAATCTGATCATAACAGATGATAACTGGTATGATTTTATAAAGTTATGGGCAGAATTCGTTGTAAAAGCAGGTTATGCGGGACTGTATATCTGTATGGATGAGCTTGCAAGTATCTATGAGATTCCCAGTAAAGTAGGAAGAGATTATAATTACAGTAAACTGCTTGCCATCTATAATGATGTATTGCAGGGGAAGGCATCTCATCTGGGATTCCTGATGGGAATTACCAAAGAAGCAATGGAAGATCCTGTCAGAGGAATTTATGGGTATGAGCCGCTTCGTTCCAGATTGGAGAACCGCAAGATCGCTGGTGGGGCAGCAGAAGAATTACGCGATCTGGCAGCTCCGGTAATTGCCCTTTCTCCGTTGAATCCGGGAGAAATCTACGTATTACTTGAGAAGCTGACACAGCTGCATGAGATTGTATATGGATATGAATCCAAACTGGAACATGATGACTTTATTTATTTCCTGAAGAATCAATATGCAAGAGTCCGCAATACGGAGGAAATGACAGCCAGAGAAATGATCCGTAATTATATCACACTGCTGAATCTGACGCAGCAAAACAGTGATAGACCCAAGGAAGAAATCCTGTATGCAGTAGAGGATTATAATGTAAAAAGTAATTAGAAAGACAATAAAGATAATAAAATGAAAATGATAGAACCAAAAGAAATTATCAGATCAAGGCGCAGGACGATAGCTCTGGAAATCAATGCACAGGGTGAATTGATCGTCAGAGCGCCTTTTCGCGCTTCTATGGAGCAGATTATGGACTTTGTGGAACGTAAGCAGGACTGGATCTGTGATAAGACAAGACAAATACAGGTCAGAAGACAGGCGCAGCCTCATATTGGAATCGCACAGGGAGATCAGTTGTATTATAAAGGTGAACTGTATCCGGTAATCATAAGTGAAGGAAGAAGCGGTTCCTTTGATGGGAGCTGTTTTCACTTGCCATCGACAGCAAATACAGGAGAAATGCTGACGGCATGGTATCGCAAGCAGGCTGCCAGGGTGATTATCCCCAAAGTAGAAGAATATGCAGCCAGGATGGGGGTTGAACCCAAGGGAGTACGTATTACTTCAGCCAGAACACGGTGGGGATCATGCAGTTATGTAAACCATATTAATTTCAGCTGGCATCTTGTGATGTGTCCTGAGGATGTGATAAACTATGTAGTAGTACATGAACTGTGCCATATATGGCATAAAGACCACAGCAGGCTTTTCTGGGCAAGTGTGGCAGAATATGATCCTGATTATAAGGAACACAGACGCTGGCTTAGGGAGCATGGAATATTAATGGAGGAGAACTGGTGATTTGCGCAGTTATATTTGATATGGATGGTGTGCTGATCGATACAGAGAAGCACTATAATGCAGCCTGGTGTCAGGCAGCTACAGAAGCAGGCTTTCCTTTTACCAGAGAGCATGCGCTTTTGCTTAGAAGCTGCGAAGCCAAAGAGGGCGAGAAGCTGATGCAGGGAATATTTGGTCCGTCTTTTGATTATTATGCAATCAGAGAACGCAGAAGAGAACTGGTCAGAGAGAGACTGGCTCAGTATGGGCTGGAGAAGAAACCGGGAGTGGAAGAAACACTTAGATTCCTGCGGGCAAAAGGCATAAAGACGGCGGTAGCCACAGCTACGGCATTGGATATTACGAAATCCCATCTGACCACAATAGGAGTCTGTGATCTTTTTGACAGTATCGTCAGTGCCAAGAATGTGGCACATGGTAAACCCGAACCGGATGTGTATCTGTATGCCTGTGAACAGATTGGGGAGAGACCGCAGGACTGTATGGCGGTGGAAGATTCTCCTAATGGCATTATGGCTGCATACAGAGCGGGACTTCGTACCGTAATGGTTCCGGACCTGACACAACCGGATGAAGAATTGACAAAATATTTATATGCCTGTGTAAACTCTCTGTCAGATTTATGCGAACTTGTTGACAAGGAAGATTAGATCCTTTTTATGCAGAGAAAATAGAAAAAGGAGCGAAATTATGGAAAATGAAATAGTAGAAAAGCCGGATTATGTCGAAGAACTGGTGAATCTGATCCGTAGTGGTGAGCCGGATGAAGGCATTTCTGAGAAAATAGATAATTACCATGATAATGATATCGCTTCTGCATTGGACGAACTCAATGAAAAAGAGCGTAAGAAGCTCTATCAGATACTGGGCGTGGAGAGAATGTCCGAGATATTTGCCTATGTAGATGATGTAGGAAAGTATCTGGAAGAGATCGAGCTGGAAAAGGCAGCAGATATTATCGAGAACATGGATGCGGATGATGCTGTAGATGTTCTGGAAGAAGTAGATGAGACGAAACGTAAACAGTTGATTGAACTGATGGATGAAGAGTCCAAGGAAGACATCAAGCTGATCTGTTCCTATGAAGAGGATGAGATTGGCAGCAAGATGACGACGAACTTCATCGAGATCAGCAGACGTCTGACCGTGAAGCAGGCAATGAGGGAGCTCATTGCAAAAGCAGAAGAGAACGATAATATCACTACAATCTATGTAAAAGATGATGATGACACCTTCTATGGCGCGATTAATCTGAAAGATCTGATCGTGGCTAGAGGATATACAGACCTGGATTCTCTGATCAGTCACTCCTATCCGTATGTGCGTGACCACGAATCCATTACGGACTGTATTGAACAGTTGAAGGATTATGCGGAAGATTCCATTCCTGTACTGGATGATGATAACAAGCTGTTAGGTGTTATCACAGCACAGGATATCGTAGAAGTCGTAGATGATGAAATGGGTGATGACTACGCTAAGCTGGCTGGTATGACAGAGGAGGCTGACCTGGAGGAAGGTCTCCCGGAGAGTATCAAGAAACGTCTGCCCTGGCTGGTTGTATTACTGGGTTTAAGCCTGTGTGTATCGACGGTGACAGGACTCTTTGAAAATGTAATATCCCATCTGGCGATCATCGTAAGCTTTCAGTCATTGATCCTTGGTATGTCAGGTAATGTAGGTACGCAGTCACTGGCTGTTACCATTCGTGTGCTGATGGATGAGGATCTGTCCGGCAGGCAGAAATGGGGGCTGATCTTTAAAGAGGCAAGAATTGGCTTCTGCAATGGATTAATGCTTGGTCTGCTGGCTTTTGCATTCATTGGTACGTATGTATATGTGCTGAAAGGGAGACCATTGCAATATGCATTTTCAGTATCTGCCTGTGCAGGTGTGGCATTGATGCTTGCAATGACCATATCCAGCGTGGTAGGAACGGTCGTGCCAATGTTCTTCCATAAGGTCAAGGTAGACCCGGCAGTCGCCTCAGGTCCTCTGATTTCTACAGTCAATGACTTTGTGGCGGTTGTGACATACTATGGTCTGGCATGGGTATTACTGATCCATGTGCTGCATCTGTAAAAAGAAAGAGGTAAAACAATATGATGAAACTTGAAAATTTCGTAAATATGATGACAGGACATTTTGACAACAGGGAACAGTTTAATATGATGCAGAAGGAAGGAAAGGTTTATCCTTATGCTGAACATGTGAACACAGTCTGCAATGACAAGATAGATAATCTGCCCAAGGATTTCACCGGCAGATTTGTTGTAGAAGAAAGCTATTATGAAACCTCCGGAAAACGTCACGCATCACCCCATCTTTTCCTCATTACGGAAAGCGCAGATGGCATTTTACTTTCTTCTTATGAAATCCCGGAAGGAGAAGACAGGAATGCATTTTCATATGCTTCCATGAAGAATGTTGATTACAGCAAATTGAAAAAATCTGAAAAGTTCACACCGGCACTATATCGGGAAAAGGATGGAATCTGGGAAGGAGGCAGTACAAGCCGTTTCTCACCGGTCATGATATTCAAGCTTTGGGAGAGGTTCTCAGACAGTTGTCTGGAAGTGTCTGAAAGTATGGAAGTAAATGGAAAGCGGACCTTTGGGTACGATGAACCAATTATTTATAAACGTGTATAAGACTGGTATCTGCTTTGTGAAAGAGAAACCATAAAAATAAGAGGTTAGTCTGCCTGAAACAGAATACTTTAGAATATTTTCCACATACTAACTCCATAACTAATATATAGCAGATGAGTATTAACAGACCCTTGCTAAAATATAGTATTGGAGGAAAACTTATGAAAGCTACAGGAATTGTAAGGCGAATTGACGATCTGGGACGTATCGTGATTCCGAAGGAAATCCGGAGAGTATTAAGGATTCGGGAAAGTGACCCATTGGAAATATTTACCGATCACGAGGGTTCTATCATATTAAGAAAATATTCTCCAATTGGAGATATGGGAAGTTTTGCAAAACCATTTGCAGAGAGTCTTGCACAGGTGTCAGGACATATTGCCCTGATTGCAGACAGAGATCAGTGTATTGCGGCAGCAGGAAGTGGAAATAAGCAGCTGCTGGGCAAGAATCTGAGCAAGGAAATGGAAGAGAAGATGAACGCCAGAGAGACCATATGTGCATCCAGGGGAGAGCTTGGATATGTGCCAATCACAGAGGATGAGACGGAAGGCTACTGTCATGAAGTGATGATTCCCATTCTGGCGCAGGGAGATATTATAGGCGCTGTTGTTCTTTTGGCAAATGATGAGAATAATCCTATGAGCGAGGTAGAAGTGAAGCTGGCGCAGTCGGCAGCGGGATTTCTGGGGAAACAGATAGAGCAGTAGAATAAAAAACGATGCCATACGGATTAACCGCATCTTCGATGCTTCCTTTTTGCTTATGGGGTTACTTCGCCATATAAATGGAGTCAAGTATGCTTGAAAACAAGTATACTTGACTCCATTTGCATGGCTCTGAATAGTTATGCGACATAATTATACATGAAGATGAAATGGCAGATACTGCCGCCCATGACGAATAAATGGAAGATTTCATGGGAGCCGAAATATTTGTGCACGGCATCAAAGACGGGTAGTTTCAGTGCATAGATAATGCCTCCGATTGTATAAATGATGCCGCCTGCCAATAACCAGCCGAATGCTGCGTGGGGCAGGGTATCCCACAGAGTGCCGAATACCAGAAGACAGGTCCAGCCCATTGCGATATAGATAACAGAAGAGAACCACTTGGGACAGGTAATCCAGCATGCCTTTACGATCATGCCGACCAGAGCGGTTCCCCAGACCAGAGCCAGCAGGGAATAGCCCATTCTTCCGCCTAGTACGATAAGACATACAGGGGTATAGGAGCCTGCAATCAGTACGAAGATCATCATGTGGTCTATCTTACGAAATATGCGCAATACCTTATCAGATACGCGGCTGATGCTGTGATAAGCGGTGCTTGCACCGTAGAGCAGAATCATACTTCCGGCAAAAACTGCCATAGCTAACATATTGGTTGTATTTCCCTGAGCTTTTATCATAAGTGGAGAAGCTGCCATTAATGCCATCAGACAAGCGATGAAATGAGTAATCGCACTTCCCGGTTCGCGAATTGTTAATTGCATAATAAACACCAATCCTCTCTTTGAATATTAAATTCTATATAACGTAGTATTCAAAACTACATATAAGATAAATTAATACTACGTTATATTGTAAACAATGTCAAGATGAATTATGCAAAAAAAGAGAGGACCATTAGTCCTCTTCGATTATCTGAATTTCCATATAGTCGAACTCTATGGATTCTATGAAATTGTCTGCGGTAAATCTAGCCTTGTCATGTCTCTTAAATTCTGATATGGTAGAATCCAGCCATATGGGTTTGCCAAGATCAAATTCGTAACAGGCTTCTTCTATTGCATGGAAGACCTTATGAGTCCTGGTATCTTCAGAATCATCGCATATAACGGTATCTTTCAGTAAGTGGTTGTCTTTTATGATTTTAGCCCAAAGACGAAACATATCAAATCTCCTGTTCATGGTAAATTAGTGGTTAATAACAGATAGAGTATAGCATAAATTCCAGAAGATAGACATATAAATATTATAATGGTCAGTCTGTTGATAACAGGCTATAGCGCAAACAGGCGTTTTATGATAAGCTTATATTATAAACTGGGGAAAAGAGAAGAGGAATAACGAGAGTATGGAATATCAGATTAATAACAGTTCAGAAGTGGATAACTGGAAAGAAGTTATCCTTGTATATAATTCTGCATTAAAGGAAATAGGAACAAAGCTGGAGATATTGAATGACGAATTCCAGCATGTACATAGATATAATCCCATAGAGCATATTAAATCCCGTATTAAGACATCGGAGAGCATTGTTAAGAAGTTAAAGAAAAACGGATATGAGTCCACCATTGAAAATATGGTCAAATATGTCAATGATATAGCAGGAATCAGAATTATCTGTTCTTTTACAACGGATATCTATCGGATTGCTGAAATGCTGGCGAATCAGAATGATGTAAAGGTGCTGGCAGTGAAGGATTACATCAAAAATCCTAAGCCAAGTGGATATAAGAGTTATCATATGATCGTGTCCATACCGGTCTTTTTGTCCGACAGGATCATAGAAGCGAAGGTAGAAGTACAGATCAGAACAGTTGCCATGGATTTCTGGGCAAGTCTGGAGCATAAGATCAATTATAAGTTCGAAGGCAATGCGCCGGAGCATATCAAAGATGAGCTCTATGCCTGTGCACAGATGGTATCTGCACTGGATGCCAAGATGCTGTCATTAAATGAAGAGATTCAGGCAATTGAGAAAGAACAGGAACAAAAGTCCCTATAAATGAGGAGTGCCCCGGTATCTTGCGATACCGAGGCTATTATGAAAAAATTTATCTATGTGTAATGAAAAACATTACGCTGTTCCCTTTGCTTATGGTTAAATATTACCATTAGAATATGAACAAATTATGAACAAAATGTAAATGTATAGTTAATTTGACGGAAAAGAAATAGTCAGACAATAATCTATATACAAAATGCACAAAAAGCAAACAGTTGTCTTGCAGACAAAAGAATGCTATGATGTAACTATTGAGGATCAGACAGGATTCTGAATTGTTGCGCTATATACGGAGGGTGAAGAATGGATAATTTTATGGATAAACTTGCACAGAAATTCAATGCACAGGAAATGATCAAGGCGAACTCTCAGGCAGAAGCGGCAGAAATGAAGAAATTACAGCTTCAGGTAGCAGAGTATGAGAAGATTCTGCAGGAAATGCGTAAGCTGAATTATAAGAATGCCGAGCTTTCTGAAAAGATAGATGTACTGGTGGGAGAGAATGCAGGAAAGCTGCAGGGACTTCAGGAGGATGAGCAGAAGCTTCTTTCCACATTACGCGATCTGACAGAGGAACAGACGAGAAATCGTGAAGAAGAGCTGTCCAGAAAGGCAGAAGAGAAGCAGGATGTCCAGCAGGATACAAAGGCGCAGACCAAAGATATCATTGCACAGACCCAGGAACTTATGACACGTTCTGAGGATTTTGTACATAAGGAAAATGTAAAGGTCTATAGAAATGTACAGGCTGTTATCATCGAAGAGCTCAAGAAGCAGACAGATGCATTATGTCAGGAGAATATACGTCTGGCATCCCGCATGAATGTTGTAATGGCATTCAGTCTGATTACAATGCTGGTTGCCGTGGCAAGTCTGATCTTACAGATACTGACGGGATTAAATATCAAACTGTTCTAGGAGAAATTATGTCTAAGATATCATTTAAGGCTGGAAATATGCTTTATCCGCTGCCGGTTGTCATGGTCAGTGTAGCGGATAAGGAAGGTAAGTCCAATATATTGACGGTAGCATGGGCTGGTACTGTCTGTACCAATCCGCCTATGGTAAGTATTTCGGTAAGACCGGAGAGATATTCTTACCACATGTTAAAGGAAACAGGAGAATTCGTAATCAATCTTACCACCAGAGACCTTGCAAAAGCCACGGATTATTGCGGTGTGCGAAGCGGCAGGGATGTAGATAAATGGAAAGAAATGAACCTGACACCAGTTCCATCATTGGAGGTAAAAGTGCCTTCCATCGCAGAAAGCCCTGTAAATATAGAATGTCGTGTGCATCATGTAGAGGAACTTGGTTCACACCATATGTTTGTTGCTGAAGTAGTAGCAGTACAGGTAGATGATGCCTATATGGATGAGAAGAAGAGCTTCCACTTATCTCAGGCAAAGCCCATTGTATATTCACATGGAGAGTATTATCTTTTGGGCGAGAAGCTGGGAACTTTCGGGTACAGTGTTCGTAAAACTGCCAAAAAGAATAAAAAAACGCACAAAACACTTGACGGTAAGCGCAAAAATCAGTATGATAAAAGCAAATAAATAATGAATGAATTGCCACGAAGATGTAGCATCAGACAGATATTGTCTGGTGCTTTTTTGTTCTCAGAAACATTCACCAAGGGAAGGGAGAATCCGGGATGAATCAGTTAGATAAGAATATAGCCGTAAATTTAAAAAGAATCAGAAAATCCAGAAATATGAGTCTGGATATGCTGGCAGAGAAGACAGGTGTCAGTAAGAGTATGTTAGGACAGATAGAAAGAGGAGAATCCAATCCGACTGTTGCTACGATTGCAAAGATCGTAGACGGTATCAGAGTTACTTTTGAGGAGCTGATCTATCCTAAGACAGACTCGGTAGTTATTATAGATAATGAAAGCCTGCCGGTATATAGAGCCCAGGAAGGAGCCTATCAGGTACGTTCTATATTTCCCTATGACAGGCACAGGAACTTTGAAGTATATGAAACAACCATTGAACCGGGAGAAGAGTGCAGCAGTTTCCTTACAGAAGGAAGCTCCTGTGAGTATATTATGGTTATGCAGGGAGTATTGACTCTGGAGACAGAGGATGGAACATATGAGGTATCTGCCAACCATGCGATCCGACTGGATGCAGAGAGTGAACACAGCTACCATAACAAAGGGACAGAACGTCTTGTGTTGAATATTTTCATTGCATACGATGCAGTGGGCACAATATAGTTACCTGGAATGAGTATCGGTGTGAGAAAGTAAAGAACCACGCATAATGGCGCCTTCTCCGTATTTACGGCGAATGGCGTCTATTGTTTTGTCCAGCCTGCGGTTCTTCTCAGTCTGTCCGGTATGCTCCTGATAAGAGAAGAGATCCAGCTGGATGGGAGCTGTCTCATCGGTCAGTCTGGTAGCGCGGACGCCAAGAAGGCGGACAGGAGTGCCATTCCATAACTCCTGTAGCAGAGACAGGCTTGTTTCATAAATGACAGTGCTGGAGTAGTCAGGTGAGGGCAGTGCAATCTGGTGGGAGCAGGAATGAAAATTACTGTATTTTATCTCTACAGTGATAGTGCCCGCATACATATGAGCCTTTCGGAGTCTTGCACAGACCGATTCACACAGCTTCAACAGAACCGGTTTCATATCTTCTATAGACAGGGCGTCTGTGGGCATAGTCGTTGAATTGCCGATGCCTTTTGCCTGGGCAGGATTTGGCTCGACAACAGAAGAATCTATGCCATTTGCATATTCCCATAGCAGGATACCGTGACTCTTGAGGTGGGCAGCTAACAGCTGTTTGTCACATCTGGCAAGATCTCCGATTGTAGAGATACCAAGCTTGCGCAGAGTCTCCTGACTGGATCTGCCGCACATGAGCAGGGAAGAGACTGGAAGAGGCCACATTTTTGTCTGAATTTCTTTTGCATAGAGGGTATGAACCAGGTCGGGCTTCTTAAAATCCGATGCCATCTTGGCAAGCACCTTGCGGTCACTGATTCCTACATTGACGGTAAAACCAAAGGTCTCACGGACGCTGTCTTTTATGATGGTGGCAGCAGCCTGCGGTGACTCAAAATCTCTGCAGATGGGAGTGTAATCCATGTAACATTCATCAATACTGACCTGTTCAATCACAGGACAGTAGCCGGAGAGAAATTCCATAAGTGCGTGACTGTGCGCGGAGTAGGAATGATGATCGGGTGAAGCAATGACAAGAGAAGGACACTTCTTCAGGGCAGATGCTATGGGCTCTGCAGTGGAGATACCATATTTCTTGGCAGGGATGGATTTGGCTAGTACGATGCCGTGTCTGGTTGCAGAATCACCGCCAATGATGGAGGGAATATCACGCAGATCCACATAAGAATCCAGAGTATCAGTCTCTTTTGCCTTTTGCAGCTGATCAATGGCGGTCCAGCTTAAAAAGGCAGAATTCACATCAATATGAAAAAATATGGATTCCATGATAATACCTCCTATACGAACATATATTCTAATCCTATTTAACCATGTTTGTGGGGAAACTGCAAGAGCTTTTTACGAATACTTTACAAGTAGCGTAAACACTGATAGAATAATGTAGATTATGAAGTTAGACCATTATAAGCAGTAATATCGGAGTAACGAATGAAAAAGATACACCATTATCATAGAAGATTTCGGCTAAGTTTGATCAGGGCAGGTATGTTGACAGTAATTGCCTGTATTTTTTTGATGCCCTCTTATGTAAAATTTGAGAAAACGGGGGATAATTACTTTACAGTCAGTATCAATGGGGAGACAGTGGGGGCTATTGGCTTCGAGTCTGACCTGGATCATTGTCTGATGCAGGCAAGAAAGCAGGTAGCATCCGGCAGTGACGACCTGGTATTTATAGATGTACAGCCACAGGTAGAAGGTAAGGAAGTTATATGGGGTGTGATTGATGATGAGGATACATTGATTAACCGCATAGCACAGGTTATGTCTGCCAACATTCAGAAGACCTTGCGCCGTTCTTATACAGTAAAAGTCAATGAGACCAGTGTGAACCTGGGCTCTTATGAGGAAGTGGAAGACCTGCTCAGACAGGCATTGCAGCCTTATGACACAGCAAGTCAGTATGATGTGGCGCTGGTGCTTGACAGTACCAGAGAAGTCAATGTGTTGACGACACAGATTGTAAATAAGGAAGAACAGCAGACACAGAGCGAGGAATTCAGAGCCAGTGCCGGTGTAGAAGCGGCTATGGATGAGATGTTTGCCCAGATCGAACCGGCAGTAGAAAAAAACTTTGAAGATTACGACCAGGGATTGATAGACATAACATATGCTGATACAATAGAGGTAGTAGAAGCGTATCTTATGGAAGATGAGCTGGTCTCTGTAGAAGAAGCAGTAGATCTGCTGACCAAGGAACAGGAGACACAGGTCATTTATAAAGTACAGTCAGGGGATACGCTGTCACAGATCGCATTGAATTATGATATCCCACTGGATGATCTGATTGCGATTAATGACGACATTGAGAGTGAGAGCTCTACCATCAGGGTAGATCAGGAGATCGTTATAACAGTGCCGGAACCGGAATTATCTGTTATATGGAAGGACGAGCAGGTCTATACGGAAGATTATGAGGCAGAGATCCAGTATGTACCGAATGATAACTGGTATACCAATCAGCAGGTGACATTGCAGGAGCCATCCGCAGGACGCCGTAAAGTAGCTGCTGTCATTGAATATAAAAATGGCTCGGAACAGAGCAGAGAGATTTTAAAAGAAGAGATCTATGCGGATGCAGTGCCCAAGATCGTAGAACGTGGTACGAAGATACCACCGACCTATATCAAGCCTCTCTCCGGTGGACGTTTAAGTTCAGGATTTGGAGGACGTAAGGCGCCTACGAAGGGCGCAAGCACCAATCACAAGGGTGTAGACTGGGCAACGCCAATCGGTACACCAGTTGTAGCATCCAATACAGGTACTGTCGTAACGGCTGGCTGGGTCAGTGGTTATGGTTATGCTGTCTTTATCAATCATGCAGATGGCAAGCAGACCCGTTATGGACACCTGAGCAAGGTATTATGCAAGGTTGGACAGACTGTAACACAGGGACAGAAGATCGCATTGAGCGGTAACACCGGGCGAAGCACCGGACCGCATGTACATTTTGAGATCAGAATCAATGGTACAGCAGTGAACCCGTTGAAATATCTCAATTAAGCGATAGGTTTTCTGGTGCTAAAGTCTGAAAAATAAATCAATTAAATTAAATATTCACTCAGTTTACAAACCAAAATAATTGGTGTATACTGAGTCGTATTGGGTAACGATAACCATGTTTTTATAGTATGACGCGATTAATGAGGTGTGCGATGGAACAATACGCAATTAAGGGTGGTAACCCGTTAGTCGGTGAGGTTGAAATCGGCGGAGCAAAGAATGCAGCATTAGGAATCTTGGCCGCAGCTATTATGACAGATGAACCAGCGATCGTTGACAATCTGCCTGATGTAAGAGACATTAATGTGTTACTTCAGGCAATGGAGAGTATCGGCGCGATTATTGATAGAAGAGACAGACATTCCGTAAGGATCAATGCATCCATGATATCCGGACTTGTCATTGAAGATGATTATATTAAGAAAATAAGGGCTTCCTATTATTTACTGGGGGCTCTGCTTGGCAAATACAAACATGCAGAAGTAGCACTTCCTGGCGGATGCAATATCGGCAGCCGTAAGATTGACCTGCATATTAAGGGCTTTAAGGCTCTGGGCGCAGAGGTGAAGATTGAGCATGGACTGATCATTGCAGATGCCAAGAAGCTTACAGGTGCACATATTTATCTGGATACGGTATCTGTAGGTGCTACGATTAATATTATGCTGGCTTCTGTGCTGGCAGAGGGCAAGACTGTAATCGAGAATGCAGCCAAGGAGCCACATGTAGTAGATGTAGCGAATTTCCTGAACTCTATGGGTGCTAATATCAAGGGAGCGGGTACAGACGTAGTGAGAATTACCGGTGTTCCTAAGCTTCATGCCACAGAATATTCCATTATCCCGGATCAGATCGAAGCAGGTACATTTATGTTTGCTGCAGCGATTACCAAGGGTGATGTAACAGTAAAGAATGTCATTCCCAAGCATCTGGAATCCACGACAGCCAAGCTGATCGAGATGGGATGTCAGATTGAAGAGTCTGATGATGCAGTACGTGTGGTTGCTTCCAGAAGACTGGAAGGTACGCAGGTCAAGACACTGCCTTATCCTGGATTCCCTACAGATATGCAGCCTCAGATCGGCGTTGCACTGGCAATTGCACAGGGCAACAGTATCGTAACAGAGAGCATCTTCGATAACCGTTTTAAATATGTAGATGAGCTTGCCAAGATGGGCTCGAACATTAAAGTAGAGGGTAATACTGCCTTTATAGAAGGTGTAGATCATCTGACAAGTGCCAATCTGACAGCACCGGATCTAAGAGCAGGTGCAGCACTGGTTATGGCATGTCTGGCAGCAGAAGGCTTCAGTACAGTAGAGGATATCAAGTACATCGAAAGAGGCTACGAAGATTTCCCGGAGAAGCTGCAAAGTCTTGGGGCACAGATACAGAAGGTGGAATCCGAGAAGGAATTACAGAAATTTAAGTTAAAAGTTGGCTGATCTTGTTGACAGCTGACACAGTTTGTTATATCATGTATTTCTGATATGATAATTCCATATTGTGAAATTTCTCTTATTCAGAGTGGTGGAGATACAAAGGATCTATGAAGCCACGGCAACCCCCGAAAGAGGAAGGTGCCAACCTGAGCGAGTAATTCTGCCGGAAATGGCAGGTCGAACAATAAGAGGATTTGATTATCAAGAAACTGATCACATCCGCTTATGTTGCATAAGCGGATTTTTTAATGCAAGAAGTGAATACCATAAGGAGGAAAAAAGAATGGAGAAACTTTTATTTACATCCGAGTCAGTTACGGAAGGACATCCTGATAAAGTATGTGATGCAATTTCTGATGCGATTCTGGATGCATTGATGGCACAGGATCCAATGAGCCGTGTAGCATGTGAGACAGCAGCCTGCACAGGTTTCGTGCTGGTTACAGGTGAGATTACAACTAAGGCATATGTAGATATCCCAAAGATCGTTCGTGAGACAGTAAAGGAAATCGGTTATGATAAGTCAGAGTATGGCTTTGACGGTAATACATGTGCAGTCTTCACTGCAATTGATGAGCAGTCCGGCGATATCGCAATGGGCGTAGATAAGGCTCTGGAAGCGAAAGAGAACAAGATGAGTGATGCAGAGATCGAAGCAATTGGTGCTGGCGATCAGGGTATGATGTTCGGGTTTGCAACAAACGAAACAGCAGAGTACATGCCTTATCCTATCTCCCTTGCTCATAAGCTTGCATTGCAGCTTACCAAGGTTCGTAAGGATGGCACATTGAAGTATTTAAGACCTGATGGAAAGACTCAGGTATCCGTAGAATATGATGAAAACGGCAAGCCCAAGAGACTGGAAGCTGTTGTCTTATCCACACAGCATGATGAGGATGTAACACAGGAACAGATTCATGAGGACATTAAGAAATACGTATTTGATCCGATTCTTCCTGCTGAAATGGTAGATGCAGAGACAAAATTCTTCATCAATCCTACAGGCCGTTTCGTAATCGGTGGACCTCACGGTGATGCAGGTCTGACAGGTCGTAAGATTATCGTAGACACTTATGGCGGATATGCTCGTCACGGCGGCGGAGCTTTCTCCGGTAAGGACTGTACTAAGGTAGACAGAAGTGGTGCTTATGCAGCACGTTACGTTGCAAAGAACATTGTTGCAGCAGGTCTGGCTGATAAGTGTGAGATTCAGTTATCCTACGCAATCGGTGTAGCACAGCCTACTTCCATCAACGTAGATACTTTTGGCACAGGCAAGCTCTCCAGTGAGAAGCTGGTAGAGATCATTCGTGAGAACTTCGATCTTCGTCCCGCAGGAATTATCAAGATGCTCGATTTAAGAAGACCTATCTATAAGCAGACAGCAGCTTACGGACACTTCGGACGTAATGATCTGGATCTGCCCTGGGAGAAACTGGACAAGGTAGATACACTGAAGAAATATTTGTAATTATTCAGTACAGAAATATGCGGCTCGCAACTGTGAAGGTACTGAACAGTTACGAAATATTTATAATCATACAGTGTGAATAGAGAAAGGCAATCGGTTCATTCCGGTTGCCTTTTGTGTGGAATACGTTGTATACTAATGAAGTAAAAAAATGATACGAAATCTCGCAGGGAGGATACTTGCATGGCATTTACGCATCTGCATGTGCATACAGAATACAGCCTTTTGGATGGCTCCAACAAAATAAAAGAATATGTGAAACGCCTGAAAGAACTGGGCATGGACAGCGGTGCAATCACAGATCATGGTGTCATGTTTGGCGTCATTGATTTCTATAAAGAAGCGAAAGCCCAGGGAATTAAGCCAATCCTAGGTTGTGAAGTCTATGTGGCGCCCAATTCCCGATTTGATAAAGAAGTAACAGGCGGAGAGGACAGATATTACCATCTCGTTCTGTTAGCCGAGAATAACCAGGGTTATTCCAATCTGATGAAGATCGTGAGCCGTGGCTTTACGGAAGGGTATTATTATAAGCCTCGTGTGGATATGGAAGTATTGAACCAGTTTCATGAGGGAATCATCTGCCTGTCCGCATGTCTTGCGGGTGAGGTACAGCGCGACATCTCCAAGGGACTTTATGATGAGGCAAAGAAGGCAGCACTCCGTTATGAAGCCTGCTTTGGAAAAGGCAATTATTTCCTGGAATTGCAGGATCATGGCATACCTGAGCAAAAGACAGTTAATGCAGCATTGGTGCGCATGAGCAAGGAGCTGGATATTCCCCTGGTGGCAACTAATGATATTCACTATACGTATGCAGAAGATGCGCAGGCGCATGACATTCTGCTGTGTATCCAGACATCGAAGCTTGTGACAGATACGAACAGAATGCGTTATGAAGGTGGACAGTACTATGTAAAGAGTGAACTGGAGATGCGCCAGCTCTTCCCCTATGCGCAGGAGGCACTGGATAATACAGCCAAGATAGCAGACCGTTGTAATGTAGAGATTGAGTTTGGTGTGACCAAGCTGCCTAAATTCGATGTACCAGAGGGGTATGATTCCTGGAGTTATCTGAATAAGCTGTGTTTTGACGGATTGGCAGAGAGATACCCTGATGATGACGGCAAGCTGGCTGATAAGCTTCATTATGAGCTGGGTGTTATTCAGAAGATGGGATATGTAGATTATTTCCTGATCGTATGGGATTTCATCAACTGGGCAAAAAGCCACGATATCCCGGTTGGACCGGGGCGAGGCAGTGCAGCAGGAAGTATCGTATCCTATTGTCTGCATATCACCAATATTGACCCGATTCGTTACAATCTGCTGTTTGAGCGTTTCCTGAATCCGGAGCGAGTCTCCATGCCTGATATTGATATTGACTTTTGCTACGAGAGACGACAGGAAGTTATCGAGTACGTAGAGCGTAAATACGGCAAGGATAAGGTCGTGCAGATCGTCACCTTCGGTACGCTGGCTGCAAAAGGTGTCATTCGTGATGTGGCACGTGTATTGGATATGCCTTATAATTTCGCAGACAGTATCTCCAAAATGGTGCCCAATGAATTGAATATGACATTGAACCGTGCGCTGGAGCTCAATCCTGAATTAAGGAATTTGTATGAGCAGAATGAGCAGGTTCATTATCTGATAGATATGTGTAAGAAGCTGGAAGGACTGCCAAGACATACTTCCATGCATGCGGCAGGTGTTGTTATCTGCCAAAAGCCTGCAGATGAGTTCGTTCCACTTTCCAGGGGAAGTGATGGTGCGATCACGACACAGTTCACTATGACGACCATAGAAGAGCTGGGACTTTTGAAGATGGATTTCCTGGGGCTGCGTACACTGACCGTAATCAAGAATGCAGTTCGCAATGTGGAAAAAACACATGGAATCGTCATTGATGTGGACAAGATTGATTATGATGACAAGAAGGTACTGGCGTCCCTTGGAACAGGCAAGACAGATGGTGTGTTCCAGCTGGAAAGTCAGGGCATGAAGAACTTCATGAAAGAACTCAAACCGCAGAATCTGGAAGATGTCATTGCCGGTATTTCCCTGTATCGACCAGGTCCTATGGACTTTATTCCAAGCTATATCAAGGGTAAGAATAATCCTGATCTGGTAACGTATGAGACACCACAGCTGGAGCCGATTCTTGCGCCGACTTATGGCTGTATCGTATATCAGGAGCAGGTTATGCAGATCGTACGTGATCTGGGTGGATATACAATGGGACGAAGTGACCTGGTGCGCCGCGCCATGAGTAAGAAAAAGGCGTACGTTATGGAGAAAGAGCGTGCGAACTTTGTCCATGGTAATGCAGAGGAAGGTGTTCCCGGCTGTGAAGCCAATGGTATTGCACCGGAGATTGCAGAGCATATCTATGGTACAATGATGGATTTTGCCAAGTATGCGTTTAATAAGTCCCATGCAGCCTGCTATGCGGTAGTTGCTTATCAGACCGCGTATCTGAAATATTATTATCCGGTGGAATTCATGGCAGCACTGCTTACTTCTGTAATTGATAATCCTACCAAGGTATCAGAATATATTATGGTATGCAGAAATATGAATATTCAGATTCTGCCGCCGGATATCAACGAAGGAGAGGCTGGTTTCTCTGTGTCTGGCAATGCGATCCGTCATGCACTGACAGCCATTAAGAATATCGGAAGACCGGTCATTGATGCCATTGTAAAAGAAAGAACGGAGCATGGTAAGTTCAACAGCCTGAAGAATTTCATAGAACGGACAGCAGGGCTGGATGTAAATAAGCGTGCTATTGAACATTTTATCAAATCGGGTGCATTTGACAGCTTCGGCTGCACACGCAGACAGCTGATGAGTGTCTATGTGCAGATACTGGACAGCATACAGAATGGCAAGAAAGGCGTGATGTCCGGGCAGATGTCACTCTTTGATATCGTATCCGAGGAGGAAAAGGCAGAGCTGGAGATCAAAATGCCGGATGTCGGTGAATATGACAAAGAATTGCTGTTAAGCTTTGAAAAGGAAGTACTGGGCTTCTATGTCAGTGGTCATCCCATGGAGGAATATGAAGCGCTGTGGAGTAAATATATTACAGCCAAGACTACGGACTTTTATCTGGATGAAGAGACACACAGAACCGTGGTGGAAGACGGAAGCCGTGCTACCATAGGCGGTATGATCATGGACAAGAAGATCAAGTATACCAAGAATGATCAGATCATGGCTTTTCTGACCGTAGAAGATATGGTAGGCAGCGTGGAAGTTATCGTATTTCCCAAGGATTATGAGAAGAATTCCTATAAGCTGACAGACGAGAATAAGGTATTTATACAGGGAAGAGTGTCTGTAGAAGAAGAACGCGATGGCAAGCTCATCAGCGAGAAGATTACGGCTTTTGATGAAATCCCAAGAAAAGTCTGGTTGAAGTTCCCGAATATGGACAGTTATATCAGCCAGGAGAAACAATTATTTGACAGTATCGCACAGTCGGATGGAAATGACACAATTGTCATTTATCTGGAAGACAGCAAGCAGATGAAGACACTGCCACCTAATCGTAATATCAAAGCGGATGGGGAAGTGCTGGAACGTCTCAGAGGAATGCTTGGCGAGAATAATGTGCGTGTTGTGTAACTGAGAAATCAGGATAGAAAGGTATGTGAAAGAATATGAAGTATGATGTAATTATAATTGGAGCGGGACCGGGAGGCATTTTCTCGGCATATGAATTGACAAAGCATAATGAGAACTTAAAGATTGCTATTTTCGAGGAAGGACATTCTCTGGAGAAGAGACACTGTCCGATAGATGGCAAGAAGATCACAAGCTGTATTCACTGTAAGAGCTGTTCCATTATGAGTGGTTTTGGCGGTGCAGGTGCTTTTTCTGACGGAAAATACAATATTACCAACGATTTTGGTGGTACATTATATGAGTACATCGGTAAGGAAAAGGCAATTAAGCTGATGCATTATGTTGATGATATCAATATGGCTTTTGGCGGAGAAGGTACGAAGCTGTACTCTACAGCAGGTACGAAATTCAAGAAGCTGTGTCTGCAGAATGGCTTAAATCTGCTGGATGCTTCTGTGAGGCATCTGGGAACAGATATCAATTACGTTGTATTACAGAATATGTATGATGATCTGAAAAATAAGGTAGAATTCTATTTTGATACACCGGTTACAGATGTAAAGGTAGAAGATAACGGCTATCGTATCATTACAGAAAATGGCGAGTATGAGAGTGAGAAGTGTATAATCTCTGTAGGTAGAAGTGGAAGCAAATGGATGGAGCATGTCTGTCAGGAGCTGGATATTGCGACAAAGTCCAACCGTGTGGATATCGGTGTTCGTGTAGAGCTTCCGGCAGTCATCTTCTCACATCTGACAGATGAGTTATATGAAAGCAAGATTGTATACAGAACAGAGAAATTCGAGGACAGAGTCAGAACCTTCTGTATGAATCCCCATGGTATTGTTGTTTCAGAGAATACCAACGGCATTGTAACGGTAAACGGTCACAGCTATGAGGGTGCTGATAAGCAGACTGAGAATACGAACTTCGCATTACTGGTAGCAAAGCGTTTTTCAGAGCCTTTTAAAGACAGTAACGGATATGGTGAAAGTATTGCCAGACTCTCCAACATGCTGGGTGGTGGCGTTATTGTACAGCGTTTCGGCGATTTGGTAAGAGGAAGACGAAGCAATGCCACCAGAATTGCAGAGGGCATTGTAACTCCTACTTTATCTGCAACACCGGGTGATCTGAGCCTGGTACTGCCAAAGAGAATCCTGGATGGTATCATTGAGATGATCTATGCACTGGATAAGATCGCTCCCGGTACTGCCAATGATGATACGCTGCTCTATGGTGTAGAAGTTAAGTTCTACAATATGGAGGTAGCACTGGATGAACATCTGGAGAGCCGGTATAAGGGGCTTTATGTAATAGGAGATGGCAGCGGTGTGACTCACTCCCTTTCCCATGCATCAGCCAGCGGTGTGTTCGTAGCCAGGGAGATTCTTGGATTAGAGGAAGAATAGTTACGAACAATCGCTGCGATATTCAGAGGGCGTCATAGAAGTGTTCTTTTTAAAGGCATTACAAAAGACACTTTCACTGGAAAAGCCACAATGAAAGCAGACATCCTTGGTGGACATGGAAGTATTCTTTAACAGGTACCGGGCTGTATTGATACGAGTGTTTACCAGATATTCATGCGGGGTAAAGCCCACCTGTTTCTTAAAAGTACGGATGAAATGATAAGGACTTAGCAGAGCACGCTCTGCCAGGTCCTTTATTGTTATATCCTCGGCAAAATGCTCATTGATATAGGAAGTGATATCTGCCATGGAATCACTGGCTTTATCCGTATCGACAGGAGTAGAGAGCAGAAGCTGTGTCAGGATATCCGTAATCTGTTTGGACAGCAGTGCTTCACGGATTGTTCTGCCTGTGGAAAAGGCATGGTAAATGGCTTCCATAGTGTGAATAATGGCAGTGGACTCTTGTAGTGTGAAGATATTTCCAAGGTGAGAGTGAATCAGTTCATAATAGCTGCGGGCTTGTCTGCCATCAAAGTGCAGCCATAGACTTTCGCATCCGCAGGAAGTGGAATACTCATGCGGGGCATAGCAGTCCAGCAATATGAATTGACCGGATGTGACCTGACAAGTGTTATCCTGTGTGCGCAGGGAGAGACTGCCGTGGGAGATATACATGAGCAGGAAGCTGTCAAAGGAATTGCGGCGCAGTTCATAACCGGACTCATATAGGAAATTACCGGTGCAGATGGGATAGAAGAAGGTGTTCTGCGCCGTCAGACTGGGGGTGTATTGAAAATATTCTGAAGAAGGGGCAATGTGTGGCTCTAGGGATTTCATAAAGGGGAACCTCCTATGGATAACAGCAATATTTATATATACAATATAGTATCATATCTACATAAGATTATAATTCTTTCTACTATAAATATCTATATAAACAGCAATTTTTCTCAATAAAATAGCAATCTAAAATAATGCCCGCATGGAAAGGTCATGTTATATTGTAATTAATTAGAAGGTGCACTGACATCAGGGTTGTTGTATCTAATGGGGCAGTGCGCAGAAATGAGGGTTATTATGGATGAAGTAAAGGTATGGGAAGAAACGGTTAAGATTCCAACGTATGAGGTTGGGGAGGCACAGAAGAATCCGATTTTTCTGGAGAAGAGGGTGTATCAGGGAAGTTGTGGCAAGGTGTATCCTTATCCGACGATTGATACGATCAGTGATGTGAAGAAGGATAAGGAGTACAGAGCTGTATATCTGGAGAATGAGTATCTGAAGGTTATGCTTTTGCCTGAATTGGGGGGCAGGATTCAGAGGGCTTATGATAAGACAAATGATTATGATTTTGTATACTATAATCATGTGATTAAGCCTGCACTCGTGGGACTGACCGGTCCATGGATCTCTGGGGGTATTGAGTTTAACTGGCCGCAGCATCACAGACCGACTACATTTTTACCGGTGGATTATTTATTGAAAGAGAATGAGGATGGCAGCAAGTCCGTACTGATGCATGATGTTGACCAGATGTATGGAACAAAAGGCATTACGAAGATTACCTTATATCCAGATAAGGCATATATTGAAATTACAGGGCAGCTTTATAACAGGACACCGCTTCCCCAGACTTTTCTCTGGTGGGCGAATCCTGCGGTGGCGGCTAACGAGTATACGCAGTCTGTATTTCCGCCGGATGTACATGCAGTGATGGATCATGGAAAACGTGATGTGTCACGATTCCCGATTGCAACAGGGGTATACTATAAGAAGGATTACAGTGAGGGTGTGGATATTTCCCGATATAAAAATATTCCTGTGCCGACCAGCTACATGGCTGAGAAGTCCAAGTATGACTTCGTGGGTGGTTACGATTACAGCAAGGGGGCAGGGCTTTTACATGTTGCAGATCATCACATTTCTCCCGGTAAGAAACAGTGGACCTGGGGATGTGGAGATTTTGGCAAGGCATGGGATCGCAACCTGACAGATGAGGATGGTCCGTATGTGGAGCTGATGACAGGTGTGTATACAGATAACCAGCCTGACTTCACCTGGTTGAAGCCTTATGAAGAGAAGACCTTCAAACAGTATTTCATGCCATATAAGGCAGCAGGTGTTGTTAAGAATGCTACAATAGATGCCGCAGTGAATATGACACATACACAGCAGGGTGTGGAGATTATTGTGTATGCGACTTCAACCTATCAGGCTGATATTGTACTTACTTATGATGGAAAAGTCATCATGGAGGACAATGCTGCCATTTCTCCTGTGAATGTTTATAAAAGAACATGTGTTATTGATGGCATTCAGGATGATACAAAGCTTACAGTAAAGGTACTGGAGAACGGAAGAGAGCTTGTTGCCTATACACCTGAGAAACAGGAGATTCCCGAGTTACCAAAGCCTGCGGAGGCGATTGGAGAACCTTGGAGCATTCAGACAAATGAAGAGCTGTATCTTGCTGGTCTGCATATTGAGCAGTATCGTCATGCAACTTATTTGCCAGATCCGTATTATCTGGAAGCATTAAAGCGTGATCCGGGTGATATCCGTGTGAATAATGCATATGGTATGCTGTTATTAAGAAGAGGTCAGTTTGTCAAAGCCAAGCCATATTTTGAGAAAGCCATTGAGAGAATGACGAGGAGAAATCCCAATCCTTATAACAGTGAAGCTTACTATAATCTGGGACTGGCACAGCTCTATCTTGGCGAGGAAGAGGAGGCATATGACAGCTTCTTTAAGGCGACATGGAGTAACGAACAGCAGGAAATGGCGTACTATTATCTTGCAGCATTGGATGCAAGAAAGAATCGTTTCGTACATGCTCTTGATATGATCGAGCGAAGTCTGGTAAAGAATGCGCACAGCATTAATGCAAGAGCTTTGAAAGTATATATTTTAAGAAAATCAGGAAGAGTAGAGGAAGCAAAAGCACAGATTGCATCCAATCTGGCGCTGGATGCCTTTGATTTTGTCTCCAGAAACGAAGAAATTCTGTTGACTCAGTCGGAAAATGAGAGAATTACTTTACATAACCTGCTCCGAGGATTTACACAGAATTATCTGATGATTGCAAGAGATTATGCATTATTTGGAGGATATGAAGAGGCAAATCAAGTTTTGAAAGCGTTTTCTTGCAAAAATCAGCTTTTGTATTACTATCAGGCATATTATTTACATAAATTAGGGAATGAAGAGGCGGCATCGCAAATGATAAAAGAAGCAGAAGGATTAAGTCCTGATTACAATTTCCCTAATAAGCTGGAAGATATCGCTGTCTTGCAATATGCAGTGCAGGAATACCAGTCAGGAATGGCAGCATATGCATTGGGCAATCTCTATTATGACAGACTGGATTGGGAAGAAGCAGTTCCATTATGGGAAATGGCAAGGGAGCAGAACCCGGATTATCCGACAGTACACCGTAATCTTGCACTGGCTTATTATAATAAACTGCATGATGCACAGAAAGCAAAGGCAGAGCTGGAGACAGCATACAAGCTGGATACCTCCGATGCCAGAGTACTTTTGGAATTAGATCAGTTGTATAAGAAGCTTGGCTACAGTTATGAAGAGAGACTGACTCATTTAGAGGAACATAAAGAAATCGTGGATTCCAGAGACGATCTCTATATTGAATATATTACGTTATATAATATGACTGGACGCTATGAGGAAGCATTGGAAATGATCATGCATCATCATTTCCATCCGTGGGAGGGCGGTGAAGGCAAGATTACTACGCAGTATACACTGGCACTGTTGCAGCTGGCTAAGATCGCATTAGCAGAGCACAAGCCGGAGAACGCAGAAGAACTGCTTTGCAAAGCACTTGTATTCCCAGAGAATCTGGGAGAAGGTAAGCTGGAAGGAACCAAGGATAATCACCTGTATTATTATATGGGAGAGGCACTGGAACAGCAGGGCAGAACAGAAGAAGCAGAGGAATGCTGGCATAGAGCCGAATGTGGTACAGATGAACCGGCAGGTGCTATGTATTATAATGACCAGCCAGCCGATATGATATTATATCAGGGACTTGCAAAGAAGAAATTAGGGGATATGGCAGGAGCAAATGCCAGATTCTACCGCCTGTTGGATTATGGGGAGAGACATTTGCGAGATGAGGTGAAGATGGATTACTTTGCAGTATCTTTACCGGATTTCCTGATCTTCGATGAGGATTACACGAAGAAGAATCAGGCGCACTGTTATTATCTTATGGCACTGGCTAATATCGGGCTGGGCAATCAGGAAAAAGCGGAAGAATTTCTTAAAAAAGCACTTGTTATTGAACCGAGCCATATGATGTGCCATATTTATCATAATAAGTAAAAGGGACGAATTGTGTAGAGATAACTATGCAACACAGGCTCACTCTCGTTACGTGAAAAACGCAGCGGATACGTAGGACATGGAGAAGTAACCACAATTAAGAAAGTATTGGAGATGCAATTTTGCATTTGGAGAATCTAAATAGTCATCTGTAATTGTATGGCGTGGCAGAAATATAGAGTAAGAAAGGGCTGGGATAAGATAAAATGAAAGAAATATACACGTTAGCTGGAAATTGGAAAGTGACACTTGCAGATGGCAGCAACTATGATATGGTCTTACCGGGAACTTTGGATACGAACAATATCGGGTATGCAGATAAGGGAGCGAACCAGTGGCATCCTGAGATTAATCTGGGGAATGCCACTGAAGAGATAGATGAGCACGCACCAATCGCTACGAGATTTACAAGAAAGCATACCTATGAAGGGGCGGCTACACTGACCAGGCAGATAAGTTATGTACCGACGCCTGGAATGCGAGTTCTGCTGGAAGCAGAGAGAGCAAGGTGTCTACGGCTGTGGATTGACGACAGGGAAGTAGAACCATTGCAGGGCAGTGGCACATTAAGTACGCCCTACGTCTTTGAAGTGACAGGCTTATTAACAGGAAATAATAAAATAACGCTTGTTTCTGATAACTCTTATCCGGGATTACCACATGATGATATCGTATATTCTTCTGCGGCTACAGATGAGACACAGACCAACTGGAATGGAATATTGGGATATTTCAGATTAAGGGAAGTTCCAGAAACTTATATAGAATCTGTTCACGTATATCCACGGGGAGAGAACCTTGATATAGCTGTAACACTTTCTACCAATGGATATTTCCAGGATGCAGGTAAATTGACTATAGAAAGTGAAGCTATAGATACAATTACGTATTCCTTAAAGGCGGAAAAGAATGGAAAAATACATATGTTATTTAAAGACATTCCGCTGCATGATGATATCAGAAAATGGGATGAATATGAAGGAAACCTTTACACATTAAAAACGACATTGAAGATACAAACGAAGGCAACAAACTCCGCAGAAGTCACATTTGGAATCAGAAGCTATGGCAGTGATACAGATGGCAGAATTACATTAAATAACAGATGTATCTTTATCAGAAGCGAAGCTAACTGCGCAGAATTTCCAGAGGAAGGACATCCACCGATGGATGTGGAATCCTGGATGAGTATTTTATCCAGATATAAAGCATATGGCATCAACTATATGCGCTTTCATTCCCATTGTCCGCCGGATGCTGCTTTTAGTGCAGCCGACAGGCTTGGAATCCTGATGCAGCCGGAATTATCACACTGGAATCCCAAGGATGCTCTGGAATCAGAAGAAAGCTATCATTATTATAAGAAGGAATTAGCAGCAATTATAGAAGCCTATGCAAATCATCCGTCTTTTGTTGCATTGACATTGGGAAATGAGCTTCATAATCATGAACTTGGTCATGCAAGAATGGTCGAACTGGTCGAAATGGCACAGCAGATGGACAATACCCGTATGTATGCCATAGCTTCTAATGGCTACTATGGTGAACAGGGCTGTGATGAAACCAGTGATTTCTATACCTCACAGAAATATTATAAGGAAGAAATTCGCGGATGCTTTGCAGCAGAGAGCGATACACCGGGACAGAAAGGACATTTACTTGGTTATATCAATAACCGCTATCCAGGCAGTGACCACAATTATGACAGTGCCATGTCAATATTGCGTAAGGATTATAGCAAACCGGTATTCAGCTTTGAAGTAGGACAGTATGAAATTCTTCCTGATTTTGGAGAATTACAGAATTTTCAGGGCATTTCAGATCCTGCCAATCTTCGCCTGGTTCAGAAAAGGGTGGAAGAAGCAGGACTTACTAAGATTTGGAAAGAATATGTAGAGGCAACAGGGGAATTGTCCCTGATTGGCTATAGAGAAGAAGTCGAAGCAGTTATGAGAACCAAAGCCATGTCGGGGATTTCTCTGCTTGGACTGCAGGATTTTCCAGGGCAGGGAACGGCTCTAGTTGGAATGATGAATTCTCATCTGGAAGCAAAGCCGTATGATTTTGCAAGACCAGAGAGGTTTCGGCAGTTCTTCCGTGGCAGCCTGCCGCTGGTTGAGATGGAGAAATATACCTATGAATTCGGAGAAACACTGACAGCCAAAATACTGGCAGCCAACTATGGAAAACAGGATATGGAAGGAAGATTGCAGTATCGCTTATCCGGAGGTGGGAAAGAATACAAAGGCTATTTGAATAACACGCGTTATGAAAAAGGAAACCTTACACTGGCAGGAGAAATTCAGATTCCACTTACCCAATGGACGAAAGCCCAGGAGTTATCTCTTGAAGTAGAGCTATCAGGAGAAGCACATCTCTATAATCAATATCCAATATGGGTATATCCAAGGGTTCACCCTCAATGCCCGGATACTGTCTACGAGGCCAGATATCTGGATGAACAGGCAAGGCACGTATTGGAGCAGGGGGGAACTGTGTATCTTAGCCCGGATGCTACATTAGAGGCACTGCCACATTCTATCCGCACGCAGTTTACAACTGATTTCTGGTCAGTAGGAACCTTTGCTGCCCAGGAAGGTGGTATGGGACAGTATATAGATACACAGCACCCTATCTTTGCGTCTTTTCCGACGCAGAAGCATACCAACTGGCAGTGGTGGTGTATGGCAACGCAGCGTGCAGTGATTCTGCCAAGGGCATATCGGGCTATCGTAACGGAGATGGACAGTTATGCGTATCTGCGTCCTATGGCACAGCTGATAGAGTGGCGCTGCGGCAAGGGCAAAGTATTATTATCGACCTTTGGACTGCACAATCTCCAGCAATACCCGGAAGCCAGAGCTTTGCAGGATTCGATATACCGCTATCTTGCATCAGGGCAATGCGAACCGGAGCAGACAATCACGATAGAAGAGTTGGCTCATATGGTACATGGGCAATCATAATACTTTGGTAACTATTCAGAGCCATGCAAATTGAGGCGAAATATGCTTGTTTACAAGCATATTTGACTCGATTTATATGGCGAAGTAACCACATAAGCAAAAGTAAAGCATCAAAGATGCGATTTTGCGCATGGGGTTCTGAATAGTTACATACTTTATAACTATTCAGAGCAATTCTGTCTTAATTTATATGATGAAGTAACCACAATAAGAAGAGTAAGAAAATTTATGGTAAACCGCATAGAGACATGTTATACTTACCTATGCATGTGTTGAACGTGATACGATTCAGCGCTTTAAGCGAAAAAACGCTCTCCCACAGCGCGGAATCGTTACTACAGATGACAGAAAGGTTATGGTGTCCACTATGAACATACAAGAATATATCCGCACACATAAACTGATTACCGATGGCGCATTTGGAACCTATTATGCTGACAGATTCCAGACCCAGGATATGCCTGAGCTTGCCAATATCAGCTTCCCGCAGCGGGTAACAGCCATTCATCAGGAATATATAGAAGCAGGGGCGAGACTGCTTCGTACGAATACTTTTGCTTCCAATACGATATTGCTTCATGCAGATATGAATGAGGTACGAGCTAACATTACAGCGGCAGTAAATCTGGCAAAAGAAGCAGTAAAAGGCAGAGAAGATGTCTTTATAGCCGGAGATATTGGACCAATCCCATCTGATGAGGTGATCAGCAGGGAAGAGCTGGAAGAACAGTATTATCAGATTGCCAGAGTGATGCTTGACCAGGGGTTAAAGATACTGACCTTTGAGACCTTCCACGAATTGCAGTACATTTTACCGGCGATAGGAAGAATCAAGGAAGAAGCGCCGGATACTTTTATTATGGTAGAATTTACAGTGAACCAGTTCGGATACAGCAGTGCGGGATTGAGTGTGAAGAGCCTGCTCAAGGATGCTTCTGCATGTAAGGATATTGACGCAGTAGGCATGAATTGTGGCATAGGACCGGCCCACATGGAAAAACTGCTTGACCAGGCGGGGGTAGGTATCAGTGGCACCAAGTACAGGATTGCCCTGCCTAACGCAGGATACCCAAGACGAACCAGCAGCAGGATCCGCTATTCCAACAGTTCTGCATACTTTGCTGCAAAAGTAGAAGAGATGGCAGCACAGTGTGAGCTGGATATCGTGGGCGGCTGCTGTGGTACGACACCAGAATTCATCAGACAGTTATCACAGGGACTGGATACGACACCGTGCCCACCCAGGACAGCGGCAGAAACTTCCAAGACAGAGCAGGTCGTACCGCAGAGGAAGGGTTTTCTTTATGATGAGCAGGGCAATCTGAAAAAGAAGAAGCTTATTGCTGTGGAGCTGGCTCCGCCTATGGGTGCAGATGATGAGAAAGTATTAGAAGCGGCAAGGCTGTTACAGAAGTCAGATGTGGATGTGCTGACTTTTCCAGATTCTCCTTCCGGCAGAACCCGTATTGATTCTGTGCTTATGGCAGAGAAAGTCAGAAGAGAGACAGGAATGGAAGTAATGCCCCATATCTGTTGTCGTGATAAGAATGCCATTGCCATGCGTTCTTTATTCCTTGGAGCGTATATCAATGACATCACCAATATGCTGATTATTACAGGAGACCCGGTGCCGTCTCTGGTACGCCAGACGATTAAGGCTGTCTTTAATTTTGATTCTGTGGGACTGATGAAAATCGCACAGGAGATGAATACAGAGAACTTCCCAGCCAGACCGTTAAGCTATGGCGGCGCGATCAGTCAGGGCAGGAAGAATCTGGATGTAGAGATCATGCGTGTGAAGAAGAAAATGGAAGCAGGTGCTGAGTTTTTCCTGACACAGCCTGTTTTTTCCAAAGAAGATGCCGAGCGTGTGCGCAGAATCAAACAGGAGACCGGCACCAGAATATTGTGCGGCATTATGCCTTTTGTGAACAAAAGAAATGCCCTTTTCATGAAAAATGAGATTGCGGGCATCATTGTGCCGGATGAAGTCATTGCACGGTATCCTGAGAATGGAACGAAGCAGGAGGGCGAAGCTGTAGGCGTGGAGATCGCCCGTGAAATTATGGAATTTACTGCTGATTTTGCAGATGGTTACTATTTTTCTTTTCCTTTTAACAGAGTCTATTTACTGGAACAGATTCTGCGGTAATGTTGCAAATGTTTAAATTTTTCCAACGAAAGTATTAAGTATCCCCTGAATTATCCGATAAACATAGTAAGAAGTATAAATTGAATGTACAGATAAGACCATATAAGAAAGGAGGAGTCGATGATGCGTATAGATGCATATAATCAGATTCAACAGATATATGGAAGTTCCAGTATCAAGAAGACAGAGGAGAAGAAGGTCTCCACTACAAGCTTCAAGGATCAGCTTCTGCTTTCAGCAGCCGGTAAGGATGCACAGATAGCCAAACAGGCACTTGCCAATACTCCGGACGTGAGGGAAGAGGTCGTAGCTCCTATTAAAGAGCAGATTGATAACGGTACCTACGAAGTAGATACAGATGATTTCGCAGGTAAATTATTGGAGAAGTATAACGGGCTTTTTTAGGGGGAAAGTCCAGTGACTAGATAAGAGGTAATCGGGTGGCTAGTTTATTAGAGAATTTGATAGACGTATTGGATCAGGAGAACACCGAGTATGAGAAGCTTGTTGTTCTCTCTGACCGTAAGACTCCCGTGATCATTCAGGGAGATATAGATACTTTAGGGAGTATAACAGAACAGGAACAGGAAATAGTAGGCATAATCCAACATTTGGAGAAACAGAGAACGGAAGCTCTGGCTGATATTGCCAACGTAGTGAACAGGGATGTTGAAAATTTGAAACTTATTAACCTGATTCAGATGCTTGCAAAGCGCCCAGAACAGCAGGAACAACTGACCGAGGTGCATAATAAATTAAAAGCAACCATTCAGAAATTGAAGGAGCTCAACGAGAAGAATCAGATGCTTCTCGGGGATGCAATGGAGATGGTGGATTTTAATCTGAAGATGCTGCAGGGTCTGAAATCCGCGCCGCAAACAGCCAATTATTCCAAAAACGCATACTGTACAGGTAGTTCTTTGGGTGTCCTTCAGGGCGGTTTCGACGCAAAACAATAACGCATGAGGTGAAACCCAATGTCATTATTTGGCGGTTTATATGTGGGAAAGAGCGGACTGCAGACTTCCCAGAACGCATTGAATACAGTAGCACACAACCTGTCTAACCAGAACACTACCGGTTATGTAAGACAGCAGGTTGCTATGACCGATACATATTATAATACAATTTCTACGACCAAAGCCATATCAAATTCACAGACTGGCGATGGTGTCAGATATTCTGAAGTACGTCATATCAGGGATTATTTTCTGGATATGAAGTATCGTGAGGAGTCGGGAAGGTTCTCATTCTATGAGACCTCATATTCCACAACACTGGAAATTGAAGATATTTTAGGTGAACTTGATGGCGCCGCTTTTAAGGATTCCTTAGAGGGGCTTTGGACAGCTATGGAAGAATTAGCCAAGGCACCAAGCGACAGTACCTATATGTCTATGCTGGTATCCAAGGCATCCAGCTTCGTACAGAATGCCACGTCTGTATATCAGTCTTTTATTGAATATCAGAACAATCTGAATCTGCAGGTAAAAGACATGGTAGATGAGATCAATGCCATTGGTTCCAGAATTGATGAATTGAATAAGAAGATAGCCGTAATCGAGACAGGCGGCATTGAGAAAGCCAACGACCTGAGAGACGAAAGAGATCTGTTGATTGATACTCTGGCAGGATACGGCAATATCACCTACAGCGAGGATCTTAACAGCCGTGTAACGGTGCGCTTTAACGGAAATGACTTCGTTACTACCTCCGGTGCATACAAGATGGAGCTGCTGCAGGATAATGAGACAGGCTTCTATACCCCGTACTGGGAACAGAATGCCGTTAAGTCCAAGGATGAGAATGGTAATGAAGTAATTGATATTTCTGTAGCACATGTATTTAAGATGACAGAGACTATCTCTACAGATGCAGGAACAGACGTAGGCGGTCTGCGTGCACTTCTGTTAGCGAGAGGTGACCACGTAGCCAACTATCAGGATCTTACCAGCAACATGACCCAGAATAAGCTGGATGCACTCAAAATGACAGCTCTTGAGTACAATAAAGACCCGAAGGGCAATGAAAGCAAATATTATAACGACAACATTGCCAATTCCCTGATGATGAACATCGAAGCAGAATTCGATAACCTGGTACACGCAGTAGTAACCAAGGTTAATCAGGTCATAGCAGATAACTGTGATCCTAAGAGCGGCTACCTGTGTAATGAAGATGGCACACCGATGCAGTTATTCCTGAAAGCATCCTATCAGCCTTATGAAAAGGTATCTTATAAAACAGAAGCAGATGCAGAAGCAGCCAGAGCCAGGGGCGAGAAGCTGTATCAGATCTATGATGAAAATGGTAAGCCGACATCAGATTACTGGAGATACGTAGAAGAGTATGATCCGGATGACCCGGACGCAGGTAAGAACCTGTATAACTGCGCTACCTTAAAGATTAACCAGGAGTTGGTGCAGACCCCATCCAAGCTGGGATTTGTAAAAGAAGACGGCTCGACAGATTACAGCCTTGGCAAGAAGCTGCTGCAGGCATTTCAGGATGCAGAGCTCTACATCAACCCAAATGCTACCAAGGCAAGCTCTTTTGAGAACTGTTATACGGAAATCGTCAACCAGATGTCCACGATGGGTAACGTATTCAAGGATGTATATGGATATCAGCAGCTTGCAGTAGAACAGGCAGAATCCAACAGACAGTCGGTAATCGGCGTATCGTCTGATGAAGAGCTGGAGCATATGATCATGTATCAGAATGCATATAATGCGGCCAGCCGGTATATTAATGTGATCAATACCCTGCTGGATTCCGTTATCAGCATGGCATAGTAAAAGGAGGAATGAAGGATGCCATCCACATTTTTGGGATTAAATACTTCATACCGCGGATTAGTGGCATCTAACTCCGGGTTAAATACAACAGCAAATAACATTTCCAACATTGAGACTGCCGGTTACAGCCGCCAGAAGGTCAATCAGGTGGCGTCCAGCGCAATCAGAACTTATACTTCTTACGGATGTGTAGGAACCGGTGTAGATACGCTGGCAGCAGAACGTGTAAGGGATGTATTCTATGATATCAAGTACTGGAACAACAATTCCAAGCTGGGGGAATACGATAAGAAGCAGTATTATGCAGCAATCGTTGAGTCTTATCTGAATGATACCAAGGGAACCAATGCGGTAAAAGGCTTCACAAGTATCTTTGATGAGTATGAAGCTGCGATGGAATCACTGGGGACCAATACCGGTGACAGCAGCTATGCATTGGATTTCATTGGAAAAGCAGGTAATCTGTGTGAATATTTCAATCTTTTATATAATAACTTCAAATCCATGCAGACCGATGTAAATGACGAGATCAAGATCAAGGTAGATGAAATCAACGGTATTGCACAGGAGATTGCAACCCTGAATAAAGAAATCAACACCATCGAGATGGACGGTGTCAGCGTAGCCAATGAATTGCGTGATAAACGTGATCTGCTGGTGGATGAGCTGTCCGCTATCGTAGATGTATCCGTAGAAGAAAAAGACATTATTGATGCAAGAACCGGAGAAGCCTCCGGCGTGACTGCCTTTTCCGTCAAGATAGCAGGAGGACAGACACTGGTTGACTGCTATGATTACAGACAGCTGCAGTGTGTACCGAGAGATACCTATCAGCAGGTCAATGCCAATGATGCAGAAGGACTTTATGATGTAAGCTGGACTGATACAGGCGATGACCTGGGCGTACATGCCAAGTCCACACAGGGAGAATTAAAAGGACTCTTTGAAATGAGGGATGGCAACAATGGAGAGGCTTTTAACGGAAGAGTATCCAAGGTAGACCCGGATAACCAGACTGTATCTGTGAAAGTAACAGATTCTTATCTGTTAGATATGTGCAAATCAACACTTCCACTGACTAACGGTAAGATTACCCTCAGTGGTAAGGAATACTATTATAAAGAGTGGAGCTTCCAGCTGTCTGAGGATGGCAAGTCCGCCACTTATACCTTCCAGTTGGATGAAGAGAAGAATACACTCAACAATGCAGAACCTATTTCTACCAGCCTTACCCATGAAAAAGCCAAAATAGGAGAGCAGGTGAACTATCAGGGTATTCCTTATTATATGGAACAGATGAATGAGTGGGTCAGAAACTATGCAGAGTCTTTTAACAAGCTTTACGGAGTAAAGGGAGCAACAGACTACAGAGGAGATGACCATACAGGAGCAATCTTCTATACTGGTACGAATACTGTAAATGGTGAGCAGTACAAGATGAAGGTCGGCTCAGATACCAAGTCCTACAGCTCATCGGATGATGGATATTTCAAACTGAATGCGGGCAATTTCAACGTAGAGAAATCAATAGAGAATGATGCCAACAGCATGGCAACACATACAGTAGAGACAGGTGGTATCAGCAAATATGATATCATTGCAGAACTCAAGGACCTGTCTACCAATACAGATAAAATGACATTTAGAGGATGCAAGGCAGAGGATTTCCTGATCTGCCTTATGGGAGATGCGGCACTGAATGCAGAAAGTGCTAACAGCTTCCAGTCTATTTACAGCAATATTGAGCAGACCATCGCCAGCAATCGTATCTCGATCAGCGGCGTTGATGCAGACGAAGAGGCAGCAAGCATGATTAACTATCAGAACGCATATAACCTCTCCAGTAAGATGATCTCCGTATTATGTGAAGTTTATGACAAGCTCATTCAGGAAACAGGAGTATAGAAAGGTGGAAAGCAGCTATGGCAATGCGTATAACGACTAAGATGATGCAGAACAGATCTTTGAATAATTTGAATACAAATAAAACACTGCAGGAGAAGCTTACCACACAGCTCTCTACCATGAAGAAGATTACCAGACCTTCTGACGATCCGGTCATTGCGATCCGTTCTCTGAAGCTGAATTCTACATTGAACAAAATTGACCAGTATTATGAGAAGAACTCCAATGATGCCCAGAGCTGGCTGGAACTGACAGAGTCTGCAATCAAGACAACTAATTCCATTTTGGAGGATATGAGCGGATATATTACCCAGTGTGCACAGGGTTCACTTACCGCAGAAGAAAGAGCAGCCATTCTGCAGAATCTGGCAAATTATCAGTCTGAGATCTATTCTACAGGTAATGCCACAAGTGCAGGAAGAAATATCTTCACGGGCTATCGTACAGATACTCCCCTGACTTTTCTCAAAGACAAGACAGAGAGATATTCCATTACGGAACAGAGAGACAACTCCTATATAGATACCATAACACATACCGTAATCGGCGATATGGCGAATATCAATGCAGGTAATTTCAATACAGCATCCTACAGTGCCTATACAGAATATCAGGTCAAGAGCTATGATGTTGCAAGAATCAGACTGGCATATAATAATCTTGATATTGATACAGATGCAACTAAGAATGCAGATAAAATTAAACTGAGCTATTTCACTGATGTGAATACAGATGCTGCCCATGGTACAGATAAGGGAGCTTCTATCAGTACCACCAGCTATTCTATCTTCATGAACCAGAATGTTATTAATAACGGTGAAATGGAGATTACCGTTACAGGAAAAGATGGCAAAGAGAATACATATACTCTAGGACCCAATGGTACAATAACGCTTGATAAGACAGAGATATCCATGGATGCAAAGGGTAAGATTACCATTACCGAAACGGGTAATCCGCCACAGACTACCACGTTGCAGACTAAGACGGAGACTGATGCAGCGGGTAACAAGACCTATACCTTCGCAGACCGTATGGAGACTTCACTGACGATCACAAGCTTCTCCAAGACAGCGTCGGATGATGCATATGCTTCCGTATACGGAGATGCTAATGCCAATAATATTACATATGTTGCAGAAACTGGTGAATTGCTTCTTGGCAAGAATGTACAGAACAAGCTTGCAGCTCTGTCCATCAACAATGAAATCCGTATCAGCTATGATAAGAGTGAATGGAAGACCGATGACCTTGACCCGGTTCATTATTTCTATACAGAACGTTATACAGATACAAGAGATGCAGATGATCCTTTAATCTATAATGAAGAGAAACTGACTGCTCCTAAGGGCAACGTAGCCAAACAGATCATTGAATATGACATTGGAAGCAACCAGACCATCCGTGTCAACACCACTGCTGATGAGATCTACACACACAACATGGGCAGAGATGTAGGGGAAGTGAAGGCACTTCTGGAGGAATATGATTCTCTGGAAAAGGCATATGATACCGTAAATTCGCTGATTCAGTCCGGTAAGTATGAAGGGACAGATTTGGATACACTGAACAAGCAGTTAGATGCCCTGGATAAAGCAAGGGCACTGTCCAAAGCAACACTACAGGAGAGATGTGAAGGATTACAGACCATTTTTAAGGGATATACCAATCAGGCAACATTGACCAGGACAGATGTGGGAAGCCGCGAATCCAGACTGAAACTGATCCAGAACAGATTAAGTGCCCAGCAGACCAACTTCCAGGAGCTGGTATCTGACAATGAAGATGCAGACGTAACGGAACTCGCAATCCAGTTAAAGAGTGTAGAACTGACCTATGAGGCTGCTTTATCTTCTATCAGTTATGTTATGAAGACTTCTTTGTTGAATTTTATTTAAAATCCAACACACAATTATCAGAAAAATGTAGCGACGTATACATAAATGTGTTACAATAATAATAAACCAATGCTTGAATCAATGGATGGCTTGAATGGAGAGAATGAATTATGGTAGAAATTAACACAAGAATATTTGGCAAAATAGCAATCGAAGAGGAAAAAATCATTCGCTTTGAAAGCGGTATACTGGGATTTCCACAGCTGAAGGATTTCACCCTGATCTACAATGCAGAGAAGGGCAATGACTCAGGTATCAAGTGGCTCCAGTCCATACAGGAACCGGCATTTGCAATGCCCGTTATGAATCCTGAACTGGCGATGCCGGGTTATACACCAAGGTTTGACAGAGAATTGCTGGCACCTCTTGGCGGCAATCTGGATGCAGACAATATCCTTATGTTAGTCACAGTTACTGTACCAAAGGACATTACGAAGACCACAGTGAATCTGCGTGCGCCAATCATTATCAGCACAGACAACAGAAAAGCGGTACAGCTGATCTGTGATGATGAAGAATACAGTATCAAATATGCCATTTACGATACATTAATGGCAACTAATGCATAGAGCATCATAAGACAAGAAGAGAAGGCAGGTGAAAGGTATGCTGGCATTATCCAGAAAAAAAGGCGAAGCCTTAATAATCAATAATGACATAGAAATCACGATATTGGAGATCAAGGGAGAACAGGTGAAGATCGGAATCAGCGCACCGAAGGAGGTTCCCGTATATCGTAAGGAAGTATACATCCAGATTCAGGAGGCCAACAAGGCAGCTTCAGATACTGCTGGAGTAGAGCAGTTAGCCAATTTGTTAATGAAATAATCATGGACATCCATGTTTTTAAGAAAATGTTTATAGCTTCTATAAACATTTTTTCTTTCCTGACCGATATATAAGTTGAAAGTAGCTATTCAGGCTCTATTCGTATAGCTCTGAATAGTTCCTATATACGTGATGAAAACATGGAGGTGAATAACATGTATGTAGAACCAGTACGAGGGATGTCTGCTGCACAGACAAAGCAGACAGTACAAATGACAACAGATACAGACAATACGATTCATGCTCAGTCCACGGAGGGAGAAGCAGAATATACATCATATGACTCAACAACACCCAAAACATCTGCCTCACAGACAATGACAGCAGAGGAAATGCAGTCAGCTGAGAATGAGAAGTTAAAGAAAGCAATTGAGAGAATGAACGAACAGCTTCCTAATTCGGAAGCCAAATTCGGTATCCACGAAGCTACCAACAGAGTTATGATCAAGCTGGTAGACAAGGATACTCAGGAGGTCATCAAAGAGATACCACCTGAAAAGACATTGGATATGTTAGCAAAGAGCATGGAAATTGCAGGAGTTCTCTTAGACCAGAAATTATAAGACTTGCGTTCACATGGGAGGGAAATACATATGTCAGATTTATTAAGAATGACCGGTATGTACTCAGGAATGGATACAGAGAGCATCGTATCCCAGTTAGTCAAGACCAAGAGTACCAAGGTAACCAATTTAAAGAACGAACAGAAGAAGCTGGAGTGGAAGCAGACCGCATGGCAGGACTTAAACTCCAAGATTTACAATATGTACAGTAAGACTCTGTCAAACCTGCGTCTGACCAGTGCATACAGTAAGAAATCAACTGTAAGCTCTGATTCTACCAAGGCAACAGTAGTTGCCAGCGAAGGTGCAGTAAATGGAACACAGACATTACAGGTAAACAAGCTTGCTAAATCAGGTTACCTGACCGGGGCTAAGCTGGATGGCAAGACAACAACTACAACAGGCACAGATGGAAAAGACGTAACTAAAGTAGTAAACTGGGAAACTACGGATAAATTATCAGAAATTGATAGCAATCTTACAGGTAAGACCATCAGTCTTACAACAGGAACAGGTACAGATGCTAAGACTACAGACATCGAAATTACAGCAGATATGACAATCAATGACCTGGTTGCCAAATTCAAAGACGCAGGAGTGAATGCCAGCTTTGATACAACCAATCAGAGATTTTTTATCAATTCAACAGGAACAGGATCTGCTAAGAACTTCACCTTGAGTTCGGATGATAGTACAGCACTGGCTTCTTTGGGATTAGATCCAAATGCTACTTATACAGATATCAATGGTTCTAAGAATTCCTGTGTTAAGATTGAAGGACAGGATGCAGAAATCGTATTGAATGGTGCAACTTTTACATCAGATTCCAATACATTCTCAATTAACGGTCTGACAATCAATACATTAGGTGTTACAGATGAAGAGATTTCTATTGTTACATCTACAGATTATGATGGTATCTATAATACGATCAAAGACTTCCTGACAGAGTATAATGATCTGATCAATGAGATGGATAAGCTCTACAATGCTGATTCTGCCAGAAAGTACGATATGCTGACAGATGATCAGAAGGAAAGCATGACAGATGATGAAGTAGAACAGTGGGAAGATAAGATCAAGAGTGCTCTTCTTCGTAAAGATAACAGCCTGTATAATGTCATGAATACACTGACTTCCACTATGATGGAAGGCTACTATGAAAATAATCTTTCAGATAAAGAAAAGAAAAATATGACTTCCAGTGAAATTGCTGCATGGTATAAAGAGAATGGAGGTAAGAAGCACTATCTGTCCGATTATGGTATTGGTACACTGAGCTATTTTGAAGCACAGGATAATGAGCATCATGCTTATCATATTAATGGTGATGCAGATGATGAATTTACTTCTACCAAAGAAGACAAGTTAAAGGCTGCCATTGCAGATGACCCTGAAGGAACTGCTAATTTCTTTGCTACATTATGTAAGTCACTGTATAGCAAACTGGATGAGACGATGAGTGAGTCCACAGATTACAGCAGTATTTATAAGGTATATAACGATAAGCAGTTGAAGAAGGACTATAATGATTATACAAAGAAGATTAGTGACGCAGAAGACGAGCTGAATGATTATGAAGACAGATGGTATAATAAGTTCAGTAAGATGGAAGTAGCTTTGTCCAAGTTACAGTCTCAGACGAGTTCTATTTCCAGTATGTTAGGAAGTAACTAATCAATAGATCATAAGGGAGTTGTTCGGACAGACAGCACAGAAAGAGGGAAAAGCGCATGCTGAAACAAAATGGTTATGCACAGTATCAGAACAGCAGAATTATGACAGCTTCACCGGCAGAGTTGACACTTATGTTATATGAAGGAGCTATCAAATTCGGTAACATCGCAATTATGGCAATGCAGAATAACGATCCTTCCAAGGCGCATGAAAATGTGGTAAAGGTTGAGAAAATTATTCAGAATTTCAGAGATACACTGGATAAGAAATATCCGATCTGGGAAGATTTCGAGAAGGTGTATGCATATTTACTGAGAAGATGCCACGAAGCGAATATTGCCAAAGATCCGGAGATTATGGAAGAGGTAGTGGGACATTTACGGTCTATGCGTGATAACTGGAAGGAAGTTATGAAGAAAGTTGCATCAGACAGAGATAATCCCAGTGCACAGAGCAGAATTGCCGGAGGTCAGCATAATACGATCGGCTATGCGCCAACTATGGCAAGAAGAACAGGAACCTGACAGGAAGACCAGAGTGTAAAACAGGGGGAAAGGCATGACAGAAGGATATTTGCAGATTTTAATAGAAAGCCTTGAAAAGAAGATTATTGTATTGGATCAGATTATTGAACTGGACAAACAGCAGGCAGAGATCAGTGCACACCAGCCAATGGATATGGAAGCATATGATGAAGTTGTGGAAGCAAAAGATAAGCTTGTTGATGAGATCAATAAACTGGATGATGGATTTAGTTCTACTTATGAACTGATAGGAGATGAAGTAAAGAATCATCCACAGCAGTATCGTGAACAGGTGCAGAAATTACAGGAACTCATCAGAGATGCGGTGGATAAAGGTGTTACGATAGAAGCTCAGGAGAAGCGCAATAAAGCAGCTCTGGAAGCGGTCTTTCGTATGAAACGCCAGGAAATCAGACAAATGAAAGTCTCTACATCAGCTGCTACGAAGTATTACAAGAGTATGAGTAGAATCAATAATATAGATCCACAGTTGATGGATAAGAAGAAATAAAAATATATGAGTAACAAAAGCCGGACAGCAAAAATGTCCGGCTTTTATCATATAGAAAGACAGCAAAAGAGCCGCTTCGTCAAGCGGCTCTTTGCTCTTATGGTAGCATGAACGCGAATGTATATCATTCAGATGTTTCTGCTATGCCTCACAATTAGCTTAATAAGGAAAGTACACCCTGATTAGCCTGATTAGCCTGAGCTAACATGGACTGACCAGCCTGCTGCAAGATATTGTTCTTGGAATACTTAACCATCTCTTCAGCCATATCTGTATCACGAATCTGGCTTTCAGCAGCTGTAGTATTCTCAACAACGTTATCCAGGTTGTTGATCGTATGCTCTAATCTGTTCTGGATAGCACCAAGAGAAGATCTCTGAGCGGATACCTTGGCAATTGCATCGGCGATAGAATCAATAGCGTAGGTTGCAGATATACCAGTCTTATCTTTAACATTTAAACCTGCAATACCAAGACCTGTTGTATCCAATGAAGCTATCTTGACAGATATCTTATTGGTCATATCTGCATCAGCACCTACGTGAAGGCTGAAATTAAGGTCTTCCTTTGTTGTAGCTTCAGCTCTGTCAAAGACAAACTGAACGGTATCTTTACCCTTAATTACTTCTTGGGCATTATTTGCGTCAATGGAAATCTGAGTCTTGTTAGCCCCTACATTATTAGCTAAAGCAAGTTCTTGCGCCATATATTCATATGCCTTATCAGCTGTAATGATAGATGATTCATTATCATCAACACCATCTGCAGCACCACCTGCGTTATCAGTAATGACATTGTAGGTTTTGCCGTTGAATTTAACGGATGTAAGTTTACCGTTATTAATTCGATCTTCAATAGTGTCCTTTGTGATAAGATTCTTAGCTTCATCTTCGTCATTTGCTGTATCTACAATAGTATACTGTACACCATTTAATGTAACTTGACTTCCGGTTGCCATAGTAAGAGCAGCAACAGAATCAGCTACATTCTTGGGCGTTGCATCACCAATTGTATAGGTTTTGCCTCCGATACTTACGGAATCACCAAGTTTCAATGTACTGATTGTAAATGTTGCACTGTTTGCACCAGTTACTAATTTACCATCCAGACCTGCATCCTTTGCAGATAATTTTACAGTCTTATCGCTTGTGTCGCCCTTTAACATATACAGTTCGTTGAACTTTGTAGTTTCAGCAACTCTGTCGATTTCAGTTAATAACTGCTCAACTTCATCCTGTACAGTCTGTCTGTCGTCTGTAGACATTGTACCGTTAGCTGCTTTTACTGCCAACTCATTCATTCTCTGTAACATATCGTGAACTTCTGTCAGAGCACCTTCAGCAGTCTGTACGGCACTGATACCATCTTCTGCATTAGCGGAAGCCTGATCCAGACCACGGATCTGTTTTCTCATCTTCTCAGAAATAGCAAGACCAGCTGCATCATCTGCGGCGCGGTTTACCTTGTAACCGGAAGAAAGCTTCTCTGTAGATTTTGCCAGAGAACCTGTTGTGATACCTAACATTCTGTTTGCGTTCATTGCTGATAAATTGTGCTGTACTACCATAATAAATACCTCCTTGTATTTGACATGGACAAATCCTTTTGCCCGTTAATTGTTTGCGAATTAAATTGGATTAATTATTTCGCATCCCCTATGAAATTGTGTATAATAACAAGAACTGCCATATATACGACAGTTGGCCACCTGTTTACAGGCAGTCCCTGGTATTACCAATGCTGGTAGTATAAATTGATGAAATTCTTAACACAGAATTGTATCAATTACACATACTATATCGACAATTCTACATAAATAGTTAATATCAATTATGAAAATAAATTGCAAATAATTTTCGAAAAAGGTATTGAATATTCTGAAAATTTAGTTTATGATATAAACAGATTCAAGGAAAGAATCTCGGAAACTAAAGGAGTGGTTTCTGATATCGGAAAGGATTCGCCATATAGTGATTAGTGTATGGTACGTCATCGGATTTCCGAAGGCTTACCTTTTTTTACTAAAAAATTAAAAAATGCTATAAAGTTTATAAAAGACTTGCCGATATATAAAGTGTAAGGGAGTTAAACAAGCAATTTGATAATTAAATAAGGATGTTGTACTCGACATAGTCAAGGAAGATGAATAATGGATTATGCAGTATATTTTGAAGGAACCTATTTTCTGGTAATAACCTAAAACAGCCTGTATCAAGCAGGCGCGCCAAAACAGGCTGTGGATGGATATTATATATAATGAAGGAATTTGGAATACTCACCAAATCCTGATAAGAAAATTGAATAAGGGAACTAAGAAAGTGATTGAAAGGATTCAGTCACACAAAGTACAAGGAGGTATTTATTATGGTAGTACAACACAATATTTCAGCGATGAACGCAAACAGAATGTTAGGTATCACACAGGGTTCCTTAGCTAAGTCAACTGAGAAGTTATCTTCCGGTTATAAGGTAAACCGTGCAGCAGATGATGCAGCAGGACTTTCCATCAGTGAGAAAATGCGTAAGCAGATCAGAGGTCTGGATCAGGCATCTGCAAATGCTGAGGATGGTATCAGTGCAGTACAGACTGCTGAAGGTGCTTTAACAGAAGTTCATGATATGCTTCAGAGAATGAATGAGCTGGCAGTTAAGGCTTCTAACGGTACAATGTCATCTGATGATAGACAGACAGTACAGGATGAAGTAGATCAGCTGTTAACAGAAATTGACCGTGTTGCTGAGACAACAAAGTTCAATGAGACATACCTGTTAAAGGGTGACACAGCAGATAAGACATTTAAATTAGATGCTAAAGATGCTGGTCTTGCAGGTAAGCTGGTAGAGGGTTCTACAACAGCAACATTTACAGTATCAGCACTTAAAGTTGGTGATACGGTTAGTATTGGAGGCAAAACTTATACAATTGGAGATACAAAGGCCAATGTTAAAACCTCTTTAGGCAAAGCTGCTGGAGGCGTAGGTACAATGGCAGCTGGCAGTCAAGTGACTTTAAATGGTACTCAATATACAATTGTAGCAAATAAAACTGATGATGATGACTCTAAGAATTTAATATCTCAGGAAACATTACTTGACAGAATTGATAAGGATAAGATTACATCTGTTAAGTATGGTGGGAAGACATACAATGTTTTAGCCGGTAATAAAGATGCGAATGATTCATCTATTATTAATGCAGAAACAGCATATGATTATATGGCAAAAGAACTGATTTTAGCTAATAATGTTGGCGCAACTGAGAATGATGGTAATGCTACAAAGGCTGCTGCTAATTCAAAAGATGCAGCAAATAATGATGTTAGAACATTTACAATTACTAAGGGAACTGCAAAGACAAAAGAAGATCTTAATTTCAGCCTTCATGTAGGCGCTGATGCTGATATGACAAACAAGATTGGCGTTAAGATTTCTTCTCTTGATACAACAGGTCTTGGTATTTCAGGCTTAAATGTTAAGGATAGCACGGGTGCTTCTGCTACATATGCAATTGATTCCATTGCTGGTGCAGTTGCTAAGGTATCTGCTCAGAGATCTGCTCTTGGTGCTGTTCAGAACAGATTAGAGCATACCATCAACAACCTGGATAACGTTGTTGAGAATACAACATCTGCAGAAAGCCAGATCCGTGATACAGATATGGCTGAAGAGATGGTTAAGTACTCCAAGAACAATATCCTTCAGCAGGCAGGTCAGTCTATGTTAGCACAGGCTAATCAGTCCAATCAGGGTGTTCTTTCACTCTTAGGCTAATCTTAACCGGATAAACGGTCACAGGAATAATGTAGGTAATACTACATGGATTCCCTACCATAACAAATTGAGGGCTACCCAATCGGGTAGCCCTTTCTATGCCATTATAATGCAATGATAAAAAACACTTAAACAATTCATAAAACATATTGATTTAACCCCATGTTCCCAGTATAGTAAAGCGAATGTTGTTGCGCAGCATATTCGGAGATATTATAATGAGGAAAGGTGATGAACACAATGGGAAAGGCAGATGCAGTCACCAAACAGTATATGAAAGAGAATACTGTTTTTGCAGATGCCTTTAATTTTTTACTGTATAATGAAGAAAATGTGATTCAGCCACAGACGCTGAGAGAACTGGACACAGCGGAGGTAGTGATACCTTTTACAGTAGATGATAAAGGAAAGAAACAGGCACAGGCGGTACAGAAATACAGGGATATATTGAAAATGACTACAGTAATGACAGATGATAAGGCGGCATATGTGCTGTTTGGCGTAGAGGCTCAGCCGGATATTCACTATGCCATGCCGGTCAGGAATGTCATTTATGATGCCCTGCAATATGGCAGGCAGGTAACAGAAATCAGCAAAAGGAATAGGAAAAATAGCGGTCAGACTATGGCAGTAACAGATAAGGGACTGTTGCAGCATATCCCGGACTACAGAATTAAATTGATAGATCCTGCTGGGATTGATTCTGACGAAATGGATAAGTTCCATACAAGTCTCAGGGAAGTGCTGAGCTATATCAAGTATTCAAAGGATGCTGATAAATTAGCAGAATATATGAATCATAATCAGAGGATGGAGCATCTGGAAGTCGGTGCAGCGCAGGTGATTAAAGAAGTTACCAATACGAAATTTCAAATACCGAAAGGAATGGAGGAAGTCAATATGTGTGAAGCAATAGAAGTGCTGATGAAGCGAAGCGAGACTGAAGGTATCACCCAAGGCAAGCTTAGTCTGCTCAAAGAGTTGGTAGATGATGGAACACTTACTATGGAAGCTGCTGCTGGTAAGGTGAATATGTCGGTAGAGGAATTTAAAGAATATACGAAAAAAGAATTATAAATCAGGATATTCAGGGGACTGTTACACTATAGTGTGTCAGTCCCTGTTATTTATGACTTTTTATTAAAAGAAAATAGTTTGGAGTTGTAAGAATATTCTGTTCGATGAAATAATGATAGAATATTCAGATAATTTATGCTATGATATTATATATAATAGATAACTTGATGGTGTAAAAAATAGAAAAAGGGGAATGGGAGTTTATCATGTCAAAGGTGCCAATCAGTGTATGCATCATAGCAAAGAATGAAGAGAAATACATAGAAGAATGTCTGAGAAAATTAAAACCGTATGGTTTTGAGATAGTGGTTGCAGATACTGGATCTACAGATGCAACGAAGGAGATAGCATCCAGATATGCGGACAAAGTAGTGGATTTTACATGGATTAATGACTTTAGTGCAGCCAGAAATTTTTGTGCTAAGCAGGCATCCAACAACTGGATACTGGCACTGGATTGCGATGAGTATATAGAGAGTGTAGACATCAGGATTCTTCGAGTGTTATTACAGCAGAAACCCAAGCAGGTCGGCGTGGTACGCATGAAAAATATCCAGCTTCGGGAAAATGATGAACTGGGATATAGTGTGGATGATCTGCCCAGATTATATAATAGAAATTATTATAGATATGACAAACCGATTCATGAGCAGATTATTCCGATCAAGGGTGATTCAGATTCACTGGATGGTTTCCTGATGCCTATGGAGGTCATTCACCATGGCTACGCTATTAAGGGCGATGATATGGTTAAGAAGCAGGAACGTAATTTGGAGATACTGTATGCGGGATTAAAGGATGAACCGGATAATCCATACTATTATTTCCAGATAGGGTGCTCGTTGCAGGTACTCAAGAGATATGAAGAAGCAGCACAGGCTTATGAGAAGGGGCTGTCTTTTGAACCATCCACAGACAGAACTTATGTGATTGAGATGATCACATCACTGGCAAATGTGTATTCTGATATGGGAAGAAAAGCAGATGCACTGGCATTAATGGATCGTTATGCAGAGAGCTGCAATTATGCGAACTTCGTCTTTTGCCATGCCAATATACTCTTAGAGAATGACCAGCCGATCAAGGCAGTCATGAATTATCTCAAGGCCACGATGATGAAGGATTCCAATACATTGGGTGAGAGACTTCTGACCTGCTATGAACGGGTAATTGCCATTTATCAAAAGACAGGAAATGAGGATCTGGCAAAGCCTTTTGAACAGAAATATCTGGAATGCAGGGCTGAAAGAGAACGAATTGTAAATAAGTAACAGAAGAATAAATCGAGCATGGATGCGAGAGGAATAATATATGGTAATACAACACAATCTGTCCGCAGGGAACACGGAACGTCAAATGGGGATAGTAAAAGGAAATAAGGCAAAAAGTACACAGCGCCTGTCAAGTGGATATCGAATTAACTGTGCAGCAGATGATGCTGCAGGTTTGTCGATATCTGAGAAGATGAGAAAACAAATACGAGGATTAACACAAGGGATAACCAATGCAGAAGATGGTATATCCCTATGTCAGGTTGCGGATGGTGCAATGACAGAGGTTCATGACATGCTGCAGCGCATGAATGAGCTGGCAGTGAAAGCAGCTAACGGAACGAATTCGTCCGGTGATAGAGAAGCGATTGATATGGAAGTGTCGGCGCTGATTAAGGAGATAGACAGAATTGGGGAGACTACGAAGTTTAACGATCTGTATATTTTAAAGGATGAAGGTAATACGAAGACTGTCATCGGTGGAAGCACGGGCAATAAACCTTCTACTTCGGGAAGATTTTTTGAATTATTGGGGAATAGTGTGTCCAAAACCGGATATATGGAAGAACACTTATCCATGGGCATTGTAAAAAATAATTCTACACTTGATACGCTCACATTGGCTCATTTACTGGATGCTGACAATGATTTTGTAAGTGTGCATGCAGATTTCAGCGCTATAGAGAGTCATTTGCAGGACTTAGTCGGTACGCAGTTTTTCGTGAACTGTTGTACAGATGACTGTCCAAAGACTGTGAAGTTTACAGATGCAACTGGCATTTCATTCAAAAAGTCAGCGGATGTGACACATGACTATTTCAGCCAGATAGAAATAGGTATGAAGAAGGCTGATGGCAGTTACTTTAGTAATGCGGCAGAGTTCTGTAAATATATGGTTGATGGAATTAAACAGGAAATGACTAATCTGCAGAAGGATAATTATCTGGATGGCGATTATTACACCAGAGAGCATGTACAGTTCGCCTATAGCGGAACTACTTTATATGTATTTGATATTGATAATAACCCTTGGGGACAGATAGATAAGGAGACAGCATATTTTTGTGATTCTGAAGATATTTTTGGCAAAGATTCCAATAGCGCAGGCAGTGTCAGCAACAAATCTATCTGGATTCAATCCGGAGCTGAGACAGGAGATGGACTGACCTTACAGTTAGGTGCTATTTCATCTCAGAGTATTGGCATCAAGGGAATGAATGTCCTTTCCGAAGATAATGCAACGGATGTAATTGACAGAATCGCAGATGCAATAGGCTATGTATCTGCACAGCGCAGTCGAATCGGTGCCCAGCAGAACCGCCTTGAGCATACGGTTAAGAATGAGCAGAACATTGTCGAGAATACAACAGCGGCGGAGTCGCAGATTAGAGATACTGATATGGCGCAGGAGATGGTGCGTTTTTCCGGCTTAAATATATTAGAGCAGGCAGTTACCTCCATGTTGGCGCAGGCCAATCAAAGTAACCAGAGCGTGCTGACGCTGTTGAACGCATAGATAATGCAATGATAAAAAACACTTAAACAATTCATAAAACATATAGCATAATCAGAGAATGGAATATCTGGGAGTCAGTGCAGCCCAGGTGATTAAAGAAGCTACCAATACGAAATTTCAAATCCCGAAAGGAATGGAGGAAGTCAATATGTGTGAAGCAATAGAAGTGTTGATGAATCGAAGAGAGACCGAAGGAATTCAACTAGGAATAACACAGGGTAAGCTCAGTCTTCTGAAAGATTTGGTGGAGGACGGAACACTTACCATGGAAGCGGCAGCAGGGAAGGTGATTATGTCAGTAGAGGGATTTGAGGAATATATGAAAAAAGAATTATAAATCCGGATACTTAGGGACTGATACACTATGTAGTGTGGCAGTCCCTATTATAATCAGATGACATAATTGTATATACAATTAATAAAATTATGTTGACAAATTCTGTAAATAATAGTATTCTGAATGTGACGTAACAAGTAAATATAGGGGCGGATTTTATATCCGACCAGATTTGAAAAAGGGGAGGTCAGTATGCTCGTAACAAATCACATGGAAGTCAACAAGAAGCCGGAACAGAATTACACAACAGCATTATCCAAGGAGGAACCCGGCACAAAGGTTCAGGAGCAGACTACTGCACAGGCAGCAGACAAAGAAGTTGAAGTCTCAATATCAGATGTAAACAGCAGAAAATCAGTATTATCAGACGATGAACTGAATGTTGCATTGGAGAATGTGCTTGCATCACAGAGCAATATTCTGGATGTAGATAAGGCAGATGATATGATTCGTGCAGCAAATCGCAGAATCCTGGAGAATGCCAATGATTCTGTATTGGCACAGGCTAATCAGTCTTCAGATGTAGTAAAAGAATTGTGTAAGTAATGTGTAAGTAAATAGAAACGAATATACAGAGGTCTATGGAGTGAATTCCATAGATCTTTTTTTATGTAAATTATTTATTTTAAACAAATTATTTAAAAATTATATGTTAATCTATAAAATTTCTGACAATTCAATCCGATATACTTACTGAAAACGCTATTGACATAAACCGATAGCATAATTAGTTTACAGTAATCATTCAGAGAAACCTATAAGTTAAGGGAACAGAGTAAAAATTGTGTCTGAAGGAAGACACGGTTAATCATGAAAGAAAAGGGGAGTATAAGAGAATGGTAGTACAACACAATCTTCAGGCTATGAACGCTAACAGAATGCTTGGCATTACGACCAAGGAGGCATCAGGCTCCACTGAGAAATTGTCAAGCGGTTATCGCATCAACAGAGCAGCGGATGACGCAGCAGGACTTGCAATTTCCGAGAAAATGAGAAAACAGATCAGAGGTCTTTCACAGGCTTCTTCCAATGCAGAGGATGGTATCTCCTGTGTACAGACAGCGGAAGGAGCGCTGGCTGAAGTACAGGATATGCTGCAGAGAATGAATGAACTGGCTGTACAGGCTGCCAACGGTACTAACTCCGCAACAGACCGTCAGTACATTCAGGATGAGTTCGACCAGCTTATCGAGGAAATTGACCGTGTTGCAGAGACCACGAAGTTCAATGAGACCTATTTGTTAAAAGGCGATAATACAAAGCCGACCAAGAATATGTATATCACCAATTATTCTGTGACATATACAAAGAATGATCTGCCCAATAATATAAAAGGCATTGATTATAAAACAAACTATGTAGGTACCAATAATATCTATATAGTATCTTCATCTATTTACAGTACAAGCTCTAACATTTCTCTGACAGGTAATAAGATTCAGAACGGTGATGATATTACCAAGTATATGGAGAAAGTAAAGACAGGTAACACTAAGGATACAAACAAGGCAGGAGCTACTTTAAATACAACATCCTATGTTGCTTTTGTAAATGTTGAGCTGGATTCAGATGTACAAAAAGGCTCAAACGGAAATGTAAATGGACATGGTCAAACCAATGTAACAAAGGATCTTTCTACTGATGGAACCACTTCTACAGTAAGAGCGAACAGAGATCTGTTCATCTATAATACTGCGAACAGCACAGTTACCAGGATTACAGAAGGAACAGATATGACAGAATATCTGAATACTGACAATACAATGAAGGATAAATATCGTTTGGTAGATGTTCTGTATGGTGATGAAAAGAAGGTAGATAGTAAAGCAGCAACCTCTACAAGAGTGCAAACTTCAATCACAAACAATCAGCCATTTGCATGGACAGATAATTACCTGGAGAGGGATGTTTCTTCCAAGCAGCTCTATGATGCAGATGGTCAGATTGTATCAGGTGTAGCTTTGAACAAGTTCTTTGATGAAAATGGTAACTATAAGGGTGGTCTATATACAAGTTCCCAGGCAAGAGCGATTGATGAAGTCTTTGCAAATGCAAATGATCCAAGAGCAAAACAGCTTAAAGATATTGGTGGTAATGTAACTGCCGCTACCATCAATGCCTACATCACCCAGTCTTCCACTCAGGTGGCAGCAGCTCTTGACGTAGAGCTTCATGCAGGTTCTGATTCTGATAGAAATAACAAAGTTCAGGTAGAGCTCTCTACCCTGACAGCAGCAGGTCTTGGTATTGACAAGCTTGCAAGCTACAACATTGGTATCGTAGATTCCACAGGTAACAATGCAACAGATGCTATTGATGTCATTGCAGATGCACTTAATATGGTATCCAGACAGCGTTCTGCATTAGGTGCTGTTCAGAACCGATTAGAGCACACTATCAAGAATCTGGATAATGTTGTAGAGAACACCACATCTGCTGAGTCCGCTATCCGTGATACAGATATGGCAGAGGAAATGGTAAAATATTCCAATTCCAATATCTTACAGCAGGCAGGTCAGTCCATGCTGGCACAGGCTAATCAGGCTAATCAGGGAGTACTTAGTCTGTTACAGTAATACAGATCGTAAGAAGGTTATATATAGGGGAGATAGTTTTTATACGCGCCAGTCACCGCATCAGCGTGGCTGGCGTCTTTTCATAACAGGGGGAGAAATTTATGGTAGTACAGCATAACCTTATGGCAATGAATGCCAATAGAATGTTGGGAATCACTACAAAGACAGTATCAGGCTCTACGGAGAAGCTCTCGAGCGGTTATCAGATCAACCGCGCGGCAGATGATGCGGCAGGGCTTGCTATTTCTGAGAAAATGCGTAAGCAGGTGCGAGGACTGACACAGTCAGCTTCCAATGCGGAAGATGGCATTTCCTGTGTGCAGACAGCGGAAGGAGCGCTGGCTGAAGTGCAGGACATGCTTCAGAGAATGAACGAATTGTGCGTGCAGGCGGCAAATGGCACCAATTCCACATCTGACCGTCAGTACATTCAGGATGAGCTGGATCAGCTGGTTTCAGAGATTGACCGTATTGCGGAGACCACGAAGTTCAATGAGACTTTTTTACTAAAAGGAGATCAGACCGGACCTACTACCAGCGTATATATTACAAATTATTCTACGACTTTTACGAAGAATACGATTCCGAATCTGAAGAATCCTACTACATACTGCATGAATTATGTTGGAACCAATAATATTTATGTAGTAGATAATAAGGTACTTAACTCCGGTCCAAGTATTGCATTTGGCGCTGATAAGCTAAGCAAGGGAGACGATATGACGAAGTATCTCTCCAAGAGCACTGTTGCTGATAATAAGGGAAAAGGTGTACTGAATACGAGCAGTTATGTGGCATTTATCAATGCCGAGCTGGATTCTGATACAGATAAGGGCAACGATCTCTATGTTGACGGTTCCACTTCTGTTGTAAAAGCCAAACAGGATCTTTATATTTATAATACGGCAAACAGTACAGTAACTCATATCACCAAAGATACGGATATGACGCAGTATCTGGATGATAAGAACACCATACTGGATCAGTATCGTCTGGTGGATGTTCTGGATGGAGAGAACGGAACCAGCGCCAGAGTTAGGGAGCAGATGCTGAATAATAAAGATTTCAAGTGGACTGATGAATATCTGGAGCGTGATGAGAGCATGCAGAAGCTCTATAATGCAGATGGACAGGAGATTTCTGGAATTGCACTGAATAATTATTTTGATAAAAACGGCAACTATACAGGAGGTCTTTACACGACCGCACAGGCGAGAGTATCAGATGAGGTATTCAGCAGTACGTCTACTACTGTTTATAAAAATGCATTAGCCTATGCGCAGACCAAGGGTATGGAAGCGCCATCTACGATAGCTAAGTATATTACACAGTCGTCACAGCAGGTCGCAGAAGGTCTTACCTTCAATCTTCATGTAGGAGCACAGAGTGACCGCAGAAATAAGATATCAGCAACGATAGATACCCTGACGGCAGCAGGCATCGGCATTGATAAACTGGCAAGCTACAATATTGGTATTGTAGATGAGACAGGAAATAATGCAACCGATGCGATAGACGTGGTGGGAGATGCACTACAGCAGATATCCAGACAACGTTCCGCTCTCGGAGCTGTGCAGAACCGTCTGGAGCATACCGTGAACAACCTGGATAATATTGTGGAGAATACCACAGCAGCAGAGTCAGCAATCCGTGATACAGATATGGCAGAAGAAATGGTACGAAATGCCAATGCCAATATTCTGCAGCAGGCAGGACAGGCAATGCTTGCGCAGGCTAACCAGGCAAATCAGGGAGTGTTATCACTTCTACAAGGATAACGAAGAAAATGACAGGGCTTACCCTCATTTGGGTAGCCCTGTTTTTACTTATAAGTAATATAATTATTTAGAACCCCATGCGCAAAAGCGCATCTTCGATGCTTTACGGGATAACAAGTTTACTTGTTATCTGCTTATTGTGGTTATTTCGCCATATAAATCGAGTCAAAGATGCTTGAGAACAAACATATTCTGCCTCAATTTGCATGCCCCTAAATAGTTGCAAATAATTTACATAAAATGTTTATATAATATAGAAAATAAATTCAAATTGTGCTACAATTCAACTATAAAAAAATAGCATAATTGCAAGTGCATCATTGTAGATACAGAATTGTATAGATTTAATAAATGCATAAGCATGCACTTGAAAAACGTCAGCACTTAGGCGCTGTCTTTTAGCGCCTTATGTACTGCTACGTTTTTCACGTAACGAGAGTGGGCATGCGTTGCATTATTCAATCTGCACAATTCGTCCCATGCAAGGAGTATTTTTGCAATTACCGAATAGTTTGTTCATAAAGGGGATTATATATGTCTAAGGTGCCGATTTCCGTGTGCCTCATCGCAAAAGATGAGGAGAAGAATATCGAAGAGTGTTTGAAGAGATTAAAGCCATACGGCTTTGAAATTATTGTTACAGATACAGGTTCTACAGACAGGACAAAGGAGCTTGCGTCCCGGTATGCGGACAAAGTACTGGATTTTGCCTGGATTGATGATTTCAGCGCAGCCAGGAACTTCTGCGCACAGCATGCGTCTAATAACTGGATACTGTCCTTGGACTGTGATGAATATGTAAACAGCATAGACGTGAAGACTATGCGTATCCTGATGCAGAAGTTTCCAAGATATACAGGAGTGATCAGGCTCAAGAATCTTGTTCTGGATGAAGACGGGCAGACAGGATATGGAACAGATGATGTGACCCGCTTCTATAATAAGAACTTTTATACATTTGATTATCCAATCCATGAGCAGGTGTGCTCCAAGGATATGGCGAAGAGAGAAGAAATGATGCAGTGCTTCCTGCTTCCCATGGAGGTTGTACACCATGGTTATGCATTGACACCGGAAGAAATGCAGGATAAGCAGCGCCGCAATCTGAGCCTGTTATATAAGAATCTGGAACGTGACCCTGACGATTCCTACACCCTTTTCCAGATTGGTCAGTCAGAATTTATCCTTGGCAACCATGAAAAAGCCGTTACCTTCTATGAAAGAGGACTTGCCGGTGATCCTTCACCGGAATTTATCTATGTGCAGGTTATGATTATTTCCCTTGCCAAAGCGTATGTAAAAGTAGGCAGGGAGAAGGAGGCTCTCGCATTGATGGATCGTTATGCAGGACGATGCAGGACAGCGAAGTTTCAGTTCACCTATGCAGGCGTTTGCCTGGATAATGGTCAGCCGCTTAAAGCATTGCTCTATTATGTGAAAACAACGACCATGGCAGATGCAGATACGTTGGGCGAGAATCTGCTGCACTGCTATGAGCATATCATTGAATTGTACCGTGACATGGGCGATGAGAAGATGGCTGAGGTTTTTCAGGGGAAATATGAAGCATGCATGCGTGAGAAAGAACGTGTAGTAAACAGCTAAGGTGGAGGACGAAAATGACAAAACTTCCTATTTCAGTATGCATCATTGCAAAGAATGAACAAAAATATATTGAGAACTGTCTCAAGGCATTGCGCCGATATTCCTGGGAGATTATTGTAGTGGATACCGGTTCGACAGATGATACCAGACAGATTGCTACCCGCTATGCAGATAAAGTTTATGATTTCACATGGATTGATGATTTCAGCGCAGCCCGCAATTTTGCTGCAGCACAGGCGTCCAATAACTGGATTCTGGTGTTGGATTGCGATGAATATCTGACGCAGCTTGATGAAAAGGCTCTGCGTATCTGTATGCAGCAGCACCTTCGCCATGTTGGTATGATGGGGCTGACGAATGTATACACGCAGCCGGATGGAGAACATACCTATAAGGCAGAAGAGGTTCCACGCTTCTATAATCGTAATTTCTTTGAGTACAGATTTCGTATTCATGAGCAGATCACGCCGAAGAACCAGGTGAACTTGGAGGAGGTATGCCTGAGTACTTATCGTCTGCCTGTAGAGGTCGAACACCATGGATATGATATCACACCGGAGGAGATGGAGCGTAAACAGGCGAGAAACCTGACGATGCTGCAGTCTGCACTGGGTGAGACACCTTTTGATGATTATCTGTATTTCCAGATGGGACAGTCCTATTACATATTGAAGAGATATGATGATGCCGCTAAGGCTTATGCAGAGTGCTTCGCCAGAAATGATAACCCGGAAAAAGGCTTTATGAAGGTGGCAGTTCCAGCCTATGCCAGACTTTTACTGGAGTTGGATAAGGGACAGGAAGCCAGGGAGCATCTGATGAAATATGCAGACCGTTTTAAAGGTGCAGAATATGGATATCTGCTTGGGTGTGCACATCAGGCATGTGGTGACAACCTGCTGGCGCTGTTGACTTTTGTAAAAGTGACACAGATGTCAGATATTGATGCGCTGGGAGAACAGGCATATGATACCTTCGTAAGGATTATGCTTCTGCATAATCTTGCAGGCAATACAGAGGGTGTGGAGCATTTCAGGCAGCGTCTGGAGGAATACGGAAGAGCACACGGCAGACAGATTGTATTTGAATAAAGTATAAATTCGTTTATAAACTACGGGGGAATATTTTTTATATATAATAAAAAGCCAGATAGGCTGTGAATCCTTGGATTTGCAAGCATATTTGGCTTTTTTGTTTATGGAAAAAGACGTCAGTTTATGATTTGTTTATGTTTTTATGAATTTTATGTTTTGCAATAACCTTAAAAGAATCATAACATCTATTGCAAATGAGACTAAAGTACTATAACATACCGCCTTGTTACGTGACACACATAATGAATGTGAAATAAGGAGTAGTTCAATGAAAGCAATATGGATGAAGAAAGGAATTATGACATTGATGGCGGCGGCTGTGACAATGAGTCCTGAACAGACAGCAAGTGAGCCTGACCACTGGGAATATGAAGCCAGTCAGGATTTTACAGTGACGAGTGACGGCGTCTATCAATTTGAATTATATGGTGCGCAGGGCGGTTCTTATCAGGATAATACAGGTGGGTTAGGCGGCATGGTCAATATGCAGGTCAGCCTTCACCGAAATGACCGGGTAGAGCTTCGTATTGGTGGAAGTAATGACAGCCAGGGAGGAGGTCAGGGAACCTTGACCGCCGGAGGTGGAGCCACGACCGTAGTGATCAATGGAGTTACAGCAGCAGTTGCCGGCGGTGGAGGTGGAGCTACGGATACGCAAGATGGCGGTTATGGAGGAATAGATAAAGGAGTGCTAAATGGAACTTCAATGGGTGAATCCAGCTCAGAACCCAATTCAGCCGGTGGCGGCGGTGGTTATCAGGGTGGACAGAGTGGCTATACCAGATACCATGAGCACACAGGCAGCGAAGAATCAGGCGGCGGCTGTTACACAGGAGAAATCAGACATATTCATAACGGCAGCTGTTTTGTACAGTGTGGAACATTTGAGAATTTCAGAGTCAGTGATGATCAGCCGGGCTATATAGAAGCCAGTTGCAGTGTGTGCGGAGAATGGGGAAGCAATGAAGGCGATATGGATTCGGACTTTATTACAGATGGTTCGTGGACACATACCAAGCGGAACTGTGGGAAGGACAGTAACAGCATAGATAAATATCAACTATCATGTGGCAAATCGGAGACTATGATTGAAGAAAATAAGCAGGCATATGGTGGAACGAATTATTATAACTCAGATGTGTGCAAAAACGTTTCGGTGGCAGCAGGTGTGAGACAGGGAAGTGGGAAGATAACCATAACTCAACTTACCAAAGAACAACTGACTCTTAATTATTTCAATTATGATATGACTTTACTGGGCAGCGTCACCGCATCAAAAGGAAGTATAGCTGATTACCCGGTGAAGACAGAACCTGTCAGAAAGGCAGATTCACAGTACAGTTATACTTTTACCGGCTGGGACGATATGGAGACAGGACGTAAAGAGAACCTGACAGGGACGGACACCGTGCATTCCCCCGTTACAGAGAACAAAAACTATATTGCAGTATACCGCAAGATTCCCAAAGAATATACAGTAACTTTGGAAGATGCCTATGGCAATGTGGTAGAGACTATTACAGCGGCATATGGGAAGCAGATGCCTGATATTACGCTCCCGGTCAGAGAAGATGGATTATTTGCAGGCTATTACCTGCAAAAAGATGGCAGGGGAACCTGTTATTATAGTACGTCAGGGGAACCAGCGCGAAAGTCAGATATTGTTCAGGATGAGACATTCTATGCGTACTGGGTAAATCCTGTGTCTATTACAAAACAGCCAGCCTCCGTAGAAGTGGAGTCTGATTATGCAGAAAGCTATATGGAAGTTGCCTATGCGCAGAGTGCGGAACCAGGCTATACCATTACACCACAGTGGTATATGCAGCAGAATGGCAAAAAGACCAAAGTAGAGAATGGAAATACAGTCAAGTGTAAAATTCCTTCCGGCTATAAAGCAGGAAAATACACTTTCTGGTGTGAACTGACAGTAACCAGTGAACAGAATGGGCAGCAGATCAAGGTAAGCTCCAACCAGGTAACCTTACAGGTTAATCAGGCAGCAGAGCCACCCAAGAAGGAAGATACCAAACCAACTAGCCCAGACCTGGATAAGGATAACACCACAGGCAAACCGGGTGACACCAATAATGGAAGCACACCACCCCCGGATAATTCCGATAATGGCTCAACTGGAAAAACAGACGGCGCAGATAATGAAGCCACAAGTAAACCAAATATTCCTAACAATCTGATAAACGGAGCGCTAAGCAAGAATGACATTACCAACATAAATGATGCAGCATTTACATTGGCAGTGAATCCATCACAATTACCAGTGAATGGCAGCAAACAGGAAAATACAGAAAATACAATGCCTGCATTGACAATGATGCCTGACCCTGTAGCTTTGACAACCATCCCTGATGATACTCCATGGGAGAGTCATGCCAGTACAGCTGACAGCCCATGGATAAACCATACAGGGGCAGATAACACAGATTACAATCAGGCATCACCAGATCAGGATGCCATTTCACCGCAGAGCCATGCCACGTATGAGACAGAGCTGGTGAAAGCCAATTATTCCTTTATTGTAGGCTTAAGCATACTGGGGCTTATGGCAATTCTGCTGCTTATCCTTTTTCTGAGCAATAATCATGAAGACCATTGTGCAACGGAATAAGACTGTCATAATAGCTCATAATTCCATCAAAGAATGTGTTCAACAGTGTAATATCATATTTTCCACTGATTGCTTCATTATGCAGATAATCCAATAACTCAGCCATAAGCATAGGCGTAGAATCAGAAGACGTATGCTGTGTATTTTCCAGATAAGCGCATAAGGAATTGGCAATGGAGACGAGCCTGACATGAGGTGGGATATCCTCTGCCCGGCATCCATTTGGATAGCCTGTTCCATTGAGATATTCGTGATGCATGGATACAATATCCAGAACAACAGGGTCATCCGTATGATGCTTGACCTGTTCGAGACCGGCACTGATATGTTCATCAAAAGCCAGCTGTTCCATATAAGACATAGACTGGGGATTTTTGCCACAGGCAGAGCAACATCCCTTTCCAATATAACCAATATCATGGAGAAAAGCGCCTAACACAAGAGAAATAGGAGAGATACCCTGCTCATTGAGCATTTGACGATTACCAAAGAGTGCCATATGGGCAGCGATAGAGGCGACATTTACGCAATGTATGTATAGATCCATACTGGTTGCTTGCAGCATCTGTCCCATTGTGATGACCCATTGATTATAGGTAAGGGCTTCCAGGACAAGGAGCTGAGGTTCGAGTGCACGAATTTTTTTCATAAGAAGTTCCTCCTTTGCGAGGTGACAGGACTGCGGGCAGCCCATTAACAATTATAGTACGGACATATAATATAACACAAGACAAGTATATCATACATAGGACAAAAATACATTAAATAATAATTATATTCAGACAATATGCTAAAATAGGTTAAAAAGAAAATTAATTTTCAACCAGATATGAGGAAGGAGAACCCATATGAGAAACTTACTGTCAGTATCGGATGATATTTCCGCAAAGGTCCTGTTCATTATTGAAGAAGATGGCAGAGACGCAGGCTACCTGAAAGCCTGTACCATGTGGAATATGGATGCAACCATAGAACACGTGCCTTTTCAGGGATATCGTAAGGCTACACAGGAACAATATGATGTGGTAGTTGTAGATGACTATATGGCAAACAAATCAGGATATACACTGGCAATGGAGATTCTGGATAGAAAAGACGATGTCACAATGTTTATGATGGGCAAGGATATGGACGATATCAGTGTGGTAGGTGCGTATCGTATGGGGATTGCAGACTATATGCCCATTGCAACGCCTCCGGTTCAATTAATGGCAAAATGCATTGCCAGTGTGAATCATCGTCGTAAGAGCGTTAAGACGGTGCAATATCAGGAAGACGGCAGAATTGCAGTTTCAGATGTAATTCTGGATACGAAGAATTCAATCCTGGAAATGGATGGTGAGAAGATTGTGCTTATGAAGATGGAAGCACTGGTATTGCAGGTACTGATGGAGAGTGCAGATGTATTAGTCAGCAGAAAAGATATCTATGAGAAAGCCTGGGGACTGCCTTATGTGAATGTTCGCGAGAATACAGTAGCCATGCATATTTCCAAGCTGCGCAGGAAGATGAAAGATGATGGTGAGATTTCAAGATACATTGAGACGAAATGGGGAGAGGGATACCGCTTCCTGAGTCATCCAAGGAATGGTATCTATCATTAAGAAAATATGTGCAAGCCGCCATTTTGTGCTATAATCTGCTATAAGGTAATTATGCAGACCCACATAGGAAAAACAAAGCATTGAAGCTGCGATTTTACGCATGGGTTCTGAGTTGGCAGCGGTATAGGATAACAGGAAGGCATGGATATTATGTATACAGAGACAGATATTCGCAAGGATACATCACAACAGGTATTTCAAAGAGGTAAATGGCTGTATCAGAGTGGTAATGTGCAGCATATTCAGATTCAGGATGTATATATAGAAGAAACACCGTGTAAGAAGATAAAAGCATATGTACAGGGAAGCAGCTGGAGATGCTATAACACGGAAGTGGTGGTAGACGAAGAAGCAAAAGAGCTGCATTCTTATCGTTGCGAATGTCCTGCCCATGTAGAATATGCCGGTCTTTGTAAGCATTGTGTAGCGACACTGCTTCGTTATTTTCAGGTGAGAGAGGACATACGGCGTAAGCAGGAAGCCCCGGCGGAGAAGCTCAAGGTAGAATTCCCGGAGAAGATAGCACAGCTGGAAGCAACGCCCGGTATTGTAAAAGGCAGTACTTTATATGGCAAAACACCGGAGCGGGAGCACCTTACCAGACAACGCTCCATGCCGCAGACGGACAGAGGTATGTATCGAATCCTGATGAATCAGGGGCTGGAACAGCAGCTTCCTTTTAAGCAGCCTACAGTACGGGGCAAAGTACAGCTTATACCCTGCTGCCATGACTACCATGGTAAGCTTTCTGTGGAATTTCGCATTGGAATTACGAAGCTTTATGTATTAAAAGACATAGGAGAATTCGCAAGACTTATGGCGGATTCTGAGTATAAGTCTTATGGTGCGAAGCTGGCATTTTACCATCATATGTCGGCTTTTGACAAGGAAAGTGCACCACTTGCGGCTTTCCTTGTGGATATCATGAAGGATTTTCAGACCCGTGGTGGACAGAATATCTATCAGTATTACACAAGAAACGATGTCAGGAGAGAGATTCCACTGGCAGGAGTGCAGCTGGACAGATTCATGGAGATCATGGAAGAGTCTCAGATGCCTTTTGAAATGGAGACGGTTTTTACAAATCCAGTACAGTACACGGTGCAGGAAGGGGAGCCACCGATTCCTTTGAGTGTTATAGGTGTTCCCTCTGGCATCCGGCTGATTGCGCGTTCCATGCCTATGACAGAAGGTGCGGTATATTCCTATGCCTATGACAGCGATGCGGGTATCATATATCGGACAAGCCTGGATACAATACGCAGAGTTCGGGGCTTTCGCACATATATGAATGAGCAAGGCGGTAACAGCGTATTTATTGCAGAGCGGGAACTGCCGCTTTTTTGCAGGGATTTATTACCGGAACTTGAGAAACATTATGATGTGCAGATTCAGGAATTTCGCCCGGAGAATTATCTCCCTGACCAGGCGCAGTTTGCCATTTATCTGGATATGCCAGAATATGATGAGATTACATGTAGATTATGTGCGGTTTATGGAGAAGAGAGTTATGATGTCTTTTCCGTAGAGAATGATGCGGCACGTTTTATTGATATGCCGTCCGGTTCTATATCGCAGAAGAGAGATGTGCAGCGGGAGATGGAGATGGATGCCGCAGTCAGTGCCTTTTTCCCGGAATATGATGGCAAAAGCCAACGCAGGGTGCTGCGTGAGGATGTGGATGCGATTTATGAATTTCTGCAAAGCGGCATACATGCACTGGAAGAGCTGGGAGAGGTCTATATATCAGAGAAGATGAAAAAGGTGCAGATTCTGAATACGCCTGCCTTTTCCATGGGGATTTCACTAAAAAGTGGTCTGCTGGATCTGACTCTGGATTCCAGCGAGTTGTCAATGGATGAACTGGCTGAAGTGCTAACAAAGTACAATCGGCGCAAGAAATATTATCGTCTTCGTTCAGGTGCATTTCTGAATATGCAGGATACCAGACTGGAGAATCTGGTAGAGCTGGTGGATGGTCTGCAATTGACGGCAAGACAGATCAGAAGCGGAGAGATACAGATTCCACGGTATCGTGCACTGTTTCTGGATAGTCTGGCTCATGAGGAGGGCGCAGAGTATATCCGCCGGGATACGGATTTCAGGCAACTGGTCAGAAATATGCGTGCCATGGAAGACAGCGAATATGAAGTCCCAAAGGAGCTTGAGCAGATCATGAGAGAATATCAAAAGAGCGGATTTCGCTGGCTCAAAGCTTTACAGGCAAATGGCTTTGGCGGTATTCTGGCGGATGATATGGGACTTGGTAAGACCTTGCAGGTCATTGCTTTTTTGATGACAGCAAGACACAGGACATTGATCGTCTGCCCGGCTTCGCTGGTGTATAACTGGCAAAGTGAGATAGAACGTTTTGCTCCAGACCTGCACCCTGTCATGGTCACGGGAGATGCAGCTTCCAGAAAAAGACTGGTAGAAGAGAGCACAGACATGGATATTCTGATCACTTCCTATGACCTGCTCAAGAGGGATATTGAGAACTATGAAAATACAGAATTCTTCTGTGAAATACTGGACGAAGCACAGTTCATTAAGAACCAGAGCACGCAGGCTGCCAGGGCGGTGAAGATGATTCATGCGGGAACCAGGTTTGCATTGACAGGTACGCCTATGGAGAACAGATTGAGCGAGCTGTGGAGTATCTTTGACTATCTGATGCCGGGATTTCTCTATGGATATAAGCAGTTTAAAGAAGAGATAGAAGCGCCCATTGTGGAACAGCAGGATCAGGATGCCATGATGCGTCTTCGCAGAATGATTACGCCTTTTATTCTGAGACGCCTTAAAAAAGAGGTGCTGGCAGATTTGCCTGATAAGCTGGAAGAAGCAGTGTATGCCAGAATGGAAGAGGAGCAGCAACAGCTCTATACGGCAAATGTACAGAATCTCAAACGTCTGCTTAATGGTCAGACAGATGCACAGTTTCGTGAGAAAAAGCTGCAATTGCTTGCAGAGCTTACCAGGCTGCGACAGATCTGTTGTAACCCGCTGCTTGTATACGAGAATTATAAGGGTGGTGCGGCGAAGCTGGAAATGTGTATGGAATTACTGCATAACGCCATAGAAGGAGGACATAAGATTCTGGTATTTTCCCAGTTCACTTCCATGCTGGAGCTGCTGGCAAAACGCAGTGATGCAGAGCAGATTTCCTATTATAAACTGACCGGTCAGACGCCAAAGGAACAGCGAATTGAAATGGTAGAAGCATTTAACCGGGATGAAGTGTCGGTATTCTTTATATCATTAAAAGCCGGTGGAACAGGACTTAATCTGACGAGTGCAGATATTGTGATACATTTTGATCCGTGGTGGAATCTGGCAGCGCAGAACCAGGCAACGGACAGAACACACAGAATTGGACAGAAGAATGTCGTTACGGTATATAAGCTGATAGCCAAAGATACCATAGAGGAGAAGATTCTGAAGCTCCAGGAGATGAAACAGGAACTGGCGGATCAGGTTTTTGGCGGAGAGAATATGGATAATCCGACATTCTCCAGAGAAGAACTTCTGGAGCTTCTGGGCTGATTATTTATTTGGATATACGTAGAAGATATGGCGTTTCTCTCTTGGAACTTCCTGAATGCGTATATCCATTTCCAGCCTCTCCTGATATTCTGACAACTGACTGGTGATTAACGGATTGCTTGCATCCTCCTTATGAAGTACCAGCTTCATACGTTCACTGATCGCAGCATGAAGAAGATCCATTTTCAGATACAGTGGATGTGAAGTGACCTCGTTGCACAAAGAAGCAATACTGCTAAGCTGTGACACATACTGTTCTTCATCAGCGCTGGCGTTCTCCAACTGCTCGATCAGGCGATCTTTTTTGAGCGTAATTGCCTGTAGAGTGACTGGATTGGGACAAGTCTGCAGGGACAACTCTAATAACATATCATCACACTGGCTTATGTGAGCCAGTAATTGCAGAATTCTCTTGTCATTTTCACAAATCGTCTTTAACAGTATTTCATAAGTCTGTCTGTAATCCATATAAATCCCCTTTTCTTTACACGTATCCCCTGTTACTTTAATACCAACAGATTGTTTCGCACTGGTATTATAAAATCGCTGGTTTTATTTTAACACAAAACTTTACATAATAACAGAAAATAATGAATAATTGTTGAGTAAATTTATTTAATACGGTATAATTATCATATAAAACGGCAAATAATCAGACAGTTATTGAAATATAGATACGAAGTGATTGGAATAAAGCATGAGCAAGCAGCAGCGCTTAAAGGACATAATGAATCAGGAAAGGCAGGGTTAGGACTATGGGAGATGTAAGATTCAGCTTGTGTATGATTGTTAAGAATGAAGAGGCAGTTCTGAAAGACTGTCTGGATTCTCTGCAGGCGTTAATGGATGAAATCATTATTGTGGATACCGGCTCTACAGATCGTACGAAAGAGATAGCTGCGCAGTATACAGATAAAATATATGATTTCCAGTGGTGCAATGATTTCTCAGCAGCCAGAAATTTTGCCTTTTCCAAGGCAACAGGGGATTATATCTATTCTGCGGACGCAGATGAATACATAGATGCAGAGAACAGGAAGAAGTTCCAGCTGCTGAAGCAGGCAATTCTTCCGGAGGTAGAGATTGTACAGATGATTTATGTTACAGAACAGATCAACCATCCTACGGAGAATTTTGCCAGAGATTTAAGACCCAAGCTTTTTAAAAGACTGCGGCAGTTTACGTGGATTGAGCCTATTCATGAGACCATAAACACGAATCCGGTCGTATATGACAGTGAGATTGAAGTACGTCACAGACCACAGGGAGACCACAGTGGCAGAGATTTCGGTGTCTTTTCCAGAATCATAGAGGAAAAGGGCACACTTTCTGACAGATTATTGACTATGTATCTGCGTGAGCTGTATAAAGCGGGAGACGAAGATACGCTGGTCCGGGCAAGAACTTTCCTGGAAAAGATGCTGGAAGAAGCGGCAGCCAGAAACAAAGAACTGTTGACCAGACAGATCATTGCAGTACTTTTAAAGATCTATCGGTTAAGCGATGATGCAGCAGCTATGTTAAAGACCGGGCTTCGAAGTGAGATTACAGTTCCTTCTGCGGAAGTATGCATGGAATTTGGATACTTTTTCCTGAAGAAGGAGGATTATCCGGAGGCGGCGCACTGGTTCTACACAGCGGCTTTTGAAAGTGAAAGCGAGATTGACATTGCCAGCAGCGGTACATCACCTTTGATGGCGCTGGCGTTGAGCTACCGAAGATATGCCAAGTCACCGCATATCAGGGCGCTGCCACAGGAAGAGTATGAGCTGGAGAAGCTTCGACTTACACAGAAGGCAGCAGAATACGAACAGATGGCGCGTGACTGGAAACCACAGGAGAATGGTTTTTGAGTTGACTTAACACGGTAGAGGGATTACACTGAAGTTAACATAACAGAAAGGGAAACTTACCAATGCATTATCAGTATTTAGTAGTAGGCGCAGGGCTATATGGTGCAGTCTTTGCTCATGAGATGGAGAAAAGGGGAAAAGACTGTCTGGTCATTGAGAAGAGAGATCACATAGCCGGTAATATTTATACAAAAGAAGTAAATGGAATTCAGGTTCATGAGTATGGAGCACATATTTTTCATACCTCAGATAAAGAAGTGTGGAATTATGTAAACCAGTTTGTGGAGTTTAATCACTATATTAACTGCCCGGTGGCACGATATAAGGATGAGTTGTATAACCTGCCTTTTAATATGAATACCTTTGCCAAGATGTGGAACATCAAGACCCCAAAGGAAGCCAGAGAGCATATTGATGCACAGATTGCAGACCTGCATATCACAGAGCCTAAGAATCTGGAAGAACAGGCATTATCACTGGTCGGAAGAGATATCTATGAGAAACTGGTAAAAGGCTATACGGAGAAGCAGTGGGGCAGAGATTGCAAGGAACTGCCAAGCTTCATTATTAAGAGGCTTCCGGTCCGTTTCGTCTTTGACAATAATTATTTTAATGATCCATATCAGGGAATCCCCAAGGGGGGATATACGCAGATCGTGGAGAAGCTTCTGGAAGGAATTCCAGTGAAGCTTGGAACCGATTATGAGACTTTCTGCCAGCGGAACACAGATGGCGGATTTATCTCTATGGACGGTGAAGATACTTTTGAAAAAGTACTGTATACAGGTATGATCGACCAATTCTATGAGTATTGTTACGGAGAACTGGCATACCGTTCCCTGCGTTTTGAGACAGAATATCTGGAAGACGAAGACAATTATCAGGGAAATGCTGTAGTAAATTATACAGAAAGAGAAGTACCTTATACCCGTATTATTGAACATAAGCACTTTGAATTCGGCACACAGAAAGGTACTGTCATTACCAGAGAATATCCGAAGGAATGGAGCCGGGGGGATGAACCATATTATCCTGTAAATGATCAACATAACAGTGAATTGTATGAGAAATACGCACAAAGAGCTGCGCAGGAGAAGAATGTACTCTTTGGAGGCAGACTGGGACAATACAAATATTATGATATGGATAAGGTGGTTCGCGCCGCACTTGCCATGGTAGAAGAGCAATTATAAATATTCATTATAATAGGTACAAAAAAGGCATCATTTGAGGAAGAATCAGATGATGCCTTTAACAATATGTATTGAACAGCATGCCGCTGTAGATACTGGTTACATATGGGTTGATATAAGTAGTGGCAGGATTGGGATAGGAACAGATCTGCCGATTCAGGTATTCCATAGGGTCCATGGCGATAGAGCTTAATTTACGGATCAAATGACTGCCAAAGCTCTGCAATGCATCCAGATTCATCGGAGTCGCTTCTTCTGATTCCTCTCTGGGAGGATAGAGGAGGGTATCATCTTCGTTGACCTGTATACCGTATTTCTCAATCTCACTTTGATGCCCTTGCAACAGTCTATGCATATCTTCACTTAAACGTTCTGAATGTTCCGGCGCGGATTTTGTGCTTTCCCAGAATGCATTATAGCTTTTTACAAAGGCGTCTATATTATAGGAAAGAGATTGTGGGTCGGGATAAAGTCCTACTTGAATCTCAGTGTTCTCATCGGCAGCAGATTCAGGATGCAGAGTGATTTCATATGCATCATAGACCCGGAAAGTATTGCCATAGGAAGACTGGGGTTCACCATCTATTGTATAGGCAGCATTTCTTGCTGGCTCAATGTCTTTGTTAAGACCAAGGTAATGTACCATGCCGCTGCTGTGAGAGGTATTGTCATCTGTAATGCGGAAATGTTCATTGCCTTTTGCAGGAATACCATAAGCATCAGAGGTAATCTGCAGGGCACTGCGGCCGCTGTCGTCCTGAAGTACCTCGGCATGTACACCCAGGTCAGAATTGTTGATCAGACGCATAAGTCTGTGTTGCAGGGTATCATGTGTATCGCCCGGCTGTAAGTCGAATTGCAGTTCATAGTGCAGTTTATTTGTGATCAGATCAAAGGAATAGCTGCCGGCAGGCATCATGACCGGTTGGGAAGAGGTCAGATAACTGGAGGTATTACGCTGCGGAGTCGCATAGTCCTGAATTGACATAACAAAGTGAGCAGGTGCTTTATAATAAGAAGAAACACCTTGATTCTCTGTCGGTTCATAAGAAACACTGACTTGTCCAGGGTGATCGCTATAGGCAGTTTTAGTGGAAAAAAGCTGATTCTCATCATCACAGCTTAACGTATCTATCGTTTCGTGCAGAGACTTAGCCTGTTCTTTGAGCTGAATTGCATAAGAAATCTCCGTGGCAGTAGGGCTCTTTAAATATACCGGTGCGAACCGGTTCTTTAACTGTATGGAACTGTATAGCTCTTTGAGCTCTTTTGAATCATGGGTGTCATAACGGGAGCAGCGCTTGCTGCCATAGGTTGTCAGATATTGATCGTAGATTTGCAGTGTAGCATAGGAAATTGGCATACTGCGCCCTCCTTTCTTTTTAAATAAAAATTAAATAAAAAATAGAACCCAACATACCCTATTACACACTTTCACAATAGCACGAAAAATAGCTGATGGCAAGGCTTTTGGGATTTTTTTGCAAGACTATTTTCAAAAAAAAGTTGACGATATGAATGGGGTATGATATAGTTGTTAGGCAAGATGTGAATTAGGTCTTTTTTTTATGCTTTTTTATGAATGCATCGAGACAGAATATCACGGACGGCAGATTAGAACACAGGTAAATAAATTAGAACGCTAGCGGAGGTGGAATTATGCGTACAAAGATTACTTTAGCTTGTACAGAGTGTAAACAGCGTAACTACAATACCACGAAGGAGAAGAAGACTCATCCTGACAGAATGGAAATCAAGAAGTATTGTAAGTTCTGCAAGACTCACACATTACACAAGGAAACAAAATAACAGTTAGAATCCACAGGAGGCATACTATGGGAGATTCAGCGAAGACAGATGCTCCAAAGGGCAGCTTTTGGAAAGGCGTTAAGACAGAGCTTAACAAGATCATATGGCCCAACAAAGAAGACCTTTTGAAACAGTCAGTTGCTGTTCTGTGTGTTTCACTTGTAATGGGTCTGGTCATTACTTTCCTGGATACTCTGATCCAGTTCGCAATTAACTTCGTAACTGCATTGTAAGAGTGAGGTTGAATGGTATGGAAGAGAAGAAGGAACATAGGGCAGTAGCTAAAAAGATTTTTGAGCCAATGATGAAGGAATGGGAACCGGTTTCCCCAAAGATGCCGGAACCTGTTGTACAGGAAGAGCCACAGGAAGATGTGGAACCTGTAGTGGAAGAACAGCCTGAAATCATTCCGGAACCCGTCGATGAAGAGCCTCATAGCAATGTGGCACTCAGCGATAACAAGAGTGGCAAGGGAATGGGCTGGTATGTTGTCCATACTTATTCCGGATACGAGAATAAGGTAAAAGCCAACATTGAGAAGGCAATCGAGAACAGGCATCTTGAAAACGAGATTCTTGAAGTCAGAGTGCCGACTCAGGAAGTGGTAGAAGATAAGAACGGTACGAATAAGGTTTCCCAGAGAAAACTTTTTCCGAGTTATGTTCTGCTTCACATGGATGCGGATAATAATGACGCATGGTATGTGGTACGTAATACCAGAGGTGTTACGGGCTTCGTAGGACCGGGAAGTAAACCTGTTCCGTTGACAGACGAAGAGCTTCGTGCTCTTGACTTTGGCAGCGAAATCAGCGTAGCATTTGCTGTAGGAGATGTAATCTCTGTTACTGCCGGAGTATGGAAGGATACGGTAGGTACGGTTCAGAAGATTGATGCCGGTCGCCAGACCGTAACAATCAGCATGGAGATGTTTGGAAGAGAGACTCCTGTAGAGATTAATTTCTCCGATGTCAAAAAGCTGTAAACAAACAATTGACAAAATAGTGTAGTTGTAATACAATATTAGCCGGACTTCAAATGTAAGTCCGTGTGGGAGGGTCATCCACCCAGACTACCACAAAACAGTTGAAAAACTGAGAATGAATTAGGAGGTGCCTTAAAATGGCAAAGAAAGTAGAAGGATATATTAAATTACAGATTCCTGCCGCTAAAGCAACACCGGCTCCACCAGTTGGTCCTGCACTTGGACAGCATGGTGTAAACATTGTTGAATTTACTAAGCAGTTTAACGCAAGAACAGCAGATCAGGAAGGTATGATCATTCCTGTTGTTATCACAGTATATGCAGACAGAAGCTTCAGCTTCGTAACAAAGACTCCACCAGCAGCCGTTCTTTTAAAGAAGGCTTGCAATCTGAAAACTGCTTCTGCAACACCTAACAAGACAAAGGTTGCCACTATTTCTAAGGCTGAAGTTCAGAAAATCGCTGAACTGAAGATGCCGGACTTAAATGCAGCAAGCCTTGAGGCTGCTATGAGCATGATCGCCGGTACAGCAAGAAGTATGGGTATCACAGTAGAAGAGTAAGCGGAGGTAGAGAAGAATGAAACACGGTAAGAAATATGTTGAATCCGCGAAGTTAATCGATCGCGCATCTTTTTACGAGACAGAAGAAGCTGTAGCATTAGTTAAGAAATCTGCTACTGCTAAATTTGATGAGACTGTAGAAGTACACATCAGAACAGGTTGTGACGGACGTCATGCTGAACAGCAGATCCGTGGCGCTGTAGTACTTCCTAACGGAACAGGTAAGACAGTTAGAGTATTAGTATTCGCTAAGGGCGATAAGGTAGCTGAAGCTGAAGCAGCTGGCGCTGATTATGTTGGAGGAGAAGAACTCATTCCAAAGATTCAGAACGATGGCTGGTTAGACTTTGACGTAGTTGTAGCTACACCTGATATGATGGGTGTTGTTGGACGTCTTGGTAAAGTTTTAGGACCTAAGGGCTTAATGCCTAACCCTAAGGCTGGTACAGTAACTATGGATGTTACTAAGGCTATTAACGATATTAAAGCTGGTAAGATCGAGTACAGACTTGATAAGACCAACATTATTCACTGCCCTATCGGTAAGGCTTCTTTCACAGAAGAGCAGTTATTACAGAATCTCAATACTCTGTTAGAGGCTCTTGTAAAGGTTAGACCTTCAAGCTTAAAGGGTCAGTACTTAAAGAGCATAACTCTTGCAACAACAATGGGACCTGGCGTAAAGGTTAGTGTTGCTAAGTTCTAATCTAAGATAAATCAAGACCTCGGTTTGATACCGAGGTCTTTTTGTGTTACACTATATGTAACTATTCAGAGCCATGCAAATTAAGGCAGAATATGCTTGTTTACAAGCATATTTGACTCAATTTATATGGCGAAGTAACCACATGAGCAAAAAGCAAGCTGTGAAACAGCGATTTTGCGAATGGGGTTCTGAATAGTTACCACTATATTTATATTGTACATGTATAAGATGCTGGAAAGGCATGGTTATTAAGATGAAGGAACGAAGAAGGAAGCGCAGGATGCGATTGCTTAGATTGTTTTTTGGAGTATTAGGAAGTGTGCTTGGGGTAGGGGCACTGGCTATGGTGTTGCTGCATTTTGCAATGCCGGAAGAGGAAAAAGTGGTATATGAGATATTTCATTTGCCATCCTCGCCACTGGAGATTTTTGCGGCAGGCGCAGAACCTGAAAAGGAACAGAGCCAGGATGAGATACTTTTACAGGAGGCATTAGAACAGAATCAGGAAGTTTATCTGGCAGAGTGTGAATCACAGGATACAGTCACATTACTGTTTGCAGGAGATATTCTGATGGATGACCACTATGCAGTGATGTCTACTTTTCATAATAGAGGAAATGACATAAACCAGGCATTTGACCAGGGATTGCTTGAACAGATGCGGAATGCAGATATTTTTATGATTAATAATGAATTTACCTTCACCAGCAGAGGTACGCCTACCGTCAACAAGAAGTTTACTTTCCGTGCAAATCCGGGGAATGTATCAATGTATGAAGAGATGGGTGTGGATATTGTATCGGTTGCCAATAATCATATCTACGATTATGGTGAGATTTCTTTGCTGGATACACTGGATACGCTGGAACAGGCAGAGATACCTTATGTTGGAGCCGGAAGAAATCTGCAGGAAGCCATGACGCCGGTATATTACATAGCAAATGGAATGAAAATTGCATTTGTCAGTGCGACGCAGATTGAAAGGAACAGTGTGCCGGATACGAAGGAGGCTACACAGGATTCGGCTGGTGTGCTGCGGTGCATGAATCCGGATAATCTGTTACTGGTTATAGAAGAGGCGAAGAAAAACAGCGATTATGTGATTCTCTATATTCACTGGGGAACGGAAAGCCAGGAGGCAATAGACTGGCTGCAGGAACAGCAGGCTCCAATCTATGCACAGGCTGGGGTGGACCTGATTATAGGAGACCATCCTCACTGCCTTCAGAAAATGGATTCTGTGGAAGGAGTCCCTGTGATCTACAGTCTGGGTAATTTCTGGTTTAATTCCAGAACTCAGAACAGCTGCGTGGTAAAGGTGGCTTTGAGAGCAGGCGAAATGGAGTCTTTTCAATTTATTCCATGCAGACAGAGTGATTGCCGCACTGCCCTTTTGACCGGACAGGAAAAGACAGAAGTACTTGATTATATGAGGACAATATCACCTAATGTAACAATAGATGAGGAAGGCTATGTTTTTTTCGCTGAGTAATTTATGGCTGTTCAGATAAGATACCAGACAGAATTACCTGCAATTTTTTGTGAAAAATGCTTGACACTTATATAAATGCGTGATATTCTATACAAGGTTTTGAAACCATGCCGAAGACAGTAGGTGCTGATGGGCAACCGGAAGCGTAAGCGTAACGCCTACCGAGGAAAAGAGTTTAACAAGATTACTTTTACCTCTCTGTCTTTGAATAGGGAGGTTTTCTTATTATATGAGACTCCTTTTCGGCAATTTGAAAGGAAACTTTCAGACTAAATCTATAAGGAGGTAGAACAAATGGCAAAGATTGAACTGAAACAGCCTATCGTTGAAGAAATTTCTGCAAATATTCAGGATGCCGCATCTGTAGTAGTTGTTGACTATCGTGGAATCACAGTAGCTCAGGATACAGCTCTTCGTAAGCAGCTTCGTGAAGCAGGAGTAACTTACAAGGTTTACAAGAACACAATGATGACCCGTGCATTCAAGGGTACAGCATTCGAAGGCTTAACATCAAGTTTAGAGGGTACAAATGCTATCGCAATCAGCAAGACTGATGCAACAGCTCCTGCAAGAATTATTAATAATTTTGCTAAGGATTGCCCTGCACTTGAGATGAAGGCAGGTGTCGTAGAAGGTATCGTTTACGACGCACAGGGTATTGCAGCAATCGCTAACATCCCTTCAAGAGAAGAACTGCTCTCCAAGTTCCTTGGAAGCATTCAGTCTCCTATTACAAACTTTGCTCGTGTGCTTAATCAGATCGCAGAAAAAGGCGGTGCAGGTGCATGCGAAGCAGCTCCTGCAGCAGAGGAAGCTCCAGCAGCAGAAGAGACTCCGGCAGAATAATTCTATCGGAATTTAGTAAAGAACAATTATTTTAAATTATCAATGGAGGTAAGTAAAATGGCAAAGTTAACAACAGCAGAATTTATCGATGCTATCAAAGAATTAACTGTATTAGAATTAAATGATTTAGTAAAAGCTTGTGAAGAAGAGTTCGGCGTATCCGCAGCAGCAGGTGTAGTAGTTACAGCACCAGGCGCAGGCGCAGCAGCAGCTGAAGAGAAGGACGAGTTCGATGTAGAATTAACAGAAGTTGGTCCTAACAAGGTTAAGGTTATCAAGGTTGTTCGTGAAGCAACAGGTCTTGGCTTAAAGGAAGCTAAGGATTTAGTTGATAACGCTCCTAAGACAATCAAGGAAGCAGCTGCTAAGGCAGAAGCTGAAGATATCAAGGCTAAGCTTGAAGCTGAAGGCGCTAAGGTTACTCTTAAATAATTTAAGTAATCATAGAACTTTACAGAACCGGGTGGGGATATTCCTATCCGGTTCTTTTCATGTAAAGATAAACGCAAAAATAATTTGCAATTATGGAAAAAAGTAGTTGACTTGCACAGGGTGTTGTGTTAATATGTAGTGTGCGCTATTGTGATGAATTGTGCTCGTTTTGTGCCCAAATGGCGTAAATGTAAATAGATTTATATCATGAAGAACGGGGTGAAATGTCATGGAAAAGAACAGAATACGTCCAGTTACCGCCGGTAAGACAATGCGTATGAGCTATTCACGACGAAAAGAGGTTCTGGAAATGCCGAACCTGATTGAAGTCCAGAAGGATTCCTACAAATGGTTTCTTGATGAAGGACTTCGTGAAGCTCTTGCGGATATCTCACCGATTACGGACTACAGCGGACGATTAAGTCTGGAATTTGTAGATTACGTCTTAGCTGAAGATGAAATCAAGCATACGATCGAAGAATGCAAAGAGAGAGATTTAACTTATGAAGCCCCCCTGAAGATCAAAGTTCGCCTTCATAATAAGGAAAAAGAAGAAATCAGCGAACATGAGATTTTTATGGGTAATTTCCCACTGATGACTGAAACAGGTACCTTCGTAATTAATGGTGCGGAGCGTGTTATCGTCAGCCAGTTAGTACGTTCACCCGGTATCTATTATGGTATTGCACATGATAAGATCGGTAAGAAATTATTCTCTTGTACAGTAATTCCTAACCGTGGTGCATGGTTGGAGTATGAAACTGATTCTAACGATGTTTTTTATGTGCGTGTAGATAGAACAAGAAAAGTACCTATTACTGTATTTATCAGAGCTCTTGGTGTAGGTACAAACGAAGAAATTCTTGAATTATTTGGTGATGAACCCAAGATTCATGCAAGCTTTACCAAGGATACTGCTGAGAACTACCAGGAAGGCCTGAAGGAATTATACAGTAAGATTCGTCCAGGCGAGCCTTTCAGTTTGGATAGTGCAGAGAACCTTGTTACAGCTATGTTCTTTGACCCAAGAAGATATGACCTGGCTAAGGTTGGCCGTTATAAATTCAATAAGAAATTAGCATTGAGAAGCAGAATCCGTAATGCACAGCTTGCAGAGGATGTAGTAGATCCTTTCACAGGTGAAGTATTAGGACAGAAGGGCGATACTGTTACTATGGAGATGGCAGATACAATCCAGAACGCAGCAGTACCTTTTGTATGGATTCAGACAGAAGAGAAGGTTGTTAAAGTCCTTTCCAACATGATGGTAGATATTACCAACTTCGTTGATTGTGACCCTCATTCTCTTGGAATTACAGAACAGGTATATTTCCCTGTACTTCGTAAGATTCTGGAAGAGTATTCTGAGAATCCTGAAGAACTTGCAGATGCAATCCAGAAGAATGTACATGAACTGATTCCAAAACATATTACTAAGGAAGATATCCTTGCTTCTATTAATTATAATATGCATCTTGAGTATGGTCTGGGCAACAGCGATGATATCGATCATCTGGGCAACAGACGTATCAGAGCTGTAGGCGAATTGTTACAGAACCAGTACCGTATTGGTCTTTCCAGAATGGAAAGAGTTGTTCGTGAAAGAATGACAACTCATGATTCTGATGATGTATCTCCGCAGGTACTGATCAATATTAAGCCCGTACAGGCTGCAATTAAGGAGTTCTTCGGATCTTCCCAGTTGTCACAGTTCATGGATCAGAACAACCCTCTTGGTGAGCTGACTCATAAGAGACGTTTATCTGCATTGGGACCTGGTGGTCTTTCAAGAGACCGTGCCGGATTCGAAGTTCGAGATGTACATTATTCCCATTACGGAAGAATGTGCCCTATCGAGACTCCTGAAGGCCCTAACATCGGTCTGATCAACTCTCTGGCATCTTATGCAAGAATTAATGAGTACGGATTTATTGAAGCTCCATATAGAAAGATCGATAAGACCGATCCTAAGAATCCTCGTGTCACAGACGAAGTTGTATACATGACAGCAGATGAAGAGGACAATTATCATGTAGCACAGGCGAATGAAGCTTTGGATGAGAATGGCTATTTTGTACGTAACTCCGTATCTGGTCGTTACCTGGATGAAACACAGGAATATCCTAAGACTATGTTCGACTACATGGACGTATCACCTAGAATGGTATTCTCAGTAGCTACTGCATTGATTCCATTCCTGCAGAACGATGATGCGAACCGTGCGTTGATGGGATCTAACATGCAGCGTCAGGCAGTACCTCTTATGATTACAGAAGCACCTGTAGTTGGTACGGGTATTGAAGTAAAGACAGCTGTAGACTCTGGTGTATGTGTTGTGGCTAAGAAGCCTGGTACAATCACATATGTATCTTCCAAGATGATCAGAATGACTTATGATGATGGCGAGAAGGCAGAGTTCCATTTATATAAATTTACTCGAAGCAATCAGTCAAACTGCTACAATCAGAAGCCTATCGTATTCAAGGGCGATCATGTAGAAGCAGGACAGGTAATCGCTGATGGTCCTTCAACCTGTGGCGGTGAACTTGGTCTTGGTAAGAACCCTCTGATCGGTTTCATGACCTGGGAAGGTTATAACTACGAAGATGCCGTTCTGTTAAGTGAGAGACTGGTTCAGGATGATGTATATACATCCATCCATATGGAAGAGTACGAAACAGATGCACGTGATACCAAGTTGGGACCGGAAGAGATCACAAGAGATGTACCTGGTGTTGGTGATGATGCACTCAAGGATCTGGATGACAGAGGTATCATCAGAATTGGTGCAGAAGTCCGTGCCGGTGATATTCTGGTTGGTAAGGTTACTCCTAAGGGAGAGACAGAACTGACAGCAGAAGAAAGACTTCTTCGTGCAATCTTTGGTGAGAAGGCAAGAGAAGTTAGAGACACATCCCTCAAGGTTCCTCATGGTGAATATGGCGTTGTTGTTGATGCTAAGGTGTTCTCCAGAGCAAATGGTGATACAGAGCTTTCACCGGGAGTAAACCAGGTAGTTCGTATTTATATCGCACAGAAGAGAAAGATCTCCGTAGGTGATAAGATGGCTGGTCGTCATGGTAACAAGGGTGTTGTTTCCCGTGTACTTCCAGTAGAAGATATGCCATATCTGCCTAATGGACGTCCTCTTGATATCGTATTGAATCCTTTGGGCGTACCTTCACGTATGAATATCGGACAGGTATTGGAGATTCACTTATCTCTGGCTGCAAAAGCATTAGGCTTTAACGTTTCCACGCCTGTATTTGATGGTGCAAACGAAGCAGATATTATGGATACACTGGATTTGGCTAACGATTATGTAAACCTTGAATGGGAAGAATTCGAGGCAAAGCATAAAGAAGAGCTGCTTCCTGAAGTTATGGATTATCTGTATCAGAACAGAGACCATAGAAAGTTATGGAAGGGAGTTCCTATTTCAAGAGATGGTAAGGTCAGATTAAGAGATGGTAGAACAGGTGAGTACTTTGACAGCCCTGTAACTATCGGTCATATGCATTATCTGAAGCTTCACCACTTGGTAGATGATAAGATCCATGCACGTTCAACCGGACCGTACTCCTTAGTTACACAGCAGCCTTTAGGTGGTAAGGCTCAGTTCGGTGGACAGCGATTCGGAGAAATGGAAGTTTGGGCTTTGGAGGCTTATGGCGCATCCTATACACTGCAGGAAATCCTGACTGTGAAGTCGGATGATGTAGTAGGACGTGTGAAGACTTATGAAGCAATCATCAAGGGCGAGAATATCCCTGAACCTGGTATTCCTGAATCCTTTAAGGTATTGCTCAAAGAGTTACAGTCTCTGGCTCTTGACGTAAAGGTATACGATGAGAACCGCAATGAAGTTGAAATTATGGAATCTGTTGATTACAGTGATACAGATTTCCGTGTGGAGATGGAAGGCGATAATAAGTATGACTACGGCAAAGAATCTTTTGACGGATATACTAAGAAGGAATTCGATTCAAACAGTGGGGATTTAGTAGATTCTTACGATGAAGAGGAAGAGGATGACGACTTAGAGGACGATTTCGAGGATGACTTCGATTCGTCAGATTCTCTGGATGACTAAGAAATTATATTTGGGAACGAGAAAACCATCATTTCCAATCAATGATAAATTGGAAGGAGAGCCAAAATGTCTGAGAACAAAAATGAATCATACGAGCCAGTGACTTTTGATGCGATCAAGATTGGTCTTGCATCACCTGAGAAGATCAGGGAATGGTCCAGAGGCGAAGTAACCAAACCAGAGACAATCAATTACAGAACATTAAAGCCTGAACGTGAAGGCTTGTTCTGTGAGAAGATTTTTGGACCCAGTAAGGACTGGGAGTGTCACTGTGGTAAGTATAAGAAAATTAGATATAAAGGTGTCATCTGCGACCGTTGTGGCGTAGAAGTTACCAAGTCCAGCGTTCGTAGAGAGCGTATGGGACATATCGAACTGGCAGCACCTGTTTCTCACATCTGGTATTTCAAGGGAATCCCCAGCCGTATGGGTCTGATCCTTGATTTAACACCGAGAGTTCTTGAGAAGGTATTGTACTTTGCATCTTATATCGTTCTGGACCCAATGGATACAGATCTTGAATATAAGCAGGTATTATCTGAAAAAGAATATCAGGATAATGTTGAAAAATGGGGCAGCAAGAAGTTCAGAGTAGGTATGGGCGCTGAAGCAATCAAAGAATTGCTTCAGGCAATCGACCTGGATAAGGACTGCGAAGAACTGAAGGCAGAACTCAAGAATGACAATACAAAGGGACAGAAGCGTGCCAAGATCGTTAAGAGACTGGAAGTTGTAGAATCCTTCAGAAATTCAGGAAACAAGCCTGAATGGATGATTCTGGATGCAGTTCCTGTAATTCCACCCGATCTGCGTCCTATGGTACAGCTGGATGGTGGACGTTTCGCAACATCTGATCTGAATGACCTGTACAGAAGAATCATTAACAGAAATAACCGATTAAAGAGACTTCTGGAATTAGGTGCACCTGATATTATCGTACGTAATGAGAAAAGAATGCTGCAGGAAGCAGTAGATGCTCTGATCGATAATGGCAGACGTGGTCGTCCTGTAACAGGACCTGGTAACAGACCATTGAAATCACTGTCTGACATGTTAAAGGGTAAATCAGGTCGTTTCCGTCAGAACCTGTTAGGTAAGCGTGTTGACTATTCAGGACGTTCCGTTATCGTCGTTGGACCGGAACTTAAAATTTACCAGTGTGGTCTTCCTAAGGAAATGGCAATTGAGCTGTTCAAGCCTTTTGTTATGAAAGAACTGGTATCCAGACAGATTTCACAGAATATCAAGCATGCAAAGAAGCTGGTTGAGAAACTTGATCCTACAGTCTGGGATGTACTTGAAGATGTAATCAAAGAGCATCCGGTTATGTTGAACCGTGCTCCGACACTGCATAGATTAGGTATTCAGGCATTTGAGCCTATTCTGGTTGAAGGTAAGGCTATTAAGCTTCATCCTCTTGTATGTACAGCATTCAATGCTGACTTCGATGGTGACCAGATGGCTGTGCATCTTCCTCTTTCTGTAGAAGCACAGGCAGAATGCCGATTCCTGTTATTATCACCGAATAACCTTTTGAAGCCGTCTGATGGTGGCCCTGTAGCCGTTCCTTCACAGGATATGGTATTGGGTATCTACTACCTGACACAGGAGAGACCTGGCGCAATTGGTGAAGGTAAGTACTTCAAGAGTGTAAATGAAGCAATTCTTGCATATGAGAATAAAGCTTGTACACTGCACTCCAGAATTAAAGTAAGAATCAGCAAGACAATGCCAAATGGTGAAGTTAAGACTGGTATTGTAGAATCTACTCTTGGTAGATTTATCTTCAACGAAATCCTTCCTCAGGATCTGGAGTTCGTTGATAGAAGCAAGCCTGAGAATGACCTGGTATTGGAAGTAGACTTCCACGTAGGTAAGAAGGGCTTAAAGCAGATCCTTGAAAAGGTTATCAACATCCATGGTGCTACTAAGACTGCAGAAGTATTGGATAGCATCAAGGCTATGGGTTATAAATATTCTACAAGAGCTGCAATGACTGTATCTATTTCCGATATGACAGTGCCTGCTGAGAAGCCTCAGATGCTGGCTGATGCACAGGCTACTGTAGACCGCATCACAATGAACTTCCGACGTGGTCTTATGACAGAAGAAGAACGTTATAAAGCAGTAGTAGAAACATGGAAAGAAACTGATGATAAGTTGACTCAGACACTGTTGAATGGTCTGGATCAGTATAACAACATCTTCATGATGGCTGACTCCGGTGCCCGTGGTTCTAACCAGCAGATCAAACAGCTGGCTGGTATGCGTGGTCTGATGGCTGATACAACAGGTCGTACAATCGAGCTGCCTATCAAGTCCAACTTCCGTGAAGGACTTGATGTATTGGAGTACTTCATGTCTGCACATGGTGCTAGAAAGGGTATGTCCGATACCGCTCTTCGTACAGCCGACTCCGGTTATCTGACACGTCGAATGGTTGACGTTTGCCAGGAACTGATTATTCGTGAGATTGACTGTTCCGAAGGAAAAGATGAAATCCCAGGTATGGAAGTATTTGCTTTCATGGATGGTAAGGAAACAATCGAAGGTCTGAAAGATCGTATTACCGGTAGATATTCCTGCGAAGAGATTCGCGATGCAGAAGGTAATGTACTGGTTCAGAAGAATCATATGATTACACCAAGCAGAGCTGCGAAGATCATGAGCAAGGGTGTAGATGCAATGGGTAATCTGATTGAGAAGGTTAAAATCAGAAATATCCTTTGCTGTAAATCACATGTAGGTATCTGTGCTAAGTGCTACGGCGCTAACATGGCAACTGGTGAACCGGTTCAGATCGGTGAAGCAGTAGGTATTATTGCAGCACAGTCTATCGGTGAGCCTGGTACACAGCTTACAATGAGAACATTCCATAGTGGTGGTGTCGCTGGTGATGATATCACACAGGGTCTTCCTCGTGTAGAAGAACTTTTCGAAGCAAGAAAGCCTAAGGGACTTGCAATCATTGCTGAGTTCGGTGGTACAGCAACTATTAAAGATACTAAGAAGAAGCGTGAAATCATCGTTTCTGATGGTATCAATGAGAAGACATATTTGATCCCTTATGGTTCACGTATCAAGATCGCAGATGGCGCACATCTTGAAGCCGGTGATGAACTGACAGAAGGTAGTGTAAATCCTCATGACTTACTGGAAATCCGTAAGATTGAGGCAGTACAGAATTATCTTCTTCGTGAAGTTCAGCGTGTATACCGTTTACAGGGTGTTGATATCGCAGATAAGCATATCGAAGTTATCGTACGTCAGATGCTGAAGAAGAGACGTATTGAGACAAGTGGCGATACAGAGCTTTTACCTGGTACACTTGTAGATCGTCTTGAACTGGAAGACATCAATGAGAAGTTGATAGCAGAGGGCAAGCAGCCTGCAGAAGCTAAGGATATCATTCTTGGTATCACTAAGGCAGCATTGGCAACCAATTCCTTCCTGTCAGCAGCATCCTTCCAGGAGACAACCAAGGTTCTGACAGAAGCTGCAATTAAGGGTAAGGTTGACCCGTTGATCGGTCTGAAAGAGAACGTATTGATTGGTAAGCTGATTCCTGCAGGTACTGGTATGAAGAGATATCGTAATGTCAAGTTAGACTGCGATAAGGAGCTGGATGATACACTTGATTTTGATGATGAAATCAATTTTGGTGATGATTCAGACGAAACAGAAGGTGTAGCACACGATAAGGTAGGAGCATCTGCTGATAATACAGAAGAGTAAGAATTGAAAATATAATTCATATAAGAAAAGAGTACTGTGGTAGAAAAAACACAGTACTCTTTTTGTCTAATCGGTAAAGAAAGTCTTTTTGGTAAATACTGAATATTCTGATTTAAGGTATGACGTGAAGCTGCTCATCATATTTTACGTCTTGAAGATTAATAACTTTCCAGGATATTATCTCATAGAAAGTATCATTGGCAGATTCTGGAACAGGATAATTTAATGTTACTTCAAGTTCCTGTAAATCTGAAATTGGGTAATGATAAGTCTGCTCTAAAGTGGAGATACTGGCAAGATAAGAACTGGTATCTGCCGAGCTGGAGTATATTGTGTGAAGCTGTTCATCTACATCCCTTAGTGTCGTTTCGGCTTCATTACAGGCGTTATAGTAAGCGATGGAGCGGTTCAGGACCTTCAGGCTCAGCTTTTTGTCAGCGTTGGCACTGACGATAGAGAGAATACTAAAGGAGACGAGACACAGCACGACAAAAATCAGAAGTATGGAAGACAATCCGATATTCATGGGAAAATTCTTCTTTTTATCCATAATAAATTCCTCCGTTATCTCTCTAATGTTCCTGCTGAATATATTTCTTGATCTGCTGCTGATGAATCATGGAATCAGAGGCAAAAGTTTTTGATGCAGAACTGTATTCGGGAACTCCCACAGTAACATAAATATCTTCGTAGGCAAAATTATCATCATAAGAAGAGAACGCAAGGACGTAGTAATAAGCATCAGCTGTATTGTTGGTTGCATTCCATTTCTTATCAAATGCAAGTAAAAGACAGGTATCTGCATCAAATGCAAAAGAATCCACGCAATCTGAGTCTCTATATGCCTGCTTCACGCAAGAAAAGTTGCCATCATTTCCAAGGAAAAGCTCTGCGAGATTCTGTGTCCATAATATTGCATGATTCATTGCAATGGTGTCCTGACTCAGGGTATGGGCTTTTACAAAAAGCTGAAGACATACTGCCATGGCAATAATGAAAAAGAAGATAGATAAAATTAATTCAATTAAAAAAAGTCCGGATTTGGAAGTATCATGTCTATTCATGTGACACCTCCGTATTGCTGTGTGTGCTGATATACAGACTGGTTGAATCGCCTGTTCCATCTACAAAAGATACAGACAAAAGCCGGGGAGATAGCTGAGAGAATGTCAGTTCCTGAATCTCCATAATAGGCTGACCAGCATCAAGAGGTAATTCTATATCAGTGCGGGCAAATAATTCATACAGCCATCCGTCATATTCATATAGTGAGGTAGCATAAGCGGTATCATCTATCATAGTGGTCATCATAAGAATCTGATGGCCATTTTCATTGCGAATTTCGATGGCATTTTTCTCATCAGCCTGTCGGATTTTCTCTGTGATATAGGCAATAGAAGTTCTGGCAGTATAATTATCATCCATTTGTGAAACGGTAGAACGATAAATATGTGCTCCGAAAAGTATGATGACAACGGAAGACACTGCAAAGACACAAAAAAGTGACAGGACAAACAAAATGTCTATCATATGCTGATTTTCGCGACTTTTATACATGAAAAAGCTCCTTTCAGCAGTAATTTATTCCTGATTAAGCGGAATAATGGTAATATCGGGCATAAGATTGGAACCGATAGAAGTATAGTCTACGTAGTATTGATCGGAGTCATAAGTGATACCATAGTGCGCCACCAGATAGTCCAGACTCGGAGGATATGTGCCCTCTACTACGTAACACTGCACGACACTTCTCCTGATTGCCTTTTCCAGACTGTTAGCCTGTTCCTGCAATGTGGAATGATCAATGTTATAGATGCCTTTTACAATAAAAACACAAAATAGAAACACGAAAAGGAGAGAAGAAAGAATCCATATACCGTGTATTTCAAAATGCTTTTTAGGACTGAAACGATTCATATATGACCTCCTTTTTATCCAATGGATGACATAATGCCAATGAGAGGCATGATAACGGAAAGGAGTATCATCCCAACCATAAGTGAAAAGATAATGACCAGTGTTGGTTCTATGGAACCGATCATTTTCTGTAGACGGGATATAGTATCATCTTCATAATGGGACGATATCTGTTCATAAACACTGTCGGCATTTCCACTGCGATAACCCAGCTGCAATACACGGATATCCCTGGATTGAAAAATCGCCGCTTTCTTCATTGCCTGTGGTAAGTCATCACCTTGAAGAAGATATTCCTTACATTGTGCGATCTTCTCGTTCATCTGCTCGTTGCCTGCAAGCTTGGAGGCAAGTGCCAGTCCTGTGTAGACATCAATGCCGCCTGCAGATACGATAGCAAGTGCGCTGGCAAAACGGCTATATGCAATTCCTGTATAGAAAGAGCGGGTAAGCCTGAATGAGTGGAGAAAATTCACCATACGACGTTTCAGGGCAGGATTGAAGGACAGAATAAAGGCAGTAACTGTTATGAACACGATCAGAACAGTAAATATGACAGCAACATTACGAATGACAGTACCCATGGACATCAGCTGTCTGGACACGGATGACAGGTCACTTCCCAATTGAATAAATACCTGCTGGAAAACAGGAAGTACCTTCGTTAATAAAACAATCAGAATCAGCAGCATGAGTGCAATCATAATGAGCGGATAACTGACGGCACTGCGGACGGAATCGGATATCTCGCATTGCTGCTTATAATAGGAAGCAAGCTTGCGCATAATAATATCCAGATTACCGGATTGTTCACCTAAAAGAATCATGGAAACCACGTATTCAGGAAAAACTTCAGTAGATGACAATGCCTCACAGAAAGTCATTCCATTCTGAAGAGAGGAGGCGATTGCATTTAAAAGGTCTAAAGCCTGCGGTGAAGATGAATCCTCCTGCATACAAAGAATGGCATCATATGGAGTGATGCCAGCAGGGAGAAGCAGAGCCAGTTCTCCGCAAAAAGAAGCCAGCTCTGCATTATTTAACATTTTTGCTTTTTTCATATATATTCCCCATTTATAAATATGATCAATACACGTATTTGGTTTTGTAGTTACTGCCGTTTCCAATAAAGCTCTTGAGAGAAGATTCACTGGAATTCGCTGCAAAAGTCGGGTCCATTAATGACCAGCTTGTGCCATCGAACTGAATGATACCATTTACCCAGCCGATATCTGTAATATGGGTACTGATCCAGGCATGATAAGCAGTACCGGCATAGCCTACTTCCAATCTGGTAGGAATTCCCTGACTGCGGAGCATACTTGCCATAACAGCAGAATAATCCAGACAGATACCTGTTCCTGAGGCAAGAATCTTATCTACATCAGGGGTATAGCCACTCTGAACATTAGTTGCTTTATCATGATCGTATGTAATATTTGTAGTAACATAATTATAGACTTTGGTCACAACATCAAGATCCGTGTCGCAGTTGGCGGCAAGCTGAACAGCTTCGGCAACGACCTGGCTCTTATCATTGAAATTCACATACTGGTTCGGATACAGATAGGGACCAAAGGTATTGGTAATCTGGGCTGTAAAAGTCTGGGAAAAAGCAGTAGAATACTGATTACCGGTAACATTTTCGTATACAGCTGCTTTATAACTGCCAGAGCCTGCGGATAAAGGAAAAGTCTCATAACCACCGTGAAGACTATAAGTGTAGGTCACACCATCGGAACCTGTAATCTGTAATTTTACCTTGGGATTACTGCCCTTATAATTTACCATAATATAACCTTCCGATGTATTGGAAGCATCTATCAGAGCAAGGGAATTGCCGTAAGTGGTCTTGCCGGATGCGGCAGGAACCAGACAGGCAGGAGTATTATCTCTTGCACTGGAAGAGGCAGAACTATCTGCAAAAGCGACCGGTTCATCGTCTAAACGAACATCCTGACTAACCGTAGAGGCTGTTCCATTTTGTGCGCACGACATAAGAAGTAAAGAAGCTATGGAAAACAGCGAAATTAATATCCTGTTCTTTTTCATCATGGATTTATCACCCTCCCGAATTATTCTTTACTATATTATAATATGAAGTGAATCAAATGTATAGCGTTTCTATAAAAGATAAATCGTTTTACAAGTTTTTTATCAGATTTTGAAGAAAAATTTATTGACTTTTTGAAATTATGAAAGTATAATAATCTAGCATGCGTATAGAACGTATGCTGCCCGTTTGGCATTGATTTAGAATAACAGGAGGTGAAAAGAATGCCAACATTTAACCAATTAGTAAGAAAAGGACGTCAGGAATCAGTTAAGAAGTCAACTGCACCTGCACTTCAGAGAGGATACAACTCCTTAAAGAAGAAAGCAACAGATACATCTGCTCCTCAGAAGAGAGGCGTTTGTACAGCAGTTAAGACAGCAACACCTAAGAAGCCTAACTCAGCTCTTAGAAAGATCGCCAGAGTTCGTCTTTCCAACGGTATGGAAGTAACAAGCTACATCCCAGGAGAAGGCCACAACTTACAGGAGCATAGTGTTGTTCTTATCAGAGGCGGACGTGTTAAGGACTTACCTGGTACAAGATACCACATCATCAGAGGTACACTTGATACTGCAGGAGTTGCTAACAGAAAGCAGGCTCGTTCCAAGTACGGAGCAAAGAGACCTAAAGCAGGTAAATAATTCATTTGTTTGCCTTGTACCACAGAAACTAATTAGTGTTGGGATTCTGATTTAATACCTTATTAAAATAGAAAACCGCGCGAACACAAGTTTTAAAATGTGAGTACCGTTGATTTAATCAAGCAATGGCGCAAGCCATTCAATAATTAAGGAGGGAAGAACCGTGCCACGTAAAGGACATATTCAAAAAAGAGATGTACTGGCAGATCCCGTTTACAACAATAAGGTAGTTACCAAGCTTATCAACAACGTTATGTTAGATGGTAAGAAGGGCGTAGCTCAGAAGATTGTTTACGGTGCATTCGCCAGAGTTGAAGAAAAATCACAGAAGCCTGCATTAGACGTATTTGATGAGGCAATGAACAATATCATGCCATTACTTGAGTGTAAGGCTAGACGTATTGGTGGAGCTACCTACCAGGTACCTCTTGAAGTTAAGCCAGAGCGTCGTCAGACACTTGGTCTTCGCTGGTTAGTAATGTTTTCTCGTAAGAGAGGCGAAAAGACCATGGAAGAAAGACTTGCAAACGAAATTCTTGATGCAGCAAACAATACAGGTTCTGCTGTAAAGAGAAAAGAAGATATGCATAAAATGGCTGAAGCAAATAAGGCATTTGCTCACTACCGTTTCTAAGTATTTAAGGAGGAAAAACCTTGGCTGGAAGAGAATATCCATTAGAGAGAACCAGAAACATTGGTATTATGGCTCATATTGATGCTGGTAAGACAACAACAACAGAGCGTATTCTTTACTATACCGGTGTTAACTATAAGATTGGTGATACTCATGAAGGTACTGCTACCATGGACTGGATGGAGCAGGAACAGGAAAGAGGTATCACAATCACATCAGCCGCTACAACATGTCACTGGACACATCAGCTGAACGCAAAGCCACAGCCTGGTGCTTTAGAGCATCGTATCAATATCATTGATACTCCGGGTCACGTTGACTTTACTGTAGAAGTTGAGCGTTCTCTTCGTGTACTTGACGGCGCTGTAGGTGTTTTCTGTGCAAAGGGTGGTGTAGAACCTCAGTCAGAAAATGTATGGCGTCAGGCTGATACCTACAACGTACCTAGAATGGCATTCATTAACAAGATGGATATCTTGGGTGCTAACTTCTACGGTGCTGTAGAGCAGATTAGAACCAGATTAGGTAAGAATGCAATCATTCTTCAGTTACCTATTGGTAAGGAAGATGATTTCAAGGGTATCGTTGATTTGATGGAAATGAAAGCTTACATCTACAATGATGATAAGGGCGATAACATTACTATCACAGATATTCCTGCAGATATGGCAGATGATGCTGCACTGTACCATGAAGAAATGGTAGAGAAGATCTGCGAATTAGATGATGATTTAACTATGATGTTCCTTGAAGGAGAAGAGCCTACTGTTGATCAGTTAAAGGCAGCTCTTAGAAAAGGTACATGTGAATGTACAGCAGTTCCTGTATGTTGCGGATCTGCTTATAGAAATAAGGGCGTTCAGAAGTTATTGGATGCAGTCCTTGATTTCATGCCAGCTCCTACAGACATCCCTGCTATTAAGGGTGTTGACCTGGAAGGCAACGAAGTTGAGAGACATTCTTCTGATGACGAACCTTTTGCAGCACTTGCATTTAAGATCATGGCTGACCCATTTGTTGGCAAGCTTGCATTCTTCAGAGTATACTCTGGTACATTGAACTCCGGTTCTTATGTATTAAATGCTACCAAGGATAAGAAGGAACGTGTAGGACGTATTCTTCAGATGCATGCTAACAAGAGACAGGAACTTGAAAAAGTATACTCCGGTGATATTGCAGCAGCAGTTGGATTTAAGTTTACTACTACAGGTGATACAATCTGTGATGAACAGCATCCTGTTATCCTTGAGTCTATGGAATTCCCTGAACCTGTTATCGAGCTTGCTATCGAGCCTAAGACTAAGGCTGGACAGGGCAAGATGGGTGAAGCTCTTGCCAAGTTGGCAGAAGAAGATCCTACTTTCCGTGCTCATACAGATCAGGAAACAGGCCAGACAATTATTGCTGGTATGGGTGAATTACACCTTGAAATTATCGTAGACAGACTTCTTCGTGAATTTAAGGTAGAAGCTAACGTTGGTGCACCTCAGGTTGCATACAAGGAAGCTATTACTAAGGAAGTTGATATTGATAGTAAGTACGCTAAGCAGTCCGGTGGACGTGGTCAGTACGGTCACTGTAAGGTTAAATTCTCTCCTATGGATGCTAACGGCGAAGAACTCTTCAAGTTCGAATCAACAGTTGTTGGTGGTGCTATTCCTAAGGAATACATCCCTGCAGTTGGTGAAGGTATTGAAGAAGCTACTCACGCTGGTATTCTTGGTGGATTCCCTGTTGTTGGTGTACATGCTAACGTATATGATGGTTCCTACCATGAAGTCGATTCATCAGAAATGGCATTCCACATTGCTGGTTCCCTTGCATTCAAGGAAGCTATGCAGAAGGCAGCACCTGTACTTCTTGAGCCTATCATGAAGGTAGAGGTAACAATGCCTGAAGAATACATGGGTGATGTTATCGGTGATATCAACTCTCGTCGTGGACGTATCGAAGGTATGGAAGATATCGGCGGCGGTAAGATGGTTAAGGCTTATGTACCTCTTGCTGAAATGTTCGGATATTCAACAGACTTACGTTCTAAGACACAGGGTCGTGGTAACTACTCTATGTTCTTCGAGAAGTATGAGCAGGTTCCTAAGTCTGTACAGGATAAGGTTCTTGCAGCTAGAGCAAAATAATGCTTGAAAAACCAACCATTTTCTAATATAATCTAAATTAGTTGGGTAACGTTTTATTAAATGAAACTAATATTATTATTTATAACATTTTAAGGAGGACTTTTAAAATGGCAAAGGCTAAATTTGACAGAACTAAACCTCATTGTAACATTGGTACAATCGGACACGTTGACCATGGTAAGACAACTTTAACAGCTGCTATCACAAAGGTATTAGCTGAGAGAGTTCCTGGTAATGAAAAGGTAGACTTCGAAAATATCGATAAGGCTCCAGAAGAAAGAGAACGTGGTATCACAATCTCTACAGCTCACGTTGAGTATCAGACAGCTAAGAGACATTATGCACACGTTGACTGCCCAGGTCATGCTGACTATGTAAAGAACATGATTACAGGTGCTGCACAGATGGATGGCGCTATCCTTGTTGTTGCTGCAACTGATGGTGTTATGGCTCAGACAAAGGAGCATATCCTTCTTTCCCGTCAGGTAGGTGTACCTTACATCGTAGTATTCATGAACAAGTGTGATATGGTTGATGATCCTGAATTACTTGAATTAGTAGAGATGGAAATCACAGAGCAGCTTGAAGAGTACGATTTCACAGGATGCCCTATCATCAGAGGTTCAGCTCTGAAGGCTCTTGAAGATCCAATGGGCGAGTGGGGTGACAAGATCATGGAACTCATGGATACAGTTGATGAGTATATTCCAGATCCTGTACGTGCTACAGATCAGCCATTCCTGATGCCTATCGAAGATATCTTTACAATTACTGGTCGTGGTACTGTTGCAACTGGTAGAGTAGAGCGTGGTGTTCTTCATGTAAACGAAGAAGTAGAAATCGTTGGTATTAAGGAAGAAACAAAGAAGACTGTTGTAACTGGTATTGAAATGTTCCGTAAGCTCCTTGATGAAGCTCAGGCTGGTGATAACATCGGTGCACTTCTTCGTGGTATCCAGAGAACAGAAATCGAAAGAGGACAGGTTCTTGCTAAGCCAGGTACAGTAACATGCCACAGAAAGTTTACTGCTCAGGTTTACGTATTAACAAAGGATGAAGGTGGACGTCATACTCCTTTCTTCAACAACTACAGACCTCAGTTCTACTTCAGAACAACTGACGTAACTGGTGTTTGCGAATTACCTGCTGGTACAGAAATGTGCATGCCTGGTGATAACGTAGAAATGACTATCGAACTGATTCACCCTATCGCTATGGAGCAGGGTCTTACATTCGCTATCCGTGAAGGTGGTAGAACTGTAGGTTCAGGTCGTGTTGCTACAATTATCGAGTAATCTTTGATAGTGTATCAAAAAAGCTAGATTTTTTGGGGCTTTCCTAAGAATAGGAAAGCCCTTTTTGTAACATGAGATAAGTAAAAAGAATAGTAAAAGATAGGGTTAGCGGTGCCAAAACGGTGCCAAGACAGAATAAAACAGTGGAAATACTGATAGATTTGAATATAATAATTGAGATGAAAAGATACATGAAAGTTTAAAAATGTGTTATAATATAAATAGATATGACGATATAAATAATGAGGTGACATAGGTGTCAAAAATCAATATAGAAGTGTTAAAAGTGATTGACTCATCAATGTCTAAGTGTTATAATTCCAATGTTGTATATAATATTAACACATATATAATGAGAAAAATAAAGGAGGATGTAATATGGCTAACGTAGGAAGAAAGCTTGGCGTTAACATCAGAACGTGTATGCAGGAAGCTAACATTAGTCTTGATAGCTTTGCCAAGCATCTAGGGTATTCAATTAAAGATGTGTGGAATGTTATCGAAGGAAAGGTTATAATTCCTCCAGTTGAATTAGATAAGATTGCAGGTCTTTTAAAAACAACAAAGAATGAATTGATTAATCGCAAATCGGACACGTTGGTACCTGATTTGCAGTATATGAAAGAGTTTAGCAATCCAGACAATTTGGATAAAATATTGGATTTGATGGATGAATATGTGGAACTTAGAGAAGTCATGTAAAAAGAAAAGCTGTACGAAAGTACAGCTTTTTTGAGGTGGTAAATGGATTGGGAAAAGATAGTTGAGCAAATTCCAACAGTAATAGAGAAAGTAAGAACAGATTATGTTCTGAATAACATGATAATTAAGGATGATATATTTGGAATTCTGGAAAAGCATTGTACAGTTGTATATTATCCTATAGAGAACGAAATTAATTGTGGTTTTCACACAAAGCGTTTTGTTAAAAATAAATTAGAAGACTTTGTGTATATCAATACTGCAAAGACTATTGCAGAGCAAGTTTTTGCGGCAGCCCATGAGTTAGGACATGTATGGGGTGTTGCCACTCAAGTGTGGGAATTGGCTGGAGAACATGGTGTATTAGAGAGTAAGATAGAAGAGCGAATAATTAATAGATTCGCAGCAGAATTATTAATGCCCACAAAAGAATTTAGGAAAACTTTTTGGGCGCATATGGAAAAATTGAATCTTGACGCTAATAAGCTAAGACTCGTCGATTTGGTTCGCGTAATGGTGTTACAGATGAATGATTATATGGTTCCATATGAATCCGTAAGAAGGAGAGCTGTTGAAACAAAGATTATTACTCAGAAGCTCGGAGAAACTCTTTTGGAGAATGAAAAAGCTATATTGCCTTTGATTAATGCCTTTTCAAAAGACCAAAATACAATGTTAGATAGAGTGACTGCAAAGAAAACAATTCCTGGTTTAAGAAACATGTTAGAAACGGTTGAAAGGAGCGGAGAATTGAGTATTTATACTATCAATAGGATAAAGAGAGACTTTGATATTGATGATATAAATGGAGCCGATGATATTGTGGAAATTTCTATAGAAGGAGGTAAGCATGGAGAAAACTGAGGTCATTGTAGACACCTGTTTTCTTCAAAAATTATCTTCAGAAGGTAAAGTAATAGACAATATTAAAAGGGTATTGGCTGAGTTAGAGTACATTCCAGTTGTACACCCATATATTTATGAGCATGAATTATCTTTACATTCATACTTTGTGCGCTTAGTTGAGGATGGGTACATAAAGGTAATGAGGTATGATGAATTTCAGAAAGATGCGATAGATAAGCAGACTTATGAAGCCTATTATGATGTACTGTATGAAGAGATGAGACTGACTTTGGAAGCAATGAATAGTCCAAAGCAAGTAGAGAAATTGTGTCTACAAAAAGGACAGACAATATATAATACGCATAAGCAGGGGAGTAGTATGGGTGACGTTCATATGATTCTGATGGCATCCTATTTGCAAATGCCTATTTTGTTAACTGAAGACTCGGATATTGAGATGTTGCGTGACATAGCTAAACGGCGAATGCGATTAGGAGAATATTCATTGCAAATACTTAATGGTGTTCAGCTTATAGAGGAGATCGCTAAAAAGCAAGATTCATCAATAACAGTTAAGGAGATAGAAGCAATTTTAAAAGCCATGCGAGAACGAAATGCTGTTTCTGGTATAAAAGCAGTATGGCGAGAGAATCATCCTGTGTAAAGGGCAGTATTAGAAAATAAATATAATATTTACGTAAATAGCTCCAGTGAACGCATATATTCATTGGAGCTATTTTTTTACCATCCCTTAATTTGTTTTATCTGTTCTGCCCGTTCGGGATCTCTATGATACTGTAGCTTAAATTGTATCGTTTCCACAACCTCTTTCCGGGCTTCATCATCCAATTGATAAAAAGATGTGAGCAAATTATCCACATCCGGCATACTATTTTTTCCGAAAAGATACATAAGCGGATACATGGAATTCTTTAAATATGTTTTTACTCGATTTCCGTCAAGAGTACCATTCAATCCATTTGGTAATGTAGGGTAGATTTCTTCTTCTGTAATGGCTCCAGAGAAAGGGCTGGCAGAGCATATATCATTCACGTCAATTTCTAATTCATTTGCCAATCGAAGTGCAAAATCAAATCTAATATTAGAATCCTTTTGAATAATAGAATAGAGTGTTGTGGCGCTGATTCCGGTTGCTTTTGCAATCTGGCGGACATTCGTGCCTTTACTATCAAGTATTTCTTTTAATTTCTTTCCATCGCCCATAAATGACCTCCTATATTCATACAAAGAAAAATTACGAAAAACATAAGCACAGTATCTATAATAGCATATTTACGAAATGCATAAAAGAGAAATATACAAAAAATAGTAATTACGAAAAACGTAAAGATGAATTTACGAAGTGTTGACACATGAGATATATAGTGTTAATATAAACATACGAAATTCGTACAAGATATAAATACAAGAATTGTAACAAAATTAGAAATGAAGAAGGGAGGACGAATATATGGCGAATTATCAATATATGATGAGTGCGGAAGATATTGCAAAAGAGCTGAATTGTTCTAAATCACACGCATACAAACTTATTAATATGAAGCTGATGGAATCAATGAATATTATTTATCAGACTGCCGAGGATGGGCTTGCAGATACTGTAAAGCCAAGGCTTGAAAAGGCAGGTGCAGATTGTGAGAGGATATTGATAATTGATGAAAGCGACAAATCCCTTTCTATGGCAGATGAAAGGCTGGAAGAAGCCATCATCCAGACGGGAGCGAGGATGTTGATTTTAGACCCGATACAAGCCTATTTGGGTGGTGGCATGGATATGAACAGAGCAAATGAAGCAAGGGATATGACGAAGCGATTAGGAATTTTGGCGGAGAAATACAAATGTGCCATTATTCTTATCGGTCATATGAATAAGGCATCTGGTAATAAGGCGGCTTATAGGGGCATGGGGTCTATTGATTTCTTTGCAGTAGCAAGGAGCGTGTTGCTAGTCGGCAGAGTGGAAGGAGAACCTAATATCAGAGCACTTGTTCAGATAAAAAATAATTTGGCACAGTTCGGACATCACAAGGCATTTGAACTGATGGAACGTGGTTTTAAGTGGATGGGAGATTATGAGATTACAGCGGATGAAGTGCTTGGTGATATTGCCCCAAAAGCAAATAAATTAGAGCAGGCAAAGCGGATGCTTCGGGAACTGGCAGAGACTTCTAATGCGGTACAGAGTAATGAGATTTTTGATATGGCTGAGGAACAGGGAATTTCTAAAAGAATATTGGAAAATGCCAAAAAGGAGCTGGGCATCAGGGCAAGAAAAATCAATAACTCATGGTATTGGGAACTGGATAAGATAAAGCAGATTTAAGGGAAGAACGCAACAATGCAGACTATATATAATTTGCGGTGATGAACTTTGCAAGGTTGCAAAATGTATAGACATTGCGTTGTTGCGGTCTTGATGGAAAGGATGGATTGATAGGATTGAAAAATGTGCAGATTTCAGAGGAATTATTTATTGCACTCCTTAAATATCACTTGGTGGAAAGGGATGATGTTTTATCGGAGATAAAGAAAGGTTTGGAAGAAAAATTGGAAGCTATGGTAAGGCGGGATTTATATACAAAATATAAGACTGCACCAACCGAGGAAGAAAGAGAAAAGGCACGACAGGAGTATCTGGAAAAGGTGGGAATGCACCGGAGCTTCCGATGGTAAATTTTTTTCCTTCAGTGTGTAGGACGGGAGCGTGCCACGCTCCTGTATATGGTAGTTAAGGAGAAAGTCGGATTAGGGTGTAATGACAAAATCGGACTACACTCACAAGCCCTCGGCGTTTGAGAGCGAAATATACCCATCGCACAAATCGGAGATTTGTACTCTGTGTATTTCGCCCTTGCAGGGGGCAAAGGACAGCGTGGCTGTCCTTACAAATGCTAACGCATTTGTGGTTATGCCGGATACGGCAATGAGTTCGTAAACGGATGCCTAAGCATCCACTCACGATAACAAAAGTCGCTATTATTTTTCAAAGAAAGGGGCAATGCCTATTGTAAGAAATTCATTTATACAGATGTCAAAGCTGCCTAATGTGAAAGGCAGAATTAGTTATATATCGAGCAAAGCAAGGCAGGAAAATCTGTATGCAGTTTATGAAACAACAGACCGCAAATTTTGGAGGGGGCTTGCTATGTGTAACCAAGAGGAATTTAGGAAAAGCGGAACGAAAGGAATCTGTATTGAAGCCAGGGAGCTTATCATTGCGTTACCGGAAAGTTTCGTGGATTATGAGCCGGACAAGTTGCTGAAGCTTTTTACGGAGCATTTTAAACAAAATTATGGTGTGGAATGTATTTCAGCTTTGCACCATAATAAACGCAAGACCAATTATCATATCCATCTTATCTTTTCAGAGCGAAAACTGCTTGATGAGCCTGTGGAGAAGATTGCAACAAGAAATATGTTTTATGACGAAAACGGAAAGCATGTACGCACTAAAAAAGAGATACTGGATGAAGCCGGACAGCTTCGGAGTGGCTGTAAAATTATCCCTAAGGGCGAGGTATATGAGCGGAACATTTTTACCATAAAGGACAGCCGATTTAAGAGCGACAGCTTCCTTGATGAAGTGAAACGCTCTTACACTGACCTCATCAATATTTATGTAAAAGATGACAAGCAAAAGCTCAAGGTTTTTGACAGAAACGGTGTGTATCTGCCTACAAAAAAGATTGGCAAGAACAACCCAAAAGCGGAGCAGATACGCACAGATAATCAGTACCGTACTATATGGAATCAGACTGTGGATAGAGCGTTGATTAGCGGTGTGCCGGAGAGGCAGATTTTGGAAGTGAAGCAGAGCGAAATCGGACAAAAAGTAAAGGCTTCCATTCAGAAGTCAGGGAGAAATCCGGCACTGCTAAGAAGTTTGATTATGACTGCTATTTATGCTTTGGAGCTTCTCATTGGCAAGGTGTTCAAGATGGCTTCACAAAAGACAGATAAGGACATAGAAGCGGTTGTAAAGGCAGAGCCGGAGCAGACACCTGTTAAGGCGGTAAATTCGTTTGTAGAAGCCAAGAGTGAGCCTGTACCGGAGATGCCTAAGAAGTCCGAATTAGCTTCCAAGTATCCAAGACTTACGGATATTTACCATAAGTTGGAGAGGCAGAATACAGCCATTTATGAGAGGGAGCTACAGATTGCGAATGTGGAGAAGAAGATTGCCGGAGCAAAGGGCATCTTCAAGGCAAAACAGCGTAAGGAGTTGCAGGAGCAGGCAGAAGAGTTAAAGAGACAGATAGCCAATATGAAGCAGTATTTATCGAGTGTTGTGCAGGGGTATGGGTACAAGAATGTAAAAGAGTTCCTTGCAGAGTATAAGGCTTCGAAGGTTGAATATGGCGATTATAGAAAGGCTGTTGCGGAGTGGGAGAAGCTGACGGGAGAAAAGGTGGACGATAGCTTGAAGGCGAAACTACAACAGAAGCAACAGCAGGTTAAGGAACAGTATAGGCATACCGAGTATCATAAAAAGAATGATAGAGGGGCAAGGTAGTATCAGAAGTGGAGTGGGAAACTGCTCCGCTTTTATATTGTAGGGAGCATAAAAAATCTGTGGAGAAATTGTATATATCATGATATAATTGTGTTCAATGAGGGCGAAAATTGAAGTTATATGAGTAATAATCAAAAAGGAAATAGATGGAATGAGCCTAATAAAAAATGATGTGCCAATTTTAGAATATGACACAAACAGTATGGCTGTTATTATGCCAGGACACAGTACAAATTTTCATTTTCCGGAGAGAGCGGTAATGTTGTTTATGGAAAAAGAAATTAACGATTATGCTATGACAAATGAATGCGAGGTTATCGGGCAGTTTATTAGTATCACAAAAATATTTCCTGTGTATAAAACGGTACATAATGGTGTTGAGTTAGCAATTTGTCAAGCTCCTTTAGGCGGGGCTGCTTCCACACAAATTATGGAACAGCTGATTGCGGGTGGTGTTAAAAAGGTTATAGCCACAGGCTGTTGTGGTGCTTTAATTGCAGATAACGAAGGCGATTTTTATATCCCTACCTCAGCACTACGGCAAGAGGGTACATCTTATCATTATTTGTTACCTTCACGAGAAGTCAAGCTTAACCCATCAGCTATAAATGCGATTGAGAAAATCTTAATTAATCACAAATACAACTATCAAAAATGTAAAACATGGACGACAGACGGGTTTTATCGTGAAACAAAAGAAATGGTGGAATATCGTAAAGAGGAAGGGTGTTCTGTTGTAGAAATGGAGTGTGCCTCTCTAGCTGCTTGCGCAGAGTTCCGAAATATAGTTTTCGGTCAGTTATTGTTTACGGCAGATTCACTTGCAAATATAGAATCACACGATACCAGAAATTGGGGTAATAATACTTTTGCGTTAGCTGTGAATTTGGCAATGGACGCTGTAACGGAGGTGCAGTAATGCGAACAGAAAAAGAAATGTATGATTTAATATTAGATATTGCAAAGAATGATGAAAGAATTAGGGCAATATATCTTAATGGATCCAGAACAAATCCAAATGTACCGAAAGACATTTTTCAAGACTATGATGTGGTTTATGTAGTAACAGAAACGTTCCCATTTATTGATGATAAGGCTTGGATTAAGCGATTCGGAGAAATTTTGTATATGCAATATCCAGATGAACATCCTGATTATCCGAGTGATAAAGAAAATTCCTATGGTTGGTTAATGCAGTTTACAGATGGAAATCGTATCGATTTGCATGTTGAAACAATTAGTCACGCACAAGAGAATATTATGAATGATAGCTTGTGTAAAGTCCTATTGGATAAAGACAATTGTTTACCGGAGATTTTGCCTTCATCTGATAAAAATTATTGGATACATAAGCCTACTTTAGAACAGTATCAGTGTACTTGTAGTGAGTTTTGGTGGTGCTTAAATAGTGTGGCAAAAGGTCTGTGGCGTGAAGAAATCCCGTATGTACAAGATATGCTGAATTTTGTTGTCAGAAAACAGTTGGAGAGAATGCTTTCTTGGAAAGTGGGTATAATGACGAATTTCTCAGTCAGCGTTGGTAAGTCGGCAAAGTATATGTACAAATGGGTTTCGGCACAGGAATGGGAAAAGTATTTACAGACTTATTGCGGAGCAGATGTTGAAGCTATTTGGCAGTCGGTGGAGTGTATGTGTTTACTATTTGTAGAAACTGCTACATGGGTAGCAGGAGAACTTCACTATGAGTATAATGATACAGAAGCAAATAATGGTATGTATTTTTTACGATCAGTAAAAGATTTACCAAAGGATGCAGGTGAGGTACTGTAGGGAATTGCTGAAGTTATGATATATTTGATTCTAGTTAGGGATATTTGTATAAGTAAAGGCTGGTGGTGTAAATAAACATTGCAATTAAAAATGCTGATATAAACCATACGTGCTATTGAATTTGTAATATATGATTTTATAGCTATTGGATATGATTTATTGTGGTTATACAAAGGATAATATTCATTTATATCAAGTTATGCAGAAGTTTTTATACACGAAAGAGGTAAAAATGTTAGAAAGTTTAATGACAAATCCTTATGCATGGGCCTTTTTGGGAGCGTGTACAATTTTCTCAGTTGTATTTGGAATATGGCAATGGTATAAATCAAAAAGAAAAAAGGAATTATCTTGTTATAAAAATTCTTATACAATAGTAAAAGGTGGAAAAAGCCTTTTGCCAGATTTGGAACTTAAGTATAAAAATGAACAAATACAAGAATTAGTAATAACAAAATATGCCATATGGAATAGCGGGAATGAGGTTTTGCAGAGGTCAGATATTGTAGAGATTAAACCACTTCAAGTGTCTTGCACAGCAGAAAACACTAGAATTTTGGATGTGAAAATTTTACAGGAAAGTGATGAGACAAATCAATTTGTAATTGCAGATGTGGATAAGGAACATGCAAGAATTGAATTTGATTATGCAGATCCAAAAGATGGAATTGTGATTCAAATTATGCACACCGGGGAATCACAGGACATTATGGTTGAGTGTAAGATAAAAGGTGGAAAGAAGGTCAAAATTTTAAATAAGGATAAAAAGCGTAAATATAATAAGTTTGTAGAAAATGTCATGGTAATTGGTTTGGGTATCATGTTTTTTATTATGTTATTTTTTATGTTACTAACTATTCTTGTTAGTATTATGAGCATGGGGCAAAAGTTTTGGGAAAGTCTTATTTCGGTTGTTGGTTCAGGGGCTTGCGTTTTGACTATGGGTGTAACATATTATAAATTGTTAAAAGATGTGTATTATATAAATATACCAAGTGGATTGAGAAAAACTATAGGAAATGATGAATTTTATAAGTAGCATATTGAATCGGTGCCAAAACGGTGCCAAGAAATCTTGCAAATAAAAATAGAACATGTAAAATCAACGAAATTATGCAGATTTTAGCCATAAAAAGCATAGAAAATATATCAAAAAACGCTATTCATATAGCGTGAAGGTGGACGTACAGTAGGTTCAGGTGCTGTTGCTACAATCATTGAGTAATCATAGCTTGATATAATTAATTGCCCGGGAGGCTTTGCCTCCCGGGCTTTTTTGCTCTTTGTCATGAATGTAGGGGATAAAACCGCAATTTACATTGATGCAACCAACGGTTTACAAAAAAATAACTAAAAAGAAACTAAAAATACATAGTCAAACAGTGAAAAAATTAGTATATTAGAGATATAAGGTAAACAAAGTACAAAAACGGTAAGCAAATGTATTTTGTGTAAAATATTAGGGGAGTAAAGGTACGTATATGATATGTTCGGAAAGATTGGCACAATTACGTAGAGAACATGATTATACACAGGAACAGCTTGCAGAGCTTATGGGGGTATCACGACAGACAATAAGTAAATGGGAAACGGGTGCGGCAAATCCTGATATTGAAAAGCTGATGCAGCTTAGTAAATTGTATAATTGTTCAGTTGATTACATGGTTGGCAACAAAATCAACAGTAAGCAAAACGAGGAATTTAAGCCACAAAGTAAGAAAAAGAATAATATTAAAAAATATGGATTAGCAATAATATTTTTGTTGATATTAGCAGTGTCTGTTATATCTGTTATACGTCTGTCAGCAAATGATAAGAAAACTAACAGTACAGTGGATTTTTTAACTGATGAGGATTCAGAGAAAATAACCGATAATGATTTGATAATTTTTTCAGATAAAGAGAAACTTGAAAAAGAAGTGGGATTTCCGGTAGATGAGTTTACATATTTTAATATGGAAAATGTGCAGTTTAAATCATACGACAGAATAATTGCTATTTTAGAGTGTCAAGAGATTTTAAGAAGAACAGTAAAGATAACATTTTATAAATCAAGAGATTCTTTTGATATTGTAAATAAATATTTTGTTAAAGCAAAATCATACATATTTAATAATCAATATGTAAAGATAAACGAAAAAACAGTTTGCGGGGTAGATGTAACTTTAAGAGGGTATGACACACCACATGAAAAAATACCTGTTCAGGGAATTGTTTGGAATGCCAATGGATATTACTATGCAATTTACAGCGATAAGTATCTGGATATGAAAGAAGTAGAAGAATTGATTGGTAGAATTGTAAGTACAAAGGAGTATCAGGTAGGTAATTAAATGTATAAATATAATAAAGGAGAAAATTATGGGGTATAACGAAAGACTAATTGAACTGAGAAAGAAAAATAATTATACACAGGAAGAGCTTGCAGGAATAATAGGAGTATCGAGGCAGGCGATAAGCAAATGGGAATCAGGAATGGCCAATCCGGATATAGAAAAGTTGATAAAATTAAGTGAACTTTATGGTTGTTCTATTGATTATATTGTTGGCAATGATAATAAAATAGATGAAAACAGGACAAATGATGAGTTAAATAAAAATATTGATGAAGCGAATAATTCGGAAAATAATAATGACAATATTGATAAGAGAAAAAAGAAAATAAATATAATAATAGGTTGTCTTTCGGCAGCCGTAATTATATCAATAATAGTAAATATGTTTGCAGTCAGTACAGCTTCAAATGCTGTAAAAGAGAAGAAAAAAATTGAAGTTGAGTTAGAAGTATATTCAGCAGCGGCTGTGGCAGATGTCACCCCGGTAAGTGATGTGATAATTTATCCGAATAAAAAAGGTCTTGAAAAAGAAATGGGATTTTCGGTAGGGGAGTTTACACATTTTGACTGTGGCGATATAAAATATGAGACGTATGCCGGTGTAGTTGCTATTTTACAGGAAGAGGCCGTACTTAATAACTGGATGAGAGTTACTTTTTATAAAACAAGGGAGTCTTATGATATTATAAATCGTTATCTGATTAAGGCACGCTCGTATGTATACAACAATGAAAATGTGTCCAAAAACTTAAATGAAGAAATCAACGGAGTTGATGTGCTTATAAGAGGTGGGGACAAAAAGAAAGAAGATGATTACGTAATGAGTGCATCTTGGACTGCCAACGGTTTTAATTATGTTGTGTATGCTGAAAAATATGTTCATATGGATGAATTAAAACAACTTGTGGTTGATGTTATGGAATCAGAAGAATATAAAGCAGGAAAGTAAAATGATTGCAAATTGGGTTTTAATTCATAAGCATAAAATAGAAGGCATAGCTTGCAGAGAGTTTTTCTGTAAGCTATGTCTTTTTAACTTCATTTAAAGTTAAAGCTTTATATTTTAGTCATGATAAGAAACGATAGATAAAGTGCTGACACAGGAGGCGGTTATTTATGGGAAAAATGACTAAAAGCAAAGAATTAATAATAGCAGTTTTTATTTTTGTAAGTGTTATTATTACAACGGTAATTTTGGCAGTTTGTGCGGTTTCAGAAAGAGAGAATGAAAAAAATATGCAGAGACAATTGTCGGCAGAAAATAAAATTCAAAGTGTTATTGAGCCGAAGAGTATTGAATATTTACAGGAAACAGGAGAGGAAGATGCTGAAATTATGACTGATTTATTTATGCTTACAGAGGATACAAAAGACACAATGAAAAAAGCTGCAAAAGAGATTTCGTGCTGGGGAGACAGTATGATGGAGGGATGTGGAAAAGGATTTGCGTTGATAAATAATAACGGATTATATAAAGATATAGATTTTTGCTTAAAAAAGAGCGGAAATAATATAATAATACAAGTTAAAAGCGGCGTTAAATATATTTGCAACGATACTATCGACAATTATGAAAAATGGGTTATTTCATATACAAAAGATTTAAGAATTCCAATGATGCTTTATACAGCAGCTATTAACAGCATTTTTTATTTCTTATTGCGGCAGCACTTATTTTTATCAGAAACGGTGTGACAAGCGGATTTTTATTAAATCTTATTTTTTGCATAATAATAACACCAGTAATTTCATTTACGCTTACAAAAATGATATATCAGAGCGAAAATGCAATGGTGGTTGCAGATGCATTGCAAAGAGTACAATAGCAAATCTCATTTCAAGATTTTTTGATGTGAGTGAAGGGCAGGTGCTTGTAGGTGGTGTTGATGTAAGAAATATAAAGAAAGAGACACTTATGTATAATGTGTCGTTTGTATTTCAGAACAGCCGTTTAATTAAGGGTACAATTCTGGAAAATGTGCGTATGTCACGTCCGAAGGCTTCAAGAGAGAAAGTAATTAAGGCTCTCCAAGCATTACAGTGTATGGATATAATTAAAAACTTCCGAACGAAGTTGATACGGTAATAGGAACAAACGGTGTCTACCTTTCGGGCGGCGAACAACAAAGAATAGCTATAGCCAGAATAATGCTTAAAGATTCACCGATTGTAATACTTGATGAGGCGACTGCGTTTGCGGACCCTGATAACGAAGTGATGGTGCAGAAAGCTTTTTCGGAGCTTGCAAAAAACAGGACTGTCATTATGATTGCCCACGTTTGGAGAACTGAAAACTTAATATTTATAATAATATATATTTTATATATTGAAAATAACATTGATATGATGTATAATGCAGTTACTATAAAAAGTGAGTATAAAAATATAGTGACGGAGGTGCCTATGAAGATAAATTCAGAAGCCAGATTTACTACATTTGAGGCAGTCAGCATGATTGTTGGAAACAGTATCGGAACGGGAATAATTGCAGTTCCGTATCTTGCGACAAAGAATAGCATGCTTGATGTTGTGTGGATGGTGGTAATCGCATATTGTATCAATGTTATTCTTCATTTAATAATAGCGGAGCTTTCATACAATAATGGAGGTGTGCAGCTTGTAAAGAGCTTTGAGGGTGAACTTTTTCACGGCAAGATGAAAAAGATATTCAGCTGGATTATATTTGCTGTATACGGGATTGCAATTATGATTGGCATAAGCGGGAATATTAATGGTGGTGCACAGATTTTTGTCAACTGGTTTGGTATTCCGTTTGCGGCTGCACAGGTTATATATTATGTAATTGCAGGAATAGTAGTTTTTATCGGAATGAAAGCAGTCGGAATAGCACAGAAGTATGCAGTAATTCTTCTTATGGGAATTGTTGCGGTTATGACTGTGGCTACATTTATGCATCCGCTTAATTCATTTAACACAGCTGATTTTCATTGGAATAATCTTCTGGCATTATACAGCATGGTTGTGTTTGCAACATCAGCCAATCAGGCAGTTATACAGGTCGTAAAGGGGCTTGATGGTGATGCAAAAAAGATTCGCAAATCTATTTTTATAGGATTTGCGTTATCATCTTTATTTGTACTTGTTGTAACCATGTCTGTACTTATGGGAACAAAAGGAACACTTGACAAAGAACTTGCATATATGCAGCTTGGAGAAAGTATTGGCAGCTGGGCTATGATTCTTGCGGGAATATTTTCATTATTTGCACTTCTGACTACTTTCTGGTCTAATACACTGGCATTAAGAGATGTTGTGCATGAGCAGACAGGCATAGGCAACAGAGTGAGCTGGCTTGCAGCTACTATTCCGTGTATTTTATTTGCGATATTTGGCGTTAACAGTTTTATTATTTTGACGAGAATTATGAGCGGCGTTGTGGTACTTGTAAGTATCATGCTCGTTCTTACATACGGAAAGTCAAGAAAGAAAGCAGGAAGCAGCCCTATCTGCGGTGTCGTTGGAACAGTTCCGTTTCAGGTGCTTATGGTTGTATCAACTGTTATTTCAGCAATAGGTGCTTTGATTCCGTTAAGTTAAGGAGGAATGAGATATGTTTTGCGGTGATGGATTCAGACAGAAAGACGAAGAGACTTTTTTGCTGGAAATTCCTGAAAACAGGGATTATAAGATATTGCAGCTTACAGATTTGCATCTCGGATTTGGATTATTTTCGCATAAAAAAGATAAGATGGCACTTGATGCCGTAACAAAGATAATTAATAGAACTTCACCTGACCTTATTGTTTTTACGGGAGATACAATATTTCCGTTTTTACCAAAGGTGGGTACTATGAACAATAAAAAGCAGGCGGAGAGATTTATAAGGTTTATAGATAGGTTTAAGATTCCTTATACACTTGTGTTTGGCAATCATGACTGTGAGATGGGTGCAAAATGTGGTCGTGAGCAGCTTGCAGATATTTTTACAAAAGGAAAATATTGTATCTTTTCAAAAGGAAGAAAAGATATATTTGGCGTTGGCAATTTCTTTATAAACCTTACTGACAAACAGGAAAATGTGCTTATGCCGCTTGTTATGCTTGATTCCAATATGTATGGCGACGGCTGGTTTTTCAGCGGATTTGACTGTATACATGAGGACCAGACTGAGTGGTGCATGAACAGATTAAGCAAACTGAAAAAAATAAATCCGGATATAAAAGCGATGGCATTTTTCCATATGCCTGTGAGGGAATTTAAGGAAGCTTACGAGAAGATGAAGCTTGGGGATAAAAGCGTAATTTACGAACACGGAAGCATAGCCGAAAAAGATGAATATTTTGGTATATCATATAAAAAGGGTGACTTTTTTAAAAAGGCTGTGGAAAACGGCATCATAAAATGGATGTTTTGTGGACATGACCACCTTAATACACTGTCGTTGACATATAAAGGGATACGGCTGACATATGGAATGTCTATAGACTGTCTTGGCTATAATGGCATATCAAAAAGCTATATACAGCGTGGAGGAACACTTATTACAAGAAAAATTGATGGAAGAGTTGATATAAAGATGATTCCGCTTACAAGAACAGTTTCAACAAGAGTCAGAGGGGAAAGTAAAAATCAACAACATTAAAAATAATAAAGGAGTAGTCATGAAAAGTACATTAATAAAAGACACAACAAAATCAGAAAGAATCCAGCTTGTGAAGCAGTGGGAAGAGACAGAAGGATGCGAGAGCAGCGGGATTGATCTGCTTGAATTTTTCAGGGATTATATAGACGGAGTTAAAGAAATCGCGGAAGTTAATGCGGAGTTTAACGCAAGATATATATCTGAGATTCCTGATGAAGATTCAGGTATGAGTTGTGGAATGGGAATGAGAAGATGATATATGTAAGAGATTTATTAAAACTTGATACATTCAAAGACTTTGAGCTTGTAAGCGGTGAGAATGGTCTTGACAGAGGCGTTTCATGGCCAAATGTTGCACAGACTGTAAGTATAAGAGAATGGCTTGTCGGAGGAGATGTTATTCTTATGAGTGGCGTAGGCTTAAAGATAACAGATGAATTTCTTACGGATATAGTAATACAGGCGGCGGATGGAAGAGCAGCATGTATTATTATGCTTATTAATCCTGAGCATATAGCATCAATTCCACAGGCTGCGATAGACGAGGCTGTGAAAAGAGGCCTTGCGGTTTTTGCGGCACCGTGGGAGACAAAGCTTTCAAGGGTTATAGGAAGTGTATCTATGCTTGTATCCAATGACAGGCTTGAAGAACGCATGCATAGTGAATTTCTTGACAGACTTTTATCAGGTGAGATAAATCATGACGATTCGGCATATCGCCAATCTATGGAAAAATATGGATTGCTTGGAAAAAAAGCCGTGGCAGTTATTGATTATAAATTTGATGAAAAATATCTACAGACAGAGAATCAGGCATATCATAATGACCGTGTTATGCGGAAAATGATAAGTCTTTTTGAGCGGTATTTTGGAAAGATTAACTACCTTAATCAATATAACCGGCAGGCTTTTATTATCTCCGCTGATAATACAGAAGAAAAAGATATTGTAAATGCTATACGTACAATATATAACATATTTATAAAGGAAAATAAACATGTACATGTGCGTATAGGCATAGGTGAGATTGCACAGGGGTTAGAAGGATTAAAGAAAAGTTATGATCAGTCAAGAATTGCAAGAAAGACAATAAACAAAAGCGGAGTAATGTTTTATAAAGAACTTGGGATATATCAGCTTTTATTTTACATTGATGACACATCAAAAATAGATGATTATGTAAAAGAAATTCTTAATCCGCTTCTTATTTATGATAAGAAGAACAATCAGAATCTTATAGATACGCTGAGAGAATATTTAAAGTGCGGACAGAATGTTTCGCAGGCATCACAGAATCTTTATATACACAGAAATACTATGATAAAAAGAGTTGAAAAAATTGAAGAGCTGCTTGGCTGCTCTATAAAGAATGCTGAAGTTACCAATCAGCTTTATAATGCAGTAAAGATATATGATTTATTTCTAAAAAAATAGAGTCATAAAAACACAAATGATAAAGAAGATAATGGTGGATGTGCATATTGTGCATTAAAAGAGGTAAAATATATGCAGTATGCACATTGAAAATTATTATATAAAATAGTATTATTCAGACATCGAGAGACAACGGAGTCCCTATAAAGGACACGTTGTCTCTTTTTTTACGCAGGCAACGAGCCAAAGTCCGTAATTGCACGGAAATTTGGCGACTGCAGCGATAGCCAGAGAGATTCGTTTTATCATAAAAAGTATTCAAGCCGGCAAGAACTTGATGATTTAACGGATTCAGATTAATTGAGGAGATGAATTAAAATGGAAAATGAAAAATCACCATTGACGGTAGGCATTAACCAGAAGATGTCGGTTGGCGAACTTTTATTATTCGCAGTACAGCATCTTATGGGTATAACATTTTTACTTGCAGTTCCAGGAATTATCGGTGCTGCGTGCGGACTTACATCTGCTGATATTGGATATATGGTTCAGTCATGTTTCATAACAGCAGGTCTTGTGACAATACTTCAGTCAATATTTATATTAAAACTTCCGGCAGTTCACGGACCAACGGCGGTATTTATGTCAGCAATACTTACAACAGGTGCTGCATATGGACTTGGAACAGCTTATGGCTCAATGTTAATTGCAGGCATAGTAGTTGCAGTATTATCAATACCTATTGGTAATATTGGTGTAATTGGTAAACTTACAAAAATACTTACATCACCACTTGTATTTGGTACATTAATGTTAATTATTGGTACACAGCTTGCAGAGATTGCAATACCGGGATGTTTCGGAACAGCAGGAACTGCTTATTATCCTTGGGTAAATCTTCTTTCAGCAGTTATAACAATTGTAGTTGCAGCAGGATTTATGCTTTTTGGAAAGAAAGGTCTTATGAAGAGAGGTGCTCTTTTATGGGCAATCATAGTAGGAACAATCTTTTATGCAATATTCGGACACATTGATTTCAGTTCAGTTGCACAGGCAAAGCTTGTAGGACTTCCAAAGATTATGCCATATGGTTTTGGTGTGAATGTCGGTGTTGTAATACTTATGCTTCTTGCATATCTTCATTCAGTATCAGAGGCACTTGGAATGTACAGCCTTATCGCAGGCTGGGATGGACAGCAGGTTGATGAACACAGGGCAAACGGTGGTATATTCGGACTTGCAGTCGGCAATATTGTCGGTACACTTGTCGGTGGATGTAGGACGGATTTTGCGGACATTCAAAATAAAAAAGAATGTGGAGGTAACAG
>OGJI01000061.1_pt1 | contig 133869 bp, 127 predicted proteins | sample 1572031 | NCBI WGS metagenome assembly OGJI01 (sample SAMEA2582119, study PRJEB24529) | metagenome | biome: Human gut stool | place: China | collected 2011
TTAAATTTTCAATATATAGGTACCGCAATGGTATCTTTTACATGAATTTTATTGGTATAGATACCACGATGGCATCTTTTACTGAATTTTATTGATATAGGTATCACGATGATCTTTCCTATGATCTTCCACAACGACACCGATGGTCTTCGTTCTCCTCGTCTTTAGATTTTTGGCAATATAATTCGGAGTATAATTCAGTTCTTCAATTGCTTTGAGTACCCTCTGCTTTGTCTCCTGACTGGCATTTGGTTTCCCATTGATAATATTGGAAACGGTCGCAATCGAAACATTACAGTATTTTTACTATTTCTTTAATTGTAACCATAACACCGCCTCTTTCACTGACTGCATAAATAATATCTTTATTATACGTTATACCTGTACCTGCACTCAACCATAAAAGCACAAAAAAACGGTATTTTCTATAAAATGAAAAAAGACCCACGAATCTCTCATGAGTCTTTCTCCATTTTAGTTTTTCTGCAAAATTTATTTATTTTTTACAGTGACTTTGCACTTATTTGTGATACCGTTAGATTTTACAGTAATGGTAACTTTTCCTGCTTTCTTTGCCTTGATCACACCCTTGGAAGATACGGCTGCGATCTTAGTATTCGAAGATTTGTAAGTTACTTTTCCAATGCTTCCCTTTACGCTTAACTTCGCAGTCTTACCTTTTTTCAGGGTTACTGTCTTTTTGTTTAAGGTTGGATTTTTAATGGTAATTTTTACCTGTCCACTTACACCGTTGTTAGTTGCGGTGATGATAACAGAGCCTTTCTTTACAGCGGTAACTTTACCGTTGGCATCTACTTTGGCTACCTTCGGGTTGCTGCTGGTGTAGGTTGTAATTCCGCTTCCGGATACGACATTTGCAAGGATATTGGTCTTACCCTTTACGTACAGTGTGGTATTTTCACTGACAACTGCAACTTTTGTGTCACGCTTGATATAGCTGATGGAAGAACCGTCCGGAGTCTCAAAAGTAAGGATGGTTGCCTCACCTTTCTTTGTGATGGCGTACTTGCTGGCCTTTGTAAGATCCTCTCTGTCGGTTGAGATGTATACACCACTGCTTGCATCTTCTTTTCCATCATTGTCATATGCATAAAATGTAAATGGACTCTCGGTATATGTTCCGGTTCCATTCGGATCGAAATACGTCACTCCGGTTCCGTCCGCTTTCAGTTCACAATACATTTTTGCGTTTTTATACTGCGGATTGCTGGTATATGCGGACATATCTGCATCCCAGACACCTGCTAAAACGCTCTGCTGTGCTGCGGTATCTGCATTCTTCATTTCTGCAAGATTTTCGGTACAGAATAAAGCGATGCAGTTTTGGATCATCTGCTCGTTTTTCTCTGTCAGTGCACTCTTTAAGATACCGGAGCCTACCCAGTTTGCATATTTTCCAGTGTTGAGTTTTAACAGTTCTGTCAGATCGCTGCCGTAACGGAATTCAATGTGATAGGTTGTTGCCGGAGTATCCGGGCAGAGGAATACATACTTAAACTCATCCTCGTTTTTGTCTGTGCTCTGGAATACATAACCTTCCATCACACCGCTGAGTGCATCTTTTTTCAAAAACTTATACTTATGGGAAACTTTTTTGCTGTCGCTTGTGGTAAATTCTACTTTGCCACCGTCCTGGAAAGAAACTTCCTTTACATCATTGATAAATCCACAGTAAAATGTATTTGGATCTGCTTTGTCACCGTAGGTCGTAGAACCCACGGAAGCCTTCAGCGTCTTTACGGCTTCTGCTGCAGCACTCCCTCCGACAACGGCTGCTGCGTCATCGTTCCAATACTTATTGTATTTTACATCAAATAATGCATCCTTGAACAACTGGATGTAATCGCCTTTTACCGCGGTAAATAATTTTTCTGCCTTGGAGCTGTCGGACTCCTCTGCCGGGATCGTTGGTACACTTGTGTTGGTGCCTGCCGCCATAACCGGTGCTGCAGATGTTCCTGCTACCGTAATGGACAATAACAGTGCGAGTAATGCTTTGCGCATCCTTTTCATAATTCTTCTCCTTTCAAATCTCAACAGTTAGTCTATTATAACTGCTGTTAGTTTTTCATTCCTATAGTAGTCTTTTCCATGTTCCGTGTCAAGAAGTGATTACAAAATAACCTGGATTTTATCACGCTTAACCAATATGAAAATCTTCCAGAAACAGAAAGAATGGAAGTCTTTGACGGAATATGCTATGCCATGATTTGATGTAAAATTAAATGATTCTCCACTTACGATTGTGCAGCCCGATTTGATGATGGTATGCGATAGAGATAAATAGATCAAAACCGTTACCATTTGCAGAAATCTCTGCACGGTAACGGTTTTCATGTTATTGTTTCGGATTTACCACATTTCCCTGTACGACCTGTCCTGGCTCCTGTCCCTTTCTCATTCCACGTACCACCTGCACATTTCCGAGAATCAGATAATCCATCTCACGCTTTGTAATCTTCATGAAATTCTTTCGTGAAATATAGTAGAACAATACGCCCAAAAGAATCCATACAACCAGCGCAATAAACGATTGTGGTGCCATAAATGCCGGAGAACCCGGTATAATCAAAAGTAACAGGATTGCAACCGAGATAAAGCAGCCTCCCATGGCAACTGCCGGATGAATCCGGTTGGTATCCGTCGGATCACCATATTTCTTTAACAATATATATGCCCCGGCACAGGTAAAGAAATATCCAAATGCCGTTCCGACAGAACACATATCAACTACCCAGCCAATGACTTCCCTGCCGAAAAACGGACAGATGCAGCAGATAATGGTAACAAATACGACACAAAATGACGGTGTCTTATGCTTTGGATGAATTTTTCCAAATGCCGAAGGAAGCATTTTTGCCCTTGCCATGCCAAAAAGCAGACGGCTGGAAGTCATGAAAAAGCCATTCATGCCAGTGAAGATTCCCATGCATACAGCAATTGCTACAAAGCCCACACCCAGTCTGCCCATTGCAAGGTCAAGGACAGCTCCTGTATGCCACTTAACCGGTGCACCGGAAGCATCTTTCATGGTAAGCACCTGCTGCCACGGCAACACACTATCTGTGACAAGTGCCATAGCTCCGTAAATAAGTGCTCCCACAATTAAAGCCGAAATAATCAGTTTCTTACATTTCTGCGGTGGAAAATCATATTCTTCTGCCGCCTGTGGAATACAGTCAAATCCTACATATAAAAAAGGTGCCAAAGCAAGAATTGAAACAAATCCACCACCGAAACTTTTCCCTCCTGCCCCATATGCCGGAGCCAGATTTGCTGCATCAAAGGAACCTGTCAGAACGGTTCCGGCAACAGAAACCGCAACTGCTGCACACATGATCAAAACCATTGCCAGCTGCAGATTTCCAACTGATTTTGCTCCACGATAATTCATAATTCCAAACAATACAATAAAAAACAAAGATAATGCCACTTCTCCCATATACACATCATAGCCTGCAATGGTATACAGATATCCACGATTAAATACTCCCGGAAACAGATACGACGCAAGCACCGGAAGGGCCGTCGCGTTCAGTGCGACAATTGACAAATATCCCAGCGAAAGCATCCATCCACAGATATAAGATGCGGTTCGCCCAAACCCTTTGTATGCATAAGCAAACTCACCACCTGCCACAGGAAATTTGGCGATCATGTATGAATAACTGTATCCCACTACGATCATAAGCAGACCACCGACCAGAAATCCTAAAAACAGAGGCAATGGACCGCCGGCTCTCTGTGTCCAGAGTCCCCCCTGAATAAAGCATCCCCATCCAATAATTGATCCTACCGCTACTGCCCAGATAGATCCGGGTCCCATAGACTTTTTTAATTTTGTTCTCTTTTCCGCCATACGGATTCCTCCATTCTATCCCTGCTCAGTCTTCGTCTTCCCGTGTTTCCTCGCTGATCGTATATGCCTCTTCGATGTCTGAAACAAAGATTTTTCCATCTCCATAGTGGCCATACGCTCCGCTCTTGGCACTATTGACAATAATATCCACCACTTCATCTTTTTCCTTATCCTCAACTGTTATATAGAGCATGCTTTTTGCCATTTCCTGATACAGCACATCTCCTACCTGAATTCCCTTTTCTTTTCCTCTGCCGGAAATCGCCCACTTTGAAAATGCGAAATAACCATTTTCTTCCAGTGCTTTTATAACATCCATTACTTTTTCCGGTCTTACAATTGCTGTAACTAATTTCATAGTAGTATTCTCCTTTTCCACTTTTGTATCATTAATACGAAAAAGAGGTCAGGTATCCTGTACCTGACCTCCTCGTCATGATTATTATCTTAACACATAATAACTACAAAAACAAACTAATTTGCAAGATACCGGTACATTTTATCAAGCATTTCATCCGTAATTTCCACTGGATTATTATAAAGGTTCGGATGTCTGCTGATTTTCACAAGCTCCGCAATCTGTTCTTCTTCCAGATGCAGGTCTTTTAAATCGCACCGCAGTCCCAGTTTCTGTTTCAATGCAAAAATTGCATCGGCAAGTGCTTCTGCATCCGCAAATCCCAATGCCTTTGCCAGTGTTTCCACACGCTCTGATCCGGTTCCCCTTGCGTTAATACGGACAAAATAATCCAGTGTCAGCCCACATGCTTCTCCATGCGGAATATGATATATGTTCGTCAGTGGAAAGGAACATGCATGGGAAGAAGTCGTTTTAGGAAGTGTGAATGCCAGCCCTGCAATGACAGATGCCTCGCACATTTTTTCCCTTGCTTCTTCATCCGATGGATTCTTATATGCCCGATAGAGATACTTAAATACAAGTGCCGCTGCATGAATCGCCAGCGTATCACAAATCGGCTGATGTCCCTTACTCCAATACCCTTCTATCGCATGGGACAACACATCAATTCCGGTTCCTGCTGTCACAGCCGGCGGCATGGTATAGGTCAGTTCCGGATCAATGATTGCTGCTTTCGGATAAAATCCTTCCGATACAATCGGTGCCTTTTTCCCATTTGCATGATCCGAAAGAACCGATACACAGGTCACCTCACTTCCTGTTCCTGCGGTAGTCGGAATCGCAATCAGCGGCAAATGTTCCGGTGGAAGTGCAACCCCCGTCCCATGGTATTTCCGGATAGAATCCTGTGTCAAAGCCACGCTTGCAGCAGCCTTTGCACAATCCATCGGACTTCCGCCTCCCAGGGCAACCACAAATCCGATATCATTCTGACGGATAATTTCCGCACAGGCATCCACTTCCGTGACATCCGGATTTGGAGATACATCCCCGAAGGAAGCAACCAGCATTCCTTCGGATTCTTTCATAATTTTTTCTGCCAATCCACTTTTAAAAAAGAAAGGTCCGGCTACCAGAAGCCCGCGGGCACACCCCAGTTCCTGCGCTATTTTTTTTATTTCCTGTACCCTTCCTTTTCCAAAGTAAATCTTAACAGGCTGTAAATAATCCCAGTTCATACGCATTCCTCCGGTTAATCACAATATTTCTCATCTACCATGGTCAGTACTTCATCCAGTATTGGCAGATACTCCTTTAACTCTTCCTCTGTAATAATCAAAGGCGGGCAGATCTCTATGAAGTTTTCACGTCCGAATGTTGCAAATCCACGCTTCTTTAATTCTGCAAAAATCCATGGCATCACCGGACCAGGTACTCCATATTCCTGCATCGGCTCTCTGGTTTCCTTGTTCTTTACAACTTCTAAGGCTCCAAATAATCCAATGCATCTTGCCTCACCGATACATTTATGTTTCTTTACCATCTCATCCATAAACGGAGCTACGATTTCATGCATCTTTGCCACATGTCCCTCGATATCATGCTCCTTATAATAAGTCAGCGCTGCAACACCCGCTGCACATGCTAATGTATGACCGCTGTAGGTAAGTCCACACTGCAGAACATGTTCCTCAAAATATTCTGCAACCGCTTTACCTACAATACAGCCTCCAAGCTGCACATAACCACAGGTAACACCTTTTGCAAATGTAATAATATCTGGTTTGATATCGAAATTCATAAAGGCAAATGCTTTTCCTGTCCGGTAAAAACCTGCCATAACCTCATCACAGATTAAAAGAATTCCATATTTATCACATAACGCCCGCACGCCTTCCATATAACCGTCTGGTGGAAGAATCACTCCATTTGCCCCGACGATGGATTCCATCACAATCGCAGCTACATTCTGCGGACCCTCATACCGAAGCTGCAGATCCAGTGCATCCAGATACTTCTTTGTTACTTCAGCATCGTCCACTCCTTTTGTATAGCCATCACGGTACATCTGCGGATTCATGAAATGTACAAATCCATTCGCACCTCCGATTTCTGCTGCATATCTTCTCCAGTCACCGGAAGCATTGGATGCACCAAGGGTTGCTCCATGATAACTTCTGTAGCAGGAAAAAATTTTTGTTCTGCCGGTTACCATACGTGCCATTTTAATTGCATTTTCATTGGATTCGGCTCCACCGTTTGTAAAAAATACTCTCTTATATGTATCTGCGCCTGCCAGTTCTACCAGCATCTTGGCAAGCACACTTTTCGGTTCGGACGCATAAGCCGGAGCCATAAAACACATCTTATCTGCCTGCTTTTTGATTGCCTCTACAATCTCTGGAAGTTCATGTCCCAGATTTGAACATACCAGCAGGGAAGCCATATCAGCATATTTTTTCCCGTCATAATCGTAAAAATAAATTCCCTCTGCTCTTTCCACCGGTAATGCATCTACACCGGATTTTGACCATGACTGCATTACGTAATCTTTGTGCATCTGTGCGATTTCTTTTCCTGTTAAACTCATAATTGTATCCTCCTTCATGCTTTGAACTTTTGCTTATTTTTTCGATAAACAGACCATTTCTTTGGTTACTGTAAAATAGAAAAAGCGTCCATCTCACAGATTCTTTCTGTGATTGGACGCCTTTGTCTGATCTGTCTTTATATTAGCGCATAAAAAAAGCAGATACAATGTTTCAAAGTCTAATTTTTTTTGTACTTGAGTACAAATTCTATTTGTGAAGTATCTGACAGATGCCAAATCCGAGCATAACCTGCAAACGATTTTCCAATCTGGTCAGATCCATCTTTAAAATCTCCGATGCCTTATTGATTTTATAGTTTACGGTATTCCGGTGGACAATCAGCTCATTCGCTGTATCCTGCAGACTGCCGTCATGCCGGAGATAGCATTGCAGGACGCCTGCCAGATCGGTATGGTGCAGTGCATCATATTCCAGAAGCGGCTGTACCGTATCTTCTACATACCCCTGCATGACTTCTTCGTCTTTTAATGCAAACAAAATGCGAAACATCCCCGCATTTTTATAAAATACAAGTTTATGCCGGCCGCAGCATTGTTCGCCTGGAATATTTCCCATAACTGCTACATCTGCCATCTGATTTGCGGTCTCATAACTTTTATACAGCCGGCGAAGTCCTTCTGCCTGGTTTCCCACACAAAAAAGGGCAGTCTCCCATTCTTTTAGTTCCTGACAAAAATGTTCAAAAATATAAGTCAGCACATCTTTTTTCTCTGTCCCGGTATAATCGCATAAAACCAGTACCAGCTGTTTTTCCTGCGCACAGCAAAGTATTCGCTTATAATTACAGCGCAAATGGCTGCTCAGCCGCGAATAAAGCTGCTCCATACGCTCGCCTTCCACTGTATTTTTCTGCATCTTCACCCGGATCGTAACTGCTGTATAAATACTGTCTGCCATATACCCCTTCCTCATAAGTGGAACGGTATACAATTCTTCTTGTGCCGGACACAAAAATGCATTATTAAGTGCTGCGGATACCTCAATCCGACTCTGCTGTTCTTTTGTGATGTCAAAACAGATAATCCGCATAATTTCTGCCATGTGGATTTTCCACGGCACTTCAAATACCGGAAACGCTTTTTCATTTGCAAAATCCAAAACATCCTGTCCGATTTTCTCAACATAAGGTCCAATATTGATCACAATCCCGCTGGCTCCGTTGCGATATACTTCCTGCACAAGCCGAAGCAGCGGTAACTTCTCACTGATTCCGATTCCTGTCGTAAAAGTAAGTTCCTGCCCCTGTAAAAAAGCAGAAATGGTATCACTATCGACCATATGGGTCCAAAGGACTTCCCGATCCAGCCCTGCTTCCCCAGCAACCAGTTTCATCTCCAGATGTTTCACCTGTTTTACAATCTCTCTCAACGTAATACTCATGTTTCCCCCGCTACAATATCAATGATAAACCGGATACCAGAAGAAGTACATACGTCAGGTTCAAAAAGACTTTCTGAGATACCTTTTTTACCAGTTTCTTCCCAAGCCAGGTCGCCATAAACAAAGGAATAATACTGATTAAAATTAACCTGATATTTCCCTCTGTAAAAACGCCCTGCCGTACCTGTGATACCAGAAGTATAGAATTTAACACCACCCATACCGGTGCAAGGGTTGCGCGGAATTCTTCCTTCTCTTTTAATACCTGTGCTGCATAAACAACAAGCAGCGCCCCTCCGGAGACAAACATTCCGTGGATCACTCCTGCCAGTAACAAAATAACCAGCAAAAGTGCTTTGGGCAGGGTACGCTGTCTGTGACACAACAGATTTTTCCCTGCAATCAATAGGATAATCACACCATAAATAATCAGAAGTATCTGCTCGGATGGCACTGTTTTACAGATCTGAATACCAATTGCCATGCCTGCAACCATACATACGCAGATCTTTATAACTTCTTTTTTATTCATATGATGATAACTCATCACTGCAATCATCAGTCCGGACAACAGCGCCATAACATTGAGCACCACCTTTGCGTTATCCATACCAAGCAGATATATCGATGGCGGCATGGCAAGCACTGTCCCGGCAAATCCGGTAATCGCCTGAATTACATTTGCAACAAACAACACAAATAAAAAAATAATCTCTTTCATATCATTTCCTCTTTTGGTGTTGTCTGTTTATCGTACAAAAATAAGCCTGGATTCATTATAGCATTCACTGCTTCTGAAATCCAGACTTATGTTTCGCTATTCTGTTTCAATTGTTCCACCGCACAGCACATGATCGTCCTGATAAAAGACAGCAGCCTGGCCAGGCGTCATGGCACGCTGCGGTTTGTCAAACTGTGCCAGCAGTGTTCCATCCGGCTGCGGATACAGCGTACACGGTGCACCTGCATGCGAGTAGCGGATTTTACCGATAGCCTTGACCGGCCCGGTCAACTTTTCTTCTGCCATATAATTGATATTATCCACATGACAGTCACGAGAAAACAGACTCTCGGACTTGCAAAGCACGACTTCGTTTGTCTGCGGGCGAAGTTCCCTGACAAAAATAGGCGTGGATGAAGAAATGCCAAGACCCTTGCGCTGCCCGATCGTGTAATGAATCAGCCCGCGGTGCTGTCCCATAATGTTTCCTTCTTCATCGACAAAATTACCCGGTTTGCTTTCTTTTCCGGTCTCCTGTGTAATAAAAGAGGCATAATCATGATCTGGTACAAAACAGATATCCTGACTATCATGCTTTGTGGCAACCGGAAGCCCGATCTCCTCTGCGATCTGGCGGATATGAGGCTTATCATAATCTCCCACCGGCATCAGGGTACGGGAAAGCTGATCCTGTGTCAGATTGTAAAGTGCGTAGGTCTGATCCTTCGCCGCTGTAACGGAATTGCGGATCGTATAGCGGCCATTCGGCAGCTGCATGATACGCGCATAGTGTCCGGTGGCAATATAATCCGCACCGATCTCCAGTGAACGATGAAGCAGTGACTCCCACTTGACATAACGGTTGCAGGCGATACACGGATTTGGTGTACGCGCTTTTTCGTATTCTGACACAAAATAATCAATGACATATTTGTGGAAATCTTCCTTAAAATTCATCACATAATAAGGAATTTCCAGACGCTCCGCCACGCGGCGGGCATCCTCCACTGCAGAAAGTCCACAGCAGCCACCTTCCTGTGACTGCACAAAGACATCCTCATCCTGCCAGATCTGCATAGTGACACCGATTACATCGTATCCCTGTTCTTTTAACAGATAGGCCGCCACGGAGGAATCCACACCTCCGGACATGCCGACAACTACTTTTTCTTTCATTTAATACTCCTCTTCCGGAGCCTCTTCCTTCTCACTGATATCATTGACCGGACGCTCTAATCCCTCGATCTTGATATTGTGTTTCTCTGCATAATCCCATAAAGCAGCATGAATTGCTTCCTCTGCCAGCAGGGAGCAATGCACCTTCACTGGTGGAAGTCCGTCGAGTGCTTCCATAACGGCCTTGTTGGTTACCTGCAGTGCTTCCTGGATCGTCTTGCCCTTTACAAGCTCGGTTGCCATACTGCTGGTTGCCACTGCTGCACCGCAGCCGAAAGTTTTAAATTTTGCCTCCTGGATGATGCCATTGTCATCAATATCCAGATACATACGCATGATGTCTCCGCACTTTGCATTTCCAACAGTGCCAACACCACTTGGGTTCTCAATCTCTCCTACGTTTCTTGGGTTATTAAAATGGTCCATTACCTTTTCGCTGTACATTTTGTTTCTCTCCTTCTGCAAAATATTCTATCCGTTTTTCCGCACAAAATCCTCATACAGAGGAGACATGCTGCGCAGACGTTCGATAATTGCCTTCAATTTATCTACCGTATAATCAATATCTTCCATGGTTGTCTTCTCGGAAAGTGTCAGACGAAGACTTCCATGTGCAATCTCGTGTGGCAGTCCGATTGCTAAAAGCACGTGTGACGGATCTAATGATCCGGATGTGCAGGCGCTTCCGCTGCTGCCACAAATGCCCGCCTGATCGAGAAGGATCAGCATGGATTCTCCCTCGATAAACCGGAAACAGAAGTTTGCATTATTTGGAAGACGGTCGGTACGGTCTCCGTTTAAGCGGGTGTACGGGATCTCTGCAAGCACACGTTCGATCAGATGATCACGCAGTTTTACTTCATACTCCGTGTTCTTTTCCATATTGGCAACTGCAAGTTCCGCTGCTTTTCCAATTCCAACGATACCCGGAACATTGTGTGTGCCGGCACGGCGCTGACGTTCCTGTGCACCTCCGTGAATGAAAGAACGGATCTTTACGCCTTTGCGGATATACATGACTCCGATTCCCTTTGGTCCGTTGATCTTGTGACCGCTGGCACTGAGCATGTCAATATTCATCTCGTCCACGTTGATCGGCACATGTGCAAATGCCTGTACCGCATCGGTATGGAACAGTACCCCGTGTTTCTTTGCAATCGCACCGATTTCCTTCAGTGGCTCGATGGTTCCGATCTCGTTGTTTGCTGCCATGACAGAGATGAGAATTGTATCCGGACGGATGGCTGCCTCAAGCTCGTCCAGCTCAATCTTACCATTTTCATCCACACCGACATAAGTCACTTCAAATCCGTGCAGTTCCAGCCACTGTGCTGTGTGCAGGATCGCATGGTGCTCGATCGCGGATGTGATAATGTGCTTTCCCTTGCTGCTGTATGCCTCTGCGGTTGCTTTGAGTGCCCAGTTATCGGACTCGCTTCCGCCTCCGGTGAAATAAATTTCCTCGGTCTTTGCCCCGATCACATCTGCGATCTGCTTTCTTGCTTTTGCAACCGCACGCTCCGACTCTCCTGCAAAGCTGTAAATAGCTGCCGGATTACCGTAATGCTCCGTAAAATACGGGAGCATCACATCAAGAACTTCCGGGTATACCTGTGTGGTAGCCGCATTGTCCAGATAGATTAATTTACTCATACTCTTCCTACTTTCTTTTCTTTTTTAATAAGGAGCACATCGCATGAGATATCTCTTCGAGATACCTCATATCACATAATCCCCATTTTTTTCTCTCTGCCAGTCAACCAGATCCTGCAATGTGATATGATCTACCACACTACAGATGGCATCATTGATCTTTTTCCAGAGAATCAGGGTAACACATTCTTCCCGTTTCTCACAGGCAACATCGTCTCCCTCGTCGAGGCATGCAACCGGTGCCAGCGATCCCTCGGTCAGGCGGAGAATCATTCCAACCGTATACTCCTCCGGTGCTTTACGCAGCAGATATCCCCCCTGCGCTCCGCGCACACTACGCACATAACCGGCACGGTTTAAAACAGAAATGATCTGCTCCAGATATTTGTCAGAAATCTCCTGCCGTCTCGCAACATCTTTTAAACTGATCGGCGCTCCTGTGTTGTTCAATGCCAGATCCAGCATCAGTCTCATGGCATATCTGCCTTTTGTTGAAATCTTCATGATAATCTATCTCTTCTTTCTTAAAAAAATGTACAGCATTTAAAGCTTAGTATTCCTACTAAGTTACTATACATTGATAAGATAGATTTGTCAATCTATTATCAATCGATATTTTTCCTGCTTTCTTTGCGCATTTGTTTCTGGCGGTACATATTCTGATCGGCAAGTGACAAATACTCATCTATAGTCTCTTCTCCCCCCGCAAACGTCAGCTCTACACCGATACTGATCATAATGTTTTCCTTGGTCAGCCGGCTCTGCACATGATCCGTGTACTGTTGTGCCTTTTCGGAAGTCGCATATGGGAAAAATCCGATGAACTCATCGCCTCCGTATCTGCATACATATCCCTGCTGTGGGCATTCCTCCTCCAGAACCTGCGCAATTCTTATCAGTACCTGATCTCCAAATTCATGTCCATATGTGTCATTCACAGATTTAAAATCATCCGCATCCACAAAGACAAGCGCACATGCTATTCCCTTTTCCTGATACTTTGCAAATGCCGGACGGATAATGTCCGTATATGCAATCCGGTTACAGATACCGGTCAGCGGATCCCTGTTGTACAGCATCTGGAGTTTGTTTGCTGCATTCTCCAGCTGTTTTTGCTTAAACTGCGTTTCCAGTGTCTTTACAATCGTGCTGTGAATGTCATAATAATATGGATTATCATACAGAAAGCGTCCGTTTTTCATTACCAGATAGCCAACCGACTGTTCCCGGAAATGAATCGGGGTAAACAGATAGGCATTCTGGCTTCCTGTTTCTTCCAGATGGCGGTTCAGTTCCCTGACATTGGCAAATGCCATTCTCTTATGGTTCTCAAATCCATCTGCCACCACAAGATTCTTTTCATCATAGCCTTCCACCGGAAAATCCGTATCCTCATCGGCCGCAAACAGCTTGCGATCCACCACAAAATATACCCCGTCACATCTCAGTTTCTGGAAATAGTCAACAATATATTCAAAAATTTCCCGGAAACCATTGCACCTTGCCATCTGCGCTTCCAATTCCACGAGAAGGGAATCATCTTCATCTTTTTTGACCGTTGCAACAATCTTTTCCCTTAAATATTCGCGGTAGTTTACCATGCCGTTATTCGGACAGCCACAGCTTTCTCCGTAAATACAGGTAACCGGAATATAGTTGCGTTCTTCCACCGGTTTTCCTTCCCAGATACGGAGCAGTACATCCACACAAAGCTTTCCGATCTCCTCCCGGTCCTGAAATACAGTCGTAATCTGCGGACGGAAATAGGCTGCCTTATCCAGATTATCAAAGCCCGTCACCAGAAAATCGTCCGGTACGCGGTACCCCCACTGTTCTGCCTCTGCACAGATTCCTGCCGCAATATTGTCATTTGCACAGACAAACACATCCGGAAGTTTCGAGCCGCTATGGACATACTCCCGCATATAGTTCACGCCGGTCTCATAGTCGTAATCCCCACATAAAATCGGATTGTCATCCAATGTCATTCCATATTTTTTCAGGCATTCGCAGTACGCAGCAACACGTTCCAGATTTCCGAAAGCATCTTCCGGGCCTCCGGCAAAAACAAATCTGCGGCATCCATGCACTTCGTATAAATGTGTCATAAATTCACGGATCGGACGCCGGTTATCTGCACCCACATAATAAAATCCGTTGATATACCAGTCCAGAGAAAGAACCGGAACCCCGCAATTCTGCAGGCGTTCTACAATCTTTTCTTTTTGCCGGACATCCACAATATTGCTTCCATCCAGTATAATTCCATCAAACGCTGACAGATCCGGCAGATTATAAATATTATATTCGCCTGTATTATGCAATGCATCTTTGCTCCAGTTGCCATAACAATTGTACTGATACAAAGCAATATCCTCATCCAGTTCCCTGATCCGCCGGATGATCCCATCTACCCAGGCATACGTGATCATCCGGCGCCAGCCGTCTGATATCAATGCTATTTTTTTCAATTGTCCTCCCCCATATACCAATTCATGCCGATATGTTTAATTTATCACAAAAAACCAAAGGCTTCAATGCTGTTCTATACAAAAAACATGTATCCTTTGTGATTTTTCACTTTTTATGATATGATAGGAGTCTAGACTTTAGAAAAGAGGATATTTTATGGCAAAAGGAACTGCTGGAAAAAACTATTGGGCACTTCTTTTGATGATTCTCGCAGGTGTTGTACTGGGTGGCTTTATCGGTCAGCTTAGTGCCGGTGTCCCGGCTCTCCGCTGGCTGAATTACGGACAGACCTTTGGTCTTTCCAACCCACTGGTACTTGATCTGGGAATTCTGGTGCTCACATTTGGATTAACCATAAAAATAACGATCGCCGGCATCATCGGAATTGTGCTGGCGATCCTGATTTACCGTTTCCTGTAACAGGTGCTTATTTCAGGAAACGCTCGAGACTGCGCATATGCTCCTTCATCGTCTCCCGTCCCATGCGGTAGGCGGCAAGGAGTCTCTGCCGGTCTCTTTCTACTTTGCTGACTTCTATCTTTTTGGGCGGACGAATGACAAACAATTCCCCACGTTCTTCTTTTTCCCTGATATATTCCAGTTCTTCGTTGTAATGCTCATGCCGGTGTTCCATGGCATCAATCATCGCCGGATACCTGCGAAGCGATACTTTCGCCAGCGGCATCAGCTGATTCTTTTTTTTCACATAATCCCGCGGCTGCGTCAGAACCACTACCGTTTTATCAAACCCAAGTTCCTGCATTTTCTGCACCGGAATGGAATCTGCTACGCCTCCATCAAGCAATTCATATCCATCCACGCAGACCGGCTTTGACACAATCGGCATGGATGCCGATGCTCTCATCCATTCCATTTCTTTCTTATCACACCGATCCACTTTTTTGTAAAGAGCTTTCCCGGTTTTTGCATCTGTCACCACCACATAAAAATCCATCGGGTTCTTGCGGTAAGTCTCATAATCAAACGGGTCAAGATGCTCCGGGATATCATGATAACAGAACTGTTCCCCGAACATATCCCCTGTTTTCAAAAATGTGCGCAGTCCCGCATACTGCGGTTTATTACAGTACGCTGCATTGTAACGAATGACGCGTCCCGGCTGATTGGACTTATAATTACAGCCAAACACTGCCCCTGCTGACACGCCCATCGCTCCGTCAAATGTTATCTGATGCTCCATCATCACGTCGATGACTCCGGCGGTGAACATTCCGCGCATGGCTCCGCCTTCCATGACCAGTCCTTTTTTCATCATCGAATCCCTTCTTTAAAATAAACAGTACTTTTCAGAATCTATCATCTGTTTTGTATTCTAGCTTTCTTTTTCCATGATTTCAAGTGGCGAAACCATGATTCTACCTTAACATTTCCTTATTTTTACATAATCCCGCTTTCTTCTGCCCAAACTAATAAATATTTGTTGAGGAAAAGGAGTATGCCCTATGTATGGTTCACTATTTTATGTATTGCCCATTCTGGCAATAATTGCAAAAACTGTTTTCCGCGCAGTCCTTCCCTTGCTGATCGGCTGTATGATTGCCTATGTAGTTAATATCCTTATGTGTTTTTACGAAAAAGGGTATGCAAGAATATGCCGTATGGCAGCCATTGCGCCCTTACAGCGTCCCCTATGTATGACACTCTCCTACCTTTCGCTTGTGCTTGTGATCCTGATCTTATGGTGGATGATCGTTCCTCAGCTGTTATCCTGCATCCGGATCATCGCAACCGATTTCCCTCAGGTTTTAGAATTACTGTGTGAGTGGGCAAACGAACATCTGCAAATGGACCTTGGCATGGAAAACGAAATCCGGGCATGGATGAATGAACCCTTTTGCTGGGATACACTGATCGCAAAAATCCCCCGTCTGGCAAAAGGCATGAAAACTTCCCTGGAGAAACTTGGCAGCTGGCTTTTAATTTTTCTGCCGGGACTGATGTTTTCTTTTTATCTGCTTGCTGCCAAAGAATCCCTCTTACGGATGGGCAGTTCCCTGATCGACCGGTGTTTCGGTGTTTTCCAAGGGAAAAAAATACGTTATGTACTGACGGTTCTCAATCAGTCCTTCCATCATTTTCTGGCAGGACAGACCATAGAGGCAGTAATCCTCGGTATGCTTTGTACCATCGGCATGTGGATTCTTCGGCTTCCCTATGCTGCCATGATCGGTTGTCTGGTAGGTGTAACCGCACTGCTACCGGTCATCGGAGCTTATATCGGTGCCGCAGCCGGTGCGTGTATGCTTCTTACGGTTTCCCCGGTAAAAGCACTGGTATTTCTTATCTTTTTAACAATTCTCCAGCAGATCGAAGGCAATTTTATCTATCCCCGTGTGGTCGGACATTCCATCGGGCTGCCCGGCATCTGGGTACTTGCCGCAGTCATTGTCGGCGGTGGGGCATTCGGTATCTGGGGAATCCTGTTTGCCGTGCCACTTGCAGCAGCCATCTACCGGCTGCTCCGTCCCTCAATCAATTAAAGCCGTGCAGCAACGCTGCACGGCTTCTTAAAAATAAGCAGAAATCAAATAGAGCTTACGCTCTCTGTGTTTTTTAAACTAAATGGAACCAGTTCATGTGTGGCCGGTTTGTTGAGATCAATCATGCCAAACAGCAGATCAATGCTTTTTCTGGCAATCTTTTCATACCCCTGACAAACCGTCACAATCTTTGGATTATAATAATCTGCAAGAAGTGTTCCGTCAAATCCGATCACCGAAATATCCTCCGGCACCCGCAGACCCGCATCAAAAATCGCGCGCATAGCACCAACTGCCATCACATCACTCATGGCAAAAACCGCTGTAATGGATCTTTTGGAAGCCAGCATCCGGTTCATGGCATTGTATGCACTCTCATATGAGAACCGCGCTACCGCATAACTTTCTTCCTCAAATTCACAGCCATGTTTTATAAAGCTGCGCTTCGCTCCTGCTTTACGGTATTTACTTGGGGAAGATAATGCCATATCTCCCCCGATAACAGCAATATCGCGATGTCCGTGATCAAACAGATAATCAACCGCCATCTCCGCAGCTGCCATATCATCTGTTGAAACCGATGCAAGATTCCGAAATCCCAGTTTATCCGCCCGATCTGTCACCAGCACACACGGAACATTGACCAGTTCAAATTCTTCATGAAAGTACTGTATATTACCTCCAAGGAACAAAATCCCCATTGGCTTATGTTCCCTGCACATCCGCACAGCCTCTTTCACTTCATCTGCATCTTCATCCAGATAATGCACCCGCAGGGAATAATCCGATCCCTCGATAGTATCCTGAATTACCTCTATGATATTTGTAAACAGCATATTCGAAGTACCTTTTACGAGAATCAGAATACTCTGGCTCACGGTCTGTTTTAAATGCTTGGCATTGTTATTTGGTACAAACTGGTAAGCTTCCACAATTCGCATAATGCGGTCACGGGCTTCTTCGCTGACATCTCTTCTTCCATTCAGGACACGGGAAACCGTACTGACAGAATATCCTGCCTCTTTCGCAATATCTACAATTGTCATTCCTTCACCTCGTATATACAGACGAAATGTCTATTTTCTAGCCCTTGACAGCACCTGCAAGAACTCCTTCTATTATATATTTCTGGCACGCAATATAAAAGATAATAATTGGCAGAATTGCAAGAACAAGTACCGCCATCATGGCACCCCAGTCGATCTGTCCATGACTCTGTTTCAGGAACTGGATTGCGATCGGAATGGTTTTATACTTATTAATATTCAACACCAGACTCGGCAGAAGGTAATCATTCCATACCCACATCGCCTCAAGGATTGCTACCGTTACTGTCGTTGGCTTTAAAATTGGAAAAACCACCTTAAAAAAGGTCTGTAATGGTGTACATCCATCAATCATTGCAGCTTCTTCAATTTCCAGGGAAATTCCCTTTACAAAGCCGGTAAACATGAAAACGGCCAGCCCCGCTCCAAATCCCAGATATACAACAATAATTCCAAGAGGATTGGACAGATGTAAAAGGTTTGCAAATTTTGATAACGTAAACATTACCATCTGGAATGGAACAATCATGGAAAACAGACACAGTACATAAATTGTTTTCGTCACTTTTGTATGGACTCTGGTAATATACCATGCACACATGGAGCAGCAGATAATAATCAATGCAACCGAGCCTACTGTAATAAACAGGGAAATCCCAAAACTGTTCCAGAAATTTGTCTTACGGATACCGTTGGAATAGTTCAGCCAGCCACAGAATGCACGTTCAACACCATGGATAAATTTATCCCAGCCAGCGGAAAGCGGCTCTGTTCCAAGTGTAAACGGATGTCTGAAAATAAAGGCTTTTCTTTTAAAGGAATTTAAAAGGACTACCAGAATTGGTGCAATCCATAAAATGCTGATAACCGTAAATGCCAGTGTCCAGATCCAGCCATGTTTTGCCTGACGGACAGCACTTACCTGATTGTTATTCTTTTTAGCCATTAGTCCTGCACCTCCTTGCTTGTGGTCAGTTTATTCTGAATCAGCGCAATAACTGCAACCAGAATAAAGAAGATAACCGCTTTGGCCTGACCAACGCCCTGCCATCCGGTCGTGCCGTACATTGTGTCATAAATATTTAATGCCAGAAGCTGTGACATCTTAGCCGGATTACCACCGGTCAGAGCGAAGTTCTGATCAAATAACTTAAATCCATTGGTCAGCGTCAGGAATGTACAAATGGTGATCGTCGGCATCAGCATCGGAAGTGTTACATGCCGGAGCAGCTGCCAGGAATTTGCACCATCAATCTTTGCCGCCTCGATTAATTCTCCCGGAATATTCTGGATTCCTGCAATATAGATAATCATCATATATCCGATCTGCTGCCAGCATACTACAATAATCATACCCCAGAACGCATACCACTGTGTGGATACGATTGTCTTGGAGAAATTGGATAATACGCTGTTAAAAATCATCAGCCAGATATAACTGAGTACGATACCACCAATCAGGTTTGGCAGGAAAAATACGGTACGGAAAAGATTGGTACCCCTGATGCCTTTGGTAAGTGCCATCGCAATGAGAAATGAAATCACATTGATGATCAGCACCGATACAACCGTAAATAACGCTGTATACCATAATGAATGAATAAATGTTGTGTCTAACTTTCCGTTTACAAAAAAGATTCTCGAATAGTTCTGTAACCCTTTCCATTTCCAGTCTGTAACGGTTGTGAACTTACAAAAAGATAAGAAAATTCCATATACAAACGGTACAATAAATCCAATTGCAAATGCAATCATTGTCGGAAGCAGAAAAATCGGGAAATATTTTTTAATTGCTTTTTCCATAATACATTCCTTTCACTAACTGCAGCCCCTGCCAGTACCAGCCCGCACTGCAGGTGCTTCTTTAAAAAAAGGAGTAAGCGGCATGCCACTTACCCCTTTTCCCATCATCTTTGATTACTGTGCATCATCTTCATGGGCGATCTTCCACTGATTTGCCCATCCATCAACAAATGCGGTCTTTACAGCATCCCACTCACCTTCACCTGCGGTATAGGCAGTCAGGGCAGAAACAACATCCGCTCTCCAGTCATCTACGTTTGGAGTAGCATTGAAGCTCCATGCTACAGATGTTTTTCCGTCAGTCATTAACTTGTTTGCAGCCTGTGCAAATGCATTCTTTGTCTCGTAATCACCTGTAAATGTATCATATGGAGCAGTAAGTCCCATCTGATTTGTAATGGCATCACGTCCCTCGTCAGAAGTGATTACCCAGTTTAAGAACTCAAGTGTTGCATCAATATCTTCCTGAGATGCCTTTGCGTTCACTGCCCAGTAGTTCTCAGTACCAACACAAAGTCCTTCATTCTCATCATCTACACCAAAGTAAATTGGCATCATGGATAAGTCATCTGCTGTAACGGCATATCCGTTTTCCTCGTTTGTTAACGGAGAGAACTCCCAGTCACCATTCTGGTAGAAGACTGCCTCTCCCATACCAAACTCAGACTCTGCATTTAATGCACCGGAATTTAATGTCTTAGGATCTGCTGCGGAATCAGATACATACATATCCCATACGTTTTTGAAGTTATCAAGATAAGTTCCCTTAATGGACTCTTCCCCGGCTGTAAGGTCACATCCATCATCCTTGAACTCATAGTACAGTGGCATATTTGCAAGATGTCCGGAAAATCTCCAAGAAGATCCGTCATCCAGTCCTGCGGAAGCAAATGCCTCTGTCAGGTCAGTTCCAAGTTCCTTATTGATGTCATCAATACGGGAATTGATGTCATCTGCAACTTTCTTTAAAGTATCAAAGTTGTTAATCTCATCTACCGAAGAAACTACAGCACCATCCATGCCACAGTATCCTTCCAGAATTGTCTTGTTGTAGATCAGACCGTAGCACTCATAGCAGTTTGCAATGGCAGCTACCTTATCATCATAGTTGATTACAAGAGACTTATCTGTCAAGTGCTTGTAAAGTTCAGAGTCCTTCAGATCATATGTATAATCGTTCCATGTCTGTGCTGCGGAAGAATTTCCTACATTGAAGATGGTAGGTGCATCCGACTTTGCCATCTCGGACTGTAATGTTGTGTTGTACTGTCCGTCTGCTGCGGTAAGCACATTTACCTCTACACCGGTCTGATCGGTATAGGTCTCTGCCAGATTCTGCCAGGCTTCGTCTGTCTCTGGTTTAAAGTTTAACATGTAAACCTTTCCGGAACTCTTGCTGGTCTTGTCTCCACCCTGTGTGGATGTGCCGCCCTTATCGCTTCCGCATCCTGCGAATGCTGTGACAACCATTGCGGCAACCATTAATGCTGATACAATTTTCTTTTTCATATTTTCACCCTCCTGAAATAAATACGTTCGTAGAGTTACCGTTCATACGGCAGCTCCTGATTGAAAACGTTCACGGCAATGTTTCCGGTAACGTTTTCAGTAAGCAGAGTATACACCTATTTTGCACGGTTCCGCAAGTGTTATTCTCATTTTTGTGAAATAAGTAGGTTTTCCTCTCTATTTTTCGTGTATATTGCACAACGCTTTTCCCTTTGCTTGACATATATAGGCTGTCGATATATACTTTCATGTATAGACTGTCTATAGTACTTATCACTGAAAGGAGGTCATATACCATGGGTATTGACAAAAATCTCGTACAGGGAAGCATGGCATTGCTGCTTCTGCGCCTTTTGGAAACGAAAGATATGTATGGCTACGAAATGATTGAAGCTCTTCGCAACAAATCCAACAACGTCTTTGAACTGAAAGCCGGCACCCTGTACCCACTGCTTCACTCCCTGGAGAGCAAGGGCTATGTAATGTCCTACGAGGATGCTTCTTCCGGGAAAAAACGCAGATATTACCAGCTGACAGAAGCCGGCCGGCATCATTCTTCCGAAAAAAAGCAGGAATGGATGGCCTATCAGTCGGCAGTCACCAATGTACTGAGTATGGAAGGAGGATGTTAGGATGGATGAAAAAGAGTACCTGCAGACGCTCGGAGAGCAGATCGTAAATCCGCATGCGCGGGCAAGTGTCCTTGCAGAAATTCAGGATCATATTGAAGAACAGGCACAGGATTACCGTGCCTCCGGTATGAGTGAAGCTGTTGCAATGCAGGAGGCTGTGCGGCAGATGGGTGATCCGGTTTCCACCGGGGAAGCTCTCAATCAGGTACACCGCCCGAAGTTTCCAATCGCGCTGTTTGGTCTGGCTGTCGTACTGACTGTACTCGGAATTGCGATGCAGTATCTGGTATATACACACCTTACACCCGATACTGCCATCCTGTCCGATACCTATCTGCAGCGCACCATCCTTTACAATGCAATCGGGCTTGGCCTCCTTCTGCTGTGCATCTTTGGCAACTACATGTATCTTGCAAAAGGCACATGGATTCTTCTGGCAATCTTTTTACTTGGTCTGCTACCGCCATGGTTCTTCGGCTTTTACAGTCGGCAGTACACCCTCTGCTACTATCTGGCACTGGTCTATCCGCTGGTATATGCCCTGCTGTTATACCGGCTACGGGACAAGGGGGCAAAAGCCATTTGGTTCCTGCACGGACTAACGCTTTTGTTTCTCGTCCGGATGCTTTTTGGCACAATTATCACTTGGTCAACGGTGCTTGCTGCCGGATGCCTGACGCTTTTGCTGCTCTGCCTTGCCATTCATCGTGGCATACTGACTGGCAGCTCTAAAAGGACGCTCTGGCTGCTGACGGTGCTTCCCTACGTGGCGGCAGCCGCCTGCTTTGTGATTCTGTTCTTTCAGAACTCCTATATGCGTGACCGCCTGACGGAATTTCTGAAGGGTTCAGGCTACGTCCAGCAAATGCTTGCGTTGGAGCAGCAGCAGATGCTTGCCTTTGGTGGCGGCACAATCAGTTCCTATGTGGATACGGAAAGCCTTGCCTCCACCTATGTCCTGCACAGCATCTTCCTGTGGTTTGGTATCGTATCCGGTATTCTTGTGATCGTTGCGCTTGCAGTCCTTGTACTGCGCAGTCTTCACTATGCCCTGCACCAGAGCAACCGTCTGGCTCTGCTGGCCGGCACTGCTGCAAGTGGGATTCTTCTTTTTGAGCTTTTACATTTTGTACTGACCAATTTGGGCTGCAGTCCGGTCTATACCGCAAGTGTCCCGTTTTTGTCCTACGGTTTTGCCAACAGTGTATTCAATTCGCTGCTGGTCGGCATCATGCTGGGGATAATCCGCAACCAAAATGTGCTGTCGGAAACGACGGCTTCTTTGCGGGGTCTGCGCGCCTAAACAGTCAAGTATCTTGTAACACAGGCAGACTCTTTAAAGGATGCTATGGAAATAGCTGTTGAATGTCTGGCCTCACATCTTCATTCTTGTAAAACAGATGGAGAAACCATGTAATTTTTCAGCTTAGAATTTTACAAGATAAAAGAGCTTTGCATTTTCGCAAAGCTCTTTTCTATATCCTCTAATTTTCCCGTATTGTTCCTTTATTCAATAAAATTCCGCAGATATCTTGCACTCAGACGGATCGCACGCTTGGCATCCTCGATATCCTTTTCAAATGACTTATCCTCAATCTCGATTACTGAGCAGCCCTCGAATCCGATATCTGTCAGTGCTGATACATATTTGCCCCAGTCCACATCACCGAGTCCCGGAATCTTTGGAGACATATACTCAAGCGGAGTTGCCATCACACCCACATCTGCCAGCTTATCCCAGAATACCTTGATATCCTTGTAATGTACATGGAAAATCTTATCCTTAAATTCATAAATTGGCTTGATATAATCAATCTGCTGCCATACAAAGTGGGAAGGATCATAATTAATTCCCAGATTGGGGCTGTCCAAAATCTCAAATACTCTCCGCCAGTTTGCCGGCGTTGACATAATATTCTGTCCGCCCGGCCACTCATCATTGGTAAAGAGCATTGGACAGTTTTCAATGGCAATCCGCACGCCTTTTTCCTCTGCATACCGTACAATCGGTGTCCAGACCTCTTTTACCAGCTCCATATTTTCATCCACATTTTTCTTGGAATCACGTCCGATAAATGTTGTAATCATATTGACACCGAGCAATACAGATGCGTCCATCAGTTTGTATAAATGGCTGATATAGCTGTTTCTTTTTTTCTCGTCCGGCTCCAGTGTGTTGGGATAATATGCGAGGGAAGAAATCTCTACGCCCTTTTCCTGACAAAGCTGCTTGATTTCTGCCGCCTTCTTCTCGTCCAGATTGGCAACATCAATATGGCTTACACCCGCATATCTTCTCTGTGCGCCGCCCTGTGGCCAGCAGGCTACCTCCAGACATTCCAGCTGATTTTCTGCGGCAAAATTCACAACTTCCTCAAATGTCATGCCCTCGCAGATAGATGTTAATAAACCGAATTTCATCATGTTCGTTTTCTCCTTTCCATTACTTTGCAGCGTCATTTCGCTTCATTGCTTTCGTTTGATTTATTTTGATTGTACAAAAATCCACGTGGCTTCACTTCCCACATTTTGTCGCATTACAAGTAAGAAAACTGACATTTTTATTTTTCGGTTTTATTTTATAAAAAAAAAGTCAAAAACAAGCTGTCTGTTTTTGACCTTTGAAAATGCATCTTATCTATTTGTATTTTTCATGATTTGAGCGGCTGAGGCTGCATTTCCATTCAACATAACAGAAGCAGTTGCAAAATAATCTGCATTGTCCAGAAAATAACCTTTCAGGCGCTGAAACCAGGTTCTATTCTTTCCTACGTTAGCGTAGCATTTTGTCATTGTCGTATTGTTTCCCATAATTGTCATCGTATTGTTCATCTCAATCTCTCCTTTTTTCTCTCCATATCCTCGTTACATGTTGTATTTTACGCTTGTTTTTTTTCTAAAACCAGTGCTATAATTATCCTGTTTTACAACGATATTGACATTTTTATATAAAATAACCGCGAATAAAGGAGATTTTTACAATGAAAACTGTATATCACGAGGCCATGCATCCGTTGGGAAATCTTGGTCTGAAAATTTCCATGGCGGCTCTCGAAAGCCCGCACATCCCTATGCACTGGCATGACGCAATGGAAATCCTGTTCTGTCTCAATGGAGAAGTCACCATTCAGATTGATCACGAAGCCTTTTTGCTTTCCCGCAACCAGCTGGTCGTTTTTGACTCTAAGGAGATGCATTCCATCCAGTCTGCCTCTCCTCTTTATATGTTTTTATGCATTCATGTGGACAAAAAGCAGATGGCATTGTACTGCCCGGATCTGGAATTGTACCACATCCAATGTCAGCCACTGCCGCTGGATCACCCCAAGTCAACAGAATACCTTACGCTCTGTCAGCTTGCCCGTGACCTCACCCGTTCCAGTATTAAAAAAGAAAGCACCAGCACCATGCGCTCGGATGGTATCGCTCTTTTGATGCTGTCCGACCTGATCCAGTCGTTTTCGGTGTATGCCCCTTTGGGGACCGCAACTGGTGAGAAAAAGCCAAATGACGCACTCCGCGTGATTATTTCCTATGTTACTGAGCATTATCCGGAAAAAATCACCTTGAACGATATTTCTGCCAGAATCGGCTTCAGCAAGGAATATTTCTGCCGCTTTTTCAAACAGCATATGGGAATTACGTTCCTGCAATATCTCAATGAGGTGCGGATCTCCCATGCCGGGCGTCTGCTCAGCTCCACGGAGCTTTCCGTTGCCGAGGTCATGCACCAGATCGGTTTTACGAACCAGACTGTATTTAACCGTATGTACAAGGAACTTTACGGTATGACACCCCGACAGTCCCGCAAATATGTAAAGCCGAACAGCATCCCTCATCTGATTCCGGAGGAGCTGGTCTAAGAGTAAGTCAAAAAAATGATAGCAGATTATAACCTCCTGTTTCTTTTGAACTTTATTTTGGTCAAAAATGTACTTTCCGCACAGAAATAAGGTGCATTTTTCGAAAGGCAGACCACTCGTTTTCATTTATAATGAAAGCCAGAAAAGTAAACACCAGACCAAAGCAAGGAGGTTTTCATTTTATGATTATTAAACTTGGAATCATCGGTTTCGGCGGAATGGGAAAATGGCATGCGCAGAACGCTCCAAGAGCAGGTGTTGAGATTGCTGCTGTATGCGACATTGCCGAAGAAAAACAAAAAGAAGCAATTGAAATGGGGTATCGGCTGTATACGAATGCGGATGAGCTTCTGGCAGATCCTGAGGTCAATACCGTTATCCTGACCGTTCCCAACTATCTGCACAAGGAAATGTGCATCAAGGCCGCCAAAGCCGGGAAGAACGTTATTACCGAAAAGCCCGCTGCCATGAGTGTGCAGGAGCTCGATGAGATGGAGGCAGCCTGCAAGGAGGCAGGAGTCTTTTTCACCTCGCACCAGAACCGGCGCTGGGACAAGGATATGCTGACCGTGAAAAAAGCATATGATGAAGGACTCCTTGGCAATATTTTTACGATTGAATCCAAGCTGCATTCCGGCAACGGATACATGCACGAATGGCATCTGTATAAAAAATACGGCGGCGGCATGATCTACGACTGGGGTGTGCATCTGATCGACCAGATCCTGTTTATGATGCCGGATGCCAAAATCAAATCCGTTTATGCAGACATCAAAAATGTACTGCATGAGGAAGTTGATGACTACTTTAAGATCATTCTGAAAATGGATAACGGTGTAACCGCCCATATTGAGCTGTCCACCTATATTCTAAAATATCAGCCGCGCTGGCTTGCTGCCGGTGACAAGGGCACCATGATTGTAGAGGATTTCGGCTGCAATGGCAGCATTTACCGTACCGGAAAGTTGTTGGAAAAACTTCCTCCACAGATTACTGAAACCGAGGCCGGTCCAACCCGACAGTTTGCACCTGTTCCACCAGGAGGCATCGTAACCGAGCCGCTTCCAGAGATTCAGACCGACTGGGTAGATTTCTACCGGAATGTTTCGGATGTGCTGAATGGAAAAGCTGAATCTAAAATCAAGATTTCCGAAGTCCGGCGTGTACTCTCTGTGATGGAGGCCGCGTGGAAATCTTCAGAAACCGGAGAAGCGATTCTGTTTGAATCCTAGTACAGCGTTTTTACTACCGTTCTCATACACAAACTGCAACCGCATATGCCTATCGCCTTAGGCGATAGGCATATATGTGGGTATCATTTATATCTTTTACGCATACAAAATCAGCAAGTGATTTCATGCAAACCATTTCAGCCGGATAAACGCAATCTCATTCGCCGCTAGCGTTACATCCAGATCCAGCGTCTGCTCCTTCGCTTCAACCTTCTGGATTTTGAGTCTCGGCTCACAGGTTCGGCGGAAATATTTGATATCATTTCTAGTCAATTCACTTTCGTATTCCATCTCCGCCCAGATATCCAGAACACTTCCGTTTTTTTCATTGATACTGTAGGTTTTCATCTGATACACACCATCCCGGACATCGCGCAGCCGGATCGCAAGCTCCTTTGCCTCCCGATCCTCAAAATATTTCCAGATATTCTCCTTATCCAGCTCATTTTCCGCGGAAAGATAATAGTTGTAATTGAGCTTTTTCGCATTGTGACAGAGGATGCCGTAGCTCCCATGACCATCTGTTGTCAGAATACAATTCTCCCCTTTTCCGATATAATACGGTAGCAGCCGGTTCAAAAAGTCAAAGGCAAAGCCTGCCGGTTTTAATATCCCATCCTTTGTAATAATTCCCGTGCCTCCATAAAGCATATCGTGAGAATCGTAGTATTCCGAGGTCCGGTCACTTCCCTGAAACAGTGCCATACCCTCGCACAATGGATAGCAGTCCAGAATATTTTTTACCACATAAGCGCCCTTAAAGCAGGTGTCATTGATATAATTTCGATCCGAAATCGTCAGGTTCCATTCCGTAACATACACCGGATACGTCTCCTCAATTCCGGATTCTGCCATATACCGTTTTACCTTTTGCATATAATGAAGGAAGCCTTCACTGTCTGTCAGACGCTTGCTGTAGTTATCCTGCGCGACCTCCCCCTGCTGATATGCATAATACAAAAATGAGAGATAATCCGGGAAATACGGTTCCTTTTTCCATTCCTCCAAAAACTTTGCATATACGTTTTGGATATCATACAGAAATCGAAAGCCGCCTCCGCCCACCTGAATCTCCTCACTGTAACGGTGAATGACCTCATAGGTGATATTAAACAGCCGGAAATAGCCCTTCATCCCCTCCCAGTTTTTTTCTGTATCCTCCCGAAACCACAGCTCCATTCTCCACGTTCCGATCTCTGTCCTTCCATACCGGTGAAGCAGATGCCGCATCATAGCATCAAGCACACACTTCCACTTCTCATCTCCCGGAAACGCATCCTCATTCCTTTCGAAAATCAATGCTGTCTGCACACTTCCATACAATCTGCGCGGCTTCATCCCCAGTTCAATATGCGGTTTTAATCCATTCTGCAGCAGAAAATCGAGAATTGAATCCAGTCTCGAAAAATTATACCCTTCTTCTCCGCTGGAAATATCAATCAGCATATCCTTAGAGAAAATATTCCAAAACCTGACATAGTGAAACTGCAACGCCTCCTTCAGGTAAATCACATGCTCCCGGATTTCCGATCTCAGCAGATCCTCCGCCGCACCGATATTGATCATATCCTTCCATATATACTTGGTTTGCTCCTGCGTCTGCACCGAAAATTCTATCCTGACTTCTTCCTTGGTCTTTTGTTCCTCTCTCTGAAGACCATCGTTTCTGAGAAATTCTTCCAGACGCTCCTCTACGAGCTGATCGTTCTCCTCTTTTTGGGCATTCTGCTCCTTCACCTTTGCCTGCTTACGGAACGCAGATGGCGTCTCTCCATATGCCGCCTTAAACGCCTTATTAAACACGGTGACATTGGAAAATCCATTGTCATATGCAATCCTTGTGACCGGCTGCTCGGTATACAACAGGTCATCGACTGCATGATACAACCGGACATTTGCTAAGTATGCAGCAAAATTCATCCCGTAGTTTTTCTTAAAAAAGCGCGAGAGATAGCCGACCGAAAGATAGAGCTGGCTGGCAAGATCGTTTAAACTGATCGACTGGTTGTAATTTGCCCGGATATAATTATTGATCTGGGATAAGCGGTTTTCGAAGCGGTCTGCTCCATCCTCTAAATGCCGGTCACCGGTACGGACAAGGAAATAGGAGGACAAGAGATCCATGACCTGGTAGCACAATGCAATATGCCCGAAATTCGCCACCCCTCCTCGAGTGCTAAGATAATGATTCAATAATTTTTTCAGTGTTTCCCTCATCTCCCGGTAGCGATCCGTATCGCCCTTGGTGGAGTCACACCAGAAAATGATATCGGTACTTTCGAAAATATCACTCACCAACTGATAAGTAATGTAAAGCCGGGCAAAAAGAATGTCCGGGCTGCCCTTTAGACAATGCCTCTTGTTTGCATTGATGACCAGAATATCCTCCGGCTGCATATGCGTTGTCTGCTCTCCCATCGCCACATCTAACGTTCCCTCAAGCACAAACAACAACTCGATATCCTGATGAAAATGCTCCCGCTCCTCTCTGATATTTAACACCTCAATTTTTAATTTTTCCTGTTTGAAATGCCTCTCCATTGTTTTTCCCCGTCCTGTATGCATGCACAAAACTCTGACTGAACGCCTTGGGGCAAATTCTGTCAGAGTCTGTTTTTTTTGAATTGTTCCTTTCCTAGATTATATTATTTTTCATCTCTCTGTGCACGCTTTTTCTGGAGATTTTCGATAATTTCTCCACTTTTCTTTTCATTCAGCGGATACATTGCCAACGGAATCAGACAGCACAGATACATGATACCAAAGATTAGGTTGACTGTCACATTGATTCCATTGAGTGCTGCTGCGGTCTGCTGTGCATTGGCAATATAGCCAGTTGCTCCCATGATCAGAAGCGCACCCGATACGCCAAAGGCAGAGCCAAACTTCGTGGAAAGTGAAACCGTTGCATAGGAAATTCCATCGGAACGCACGCCTGTCCGGTCTTCCTGATAATTGATGGCATCCGGAACCATCGCCATCGGAATCGGGAAGGAAAAGCAGAAGAAACCATAGGCACAATGCAGTCCCAGCAACAGTGGAATATTTGTATATCCGGCAGTTTTTCCAATGATAAAAATCAGGATCAGGGAAATTGCTGCTCCGATATAGCCGATCGCTGCCATCTTTTTCTTTCCGATCTTTACGATATAATTCTTGGTCAGAAAGATTCCTATAACGGTAAATAACGATGGCAAAGACATAAACGCTGCGATCAGGTCATACCGCTGCACATTGTACATCAGGTAATAAATCACCACTCCCATACGACCGAAAAATGCGGTCATTGCCAGAAGTTGAATAAAAAACACTAAAATTAAAGGCTTATTTGATAATACTGTTTTGATACTTGTTCCAACGGATACCTTGGTAGCACCTGCTGCCGGCTTGATGGTTTCCTTGCAGTTTACATATACAAAATAGAACAATGGCAAAGCACAGATCGCAAATAAAATTGCCACCTTTGTGTAGGCGCCTGCGGTGTAGCTTTCTGAGCCGCCGGAAAATTTCATCAAAAGCGGCGCGGTAATCGCATTGAGTAGAACAGAGCTTAAATTCGTTCCCATCATTCTCCAACTGTTCAGCTGCGCAATATCCTCCGGATTCGTTGTCATAACGGTAGACAAGGAACCGTAAGAAAGGTTTACAACCGTATAAGCCATGCCACATCCAATATATGTAATTGCCGCGTAAATAACTGCCGCATTTCCCCTCCCTATCGTGGTAAATGCCAGAACGGACAACACAGCCAGAATCGGTGCTCCGAACAGAATATACGGGCGGAAGCGTCCCCTCTTGGTATTGGTGCGTTCTGCAATTGCACCAAACATCGGATCGTTTACACCATCCCAGATTTTTGCAATCAGCATGATTGCTGACGCAATAGCTGGAGCCATTCCAACCACATCGGTATAAAATACAGAAAGATAACTTCCTATAAAGGTCCAGCAGAGATTGCTGGCGAAATCGCCCATTCCATAGGCAAACAATGTCAATTTTGACAATCTTTTTTCTGATGTATTCATAGATTCCCCCATTCCCAACACCCGCTTGACATATCCCCCGTTCAGGAATTAGAATGAAACAAGGTTATGAATAAACTGCTTCACGGTAGTATTCATTCCATACGCATACGGTGATGCCACACCGTATGCGTTTTTTCATCAAACTGATCTTGATTCCTATTCTATCTTATCTCATTACTGGTTCAATAACTTTTTCACCATTGCTACATGACGTGTTGTCTGCTCAATCGCATCATAACCACCCTCATCCTCATACTCGGTGACGATAAAGCCGTCATAGTCAGATGCTGCAACCACCGGAATGATCTCCTCATAAGGAATTGACACTTCGTGAAGATTCTCATCGACATAATGACATTTTCCGTGCATCTCAAAGCAATACGGCAGAATCCTTTTCAAGCCCTCCAATTCCTTTGTGCAGCTCTTTCTGAACTGGACGAAGCCATACATGCTGTTTAAGGTCCCTCCCAATGCTGGACATTTTTCGATATCCTCTGCCATAATCTTCATGGCCTCCTCCAATGGAACCTCATCGTAGCGAAGCTGTGCACACTTGTTTAGCTGCTCCTCGGTTGCGCCTGCTGCGAGTGCTCTGTCCCAATACGGCTTGTTTGGCTTGATTGCAAAGCATCCAAAATCCGGTACAAAACCGATGTATTTGCTTCCGGTTTCCTCGATGACCTTCACATAATCCATAATGGCTGGTGTGATCGGACTTTCCGGATTATGAATTTCGATTCCCACATGGACGTTATAAGCCTCTGCGTATGGTGCGATCCGTTTCAAGCCCTCCGGAGAAAGTAGATACTGCTCGCGCATCACGGTACAGCCAAGTTTGTTGGCAGACATGATATCGGTAATCGCACGCGCCACCATCTCATCTTCCGTCAGATCGCGATCCTTTAACATTCCCCGATCCATATTTGCCGAATAGCAGATCGGTCCGATGCCATATTTCTCCTTGCATTTGTTGATAAATTCCACGAATTCATCCGAGACAAACGGGTAGGATGGAATCATCTGTGTTGCCACGATCTCGTAGCCTTCTGCGCCAAGCTCCGCTGCTGTGCGGATTACGCCCTCCAAATCCAGTTCTCCTTTCAAATAAGGAGTGCCCAGTGAAAATAAAGTAATTCCTGTTTTAACTTTTGACATTTTCTTTTCCTCCTTAATCTGTAATTGCCATGGTTTTGGTTCCGCAGCTGTCTACCGGCATGTATCTGTGATCCGGTCCGATCGGCATATATGGGGATCGGAAAAACAACGTAACATCAATCTTATGCTCGCCCTCCGGAAGTCCTCCCGGATAAATCACCTTAATCGTAGCCGGTTCAATCACCTGCCAGAATTCCGTATAACATTTATCGAACTCTACCGGACTGAATTCTTTTCCGTTGATGCAGAACTTGATCCGCTCCGCCGGTACTTCAAAATCGTCCACCTTTACCTTAAATTCATCAATGACAGAAAGAAAATGTCCACGATAGTAACTCAGACGGATATCAAACTGATATCCCATTTTCTTACCATCTACATAATAATGCTTGAGGCTGTCACTTACGACAACATCCACAAAATTCATTCGCATTGCAAATCCCATGTTCTCCCTCTCCTTTTCTTTAGAATTTGATTTCCTTATTTGCCTTCGCAGACTGATAGATCGAATCTAAAATCTTAGTTACGGCAAGTGCTTCCTCTGGTTTTACAAGTGGTTGTGTGCCATTTTTGACTGCCTCTAACCACTGCCTGTTATCAATCGTGCCTTCTTCTCCGCCACCGCCGCCGAAGTATGCAACACCGCCTACCGGGGAGAGTTTTTCTTCCATCAGCTGTCCGTTTCGTCCTCTATTATAAATCAGCTCATTCTTGCTGTAGCTCATACCGGAATGAATCTCAGCTCCTGCTGCGGTACCACAGAGTGTTGTAGAGGCTTCTCTGGATTCAAGAATATTGAGTGCCCAGCTTGCTTCTAAGGAGATAGTTGCGCCATTTTTCATTTTGATAAAGCCCATTGCGGAGTCCTCTACCTCATAGGTCTTTGGATTCCACGGTCCAAACAGGTTGCCCTCGGTTGCCTGCTCTAAACCGCCCAGCTTGTAGAAAACAGAACCAGATACGCTGTCAATATCGTAATTGTTCATACACCATAAGGTAATATCCAATGCATGTGTTCCGATATCAATGAGTGGTCCGCCGCCCTGTGCTTCCTTATCCATAAATACACCCCAGGTCGGAACTCCTCTTCGTCTTACGGCATGTGCCTTTGCATAATAGATATCTCCCAGATCACCCTTCTGGCATGCTGTGTGAAGGTTCTGTACCTCCGGACGGAAGCGGTTCTGATAGCCTACCGTAAACTGCATGCCGGATTTCTTCCATGCCTCCACCATCTTTTCCGCTTCCACGGTACTGTGAGACATTGGCTTTTCACAATATACATGCTTCTTTGCCTCAAATGCTGCAATTGCGATTTCACTGTGTGATACGTTTGGTGTACAGATATGTACGACCTCAACTGCCGGATTTGCCAGTACCTCGCGGTAATCTGCTGTCACCTGTGCGCCCGCTACTCCGAACTCTGCCGCTGCCTTCTGCGCACGCTCGATTTTGATATCACAGAAAGCAACGATCTCGTTTAAATCAGAATTGTTTTTAAGCGCTGGAAAATGCTTCTGGTTTGCAATTCCTCCGCATCCAATGATTGCTACCTTTACTTTACTCATTTGTTTGTATCCTCCTTTGACTGATCTCTCTGTTGTTGATGAGTCTATTTTAACAGGCAAAGGGGGCTGACACACTCTCTGGAACAACGGATTCCTTACAATGAAATGACCTGACGGGCAAGATTTTATGTTCTGATTTTTTAATGGTCAAAAATTGCTATATGAATTTTGACTTGTCAGGGAAATAAAAACCCCACATCTGTTTCGCCGCAAAAGCGTCAGATGTGGGGTGGCTTTTCTGTGGTATAAACAAAAAATTCGGGTGAGCTGGCGGCTTCTTTGCCACCGGATCATCCGATTTTAGTATCTGCCTGTTACAAATCGCAGGAAGGATACCGGTTTGCGTCCGTAGCTCTTCGTCCGTTTCACGTAATCCTTGTAATACTGAACTACCTGAGCAAAGGACATGGTTGGATCGATTGCATACATCATCGATACACCTCCTTTTTTATTTTGGTGTGCGCCCTTCTCATTATCTTATGTCATATGGGCTGATATGTTCGAAATGATTTTCTCATTTCTTGTATACATTATAGCACCGTCTTTGGTAGTTTTCAACAAAAATAACGTAAATTTTTTGTGTAAATCACATATTGCTTTTGTAAATATTGCTCATAAATAAATGTTCCCGCAACAATTCTTTCTGTGTCCTCTCTGCCGTCCAGAAAATATTATTGCCCGTGATTACAGCTTTTAGTGCAATTGGTTCCACACCCGACTTTTTATATTCTGCCAGAAATACATCCACCTGATCCGAATTCATTTCCGAAAAAATCAGCATTTCTGCCGGAAATTCCGGACCGTCATATTTTTTTGCCTCTCTGGTAAATCCCTGTATCTGCGCCAGCGTGCCCAGTTTCTGGGAATAATCCTTGCGGGCAACATCTATGATACGAATGCCTAATGTCCTGCATACATTCTGAATCACTGCGTATTTATCCCGGTTTATACGAAAAAGTAATATTGTCTGTGCCATAATTTTCTCCCTGCTGATCCGCTGCCTTACCTGTGTCTGTTTTCATCAGACTCCAAACTCCCTGTAATCCTCCGGCAAAAAACGATGGTAAATGATATGGATTCCCTCATCCTTAAAACAATAATAATAGGGATCTTCCTCATCCTCCGCAAACCGGAACATCCAGTCGAATTCCCCATTTTCGATCTTCTGACATTCCACATGGGACGAATGTTTACAGAACAGTTCCCGGATCTCCTGCATGGTACAGCCATGCCTGCCCACCAGTTCCACCAGTTCCCGGATAAATTCATCCGGCTTTTCATGCTCATGGACATATACACTTCCCTGTTCCGGAATATAAAAACAGAAACGCTCTTTTTTTGCCGTCACACCTACATCCCCGAGTTTTTCCTGCCAGGTTTCCGGCAGATGCTGCAGGCGATGAAGCATTTGTTCTTCTCCCTCCTGCACGTCAAAAAAGTGATTCAGAGAGGACAGGGGATAGTATAACCGGATGGCTTCTTTTCGAAATCCCAGTTTTGCCTGTTCCTCTTTGATCGTGTCCGTCAGACTTTTTTCCAGCCGCTCGTATCCCATCCTGTCCTCCTGTATCTATAGCTGCATGATAAAATCTGCTTTACCGATCCTGCAGCAGAATCTGCCGTGTCTTGGGATCATCCGGCGGCAGATTGCAGTGCAGGACATGAAATCCTCCGGTCTGTGACCCTTCAATCACATTGATTGCCCCATTGTAGAGTCTTGTCTTTCCGGTTCCGATCTCATGATTCGTAAGCCCTGCCAGAAGCACATTGATTGCCGCTCCATGGGATACCGCAGCCACTGCCTGATGCCCCGTTGCCGCAAGAAGCTCTATCGCACGCTCCATGCGTTTCTGCACATCGGCAAACGGCTCCATTCCTTCGACATGGTCGCCTGCCGCAAGTGCAAAATACTCTTTTTTATCTTTTACCAGTTGTCCGGAAAACGGACCAAGATCCCGCTCAATCAGCTCCTGCATCGGCTCTACACCGTCTCTGCTTAACCCGATCTGTGCAGCAATCTCCTCCCCTGTGCAGTGTGCACGTTTCAGTGGGCTTGTATACACAGCTTCTATCCCCAGTCCCTGCAGCGTCTGCCCACAGCGTACTGCCTGTGCAATTCCTGCCGCATTCAGTTCTATATCTTCCCTTCCCTGAAAACGGTTGATATGATTCCAGTCCGTTTCTCCGTGCCTGATTAAATATATTTTCATTTTTTATGTTTACCAGCCTCAAAAAATTTCTTTGTCTCATATACAACCACACCATTTAAAGCAAACAGCGCAATCATATTCGGCAGTGCCATCAGACCATTGAAAATATCGGCAATCGTCCAGACAGCACTTACCGTCATATACGGTCCGATAAATACTGCCAGAATATAAATCCAGCGGAACACCATTACTTTTTTCATATTTCCACCGGTCAGATATTCCAGACATCTCTCACTGTAATAATCCCATCCAAGAATCGTTGTAAAGGCAAAAAATACCAGACACATCATCAGGACAAAAGAAGATACCACATGAGGGAACGGAAGTCCGTTCTGGAACGCATATGTAGTAACCTGAACGCCCTCGAGTCCATCCACCTGCCATGCTCCGGTCAGTACAATGGAAAGTCCGGTCAATGTACAGATCACAATCGTGTCAATAAATGTACCTGTCATGCTGACAAGTCCCTGACGCACCGGCTCATGTGTCTGTGCTGCTGCCGCTGCGATCGGCGCACTACCAAGTCCTGCCTCGTTTGAGAAAATGCCCCTTGCAACACCGTTTTGCATGGCAACAAACATACTGCCTACCACACCACCGGTGACTGCACGCGGATGAAATGCGCCCTGCACAACCGTAACAACCGCTGCAGGGACTTTTGTAATATTACAAATAATTAAAATCAACGCAAATACAAAATATGCAACCGCCATAAACGGAACAACAATCTGGCTGACACTTGCTATACGCTTGATTCCTCCAATCAGCACGGCACCCACACAAAATGCAAGGATCAGGGAAGCGATTACAACCGTCCAGGAATAAGTTCCGATTCCCGGAATTGCCATGGTATGAACCTTATTCGGGTCAAAAAAGTTCTGGATGGCACTGGCTATACCGTTCACCTGGCTGAATGTTCCGATTCCGAACAGACCTACACAGACTCCAAAAAAGGCAAAAATCTTTGCAAGCCATTTCCATTTCGACCCCATTCCCTGTTCAATATAGTAGAACGGGCCACCCAGACTGTGTCCGTCTTTGTCAACTACACGATATTTGATGGCAAGTAATCCTTCGGAAAATTTTGTTGCCATTCCGAAAAATGCCGCCACAATCATCCAGAACAATGCCCCCGGGCCGCCTGCACATACCGCAGTTGCCACACCGACAATGTTTCCCGTACCGATCGTTGCACTCAGTGCCGTACATAACGCCGCAAAACTGGAAATTTCTCCCTTGCCGCCCTCTTCATTTTTGATCATCCACTTGAGTGCCAGCGGAAGCCTGCGCATCTGCAGGACTCCCAGACGCACGGTCAGTAAGATCCCACCGCAGAGAATCAATACCATAAGCGGGACTCCCCAGACGAAGTTGTCCACGGTCTTTAAAAATGCATTGATTGTTGTCCACATAATTTTTCTCCTTATTTTCCTTTTTCAAAAGGCTTTTCCTGCGTACAAATGTGCTTTGTACGCGCACATTAAAAATTATACGCAAAACAGGAAACAAGTGCAAGAAAAAAATCATTTTTGTCGGTGAAAACATAAAATTCTGTTGCTATTTTAAATCAAAAAAAATATACTATAAGAAAAACAGATCAGATTTAAGGGGGAATTTTCCATGAAAACATTCATCGGCACAGGTGTGGGACAGCCGGAAGCTGCCGTGCATCAGGCAGTACAGGGACTTACATCCCCAAGTGCAATTCTTTTTATGGCTTCTTATGAACATTTCAAAGAAACTGCCTCACGCTTAAAAGAACTTTTTCCGGATACTCCGTGTATCGGAACGATCGGAACCAGACTCGTAAACGGACAGGTGAATGATTCCGGTCTTGCTGTTCTTGGATTTTTTTCTGATGTGAAGATCCGCTGTGGTATCATCACCGAAGCCAGCCGTTGTCCGGTTGCGGGCACAACGCAGCTTCTGAAGCAGATTGCAGAGATTTCTCCCGGCACAGACGATACGGTATGCGTGGAATATTGTACCGGCTCCGAAGAAAAGCTGGTAACCACGTTTACATCCTGTCTGGAAACAAAGGGCATCCATCTGGCAGGAGGCACCGTTTTCGGTGTCCCGGACGGCAAACCTCCGGTCGTTGCATATAACGGAGAATTATATGAAGATGCCTGCGTCTATGCACTGATCAAAAATACAACCGGAAAAATACGTGTATACAAAGAAAACATCTATGAAAAAACATCGGCTCAGAGTCACTTTGCCACAAAAGTCGATGTGTCCCGTAAAGCACTCATCGAACTTGACGGTAAACCCGCCGCAGACGTATACAGCGCAGAACTTGGCATTCCCCGTGATAAAATCGTTGACAACGTACTGGTCAATCCTATGGGACGTGCGGTGGGCAATCAGGTTTTTATCTCTTCCATGAACGGAATGGATACAGACGGCACACTGACCAACTACAAACGAATCAATAAAAACGACTGCATTTATTTCTTAAGCCTCGGTGACTACAAAGCAACAGAACAGCAGACACGCCAGCAGATCCAGCAGGACGCATCCCATATTTCCCTGGTTTTATCCATTGACTGTATCTACCGGTATCTGCTCTACGAAAAAGAGGGATATTTTTCTACATATGCAAAAGACATGGCAGTTCTCGGACCACACCTTGGCATTGTCGGCGGTGGCGAACAGTATAATAACCAGCATGTAAACCAGACGATGGTCTGCGTGGTATTTGAATAGGAGGAACCTTTTATGTTTGGAAAAAAGAAAACCACAGGAACCGCAACACCTGTTCCACAGGTTTCCAATAAAAAGAAAATAGAAGACTGTCTGACATCCATGTCTTTTCTCAGCCATTTTGTCATTGACAAAAAGGAATCTCTCGTTGAAGAAGAGATCAAGACCGTGCGCGAGATTGATAAAGTAAAAGACTCTTACACCGATGTCATTGAACACAATGCCTCGATCCGCGAAGCTGTTGATTCCCTGCAAAAAGAATTCGGAAAAATCGGAGAAATTTCCGGCCAATTTACGGATGTAATCACCGATGTGACCAGCGTATCCGATGATGCCATGCAGGATATCCGTGATCTGAAAGAAAGCTCTGTCAAAGTGGAAACGCAGTTCGCAGAGATTCATAAAATCTACGATGAATTTCAGGCCCGCTTTGATGAAATCCATGCAACCATGCAAAACATTGTCGGCATTGCAAACCAGACCAACCTGCTGGCATTAAATGCTTCCATCGAAGCGGCCCGTGCCGGTGAACACGGAAAAGGATTTGCCGTTGTTGCAGATGAAGTCACAAAACTTTCCATTGGCATCAAAGAACTGGTGGGTGATGTAAACAAAAGTATGGAAGGTTTGCAGACAAGCTCCGAAAATCTGACGCATTCTCTGCTGGATGTACAGGATGCACTGGATGCTTCCCGCACACAGATGGACACAACCGAAAATATCTTTTCCCATATCAATGATTCTGTGTCCGGCGTAGAAAATGTTCACCGCGGCATCAATGAGGTTGTGGAAAACTGCAGCGGACAGGTGGATCAGCTCCGGGAAGACATGGAAGCCCATGAAACCCGTTATGCCCAGGTTCAGTCCGATATTGACGGCTTAAAGAGCCTGATGACAGAAAAGGGATTTATCTATGAGGACATTTCCAATATGATGGAACAGGCTGATCCATTGATCGAAAATATCAAAACGGAATTAAACAAATAAATCTCATTATTCCCCATCTTCTGCCCAGAGCCGTGCGCACCGCACGGCTCTCTGCCATCCCCTGAGCAGCTTTTTGCGCTCCCCTGCGTCCATTACCGGTTCAAACCTTCGTCCCAGCTGCCAGTTTTCCCGGATTTCATCCCTATCTTTCCAGTAACCTGCCGCAAGTCCTGCCAGATATGCCGCTCCGAGTGCTGTTGTCTCAATACATTCCGGTCGAAGTACTGCCGCATCAATGATATCTGCCTGAAACTGTACAAGCATGTTATTTGCACTGGCTCCTCCGTCCACACGCAGACCGTTCAGCGTCACGCCGGCATCCTCTTCCATGGCGTGAATGACATCTTTCGCCTGATAGGCAATAGACTCTAATGTCGCACGGATAAAATGTTCCTTTTTGCATCCCCGTGTCAGCCCGACAATCGTTCCGCGCGCATACGGATTCCAATACGGTGCCCCCATGCCGGCAAATGCAGGAACAATATAAACACCATTGGAATCCGGGACTCTCTTGGCATATTCCTCGGACTGTCCTGCGGTACGGATCATACGCATCCCGTCCCTCAGCCACTGGATGGCCGCCCCTGCCACAAAAACACTTCCCTCAAGTGCATATTCCACTTCCCCTGCAGTACCCGCAGCAATGGTCGTAAGCAGTCCATGTCTGGAAATGATCGGTTCCTTTCCGGTATGCATCAAAAGAAAACAACCGGTTCCATAGGTATTTTTTACATCCCCTTTTTCAAAACAGCACTGTCCGAACAATGCCGCCTGCTGGTCTCCTGCCACACCCATCACAGGAATTTTACCGCCAAAAACCTGCTCCTGTGTCTCTCCGAAGAAACCACTCGACGGCCGCACTTCCGGCAGCATTTCTTTGGGAATGCGAAACAGCTCTAATATCTCTTCCTCCCAGCAGCATCTGTGTATGTCAAACAACATGGTTCTTGCCGCATTCGTATAATCCGTGACATGCACCGCCCCTTTGGTCAGATTCCAGATCAGCCATGTATCCACCGTGCCAAACAAAAGTTCCCCTTTTTCTGCCGCCTCACGCGCGCCTTTCACATGATCAAGAATCCATGCGATCTTGCTTGCGGAAAAATAAGCATCCGGCACCAGGCCTGTCCGCTTCTGCAGCATCGGTCCATATCCTTTTTCTTTCAGTTCATCAATCTGTTCTGCCGTGCGCCGGCACTGCCAGACGATCGCATTGTATACGGGTTCCCCGGTCTTTTTATCCCAGACGATTGTGGTTTCGCGCTGGTTTGTGATGCCAATGGCACGGATATTTTTGGATGATGCCCCGATATTCGCCATTGCCTCTATGGCAACCGACATCTGGGAGGACCAGATTTCCCTCGGATTCTGCTCTACCCAGCCCGGCTGCGGGTAAATCTGTGTAAATTCTTTCTGTGCCATCGTGACGATTTTTCCTGCATGATCAAACAGGATACAGCGGGAACTTGTCGTTCCCTGATCCAGTGCCATAATATATTCTTTCATCATCTGTAATCCCCCATATGATTTTCCTGTAGCTTTTCTTTTTTCTATTTTACTGCATATTCCCATTTATCACCAGTTCATTTTCTCGTCAATTGTGGTTTTAACAACATATTTTCCATTTGCTTTCTGATAAATTACTTCTTGCTTACAAAATAAAATCAAAGGAGTATCTTATTATGGAACATAAAATGTTTTGCTATCAGTGTCAGGAAACCGCAGGATGCAGCGGCTGTACCCAGATGGGTGTCTGCGGCAAAAAGCCGGAAGTAGCAGCTATGCAGGATCTGCTCATCTATGTGAGCAAGGGATTATCCGCGGTCACAACCCAGCTGCGCAAAGAAGGAACAAAGGTTTCAGAAGAAACCAACCACTTGATCACCTGGAATCTGTTTACCACCATCACAAATGCCAACTTCGACAATGAGGCGATCATCGCACGGATTCATAACACTCTGTCCGTGCGCCGCACACTCATTTTACAGGTAAAAGATACCTCAGGTCTGCCGGAAGCTGCTTTCTGGGATATAAAAACAAAAGATGGCTCTGACGCATCGGATGATGTGCTCTTTGCCAAGGCAAAAGAGGCAGGGGTTCTCTCCACAAAAGACGAGGACATCCGCAGTCTGCGTGAACTGATCACTTACGGATTAAAAGGTTTGTCCGCTTACTCCAAGCACGCCAATGTACTGCTTTCGGATGATCCGGAAATCGATGCCTTCCTGCAGCGGGCACTCGCTGCAACACTGGATGATTCCCTCACAGCCGATGACCTGATCGCACTCACACTGGAAACTGGAAACTATGGTGTCAGAGGCATGGCGATGCTCGATACTGCAAATACCGGTGCCTATGGCAATCCTGAAATTACCAGAGTGAATATCGGTGTTGGAAAAAATCCGGGAATTCTTGTCTCCGGTCATGATTTAAAAGATCTGGAAATGCTTCTGGAACAGACACAGGGAACCGGTGTAGATGTGTATACACACTCAGAAATGCTTCCTGCCCACTACTACCCGGCATTCAAAAAATATCCGAACTTTATCGGAAATTACGGAAATGCATGGTGGAAACAAAAAGAAGAATTTGAACGTTTCCACGGACCAATTCTGATGACGACCAACTGTATTGTTCCACCAAAGGACAGCTACAAAGACCGGCTGTACACCACCGGTGCTGCCGGCTATCCGGGATGCACACACATTGATGGCGAAATCGGTGCACAGAAGGATTTCTCGGCACTGATCGAACAGGCGAAACACTGTTCTGCTCCGGAAGAACTCGAGCACGGTGAAATCATTGGTGGCTTTGCCCACAATCAGGTACTTGCACTTGCCAGCCAGATTGTTGAGGCCGTCAACTCCGGCGCGATCAAAAAATTTGTCGTCATGGCAGGATGCGATGGACGGGCAAACTCCCGCAATTACTATACGGATTTTGCCAGAGCACTTCCAAAAGATGCGGTTATTTTGACTGCCGGCTGTGCCAAATACAAATATAATAAACTGAATCTCGGCGATATCAACGGAATACCGCGTGTCCTTGATGCCGGACAGTGTAACGATTCCTACTCTCTGGCTGTGATTGCCCTGAAACTGAAGGAAGTATTCGGTCTCGATGATATCAACGATCTGCCGATCGTCTACAACATTGCATGGTATGAGCAAAAAGCAGTGATTGTGCTGCTGGCACTGTTGGCACTGGGTGTAAAAAATATCCACCTGGGACCGACCCTTCCGGCATTCCTTTCCCCGAATGTGGCAAAGATCCTCACGGACACGTTTGGCATTGCCGGAATTGGTACCGTAGAAGATGATTTAAAACTGTTTTTTGGCAAATAATCCACAAAGTCTGTTTTTTGTCTGTTTTCCTTTGACAAACGGTATTTATGAGAGGTATGATTATTATACAATTTAACGATTTTGCATATTTGGCAGAAGGAGAACATTACATGAACGAAAAACAGTATTTACGAGCCAACAAGCGGGTATTTCTCGCTGTCACCATTATCTTTGCGTATATCACGCTGACCATGCTTGCTGCACTGGCGGCCAGCCACGGGGATCACTTTGTCCGGATTATGATCCAGTGTCTGGTTTCGGTCGGTGTGATTATCCTTTCCGCACTGGGCTATCTGACCCGAAAGAAAACGCACACCTGTGCCATCATCCTGACAACCGCCATGATGGTCGGTTATGCAGCTGTTGCTTTACTAAATACCACGGAAGGGACATGGGCTTACGCGCTTCCCCTCATTATTGCCGCCATGGTTTATCTGAATGAACGGCTTATGAAAATAATAAACAGCGTATTTCTGCTGGTAAATATCGTTCGTCTGATGCTCAGTTTTGCCCCACACGCATCTGCTGCACTGGCCAACAAGGTGCTGGCACTGTTTGTCCTGCTTCTTGTTGCATACGCTTCTATCAGTATTACACGGATGCTTGTGCTTTTCTTTGATGAAAACATGACGGAAATTACAGAAGCTGCGGATAAGCAGAAGAAAAACCACGATCAGATGCTTCTCGTTGCCGAAAATATTTCCCGGCATTTTGAAGAAGCAATGACTGTGCTTGACAGTTTGGAAAACAGTATTGAGGTCAGCCACAGTTCTATTCAGGAAATTGCAGACAGCACCGAAAGCACCGCTGAAGCCATCCAGAAACAGGCGGTTATGTGTTCCAATATTCAGGGCAACACCGATGCGGCAGAAGCCGGCATCCACCAGATGATTGAAGCCGCACATGAAACGGATGCTACTGTAAAATCCGGTGCACAGGTCGTCCTGGAATTAAAGGAACAGGCACAGAACGTGGAAGAAGCCAGCAATATCACGGTACAGGTCATCCAGAGCCTGACTTCAAAAGTCGAGGATGTCCAGAGCTTTGTCGGATCCATTATTGAAATTTCCAACCAGACAAATCTGCTTGCCTTAAATGCTTCCATTGAGGCTGCGCGTGCCGGGGAAGCCGGAAAAGGGTTTGCTGTGGTGGCCGATGAAATCCGCCAGCTTTCCGAACAGACAAAAAATGCCTCTGCCAACATTACAGAAATTATCGACAAATTAAACGATGACACAAAACGTGCCAACGAAAGTATCGAAAACTCAGTTGCTTCCGTAGAAAAGCAGAACGAACTGATTGAGAATACACGGGAGAAATTCGGCAATGTCGGTGAAACCGTTGAACGCCTGATGGAAGATATCCATACGGCAGAAGAAAATATCCAGAAAATCCTTGATGCCACGAATGTTATTTCCGATAATATTACCCACCTCTCCGCCACCGGTGAGGAAGTGGCTGCCTCTTCCACCGAAGGGCTGCGTATGGCAGATTCCACGGTGGACAATATGAAGGGCTGTAAAAAAGTTCTGGAGAATATTTACATGCTTGCAGAAGATATGAAAGATTCCGTAGAGCACAAAGAACTCGGATAACTCTGTCTGACAAAAAGCCGGACGCCGTTTACACAACGTCCGGCTTTTTAATGTTTACAGAAAATACAAAAGTGACAGGCAAACGGCCATGCCAAGGAATGCCATCCGGTACAACAGCACATTCGCACACCGGATATCTTCCGGTTTCACCGGACGCAGGGCATCCCCTATCGTCGGTTTCTTTACAGTCTTTCCAAAATAACTGGCATCCCCTGCCAGCTGGATGCCAAGGCTTCCCGCACAGGCACTCTCGGTCTGCGCAGAATTCGGGCTGGCATGTTTCCGGCTGTCCCTTCTCCAGATCTTCCATGCCCCGGTCCCGCTAAAACGCTTCCCCGGAAGGAAGCTTGCCACGATCATAAGCAGTGCCGCCACGCGGGATGGGATGAAATTTACCACATCATCCAGCTTTGCCGCAAACCTTCCAAAATACAAGTTCTTTTCATTCTTATATCCCACCATGGAATCCATGGTATTCACCGCCTTATAGGCAAATCCAAGCACCGGTCCGCCGACTGCCAGATAAATCATCGGCGCAATCACACCGTCGGATGCATTTTCCGCAACGGTCTCAATTGCTGCCTTTGCCACACCTGTTTCATCCAATTGTTCCGTATCACGCCCAACGATCATGGACACTGCCTTTCGCGCTGCCGGCAGATTCTGCTTTTGCAGCTGCTCATATACCTTCATGCTTTCCACTTTCAGACACTTTGTAGCAAGAATCTGATAGGTCATAATGGTTTCCACGGCACAGCCAATCGCCGGATGCAGCCCGTATGCCCCCTCAAGGATAACGGCGGTTACACCGGTTGTCCATGCGATAACAATCACAACCATCGCAAACCCGCGCAGAAATTTTTTTGTGTCTGACAGTTCCTTTTTATTCAGTTTTTCCAGTGATGCGATCAGATTACCAATCAGACGGATCGGATGGGGCAGCCAGTGCGGATCGCCAAACAACAGATCCAGCACAAACCCAAGAAACATCGCAAAGAAATGATAACTCATACTTTTTCTTTTAACTCCATTTTATTCTCTTGTAAGGACAGGCGCAGATGATAGCCCTCGGCATTTTTTACCTGATACGAAAAATAATCACCGCCACAGTAGTGCGAAAGCAGCGCCATGATCGTACCCCCGTGAACCACAGCCGCCACCGGAAGCGGCTCCTGTATCATACCGTTGTCTTCCGTTTCCCGGCACTTTGGACACGCTCTGTATGCCAGCTGCTGCCGGATCTGTTCCATAACCAGCTCCATCCCATCCACACATCTTGCCATAAAAGCCTCCCGGCTCTCACCTCCCGGAAATGCCAGCGTTCCACCACTGTCAATCCATGCCTGATAGCGCGGATCTCCATTCAGCTGTGCATAATTCTTTCCTTCAAATTCTCCAAAATCCATTTCACGCCATGGATCAATTTCGATCTGTGGAATTTGCGGAAATAAAATTTCTGCGGTCTGCCGGCAGCGAAGCATGGGACTTACAAATACATATGGCATATCCCATGTCCTGCATACCTGTGCCCATTGGTCTTTTCTTTTCTCCAGCTGCTGTCTGCCGTCCTCCGAAAGCGGTTCATCCGTCTGTCTGCCAATATACCGGTGTTCTACATTTCCCAGCGTCATTCCATGCCGGATCAGATACAGTTCTATTTGATTCTCTGTCCAATTCCACATACAATCCGTTCCACCCTTTCTGCTTTTGCTGCAATTTCACAGAGCAGCCGTCCCAGCCGCTCACGATATTCCCGCTCAAACGAATCAAGCGGCACAATTCCGCTGCCTACTTCATCGCAGATAATTACTGTATCCGGATGTTTTTCCAGATAAGCCATACTTTCTGCTTCCGGGGATGGAGACTTCGGGGCACTTTCCTGCAATTTCTCTCGAAACCATTCTTCAAAATTGTCCCAGATCCGTGCTTCCGCGATGCCACGCACCTGTGTTACATATGCTTTTTTCCCCTGAGCAGTGCCGCCAATGTATAATTCCATTAATGTACTCCCTATTGCTTGATATTTTATATTACCACGTTTCGACAAATTTATCTATTTATGCTATACTCCTTTTGTTGTCGCTCCCATTCTGGCAACAGAAGGGAGGTGTATTTTGTGGATTCTATCGTTTCATTCTTTGTTTCTGTCGTGGCAGGTATAGTCACCTATTATATCTGCAAATGGTTAGACAGTAAACATTAGCGGCAATTAACCTGAATGGATGCTCGACCATACAAAATGAGAAGAACCCCCAGTAGCGGCAACTACTGGGGGTTCGTTTTTGGTGTACTTGTAAAAGTATCGCCTCATTCTTTGTTGATTGCATTATATCATACACAATCACCAATTTCAAGTATACCCCAATTCATCATCCTTCTTGCACCAGTAGCGCGACTTTTTCAAATCAACACTGACACGGCTGCCGCCACCGCCATTGCCCCCTCACACAGCGTCAGAAAATATCCCGCCGTATCTCCGGTGATTCCGCCAAATTCCCTGTAACTGCGCCAGCGATAGTAACCGAACACTGCAAATGCCGCCGCCACCGCCAGAATTCCCGCCAGAAGCGAAAGCCAGAGCATAAACAGTACACACAACAACGTCTGTGCATAAAGTGCCCCTTTTACCCCACGCTCATGTGCGGTACTCGCAAAATGATAGAGCATCCCATCCGTTTTTGCGGAACGGAAGGAGACCACGCTCAGGCCACTCAGACAGCGGGACAGGAAAAATCCACAGCAAAACACTTCCAGCGCACGGTAATCCACAATCTGGGAAAGAGCCGCCACATAAATCAACCCGAATTCCGCCAGCTTGATCACGGAAAAAGCTCCAATGTGGGAATCCTTTAAAATTTCCAGTTTTCGCTCCCTGGGCTGATACGAATGCAATGCATCCATGGTATCCATAAACCCATCCACATGGAAGCCCCCAGTGATAATAAGCGGGAGCGCAGCTGATATCAGAATAAATGCAAGCGTACTGATTCCCAATAACGCAGACAATCGAAACCATCCCCATAGGATAGCACCGATCACTGCCCCGATCCACGGAAAAAAGCACATGCTGTAACGCATGTCTTCTTCTTTCCACACAAATTGTGGCATCGGAATTTTTGAATAGGTGGAAAACGCCACCGCGATTCCTCTAATGATGTGCATAACCTGCTTCCTTTCTCTCTTTTACCGGAACCGGAATCCCGACAACGACTTCGGTCACCGTATCCGCCAACGCCGCCACTCCCGTATTGATGCGTCCGAGTGCACGGATATATGCCTGCGTTGTCGCATCATAGGAAATGCCATCCTCAAACACGTTATTACTGACAATCACCAACTCGTCCACTTTTGCGGAAAGGCTTTTGATTCCCTGCAATATGTGTCCGACAACCACATCTTCCGAAACGATGTCCGCACCGGAAAACATCTCATTTGCAACCAGATTGGACATACATTCCAGCAGGGCACAGCGAGGACGTTCCGTAACATTTTGCCCTGCGCGATCCGGTGGTTCCATGGCTTGCTGTGCTCTTTTCGAAAAATCTACTTCCCCGATATCACGCGGCTGTTCAATCGTAACAAATCCTTTTCCCGCGCGAAGTCTCCGGTGTCTTGCAACTTTTTTTTCGCCCTCCGCATCGTACACCTGCATGGTTGCGATATAATATTTATTCGTTTTTCCATCCAGCAGATGCTCTGCGTAAGCCGATTTTCCGCTGCCGCTTCCACCCAAAACCAAAGTGATCATTCTGTTTCCCCATACCGCTCGTACTGCGCAATTTCCATCGTATCAAATGTTGTCTGATCCTCGTAGAGTGCCAGTGCCAGATCCAGAAGGGAAAACAGCATCACGGCCCCTGTGCCTTCCCCAAGCCCCAGTCCCGCATCTATGACCGGATGAAGTTTCAGCTCCTCCGCAATCCATTTTGCCGCGGGTTCCTTGCTCAGATGGCTTGGCAGAACAAATTCCCGCACACCCGGCACGATCCGCTCCGCCACCAGTGCCGCGACCGATGAGATCAGCCCATCCAGAACTTCCGACACATGATACAGTGCTCCGCCGATGCATACACCTGCCATTCCCGCGATATCCAGACCGCCGAATGCCGCCAGCATGGAAAGTGCATGCTCTGACCGGATCTCTTTTTCATATTTCTCTAGTGCCTGCGCAATGACCTGCTGCTTGCGCAACAGCCCCGCGTCGTTTAATCCGGCACCACGTCCGGTCACTTCTTCTGCTGTGCGTCCGGTCAGTGCCGCCACAAGCATGCTGCTCGTCGTCGTATTTCCGATTCCCATCTCTCCGGTACCGATCAGCTGATAGCCTTTGTCTTTGCACTCCCGGACCAGATCAATTCCCACAGACAATGCCTGCAACGCTTCTTCCTCTGTCATTGCAGGTTCCTGCAGAAAATCGCGCGTGCCCTGCATCACTTTGCAGTCGCGCACCCCCGGCAGCGTTTCTTTTGTGTTGATTCCAATATCGACTGGGATCACATCCACACCGGAGCGGCGCGCCATTTTGCCAACCGAGCTTGCCTGCTGCCCCATAAATCCTGCAACCACCGCGGTCACTTCCTGTCCGGACTGGCTGACCCCTTCTGCGACAATACCGTTGTCTGCGCACATGGTGAGGATCACTTTTTTTTCAATGGAAAGGCTGCTGCTTCCTGTGATTGCGCCGATCTGCGCAAACATTGTCTCAAACTGCCCCAGACCATCCAGCGGTTTGGCAATTTTGTCCCAGCTTGCTTTTACCTGCGCGTAGATCTGTGCGTCCGGTGGAATGATTTTAAGTTTCTCCATTTCTTTTCCTGTAATCAAATATTTTCTCCTGTTGCAATTGTAAATTGCGCAAATGCAATTCCCTGTTTCTTGCTTCTTTCAGCCATGAAATGTATGATAAGAAAAAGGAGGTGCTGATATGAATAAAACCAAAATTGATAATCAAACTATCGCTCACATTCTTCTTGATTTAAGACAAAAACATCATCTTTCCCAGGAACAGCTTGCTCAAACATTAGGCGTTACTCGTCAGGCCGTATCGCGATGGGAAATGGGAATCTCTGTTCCAAACATCCATACCCTGCTCTTAATCAGTGAGCAATTCCATGTTCCAATTGACACAATGCTCAAAAAACCAGATGCTTCAGCAGAAAACCAAAATAAAATCCAAAATCCTGCTAAAAGAACTCCCTTTATTTTTATGACCATAACCGGAATTTTCCTGTTGTGTGTGCTTCCATTTCTGGGTCAATGGGAACAATTCAAATATATGGATCTCTATGGTAGTGCGTATGCCGATTCCTATCACTATATTTTCGAATACCCACTGTCCATTCTTCTGGTATTATCCATTGTCCTGATTTGTGTCGGGATCTATAACATTGTAAAAATCAAGAGGAAATCCGGCTCTCCTGCAAAATAGAGTATACATACTCCATATCCAGATGCTCCCGCAATCCCTGTGCGAGCTTGTCATACTGCTGTTCCTTAAATGCATGATAATCACCGCCAGCCTCCGGTTTCCATGACACCCTTTTTTTGTCGGCCAATGCCTGTACTATACGCACGGCAATGTCTCCATCGTCAAAAATGCCGTGCACATAACTGCCGTATACGCCGGGTGCTTCGCTGCCTTTTTCCATGCGCTGTACCCCGTCGGTTCTGCTATCTGCCAGCTGTACCAGTGGCGTCTGATGTTCCCCGGTGGAAACCGTTGTCTTTCCCATATGAATCTCATAGCCGGAAAATTCCAATCCGGAAAGTGTGGAAAAAATACCGGTCACATTCTCAAATTTTCCACGTGTCTGCGTACGCATTTTTTCCGGCATCAGGGTCGTATCGGTGTCGATCAGTTCCATACCACGCAGCGGTTCGCGTAGCGAATTCTCATCCGCTGCGTGCGATTGCCGCCGAGTCTCACGAGGGGGCAGTTCCATACCACGCAGGGGTAGTGCCCCGTCGCGCCTTATGCGCTCCACGGCAATTGTATCCGGCTCATGAGAAATTGCTTCGCAATGAGCCGGATAGAGCGGTTCGCGTAGCGAATTCTCATTCTCTACCCCATGTGGGTCCGAAATGGTACGCCCCAGCATCTGATAGCCACCGCAGATCCCCCAGACCGGGATATGTGCCGCCAGCTTTTTGACCGCGGCTTCCAGACCGTTCTGCCGCATCCAGCGCAGATCCCCCATCGTATTTTTGCTGCCCGGCAGAAAAATCATATCCGGCTGTCCCAGTTCCTGCACCGAAGAAACATAGCGCACGGACACACCCTCCAGCCGTTCAAACACGTTAAAATCCGTAAAATTGGAGATCCGTGGAAAACGGATCACTGCCAGATCTATCACGCCTACATCGTGGTTGTCCAACTGGCCGCTCAGACTGTCCTCATCCTCAATGGACAGATGCATATACGGCACTACGCCGGCAACCTTCACACCGCCGCGTTCCTCCAGCATCTCCACTCCCGGATCAAGGATCGTCTTGTCCCCGCGGAATTTATTAATAATCAGACCCTTCACACGGGCTTTTTCATCCTCTTCCAAAAGCATCAGCGTTCCCAAAAGCTGCGCAAACACGCCGCCACGGTCGATATCCCCAACCAGAAGCACCGGTGCATCGACCAGTTTTGCCAGCCCCATATTGACAATATCATCCGATTTCAGATTGATCTCTGCCGGGCTTCCCGCCCCTTCCATCACAATAATGTCTGCCTGCTTTTCCAACTCCGAAAAAGCCTCGCAGATCGTCGGAACCAGCTTTTTCTTATACGCAAAATAATCCCGCGCCCGCATATTTCCGAGCACCTCACCCTTTACGATCACCTGTGATCCGACATCATTGGTCGGTTTCAACAGGATGGGATTCATAAGCACGGAAGGCTTCACCCCCGCCGCTTCCGCCTGCATGACCTGCGCGCGCCCCATCTCCAGACCGTCTTCGGTGATGTAAGAGTTGAGCGCCATATTCTGTGATTTAAACGGTGCCACGCGATAGCCATCCTGCGCAAAAATACGGCAAAGTCCTGCAACGATCAGGCTTTTTCCGGCATTTGACATCGTGCCCTGCACCATGATTACTTTTGCCATGTTTGTTTCCTTCCTGCTAACCAGCAATCACAACCCTGCAATCCTTCTTGAAACATGCAATTCCATATTTGATAAAATTACGCATTCCGTCCTGCTTCAGCTTATCGACATATGATTTTTCTTCCATCTGTTTCAAAGCTTCGGCACATGCAGCATCCAGATCTCCATTCCCGGCATATTTCAGTTCTATCACAATTCCTGTTCTGTTGTTCGGCACCTCAACAAGAATATCGCTGTAGCCGGTTCCTGACTCTGCATTTGACTTTATAAGCCAGTTTGCTTTATATCCCAAAAGCCCAAGTAAAATGCCATGGTAAAAATTTTCTTTCTTTTCCTTTGCAACTGCTGTATCACGTATACTTATGGTATTCCAAAGATATTCTCCAAAGAGCTGCTCTATTTTTTCTGTATTTTTTTCTAAAAATGCATTGCAGAATTCTTCCAGTCTCTTACCGTCATTCGCGGATGTATCCCGGAACCATTCCCTGATTTTCTTGATAAAAAGATTTTTTATCTCTTTATTTGGAATTGCCAAACGTATCTTTCCATCCGCTGTACGCCCCTGTTTTGTCAGATATCCGGTCGTAAAAAGTACGCTCCACAGATTTCCAATGTTTTTATCAAGCTCATCATACGTAAGTTCCTGTGAAAGTTCCTTTTCAATACACTCTCCCGCGATCAGACGCTCAATTTCATCCTTGGTCTGCACATCCGCCTTATCGATCAATCTGCGAACGATCGCATTTCCACTCGAATTAGACCAGTAATCCTGTGGTTCGACCGTTTGATCATAGTTAAGTTCATCCACATAATTTATGACATCCCATGGACAGTACACATCCGCATTTCCAAAGTGATAGCCATCATACCATTCCTTTGTTTCCGGAAAATGTGAAGCCAGACCATACGACGCAAGGAGGTTTTTTACCTCATCATCTGTGAATCCAAACTGTTCATCAAATCTGGAATCCATAATAGAAAGTACCTTAAAATTATTCAATCCTGTAAATATACTTTCCTTCGATACTCGCAGACATCCCGTCAGAAATGCAAACTGTAAATAATCATTCGTCTTTAATGCCTGACCAAAAAGACCTCTGATCAGAGAAACCATTTCACGATAATATCCATTCTGATATGCTTTATCCAGAGGAACATCATACTCATCTATGATAATTACTGCCTTTTTCCCGTGATGTTTATATAAAAGCTGTGACAGTTTACGGATGCTGTCTTCTATATTCTCATCCGTACCTGTAAGCATTTTAGCGAAATATGCCTTATCCTCGTCCGTAAATGCATCACTTGTTTTGAGATAATAATGCCGGTCCATTTCATTGGCAAGAATCGTGCCGAGCATCCTCTTCGCATCCGCAAATGTCAGCCCCTCCACTCCTTTGAGCGTGAGAAATATCACTGGATACTTTCCCATGTACGCATCGCATAGTTCTTTATTCTTTGCAATATATAAGCCTTCAAACAGTGCAGCATCTGCACCGATTTCAAAAAAACTTTTCAGCATGCTCATATTCAACGTCTTGCCAAAACGTCGCGGACGGGTGAACAGTGTTACTTCCCCCCAATTCATCAGAATCTGTTCTATGAGATTTGTCTTGTCAATGTAATAAAATCCGTTCCTGCGTATTTTTTCAAAACTGTCAATTCCTACCGGTAATTTCAAAGTATTTACCATATGAGCCTCCAACAAACAGATCATTTTGTCATATTTACATATAGTATAACTGATTGACAGGGTAATTACAATTTCCTTTCATTAAACGGTCACCGAAATACACTGTCATGATTTACTCTCCATTCCAAAAACATTTTCTTGAAAAGATCCCCATGTTCCGTTAATATGATATTGTAACGAAAAACAATATATCAGGGAGGTAGTTATGAACTATACAATTGAAGGGGCACCATTGCCTGTCGTAATCTGCAACTTAGAGGGCGGCGAAACCATGCTCACGGAGAAGGGCGCAATGTCGTGGATGTCCCCAAATATGAAAATGGAAACCACAACAGGCGGCGGAATCGGAAAAATGTTCGGTCGTGCTTTTTCCGGTGAAAGCATGTTTATCAACCGCTACACCGCACAGGGCGGCACCGGACTGATCGCATTTGCATCCAGCTTTCCCGGGGATATCCGTGCATTTGAAATTGCACCGGGGCAGGAGATTGTCGCCCAGAAAAGTGCCTTTCTCGCATCGACCGCTAGTGTGGAAATGTCTGTTTTTTTCCAAAAACGCATTGCCGGCGGTCTCTTCGGCGGAGAAGGATTTATCATGCAGCGTCTGTCTGGAAACGGCACCGTCTTTCTCGAATTTGACGGACACATCAAAGAATATGAACTTGCACCAGGACAACAGATTGTCGTCGATACCGGATACCTCGCAGCAATGACAGCCGGATGTTCCATCAATATCCAGACTGTACCGGGTGTAAAGAATATGCTCTTTGGCGGGGAAGGGATCTTTAATACCGTTATCACCGGACCGGGACGTGTATGGCTGCAGAGCATGCCGGTTGCACAGCTCGCCGGAGCGATCAGCCCGTTTATTCCAAATAAAAATTAATCATTTTCGAAAAAATCCCGGAGCCATTTCCCATGCTCCGGGATTTCATTTTATATCATTTTTCAAATTTTCCGAATCTCAAAACTGTTTTTTCCACGGGTTTTTACCTCATATAATACACTGTCTGCTTCCTTAAACAGTTTTTCATAAGGAACTTTCTCCGTCATATACACAGCACCCAGGCTGATGGACAGCGGCACTGATCCCTCTGCATTTCCTCCACCAGACCATATCGATTATACAAACCGGTCAGTGCATCAGTCTTTGCCAGACGGTCCCGGTCTCTCATGATAAGCAACACAACAACTACAATGTGGAAATGAGCCGGGTATCGACATCTTTATAAAATACAAAACAGAAATTGCCATTTCTTGCCAGCGGAACCGTGGTCAGATGGGTAAATCCCTGCTTCTGAATATAGTAATTCACACTGTAATAATCGGCTACCGTAAAATCTGCCCGCAAATTACTCATCCTTCTTTTGCAGCCTTACCGCGCTTCATATGCCCTGGATACACGCTTATACTCTGCCGGTTCCGTAATCTGTTCCACAACGATATCTCCGTCTTCCGCATCACGGTATCGATACAGATACACACCTTCCTGAATCTCATCTTCCTGAATAAGGGATACCGCCATATAGCTTTTTCCCTCAACCGTAAAGGTATCCATGATGGCAAATTCTTTTTCCGTGCCATCCGAAACCGGAATGCTGATTACTTCGTACTCATCCATAATATTCTCTCCCTTTTATCGCGGTACTTTCGAAAACAATGCAAATGCATTTTCCCGTGTGGTTTCCTCCACTTCTTCCGCGGAAATCCCTTTAATCTTTGCAATCTTTTCAATCACATACGGAATGTTGCGTGAATCATTGCGTGTTCCCCGGTGTGGTTCCGGTGCCATATATGGACAATCCGTTTCTAAAACAATGGCGGAAAGCGGGATTTCCTCTACCGTCTGAACGAGTTTTCTGGCATTTTTAAAAGTCACGACGCCACCTACCCCGATCCGGTATCCCATCTTTACATATTCCTGCGCCATCTCCGGCGAATAGGAATAACAGTGAATCACTCCCTTGATTCCGTCTTCGCGAGCCTTTTTCATGATCTGCATCGTATCCTCTGCAGCATCCCTCGAATGAATAATCACCGGAAGATCCGCTTCCTGCGCCAGTGCAAGCTGTCGCACAAACCAGTACCGCTGCTTTTGCTGTACCTCTGGTTCCTTATCCCAGTAATAATCCAGTCCGATCTCACCCACGGCAACTGTCTTTTGCAGCGTTGTCTGCTGTCTGAGCCATGCATACGTGTCCTCATTTAAATCATCCACGTCACTGGGATGTACGCCCACCGCAGCATAAAGAAAAGGGTATTCCTGCGCCAGCGAAAGTGTTGTCTTTGTCGTTGCAATGGAAGACCCTACATTAATCACCGGTGAAATGCCGCGCTGCGGTAAATCCGCAAGCAGCATCTCCCGATCCGTATCAAATTTTGCATCATCGTAATGTGCATGTGTCTCAAAAATCATAAGAAGTGCCTTTCTATCAGATCAAGTTCCTCCATGATGATACAGTTTGGAAGTGTATCCGAAGCCACCATGCCCCGCACCTGGGCATAATCCATCCAGCGCACACTCTCAATTTCTTCGGTCTGCAGTTCAAATTCCTCTGCTTCCCGATCCAGCCAGAGCAGATAGACATTTGAAATCTGGTGATCATGAAATGGCTGTCTGTGAAATTCGCTGTCAACATCCTTATGCACCTGTCCGCAATAAATCAGATCCGACTCCTGCACTGTCACATTTAATTCTTCTTTCAACTCCCGAATTGCCGAAGGAATATACTCCTCCCCTGCCGGTATATGTCCGGCACTGGAAATATCATAGCAGCCCGGAAATGAATCTTTCTGCATACATCTCTTCTGCAGCAAAAGCTGAATCCGTCCGTTCCTGTTGCGGGCAATCCAGACATGTGATGTACGATGCCGCACACCCTCCCGGTGCGCCTCTGTGCGTTCTACGGTTTCACCGGTTGGTGCTCCGGTTTCATCTACAACATCAAGGATTTCCATAGTTTATGCCTCCTATTTTTATGCCTCCGGCCTTGTTTAACAGATCTCTGCACCGCTTGGCATTGGTTTCTCCGGTGTCATCAGAGAAAGTGTGCCGTTTTCATCCTCTGCACACAGCAGCATGCCCTCGGACAATACTCCGGCAAGTTTTGCCGGCTTTAAGTTCACAAGAACCATAACCTTCTTGCCGACCATCTCTTCCGGTGTGTAATCTTTACGGATACCGGATACAATCTGCTTTACAGTGTTTCCGATTTTTACCTGAGAGCAAAGCAGCTTCTTTGACTTTGCAACTGCCTCACAGGAGAGAATCTCTCCCACCTGGAACTGCATCTTCGTAAAATCATCAAATGTGATCTCTTCCTTCGGATCCATATCAATCACTGCTTCATCTGCTGTCTCTCCGCCATTTAATGCTTTCTGCTCTTTTTCATACTCTTCCTTCTGCTTTGCCTGAATGGCATCCACCTTTGGCTGGATCTCTTTTGCGTCAATTCTTGCAAAAAGGATCTCCGGGGCATCGGTTACTTTTGTTCCATCCGGATACAGGCCAAACTGATTGAGTTCATCAAAATCACGCAATGATGTCGATAACTGCGCCACGATTTTTTCTGCGGTTTCCGGAAGGAACGGGTGCAGAAGACTTGCGCCAATCGTGATGGACTCGGTCAGATTGTAAAGGACCTCTGCCAGACGGTCTTTCTGTGCCTCGTCTTTTGCCAGTACCCACGGGGTTGTCTCATCAATATATTTATTGCAACGGCGGAACAGTGCAAATACTTCGGAAATTGCATCTGCCACACGAAGTTTTGCCATCTTCCCGGCAATACGGTCACGGGTTGCTGTCACAACAGCTTTCAGATCTGCATCCACTTCACCGGTGACTCCTGTGGATGTTACCACACCGCCAAAATATTTATTGCTCATGGAAACGGTACGGTTTACCAGATTTCCAAGAATATTTGCCAGGTCAGAATTAAAACGCTCAATGACCAGATCCCAGGTAATCACGCCATCATTCTCAAACGGCATCTCATGCAATACAAAATAGCGGGTAGCATCTACGCCAAACAGATCTACCATGTCATCCGCATAGATTACATTTCCCTTGGATTTGCTCATCTTATCCCCGCCCTGAAGCAGCCACGGGTGTCCAAATACCTGCTTTGGCAGTGGCAGATCCAGTGCCATCAAAAAGATTGGCCAGTAAATGGTATGGAAACGGACAATATCTTTTCCGATCAGATGCAGATCAGCCGGCCACAGCTTCTTAAACTGATCTGTGGAACCGTCCGGATCATATCCAATCTTTGTGATATAGTTTGTCAGTGCATCCAGCCAGACATATACGACATGTTTCGGATCAAAATCTACCGGAATTCCCCAGCTGAAACTGGTACGTGATACGCACAGATCCTGCAGTCCCGGAAGCAGAAAGTTATTCATCATCTCATTCTTACGGGAAACCGGCTGAATGAAGTCCGGATGGGTATTGATATAATCAATGAGCCGGTCTGCATATTTACTCATCTTAAAGAAATAAGCTTCTTCTTTGGCAGGCTGCACTTCCCGTCCACAGTCCGGACATTTGCCGTCTACAAGCTGGGATTCTGTCCAGAAAGACTCACAAGGTGTACAATACATTCCCTCATAAGATCCCTTATAAATATCACCCTGATCATAAAGCTTTTTAAAAATCTTCTTTACACATTTCTCATGATCCTCATCCGTGGTACGGACAAAGTTATCATAAGAAGAATTCACAAGATCCCAGATCCTCTTTACCTCACCGGAAACCTGATCTACAAATTCTTTCGGTGAAATATCTGCTGCCTCTGCTTTTTCCTGAATCTTTTGTCCATGTTCATCAGTTCCGGTCTGAAAATAGACATCATAGCCTTCGGCTCTCTTATAACGCGCAATTGCATCCGCAAGAATAATCTCGTACGTGTTTCCGATATGCGGCTTACCTGAAGTATAGGCAATCGCGGTTGTCATATAAAACTTCCCTTTATTTTCTGCCATGTCCTTGGCCTCCTTATCTCACATTCGCTCTCCCCATTTTACCGAATTCCACGCCATTTGTAAAGTATCCCCTATTCGTCCGTTTTTCTGTTTATTCAAGAATATTTTCTTATATGCCAAGAATTTCTTGCTGACCTGTTTTCCCGTAGACTAATATGCTTTTATCCAGTTTTTTCCAGTACAAAACTGCCAAAGATAAATGAGAAGGAGCACCAACATGAAAAATATACAAATCGGGGCAGCCTTAAAAACGATGCGAAAAAATCGTGGCTGGACGATCCATGACGTAGTTGTACAGCTGAATGACCTGTACAATATCGCAGTCGCCGAAAAAACCGTGTACGGATGGGAAAGCGATCAGGCCTATCCCCGCACGGAAACATTGCTGCTGCTCTGTGAACTGTATCAGAGTGACGCATTCACCGGAAATCTCCTGCACATTCCTGCAGACAAATCCTTCCCGATCACTGCAGATGAACGGCATGTCATCGAAATGTATCGCCGGCATCCGGAACTACAAAGTGCTGTAAAACGCGTGCTTGATGTTCCCGTCAAAAAACCTTCTGCAAATTAAAGTCCTGATATCCTGTCCCCTGTAAAAACTATTTTCCAAAATTCATCCTGTCACAGAAGTTTCTATCTCATACAGATATAAATCACATAAACCACATATAAAACCAGCATCACAATACCTTCTTTTCTGCTGATTTTTTCTTTTGTCCATGCAAACCCCCAGATCAACAGGCTCAAAACAATCAAAATCATAATATCTATGATGTTTTCCATCAAGAACGGCATCGGACTGATAACTCCCGCCAGACCAAGTACAAACAGAATATTAAAAATATTGGAGCCGATCGCATTTCCAAGTGCCATATCCACTTCATTTTTGCGGGCTGCAACAACAGATGTCACAAGTTCTGGAAGCGAGGTTCCAATTGAAACAATGGTCAGTCCTACCAGCGTCTGGCTCATTCCAATTTTCAATGCAATATTGCTGGCACTGTCTACAACGACATCCCCGCCAATCACAATACCAGCTACACCAACCACAAGGAACAACAGGCTTTTTGGCATCGACATTACTTTCTGTGCCTCTGCCGCTTCCGTTTCTTCACTTTGCAGATGTCCGCCTTCTTTTCCTGCTTTCAATGCCATACGAATCATTGTTCCGATAAATATGGCAAAAAACACCAGAAATACAGCACTGTCAAAACGTCCCAGTTTCATTCCCACACCACCGAGTATCATAAGCAGCAATGCTGCAAACACGGAATATGGGAAATCACGTTTCAATGTAGCTTTCTGTACAGCAACCGGAGTCATTATGGCACAAAAACCGATGACCACCATCATATTAAAAATATTAGACCCGACCACATTACTGATTGCCAGCGTATTCTTATGCTGGATTGCTGCAACAACAGAAACCGCAGTCTCCGGAAGTGAGGTTCCCATGGCAACAATCGTCAGGCCAATAATGATGGCCGGAACATGAAACCGTTTTGCAATGCTGGAACTTCCCTCCACAAAAACATCTGCCCCTTTGACCAGGAAGAAAAATCCTGCGATCAAAAAAACAATTGCCAGCGGCATGGAACATGTTGAAATAAATTCTGTCATATCTTTTCCCTCTTTCTGTAAAATAATGTGTTAAAAGGCAATAATGCCAAGATGCTCCAACAATATTTTCAAACCTATGAGCATAAGTATTACCCCACCGGCAATCTCTGCCTTTTTCTTATAACGGGTACCGAAGAAATTACCGACAACCACTCCGATGATCGATAATACAAATGTCGTGCATCCGATAATCAGACAGGCTTCCATGATGGATACATTTAAAAAGGCAAATGTAATACCGACTGCAAGTGCATCGATACTGGTTGCAACTGCAAGAAGCAGCATCTCTTTGTGATCCAGTGGCAGATCTTTTGCTCCAATTTCCTGCACGTCTTTATCACGAACCGCTTCAATCACCATCTTTCCACCGATAAACAGCAACAGGAAAAAGGCGATCCAGTGATCGACCGAAGTAATGTATTTCTGAAAGCGGATTCCCAGCGCCCAGCCGAGAAACGGCATCAGTGCCTGAAATCCTCCGAAATACAATCCAATCAGAAACGCATGTTTTTTGTTGATTTTTTCCATGCCAAGACCCTTGCAGACGGATACCGCAAATGCATCCATCGAGAGTCCGACACCAATCAGAAATAACTCGATTACCATTCTTATGTTCTCCTTTTGTGAGGGGATTCATACCTTGCGCTTCTGTCCTGATATATCAAAAAGAGACCCAATGCGCACCAACGAAAACCGCGACTACAGCCACGTTTTTCCGGTGCACATGAGTCTCATTCTTTAAGGCTTGCCAGGTCCAAATGACCGGTATGTTGACAAGTCACACAATGTGCGAACTACTCCCTCACATACTTTTGTCTATGAATTAGGTAAACTATAACAAACGGTCTTTGAGTTAGTCAATACGAACTTCTTATTTGCTGATGACTTTTGCAAACTTCTTCTTACCACGCTTTACGACCTTTCCTTCTCCGGCAAACTCGTCGAGCGTGTAACTGGTACTGATGTCTGTAACTTTCTCACCGTCCACAGAGACTCCACCCTGCTGTACGGCACGACGTGCATCGGAACGACTCTCACACAGAGAAGCCTTTACAAGAACTGCCATGATATCGAGCTTGTCATTGTACAGATCATCTGCAGTCACTTCAACCGTCGGCATATGTGCAGAAACCCCGCCGCCTGCAAACAGTGCATGGGATGCCTCTTTGGCTTTCTTTGCCTCTTCCTCACCGTGTACCAGTTTGGTCAGCTCATAAGCGAGAATCTCTTTTGCTTCATTCAGCTTGGCACCTTCCCATTTGTCCATCTCATCGATCTGCTCCAATGGCAGGAAGGTCAGCATGCGGATGCACTTTAACACATCGGAATCTGCCACATTTCTCCAGTACTGGAAGAAGTCAAACGGAGAAGTCTTGTTCGGATCAAGCCATACGGCACCGGACTGTGTTTTTCCCATCTTCTTTCCCTCAGAGTTTAAAAGCAGATTGATCGTCATGGCATAAGCATCTTTTCCAAGCTTCCGGCGGATCAGTTCCGTACCACCGAGCATGTTACTCCACTGGTCATCTCCACCGAATTCCATGTTACATCCATATTTCTGGTACAGTGTGTAGAAATCGTAACTCTGCATGATCATGTAATTAAACTCCAGAAAGCTTAATCCTTTTTCCATACGCTGCTTGTAACATTCTGCTGTCAGCATGCGGTTTACGGAAAAATGTGCACCAACATCACGCAGTACATCAATGTAGTTTAAATCCATCAGCCAGTCGGCATTGTTTACCAGCATTGCCTTGCCTTCTCCGAAATCGATGAAACGGCTCATCTGCTTTTTAAAACAGTCTACGTTGTGCTGAATGGTCTCCGGTGTCATCATCTGCCGCATATCGGTACGACCGGATGGATCACCGATCATGGCTGTACCACCACCAATCAGCGCAATCGGCTTATTTCCGGCCATCTGCAGACGTTTCATCAGACACAGCGCCATGAAATGTCCCACATGCAGACTGTCAGCTGTCGGGTCAAAACCGATATAAAATACCGCTTTTCCATTGTTGATGAGTTCCTTGATTTCTTCCTCGTCGGTTACCTGTGCGATCAGACCGCGGGCAACCAGTTCGTCGTAAAGTGTCATTGGGTTTCCTCCTGTAATTTAACTTTTTTGATTTTTCTGGAGCTTTATGTCCCTTTGCTCCATATCTATAAAAATCCAAATAAAAATCCCCTCGTCCTAATTATAAGGACGAGGGGGATCTCTCGTGTTACCACCTTAATTCGCATGCTGTTCACACAGCCTGCCTCCGCGAGTGCAGCTACACTCCAGTGCGTCTAACGGGCACTACTCCGTTACAGCCTACTTGCCTGCGCGTTCGGTGTAAAGCTCAGGGATGTATTCCCTGCGGTAAGGGGGGACCCAGCCTGCTGGGGGGATTCCTTATCGCCCGGCTTATGGTTTTTCCATAAATCCTCGGCAGGGGGACCCAGCTTGCTGGGGGGATTCCTTATCGCCCGGCTTATGGTTTTTCCATAAATCCATCTGTGCTTTCCGTGTGCCTCTCATCTACCGGCTGCTTTCTGTTCGTTCCACACATTGGTACTTGTTCCCATCTTCGCTTGTATTCTATAATTATATTATTATAGAAAGACAATCACAGTTTGTCAAACAATTTTTACTTGACTTCTTTCGCTTCTGCCGGAACCCAGATTCCATCTTTTCCCCATGGCTGGATCATAGACAAATACCGCTTCTGTCCATCCTTTAAAAATGTAATCTGTATACCGACCTGTGTTTTATCTGCAGATTCAGATTCTTTTTCCACGGAAACAAGCTTTTTATCCGACGATAAATTCAAAAGCTGCCGGGCTGCATCTGTCGGCTCAAGCAATGCACCAATTGGAACCATATTCTTATTCAGCACTTCACCCATACCGTTTATACAGTAGTCCATCTGCGTATCGCTGATTCCCTGCGCATATGCTGTATCAAATTCGTCCACCGATGAAATGCCATCCGTTTTCGCATCCAGACTATCCGCAAACTGATTAATCTCTTCCTTTGTGATCTGAAACTTTCCGTTCTTCTGTGTATAATGAATATTTTCAATCCATACACTCACATGCGGATCTGATGTCTCTGCATAATAAAGAATCTCTGCCGTCTGTACTTCCGGGTTGATCTCATGCAGCCAGTAACCATTCATCTCTTTTCCGGTTCCGCCAAAGAAATCTCCAAACGCTCCCCACGGCCATGGACTTGACCACCCAAATGACGGAGTATCCCCGTCCACCCACAAAATATGTATTTTCTCTAAATTCGACTGTACCTCTTTGGATGTCATCTGCACAATTTTTTCTGTATCCCGGTCGCAAAATGCCTGTGCCCATTCCCTGATATTCTGCTCTATTATCGCAACTCCTGCATTTTCCTGCACTGGCTGCTGTGTACTATCCACTTTCTCGGTTGTATGCTCTGTTTTTGTCTCCGACGGTTTCTGGTTTGTCAGACAACTTACTGCCACAAGTGCAACCAAAACGGTTGCAATCGCAGCCACCCAGGTATGTGGTTTTTTAAAATTCAACACGTTCTTAATTCTCCTTCCTGCATCTGCCTCTCCAAACGCAACCGGGGCAAATGAATACGGATGCCGCTCCATCGCAAAAGCAAGTAAGGATGCGCTGTATCCTTTTTTAATCTGATTTCCAAACTGCGCAAGTACGGCCTCATCACAACTCATCTCCATGTCTCTTGTCATATAGAAAAAGGCAATCCATGCCAATGGATTCCACCAGTATACAGCCAAAAGTACGAATGCAATCAGCTTCCATAAAGGATCATGTCTGCGAATGTGCCAGCTCTCATGCGCAAGGATGTACTGCTGTTCCTCCTCTTTCATCCGAAACGGAATATAAATCTGCGGGCAGAAAATTCCCAGTACAAACGGTGATGGAATACAGTCACATTCCCAGATCTTTATGGTCCGCCGAACGTTTCCAGATGTTTCATTTACGGTTAAACGTACTGCTGTCCGTACCATACTTCGGCATTTGATATAGGAATACATTCCATATCCTAAAAATAAAAATATCCCGATCAGCCAGACAAAAAACAACACCGCACAAATTTTCTGTGAGGTCGTCATAGCTGCTGTCAAACCAGCTTCAGAAGCTGCATCCCCTGTCACACGTGAACCGGCAGATATCTGCGTCACATTCTGTACTGCCGTTTGCGCATGCACTCCAGATACTCCTGTGTAGTGTGCAATCTCACTCATTTGTGATCTGCTTTTTGCCAGACGAAACAGATTAAACAAACTCCATCCTGATGCAATGGGCAAATCAAATAACATACGGATTCCAACAATTGCCCACAATGCATAGGAATATTTTTTGGGACATTTCCGCAAAAGCGCGCGCACTGCAAACACCGCGAGAATTACAACCGCCACCATGCCATTCCGCTGCAGAAATGCCAGAAAAATTACACTTGCCTTCTCCATTCTCTGCCCCTACCCTTCTTTATGCTCGTCGATCATTTTCTTGAGCAGCTTTGCTTCTTTTTTGGAAATTTTCTTTCCTCCAAGAAATGCTGTGATAAACCCTGGCAGTGATCCGTCAAATGTGCGATCCACAAAATAGCGGGATTCCTCTGCCTGCACCTGTTCCTTTGGAATTAAAACGGAAACCGTTGCATCCTCATTGGCAATGTATCCTTTTTCGCACATTTTCCGTACAACCGTATACGTCGTGGATTTTTTCCAGCCAAGCTGTTCCTGACATAACTTTACAAGTTCCCCGGAGTTGACGGGGGCATGCTCCCATACGACACACATAAACCGGTAATCACTGTCACATAATTTTATATATTCCATCTTTTTCTCCTCCATAGGTTTATAGCTATCAACCTGTCTTCAGTTTATTCTTATAAACCTCAAATGTCAAGGTCTATTTTTATAAACTGCGAGAAATGTCAGAAAAATACGATGGAAAATGTTTGAACTCACCTTTTGGAAAAGTTATAATAAACGCAAAAGGAGATTGTGAAATCGCCCAAAATAAATAACTCAAAAGGAGGACATGTTATCGTGGAAAAAGTACGTTACATGATTTCCGATGCCGCCGCACTGGCCGGTGTGGAAACCCATGTGTTGCGTTACTGGGAAGAAGAACTCGACCTGACCATCCCGCGAAACGAGATGGGACATCGATACTATACACGAGAGAACATACAGGAATTCCAAAAGATCAAAGAACTCAAAGAAAAAGGATACCAGCTGAAGGCAATCCGCATGATATTACACAATAAAAACCCCGAAGATGCCGGTGTTTCCGTGCCGGATTCTGCAGCACCTGGTCCATTGCCCGCATGTAACCGGGAACATCATCACACGGTTGTCGCCAAACCGAACCGACAGAATACAGATAAAACCGACTTACCTGTAAATACCCTTTCCGCGGAAGAACGCATGGCACAGTTCCGGGAACTGATGAGTGACATTGTAGGGCATGCGATTGCACAGAACAATGAAGCACTCACACTCGATATCAGCAAAGAAATCCGGGAAACCGTCTTAAAAGAAATGAATTACCTTATCCGGGAACAAAATGATATGACGGAAGAACGTTACCGCCAGTTGAGTGCTGAAATCCGTGGGAAACTGCAAAAAAAGCATACGCTTTTTGCGAAGAAAGAGAAAAAAGGAAAAGAGAAAAAAGTCCACCGGGAAAAAGCAAACAAGGGAAACGTATTAAGCACGGTATAACCTGCTTTCCCATAGCCCCGGTTTCCATTTATAAAAATGGAAACTGGGGCATAGTCCAGCTAATTTTTGCGAGTTATACTGATCTTTCATCAGGTTCTATTTTAATCAATCATATCATTCTGGGATTTTGATAAATGCTCATACGGCAAAATCAGCCGCCCCCGAAAAAGGCCACATCCATCATTCATAAGGCTATTATTCACTGCCGTAAACATATTTACATCTACCCCTGACAGATCAAGATCCTGTAACAATCTACAACGCTCATAAGCCTCGTCAAAATAAATACAGGCACCTTGTAAAATCGCATCTCTCCGTCCTCTGGAAGTTTCCTGTTTTTTTTCATAAAATAAATGATTCGCTACTCCAATTTCTGCAATATCATCCATCTCTTTTGTTCTAAGCTGCATTTCCATATAACACCGGGCACTGTTGTCAAAAAACGTTATATGAAGCGAACGATATGAATTTGTACTTTCCCCATCAATATAATCCCTGTAATATGGGCGCACAACATCATCCAATAGTAAAGAATTACTTCTTTTAACCCCACCTGTCGGCTCTGCCGTAAATCCACGTTCTTCCAAAAATTGTGGCAATACATTGGCAATCCGATATAAATACCTGATCTCTTCCTTCTTGCGATCCTGTTGTTGTTTCATATGACACCGTGGCATGGAAATCACAATACGGTACGCGATCAAATCGCGAAAACAGTTCAAACGCTCCTTGATTTCTGACACAGACGGATATGATCCATTCTTTTCATAATAATCGTATATGTATTCCACAATATATCCATTAAACTTTCCCTCTGCGCGAATCAACGACTTAATTCGTCCCTTGAAAGTAAAAGATAAATATGGATATTCCTGTGCCATATATTTATAAAACTCACGAATCTTCTGCGATTGCGAAGTCAGGAAATCATTGTGTTCCAAAAGTTCCATAATCTGTATCAAAAAGTTACAATGTACTAAATCCACTTCATTATGTTTCTGTACCGCCGAAATACGTAAATCCGCTATGTATTTTTTTAAAATGCGAAGAACTGTATCCCCCGAATATAAGTAATCATTCAATGTAATCATATTTTCCCCATCCTAAAAAGTCGCGGTGCCAAGGCACCGCGATCCGCAAGATTATGTAATTGCAAGCTGATGTTTTACTTTACTCATATCAGATTCTAACACCGTCACGCGAATGGCAAGCAATTCTTTTTCATCATCTACTTTGCGTGCTTCCCTCAAATTACGCACTAAATCACAATGCCCTTCTGCAATCCGTCTGATATTTACATTTGTTTCATTTTCAATTACCAGTTCCAAACCGGTAACCTTTTCATCCAGTACCGTAAACTTCTGATCCAATACCGTTACCTTTTCATCCAGTACCGTAAACTTCTGATCCAGTTCCGTTACCTTCTGTTCCAGCTTCGTTACTTTCTGTTCCACGCTGGCTACTCTCTGATCCAGTTCCGTTACTTTCTGTTCCACACTGGCTACTCTCTGTTTTATTTCAGACATTCCACTTTTGAGTTCCCTGACATCACTCTCCAGTAAATCAAGCCTTGTGTATACAGGTTCAAATTTCTGATCTAACAACTGTGATAAAATCACAATATCTTCCTGTGTCATCCTTCTTTCACCTCCGATCTTTTTATTTTTCTTTCTCCAAACTTTTCCGATAGCTACTATGTTAACATCCTTTTTCTTATTTCGCAAGCAGATTATCTCTCATCATCATTTTTCTGTATGATTAGGTGTTACTGTCCCTGTGTGTTAGGATAGTTGTCAGTGAAAGATAATTACTTTTGTGGTAGTATAGAGCTATCGCAGGAAGGGAGCTTTCATTATGAACTATAGTTCAGAGTTAAAGGATGCACTCCTCAGGAGGATGCTTCCACCAAACAATGAATCCATTACAAAAATTTCCAGAGAAGAAGGTATTTCCGAACAGACATTGCGTAACTGGCGGGACAAAGCCAGAAAGGAAGGCTATGCCACTCCTGGTACAGATGCCATCCCAGACAATTGGAGCACACAGGATACATTCTTAGTTGTTGTTGAAACAGCAAGCATGAATGAAACTGAACTTGTTGAATATGCCCGTAAAAAAGGACTTTATGTTGAGCAGATTAAGGCTTTGAAAGATGCCTGCATGAATGCAAATGGCGGCATCGCTAAAGAGGCCTCCCGACTAAACCGGGAACTCAAGGATTCTGAAAAAGAACGCAGAAAACTTGAAAAAGAATTACAACGCAAGGAAAAAGCTCTTGCCCAAGCTGCAGCTTTACTTGTATTGTCAAAAAAAGCAAATGCGATCTGGGGGGATCCCGAGGACGAATGATTAGCGCCTCAGACCGCGAAAATGCTGTACTGCTAATCAATGAAGCTATTGCATCTGGTGCATCCTGCAAAAAAGCCTGTTGGACTGTTTGGATTGTGAATTTCAATACATCTCATGTTACGGTTTATCTACCACAAACAAGCACATGTTTATTTGGTGGAATCATTTCAATACATCTCATGTTACGGTTTATCCGCGTTTGTTAGCGTTAAAGCGTAACCAAAATTCCGATTTCAATACATCTCATGTTACGGTTTATCTAGTAGTAGACAATAATCTACCAAAATCGAGGAAATTTCAATACATCTCATGTTACGGTTTATCTAGGGATAACGAATGGATTCTTGGACGATACCACGTATTTCAATACATCTCATGTTACGGTTTATCGTTGCGAATATGTTCGATAACCGGAATCTGCAGACATTTCAATACATCTCATGTTACGGTTTATCGTAACCAGATTGATCCTAATACGGGTTTAGATATATTTCAATACATCTCATGTTACGGTTTATCCGTAGAAGAACGGAAGGCTTTATTGCAAAAGTTGTCATTTCAATACATCTCATGTTACGGTTTATCGCTCCGGATCTTATGCACCCGTGATTGCTGCACATCATTTCAATACATCTCATGTTACGGTTTATCAAAAGAAAAGACAACCGGAAAAACTGCCCTTGTTATTTCAATACATCTCATGTTACGGTTTATCCCGAGAAATTACATCACACTCGATCAGATCAGGCGCATTTCAATACATCTCATGTTACGGTTTATCGTCGATATAATCAAAGACCTCTTGTGTCAAGCGGACATTTCAATACATCTCATGTTACGGTTTATCCAGATGTTTCTGTTATCGGTTCAGTTGTTCCAACCATTTCAATACATCTCATGTTACGGTTTATCTGCTTCGGTCTTACAATCGCAAACTCTCTATCATGATTTCAATACATCTCATGTTACGGTTTATCGCCAGATACGCGCCGCTCCTTTTGGCATGTGGATATTTCAATACATCTCATGTTACGGTTTATCACGTTATCAGGATACTGTAAATAGTATCTTGGAACTATTTCAATACATCTCATGTTACGGTTTATCATCACCATCATGAGACACTTTAATTAGTCTGCGAAGATTTCAATACATCTCATGTTACGGTTTATCATTTTTTTGGAGCCATAGCCAGAAGGCATGCCGTTATTTCAATACATCTCATGTTACGGTTTATCATCTTCCAGAAAAACTAACTGCGATTCATTTTTAAAATTTCAATACATCTCATGTTACGGTTTATCTTATTGCTTGGCTTTGGAACGCTTCATAGTCAAATGATTTCAATACATCTCATGTTACGGTTTATCCATAACTTTTCCTCCTTTATGCGGTTCGTACTAATATTTCAATACATCTCATGTTACGGTTTATCTCTACCGTATGACCATCACTATTCATGACTTTTTCATTTCAATACATCTCATGTTACGGTTTATCCAGACATCTGCAAAAGACGAGGCCACCACAGAGCATTTCAATACATCTCATGTTACGGTTTATCTTTGGTTCAAGCATCCGTAAACCTATATCTACAATTATTTCAATACATCTCATGTTACGGTTTATCATGGGATAAATCGGACAACAGTGAGCACTTCTATGATTTCAATACATCTCATGTTACGGTTTATCAAAAGCTTATGCCATGTGGAACTGGTACCGACTGCCATTTCAATACATCTCATGTTACGGTTTATCATTTTTCTGAATCACGATCAAACATATCTAACCATATTTCAATACATCTCATGTTACGGTTTATCCAGACGGCACCTGGAGGAAACGGTCATTCCAAAATCATTTCAATACATCTCATGTTACGGTTTATCGTTAGACGCAAGACAAGGTAATGTGTTAAAAGGAAATTTCAATACATCTCATGTTACGGTTTATCCGAACGTTGTATTGCAATGCTCCAGGTATTGGAGAATTTCAATACATCTCATGTTACGGTTTATCATGAAAAACCTGTCGAATATGACGTTAAAGCAGATTATTTCAATACATCTCATGTTACGGTTTATCAAATAGGATATGTCTTATCAAAATGCACTAAGACAATTTCAATACATCTCATGTTACGGTTTATCTTCTCCGGCACTTCCAGAACTTGTCCCATCTATATAAATTTCAATACATCTCATGTTACGGTTTATCTATGGAATCCCTGTCTTTAACCATCCCGTCCACGAAATTTCAATACATCTCATGTTACGGTTTATCAAATTTGAAAATATAATCTTTGAAGCTAAAAAAGGATTTCAATACATCTCATGTTACGGTTTATCGTAAACTTTTCGTTGCTGTGAAAGTCTGGTACCCGAATTTCAATACATCCCATGTTACGGTTTATCAGTAAAGTACTGTAAAACCCAAAAACTGCAAGGACTATTTCAATACATCCCATGTTACGGTTTATCTGGGACCGACTTTGCATTGAAAGCCATATGATAGCAATTTCAATACATCCCATGTTACGGTTTATCGAGAAAGCTTTACCATCTCTCCATTTGCTTCATACTATTTCAATACATCCCATGTTACGGTTTATCGCTAATCCCATAACTACCGCGTCTGCGTCTACCGTCATTTCAATACATCCCATGTTACGGTTTATCACAGAAACAGACGGATAGGAGGATAGACAATGTTATTTCAATACATCCCATGTTACGGTTTATCGTCGAGGAGTGTAACGCGCGGCGCTATTTTTCTAATTTCAATACATCCCATGTTACGGTTTATCCACGTCAGACATTATCGAAAATGATAATAATAACACATTTCAATACATCCCATGTTACGGTTTATCGTCCAAAATCTGTAATGTACATGTCAGATATACAAAATTTCAATACATCCCATGTTACGGTTTATCGTGGATGGTCGGTGTTTTTTCGTGCCGGATCAATAATTTCAATACATCCCATGTTACGGTTTATCAATTCAAAGCACCCGGCAATCCATCAAAATAAAAATTTCAATACATCCCATGTTACGGTTTATCATTACCGGAAAATAATAAAAATATTCTGGTGTCATTATTTCAATACATCCCATGTTACGGTTTATCTAATGATTTTAAGCCATTTTTATCTTGGCATCTTTCATCATTTCCTTTATTTTACGTCATTTCAGCATTTTTTACCAGCCGATTATAAAATTTAACCATTTTATTTTTCTTCCCTTGTTTTCCTTGTATTCACAACATTCTTTAAATATTTTCACTTTAACACCTGGTAAAAATTTTTAAATCATAAGATCCTCTCCTGTAGAACAGCCCTCACTACCTATGATCTCTTCTCCAAACACATTATCATTCATCAATTTGATAATACACACGAAATCTTCCTGTTTATTTATCACCTGCTTCAACTCATTTCTAAGCTTTATACAGTTTGAAGGTGTAATTTCACCACGGAAAACAGATTTCTGAAAATGGGAAAGATACTTTTTGCATATCTTAAAAACTTTCTGAACACGCTTTTCCCCTACATCATAGAACAAAAATGCATAATTATAATTCAACTGTTTTTTCATAACTACATGCCCTCCTTCAGAGAAAACGGAACAAACTCCTTTTCTTCCAGAATGTTTTTTATAAGCTTGTAGCAATCTAATTTCATTGCTGTGCGATAGGACACTTTTCTTTTTAATTTTGGATGCATAAAAACACTTTCTAACCTTCCTTCAAAGGCTTCAATAAATATTTTACGCCCCTCCTCGTTCAGCACACAATAATTTACATTCTTTTCGAAATGTTTTTCCACTTGTAGCCTGCGGTTATTTACCAGATCAAAAATTGTACGAAAAACAATCACTGGCTTAAATACTTCACTTAAATCCAGACTCAAAGAAAATCTTCCCTCTGACGGTTCATGCAAAAAACTAATCCTCTGATCCAGATGTGTCTGATAAATTGCAGAAATTGTTTTCGTATATAATAAGGTGTTTCCAAATGATACCAGAGCATTCATTGGATTATCCGGCGGACGTTTTACTCTCTTATTCATGACAAAATCCTCTGGAAGAAAATATTTAAAATCCGCGTAGAAACGCATCCATACTTCTCCCTCATACGCCAGAAGTTCTTTGATTTCCTGTGCCTGTTCTACATTAAGGAAAAAATTCTGTTTAATCCAGTCTATTGTCTCCTTCACTTCTTTTTTATCATGCTTATAATAATGATACAAAATCTCATAAATGTTCAATCCAATCCCTTTTACAATGGCCTTTGCAACACTCATCCGGTCATTTGTAAACTTTTCTACCTGTTTCACCAAAAGTTTTCCACTCAAATAATGATCTCTCGGATAATAAGTTCCACTATATCCACCATAGTAATTAAAAAAATGCACGATAATATTGTTTTGTGCCAGAAAATCCAGTAATTTTGTGTTTATGCTTACCTCATTAAAACAATAAATTTCTTTTGTATTTTCAACCGGAAGATAAACGTTTTTGCCATCCTTGCGAAAACGTAACGAATTATCCTTTCTGGAAAGTTCCCCCATTGACATAATATATCTTGTACTTCCCATCTCCCCTTCTCCTTTCTGCATATGGCCAATTACAATTTACTCAGCATTAAACTTTCATATATAACAATATTCATAATACGCACATTTTTTACAGGTACTTTTATGAATACATTCCGGAGGTTCATCTTGCGCAAGTAATTGTTCAATCTCTTTTATATACTCCTGTAACTCTTTTTCTACCTCCTCCGTCAGTTCCAAAATTACAACCTTTTTATCTCTCCTGTTTTTTTCTACAAATTCAAGCTTTCCTTTTCTGACAATTCCTTTTGACTTTAAAATGCTGAGATAAAATAATAACTGCCATTTTGCTGCTTCCTCATCTGCATCTGATTTTTTTATCTCTGTAAGGTGTTCCTTGGTCAACTGGTCCAGCCGGATATTATCAATTGCAATCTCGGTATTCTTATGTCCCTGCGCTTTTTCCTCATGAATTACTTTTCCGATCTTAACCTGTTCACTGTTGTCCTCCAGATTCAATCGGTTTCCATGCAAATAACATTGCCTTTTACAATGAAAATAATAATTAATAAGTGTTCCATTTACCCGCATAAATCCCCCCTATAAAAACAAATCTGTATCGTCACTAAACAATTCTCTCTTTAAAACTCCATTTTCATCAAAGTATTCCTCTCCATTTTCGATAAAATACAAATCACCGATATGCTCATTTGCCTCAACCAATGCGGAATTCTTAAACTGGTAAATAAAAGCATTCATTTCACTTCTCAAATCGTGCAGTCTGACCTTTTTTTCAGCATAATTCATCTGTGTATTTTCAAGCAGTTCTTTATATTCCCACCATAACATACGACTATCAACATCCCCCAGTTTTCTTCCAAAACAAATGAAAATACCCTGGGTATTATCATCAATCAGTTTCATTTTTTCTGCAACTTCCGGCATATTCAAAATTCCTACCTTTTGTGAAAAGAATTCTTTTAAATTATTTTTATCAATCATTTCTCCTTTCTTTTTCAGGACTGGCAAAATATCGCTTTCATAAAAAGCAGAGAAATTTTTAGTTTCCAAAAATGTACGAATTTCCGGAACCATAAGTGTAACTCTCTCATCCCCGCGCACATCTTCTTTGTATATACTTTTCGCCTCATCCAGATTGAAAAAGTACACAACTCCGTCTTTTTTCCCGGACCGGTTAATACGCCCCATAAACTGCTCTTCACTGTCTAATCTGGAAATATCCTTAAAACCGATATCCATATCAATATCCACTCCAGCTTCAATGACCTGTGTGGCAACCAAAATCACCGATGACAGCCCTTTGATCTTTTCGATCAAATCTTTCCGTTCCTGAATGCTGCTGTCCCCTGTCATCAGGAACACAGATTCCACCCTTTCACCTAAAATACGATAAAATTCCTCCGCACTTGCTTTTTTGATAAACTCGATCAGTACCTTTTTATTCTTATTTTCCAGAACATGCTCTGCCAAGGATTCCAGTGTTATATCTTCCTCTAACAGATCGTATTTTGGAATGACTCTCTCCCGGAACATTTTATGATGAAAATATTTTAAACAATCCGAAAGTAACCGGACCGCATTTTCTTTATGATCGGTCAGCACTTCCAGATTCGGCAATGTTGCCGACATAATAATCACCTTGATATCCAGAAGTTCCGCAAACTCTTTCAGAAAAGCGATCATTTCACTCCACAAATTGATCTTATAACTTTGAATTTCATCCAGAACAATAACCGAATGACATAACTGTTGAAAACCAAAGACATCTTCTTTCGCATTCCCAAACATTGTCCGAAACAACATGACATGGGTGGACAAAATAAATGGATAATTCAGGAACTGACGATCCAGTAAAATTTCCTGATACTTTTTGGAATTTTCCCTGTCCTCTTCCACTTCTTTTTTATCTTTGAAAGGTACTAAGGAATTCACTACTGCAATCTGCGACATAATTTTCTTTTTGTTTCCAAATGTTTTTTCAAGAATACTCATGTTTTGTTCTACCAGAGTATTAAACGGATAAATATAAAACAGCTTTCTCAAATCTGAATTTTCCTGCATTAAAGTAAAACTTAAATTCATTGCCGTATTACTTTTACCACTTCCGGTAGGAGCTTCCAGATAAAAAACAGACTGATCTTTGTTCCTTTTTAAGTTCTCTTCCGCCTCTGAAAAAAGTTCTGTCCGAAGTATATTAATTTCACTTACCTGTTGCAGTTTTTCCGGTTCCATCGGATAGATTTCTCTTTGATAGTTTCGGATTTTTTTCTGCACTTCTCCGTCTTCATACTGCCGGATCAGCTGTTGAATATCCCCGAATTTTCCGAAATCTGTAACTTCGATTCCACTCATAAATTCCGAAGTTGCATAATAATCTGCTGCTGTCAAAAGCGAAAACTGTAATCTTATCCATGCATATAATCCAATCGCCTGTCCCTGCGTCTGCATTTCCAGCCGATTTTCCATATTACCTGTGAAATGTTTATATAGTTTTACAGTTTCGCCATTTTTCCATTTCTGATACCACTCCCATGCCTTTTCTCCAATTTCGGTATTCCCTTTTCCCAACAGTTCATTCATATATTCAGAAAAATCCGAAAGATTTCCATGATGTCTGGAAATCACATAGGAATACATATATGCAAAATCTTTGAGTTTCGTTCTCTCCTGCTTGTCCTCCAGCTGATTGATCCGTTCAATAAAATAATCCAGATAAAACATTGCCGATAATATGGAATGTCTGCTTCCAATTGCGTTATCCGGTGCCAGATCCATATGCCATGGATGCCTCATTTTATCTTTCTGAAAACGCGGGTTACATTTTCCAAAATCATGCCAGGTGACAATATTAACGGTCATTACATCAAATAAATATTTTCCTTCTTCACTGATTTCCTGCAAATACCGGTTTTTAAAATTGTCAAAAATACTGACCAGTCCTCTTTGTTCCACCATCCTTTTCCAATATTTCTGACACAATTTTGTATGCTCCTGCAAGGTTTCTTTTTTTTCTTTTCCTTCCAGCAGATGGGCAAAACACATATCTGGATCTTCTAGTACATCTCCAACATGAATCATATATTTTTCTACTTCCATAGGCTTCTCCTCTTGGTAATCTTCAACTCTTATTTCACAGAATACATTTTTCTATAAAAACTCTAATCAGACCACAGATTTTATCACTGTCCTATCCCTAAAAAGTATTTTCCGTGATAAAAATCCCCTGCCAGATAAAACAGGCAGGGGAGTCCTTACTTTTAATAAAAGGTCAGTATTTTATTTTCCAAACGGTATAGTGTACCGGTTTTAATATGTACATCCATATTCGTAAAACAAAATGTGTCATATTCATACAAATTTGTGTATCCATTCAACCGCACCGGAAGCTTTTCCTCATACTTAAATACTTCCCGCTCATCCTCATCATCCGGGAAAACTACATTCCCGGTTCCTTTTGGATACATACAGGATAAGACGGTCATTTCTGTTGAAATCTCTTCTATTGATACTTTTTTTGCGTTTGTAATGTCTGCCGGATGATCATTTTTCCCCAGATATGGAAAATAAACACAACGGTTCTGCAATAAATAATCTGCTATTTTTTCTGCTTCTGTACCATCAAGTAAAAGATAAATTTCCCATTTTGGATTTTCAAGCCACTGCTCTTTTACGATCAGGTTGCCCCCCTGCTCTCCTGATGCGTATCCCACAGAGTTATTAAAAATCTGGATTTTTTTCGGAATATATCCACGCTCATTTTGTGGAATTATGGATATTTTTATATCTTTGAGTCTTTCATAAAATTCCGGATAGTCTTCCACAGCCGGCTCTCCTTTTTTCGGACTTTCCCACTTTTTCTGCGCATATCCGCCATATCCAAGGATTGCCCCAAACATTCCAAGCAGCACCACTTTATGAATCTGCCCAAATGTATAATAATGATAGGTATTTACTTCCGGCTTCTTAAAAAAAGCATCCTTTCCGCTGAGTGTAAATTGCAATGCCTCCATAAATTACACCTCTTTTTGTGTGACAATGTTATATACCTGCACTCCTTTTCCTTCCGATACCAGTTTCGTGGTATATGGATTGTAATAAACTTCTATACTCTTAATCTTCTCCCGCATCTCATTTAAAATTTTCTCACATGCACTGATATCGATCGTATTCTGTTTATCCCCTTTTTCAAATGTAATATATTCTGACAAATTTGGCAGATATACTTCCAGATCTGTTTCTACAAAAAGAGCAAATTCATTTTCGCATCCCTCTTTTGCATTGGTTGCATACGCGGTAGCAGAAACCAACGCTGTTCTCTTAAAATTCTGATAATCTTCTTCTGTATAACCTTCGGTAACTCCGAGTGCCACCAGTTCTTTATATGCCAGAGGATTGATCACAAATGGATAGAAATAATGTGCTTCATTGCTTGTAACTTTAGTGCCCAATGTAGAATTTTTAGCTTCTTCATTTTTTTCACTGTCTTTTGACCCATCCCGGAACGGAGAGAGAATCTGCTGTTCCTCTGCAACCGTTCCATCATATTTATTAAATCCCTGACCAAACTGTACTGCACCTGTAATAGAGAAATTATTCTTGGCCTCTGCGAATGTAGCACCAAAATTCTTCACATCTACAGCAGACATCAAATTTGTCAAAACTTCCTTGGAATCTTTAGCATCTTTTAAATCCTTTACCCCAAAAATATTCTCATATCGTTCCTTTAATGAATTCGGAACCAAAGATCCATCTTTCTCGGAAAATTTCATGGACTTTATATACAGTACTTTCTTTCCTTCATTTTCCCACATTTTTTTCATCGGATACTTTAATGCCTTGTCACTTCCATACACAGTTCCATCCGACATACTTTTCGGATACCCCGTAAAATCAGCATTCCAGTTTGCCATAATAGAAGAAATTCCCAAGACCCCATATACTCTCTTTTCCATGTTACACTTCCTCCTTCTCTTTCTTGTTTGACTCATAAATCAAATTATTACTGATGTATCCTGCTACGATATCTTCCTGACTTACTTTTCCTTCCGGCAGATAACCACTAACCATCGCATATAACTGGTTAAAACGTTGTCCTGCCCGTTTGATCAAATAATTATATTTCATAAAATACTGATGCAGTCTTGTTTTGATCACATCATCACTTGTCGCATTAAAAAATGGATTTCCCAGCGAATGGACTCTGTTTTGTGTTTTACTTAATGAAATAAAATAATCTGCTAACTGTCCCACTGCATAGAAATATTCCATGTCGCTTTCTATTTCACAATCCTGCTGCTGATTGATTTTTTCCCGCAATGCATTTCGTATATCATGATATTTATCTGCCATATGATCTCCTCCAAAATATTCACTTAATGAACACATTAAATTAAACTGTTGTCTGACTTTTTTTGTATATCCGTTTTGCAGGGAGTTTTTGATCATGTCAAAACATACTCTGTGCAAAATGTGATCAATATTTGCCTCCCGTCCCTTATACAACCACGCAAAAATGGAAGCTCTCGACCAAATCAAATTTCTTTTAATTGCACCCTCAGCACCAAGCTGATCTTCCGGTGTAAAATAATTTCCAATTAGCCAGTTCGAAAATATAACCTCATTGATTACATCCTGCAATCCCTGCCGATTGGTATAGTCTTTATACCACTCTCCTGACGCATCGCATCCCAGCACATCATAGTAATGGAATATCTTTTGCAGCTCATATTTATAATCGACAATGGTATCCTGATGCAGAATTTCAACTTCTTTTCCTTTCTGGATTTGTATGAAGAAACCGGAAAACTCCCCTTTTACCATTTCCCCCTTCTTTTTAGGAAGTATCTTCTTTTTTTCATAATCAAAGAAAATATTCATACATCCCAAATTTGCCTGATTCATCAGATAGTCAAAAAATTTTCTCTGCTGCAACGCCTCCTGCGTTGTAATCATATAAGGAATCGTGACTTTACGCGTCTTATTTTCCAAAAATGGTTTCTTAGCATTTAAGCCAAGGTTATCATTTGGAAGGCCAAAAATCTGATCGTCCAGCTCCATATTATAATCATTTTTATTAAAGATTTTGGTCACAAGATATCGTTGCTCTTCTTTTATATAAAGTAACTCATCCTCTTCAAAGAAAATCTTTAAATAATTCTTTTTCTTTAAATTTAAACCAAGTTCATCCAGACAAAAGACATGTTCTTTCAGCCAATCCCGATGCTGCTCTAGCTTCTCCTGATCCACTTCCCCAATCTGATCTAAAATATAGTCGTACATTTTTCGCTCCTGTGGCTTTTTGTACTTTTCTGCCGGATTTTTTAACACATCAAAATAACGGTCGAGCGCCTGCATGTCCATTTTCCCGTTCTCAAAGCTTTCCCACTTCACCCAGAATGCACAGTAATTATTGGAATGTATGACTTTTTTCGGGTCCTGTGGCTTGTCCATGCTCACTAACCGGCTGTGATAATCATAAAATTTCAACTGATAATACGCATCCGATGCCTCATCCCAGTCTGTCTGCACGGTTCTGTTTTTTTTATCCATCGTAACCGTGCATTTTTCTACTTTTCCATCTTTATGTACAATCAGATAATCCCCATCTGCCGGAACATAGGTATCCAGAATCAGGTGATCCCCATCCCCACATAGCTGTTTGGTCTGTTCCAGTTGTTCGTTAAATATTTCAAGACAGTCCTTTAACATATTCGCTATCACCTCCCCTGTTATTTATAAATAACGATAATTACATGTTCCTGCGCCTCTTGAATTGAGTTCTCCCAGGCCTGCCCCCAGCATAAAATAAGTCAATTCTTGTGCCTGCTTATTATCCGCAATTTTAAGGTTGATCTTATCACCCAACAATGTTATCTTTTTACTGTTATAGGATAATGCAATTGGTTTTTTATTCAAAAATGTAATCTGCGTATACCACTGGAAATCCTCATTGACCTCTTCTCCCGTATACTGCTTATACTTTTTGACTGCATTGGAAAAAAGACGCTGCTCAAATACCTCTATCGGATATTTCCCCCTCCAATATCCATCTGCGAATTTAGTTACAACTGGTGTCAACGTATAAATCTCACTGATTGTTTTTTTCGGAAGAATCCGGTTTTCTGCCACCAGTCCCTTCAGTTCTCTGGTGTAATGATTTGGCAGGACTTTGGAGAAATATTTTGCCAATTCTACATTGACTGTCCGAATCCGAAATGTATAGATATGATCCTTTAAATACCCACCGTCTTTTTCGATTGGATATAACATATCATAGGAATATAACTTATATTTGTTATCTTCGTGATATTTTATCCACTGATCGTCCAACCCCAAAGCAGAATCTATAAATGCTGCTTCTTTTCCCAATAATTGCTCTGTGGGAATATCCACTAGAGTATAAATTTTTAGTTTTATTTCATATACTGCTATTCCCATGATCTCCTCCATTATTGATTTGTTCTACCTGTTTTACATATTTAACTATAACACACACTTTTTTAAATTCCAATAAACAATAAATATTTTATTATTCAAGTATTTGTAAACTATTACTATCAGCATCCTTTTATGCAAAAACAGCAGGAAACCCATGACCTCCATCATAAATTTTCTGTTCTTTATATAAAAATCAAATTCACCGATTGATAATGTTATATAGGAAATTATTATGGTGGAGAATGGTTGGATTCAGAAATATTTGAGGAATGGTAAGAAAAATGTTATGATAAATTTTAGTTTATAGATTTGCTTTTACATCAACAAAAGACATGTTAATCTATGTCTGTGAAATATCAGAATGCATCATAATGGATATGATAGAGTTTAATAAGCTCTGATAATAGGAGAAAGAGTAGAAACTATGATTTATATTGTAGACAACATCTCAAATTATTTAATATATTTGTTTATAATCTATTTTGGATTTAGGATCAGTCCAAGAAGAAATAAATTTCTTCTTGGCATATCTGCATTGATTGTGCTGTTTGCAGGAACTTTCAATGCATATTATGATGTCAATTCTCCGATTGTTTATATCGTTTGGAGTGTGCTTTCAATCTGTTTGTTTTTCGAGGATCGTTTAGGACATTTGATTGTATTAAGTGCTGCCCTCATGTATTTTACCGGAATCATTGATACATTTAGTGTCATGTTGATACAGGTTATAATGATAGGCGGGGGTATTAACAGTACAGATATCGCCTGGTGGATGGAACCCGCTTATTTGCTTTCGTTCCTAATATATCTTTTGGCATACCTGCGAATTCTGAAAAAATATGAAGTTTATATGTGCGACATAGAGTTCAAATACAAGTTCGCGCTTTTAATGCAGGGCAGCATTTTTCAAATATTTTACAACTTTGTTTTTGCTTTTTTTAATAAGAATCATACGATGTATGGTTGGGATGCCTATGCAGTATTTTTTATCAGTATCATGGGAGTAATCTATTCGATTTTTCTTACGCTTAGCCTTGCTGTTAAAAATATACTGTCAAACAGGCAGAACAAGGAACTTCAATCTTTTATGTATATGCAAAAACGGCAATATGAATATCAATTACAGCAGTCGGTAGCTGTACGGCATTTTAAACATGATTTGGTAAATCATATTGGCGTTCTTAGAGAGTTAATGAACGAAAAAAGGACAAAAGAAGCCAAAGAGTACATAGAAACTATCTGGAATATTCAAGATGAGTTTGATTTAAAGATTCATACAGGAGATAGTTTTCTCGATATTATTGTTAATTATTATTTGTATTTGGCGATAAAGGAAAATATAGAGTTTGTTGTTTATGGAAAGCTGACTGAAAAAATGCCTTTTGAGATGTTTGACATTACCACATTAATGGGAAATATATTGCAAAACGCTTTTGAAGCAACGATAAAAGCTGATGTTCCCAAAATACGTGTTGAACTTATAGAACATAAGGAAGAAATTTTTATTGTTGTCAGTAACAGTGTAGAAAAAAAAGTCAATACCAAAACAGACTTCTTTATAACATCAAAAAAAGATAATAAAAATCATGGTTTTGGTCTAAAAAATATCACTGCAACTGTTAAAAAGTATCATGGAGAATGTTATATGGAATCCATAACGGAAAATAAAGAAGCTTCTTTTAAAATCAGTATTGCTATACCAACTGCCAAAGCAAAGGAGAAAGAGGAATGAAAATAGGTATTGTAGAAGATGAAGCAGTATGGAGAGATAAGATACAGACGATGATCGAAAGATATTGCAGAGATAAAAATATTCCATTTCAAATCAATTCCTATAGTAGTGGAAAAGAATTTATGAAAAATCCCGATATTGACCTGTTATTTTTGGATATTGAACTTGCAGAGGGCGAAGATGGTTTTCAAATTGCGGAACAATTGATGCATTGTGGGAATAAAAGTAAAATTTGTTTTTTGACTTCTCATACGGAGCAGGCAAGGTTAGGATATAAAGTGAATGCCTTCAGATATATAGATAAAAGACATTTGGAAGAAATAGATGAAACACTTGATTCCTTCTTGAAAACAAAGATTCAGGACCAGATTATTTCTTGCAATGATACCGCTGGGATTCGCATAAATATAGACTTAAATGAACTTCTTCTTGTTGAAACATATGGAAGAAAGTTAAGATATCTTATGCTTAATGGAAAGGAACATTTTTGTGATGGACAGATATCAGAAGCTGCGCGAAGCTTATCCCAATTTGGATTCTTTCAGATACATCGGTCGTATATCGTCAATTTAAAATATATTGAAAAAGTAAACAGCCATGAAGTTATGCTTTGCAACGGATTAAAAGTAATTATTGGGAGAGCCCATAATAAAGCGTTTAAGAAGGCTTTTTTTGAATGGAGAATGTGGTTTGATAATTGATTTTATGTCATTTGCGCAAAAATAATGTCGTTTGTGCATGTAGTATTTTTTTATCCTTTTTGCTGTGATATAAATAAAGCATCAAAAATTATATACGGAGGATGAAAAAATGGTACAAGTACAACATATTTCTTTTAAAGATTGGAACCCAATTGGAAAACCACACAAAAAACCATATGGAAGCAATGGGGATTCGCTGAGCCGTGTAAAAGATAGAACTTTAAGTAATGCCGTTTTAAACAGAAACAAGCCAACAGAAAACAAAGATCCATTTGGCGAGGCAGCAACACTTGAGTTAACACATGACTATGTTAAAGAAAAAGCGGCATCTACTGATATGGTATCTGCAAGTAGAGCGGCTGCCCGTACATTAAAAGTTGGAAGTAGGGGAGATGATGTGAAAGCGTTGCAGGCTAATCTGAACCAGCTTGGCTATAATGCTGGTACGCCTAATGGAATTTTTGGAACTAGTACAAAGAATGCTGTCATTTCCTTTCAAAAGACATATGGGTTAAGTGCAGACGGAATTGCAGGGACGAATACACTTGATGCAATAAGTACCACTGTAAACCGGAAGAATAAAAAAATTTTGTCTAAAGGGCAAGTTAGTAATGACGTTAAAAATTTACAAAATAACTTAATTTCTTTAGGTTATCTTTCGGGGACGGCAGATGGCGCATTTGGTAAAAATACAGAGAACGCAGTTATAGCGTTCCAAAAAAAGCATGGATTAACACCAGATGGGCTTGTAGGGAGTGATACGAAAAAAGCCATAAATAAGGCGATAAAGAATAGCGGATCTACAACGCCATCTAATCCAACAGGAAATGCACAAAAAATTCAAAAAATGCTGGATAATTTGAAAAATGATACATCATTAGGTCTTTCTGCTGATAAAAAACTGCCATGTTAAAAGCTGCGAAAAGACTATTAAATGAGAATTACGAAGTTGAGTTTGTTGCTGGTGTACTTGGTAATATACAAAACGAAGGAACCCCAGGAAAGTTTGAAAGTTCTAATTATGTATCTAATCCCAGTGCAGAGCCATCGTATTTGAAATATATGGATAAACATTTTGATTATCGTAAAAAATTTTCGGGAAAATCCATACAAGATGTAGGTTTGAGTGCAGCGATTGACTTGGCGAATAAGGCTAAAAATAGCGGATATACAGGAAAGTTTGGATTAGGAATGATTCAATGGACTGGCGAGCGTACAGTTTCTCTTTTAAAATCGTATCAAAAGTACGCAACCAGTGACAAGCCTACTAAGGAAGAATGTATTACAGCAGAAGTCAACTTTATGGTAGATGAGTTGAAAGGCAACTATGCATCAGTATATAATACATGGAAGAATGGAAGCAAAACGGCTAGTAGTGCTGGTGACATAGTTTGCAGAAAGTACGAAGTACCAAAAAATACAGAAAACGAAGCTAAAAGCAGGGCACAAAATGCAAAAAAAATATATAATGTATTGCTGAAGTAGGAGGAGTTATCATCAATGAAAAAAGTAACATGGATATTGGCATTTGCGGTGGTAATGTGTATACTTTCATCATGCGGTCAAACAAAGAACTCGGAAAATACGCAGACGAATGTAATAAGTCGTACTACAGAAATTAACGATGACTCAAGTGAAGTTGAAGAGACACAGAGTGATGACGCTTCTGCTTCAGCTAATACTAATCCTATAAATGGTCATAAAGAAGATGAGCAATCAGTAATCAATGAAGTTCCAGAAACTCAGAATGATAATATTGAAGAAGAACAATCAACAACTGATGAAGCCAAACCTGATTTATATGAGGGTGAGTATTCGGACTATGATGTTAATGAGCCCTCATTAGAAATCAAAAAAAATAATGATGAAACATATCAAATTCAAGTAAAAATATATAGGTTATTTTATTTAGATGATGGTGTGGGAAAGGTGACAGAAAAAGGATTGGAATTTGAAGCAACAGGTCCTAATGGAAATAAGGTTAATGGAGTAATAAGATTAGAAGAAGATATTGCAATGGTAACCTTTTTTAGCCAAGAATGGATAGATTTTGCAGGCCTGAGCAAATATAAATTTTATAAAACATCAAATGTACCTGACATTTATGTGTATGAATAAATTTAATTGTGCGACTAAAAGATAACGGGTTTGGGCTCGCTATCTTTTATGTCAATATATTTAAAAGTATGCTTTTCCTTTATCAGTAGGAGGAAATGATAAACAAATCGCGAAAATCCTTAGAAATAAACGAGTTCAAAATACTATATAATTAAAATATTATAAGAGCAGAGATTTCCTGCTGTTTTCTTCTTATTTCACATCTCCCCAGAATTCATTCCACTCACCGCCACCCATAGTGACAAAATATTTCAGCCAGATCTTCCACTGATCCATCTCTTCATCCGTCTCATGATCCTTAATCACCGAAAGCAGCCGATCCATCCGCACAATATAATCCGGATCTTTTGCGAAATGCTTTTCATCATAATAGCGTTTTAATTGATGTATTGCTGCAATTGCGGCTTTTTCCGTAAATCGTTCCTGTTCGGGCGCACAGTTATATTCCGGCACAGAATGAATGTAGTTCACACACGCACGATACCACTTTGTCATAGCTGCTCTAACACCTCATCTCCATACCGGGCACGGATCTGCTGTTCCAACAAAACAAACACTCCAATATACTGATCAAACTTTTTCATATAAAACAACCCCATCTTTCTCTATCTCGGATACCAATTCAGCTGACACGTATTTATCATCCATATTGATAATATCCAGCTTTAAAAGCGACCACAGATCCTCATTTAAACTATCCGACAAGCCTCCAAAATCTGCACATCCATAAATTGCCAGATCGATATCGCTTTTGGGCATATTAGTTCCACGCGCACGTGATCCAGATAATACTACTTTTTTTACCTGATATTTTTTTGAAATTTCCACTATCTGCTGATATACACTTTGTAAGTTACAGTCTTGATTCTCTTTCATTACAATCATTATTCCTATTTTCTGTTATTTCAGTGATCTTATTATACGCCAGATTCTATAATGAATGCAACCAGCCATTACTTTCCCACAAATGAAAAAAAGGGCCCCTTACCATAGTAAAGTTCCCTTTTTCCCCTAGTTATAAATCTTCTTCAGTTTTTCTATATCAATTGCAAGTTCCCCGTCACCATCTTTTACTTTCGCAATGACCGGTATGCCTGTTAATTCCTCAATCATTCTTGCATTATCTTCCTGCATGATTCCACCCACGTAATGATTTAGGATCACTCCTTTTACACCCATTCCATGATTCCGGATATATTCTATCGTCAGAACAACCGCATTGATCGTACCAAGGCCGGCATCCGCTATCACCAGCGTATTCAGGTCCAGCGCCTTTACAATATCTTCCAACAAAATCTTATGTTCTTTGTCCCAGCGGATGGGACAGACAATGCCGCCGCTTCCCTCTACCGTGACATAATCGAATTTGCTCTTTACCTTGTCAAAATCTTTTTTTATTTTCTCTGGATCAACTGGATTACCTTCTATTTGAGCAGCTAAATGAGGAGATACCGCATTTTGATACAAATATGATAGCAGACTGGTATCTTCCTGTGTAATCCCGGCAATCTTTTTCACATATCCCGCATCACTATCACCTATGGATTTGGCTCCCGATAAAGCCGCTTTATAATACCCTGTACGGATTCCTGCATCTGCCAGTTTTTTTACGATCAATGCGGTAACATATGTTTTTCCGATATCTGTGCCGGTGCCTGTCACAAAAATTCCTTTTCCCATAATTTTAATCCATCCTTCCTATTCGTTCAGACAGAATCCATTTTTTCTCATTTTAAGTCCTACACCAGATGCCAGCAGACATAGCACAAAATCTCCAGGCATATCCAATGGGAAACAGGACAAAAAGATTACAGCAATTGTCGCCGGTGTATGTGCATAAAAATTTAAAATGATAAATTTATATACAATTCCAATGGCATAAGTCACAACAAAACCGGCCAGACAGGCAAGCAGATAATTCTTATAACTTGCTTTTAACTTTTCACATATTTTTCCGGTCACAAACGCGCTCGCAATAAATCCGACCAGATAACCAAAACTCGGTCGGAATATGTATCCAATTCCTCCACCTGCGGCAAAAATCGGAATTCCAATCAGCCCAAGCAATACATAACAGCCTACAGATATTGCGCCCTTATTTCCACCCAGAATCAATCCTGCAAGCAACACGAAGAAAAACTGAAGTGTAAAATAATCCATATAAGGAACCGGAATCTGAATAAAGGCGCCTACTGCAACTAAAGCGGTAAACATAGCGCACAATACCATACTTTTTGTCGATAATCGTTTCGTTTTCGTATTTTCCAAATTGTTAACCCTCCATTCAAGTTATTGTTAACAATTTAACGCATTTCTCTCTTATTGTCAACCTATCTTGTTCTATAAGTTGACATTTCAATAAGATATATGAAACCCGTTTGCGCAAAAAGATGCAGGGACGAAAATTTATCCCTGCACCCTTTTATAAATATGTCCGAAGATCCTGACACAAATCTTCTTCCAGTTTGATTAACTTTTTGGCAAATGTCTTTGCCTTATGATCCGCTGCCTGGTATTGGTTCAGATAGCGGCTGAGGGATTTTATGCCCATATCACAGCCATCTGTCATCAGCTCCGCAATCGTTGCATCCGAATCATTCATTGCAAGTTTCACATTAGTTTTGATCCAGGACATCCCCTGTGCCATTGGATTTGGTTCTTTTCCATCATCATGGAATTCTTCCAGCAGACTTTCCAGTTCTTTCTGAAGATCTTGATGCTGGTCCTTACAATTTTCCAGCATTTCTTTTAATTTTGTGTCATTTACCTTGTCGAGTACATCCGCAATCGATGCTGTACCCATCTTGATTCCTGCGTCGCATTCCCGTAGCAGCTTTATGGTATCCGGTTCAATCATGATCTGCCTCCTGATCGTTATACTTTTTATAAACAGTATTTCCGGATATCCTTTTTCTATTCATAAGAGATAACTATTCATCTTTTGTTTCGATCGGCACTTCCCGCTGCTCTACGGACGTTGAAAACACAATCTGCGTCTTTGTCCGCCCAAACTGCTGCAGCTCATTGATAAAATGATCCAGTTGTGCCGTAGACTCAAACAATGTCTCTATCAGCATGGAATAATCGCCCGTCACACAGTTACACTCGACAACATTTGGTATTTTTTCAATAAATGGGTAAAATACCGGTTTTTGTAATGGTTCCACCTCCAGGTTGATAAATGCCTTGATATGGTAATTGAGGTACAGTGGGTTTACCTTTGCCGAATAACCGGTAATTACGCCTTCATGTTCAAGTTTTTCAATTCTGGCAGACACCGATGGTGATGACAGAAATACCTGTGCGGCAATCTCCTTGAGCGGTGTACGGGCATTTTTCTGCAGAATCTGTATGATTTTTTTATCCACTTTATCCAGTTTTTTCATGATCTAAACCTCAATTTTTCTGTAAATACGCAAAAAAGGACACCTGCTTAGACGCCTGTGTCCTTCTTTTATCCGAATTTTAAATTATGAGGTCATTATAGCACATGTATTTCCATTTGCAATAAACGCGTTTGAATTTTACTTTATTTTATTATGTTTTTCCAGTATTTTCCTTATTTTTTTATGTTTAGTTAACCATTTTCCGGCTGTTTTTCCAAATACAACTTAAAGTATTTACCTTTGCCGCAAAGAGTGCTATCCTCGTCCCATTGAAAAAAGCGCGCGAGGATCAAACAACAATAGTAAAGGAAATAAAGGAGATTATCATTATGAAAGAGAAAGAATATATGCGTTTAGAATCTGATTCCATCGGAACCATGGAAGTCCCAGAAGATGCCTATTATGGCGTACAGGCTTTACGGGCCAAAGAAAATTTTCCGATTACCGGAACAAAATTACATCCTGTTTTCATTAAAAATCTTGCAAAAATCAAGCGGGCAGCTGCCATTACCAACCGAAAAGCCGGAAGATTGAAACCGGAAATTGCAAATGCAATTGAAGCCTCTGCAAACGAAGTCATCTGTGGCATGTTCGACAAAGATTTTATTGTCGATGGTATTCAGGGCGGAGCGGGAACAAGTGCCAATATGAACATGAATGAAGTCATTGCCAACCGGGCCATAGAAATGCTCTGTGGCAAAAAAGGCGATTATACGATTGTTCATCCAAATGACCACGTCAATATGGCACAATCCACCAATGATGTCATTCCAACCGCTGGTAAATTAACTGTTCTCGATCTTCTCAAACCTTTAGACAAAAGTCTTTCCCTTTTAACCGAAGCCTTATATGACAAGGCTGCAGAATTTGATCACATCGTAAAAATCGGACGTACACAGCTCGAAGACGCTGTGCCGATGCGTCTGGGTCAGACGTTCCATTCTTATGCCACCATGATTTCCCGTGACCGTGACCGTCTTACAAAAGTCCGCACGGAAATGTATCCCGTAAACATGGGTGCAACCGCTATCGGCACAGCAATCAATACGTCCCCGTTTTATTTAGATAATATTGTGCCAACCCTTGGAAAGATCACCGGCTACCCGCTGACCCAGGCCGACGATCTGTTTGATGCCACCGAGAATCTGGACGGATTTGTACGCGTTTCCTCCTGCCTGAAAGCATGTGCGGTCAACTTATCCAAAATGTGTAATGATCTGCGTATCCTTGCAAGCGGACCAAAAGCCGGGTTCGGTGAGATTACACTTCCGGCTATGCAGAATGGTTCTTCCATTATGCCCGGCAAAGTCAATCCAGTCATCCCGGAAGTTGTCTCACAGGTTGCTTTCCACATCATAGGACACGACACCACGATTACCATGGCGGCAGAAGCCGGTCAGATGGAGCTCAATGCTTTTGAACCTGTCGTTTTCTATAATCTTTTTGACTCCATTACCACACTGACACACGCAGTGGATACTCTGACCGCCAACTGCATCCTCGGCATCACCGCAAATGAAAAACGCTGCCGCGAACTTCTCGATGCAAGCGTCGGTATCACCACCGCCCTGTGTCCGTACATCGGCTACAAAAAAGCTGCAAGTCTGGCAAAAGAATCCTTAAAAACAGATATTCCAGTTAAAACTCTTGTATTGAAATACGGTCTGTTAAAAGAAAACGAACTGGATTCTATTCTCGATCCTTATGCAATGACCGAAGCCAGAACCAGACAGACACAGGCAAAAGCCGTATAATAAGATTTATCTTTTGTGCAAACTATGCTATAGTAATGGCATAAACCACTACACAAGGAGGTACTCATAATGGAAACAGTAACAGAAGTAGTTAAAAACATGGCCGGCGGAGATGGCGAAGTAACCATCAAACGCATCCTCGGAGAAAAAGAATTAAACGGAAAATGTGGTCTGTATGCACAGGTAACCATTCAGCCGGGATCTTCTCTTGGTTATCACGAACATAAAAATGAAAGCGAGACGTATTACATTCTTTCCGGTACCGCAGAATATAACGATAACGGAACCACACGCACTGTAAAAGCCGGAGATGTAACCTATACACCAGACGGATGCGGACACGCCTTAAAACCGATTGGTAATGAACCGGTTGTATTTATGGCTCTGATCATCTTTGATTAATTTATCTTAGAAACATGCAAAAGGACCGGCTATCCCAAAAGGCAGCCGGTCTTAAAGCTGGCAGAACTCTTTCCCATATCTGAGGCGGGGCCAAACGTGGAAGATGGATGAATTAAATAAATGCAATCATATACAGCGGCAATGTAATGATACCATCTTCGCCCACACCGATATTTCCATCTGCAAATTTATACCCATAAGAAATATCTTTATGATTCTTCATAAGTGACTTTAAGGAATTTGCCCTCGTATTTCCGCCTTTTACTTCAATCGGAACTACCATTCCATCTTTTTGGATCACTACATCTATTTCTCTTTTCGTTGTCTCATTTTTATAAAAATATAACTGATATCCCTTTTTATACAGAGCATCTGTTATTGCATATTCATAGATACCGCCTTTGGAATTTCCCTCTAAAGTGTTTTCTACAATATGCTGTTTTAATGAAAAGTCCTTCATCGCCATCAACAATGATAAATCAGTTGTATAAGCCCGGAAAAAATCATCTCTTGCATAATCATCCAGATCAAATCTGACATCCGTCACAAGTTTACTTAAATGTACCATATCTGCACGAAGCAACCACTCAATACTTGAAAAATACTTTTGTGCTCGGCCTCCATGCTCAACTTCTTTATATTGAAATTTGTGGTTTTCTTTATCAAGCAGCTGCTTTGCAAGTGAAAGATAACATTTCTCTGCTTTTACCTTTTCTTCCGCAGTTGCATAATGTGCTATATCATACTGATATCCCAATAAGAGGCTCCTCTGTATCTTATCAACCTCTCTGAAATCCTTTGTATCTACATATTTCTGTACAGCTTCCGGCATACCACCTATTGCTATATACTGTCTGTAATAATTCATCATTTGGGAATGAATCGCCTCAGGTATCACGGTCTTTGATTCCAGATATCCGCAGAGGTTTCCGATCATGTCTTCAGAAATCCCCATTCCCCAGAGAAACTCTTCAAAATCAATCCCATACATTCTCAGATAATCAACATAACCGACCGGATAAGACGATGCACGTTTATAATCGATTCCAAGAAGCGATCCCGACACAATAACATCATATCTGTTATCGATTGCCCAGAATTTAAGGGATGTGATTGCTTCCTGACACTCCTGAATCTCATCGAGAAAAATCAAAGTTTTCCCTGGCAGAATTTTCTTTTCAGGAAAGCGGAAACGCATAGCCATAACCATATTATCTACTGTAAGATCACCGGAAAAAATGTCAACGGCAGAAACCATCTGCTTAAAGTTGATTTCAAGCAGTTCCTCATAATTGTCTTCTGCAAACCGTTCAATAATATATGTTTTTCCTGTTTGCCTGGCTCCCTGTACAACAAGGCATTTTTTATTTTTTGTGTTAACCCAGTTTTTTATTGAAGCAATTGCTTTTCTTTTTAACATAATACCCCCATCAACAAAATTTCTTTCTGCCAGTGCGTATTATCAACATTTTGGAAAGTAAAAATGTATTTGATGTCAACATTTTGCATTATTGTATCATTGCTATAGTTCTTAATCAAGTATAATATGCCATAATTTTATTCTTTCCCATAATAAACCAACTTAACATTATTAGATATTGTCACTATGTCATTACATAAAAAGAGACCAACGATCCATCTTCTGAATCGTTGGTCAAATGTTGTGTCAAACTTGTGTCAACTCTACGTCTCCAAACGCTGAAACCCTTGGTATTACTAGGTCTATTCGCAAACGTAAGGCATCATAGCCAGATGACGTGCTCTCTTGATAGCAACAGTAAGAGCTCTCTGATGCTTTGCACAGTTTCCTGTGATACGACGAGGAAGGATCTTTCCTCTCTCAGAGATGTATCTCTTTAACTTGTTGATATCTTTATAATCGATGACATTATCTTTGCCACAGAATACACATACTTTTTTTCTTCTACGCATTGGTCTTCTCTTCATGGAAGATCCTTCAGCTGTTTTATTGAAAGCCATGTTCTTTAACCTCCTATATGATGTTATGCTCTATGGAGCATTTAGTTGAATGGTAATTCTTCATCAATTCCATCCGGAATATTCATGAAGCCATCTCCGGCAGCTCCGCTTGGTGATGGAGCAGAAGGTGCACCGCCGAAATCAGCATTTCCACCAGCTGCATTTTTGCTCTCCGCAAATTCTACGTTCTCTGCCACAACATCTGTGGTGTAAACGCGCTGTCCATCCTTGTTTGTATAACTGCCTGTCTGGATATGACCCTCGAGAACGAACTTGGTTCCCTTGCGGCCAAATCTCTCCAAAAACTCTGCTGTCTTGCTAAATGCAACACAACTAATGAAATCCGCTGTCTGATCCTCATTGTTCCGACGGAACCGACGATCAACTGCCAGTGTAAATCTTGCAATCGCACTGGAACTCTCCCCCTGAGAGTAACGAACTTCTGCGTCTCTGGTTAATCTACCCATAAGAATGACTTTATTCATACAATCTCCTACTTTCTTATACTACTGCTCGTCTTTTCTAACGCATAAGAAACGAAGAACGTTGTCCATGATACGGACATCCTGCTCAAGCTTAGCTGGAGCATCAGATGCTGCGTCGAATTGGATGAAGTAGTAGAATGCTTCGCTCATCTTCTGAACGTCGTAAGCTAACTTCTTCTTACCCCATTCTTCAACTTCTGTAACAGTACCGCCTGCACGAGTGATATACTCTTTTGCTTTCTCAACGGTTGCTGTTCTCGCATCATCTTCGATCTTTGCACTGACAACGAGTGCTAATTCATACTTGTTCATGCGAAATGTTACCTCCTTTTGGTCTCTGGCTCACAGAACATAGCCTGTGAACAAGGAAAAAATAGTTATCACGAGGATATACTATACCATGTTTTATGCGGATTTTCAAGCCTTTTCTTTAACTTTATTTGAGTTTTTCCCAAGATTATGTTATAGTGGGTTCTGAACGGTATTCATACAGAAACTGTATCGACTGCGGTATATTTATGATGTATCGCCCCAAATGAATATGTGAGTCACCTTTACACAGGATTTCGACGGACACCTGTTACACAGGATCCGATCCATTTAATTACCAGAAGGAAGGTGGTAGCATGAAAACAGGAATCATAGGCGCAGGGCGCGTAGGCTGCTCCCTTGGAAAATATTTCCGGAGCAAAGGCGCTGACCTTGTAGGATATTATGATACCAGTGCCGCAGCCGCCAAAGAAGCTGCTGCGTTTACACAGACTGCCGATTTCGATCAAGTGCAGCAACTGGTGCGTGAATCAGATATTCTTTTCATCACGACACCCGATTCGCTCCTTGTCCCTGTATGGGAAGAAATCAAAGACATGTCACACAGGAATCAGATTATATGTCATTGTAGTGGCGCACTTTCATCCGATTCATTTTCTGGAGCCAAAGAAGCAGGAGTATCCTGCTGCTCGGTTCATCCAATGTTACCGTTCAGTAACAAATTTTCATCTTATCAGCAATTAGAACATGCATTTTTTACCGTAGAAGGGCATCCATATGCCGTAGAAATCATCACAGATCTTCTGACTTCCTATGGAAACGAAGTCTGCCAGATTGATGCCAAGGCAAAACCAAAATACCACGCGGCAGCCAGTATCTTAAGCAATCAGGTGATTGCCGTACTAGATATGGGATACCGGCTTCTTAAGGACTGTGGATTTTCCCGTGAAAAAGCCGTTGCAGCAACTGCTGCGCTTGTCCGTCAGAACATTGAAAATGTAATTTCACAAGGCTGTGTCCATGCACTGACCGGTCCCATCGAACGCGGGGATGTATCTACTGTAGAAAAACACTTACAGGTTTTAAACCCAGAAGATGCTGCACTGTACCGTATGCTCGGCACTCGGCTTCTGGCAATTGCAAAAGAAAAAAATCCAGCACAGAACTATGAAAACATGGAGCATGTTTTAAATGCTGTAGCATATGAAAAAGAAAATGGAGGATTTCAATAAATGAAAAACACAGTTGTTACCTTTCAGGAAGCTAAAAATAAAGGCGAAAAGCTTTCCATGCTGACTGCCTATGATTACTCTACTGCCAAACTCATTGATGAGGCAGGTGTCAATGCGATTCTCGTAGGCGATTCCCTGGGAATGGTTGTTCTAGGATACGAAGACACGCTCTCCGTCACCATGGAGGACATGATCCATCACAGTGCAGCGGTTGCCCGCGGCATCAAAGATACACTCCTCATCACCGACATGCCTTTTATGTCTTACCAGACTTCCGTCTATGACGCGGTTGTCAATGCCGGACGCCTGATGAAAGAAGGCCGTGCACAGGCAGTCAAGCTGGAAGGCGGAAAAGAAGTCTGCCCTCAGATCAAAGCCATCGTAGACGCTTCCATCCCTGTTTGTGCCCATCTCGGTCTGACCCCACAGTCTGTCAATGCCTTTGGCGGATTTAAGGTACAGGGAAAAGGCGAAGCTGCCGCACAGAAACTGCTTGATGATGCGCGTGCCGTTGAGGAAGCCGGAGCTTTTGCCGTTGTCTTAGAATGTGTGCCGCAGGCCCTTGCCACAAAGATTACCGAGAGCATTCATATCCCGACCATCGGAATCGGTGCCGGTGCCGGATGTGACGGACAGGTACTTGTCTATCAGGATATGCTTGCCATGTATTCCAACATGAAACCGAAATTTGTCAAGCAGTTTGCACAGGTCGGTGAACAGATGCGCGAGGCATTCCGCACTTATAAAGAAGAAGTTGCTGCCGGAACATTCCCTGCTGCTGAGCATACCTTCAAAATGGATGAAACCGTTCTGGATAAATTATATTAAAACATTCCTACGGAATCATTCGCAATGTTTTTGTCAAATAACAATAAAACCAAATTACAATGAAAATCAGGAGATCATAAAATGGAAATATATGGAGAAATCAGTAAAGTAAGAGCTGCCGTAAAGGCATGGAAAAAAGAAGGATTAACCGTCGGATTCGTACCGACCATGGGCTATCTGCATGAAGGACACAAAAGTCTGATTGACGCAGCCAGAAAAGAAAATGACCGTGTCGTTGTCAGTATTTTTGTAAACCCGATGCAGTTCGGACCAACCGAAGATCTGGAGAGTTATCCGCGCGACCTCAAAAAAGATGCTGCATTGTGTGAAGCCGCCGGTGTGGATATCATCTTTCATCCGGAACCTGAGGAAATGTATGCGGATGGTTTCTGCTCCTATGTGGATATGAACGGGCTTACCACCGAACTCTGTGGAAAAAGCCGCCCGATCCACTTCCGCGGCGTACAGACCGTTGTATTGAAACTGTTCCACATCGTAACACCGGATCGCGCGTACTTTGGACAGAAAGATGCCCAGCAGCTTGCCGTCATCCGTCGCATGGTCAAAGACTTAAATGTGGATACCCGGATCATCGGCTGCCCGATCATCCGTGAAGATGACGGACTGGCAAAGAGCTCGAGAAATACTTATTTAAATGGCGAAGAACGTCAGGCGGCACTTGTGTTAAACCGCAGTTTAAAAGCTGGAAAAGCCCTTGTGGATGCCGGAGAAACACGCGCTTGTGTCATCAAGTCTGCAATCACAGCAGAGATTGAAAAAGAGCCGCTTGCCAAGATTGATTATGTGGATGTCGTTGACTTTGACACCATTACTCCGGTCGAAAAACTCGAAGGTTCCATTCTTGTAGCCATTGCCGTATACATTGGCAAAACCAGACTGATCGATAACTTTATCGTGGAAAAATAGGAGATTACTCATGCAGTACAATATGTTAAAAGGAAAAATTCACCGGGCTGTGGTAAAACAGGCGGATCTCAACTATGTCGGCAGTATCACGGTCGATACCGAACTCTTAGAAGCTGCCGGAATTTTAGAATATGAGCTGGTACAGATCGTCGATGTGGAAAATGGCAATCGCTTTGAAACTTACACCATCGCAGGGGAAGCCGGTTCCGGCATGATCTGTTTAAACGGTGCCGCTGCCCGTCAGGTCGCTGTGGGCGATCATGTCATTCTCATGTGCTATGCACAGATGACACCGGAAGAAGCAAAAGAACATCACCCGAAAGTTGTTTTTGTCGATGCGGATAATCACATTGCACGGGTCACCAACTATGAAAAACACGGAAAACTGACGGATGATTTTATCGGTGCATAACAAAAAGGAGGTTACTGTAAACAGTAACCTCCTTTTTTCTCTCTACGTGAATGACAGCAGATTTCTATAGTAATTTGTCCGATGCTACGGTATAATAAATGTATTGAAAACGAAGGAGATTCCCTATGAAAATTGCCTTATGTGATGACGATGAGAAGGAATTGTCCAACATACGGTCGCTTTTGGACAGTTATCAGAAAACTCACAATATTCCGTTTACCTATCAAGAATATCACAGCAGCTGTGAACTTGCCCTGCGGGCATCAAAGGAACGATTCGACATTTATCTGCTAGACATCCTCATGCCACATATGACCGGCATGCAGCTTGCACGCGAAATCCGTACTTTCGACCATGCTGCCGATATTATTTTTCTTACAACCTCATCGGATTTTGCGGTGGAAAGTTATACGGTAAAGGCCACCAATTATCTGATGAAGCCGGTATCCTCCAATGCTTTCTTTGCTGCCATAGATGACATCCTACGGGTAAAAACACAGGAACAGGGGCATTTTCTTGTACTAAAAAGCCGGATTGGCGTACATAAAGTTCCCCTGTCCGAACTGATCTATGTAGAAGCCCAGAACCGCAAAGTTATCTACTATACGAGTGGAAGGGAACAGATTGTCTGCACAGAACTGTTCTCGTCCGTATGCAACAGCCTGCTGCAACACCGGGAATTTATTCAGGTACACCGCTCGTTCCTTGTAAATATGAACTATATCCGCTCGATCGGCACAATGGATATGTGTCTTCACAACGGCACAAACATTCCGCTTGCACAGCGCAGGGTTGCCGATATCAAAAAACATTATCTCGCTTTCCAGATGGAGGAATGATTATGCCTGAACTTTCATCCGTTTTTTCTTTAGTTAATTATGCTTTTGTATTATTTTTCGGCATCGTGGCGGCACTGTATCTTGCCGACATCGGTTTTTGCGATCATAAGCGTGTCTATGTCCTGACGCTTTTTTTCTTTGGTATTGCCCAGCTTCTTTTTTATCTGATCATGGGGGAGTCGGTGCTTTACAAATGCTATCCGTTTCTGATCCATATCCCTTTGATTGCCTTAATTTTCCTGCGGTTTCACCGGAATCTGTCAATCTCTGCCATCTCCGTTTTGTCTGCATATCTGCTGTGCACGCCACGCAAATGGTTTGGCACCTTTGTTGCTTTCTTTTTTGACAGAAATCCCGTTGTATCGAACATTGCCTCCATCATTATTACCATTCCGCTTCTTGTTCTTGTGATCCGGTTTGTCTCACCGTATATCATCCGGCTGAAATATGAAAGCCGCACGACACTGCTTTTGTTTTTCCTGCTTCCGCTGGTATACTATGTCCTGGAATACACGTTTACTGTCTACACGGATCTGCTCTACACAGGCGGTGCAGTCGTTATTGACTTTATGGACAGTTTTCTTGTCGTATCCTTTTTTATTCTGTCTGTTCTCTCGCTTAAATTTTCAAGTGAAAAAAATAAAGCAGAACGGGAAAATATTCTGCTTACTACGGCTGCCACACAGGCACAGAAAGAAATTGCCCAGCTTTCCGCTTCCCAGCAGCAGGCAGCCATTTACCGGCATGACCTGCGACACCATATGAATTTCATCCAGAGTTGTCTGGATCAAAATAACCCAAAAGAAGCGGCTTCCTACATCCACGAAATCTGTACCAATCTTGAACACAGTTCTGTCATTCGCTACTGTGTCAACGAATCGGTCAATCTGATTGTGTCCTCCTACGCCAATCAGGCTGCCGTAAACCACATTCCAATGCAGATTTCCATTACTGCGACCGAATTTTCCCGCTTTCAGATTACAGATCTGTGCAGTTTATTTGCCAATGCACTTGAAAACGCACTTCATGCCTGCCAGCAGATGAACCCGCAGTCCCAACGCTATATTTCACTTAAGGTATATGAGAAAAATACACAGTTATGTATCCAGATAAAAAACAGTTATGAACAACCTGTCGTTTTTGCAGATGATATTCCGATATCCCGTTCCGTCAACCACGGCATCGGCGTACAGAGCATGATCTCTGTTGTCGAAAAATACCATGGTGTCTATGGATTCTTTGCAGATCATGGGGAATTCCGGTTTCAGGCTTCCATGTAACATCTGATTTTCTGTCGATTCGTGAACTTTTTGTGTCCTCCCCGCAATTTTCATCAAATAGGCACAACTTCATACGAAAATATCTCCAGATTGAAACGGAGGTTATTACCTATGGGAAAAAATAAAAAAGAAAAGCCGGAACTTACTTTAGAAAACTTAAACCGTGCCATCCGCACCTATCAGCAACTGGCTTCTCTGCAGAATATGGAGATCCTGCAGTCTGTTGCCAAACAGGAAAATTTCCTTGATCCGGAAATTTTCTGTAATCAGTCCGACTCATCAGTAATCAAAAACGTCTGAGGATTTGTTTTATGCAAAATTCTCAGACGTTTTTCCCTTTATAAAATCTTTTTAAATCATGCCATCCCGCAGCACATCATGATCCCGTAACAGCTTCTCGATCACGGTTCCCTTGATCTTACCAAGAAGCGGTTTCTTGATCACATTGAGCGGTCCGAGGTTCATCTGCAGTGGGGACTTGCCATCCATCAGCTTCACGCTGCTGTCTAACAGTTCACGCACATCGTAGACGCTTCCCCATACTTCCGGCACGCCGCGGTCCACACCGAGCAGTCCGTAGACCGCTTCCATTGCGGTACGCACGGAATACTCGGTTGTAAATACGGTATCTCTCGGCGTCTCGGTAAACTGTCCGAGGAATGCAAAGTTGACACAGCCATCCGGAATGACATCCGGGCGGTCTCCCTTTGTTCTTGGCATGAAAAATGCGGTGATATACGGCATCATGGTCGGTACGCAGACAGCACTGTGCTCTGCCAGATCTTCAATCTGATCTTCCGGAACACCCAGATGATACAGCCACTCTTCTGTAATCTCTTTACCGGTACACTCTTTCATTGGCTTCTTGATGTAATCACCCGGTACATCGGTAAACAAACCATATACCCATACGCAGACTTTATCTTTGTCCTGCTCCTTGAACTGTCCCTGACGGTTGATCGTCCAGCTTAACAGCCAGCTGGAATCCTTGCAGCTTACGATACCTCCGGTAACCGTCTTTCCGCTGCGCGGATCACGCTGGCAGATCTTCTCAATATATGGAAGAATCTTGTCATCCAATGTGGTAACGGTTGCCGACTCCCAATTGGTCTTTGTAATATCGGAACAGAATTTTTCCGGATGTCCGAACGCCGGATCCTGTTTTGCAATATTTTTCCACAGACTCCAGCAGCCACTGGTACGCACTTCGGCATCACCGTTTGGTGCATGGTTCTGATCGCCGTAAATCGTACCTTCGGTACAGCTTCCGTTTGTGACAAATACCAGATCATTTTCGGTCAGAACGATTCCGGTCTCTACCCCTTTTACTTTGCAGTCAATGGCTTTTGCCACTTTCTTTCCATCTTTGATGTCAAAAATAACGTTCGTTACTTCGGTATTGAACTGGAACTCTACACCGGCATCCTCAAGATATTTTTTCATCGGAAGAATCAGGGATTCGTACTGATTGTAGCGTGTAAATTTCAGTGCGGAAAAATCCGGCAGACCGGAAATATGGTGGATAAACCGCTGGAAATACAGTTTCATTTCCAGTGCACTGTGCCAGTTTTCGAATGCAAACATGGTGCGCCAGTACAGCCAGAAGGTCGAGTCAAAGACTTCCTCATCAAACACATCCTCGATGGTCTTATCATACAGATCTTCATCCTTTGTCATAAACAGCTTCATGATTTCCATGCAGCCCTTCTGACTCAGATTAAATTTGCCATCGGTATGTGCATCCTCACCACGGTTTTCGGTTGCACGGCAAAGTGAATAGTTTGGATCTTCTTTGTTCAGCCAGTAATACTCGTCCAGCACGGATGCCCCTTCGATTTCCAGTGATGGGATGCTGCGGAACAGATCCCACAGACATTCAAAATGATTTTCCATCTCACGGCCACCGCGCATCACATAGCCGCGGGTCGGATCAAAGATACCGTCACAGGCACCACCTGCCACATCCATTGCCTCTAAAATATGAATATGGGAACCTGGCATCTGCCCGTCTCTTACGAGAAAACATGCCGTTGCAAGTGCTGCAAGTCCGCTTCCTACAATGTATGCATTTTTGTCATCGACACCTTCCGGTTTCTTTGGCCGGGCAAATGCCTCATAGTTTCCATTGGTGTAATAAATGCCTTTGCTGTTTTTTTCATATTTTCCGCGCTCGGTGTTGCGGTAATCAACCGGTGGTGCTGCCTTTGCAATCTTCTTTACTTTCTGCTGGCTGGTTTTCTGTGCAGCATATACAAGTCCTGCACCGGCTGCTGCAACTGCTGCAATTCCAAGTCCTAATTTCTTATTTTTATTTGACATAGAAAATCTCCTTTCTGATTCCTGGGATACTTCTCATTTAGTGTTTCTTCGTTACAGGTTTCTGATTCATTTCAAAATCAATTCCCATAAAATCATAAAACCTGTAACACGACAGATCATTTGTGGAACAAATACGATATGGTTATCTTACCATCTCTGTGAAAAGATACCATTTACAAAATGCCTGAAATGATAAAATTTTTATCATTTCAGGCATTTTGATTAATTTTTATTTCTGTTTAAAATTCTCAATCGACCGCGCAATATTCCCATCGAGTGCTGTCCCCATCATCATAACGATCTTATGGTAATCCTCCTGCATGCCCTTGTCGATCCAGTCAAGCATAATTCCCACAAATCCATATTTATAAAAATCTGCAATAAAGCGTTTATCCCCGTCTGCAATCGCAATGCCTTTGCATTTTTCTTCCACGACATTTACGATCAGTTCATACGTCAGCTTATACAGATACTGCTCCACTTTTTCGTGGGCAACCGCATGGTATACATTCATAATAAATGGCTTGTTTTCCAATACTGCCTCAAATATCTGCGCAATTCCCTCAAGCCACGTATCGTATGTCTTTTTGCCCTGCAACGCACGCTTTCCGTCCTCCACACATGCCCACTCCACCAGATCATAAATATCCTTAAAGTGATAATAAAACGTCATACGGCTGATGCCACAATGTTCCGTCAGATCATTGATCGTGATCCTGTCAATCGGTTTTGTCCGCAGGAGTTCTTTTAAGGATGCTTCAAGTGCAAGCTTGGTTGTATTTGCCATATCATTTCCTCCATCCGCCCTTCGTTATATTTATTGTAACGCAGCTGTATCACAGGGACAAATAAAGTTTTTCTAAATAGTCTAAAACTTTTAAAGTTCATTTAAGGAAGGCCTTCTATACTTCATGGCATCAAAAGAAAACAGGTGTTGCCGCCCAGTAAATATCAATCATTTACTGATGCGACAGCACCTCTTTTCATTTCCAGCATCACACTATAATCTTCTGTATCGGACGCTCTGCCTTTTATCCCTGCTGCCCTGCTGCCTGCCGGATCATATCCTCGACCACGATGTCATAAATTTCTCCGACCGTATTGCAGTATTCCAGAATTTTCCACGGCTCATTCGTGTGGAAATGAATCTTGACCAGATCTTCATCTCCAGCCGCAATCAGACTGTTTCCCTCAAAATTTTCCGTGATGTAATCTGCGATCTCATCCTCGTCAAGATCCCTGTCTCTTCTGTCGATCAGTAACTGTGTATCATAACGGTATGCAAACTGATCATCCTCTGCATCTATGGAATGTACTCCCATGGTTCTAATCCTCCTGTTATTTCACTGGAACTGCGGTGACAACTTTATGAAGCTCTTCCAGCTGTACCAGCAGCATTTTTCAACAATGTAATTGTATTATATCTACTTTTTAAAGTCAAACTTAAAAACACATTGTATTAAATACCCAGCTCCAGCGAATCCGCAATATAGTAATCATATTTCTTTTTCCTGCAATACTTCTTAATCCTGCGGATCAGTTTATGGTCTGTAGTGTATTCCAGCAGATAAACATCCATTCCATCCGCTTTGCATGCCTGCAGATACTGGCAGAAATACTCCCGCTCCGTTTTTTTCTGCGTATGGAATGTTTTGGTTGTAAAATCAATCCTGCTCCACACCGACTCCTGGTTTACACCCGTCATAATATCCGCAGCAGAACCATAACGGGACTGATATGCCGTCACATAGATATCTCCTCCATTGACCACTACCGGCTTCCCCATTGCCCGGATTTTCTTTAAAATCACCGTCAGCCCATCAAAAATATCCTTTTTATGGGCATAATCATATACATCACAGTTATCAATAAAAAAGCCATCCACTCCCTTTTTCTTTAATTTTCCGGCTAATGTATCCATAAATTCCTGCCAGTCTTTATCCGCAACATTAACCCATTTTTCCTCTTCCCAGTTTTCATAATCCCCGATTGCCAGATGCTCGTATGTTTTATAATATGGCCGGAAATTTTCGACAGAGCCAATATTAAGATAGCTGTAAACTTTTGTACCGCCTGCATGTAATTTTCTGATATCTTTCTTCGAAAAATACTGTGCATCAATCACAACAATTTCGTAATTTTTTAATTTTGGAACTGCTGTACGGTCTGCATTTAAGAATACTCCATACTCGTATTTTTGTGCCTTCCTTCTATCGGCATTACATGATGCCGAAAGACATAATACTACCGTAACCAGCGACAAAATCCCCAAAAAGAAACAGGCATTTCTTTTTCTCCTGTTTTTACCTGATTTACATTTCATACTTCAAGAGCCTTCAAAGCCCACAATTACCGGGATCAGGCATTTCCCATCATAAATTTTTCACTGCTGTCCATAATAAGCATTCGCACCGTGCTTGCGGAAGAAATGCTTATCGCGGATACAATCCGGTGCCGGCTGCACCTTCGGATTGATCAGTTCGGTACGGGTTGCCATCTTTGCAACTTCCTCTAAGACAACGGCATTGTGCACTGCCTCTGCCGCATCCTTGCCCCACGTAAACGGACCATGGTTCGTGCAGAGCACGCCAGGTGTGTAAACCGGGTTGATGCCTCTTGTCTCAAAGGTTTCAATAATGACTTTTCCGGTGTTGGTCTCGTATGCCTCGTCAATCTCTTCCGGTGTGAGGCTACGCGCACATGGAATCGGTCCAAAGAAATAATCCGCATGGGTCGTTCCGTAAAGCGGAATATCCCTTCCTGCCTGTGCCCAGGAAGTAGCCTCCGGAGAATGGGTATGTACGATACCGCCGATATCCGGATACTTTTTGTACAGTTCGAGATGGGTTGGTGTGTCGGATGATGGCTTCAAATCACCCTCGATTTTATTTCCCTCTAAATCCATAACGACCATATCGTCTGGTGTCAGTTTATCGTAATCCACACCGCTTGGCTTGATGACAAAGTAGCCGCTCTCACGGTCAATCCCGCTGACATTGCCCCATGTATAAGTGATCAAGCCTCTGCGCGGCAATTCCATGTTTGCCTCGTAAACCTGTTTTTTTAATTCTTCTAACATGTTTTTATCCTTTCCATATCCACAAAATCCGCCGCTGTAAACGACGGATTCTGCCTGTTTCTTATCTGTAACTATTATTTTATAAATGTTCGACTGCTGCACGCTCAATCGCAAGTCCTTCGTTGTAGCGTTTTAAGAACCGGTCAAAGCCTTCCACATCGGCAGGAACCGGATCTTCCGTCACGCCCTCCTGACCGCCAAAGACTCTCTTGCTCAGATAATCGGCAAGGCTTTCGCCCTCTTCTTTCTGTGCCATGTATGCTGCAAGAAGCGCGATACCCCATGCGCCGCCCTCGCCTGCCGTCTCCATAACGGAAACCGGTGTGTCGATGGCTGCTGCCATGATGCGCTGTCCGACTACCGGAGTCTTAAACAGACCGCCGTGGCCGTACATCTTGTCGATCTGTACGCCTTCCTCTTTGAGCAGGATATCCAGACCATCCTTTAATGCTCCCAGTGCCGTAAACAAATGCACGCGCATGAAATTTGCAAGATTAAATTTTGCATCCGGTGTACGGGCAAACAGAGGTCTTCCCTCATCAAATGCGGTAATTCCTTCTCCGGAAAAATAGTTGTATGCTAAAAGACCGCCACAATCTGCGTCACCTTCAAGTGCCTTGTTGTATAAAACGGAAAACAGCTCATTCTTGTCAATCTTCATGCCAAAACTGTTGGCAAACTCTTCAAACAGGTTGACCCATGCATTCAGATCGGATGTGCAGTTGTTGCAGTGTGCCATGGCAACCGCCTCTCCGGATGGCGTGGTCACCAGATCGATCTCGGTGTGCACATTCTTCAACGCCTTTTCCAGTACGATCATTGCAAATACGGAAGTACCTGCGGATACGTTTCCAGTGCGGACAGCTACACTGTTGGTCGCTGCCATGCCGGTTCCGGCATCACCTTCCGGCGGACATACCGGAATTCCTGCTTCCAGTTCGCCATCGGTATCGAGAAGCCTTGCGCCCTCTGCGGTCAGCGTTCCGGCATTTTCTCCGGCAACAAGAACTTTTGGCAGAATGTCACGGAGTGACCAGTCAAAGCCGTATGGTTCTGCCAGCGCATCAAACTTATCGAGCATTGCTGCATCATAATCTTTTGTATTACTGTCGATTGGAAACATTCCGGATGCATCCCCCACGCCGAGCACCTTTTCCCCAGTCAGTTTCCAGTGGATAAATCCTGCAAGCGTGGTGAAAAATGCAATGTCTTTCACATGCTCCTCTTTGTTTAACATTGCCTGATACAGATGGGCAATGCTCCAACGCTGCGGAATGTTATAGGAAAATTCCTTTGTCAGTGCGGCTGCTGCTTCCTCTGTGATGGTATTACGCCATGTACGGAACGGCACGAGAAGCTCCCCAGCCTTGTCAAATGCCAGATATCCGTGCATCATGGCGGAAAATCCAATCGCACGAATCTTTGTCAGCGTCACGCCATACTGCTCTTTTACGTCCTTTTTTAAATCCCGGTAGCAGTCCTGCAGACCACCCCAGATATCGTCCATAGTATAGGTCCAGATTCCGTGGTCAAGGCGGTTTTCCCATTCATGACTGCCGGATGCGATTGGTGTATGGTTCGCATCGGTCAGTACCGCCTTGATACGTGTGGAGCCAAATTCAATTCCGAGAAATGTTTTCCCGGACACGATCTCGTCTTTTCTTTCCACTGTTTCTACCTCTCTTTCTATCATAAACACCTGCCTTTGCATTTTACAAAAGCAGGTGTTACCTATCTTTTATCTGTAGAATACCTCTCCAAGCATCAGATCACGCTTGAAATCACGGATTCTGGTATCTTTGTCAATGTATACAGCCTCAATGCCCATGGCTGCTGCCCAGTCACCCATCTGCTCTGCAGTCAGGTCGTAGGTAAATGCGGTGTGGTGTGCGCCGCCAGCAAGAATCCATGCCTCTGCGCCTGTATAAATATCCGGTTCCGGAGTCCAGAAGTTCGTTGCGGTCGGAAGCTTCGGCATTGGTTTTTCTGTCTTCTTGCACTCTACATCGTTGATGATGAGACGGAAACGGTTGCCCAGATCAATCAGAGAAGTTGCAATTCCGTGTCCTTCCTTCGATGTAAATACAAGTCTTGCCGGATCTTCTCTGTCACCCATGGAAAGTGGCTGGCACTTGATGCTGATCGGACCGTCTGCGATGGACGGACAGATCTCAAGCATATGCGCTTCGAGGATTCCTTCCTTGCCTTTTACTAAATTGTAGGTGTAATCTTCCAGCATGGAAGTTCCCTTTGCATCCTTCATACCGGCTGTCATCACTTTCATGAGACGTACCATGGCTGCAACTTTCCAGTCACCTTCTGCACCAAATCCATATCCTTTTTCCATCAGTCTTTGGATAGCAAGTCCCGGAAGCTGCTTTAATGCGCCCAGATCTCCGAAGTGGGTAACGATTGCCTGATAATTCTTCTCCTGTAAGAAACGTTCAAATCCAAGTTCGATCTGTGCCTGTACTGCTACATGTTTCTTAAATTCTTCCGGATCTCTGCCCTCAAGTAAAATCTCATACTTGTCATAATATTCATCTACCAGTGCGTTTGTATCGGACTGGGATACTGCTGCAACAGACTCTGCGATCTCATTTACCGGATAAGCATCTACTTCCCAGCCAAACTTGATCTGTGCCTCTACCTTATCACCCTCGGTAACGGCTACATTTCTCATATTGTCAGCGACACGCATCACACGGATATGGCTGCTCTCTACGATACCGACTGCGGTACGCATCCAGCTTGCAATCTTATCAACAACAACCGGGTCCGTCCAGTGTCCGACAACAACCTTGCGCTCCATACGCATACGGCTTACGATATGACCATACTCTCTGTCACCGTGTGCGGACTGGTTCTCATTCATGAAATCCATGTCGATACTGTCATATGGAAGTTCCTCATTGAACTGTGTATGTAAATGCATGAGAGGTTTTCTGTACTCCTGCAGTCCAAGAATCCAGGACTTTGCCGGAGAGAAGGTGTGCATCCAGGTGATCACACCAGCACATGTCTCATCATTATTTGCCTCGTTAAAGGTCTTGCGGATCAGCTCGTTCGTGATCAGGGTTGGCTTCCATACAATCTCATATGGCAAAACGCCTGTCTTATTTAACTCGTCTACGATCTGCTTAGAATGCTGGGCTACCTTTGCCAGACATTCCTCTCCATACAGATCCTGTGATCCTGTGCAAAACCAAAATTTGTAATCCTTATTTAACAGCATACTCGTTCCTCCTTAGAATTGTTCTCCGTATTGCTCATTTTTCATACTCTAAGTTTATAACTTGTATGCATGTATTTACAAGTTGTTTTTCATGCAAAAAATTAACAAAATTGTCGTTCTTTTCTTGTTTTATCCGAAATCTTTTTGGTCAAACTGCACAAATTATTATTGCCGTTCCATACACGAATTTCCCTCGATAAGCATAGGTTGGATAAGAACGCTCTCCCCTTGCTCCTTTCCTCCATTCTGAATCATGGAAAGAAGCAGTTCCGCCGCCATGGCACCAAGCTTTTCCTGCGGATGGTCAATCGTTGTCAGCCGAAGTCCCTGTTGGTTCGCCAGAAAGGAATTATCATAACCGGTTACGGAAATATCCTCTGGTATGCGCAGACCGTTCTCCTGCAATGCCCGGATCACCAGCTGCGCCGTCTGATCGTTATAACAGACAACCGCATCCATTTGCCCGCGAAGCGTTCCTCCTGCCATTTCCCGGATAGCTTCATACGGATGAAGCTTGCGGTCTTCTGTGTGGAACCATACGACTTTATCCGGATCATATAAAATACCCGCCTCCTGCAATGCCCGGACATATCCTTTATGACGGTTCTGCCCCTGCATGTCATCTGCCTTAAATACGCCTACGATATTTTTGTGACCGAGATCCGTCAGATATTTTGTGATCATGTATCCTCCCTGGAAATCATCCAGAAGTACATGCGGTGTTTCTCTCATCTGCGGAAAACATCCCTGGATAAACACATACGGAATATGCGATTTTTCCAGTTGTTCATACAAGTTCATATGCCGGCAGAAAATCTGGCTCTTACTCGGTTCAATAATCACACCATCGATATCCTTACCCAGAATCTCCTGCAGACATTCTGCTTCCCGTGTCCGCGAATTTTTTGTGTTCTTTAAGACAATGCTATATCCTGCACCGGTCAGCACATCATCAATTCCCTGTATCACACGGGGAAAAATATAGTCTGACAGATAGGTTGTTACGACAGCAATATTCTTGGACGGATGTGCGTGCCGCATCATTTCCGAACAGAATGTACCGCGCCCGTGCTCTGCGTAAATATATCCTTCATTCTGTAAAATCGCCAATGCCTTGCGCACCGTCTGACGGCTGACCTGATACTGTGCGGAAAGCGTATTTTCCGATGGCAGTTTCTGCCCCGGTGCAATCTCCCCGGAGACGATCTGCAAACGCAGCTGTTCCGTTAGTTCCTGATATTTTGGTGTGTTTCCTCCTGTGATACTCTCCATAATGTATATCCCCTCTTAAAAACAGATACAGCCTGTCCGGGCTTCTCTACTAAAGTTGTACCATGTATGTTTACTTGTACGGTCAGTGTAACACAGGTTTTTTCATATGTCACTAAAAGAATTGCACAAAAATACTGCCCTGCATTTTACATGTAAGGCAGCATTTTTTGAACTATCTATTTTTAATAATGAAGGGTTTTCCCTGCATTGCAGGCAATTGTTTTACTTTATCCAATACGAACCCACAGATTTTTTGTTCCGTTTCGCACCAGAATCTATCGTCACAGGCATATGGTTCATCTGAATTATTGATAATAACCAAAACTTTTTCCTCTTTATTCTCCCGCAGGAAAGCATACAATCCTCCGTCTTCCATCCAGATGCCACGATATCTGCCATTTTTCAATGCTTCATGCGTCTTCCGGAAGCTGATCCACTCTTTCAAATCCCCGGCAAAGGTGTCCGATGTGTCCCATCGCATCCCCTGGCGATACTGTGTCTCTGTTTTTCCATCCAGATAACATTCATCTCCATAAAAAACCGAAGGAATCCCATATCCCATGATTAGATAAAAACAGGCGAGCCTAAGTTTCCTGCGGTCTCCGCCACAATAACTCAGAAACCGTGGAATGTCATGCGAATCCAAAAAATTCATCTGTATCTCTGACACCTGTTGTGGATACCGGTAAATCATTTTGGTCATCTGTTCATCAAACTCCCGCGCACACATTGTCCTTTTTGCAAAAAAATCTGTGCATAAATAGGAAAACCGGTAATTCATGGTAGAATCAAATTGATCGCCCAGCAGCCAGCACTGTGCATCCTCCCAGATTTCCCCTATAAGAAGTGCATCTTTTTTAACTGCTCTCACAGCCGCCCGGAAATGCCGCCAGAAGTCATGATTAATCTCATTTGCAACATCCAACCGCCAGCCATCAATCCCAATCTCCTGTATCCAATACACTCCGACTTTAATCAAATATTGTTCGACTTTTGGATTTCCAGTATTTAGTTTCGGCATTTCTTTTACATAGGCAAAGGCTTCATAATTTGGGGGATCTTTATAGTCAACCGGTGCCTGCATCCCATAAAACCAATCAAGATATTCTGATTTTTGCCCATGGGCAAGAACATCCCGGAAAGCAAAGAAATCCGGTCCGCAATGGTTAAACACTCCATCAAACAAAACACGGATGCCCCGTGCATGGCAATCTTCCACCAGTTCTTTTGCTTCCTTTTTTGTTCCAAGGCATGGGTCTATGGAAAAATAATCTATGGTATCATACTTATGATACGAATTTGCGGCAAACACCGGATTTACATAAATACAATTAATTCCAAGCTGCTGCAGATAATCCAGATTCGCTTTTATCCCACTTAACGTGCCGCCCAGCCGGTTTCCCGAAATCGCTTTTTCCCCATTTTTTATCTCGATTTTCTGTTCATTCGGTTGTTTCTCCATGGTACGGTAACCGGTTGCAAAACTATCCGGGAAAATATGATACATCACCATATCTTTCGCCCATGACGGAATATGAAACATATCCTCTCTTCTTATATAGGGAAACTGGAAAAATTCTGTCCGGTTCTCTGGGATATCCCGGCTGAAATCGCGCTCATAATAATACTGTTCCTGTTTTCCATCCCAGAGCAGGAAATAATAGCACAACCGGCTGTATCTGTCATGAATAACAGTTTCAAAATAATCATACAAATCATCTTTTGCCGCACAAACCATCTCTTTTTCAAATGTTTCTATCTGTGGCTTAGGATCCACACGATCTCCATAAAACACTTTGCAACTTTTTAAATCCCCTTTTGCCGCCCGAAGCCGCAGGACAATTGTTCTTTCATCATATGCATATGCGAACTGCGACAGCGGTACATGTAAAACTGCTTCTTTTTTCATCCTTTTACTGCCCCTCCCGTAATTCCTTCTACATAAAACTTCTGCATGATAATAAACAAAATAGAAATAGGAATTGCCACAATCACACCACCCGCACAAAATACGGAAAAATAATCTCCCACAAGGGTTCTCTGCACCAGATTATATAATCCCATTGCTACCGTCCAGTCTGCCGGATTTTTTGAACGGATCATAAGTTTTGCCATCACAAAATCCATCCACGGATTCAGGAAAGCATTTATCACCGTATAAACAACGATCGGTTTCGACAATGGAATTACGATTTTTACGAAAATGGAAAGTTCCGATGCCCCCTCCAGTTTTGCGGATTCCCTCAGTGAAACCGAAATGGTATCAAAAAAGCCCTTACAAATGAGATATCCAAGTCCGGAACCCGCAGAATAAATAATAATTAACCCTGCCATGCTGTCTGTCAGCCCCAGTAATTTCATTACAAAATAAATGGCTATCATGGAAAGAACTCCCGGAAACATCCCAAGAATAATCGCAATACTCATCAATGGTTTACGTGCCGGAAACCGCATGCAACTCATTGCATACGCTACCATCAGCACAAATAATGTGGAAATTACACAAGTCGCTGCTCCAATAATCAGGGAATTCCGAAACCAGGCCGGAAAATTGGCAACGGTATCCGGCCGGAAAAACAACTGCATGTAATTGTCCAAAGACCATCTTTGCGGGAAAAAATGCATTGTATTAATGCCTTTGTATGAACTAAAAGAAGTTACCAGCAGCCATACAATTGGAATCAGCCATATAAATGCCAACAAAGCCAGCAGCATATGTTTTCCAACTATTTTTAACTGTTTTTTCATTTACTGAAATTCCTCCTCTTTATTCCCTGCAATCATCCTCGTAAATCCAATAAGTGTCAGCACGGCACAGATACAAAATACACAGATGCCGATAACAGATGCCATTTTATAATTGGAATAATCATTTGTCAGCCTGAACAGCCATGTAACCAGCAAATCTACTTCTTTTGCATTGGAATTTGCATAATTCATGTTGGATGTAACGTAATCTGTTGTAAGCAGGTAAATCACATTAAAGTTATTAATGTTGGCAATTAGTGCTGTAAGCAGACTCGGGCCTGTCACAAACAACATATATGGCATCATGATTTTCCAGAAAATCTGCCTCTCATTTGCCCCATCTATCTTCGCGCTTTCCATCTGTTCATGGGGAATATTCATCAGTATTCCCGTCGCACTCAGCATCTGGAACGGTACCCCTACCCAGATATTGATCAGCACAATCATGACATGCGCCCATCCCGGTTTTGTCAAAAACGGAATATAAGAAAGTCCTTTTCCCACAAGTCCGATCTGTCTGAGCAGATCCGTCAGGCCAGTCTTACTGCAGATACTGTTGACAATTCCATAATCCCCAAACATTTTTCCAACCAGAAGCAGGGTAACAAACTGCGGAATTGCAATTGTTATAACAAATAATGTCCGCCACATTTTCTTCCAGCGCACCTGCCGGTCATTGATCAGCTTTGCAAGCATAATCCCGCCAAAATACGTTGAAAATGTTGCAAGAAGTGCCCAGAGTAACGTCCAGAACAAAATACGTATAAACGCATACCCAAACGTTACCGTGGCAGAAGATGTAAACAACTGGCGGAAGTTTTTTAGCCCTACCCAGGTAAACAGATAGGTAGGCGGCTGATGATCCATATCATAATTGGTAAATGCAACACATATCATAAAGATAATCGGAATCACATTTACCAGAATTACCCCCAAAACCGGCAGTGCCAGCAGGCTCACATGAAACTTCCGGTTTATCAGTTCCCGGCAGTCTTCCTTCATGGTATTAATATGTTCCCCATGTTCTTTCATCTGCTGCATCCGGAATACGGTTTTAAAATTTGACACGTATAATGCAACAAATGCTGCTATGATCAATATCCCAACCACTCCAAAAAGTAAAATCAGCAAGGAATTATCATAGTGATTTACCGTCTTTTGTAATGTTGTAAGATCCAGTGTTTCCTTTCTCTGCACGGTTCCTAATGTATTTAATTTTCTGATATACTGCCAGGATACCCTCCCTGTAAAGAGAAAAAAGAATACTTCCATCAATGTCATTAAAATTCCTTTTCCCCATCGGTCACAGGCACAATATCCGCTCCCCATCACAAGCAGGGACAGGCGGGTCCAGAGATTTCCCTGTACCCACGCTGTTTTTATTTCATTCCAATATCTTCTCATATGCATTCATTATTCGGATGCCGGCTGAGTAATACCTTCAACCGCTTTATCCAGCACACTCTGTACATCCTTATAGGTACCTTCCACCAATGTTTCTCCCAGTGCAGCCGCCGGATCCCAGTAATTATTTCCTACCCGCTGCAAATCTGCGTATTTTGCCTGTTCTGTCAATGCCGCAAGTGCAGGTGCCGAAGTAATTTCTTCCGAAGCTGCTGCCTTTATATTTGAAGGTCCTTCTCCGGTTGCGATACCGATGGTTTTCTGGCTCTGTTCATTCGTCAGATACTCTGCCAGAAGCATCGCCCATCCGGTATTTTTAGAATATGCATTCACTCCGACAAACTTATATCCCGCATAAGATCCCATCTGTACCTGATCTCCATTTACCGTAAATGTAGGAAGTTTTGCGGCAGCATATCCATCACCATATGCTTCTTTAAACGCATTGCTTGCCCATGTTCCATTGACATCCGCAATCATCTCCCCATTTAATGCAAAAGCCTGTGCATCTTCATTCACACAATTTACCATCGCCTTGTTTTTACAAATATCCGTGATCGCAGCAGCAACATCTGCACCTTTGTATTTGGTATCCGCAGCATTCCAGTTACAGGTATTAGAGCCATCATCATTCCGATACATTTCAAGCCCTGCTCCCGCAAAAAATCCATACAAATACCATGCCCCGGATACTTCCATGCCGACTGTTTTGCCCTGTTTTTGCGCTGCAGCCAAAAGATTGTCCCAGGAAGCTACATCTTCCGGAGTAAGATAATTGGAATCATAATAAAGAAAATATCCATTGGAAGCGGTAAGAGGATATGCATACATAGTTTCATCCACGGAAGCCGCCTCCACTGCCTCTTTCTCATTTTCTTCTTTGGGATCATATGTAAATGTTGCATCAACACTCTGTAATGCCCCTGCTTTTTCCAGATCATATAACTGATCATCTGCAAATACAAATACGTCTGCCGCTTTTTCTACATCTGCAAGAACTTCATCCTTACAATTAGCTGTAGATACTGCACCGATTGTAATATCAAAATCTACCTGATCATACTGGTTTTTAAAATCTTCAACCAACTGCTTCATCGTTTTCTGGTAACTTTCTGTTTCATCACACCAAAGGTTTAATGTAACGGTTCCTTTTGTGGAAGCTATCAGATTTTTTACTGCATCTTCACTCGTTTTTTCCGTATTTTCACTTTTTTGTGTTTCCACCGTTTCTTCTGCTCCCCCACATCCGGCGAACGTTGTCATCACCATTGCCGCCGCCAGGACAATTGCCACCATTCTTTTTTTCATGTTTTCTCCCTCCCAGGAAACTGTTTTCCTATATATTGCTATTATTTTGCGGTTTTCCGCTGTGACTGATTTTATTTTATTGATATTTTCCTATATTTTCAACGTTTTATCTTTATTTTCTATTGACTTTGTTAGGAAACCGCTATACCATCTTTTTAGTTTTATACATTTTTAAGGAGGAAAAATATGGCTATAACAATATCCGATGTTGCAAATGAAGCCGGAGTGTCTAAATCCACAGTTTCAAAAGTTTTAAATCACTGGACGACCATTTCACCAGAAACTGTTGCACGCGTTCAGGCTGCCATTGATAAGCTGCACTATGTTCCCAACGCCCGTGCCGTTTCCTTTGCCAGACAGGCTGCCAAAAATATTGTTTACCTGACGGATCTCGGGCAGGGTACTGCCTATCAGAATCCCCATATGTTTGATATCATGTCCGGTGTCCATCATGAACTCACACGGCACCATTATACCCTTACTCTCGTGGATACCTCAGAAGAATCCTATCCGGGCGAACGTGCCATTCAGGAAATACAGCGCCGTTCTGCCGATGGACTGATTATCCATGGATCAGCGGTCAACGAAGTTCTGGCACAACATATCCTCAAAGACAACGTCCCACATATTATTATCGGCCATCCCAATTTCGAAAGCCGGCTCTGCTGGATAGACACCGATCACGCACTGGCAGGAGAATATGCCGCCGCCCATATGCTTGCATGTAACTATTACGATGTACTGTTTGTAGCGGGACGGAAAAGTGACATTCTTTCCAGCCAGCGGCTGAAAGGATTTCTAAAAGGCATGTTAAACCAGAAACACCATATTCCAAACAAAAGGATCTGTTATACAAATGCAACCCGTCTCGGAGCCTACGAGACAGTTCTCCCTGTATTGCAGGATCGTGCCTCTCTTCCGCAGGCCATCGTCTGCGAAAACAGCACCCTCGCCCTTGGGGTTTCCCGCGCTATTACCGAATTATCCCTTTCCATTCCAAAAGACATGGGATTTCTTACATTTGATTGTTACCCTTATGCAGGCATCATTGATCCTGCCCCAACGGTCATTGACATCAACGTATATGATATGGGTATCCAAGCCGGAAATATGATGATCCGCAAACTGGAATATCCGGATCTGCTGATTCAGAGTTTTACCACACTCCCTATATTGATTCAGGGAAAAAGCACTGTACCCTGTTAACGAACTGTTTCCATAAAAAAATGCAGCGGACAATTTCTACGTCCACTGCATTTTTATAATAAAATTATTGTGTGCTACAGTCCAAGCACTTTTTTCTTTGCGGCCGCAAACTCTTCATCCGTAAGCGCACCTTCCGCATGAAGCTTTGTCAGCTGCGTCAGTTCTCCGGAAGTGGATTTTGCTTCTTCCGGCTGTTCTAAGTCTTCGGTGTCTTTTACATAGGATGCCTGAAATTCCCCATTGATCTCTGCAATCTCTTTCTCCCCACGGATATAGGCATCATACATATCAAACAGATCCATGCCGCTTCCTCCCACGCAGTCGTCCGGCTCCTGCCAGGAACGAATCAGTGCAATCCTTTCTTCCTTTGTCGTGTCTTTGATCAGATATCCACTCATGATAATATTTTCCTCCCTACCGGCGATATAACTTCGGATTCTTCTTTTTCATTTCCAGACCCTTTTTGTCATCTTCTTATCTATCTGTTTCCAGATTACATATCGTATATTCTACCATATTTGTTCTGTTTTTGATATACCCAATGTACTTTAGCCTGGTCAGCACTCATATTTGTTCATTGAAGCACCTGTTGCAAAAAAGAAAAGCCCTGCGGTATACAAAAACCGCAGGGCTTTTCTTGCTTAGTTTCTTTTAAAAATCGACATCCGTATCGTAGTAGCAGCACTTTAAGAGTTTCTCCATCTCCTCCTGACTTGGCTGTCTTGGATTGGAACCCGTGCATGCGTCAAGAATTGCATTGGCCGCAATCTCCGGAAGTCTCTCTAAGAATACCTCCTCCGGTACAAATCCCTGCTCGGTCGGGTAGCTGTCTGCACCATAGTTTTTAATGCAGTGCGGAATGTTCAGATCATCGTTCATCCTGCGCAGATGTGCGATCAGAAGCTCCACCTTTTCATCCAGTGTGTTTCCGCCAAGTTTCATGAAATCCGCAATCTCACCGTAACGTTTCTTTGCCGTCTCATCCTTTGCATTAAATGCGATAACCTTTGGCAGATACATTGCATTGGCTGCGCCGTGGATGATGTGTGCGCCATAATCCGCAAACGCTGCACCTGTCTTATGTGCCATGGAATGTACAATACCAAGAAGTGCATTGGAAAATGCCATACCAGCCAGACACTGTGCATTGTGCATGGAATCTCTCTTTTCCATATCCCCATTGTAAGACGGGATCAGGTCACTCTGGATCATCTTAATCGCATGCAGTGCAAGTGGATCGGTAAAATCGCAATTTGCGGTAGAAACATATGCCTCAATTGCATGTGTCATTGCATCCATTCCGGTATGCGCTACCAGTTTCTGTGGCATGGTCTCTGCCAGATCCGGATCTACGATTGCAACATCTGGTGTAATCTCAAAATCTGCGATCGGATATTTGATTCCTTTCTCATAGTCAGTAATAATGGAGAAAGCCGTTACCTCTGTTGCAGTTCCGGAAGTTGAAGAAATTGCACAGAAATGTGCCTTGTTGCGCAGTGCCGGAATACCAAATACTTTGCACATATCCTCAAAAGTGATGTCTGGATATTCATACTTAATCCACATCGCTTTTGCCGCATCAATCGGAGAACCACCACCCATGGCTACAATCCAGTCCGGCTCAAACTCCTGCATCACTGCCGCACCTTTCATAACAGTCTCAACAGACGGATCCGGCTCAATGCCCTCGAAAAGTTTTACTTCCATCCCGGCTTCCTTTAAATAATCTTCCGCCTTCTGAAGGAAACCAAACCGTTTCATCGAGCCGCCGCCCACGCAGATGATCGCTTTCTTTCCCTTGAATGTTTTCAGGGCTTCGAGTGCTCCCTTTCCATGGTATAAATCTCTCGGTAATGTAAATCTTGCCATATAAAAAACCTCCATATACTATGTAAATCATTTCGGCTTTCACGGTTGTTTCCGGTGCTTTCCACAATGAAAATTTCAACGCCCGTCTTCCACTGTTCTGCCTTTATCACTAGACATATTGCACAAAAAATCGACCGTTGTGTGCCTGCAACTATGCATTTATTCTACCATTAAAGGTAGGAAATTTCAATTCATATTTTTTACTCTCTGCTTCCATATAATGGGTCATCCTCTCCCACCGGTTCCTCATCTATATATTTTGCAAACACTTTATAAAAAAAGAATGAACATACATATGCAAGTAAAGCAAATCCCATCAGAAGCAGCAGCACATCCGTAATGATACTGGTATATGCCATATAGCCTGCCGCCAGTACTATCACACTTACAAACAGCGTATATGGGAAAAAATGGGCAACCGCCATGGCGGCTGCATTTTTTATCTGCACACGCAAAGGATTTTCCAGTTTTGCAATCACCGGAAACAGCCATAAGAACACAATAAAAACCAAATAGCCTACGCATACACTCACCACTGTCATAAATACGGACATGAAAGCAGGTCCCACATTGCGCCAGAAAAACAAATCAATAAAAAGCAGGCACACAAAAAGTAAGCCTATCATTCCCGCCACAAAAGACTGTTTAAAATTCTGCTTAAACGATCGGAAAAAAGTCTGTATAACATACCCATCTCCATAGCGTACCGATCGCAATGAAACTGCATACAATGCTGTAATTGCCGGTCCGATCGTCACAACCGGAATACAACACAGCAGAAAAATCAGATTCAGTAAAATCAAATCTGCCATCTTATTTAAAAAAGCAATCACCGGATTTTCTTTTGGCATACGCTGCCCCCTTTACCATGTATAAATGTCTGTTCGTTATAATACTACAAAAGCAGTCCGCATCGCGCAAGCGATTTTTATACGAACTGCTTTCTTATATTTTGTTGAGGATTGAAAAAGACAAATTTTATAATTTGTTACTTATTTGATACCGCTGATTGCAATGGACTCAATGATCATTCTCTGGAAAATAAAGAACAATGCCATTGTCGGAATCATTGCAATTACGGATGCTGCCATGATCAAAGCATAATCACTCTGAATTGCATAATAGGAATTGAAGGAACGGATAACCACCTGCAATGTCCAGTTCTTTTCGCTTCTCAAGAAAATAGTAGGTGCAAGATAATCATTCCAGATTCCCATAAACCACAACATCAGCTGCGTTGCCAGAGCCCCCTTCATCAATGGCATAAAAATCTGAAGAAACGTACGGAAATATCCACATCCATCCAATTTTGCTGCTTCCATCAGATCATCCGGAATTCCGATCAGGTTCTGTCGAAGGAAAAAGATAATACTGACATTTCCAAAGCATCCCGGAATAATAAGTGGAAGCAGAGTATTGGTCCAGCCCAGTTTGGTAAACATGACATACTGTGGAATCATGACAACCGCAAACGGAATCATAATGGTTGCCAGCAATGCCAGAAACAATGCATTTTTGCCACGAAATCTCATTTTTGCAAATCCGAATGCGGCGAGGGAGGAGGTAAATCCGCCAATAATCAATACCGGAATTGCAACCTTCAGAGAATTAAATATACCGTTTATGAACTGTCCCTTTTTTAATACTTCAGAATATTTTCCTATCAGAATCGGATCCGGAAGAATTGTTAATGTACCGGACAAAATCTGATTTTTTGTCATGAATGATGTCGCAATCATGTAAATTAACGGGAAAACCATTACAACTGCACCAAGAAGAAGTAATACAAAGATAATCCAGTTAAAAATTTTCTCTTTTTTTGATACAAGCCGGGAGCTTGCCAAATCTTTTTTTGAACTCATATGACTCCCTCCTAGTCCATGGTCTTCACCCATCTATCCTGACCCGCGAAATTAAGAGCCGTGATAATGAAGATGATGATTGCAAGAATAACTGCCAGTGCACATCCGTAGCCTAACTGTCCGTTTGAAAATGCTTTATCATACAAATAATAAACAACGGTTGCTGCACTATAGTTTGTTCCACCTTTATTCGTCATAACCTGTACTTCCACGAACACCTGGAAACCGCCAATCAGGCTGGTAATTAAAATATAGAACGTAACCGGCGAGACCAGTGGAACGGTAATATGACGAAATTTCTGCCATCCATTTGCTCCATCAATGGAAGCAGCTTCATAGTAGTTACGCGGAATGTTTTGCAATCCGGCAAGATAAAGAATAATAGAAGTTCCCAATCCTTTCCATACCATGAAGATGATTAAAGCTACTTTTACCCAGAACTCATCTCCCAGCCAGTTTGGACCATGATGTCCGGTCAAAAGTTTGATGATTGAATTAAATAATCCATAATCGTAATTATAAACCCATGCCCACAAAATAGACACGGCAACCAGTGAAGATACTACTGGTACATAATACATTGTCCGAAGCAGCCGGATTCCCGGAATCTTACGGTTCATTCCCATTGCCAGAAGCAGTCCAAGGATCATTCCGATTGGAATACCGATCAAATAAATAATGGTTGTAAGCAGAGATTTCCAGAATTTTTCATCATGAAAAATATTGATGTAATTCTGCAATCCACAGAAATTATCCACCAGAGAGTTCATTCCCGTCCACTTGCTCATACTTGCAAACACTGCAAAGCAGATCGGATAAGCCATAAAAAGTAAAAATCCAAGGAAAGGCAGGGCGATGAACAGCCACGCAGTTCTTTCTTCTTTCTTCGCCATTGCCGACATCTTATGTTTCGGTTGTTTTGTTTTTCCGCTCATATGCCCACTCTTTTCCTACGGACTGCCCCATGACAGGGGCAATCCGTTTTAATCTTAATTATTAGTTGCTGCGTTCTGTAATTCGATCGCGTTGTCCAATGCTTCCTGCATCTTTGGCGCTACCTGTTTACAATAATCATCTACGGAAACTTCTCCGGTCAGAACATTCGGCATTCCTTCCAGGAAAGTATCCCACCATTCACTGTTGTAAGTGTAGGTTGTTTCCGTAAAGATTCCTTTATATTTGTCACTTCCCTCAATATATCCGAAAATAACATCTACATTGCTTGCATATGGAATTGTTCCATCATTTACTTTGTCTTTAAATGTTGTCTGTGCATAATCCATAATGTTTGGAATCTGTAAAGACTTACCGGATGTCTCGCCGCAAAGTTCTTTCTGTCCGTCCAGATCTGTTGATAAGGACTGTATTAACTCTGCACATAATTCCGGGTTCTTTGCCTGTGAAGAAACTGCAAAGCCAACGGTTCCGAGCCATGCTGTGGACTTTCCGTCTCCGTTTGGTCCCACCGGCCATCCACATAAATCCCAATTGTATGGGAATGTTGCATCATCCATAAATGCTGCGACATCCCATGTACCGCATGCATAAAAACCAACCTGTCCGTCCAGCCATCTCTGGTATCCGCCAAGCGCAGTATCCTGTTCTACCGTTGGCGTTACTTTATACTTTAATGTCAGATCCGTATAATACTGGAAAGCATCCTTAAAATTCTGATTTTCATCAATGACTACCTTTGTCTGATCATCATTTAAGAACTGACCGCCATTGCCGTATACATAAGGAGTAAAACCAAATGCATTTGCATTTGCAACACCCCACTGATCAATTTCGCCATCACCGTCTTTATCCTTTGTCAGTTTCTGGCACACATCTGCAAATTCTTCCCATGTGTATGGATTTTCCGGATCCGGATACTCCAGTCCTGCTTCATCAAAAAGATCTTTGTTGTAGGCAAATGCAAAGCAGGATAAATCTTTCGGCAGGCAGTATAACGATCCTGAACCAATATTAGATCCATCATACATATATGCGCTCTTGATCGCCGGCCACAGATTGTCAACCGCAGTAGCATCTACGAGATCATCCAACGGCTGTACATATCCGTTATCTACATAACTTCTGACTGCTTCCGGTCCCACATAGAAAATGTCCGGAAGTTCTCCCGCTGTCATGGCAGCTGTCATCTTCGTTGCGTATTCATCCTGTGTTGTTACCTCAAAGTTTACTGTAGAAATCTCATCTGCATGCTCTTTTGTAAATTTATCAATTAGTTCCTGATAAACGGCTTTTTCGTGATCCTGTGCATAAATAAGAATATTGATCTCATTATCACCGGTTCCTTTCATCTCTGCAACGGAGCTTGCAGAGCCTTCTGTGTCTGATCCCCCATCACTCTTTTCAACTCCGCATCCTGCTACCATTGTTGCGAGCATTGCTGTACAAAGCAATGTTGATATGATTTTTTTCTTCATAGTTTCCTCTCCTTTTTAACCACCTTGATCATAATGAAATAAAATATAAGCTCCCCTGTTCGTTATTCTGACCATCTGATTCCGACGCGCCTTTAAAAATCATTCGGCAGATTAACTAATATTTTAAAATTTGTCAGGTCTTATTGGTTACATTATATAATTGCCCAATAAGTATGTCAACATGTTTTTTAGATTTTCCTAAAATATTTTATTTTATTGTTGTTATTTAGTGTTTTATAAATTATTTTCGTTTTTATTCTTTTTCTTTCACTCATGCGTTGACGCATTCCGGAAATGATACTATAATTTATAAAACAGAAATGAAACAACAAATAAAAAGGGGGTAATTTATGCTTCACATCACTTCACTGGATGATGGACTGGACATTTTTAAAGCACTTGGCTCCGATGTTCGGATTGAAATTATAAAACTGTTGATTGAAAACAAAGAAATGAACATGAACGAACTGGCAGCAAAACTGAACATTACGAACGGTGCTCTGACGGGACATATAAAAAAACTGGAGGCATGCGGAATTGTCAATACGTCCAATGATTCCAGCGGGCACGGAAACCAGAAAATCTGTACTCTGCATCTGGATAAAATTCTCATTGATCTGGACGCACCGGAAGAAGCACAGAATGTTTACAATGCAGAACTTCAGGTCGGACATTACTGCAATTATGAAGTCTATCCGACCTGTGGGCTGGCTACCGCTTCCCATCTGATCGGTGAAGTGGATGATACGCGCTACTTTGCACATCCTGATCGCTACAATGCAGATATTCTCTGGTTTTCCAAAGGATTTGTGGAATATGAAATTCCAAACTTTATTCCAGGTTCCCAGAAAATCACGCAGATTTTAATCTCTGCCGAGCTCAGTTCCGAAGCCCCGGGAATCAATAACGTCTGGCCATCCGATATCAGTTTTTATTTAAATGATGTCTGCATCGGCACCTGGACATCCCCGGGAGATTTCGGAGATGTCCGCGGTATTTTCACTCCAGACTGGTGGTTTCCGAACTGGAACCAGTATGGATTGTTAAAAATGCTTGTGATCAATAAAAAGGGAACTTTCATAGACGGATTGCAGATTTCAGATGTCACCATCCGGGACTTTAATCTGGACTATCGCAGCAGCATGAAGCTGCGCATGGCAGTCAATGACAATGCAGAACACGTTGGAGGACTCACGATTTTCGGTAAATCTTTCGGTAATTATGGACAGGATATTAAAGTCAGCATTAATTACGCACCAATTGAAGAATAATTTTATTAAAAAAGGCCTTTGCATGTTATTTCTCCATGCAAAAGCCTTTTTAACCAGCATCCATTATACCAGATTTCCGATTCTTTTCGCCCAGAATGCAACACCATCACTGCGCAGTCCGCACAACAGAATTGTTTCACACTTCCGCTGTGCATCCCAGCCACAATAAACCCGCACCTCCTCCGTATAAGGTCCATATGTAATCATGCCCCTGTGATCTGCAGTATACTCCCATTTTCCCTGAACAGAACAGTTCTCATAATATCCATCCGGTGCAAGTTTCATTGGCACAGAACAGGTAATTCCCTGCGGCAGTGCCGGCGCAAGCGTGATCCGCTCATAAAAACCGCATATCTGTTCTTTCGTTACCGGCTTTATCCCGTCTCCTGTATCTGTCTTCGCAAGGGGCTGTGCTGCCACAAACGGCCACCCATCCTCACTCCAGAAAATTTCACGTATCTGCATCTCAGACGGTTCTTCCTGTTGTGTAAAGTTTTTCCTGCGGATATGACATACAAGATACCACCGTCCGTTTACATCATGTAACACTGAATTATGTCCGGGACCCATATATGCCTGCCCTTCATTCCATTGATATCCACACATGGCGAGTAATCCTGTGCTGTTATCCTCATCCTCATCCGCAATCAGATCCTTTCCGTGGAAATCAATAAATGGTCCACAGATACTCCGGCTTCTTCCCACCCGGATATTGTAATCGGATTTTAAAGATCCGTAGGAAACAAACAGATAATAATAATTATTCTGCGCATTGTATACCATATACGGGCCTTCCATACTGCCGCTCTGCCACTTCGGGCGTCGTGCAATGCATACCCCGATTCCTTCTTCTTCGGCAAAACCTGTAGTCTTGTTCAGTTTTAATACATGGCAGCCACCCCAGAAAGAGCCATAAAGCATATACTGCTCCCCTGTTTTTGCATCCTCGATAATATTTGCATCAATTGCATTGGTAACACTCTGCGGAAATTTTTCTGTAGTTTTAAGCACACACCCTTTGGGTTCGAACGGACCTTCCGGTCGGTCTGCCACTGCCAGAAAGATACAGGACTGGCGCACACCCCAGCTGGAATTGGAGCAGTACAGACGATATTCTTTTCCCACCTTTACGATATCCGGTGCCCAGATATCTTCACTGCCGGTCCATTCCACCGACTCCTGCGGCGGACGTTCCACAACTTTTCCGATTTCCTTCCAGTGCACCAGATCTTTTGATTTCTGGCATATAGCACCTGTACTGTATGTATAATAATTTCCACTAACCTCATCATAAAATATTGCCGGATCGTGTATCATGCGTCTCTCCTTCTTGTTCCCATTTTTCATAGGGACAGTTCTGTCCTTTTACCGCAGCACGAAGCTGCACATAGCATCCGCAGGCACGGCACATATGCTCCCCATACCATGTGCATTTCCCACAACATGCCAGACGCCTTGCGTACGTCACATCTTCTGCCTGTTCTTCCGGCGTAAGCTGTGCAAGGTACCGCAAAAGATATTCCTCCAGACCGCCCCCGTATTGTTTTGCCAGTTCGCATTTTCTGCAATACCGTTCTGATTCTTCCATATGACCCTGTCCATTTTGCATTATTGCAGGCGCAGTTCCACCACACTGCACGGCGGAAGCATGACTTTTATCCCATCTGCACACTTTTTATATGCGGTAAACTCTTCTTCTTTTACAAGTTCCGGTGCATCAAACGTATTATGTGCGTGCATCTCTGCCGAGACAACCTTTGCTTCCTTCACAGAATATACGTGTTCATCTCCGGCAATCGCAATCTCTATTTCTTTTTCCTCATCCGCAGAAAGATTGTTTAATGTAACCGTAATGATATGCTCCGCATCCTCAGATACAGATTCCGTCACCTCCGGAACTTTCCATTCTCCTATACCGGTTTCGCCCACTCCTGTCAGTGTACTGTTCAAAAGCGTTGCACCCTGATGGTGCCGGTACATATGGAATACATGATACGTCGGCGTCTTAATCATCTTTGGTCCTTCTGTGAGAATGACAGACTGCAATACATTTACCATCTGTGCAAGATTTGCCATCTTCACGCGATCGCAGTGCTTATTAAAGATATTCAGGGTGATCCCTGCAACGAGCGCATCCCTTACCGTGTTCTGCTGATATAAAAAGCCCGGATTGGTTCCCGGTTCAACTGTAAACCAACAGCCCCACTCATCCACGATCATTCCGATTTTTTTATCCGGATCGTACTGATCCATAATCTTTCCGTGGCGTTCCACAAGAGTTTCCATATAAAGTGCTTTTTTTAATGTCTTATACCACACTTCTTCATCAAAATCCGTTGCACTTCCCTTGATTTCCCAGCCTTCCGGATGCACATAATAATGCAGGGAAAGCCCATCCATAAATCCATGAAATTCAGGAACGGTGTGATCATGGGTTGTCTCTAATACCTTTCTTGTCCAGTCGTAATCATCCACATTTGCTCCGCCACAGATCTTTTGGATCGGTTTCTGCGGATCATAATTGCGCACATAGGTCTGATATCTGCGGTACTCATCTGCATAATACTGTGGCCGCATATTTCCCCCACATCCCCAGTTTTCATTTCCAACACCAAAATAATCAATGGTCCACGGCTCCTCATGTCCATTTTTTTTGCGCAGATCTGCCATCGGAGACACCCCGTTAAATGTCATATATTCAACCCATTCCGACATCTCCTGCACGGTTCCGCTTCCAAGATTTCCGTTAATGTAAGTTTTACATCCAAGCTGACGGCAAAGTTCAAAGAACTCATGCGTTCCGAAACTGTTGTCTTCTACCACACCACCCCAATGGGTATTAACCATTTTCTTCCGGTTCTCTTTCGGTCCGATTCCGTCTTTCCAGTGATACTCATCCGCAAAACATCCACCCGGCCAGCGCAATACCGGAATCTTAATCTCTTTAAGTGCTTCCACCACATCTGTACGCATCCCATTGACATTTGGAATTTCAGAGTTCTCACCCACATAGAGTCCTTCATAGATGCATCTGCCCAGATGCTCCGAGAAATGCCCGTAGATCTCCGGTGCAATGGTACCTTCTTTTTTATTTTTGTTGATCATTAACTTTGCCATATTTCTTTACTCCTTTTGGATATATTGTACGCCCCAGAGAGTTTCCTCGTTGTCTCCTGCAGCCGAAAAACAAAACACCGGATTTTCCGCTTCATCGGTCATTTCCATTAATACCCCTTTATAAACGACACCGTCCAGTGTAATGGTAATGTAATCTGTGCCTTCCTTTACCTCATATGTACCGCTTTTTTCTCCACCGGTTACTTTTCCATCCGCAAACGTATATGCCTCCGCTTCGCGAATCTTACTGCTGATATCTGTTCCATGGTTTACTACATAAAATGTACCGGATACATCCGATTTTTTGTACCCCTTTTCCGAGAGAGTTTCTCCCATTGTGGCAAATGGTGCTGCAACAAACCACCCATCCTCATTTGTGTACATCTGATGTACACGCGGTTCATGATACTCTGTGCCATCGTCAAACCGCTGATGATATGTAATGTAATATTTCCCGTCATCATCCTGAAATGTGGACTGACCGCCCGGTGCCATATAGGTATAATTTAAACTCGGGAATGTATAATTCCCCATCATTTTTAAACCATAATTGAAATGATCGTCCTGATCTTCCAGTGTATTTCCTGCCACATCCACATATGGTCCCGTTGGCTTTTCACTGCGAAACTGCCGAATCTGATACCCACCATCACTCTGCAGGTCTCCATAAGAAACAAACAGATAATAATAGCCGTTTTCTGCGTCATACTGGATATATGGACCCTCAGCAGAGTGATGTCCACCACCAATCAGCCGATATCCATAATACGGATCGGCATCCTTGTCATCCACCGGATAAATCGGGTATCCAGTGGTGGGATCAATCTCCAGCAGAAAGATACCACCTGACCATGAGCCGTAATTCATCCACATCCGCCCGTCTGCATCGGTAAAAATCGCCGGATCAATACAGTTTGGCCACTCCTTATTGTTGTATCCACCATATTCCAGATATCTGGAAATATCTGCATTTTTCCCGAGTACATCGTACAAATTCGTTTCGCTGATATTGCTTTTTCCATATCCGGAATATAAAATCGTATCCACATAAGTATACGGTCCCTCTATATTGTCTGCAGTTGCAAAACAGAGAGTCGATTTCACATAAGAAGATGTCGTACAGAAATACATGACATATTTCTTCATTGTCTCATTGTAAATTACATTTGATGCCCAGACAGAATACCCATTATCTGTGTTCTTTCCGACAAAATCAAAGGCAGCGTACGGCTCTGTCAGCAAATTGTCAAACAGTGTATTTGCTGCATCAACACCATTTGCAAAATAATTCCATTTACGCAGGTCCTGACACTTTGCCCCTACCATATGACTGCCGAACATATAATATGTATCGCCTTCCCTGATGATCTGCGGATCGTGACAGGATGCTGCAACCGTAAATCCGCCTTTTTTTATCTCATCTGCCGCAGCCTCCTTCCCAACGGAAGAACCGCCGGAGGCACAACCGGATGCAAGGCATGCCAGAAGCCCTGCAACGGTCAACACACGAACCATTTTTTTCTTAATCATACGCAAACACCGGCTTTCCGTTTTCATCCCATTGAACCTGCATTAGATGTGCATGACGGTTTGGATTATAGAGAGGATTTCCCTCTATCTCTGTTTCTGTGCGTGCATGGTATACCATGATATCATTTCCGTCTTCATCTTTGGTAAAAGAATTATGTCCCGGTCCGTAAATTCCTTTTTCATAACTGCTTTGTAATACCGGATGACGCTCCTTTCTCCAATTTAACGGATCCAGCAGATCCGTTCCGCTGGTTGCAGTAAGCATACCGACACAATAGGCAACCCCTGTGTCACTCGCCGAATATGTCAGGTACAGTTTATCCCCGTGATGAATCACTGCCGGTCCCTCATTTACCCAGAATCCCACACGTTCCCAATCATAATCCGGTGTTGTAAGAAGCACCTGCACCGTTGCCAGCTTGCACGGAGACTCCATTTTTGCAATATAAAGATTGGAAATCTGCTTGCCTACTCCAACCTTTTCTGCCCACACGTAGTAATAATCTCCGGCATCCTCAAATACGGTTGCGTCCAGGGAGAATGCTTCAAACGAGAATTCATCCCCATCTGCACGCTGCATTTTGCCTTTTTCCACCCATGCATCTGCCAATGGGTCCTGCCCCTGACATTCCAGCACATATGGACGGATTTTCCAGATATCCTCTTCTTCACCACCGGCAAAATAGATGTACCATTTTCCTTCCAGATAGTGCAGTTCCGGTGCCCAGATATGCTTGCTCATCGGACCACTCTCATGCTTTTTCCAAATGACCACTTCCTCTGCCTGTGGAAGATCTGCCAGTTTTTTTGCCCGGCGCAGTACAATGCTGTCATATGCCGGAACCGATGCCGTAAAATAATACCAGCCATCCTTTTCATACACATACGGATCTGCTCTCTGCAGAATCCAGGGTTCATTAAATTTCAGTCTCTTATCCATATGTTTTCTCCACTATATTTTATAATTTTATAAATTATTTTATTTATATTTAAAATTATATAGAGGATGAACATAAAATGCAACTATTTTAGATTTCTTTAAACAATTTTAGTTATGTTGAACAATATTGTGCATTTGTTTTTGTGGAAAAACCTGTATTTAACATTTCTCACTTTATGTAATATTATTTATTAGGCTTCTAATAATTAGAATACTAACAAAGGAGACTTTTTATTTTTATGAAAGAATCACTTCATTATCTTCTGATGTCCGACCATTTCCTGTTTCAGAAGAAAATGGGCGTGTGATATAAAAAACGGGAGGCTTTTGCCTCCCGTCATGTGTTTTTCTATAAAACAGCCTGCAAAACCAGCGATATAATCACAATCACCGCACATACCACACCGCTTATCCGCATCTTTCTGCTGACATCTTTTTTCTCACTTATCCGTTTGAGCCATCCCGTTGTATACAGTATGTTTGCAATAAGCGTGCCAAGCGTCCACGCATACAGATCCCGCTTCACACTTTCCCAAAACGGAGACACTGCCAGTCCACCTGCGTCCATGACCATTGCAATCAGTATTGTGATCACACCGGTAATTCCTATGATCCGTACCCGTTTTAAGAGCCTTGCGTTGTTTGTCTCTGTATAATCCGTTACTTTGATTACGGTTTCCTTTAATTCCTCATTCATCTGCTCGCTTTTCCTTTCTCCATCAATGATTTCCCGGATATCAACTTCATAAAAATCTGCAAGTTCCAACAGCATGCTGATATCGGGCATATTGCTTCCCGTCTCCCAGCGTGACACCGTGCGGCTTGTGATCTGAAATTTTTCCGCAAGCTGCTCCTGCGTCAGCTTCTTTTCATTGCGCAGTTGTTTTAAAAAGTAACCTGTCTTTTTCTGATCCATAATGAAATCTCCTCTTGCTTTCCATCCATGTAAATCTGCTCCTCCTTTCGCAGATTACAATACCTGTTTTTTCCAGTAAAAGCCACGACATAAAGCGAGAACTGCCGTGTTTTCTGCACCGGACATGAAATGTCTGCCCGGAAATCCCGTTTAATTACAAATCATACCTATCTCTTCTTTTTGCTGCCTCGTTATAAACCTGTTCATCCGTTCTGGCAGAAACAACAATAATTTTCATAACTTTGCCCACTCTCTCAACCTTATAGACAACCCGTATCCCCAAATCTCTGAACTTTATCTTCATAAGATTGGTAAGGTTTGTTCCACTTTTATTACCCAATGGTTTCCCATATCCACCTTCCCTCACTGACAACGGATTCTGGCTGACTTTTTTAATTCCTTTTAACACCTGTATCTGAGCTGAATGGTCAAGTTTTTTCATATCCTTTTCCGCTTCCTCTAAAAACTCAATACTCCATATCATTCGATATCTGCATCCTCCGCTTCCAAAAGTTCTGCTTCACCGATGCCCAAATGTTTCATCACTGAATCATATGAAACAGTCTCTTTATTCCCGTTATCATCCAAACGTTTATTTGCTTCCAACAAAAGAAAATAATCTTCCTCAATCTCCGTTAATCTTGTATACTCTTCGGGTGACAGAATAATTGCAGAAGGCTGGTTATTTTTTAAAACAATCAGTTCTTTTTCGGAACGAAGTCTATCAAATATCTTTGCAGCCTGCCCTTTGTTAAATTGTGAAATTGGAACAAGACTCTGTAAAAAATCAGATGCAATTGCCATAACAGACACCTCCATTGTTTAATTTCACTTATATTATATGCAGGAACAAGCCAAGAATCAATATAAAAATTGTATTATTTTCTTTATAATTTTCATTATTATTTATTGTTCTTATTTCATGTTCACAGGACTATACACGGTATATGTATACATTCCATCCTCATTTTTCACAGTAGAATCTCCATTGGGCGGTTCACTTTTTCTTGCCCTGTGACACAAATTTGCATATACTTATTTTATCAAATAACATCAGGAGAAACCCATGATCTATTTAAAAAATCCCCTGTGCCTTGGCATGGAAGAATCAGAATATAAAGAAATGCTCGCTCTGGGCGGTATGCGCCAGAAACATTTTGAAAAAAATGAAGTGATTTTGTCTGCCGGATGCACCACGCACGAGATCGGGCTGGTGCTGTCCGGAAGCGTTAATATTGAAAATCTCGATCTGTGGGGCAGCAAAAGCATTTTGAGCAACATCGGTGCCGGACAGGTTTTCGGGGAAACTTATGCATTTTCCCGCGAAACACTGATGGTCGATGCGGTTGCTGCCCAGCAGACCGATATTCTATTCTGGAATCTGGATATTCTCGTCCACACGCCGCATCCCGCAAGCACCTGGCAGCCAAAATTTATCCGGAATCTGCTACAGATCTCCCTGCGCAAAAATCTCGCGCTCTCCCAGCGGATTTTCTGTACAACCCCGAAAACGATCCGCGGGCGGCTGCTTGTCTATCTGTCAAACCAGGCGGCAAAAGCCGGCAGCAATCATTTTAAGATTCCGTTTGACCGACAGGGGCTGGCGGACTATCTGAATGTCGACCGCAGTGCGCTTTCCAAAGAGCTTGGCAAAATGCGGGACGAAGGAATTCTGACCACCCGGAAAAATGCGTTTACCCTGTACTGATTGTCTCATGAGCCGCTCCTTTATGTTTCATTTTCAAAGGCCTTTCACTAATAATACAAACGAAAAATCGGAAAGGTTACAAAAAAAGGAACCCTGTCCGGATATCTTTCCGGACAGGATTCCTTTTTATTATGTTCTCCTACTCTGCCAGCTTAAACCTGCCAACCAGATTTTTCAGTCCTTCCGACTGTGCGGAAAGCTCCTGGCTTGTTGCAGAAGTCTCTTCCGCAGCTGCGGAGTTGCTCTGTACGACACTGGAAATCTGCTCGATTCCCTGCTCGATCTGCTTTAACATATCTGCCTGCTCGGTAGAACTCTCGCTGGCGCCCTTTGCCGCATTCGCAAAATCATTCATGGATTCAAGAATCTTATTTAATGCAGCAACCGTCTTTTCTGTAATCTGGTTTCCGTTTTCAATTTCCTGCAGAGATTTTTCAATCAGATCGCGAGTATTGACTGCCGCCTGTGCACTATCACCCGCCAGTTTTCCGATCTGATCTGCCACAACCGCAAAACCTTTTCCGGCTTCCCCGGCACGTGCTGCCTCAATGGAAGCATTCAGGGACAACAGGTTGGTCTGACTTGCAATCTCCTCGATGGAACCGATGATGTTTTGGATTTCCTGTGAGGTACTGCTGATCCGCTCCATGGCATTGGTCAATGCCTGTAATTCTTCTCTGCTTTGATCTGCCTGTTCTACGGCAGTGCGTACCATCTGGTAAGCCCCGGAAGCGCTCTCTGCGCTGGATTCTGCAATTCCGCTGACACTCTCTACCGTTGCTGTCAGTTCTTCCACTGCACCTGCCTGATCGGTGGCACCTTCTGCCAAAGCCTGTGCCCCGCCTGCCAGCTGCCCGGAACCGGATGCCACCTGCTCAGATGCTTCATTAATCTGTGTCAGGGTATCACTCAGTTCATGTTTTAATTTGCTTATGGACTCATACTGCTGTCTGAAATTACCAATATAAATCTGTGCATTATTACTGGATACATTGAAATTTCCTTCTGCCATTTCTCCCAGAAGATAACTGGTATCCTGCACAATCACCTCCAGAGTTTTGCATGCCTGCCGGAAATTACCGGCAAGTTTTCCGAGTTCGTCTGGAGATTCATAATTTATTTCCACATCAAGCTGTCCTGCTTTCAGTTTCTCAGCTGCACCTTCCAGTTCCTGAATTGGCTTTAGCATAATTCCGGTAATGGTGGTCCGGATGACAGTGGAGAAAGCCACTGCTCCTGTTCCTATGAGAATCATCAGAATAATGCTCACAATTCCCGTTACCCTGGCAGATGTATACTGACTCTTTGCCTCTGCGGATGCCACTTTTCCGATATCAACCAATATATCCTGAAGTTTCTCTGTTGCATCATTATAATCGGAATTAAACAGTGCCAGAGCTTCGTCATTTTTATTCTGCTGCGCCAGTTCCATGAGCGCTACCCGCTGTTTTTTCAGTTCTTCTATCGCATCTTTTAATTCCGCAACTTCCTTTTTATCATGAAAAGACTTCTCCAGTGTGGTAACATTTTTTCCAACCTGATCTGCATACTGCTGTGCCGAATTAAGATAACTCTGTGTGGAAGCTGTATCATCGGTTGTCATCGACCACAAAATATATTTTCCCACAAGCTGTATATCTTTACGGATTTCCATCTGCAATGTGCTGTTAGCATATGCTTGCTTGTAAAACTTATAAGTATCCACATTCATCATTACAATGGAAACAAGCGAAACAACCATAGCAACAGCAAACGTTACAATGACGGTAGTAAATGCATACTTCAACTTCATTCCTACCTTCAGTTTTCGGTAAAACTCTTCCATTTTTTTTCGTCCTTCCATTTTCTCTGTTCCTTTCTTTATTCCGCTTTAAAACACTATTTTTATCATACGCCTTTTTTCCTCCCACTGCAATGTTTCTGTCGAAAATATGCGAATTTTATCTTTTTCCACACTCAGAACTCCCCCCCCCTGGTTTGTCCCCTTTGCATTCCAATAAAATGATGGTACAATGATGACATAGCACAAAACATCTGTTTTACATATATTGTTGGAAATGGAAATGAAATGGAAAAAGCACAGATTCGAATAATCCGAAGCAAAAGAAAAACCGTTGCACTGGAAATCCGTCCGGATTTATCGGTTCTGGTAAGGGCACCTTACTGGATGGCAGACTGGCAGATCCGTAAATTTGTCGATGAAAAATCAGACTGGCTGTATGCCCATCTCCGGGAAATGGAACAAAAACAAAAATTGGAAGCTGCACGCCCGAAAGCCGCACCTTTAAATTCCGGGGAATTGCAGGTGCTTGCAGATGAAGCACTGCGCGTAATTCCGGAACGGGTACAGTTTTATGCCCCGGTTGTCGGCGTGACCTATGGCAGGATCACCATACGAAACCAGCGTACACGCTGGGGAAGCTGCAGTGCAAAGGGCAATCTTAACTTTAACTGCCTGCTGATGAAAGCACCGCCGGAAGTGCTGGATTACGTGGTTGTCCATGAGCTGTGCCACCGGCTGGAGATGAACCATTCACCACGCTTCTGGGCACAGGTGGAGCGTGTGCTTCCAGACTATAAGGTTTCCCGCAAATGGTTACGGGAACATGGCAATGAGCTTATGGATTTAAACCCATAAGAAGGAGATACCGGTATTCCTGCATCTCCTTCTTGCTTTCATGTTATTTTTTACATGTAATATCGTTCTGTTCTCAATTACTTTCTATTGTATAAGTCCCCTCTTCAAAATTTACATGCAATTCGGCATATGCCCCGTCATATTCCCAGCGGATTTCCAGAGAACTCTCCTCTCCGGAGATTGTCACCTCTGCACCTTCCGAAAATGCCTTATGGGTATTCCTCATACGGATTAGCGCAAGCTGTTTTTGAACCACATCTTTTTTCAGTCCTTCCGCGATCTGATCAACGGAAAGATTTGTCCGGTTGATTTCCTTATGTCCGGATTCCCCCGCACGCTGCACCGCTTCATGGTCATTTTTTCCGGCAAACAGATCCAGATACCAGATCTGCGGTTTGCCCGGCATAAACATCTGAATTGCCCGCGCCAGAAGCATCTTCTGATCCGATTCCCCAAGTGCACTGTAATATGTGGCATTTACCTGATAATACAGATTCTTTTGTCCATGTAAATTTTTGACCATGCCCCCACGGGATACAATCCGGTCAATTAACGACTGGATCTCCTCTTTTGGAAGCAGTCCCTTTAAATCCAGAAGCGGGATGCCGTCGTGACAGCCGAGCATGTTGACCGTGGAGATCTTCTTTTCCACAATTTCCTTCGCCCATGCCGCAAGGTATGTTCCGCGCCTGTTCTCAATCGCATCAATGACCAGTCCCGGCAGGAAAAAGTCGTAGGTCGCATAGCCTTTTT
>OGJI01000075.1_pt1 | contig 125620 bp, 109 predicted proteins | sample 1572031 | NCBI WGS metagenome assembly OGJI01 (sample SAMEA2582119, study PRJEB24529) | metagenome | biome: Human gut stool | place: China | collected 2011
AGCCAAGTCCGGCAGGGATAAACGCTGAAGGCATCTAAGCGTGAAGCCCCCCTCAGGATGAGATATCCCATTCTTAGAGAATGTAAGACCCCTTAGAGACTATGAGGTAGATAGGGCATGGGTGTAAGTGCAGAGATGCACTGAGCTGAATGTCACTAATAGGTCGAGGGCTTATCCGGGAAGGCACAGGAAAGAGATACAAAAGGATGAAGATAGTTTTCAGTATTCGGTTTTGAGGGAATACTCCTAAGAAATACTTTGAGCTGATGAGTTTGCAAAGCAAAACATTTTCCTCGATAGCTCAATGGTAGAGCACTCGGCTGTTAACCGAGTTGTTGTAGGTTCGAGCCCTACTCGGGGAGTTTAGAATGAATATAGTAGCTGTTGTTTAGCAATAAACAACAGCTTTTTTGTTTATTTCCAGTATTTTTCTGGTTTGGAAGATAAAACACAGTAGCAAATTGTTTACGGGATTGTGTGAGTCTGATATAGTATTAAGAGAATATGAATGAAAGAGGATGAAATATGCGCGTTTTAGAGAATTTGCAGCCTTATAAGGTTTTTTATTACTTTGAAGAGATATGTAATATTCCACATGGGTCTAAGAATCTTGATGGAATAAGCAGCTATCTGGAGAAATTTGCCAGGGACAGAGGTTTATTCTGTATCAGGGATACCAGCAATAATATCATTATGGTGAAGGAAGCTACTCCAGGGTATGAGAAAGAAGAGGCTATCATGCTTCAGGGACATATGGATATGGTAGCTGTGAAGAAAGCAGACTGTGATATAGACATGGAGAAAGATCCCTTACGTCTTAAAATAGATGGAGATTATATCTATGCAGAGGGAACCAGTCTTGGGGGCGATGATGGTGTTGCAGTAGCTTATATTCTGGCAATTATGGATGATGATTCCATACAGCATCCAAGGATTGAAGCGGTTCTGACAACAGATGAAGAGATTGGAATGGAAGGCGCTACGGCAATAGATCTGTCCATGCTTACGGCAACCAGAATGTTAAATATTGATTCAGAAGAGGAAGGTATATTATTGACCAGCTGTGCAGGTGGTGCAAGAGTAGACTGTAATATTCCAGTGTCCCGTGAACAGAAGGAAGGCATCTATTACAATATAGAAGTTGGTGGCCTGGTAGGCGGACATTCAGGTACTGAGATTGATAAAGGGCATGCCAATGCGATCAAATTGATAGGAAGAACATTGAAATTAGTACAGGCTAACGTGAATATCCAGATTGCAGAGCTTGATGGCGGAGAGAAAGACAATGCAATTCCAAGAGAAGCACAAGCTGTTGTCTTTATCCCTGATGGAATGGATAGGGCTTTTGAAGAGGAGATTACGCAGGCAAATGACCTGATACGTAATGAAAATGTATCGAAAGACAAGAATGTATATATTCGATGCAACAAGCTTGCAGATACGCTCAGAGATGTATTAACTGTTGAGTCTACCAATCGTATCATTGATTTTCTTGAGTTATTACCCAATGGTGTCATGGCAATGAGTGCAGATATTGCAGGATTAGTAGAGACATCATTGAATGTAGGAGTACTCAGATTGGAACAGGATAAGCTCATCAGTTTCAGTGCGGTCAGAAGTTCTATTGAGTCCTCCAAGAGAGATCTGATATGTATGCTGGATACATTGACCGGTTTAGTAGGCGGTCAGACTTCTATTTATGGAGAATATCCCGGTTGGCAGTATAGAATTGATTCCAAATTGCGAGAGACCATGGTCAGCATCTATAAAGAAGTGTATCATGAAGATGTTAAGGTAACTGCAATACATGCAGGTCTGGAATGTGGAATCATGCTTTCCAAGATGCCGGAGCTTGATTGTGTGTCTTTTGGACCTGATATTTATAACATTCATACAACAGAAGAAAAACTGAGTATTTCTTCTACACAGAGAATGTGGGAATATTTGCTTGCCATTTTAAAGACAAAATAGTGAAAAGAACAATATAGGAGAGGAAATATGTCGGATAACTTTAGAGAATTCAAATCACAGGGAGAAGAAAATTATTCTGACCAGACAAAGAAATCAGGGAATGGCAGAAAGAATCAGGGAAAGACAATTGTAACCATTGTAATTGCCATTCTGTTTGTAGGTATCGTGGCTTTTGAATCCGTGTATTCAATCAAAGAGCAGGAGCAGGGAGTCGTTACTACCTTTGGAAAAGCGGGAAGCGTAGTTACATCAGGGCTTCATTTTAAGATACCTTTTATTCAGAGGGTGACAAAAGTCAACACAACAATACTCGGCTTTCCAATCGGATATAATCCGTCTGGGAGTCAGGAAGTAAGTGAAGAGGAAGCTGCTGCAGAATCCTTAATGATCACTTCGGATTTTAACTTTGTAAATGTAGATTTCTATGTAGAATATAAAGTATCAGATCCTGTCAAATATCTGTATAATTCCAAACAGCCGACAGAGATTTTGAAGAATATTGCACAGTCCTGCATCAGAACAGTAGTAAGTAATTTTACGGTTGATGATGTCATTACAACAGGTAAGAGTGAAATACAGGCAGAAATTAAGGAAATGATCGTGCAGAAGCTTGAACAGCAGGATATAGGACTTATGCTGGTCAATATATCCATGCAGGATGCAGAACCTCCTACAGCAGAAGTTATTGAGGCATTCAAAGCAGTGGAAACTGCAAAGCAGGGCAAAGAGACTGCGATTAACAATGCCAATAAGTATCAGAACGAGCAGATTCCACAGGCAAAAGCCAAGGCTGACCAGATCATTCAGGATGCCGAAGCAACCAAGCAGAATCGAATCAATGAAGGTACTGCGCAGGTAGTTCGTTTTAATGAAATGTATGATGAATATGTAAAGAATCCTCTTATTACAAAGCAGAGAATGTTTTATGAAACGATGGAGGATGTGCTTCCTGGTGTGAAGTTGATCATTGATGATGGCAGTGGCAATCTTAATAAGACATTGTATCTGGATGAATTACAGATAGAGGATATAACATCCGCCCAGAGTACACAGTCTGCAAGTGAAGAACAGACACAGGAAGAATAGGAGGTTATGTCATGAAGAAGAAATTGGGAAAGGCTGCAATCATAATTATTGTAATGGCTGTATTGATCGTACTTGGTAATTCCTTATTCATCATCCGTGAGAATCAGTATGGAATTGTAAAAGAATTTGGCAGGATTGAGAAAGTTATCAATGAACCGGGACTTTATATTAAGATACCTCTGGTTCAGGAAGTAGATACTGTTTCAAAAGAATTATTATTATATGATATTCCCAAATCGGATGTCATAACAAAGGATAAAAAGTCCATGATTGCAGATAGCTTTGTATTATGGAGAATTACAGATCCTAAGGTATTTGCCCAGACATTAAATAGCTCAACAGCAAATGCAGAAGGAAGAATTGATGTGGCAGTGTATAATTCAATCAAGAATGTAATCAGCAGCATGACACAGTCAGATATTATAGCTGCAAGAGGACAGGAGCTGACCAGTTATATAATGACAGGAATTACCTCTATTAGTCAATATGGAATAGAGATTGCTTCTGTAGAGATTAAGTTATTGGATCTTCCGGAAGACAATAAAGATGCAGTATTCCAGAGAATGATATCAGAACGTGAGAATATTGCAGCTACATATACCGCAGAAGGTAATTCTGAAGCACAGGTGATTCGTAATACCACAGATAAAGAGGCTGCACTTTTGATTTCAGAGGCAGAGAAACAGGCAGAGATATTGAAAGCAGAAGGAGAAGCAGAATATATGAAAATTATGGCAGATGCTTACAATGATCCTGCCAAAGCAGATTTTTACAGCTTTACAAGGAGTCTGGATGCATTAAAGAATTCCATCCAGGGAGGAAACAAAACAATAATCCTTGATAAGGATTCACCACTTACCCAGATATTCTATCAGGTGCAATAATATGCAGGAAAAAGACTGTTTATCAATTAACGATTGACAAACAGTCTTTTTTGAATGAATTTATCAGGCTTCTGCTGTGGAATCGTTACAGTAGAGATAGAAACTGATCAGATAGAGTCCACAGATTCCAACCAGTGCATAAATAATACGTGAAATCCATGACATACTGCCAAATATGGCAGCAACCAGGTTAAAATCAAAGAAACCGATAAGACCCCAGTTCACCGCACCAATAATGGCTACAGTCAGGGCAATACAATCAAGTACTTTATTGTGCATAATGATCTCCTCCTTGATTGATAGTATTTCTAAGAAAAGTATACTTATACATTTTTATTTGATTTTGTACATATTTATTATTTTAGATATTATTATACCTGTGAAACCATTATTTTTTCACAAAAATCAAGCAGATAAATTGAATTACAAGAATTTATATGATATTCTAAAGATGCGTGAAAAAAACGTAGTTTTTTATATAAGCATTTGTTTCAAAGTAACAGGGAGTCTGAGATTTTAGGATGGTAAAATTGAAGAGAGAGGAAGAGGTTATTATGACAGAGAAAAAAGTTGTTAAAAAAGTAGTTGAGAAGAAGGAACCGGTTAAAAAGGTTGCAAAGGCTACTGTAAAAGAGGTTGCAGCAGCTCCTGAAGTAAAGGAAACCGTAGTGAAAGCTCCAGAACCAGTAAAGGAAAAGGAAGCACCTGTTAAAAAAACAAGTGTAAACGTAAGTGAAGAAGTGTTTGTTCAGTTTGGCAACAGTGAAGTACTTACAAAGGATATTGTTGAAAAGGTAAAGGCTGCATATGTTGCAGAAGGACATACAGCAGATTCTGTTAAGAAGATCAGAGTATACATAAAACCAGAAGAAGGCATGGCATATTATGTAGTGAATGATGACTATGCATCTGGTATCAGCTTATTCTAGGAGTGTATTTTGGGTTTTGTTCCAAATATTGGAAATATTAATACAAAAAGCCTCATTGTGCAACTTCAACAAAGTGGGTTGACGTTAAAACCTATAGTTTGTATAATAAACTATGGTGAGTATTTGATTATGGCAAAACCGTGAGAAATCCGGCGACGCAAAGCTATAGGGTCTTCGCTATTACGAAATAGGATGACAGCCAGTTGCGAATAGATTTGTACTGAGTAGTGGAGTCTGCTCAGTACTTTTTTATTTATTTTTATGAGAAAAAGTAATATGAAGGCTGTCACGTTCTTCGCAGGTCAGATTAGTGAACTGCTCCATGATCATGGTAATGTTTGTGTCTTTAGCGTCACATAAAAGATAGATAACATCTGTAAGTTGAGAGATAATATCCTTCATTCTCATCATATCCATTTTTTCTATTTTGTTGGGATTCATAATTGTATGTACTCCATTTCTTGAAAACCAGTTTACATAAGTATACATATATTGTATTATCAATATGAATTTTAACATAGTATGACAAAACTGTAAGGTTACTTTTGGCATTTTAAAAAAGAAAAATGTAGAAGAAAAGTGTTACTGTGGTAAAATAGTAATAGTATAGGAAGAAACTGTTGATCAGGTAAAATGGAGAGAGCAATGCAGAAACAGGAACTGAAAAATACATTTATAGACACCCTGGAGCGTGAAAGAACAATACGTGGGTGGACGCAGTGGGAAATGGCAGAGAAATTGGAAATGTCAGTACCCGGATATCGTAAAATGGTATCGGGAATGACAGACTCTATTGCGTTGTATACGGCATACAGAGCATCGGTCGTACTTAATATACCGATTCCTATATTATACGGCAGTACTGATCATAAGGATCAGTTGCTGAACAAGATATACAATGCTCCGGCGTCTACGTGTCAGAGAATAGAGTACTATCTGGATTATGATGCAAAATACAGACATGCACGGACGAAGAATACAGGTAGTACAATATGGATAGATGTTTTTACACTTACCGGTTATATGGAAGATGCCATGCACTTTGATTCGACCAATGTTGAAAGGGTGGAGATACCGGATCGATATGAAGGACGTGTATCCAAAGGGCTTATGGTGACAGAGAACAGCCTGTTACCGGTGTATGGCAAGGGAGACATTATCCTGTTGGAAGAGAGAATGCCAAGAATTGGGGATATTACAGTCAGTATACATATGAAAACCAGCATTTTGTATATCAGAAAGGTATTTCAGACAGAGGACCGCTATGAGCTTCATCCTGTTAATGGAAGAGGTAAGATTGTTTATATAGAAAAGAAGGACAGAAGTGACTGGCATGAGATGGGACGAGTGATAGCCAGTATTCGTACAGATGAGTATAAAAGGGAGTAGGTTTACAGCCTGCTCCCTTCATTATTACATGATGATTCCAAGATAGTTGTCAAATGCTTCAGAATAGATTTTTCCATAACATTCGGCTGAAATTTTTCCCTGGCGGTATAAGTGATAAGCTTCCTGACATGCATCTTTGAGCTCTTTAGAGTTACCATGCAGTTCTCCGATTCTTTTTACTTTTTCTATTTCTTCACATTCAAGAACTGTGAATTTTTCATAGCCTCTCATCGTGGTTCACCATACCTTTCTACATGAATGAAACATAACGCATTCAATACATTTTATTTATTATAGCATGAATTGTATGTATTATCAATTAAATTAAAATAACTTCATTAATTAACAGAAAACAATACGTAATAAAATTTTATAGAACCGGTAATTGGTTTATGTTATACTAATAACGACATATTTTAAACGGCATATCGGACAGAATAAAGATATTGCCAATGGAGACTTGAATATAAGGAGCAGGGAGAGATTATGGATTTTGCAGAAAAGGGCGCAAGACCGGTATACGTAGTAGGACATAAGAATCCGGATACAGATTCCATCAGTTCAGCAATTGCGTATGCATATTTGAAGAATACAACAGGGACAGGACAGTATATTCCTGCTAGGGCAGGTCAGATCAATCAGGAAACGCAGTATGTGTTAAATGCATTTCATGTAGAAGCGCCCATTTATCTGGATGATGTTATGACGGATGCCAGAGATATTGATATGAATGATATCGAAGGCGTGACAGAGGATGTTTCATTGAAAAAGGCATGGCATATGATGCGTGATCGTGGGGATGTAACACTGCCTGTAGTAGATCAGGGAAAATTAACCGGTATCATCACCATTGGAGACATTGCCAACGCATATATGGATGTGTATGACAACTGTATCTTATCTACAGCAAAAACTTCCTATAAGAATATTCTGGAGACATTGGATGCCAAAATGATTGTAGGAAGTGAAGATGGATTCTTTGAAAGTGGAGAAGTGGTTATTGCGACTGCCAATCCTGATGTATTGGAGGATTATATTCATCCGGGAGATATGGTCATTCTGGGGAATCGTTACGAGACACAGCTGTGTGCGATTGAAATGGGAGCAGCCTGCGTTGTAATCAGTATGGGGGCGAAGGTGTCTAAGACCATTCAGCATTTTGCCAAAGAACACAATTGTATCGTCATTAATACGCCTTATGATTCTTTTACAGTGGCAAGACTGATCAACCAGAGTATGTCCATTGGATATTTTATGAAAAAGGAAAAACTCACAACATTTCGTGTTACAGACAAAACGGAAGATATCAGGGCTATCATGAAGAAGAAGAGATACCATGACTTCCCTGTGCTGGATGAAGAAGACAATTACGTAGGAATGATTTCCCGTAGAACATTGTTGAATTTACGTAAGAAACGCCTGATCCTGGTAGATCATAATGAGACAGCCCAGGCTGTAGATGGTATAGAGTATGCGGATATTCTGGAGATTATCGATCATCACAGAATTGGTACATTAGAGACAATGTCTCCTGTTTTCTTCAGAAATCAGCCACTTGGATGTACTGCGACTATCATATATCAGATGTATCAGGAGCAGGGAGTGGAGATTCCTAAGAATATTGCAGGTATCATGATGGCTGCGATTATTTCTGATACGCTGATGTTCCATTCACCGACAGCAACAGAGATTGATAAGGCAGCAGCTTCTCACTTATCAGAGATATGCGGCATTGAAATAGAAGAATTTGCAATTGATATGTTTGGTGCAGGCAGCAATCTGAGCAATAAGGATGCTGCTGAGATATTCAAGCAGGATTATAAGAGCTTCTCTGTGAATGATTTCAGGTTTGGCGTAGGTCAGATCAACTCCATGAACAGCATCGAGCTGGAAGAGATCAAGGAGAAGATCGTTCCTTATATCAATCAGGAATTGCCTAATATGCAGGAGGATATGTGTTTCTTCATGCTGACGAATATTGTATATGAGAAGACTGAGCTGCTGTGCTTTGGACCAAGAGCAGAAGAACTGGTCATTGAGGCATTCCAGTTGTCCAAGTCTCTGCATAAGTTTGAATTAAAAGACCTGGTATCCCGCAAGAAGCAGTTGATTCCTGCCTTTGTATCCGTTCTCCAGCAATGGGAGAAATAAGGAATAATAGTTGATTTTGAGACAACGTTATATTATAATAGCCTTTGCACAAAAACATTCATAATTCGGAGGATCTTAAAATGAATAAAACAGAATTAATCGATGCTATGGCATCTAAGACAGGTATGACAAAGAAAAATGCAGAAGCTGCATTAAATGCTTTTGTTGAAACTGTTTCAGAAGAACTTGTAAAGGGTGGAAAGGTTGCATTAACAGGCTTTGGTACTTTTGAAGTATCTGAGAGAGCTGAAAGAGAAGGCAGAAATCCTCAGACAGGCGAGACAATGAAGATCGCTGCATCCAAGGCTCCTAAGTTCAAGGCTGGTAAGGTATTAAAGGATCAGGTTAATGCATAATCTGATAGATTAGTAACGTAAAAGAAGGCTGATATCTGGTAGTAAAGAATTGGGAGGATACTATCAGAAGAAGCCTTCTTTTTAAGGATTACTATATTGAAAAAGAGTTAAGTGAAAAGCATTTCTGCTCATTCGTGACTGAGTTATCACGAATCTATAGATAATATATCAAATTATCTGACAATTGTCAAACGATTTTCAAAAGATTATGAAAATAATATTATTTGAAAAATCGGTTGACAATCGTGCTTATTTATGGTTATAATAGCTTTTGTCAGTTGCGGGGTGTGGCTCAGTTTGGCTAGAGCGCCATCTTAGGGAGGTGGAGGCCGCAAGTTCGAATCTTGTCACTCCGACTGTTTTATATTAGAGATACCACAGATTTATCTGTGGTATTTTTTGTATCGGAGGGATGATATGGAGAGAGCATTTATTGTTGGTGTAAATCTGGACGGAGACAGTAATTTTGAGTTATCCATGGATGAGTTAGCCAGCCTGGCGCAGGCATGTGAAATGGAAGTTGTGGGAAGAGCAGAACAGAATATGGAGTATGCCAATACAGCAACCTATATTGGCGCTGGTAAGGTAGAAGAAGTACGTCAGGCAGCAGAATATCTCGAGGCGGATATTGTGATCTTTGATAATGCATTGTCTCCGGTACAATTGCGCAATCTGCAACGTGAACTGGATAAGCCGGTCATGGATAGAACGACTTTGATTCTGGAGATATTTTCTACCAGAGCCAAGACAAGGGAAGCCAAATTACAGGTAGAAGTAGCCAGGTTACAGTACATGCTTCCAAGACTGGTTGGCTTGCATGATGCATTGTCCAGACAGGGTGGTGCCAGCGGAGCCATGAGTAATAAAGGTGCTGGCGAGAAGAAGCTGGAGCTGGATAGAAGGCGTCTGGAGCAGCGCTTGACCAATATGAAGAGAGAACTGGATCTCATTGCAGGAGAGCGGCGTACGCAGCGTCAGAAGCGTGCAAGAAGCGGTATTCCCAGAGTGGCGCTGGTTGGTTATACCAATGCGGGGAAATCTACCATTATGAATATGCTGCTTGGTGCATATGTGAAGGATGAGGAGAAACAGGTTCTGGAGAAGGATATGCTTTTTGCAACGCTGGATACAACAGTAAGAAGAATTGCGCCGCCGGACCGCAATCCATTCCTGTTATCAGATACAGTAGGCTTTATTTCCAAGCTGCCACATGCACTGGTCAAGGCATTCCATTCTACCCTGGAAGAAGCCAAGGAGGCAGATCTTCTGCTGCAGATTATTGATTATTCGGATGAACATTATAGAGAATATATGAAAGTAACAGAGGATACGCTCAGAGAACTGGGTGCTGATACGATACCTATGATCTATGTATTTAATAAGGCAGATAAATGTGGAATGGGTAAATTTGCCATGGTACAGGGAGAGGATAAGATATTCATGTCTGCCAAATCCATGGATGGCATTGATACACTTTTGACTTTGATAGAGGGCAAGCTGGCAGGAGGATATCGCGATTGTGAATTGCTGATTCCTTACACACGGGGAGATATTGTGTCATATCTCAATGATAATGCAGTGGTATATCAGTGTGACTATAGAGAAGATGGTGTATATATGCATGCAAATCTGCAGGTAAGTGATGCAGGAAGGTATGAAAAATTCATATTAAAATAATAAAATAGAACGAGTTCAAATTAAATTTGGTTATTGTTCACAATTTATTTACAGTTTCATAACAGAAAAGGGTTATTATATACAATATAAAGTAACTGTAAAACCGTAACCAAAGGAGATTTGCCATGGAAAAAGCTGCCAGAAGAAAGAAAATTAGTAAAATCATCTATGTTATTGGAATGCTTGGAGTTATTATGCTGAATTATCTGGCATGGAGAAGCAGAGAGTTCTGCGACTGGTATATCGACCATATTTTTCCAGTATGGTTAAATACGTATGCGCGTCTGACAAGTGCATTATCTATTTCTGTGGGCGAAATTATGCTGATTCTGGCAGTAGGGATTACTGCGTTCGGAATCGGCTTTTTTATTTATAATCTGATCCGAAGAGGCAAGTATACGACAGGCTTGTTAAAATACGGCAGAACCTATGCCTGGATCGTTCTGGTAGTGGGATATGTAATGACATTAAACTGTTTTATTCTGTATCATGCCACCGGTTTTGCACAAAAGTACATGGTAAAAGAAACCGGAACCATGGTCGTTGATATGTCAGATACCGCGGTCGTCGAGGTAGATACAAAGGGGAAAAGCGCATACACGAAGAAGAATCTGGCGACATTAAGAGATTATCTGGTAGAGCAGTGCAATACGCTTGCAGATCAGATTGACAGGGATGAGCAGGGAACCGCAGTATATTCAGGAGATCTTATTGCGGAATCGGTTCATGCAATGGAGACAATGGGACAACAGTATGACAGATTGTCAGGATATTATGTAACCCCTAAATATCTGAAGTGTTCCGAGTTTTTCAGCCAGCAGTATATTATGGGATATTATTTTCCATTTTCCATGGAGGCAAATATCAATTCAGTCATGTATATCACAAACGTAGCACCTACCGTATGTCATGAACTGGCGCATACCAAGGGATTCATCTTTGAAAATGATGCCAATATGATCGGATATCTGGCGTGTATACAGTCTGATGATACTTTTTTGCAATATTGTGGATATCTAAGTGTATTGAATTATGTAAACAATGATTTCTACAAGTCAGTTAATAAGTCAACATATAAAAAACATGTAAGAATAAGCGACAGAGTTGCAGATGATAATGTATTCCTTACCAGAGAAGACTGGCAGGCTGTAGAGAAGACGGCAGTAGTTAAGACATCTACAGTCAAAAAGGTATCCAATAACTTCTTAAATACCAATCTGAAGCTCAACGGTGTGGACGAAGGTATTCAGCAGTACAATGAAGTGGTGAATCTGTTATTGGATTATTATGATGGAATCCTGTATTAAAAATAAGGGGCACAACACAGAACAATTAGGAACGTGTTGTGCCTCTTTTGATTAATTCACCTGAAAAGATGACTTTCTGCGGCATGTCTGTACCTGTAAGTACACCCATCTGGGTCTTGACCAGCTGCACGCATAAAGTATTTAATTTGCTGTCTACTGAGGTCAGAGGTGGTTCACAGCAGGAAGTAAGAAGGGAGTTATTATAGCCAATGACTGCAAAATCATCAGGCATGAACAACCCCTTATATCTGCCGTATTTTATGGCTCCCATGGCAAGAATGTCATCAGAAGCGATAATTCCATCAAAATCAAGACCATTGGCATTCAGCTGAATCAGAAAGTCTGTAATCGCTTCAATATCCTCTCTTTCACCCTGATACAACTGAATATATTCTGGACGGAAGTCATGTCCGCTCTGAAGTACTGCGGACTGATAACCGGAGAGCTTCTTCAGACCAGAGTAAGATTGCGAGTTATACAGATATAAGACGTTTTGAGCACCGCTTTGGAACAGGAACTGGGTAGCTTCCAAAATGGATTTGTAATCATCACATAAGGTACAATATACATTGGGATAATCAAAATCAGCGTTCAAAAGCATAATGGGAACCTGCTGTGCGGCGTCTCTGATATACTGGTTTTCTTCTGAAATGTCGGATATAAAATTGGAGCCTACCATAATCACACTGTCAACACGCTTGGACAATAACAGCTCCATGGAGGATTTCTTGGTGGCAGTATCATAGCCGGTACAGCACAGAATAGAATTATATCCGTTTTCACGAAGAAGCTGTTCGATATAATATACGGCTTTGGCTAGATACAGATCGGAGGAATCAGCACAGAGAATACCGATTGTATTCATGGTATTAAGCCCCAGACCTCTTGCAAATGCATTTGGAGTATAGCCGTATTCTTCGATTACATCCATGACCTTTTTCTTGGTCTTTGGTTTCACATTGGCATTTCCATTCAGAACACGGGATACAGTTGCGATAGATACGCCGGCTTTTTCAGAGATATCATAGATTGTCATGCAGCGTAGAAACCTCCTTTTTGCTAGTTTACATAATGCCGTTTGCGACTAAAAATGTAACTGTTTTCATAGACAGAATACATTAAGCAGTTTCAAAAAGCAAGTCTAAAAAATCTTTTGAAAGCTTTCATTTAAACGAAAACCTGTGAAAAAGGCATAAAATCGGGAATTCTTTTCTGAAAAAACAAGTTGACTTTCTGAGCAAAACAATATAAAATGCAAATGTAAGCACTTACAGATTGATGTAAGTAAAACCAATGATTTGATAGGAGATATGACAATGGAATTATTAAATGCGGCAAAGACCGGAAAAAAAGAAAGACCCATTAAAGTACTTCAGTTCGGTGAAGGAAATTTCTTACGTGCGTTTGTTGATTACATGATTGACATTGCAAATGAATCAGGAAAGTTTGATGGAGATATCGTTCTGGTAAAACCCATCGAGTTTGGTAATCTCGACATGTTCCATAAGCAGGACTGCCAGTATACCGTATGTTTAAGAGGTATCGTTGATGGCGAGCCTAAGGTAATCAAGAGAGTGGTAACAAGTGTTGCAGATGCAGTAGATGCATATGGTGAGTACCAGAAATACGCTGATTATGCCAAGTTAGACTCCTTAAGATATATCGTATCCAACACAACAGAGGCTGGTATCGTATATGATGATACAGACAAGTTTGAAGCAGAGCCTCCCAAGACATATCCTGGCAAGCTGTGTAAGTTCCTTTATACAAGATATAAGCATTTCAATGGTGCAGCAGATAAGGGACTTGTAATGCTTCCTGTAGAGCTGATCGATGACAATGGTATTCATTTAAAAGAGTGCGTTGTTAAGTTTGCAAAGCTCTGGAATCTGGAAGAAGGCTTCCTGACATGGCTTGATGATGCATGTGTATTTACTTCTACATTAGTAGACCGTATCGTTACAGGTTATCCAAGAGATGATGCAGAAGAACTCTGGAAAGAATTCGGATATCAGGATAATATCGTTGTTACAGCAGAGCCTTTTGGTCTGTGGGTAATCGAGAGCTCCAAGGATATCAGCAAGGAATTACCTCTCCCAGAAGCAGGACTTCCTGTTATCTTTACAGATAACCAGAAGCCATATAAGCAGAGAAAGGTACGTATCCTGAATGGTGCTCATACATCTTTCGTTCTTGCTTCTTATCTTGCAGGTAACGATTATGTAAGAGAATCCATGGAGGACGAGCTGATTGGCAACTTCATGCATCAGACAATTTATGATGAAGTAATTCCTACACTTGACCTTCCTAAGGAAGACCTGTTAGAGTTCGCATCAGCAGTTGACGGAAGATTCCGTAATCCATATATTAAACATGCTTTATTATCCATCTCTCTGAATTCAGTATCCAAGTGGAGAGCAAGATGTATGCCTTCTTTATTAGGATATGTAGAGAGAAAGGGTGAGCTTCCTAAGCATCTTACATTCTCTATCGCAGCACTGATGGCATTCTACACAGGCAGCGAGATCCGTGATAAGGCTCTGATCGGACACAGAAACGGTCAGGAATACAATATCATGGACGATATGGCTGTTCTGGAGTTCTTCGCAGCTAACAGCAGCAAGCCATCTGCAGAGTTTGTAAATGCTTACCTGAGCAATGAGAACTTCCACGGACAGGATCTTACCAAGGTTGCAGGATTAAGCGATGCTGTAACTGCATATCTTGAGGATATCAGAACTCTTGGTATGAGAAAGGCTATCGAGAAGAATTTTTAATCATTCTGACTAAAATAGTCTTATAAATGATTGAAAATAATAAATATTTTACAAAAAACGGCGTGACATACAGCACCGCTTATATTAAAATATAGGTGGTGTTGTAAGTAAGCGGTTACATTTATAAAGGAAAAACGTATGGCAAAATTTATAAAAATCCATGAGAATGACAATGTAGCAGTTGCACTTGAAACAATTGCACAGGGCGAGACTATTACAGTAGATGATGTAACAGTTACCACTGTAAATGAGATCCCGGCAGGACATAAATTTGCTCTGAAGGATCTTCCGGTTGGAACACCTGTTGTAAAGTATGGTTTCAAAATCGGTAACACAACAGCTGATGTAAAGGCTGGAGAGTGGATACATACTCATAATCTGAAGACCGGACTTGGTGATCTGCTGGATTACAGCTATGAGCCCAAGCTCCCGGAAGAAAAATTTACAGAAGATGTTACTTTCATGGGCTATAACCGTGAGAACGGAAAAGTCGGTGTCAGAAACGAAATCTGGGTAATTCCTACAGTTGGATGTGTAAATAATATCGCAAGCAAAATTGCAGAGTTATCCAAAGGACTTGTAAGAGAAAATATTGAAGCTGTTTGTGCATTCCCTCATCCTTACGGATGTTCCCAGATGGGTGACGATCAGGAACATACAAGACAGATTCTGGCTAATCTGATCAATCATCCAAATGCCGGTGGTGTTCTGGTATTAGGACTTGGCTGTGAGAACAGCAACATTGATGTACTGAAGAATTACATTGGTGAATATAATCCTGACAGAGTGAAATTCCTCGTATGTCAGGAAAGTGATGATGAGATTACAGATGGTGTTGAGATTGTAAAAGAACTTGCAGAGTATGCTTCACAGTTCAAACGTGAGCCAATCAGTGTATCCAAGCTTGTAATCGGTATGAAGTGTGGTGGCAGCGATGGATTCTCCGGCATCACAGCAAATCCGACTGTTGGACGTTTCTCTGATATCCTTATCAGTAAGAAGGGTACAACAATTCTGACAGAAGTACCTGAAATGTTCGGTGCAGAGACCATTCTGATGAACCGTTGTGCAAATGAAGAATTATTTGATAAAACAGTAGATCTGATCAATGACTTTAAGAATTATTTCAAGAGTCATAACCAGACAATCTATGAGAACCCTTCACCTGGTAACAAGAAGGGTGGTATCTCCACATTGGAGGACAAGTCCCTTGGATGTACACAGAAGTCAGGAAGTGCTATTGTAAAAGGCGTTCTTGCCTACGGTGAGACAGTATCTACTCCGGGACTGAATCTGCTCAGCGCACCGGGCAACGATCTGGTAGCAGCTACTGCACTGGCAGCAAGCGGTGCTCATATCGTATTATTTACAACTGGACGTGGTACACCATTTGCATGTCCGGTACCTACAATGAAGATTTCAAGTAATTCAAGACTGGCTGGTAAGAAGGACAACTGGATTGACTTTAATGCAGGTGTCGTAGCAGAGGGTGAAGATCTTGATACAGTAGGCAAGAGATTGTTTGATGAAGTGGTAGCGGTAGCTTCCGGTAAAGAAGTGAAGAGTGAAATCGCGGGCTTCCATGATATGGCGATCTTTAAACAGGGCGTAACATTGTAAGCATATAGTGATACTTTGATAAGGTTTACAATGTGGCACATAGATAAATGGATAGAAAATTATCCAGATTACTTCAAGAATAATAGAAAAATGATAAATGATGGAGGATTATTATCATGAGTAAAAAAGTAGTAACAATGGGTGAGATTATGTTAAGACTTTCTACACCTAACAATGAGAAGTTTATCCAGGCAGACGAGTTCGATATCAACTATGGCGGCGGTGAAGCTAACGTAGCAGTATCTCTTGCAAATTATGGACATGAAGCACAGTTCGTTACAGCAGTTCCTGATAACGAATTAGGTGAGTGTGCAGTTGCTGCTTTAAGAAAATATAATGTTGGTACACAGAACATCGCAAGATGTGGTGAAAGACTTGGTATCTACTATCTGGAGTCAGGTTCTTCCATGCGTCCTTCCAAGGTTGTATATGATAGAGCTCATTCTTCTATCTCTACAGCTACAGCAGCAGATTTTGATTTCGATAAGATCTTCGAAGGTGTTGACTGGTTCCATTTCACAGGTATCACACCAGCTATTTCTGATTCAGCAGCAGTATTAACAGAGGAAGCCTTAAAGGCTGCCAAGAAGCACGGCGTTAAGGTTTCTGTAGACTTAAACTTCCGTAAGAAGTTATGGTCTTCTGAGAAGGCTCAGAAGGTTATGAAGAACCTTATGCAGTATGTTGATGTATGTATCGGTAACGAAGAAGATGCTGAACTTGTACTTGGTTACAAGCCTGGTAATACAGATGTAACAAGCGGTGATCTTGAACTTGCTGGTTACAAGTCAATCTTCGAACAGATGGTAGCAGACTATAACTTCGAGTACTGCATCTCTTCCTTAAGAGTAAGCCATTCTGCATCTGACAATGGCTGGTCAGCATGTATCTATTCAAGAGATACAAAGGAATTCTATCATTCTAAAGAATACAGCATTCATCCTATCGTAGACCGTGTAGGTGGTGGAGATTCCTTCGCAGGCGGTGTTATCTGTGGTCTGTTAGACGGTAAGGATTTCAAGGCTGCTCTTGAGTATGGTGTAGCTGCATCCGCATTAAAGCATACAATCCCTGGTGACTTCAACCTGGTATCCAGAAAAGAAGTTGAAACACTTGCAGGCGGCGATGCTTCCGGACGTGTTCAGAGATAATAAAGAAACATAGCAAATAAAATATAAAATCTATAGGAGGAATTATCATTATGGCAAACACAAATCCATTCTCACTTGAAGGCAAAATTGCTCTTATCACAGGTGCTTCCTACGGTATCGGCTTCGCAATCGCTAAGTCTATGGCAGCAGCAGGAGCTACTATCGTATTCAATGATATCAAGCAGGAACTTGTAGACAAGGGAATTGCAGCATACAAAGAAGAGGGTATTGATGCTCACGGATATGTATGTGATGTTACAAATGAAGAGGCAGTAAATGCACTCATAGCTACAATTGAGAAGGAAGTTGGAGTAATCGACATCCTTGTAAACAACGCAGGTATTATTAAGAGAATCCCTATGTGTGATATGACAGCAGCAGAATTCAGACAGGTTATTGATGTAGACTTAAATGCACCTTTCATCGTATCTAAGGCTGTTATTCCTTCTATGATCAAGAAGGGTCACGGCAAGATCATCAACATCTGCTCTATGATGTCTGAACTTGGTCGTGAGACTGTATCTGCATATGCAGCAGCTAAGGGTGGTTTAAAGATGCTGACAAGAAATATCTGCTCTGAATATGGTGAGTACAATATTCAGTGTAACGGTATTGGACCTGGTTACATCGAGACTCCTCAGACTGCTCCTCTTCGTGAGAGACAGCCGGATGGCAGCAGACATCCTTTCGATTCCTTCATCATCTCCAAGACACCCGCCGGCAGATGGTTACAGGCAGACGAACTTGGCGGACCAGCAGTATTCCTTGCTTCTGATGCATCCAATGCTGTAAACGGACATATCCTGTATGTTGATGGTGGTATCTTAGCTTACATTGGCAAGCAGCCAAACTAATTTTTCATATTTATTTAGGAGATAAAGAAATGAACGAAGTATTAGAAAAAATCAGTAAAATTGGTATTGTACCAGTCGTTGTTTTAGATGATGCAAAAGACGCTGAGCCTTTAGCAGAAGCTTTAATCAAGGGTGGTCTTCCTTGTGCAGAAGTTACATTCAGAACAGCTGCAGCAGAAGAATCTATCAGAATTATGGCACAGAAATTCCCTGAAATGTTAGTTGGTGCAGGTACTGTATTAACAACAGAGCAGGTTGACCGTGCAGTAAATGCAGGCGCTAAGTTCATCGTTAGCCCTGGTTTAAATCCTAAGATCGTTAAGTATTGTATCGAGAAGGGTGTTCCTGTAACTCCTGGTACATCTAATCCTTCTGATGTAGAAGCAGCTATCGAATTAGGTCTTGACGTTGTTAAGTTCTTCCCGGCTGAAGCAGCAGGTGGACTGAATATGATCAAGTCTATGGCAGCTCCTTATACACAGATGAAGTTCATGCCTACAGGTGGAATCAATGCAAAGAATATCTGTGATTATCTTGCATTCGATAAGATCATTGCTTGTGGTGGTTCCTGGATGGTTAAGAAAGATCTCGTAGCAGCTGGCAAGTTTGATGAGATTCAGGCTCTGACAGAAGAAGCTGTTAGAACAATGCTTGGTTTCGAATTAAGACATATTGGCGTTAACTGTGAAGATGAAGCAGCAGCAGATTCTGTAGCTTCCAAGTTCGACAATCTGTTTGGTTTCTCCAAGAAGGTTGGCAACAGCTCTATCTTTGCAGGAATTGAAGTAGAAGCTATGAAGAAGATCGGTCGTGGAACAAACGGTCACATCGCAATCGGAACAAACAGCGTAGCTCGTGCTAAGAATTACTTAGAGTCTGTTAAGGGTGCTAAGTTCATCGAAGATTCTGCTGTTGTTAAGAATGGCAAGCTGACAGCTATTTATCTGGAAGACGAAATTGGTGGTTTCGCAATTCATCTTGTACAGAAATAAGTCTGGAATATTGTGGACATCATAGGTTCATAGAGATACGAAAGAGGCATCATACCGTCTGGGTGATGCCTTTTTCTGCGAGTAACATGAGATAGAGAGGTAGATTACGAAATGATAGATAATAATTGTGCATATTGTATGGAAGGTGAGTTAGTAGACAAGTTCGGTATCAAGATTTGTGAACTTCCTGCTTCAAAGGTATATTTATTTAAGGAACAGAGCCATAAGGGAAGATGTATTGTTGCAAGCAAGCATCATGTAAGTGAAATGATTGAATTATCAGAAGAAGACAGAAATGCATTTATTGCTGATGTGAATCATGTAGCTAAGGCTATGCATGCGGCTTTTCATCCTGATAAGGTAAATTATGGAGCATACGGTGATACTGGTCATCATTTACATTTCCATCTGGTTCCCAAGTATAAGGATGAGTTTGAGTGGGGTGGAACCTTTGCCATGGATCCTAAACAGAAGACTCTTACCAATGCAGAATATGATATTCTGATTGCAGAATTGAAGAAATATTTATAAACAAATGTTGCATACTTTTGCATTCACTGAAAATACTCTGCAATAAAGAGTTTCCCATCCAGTACTGATTTTTACAGAAAAACAATTCCTATATATTTACTGCGTTTTTTGAACTTGCATAAATATGTGAATTTGCACAATGTTTTACGGAAAATGTTCCATAAAATGCAATAAGATTAGAAAAAAAACTAATGACTTGCTTATGGCATTAAAATGCGCCATAATAACAAAGTAATGTATGGATAGATATACATAAAACATTCCTATAAGTTAAAAAAAGCAAGGGAACAGAAAAGGAGTCAAATATGGGTGTTAAAGTGCTATTGAATTCAGTAGATAAGGTAAAAGATTTTATTGATATTACAAGAAGTGTTTCGTATGATATTGATCTGATCAGCGGAAGAGATACTTATTTGGATGCAAAATCATTACTTGGAGTTTTGAGTTGCGATTGCACGAAGCCATTGACATTGGATATTCATGCAGAAATGGAAGAACGAAGAGAACTGATGGAACGTCTTGAAGAGTATGTAGTGGCTTAGGTGTATACATACGGAAGCGGCGTACTGATAAATAAGAGGATACATAGCGGAACGCGAAGCAGCAGGAACTGATTTGCGTTCCGTTTTTTACACGACAAATTTGAAGCTGTGCAAGGGACTGAAAATTATCCGGTATTGAAGTACCTGAATGTTTGCAGATGATTGAAAGGCATGGTTATTTGTGTATGCGTATACTTGATAAAAACTCGATATGCGCAGAAATGAGGATTAATATGAGAAAAAAAGAGCAGTTAATGACCAGAACAGTAGTGGTATGGCTTGGCGCACTATTGTGCTGTGCATTGTGGGGAAGTGCTTTTCCCTGTATTAAAATAGGATATCAATTGTTTGAAATACCGTCTGGAGCTACTGCAACACAGATTCTGTTTGCAGGCTGTAGATTCACGTTGGCAGGAATTCTGGCTATTATTATAGGAAGTGTATTGAACCATAGGATTTTGGTGCCGAAGAAAACTTCATGGGGAAAAATCGCAAAGTTGTGCATGCTTCAGACTGTGGCACAATATTTGTTTTTCTATATAGGACTTGCAAACACGTCAGGGGTAAAGGCGTCTATCATAGAAGGTGTCAATGTATTTATCTCGATTCTGGTGGCAAGTCTCATCTTTCATCAGGAGAGACTGACAACAAGAAAGATGGCAGGCTGTCTGATTGGTTTTGCAGGAGTTGTGCTGGTCAATATAACGGGTGGAATTGATATGGCATTTACATTTACGGGTGATGGATTTATTGTGTTGTCTACGATTGCCTATGCCTTTTCCTCTGTCATGATCAAAAGATATTCACAGGGAGAAAATCCGGTTACGCTGAGTGGATATCAGTTTGTACTGGGTGGTCTGATCATGGTAATATGCGGTCTTCTCATGGGAGGCAGACTGGAGGTAATTACGCCGGCAGGAATTGCCATGCTGTTATATCTTGCGGTGATCTCTGCAGTGGCATATTCTTTATGGGGCATATTGTTAAAGTACAATCCCGTATCAAGAGTTACGGTGTTCGGGTTTATGAATCCTGTGTTTGGAGTGATTCTGTCAGCTATATTCCTGAAAGAATCGGACAATGTGGGAATCATCTGTGTTGTGGCATTGGCACTTGTCTGTGCGGGAATCTATATTGTGAATAAGAAGCAGAATACAGGGGAAGCATAAGACAGTTAGTTTTCATGAACTTTTAATACTTGGAACTATTGGTTTTTTTAGCCAATTGTGATACCATAATGTTTTGGAAGATTATTTTTATAGTTTTAGTCAAATAATTGATAGGAGGTTTTTTATCATGACGAAAATAGATATTTTTTCCGGTTTCTTAGGAGCTGGTAAAACAACTTTGATCAAGAAGTTACTGAAAGAGGCAATGGATGCTTCTAAAGTAGTGCTGATTGAAAATGAATTTGGTGAAATTGGTATTGATGGCGGTTTTTTAAAGGAAGCCGGTGTAGAAATTAAGGAAATGAATTCTGGATGTATCTGCTGTTCTTTAGTAGGTGATTTCGGAACTTCTCTGGCAGAAGTACTGGATAAGTATCATCCTGAGAGAATCCTGATCGAGCCATCAGGTGTAGGTAAGCTCTCAGATGTTATGAAGGCAGTACAGAATGTAAAATCTGATGTAGATGTACAGCTTAACAGCGCAGTTGTAGTTGTTGATGCAAATAAGTGCAAGATGTATGCAAAGAATTTTGGTGAGTTCTTCTTAAATCAGATTGAGCATGCAGGTACAATCATTCTGAGCAGAACTGCAGATATCAGTGAAAGCAAGCTGAATGCTGCACTGGAGATCATCCGTGAGCATAACAGCAAGGCAACAGTTATCACAACTCCATGGGATGAACTGGATGGTAAGAAGATTCTGGAGACAATTGAGAATGCCAAGGATCTGGAAGCTGAACTGATGGAAGAGGTTGCCAAGCTTCATGATGAACATGAGCATCATCATCATGACCATGGTGAGGACTGCACATGTGGCTACCATGATCATGATGGGGATGAGGACGAGCATGAGTATCATCATCACCACGACCATGAGGAGGACGAGCATGAACATCATCACCATGACGACCATGATGAGAACTGCACATGTGGCTGCCACGACCATGAGCATCATCACCATCACCATGCAGATGAGATATTCACAAGCTGGGGTATGGAGACACCCACAGCCTATACCAAGGATGAGATCGAGACAATCCTTAAAAAGCTGGATGATACAGACACTTACGGCGTAATCCTTCGTGCAAAAGGCATGCTTCCTTCTAATGATGGAACATGGATTAATTTTGACTATGTACCGGAAGAGAGCAATGTCAGAACAGGAGCACCTGAAGTAACAGGTAAAATCTGTGTGATTGGTTCCAAGTTGAACGAGGACAATCTGAAAGCATTGTTTACAAAATAAGAAATAGGATAGAGGAAAAATATGAAGCCCGTTTATATTATCAATGGATTTTTGGAAAGTGGCAAAACAGAATTTATTACTTATACACTTTCACAGCCATATTTTCAAATCAGGGGAAAGACATTGTTGATCGTCTGCGAGGAAGGTGAAGTAGAATACGAAGAGGTTTTGCTACGCAAAAGCAGAACGGTTATGGAAGTCATTGATGAAGAAGAGAACTTCACACCGGAGAACCTGATTGAGCTGGAGAAGAAATATAAGCCAGAACGTATTGTAATTGAATACAATGGTATGTGGAACTGCAAGAATATGAAGCTGCCATGGCATTGGTCAGTAGAGCAGCAGATCACGACGATCAATGGCGCTACATTCCAGAATTACTATACAAATATGAAGTCACTGCTGGCTGAACAGATCAGAAAATCAGAGCTGATCATCTTTAACCGCTGTGATGGATTAAATGAACAGTTAGGCAATTTTAAACGTAATATCAAGGCTGTAAATCCTACAGCAGATGTTGTTTTTGAAGACAAGGATGGAGAAATCAATCAGATTCTGGAAGAGGATCTTCCATATGATCTGAATCAGCCGGTGATTGATCTGGATACGTATGCATATGGCATATGGTATCTGGATGCAATGGATAATCTGAGCCGATATATTGGTAAGACAATCAAGTTCAAGGCTATGGTATTAAGACCAAAGGATGGAAGTACAGATTATTTCGTACCGGGTAGAATGGCAATGACATGCTGTGCAGAGGATATGGCTTTTCTGGGTTATGCCTGCAAATATGATAAGAGTACAGAATTGACAAATAAAGAGTGGGTAGAAGTAACTGCTACCGTTCATCAGGAGTTCTGGAAAGACTATAATGGTGAAGGTCCTGTTCTTCATGCAGTCAGTGTCGTACCGACCAAGAAGCCAAAGGATGAAGTGGTAAGCTTCAACTAACTATATTTATGTGAAAAATAAAATGCAGATACCGGAGAAAATTGCTCTCTGGTATCTGCATTTTTTCATTCTATAACAATTCTATAAATCTGCACTGCTGTATTTCTCTTCGCAGTACTTGCAACGGTATACTTCTTTTTCTTCATCAGTAAGAACGAAGATATGAGGAAGCTCCTGTTCGATAGAGGTGATACAACGTGGATTCTTGCATTTCAGCACATTCTTGATTTCACGGGGCAGAGTGAGCTGGCGTTTCTGCACGATTTCTGAATTTTTGATGACATTGACGGTGATATTGTGGTCAATAAATCCCAAAATGTCAAGGTTAAGCGTGTCAATGTCACATTCTACCTTGAGAATATCCTTTTTACCCATCTTGCCACTCTTGGCATTCTTGATGATAGCAACTGTACAATCCAGCTTATCCAATCCTAAATGCTTATAGATACTCAGGCTTTTGCCAGCCTTGATGTGATCCAGAACGAAACCTTCTTCAATTTTACCTACATTTAACATGATGTGACCTCCTATTCTTCTACGTGAATCTCTAATAAAGTCAACAGCAGTGCCATTCTGACATATACGCCGTATTGTACCTGACGGAAGTATGCTGCTCTTGGATCATCATCTACTTCAACAGATATCTCGTTGACACGGGGAAGGGGATGAAGCACGATCATGTCCTGCTTTGCCATTTCCATTTTCTCTTTGTTGAGAACGTAGAAGTCTTTCAGACGAACGTAATCCTCTTCGTTGAAGAAACGCTCTTTCTGAACACGGGTCATATAGAGAATATCAAGTTCAGGCATAACATCTTCAAGTCTGGTCACTTCTTCATAAGGAATACCTTTTTCATGAAGCATTTCTGTGACATACTCGGGAACCTTCAATTCATCTGGAGAGATGAAGATGAAACGGACGTCATCATAACGAACCAGTGCATTGATCAGGGAATGTACGGTACGACCAAACTTCAGATCACCGCACAGACCAATTGTGAAGTGATTCAGTCTGCCTTTTAAGGATTTGATTGTCATCAGGTCGGTCAAAGTCTGGGTAGGATGCTGATGACCACCATCGCCGGCATTGATCACCGGTATTCCAGAATGGGAGGCTGCTACCATAGGAGCACCTTCTTTAGGATGACGCATAGCGCAGATATCTGCAAAACAGGAGATAACACGGATGGTATCGGATACACTTTCACCCTTGGACGCGGAAGAACAGTTGGCATCTGAGAAACCGAGGACACTGCCGCCCAGGTTAAGCATGGCAGCTTCAAAGCTCAGTCTGGTACGTGTGCTTGGCTCATAAAAGCATGTAGCAAGCTTTTTGCCGGCGCAGGCATGCGCATATTTAGCGGGATTGTGTTCGATGTCACTGGCAAGTGTGAATAACTTGTCAAGCTCCTCCACCGAGAAATCAAGCGGACTCATTAAATGTCTCATAGAAAACCTCCTTAGAATTGTTACGAATTTTTGGCAAAATGTAACTATTCAGAGCCATGCAAATTAAGGCAGAATATGCTTGTTTACAAGCATATTTGACTCAATTTATATGGCGAAGTAACCACATGAGCAAAAAGCAAGCTGTGAAACAGCGATTTTGCGAATGGGGTTCTGAATAGTTACGGCAAAATAAAAGAAGAGATATATTCTCTTCTTGAAAAATTACCAATATAAAAAGTGAAATGTCTGAAAATGAAAAAAGGAAATAATGTGGCTATCGGATGGAATACGTCGATATACTTATCTTCACTCATTGATACAGCCATGGTCTTACTCCTTCTTAATCGTTTATATAAATTCACTCACTTGTGCTATCATAGCATATCTTGAGTGTGCTTGCAATGGAAAAATTATATTTTATGAATAGGACATTTCTAAATTTTATGTTATACTATACGTAAGAAAAACAGAGGCTATAGGTCATGCAGAGTAGGAGGATAAAGATGGAATTTAGAGAGCGAAAGAGATGGGTATTTTTTGGACTGCCGTTTACTTTTACGATATACACGGTAAAAGAAGAGGTCCTTACTGTAGATACGGGATTCCTGAGCAAGGAAGAGAATGACTGCTATATGTACAAGGTACAGGATGTGACATTGAAGACTTCCCTGTGGGAGAGAATATTTGGCTTGGGTACGATTGTCTGTTATACAGGTGATACGACCAATCCACAGCTTGTCATGGCGCATATTAAGAACGCCAGGGCAATAAAGGACTTCATTCTGGAGCAGTCGGAGATAGCAAGAAGAAAGCGCAGAACAATGAATACGCTGGATATCGGTGCTGACGGTTCGGATTTTGATATTGATAACTAAATGCATAGTGCAGTTGGGAGAGGGGGAATGCCCTCTCCTTTTTTGAACTCTGGGAAGTGAAGCAGGGAGTGCGGTATAATTCAGCCCTTAGATTGGCTGGATGGCTTCTCTGTAAGCAGTTTCTCGAAGAAAAGTCCGGTGGCAAACCAGTAGGGGAAGAAGTCAAGGCGTATAATACCCTGAATATTCCAATGATGGCTGGTATAATCCCAGGGACACAGTTGATGCTTCTGTAAAAGACGTCCACTTAAAAATTCACCGGCAAAGATCATAAGGGCATAGATACATCCGCGGACTGGAAAGACCAATTTTTGCATACGTAGAAAAAAGGGCTGCAATAATGCCATGGAGCCGTAAATGGGGAACATCCAGATGGAAGTAGTGCCTTTTAGGGTCATTTCACGCCTGCGCAGTGCCATGGAGGAGGTAAAGAGAATCTCCAGACACCATCCTGCAATACCGCATTTTATAAAGTTATTAAGATAAAGGTTTGATTTATGATTCATAAAAACAGTATGACCGGTTCTGCATGAAATATACATACAAGACCGGTCATGATATTTTTATTTATTCTGTTGGGCAGCAGCCTGTAGTGCTGCATCGAAAGTGGAGATATCAATTGGTCCGTCCAGAGGGATTCTGTAGACAGGAACGCTGCTTCCGAATTTCAGGAAATAGACATATTTGGAAGTGGTCTGGATAGTATTGTATGCACCATCAGCAATTACTTCCATATAAGAACCATCCTTGGAAATACGCTTGAACTGTGGAGTATCGCCGGATGTCTGATAGTAGATATATTGTGGTGAGGCATTGAGCATATCAGTCCTTGTATCATCCAGAGTTGTCTTTTCTCCGGTGGTCAGATCCATGCGGATTAAGGCATAATTGTTATGGATGTCTATGCCATAAAGTGTGCTGCCTTCTACAATAGGCATATAAATATCTTCAGAAGACACCTGAAATACCTGGTTGGTCAATGTGTTGACAGCCATAAGATGCAGGTCTGTCTTGGTATTCTGATAATAAAGAGTGTTATTGTCAACACAGGCAGGAAGGATAGGGTTCGTCAGGATAGTCTGGGAACTTTTGCCATCGGTGCTTTTTTCCATCAGAAAGGTTCCGTTTTCAGCAGAAATATTATAGTATAAGGAATTACCGCTTAAAACGACGTTGCTTCCATATATTTTATCCAGGCAGGTGTTTTTGGCAGGATTTTTCTTGGATACACGATAGATGCCGGTTGCATTGAACATGTAGCCGAAGCCTTCACCTGAACCAATGCTCTGCTGATAATAATATAGGTAATCACCGCCTGAATTAATACTGCTTACCTGGGTGGATACAAGCTTCTTCATGTCTGATTCATCAGGACGCATGCGGTAAAGGGCACCGTTGTCGTAGGCGTTGGAGAAATAGACATATTCATCATCCTCGCAGAAAGTTCCCCCATTATATAAGTTACCGGCGGTGTTGCCCACAACGTAATCCGGATTTAATTTGATTTTATGGCTGGATGAAATCGCAACAGCAGTACCGACGCATAATGCGGCAATACAAAGAATTGACAAAATAGTAATAACTTTTCTCTTCATGATAGTGGCCCCCTTAATTACCTATATTATACAGAATATTCTGACAAATTTAAAGAGGGTTACAGTATTTTATCCATTACTTGAACGTAGTGAACAGTGATGTTATACTCTATGTATATTGTACCAGGAGGAGATAACAGATGGATTTACTGGAATTGAGGAATGAGCTTGATGGAATTGACAAGCAGATTGTTGAACTGTATGAGAAAAGAATGAATGTCTGCGGGCAGGTCGCAGAATATAAGATAGAGACCGGTAAACGTGTTTTTGATAAAGAGCGTGAGAAGCAGAAGCTGGAAGCAGTCAGGGCATTAACACATAATGATTTCAATGCCTATGGTGTGACGGAGCTTTTTGAGCAGATTATGGCGATGAGCCGTAAGCTTCAGTATAGATTGCTGGCAGAGCATGACAGTGTAGGCAAGCTTTCCTTTTCCAAGGTGGATCATTTTGATACATCCAAGTGCAGAGTGGTATTTCAGGGAGCAGAGGGAGCTTATTCCCAGGCTGCCATGATTCAGTATTTCGGGGAAGGTGTGAATTGCTTCCATGTAGATACCTTCAGGGATGCCATGCTGGCAATTGATGAGGGCAGCGCTGATTTTGCAGTATTGCCGATAGAAAATTCATCAGCTGGAATTGTCAGTGAGATATATGACCTACTGGTGGAATTTGAGAATTATATCGTGGGTGAGCAGATCATTCCTATCAATCATTGTCTGCTTGGCTGTGCGGGAACGAAGATCAGTGATATTAAGACAGTCTATTCCCATGCACAGTCACTGATGCAGAGCGCCCATTATCTTCAGGAGAAGGGATGGCAGCAGATCAGCATGAAGAACAATGCATTTGCTGCGCAGAAGGTCGCAGAGGATAAGAACCTGACAGAAGCTGCCATTGCCAGTGAATATGCGGCTAAAGTATATGGACTGGAGATTCTGGAGAAGGGTGTAAATGATTTGAAAGAGAATTCCACTCGTTTCATTATTATTACCAATCAGAAAGTATTTTCCAAAGATGCATCTAAGATCAGTCTGTGTTTTGAAGTGAATCATGAGAGTGGTGCGCTTTATCATGCCCTGTCACATCTGATCTATAATGGATTGAATATGACCAAGATCGAATCCCGTCCATTGGAAGGAAGAAACTGGGAATACAGGTTCTTTGTGGATTTTGAAGGTAATATGGAGGACAGCGCTGTAAAAAATGCACTGAGAGGTCTGCGGGAAGAGACCAGAAATATGAAGATACTGGGAAATTATTAGAAAAGAGGCATAATTATAATGAGAATTAAGGAACTGATCGTATATCGTAATCTGAAACAGGATAAGCTGCTGTCAGATATGGCATGGCTTATGGAGCATTTTGATGACGATTATTATAACCTGGAGGACAGAGAGGACTTGTTCTTTGAATGCATTCATACGATGCTGGACAAGGCAGCACATCATGGATTCTATGGGAATCTGTGGCACTGCTATATTGCCAATCTGCTGGTAAATGATGAGAATGCGTACAGCCTTGGCAGTGAGATCAGGGGAGAGCAGCAGGGCACATTAAATGAAGTGGCATTACATGATTTTGCAATTATCAAGGAACTGACCGACTATGACTTCACACAGATGGGAGATAAATTCGGACAGGACACCCTTGCGTATATCAGGAATTTTGAAGGCAATCATAAGAAGAGCCATGTGTATAATTCCAGAATCAGAGACCGTATCTGCGAAGCAGCCGGAGAAATTGGACATGCAGACAGTGCAGAGGCTATCAAGCAGATTATTACAGAATTTTATGCCAGATATGGTGTAGGTAAGTTTGGTCTGAATAAATCTTTCCGTATTTCGCATCCTGAAGGAGAGAAGATGGAGATTAAGGCAATCAAGAATATCGACCATGTGAAATTGGAGGATCTGGTTGGCTATGAGATTCCTAAGCAGAAGCTCATTGATAATACAGAGGCATTCGTACAGGGAAGACCTGCAAATAACTGCCTGTTGTTTGGTGATGCAGGTACTGGTAAATCCTCCTGTATCAAGGGTATTATCAACCGCTATTACGATCAGGGACTGCGTATGATCGAGGTGTACAAGCATCAGTTCAAGGATCTCAATGATGTGATTGCACAGATCAAGAACAGAAACTATAAATTTATCATTTATATGGATGATCTGAGCTTTGAAGAATTTGAAATTGAATATAAATATCTGAAAGCTATTATTGAGGGTGGACTGGAAGTAAAGCCGGACAATGTGCTGATCTATGCAACCTCCAACAGAAGACATCTGGTAAGGGAGAAATTCTCTGATAAGGAAGAACGCAGAGATGACCTGCATGCTTCTGATACAGTACAGGAGAAGCTCTCACTGGTAGCACGTTTTGGTGTATCTATCTTCTTCTGCGCACCAAACAAGAAGGAATTCCAGGAGATTGTGAAAGCGCTGGCTGCCAGAAATAAAATAGGGATGTCTGAGGACGAACTTCTGTTAGAAGCAAATAAGTGGGAATTATCCCATGGAGGACTTTCCGGAAGAACAGCGCAGCAGTTTATTGATTATCTGGCTGGCAAGCAGCAATAGCAGAATCATAAAAGGGGTGATTACATGGCATATAAGACCTTTGCCGCAATTGATGTAGGTTCCTATGAACTGACCATGAAGATATTTGAGATATCTTCAAAGAATGGAATAAAAGAAATAGACTGCATCCGTCATAGGATTGAGCTTGGAACGGACTCTTACCTGACGGGTAAGATCAGCAGTGAACGTATGGATGAGCTGTGCAGATTGTTGCGCGAGTTTATACAGATCATGAACAGCTATAAAGTAGATGCATACCGTGCCTATGGGACGAGTGCCATCAGGGAAACGAAGAATACGTTGATCCTGCTGGATCAGATTCGTACCAGGACGGGTATTGAGCTGGAAGTACTGAGCAATTCGGAGCAGCGTTTCCTTGATTATAAATCGGTGGCATCCAAAGGTCAGGATTTCCAAAACATCATTGAAAAGGGAACAGCTTTTATTGATATAGGCGGGGGCAGCATACAGCTTTCTTTGTTTGATAAAGATTCACTGGTTACGACACAGAATATCCGTCCCGGTGTTCTGCGTATGAGAGAAGAATTGAGCAAGGTATCCTATAAGACATATCAGCTTGAAGAAATCGTAGAGGAAATGGTAATTGACCGTCTCCAGAGCTTTAAGCAGATGTTTGTTGGTGACAGAACGATTGAAAATATCATTCTGGTAGATGATTATGTGTCATTGATCCTGCAGAAGGGAATCCTCAAATCCGGCAAAGAGGGGCATGTAGATGCACAGACTTTCCAGGAATTTGTAGGCAGATTAAAACAGAGAAATTCCCAGGAAATAGCAGCAGCTCTTGGAATTCCCGCTGAGAATACATCACTTTTGTACTTATCAGCTATCATGATCAAGCATATGATGAAAGTACTGGGGGCTAAGACATTGTGGGCGCCTGGTGTCAGTCTGTGTGATGGTATTGCATATGAATATGCGGAGAAGAATAAAGTATTATCTGTATCACATAATTTTGAACAGGATATTCTGGCATGCGCAAGGGATATTAATAAGAGGTATCACAGTGGAGAACGCAGCACCAGAGAAAGAGAAGAAATCGCACTGACCCTCTATGACCATCTCAAGAAAGTGCATGGTCTGAATAAAAGAGACAGGCTGTTGCTGCAGATTGCTGCAATCCTGAATGAATGCGGCAGATATATCAGCCTGACCAATGTGGGGGAGAGTTCTTATAATATTGTGATGGCGACAGAAATGATAGGGTTGTCTCACCTGGAAAGAGAAATTGTAGCTAATATTGTAAAGTATTCAACAGAAACTTTTGAATATTACGAAACAGTAGGACGAGTAACGACACTGGATAAAGAGTCTTTTCTTAAAATAGCCAAGCTGACAGCAATCATACGTCTGGCGGATGGACTGGATATCAGTCATCGTGAGAAATGTGATAATGTAAAGACTACATTAAAAGAGGATTCTATTATTATCACAGTCGAGTCCAATGCTGATATGACGCTGGAATTAAGCATGTTTGCAAGAAATGCAGAGCTGTTTGAAGAAGTGTATAATATCAAGCCCATTGTAAAACAGAAAAAGAGCAATATATAAGGGGGATGAGCAGCATATGAAGATTGACTATAGCAGACCGGAATATTACTACAACAGGGAATTGAGCTGGGTAGCATTTGACCATAGAGTATTGGGAGAGGCAAGGGATAAGTCTCTGCCATTATTTGAGAGACTTAAGTTTTTGAGTATTACGGCATCTAATCTGGATGAATTCTTTATGGTGCGTGTGGCATCCCTTAAAGATATGGTAAATGCGGGATATAAGAAGAAGGACATTGCAGGAATGACTGCACAGGAACAGCTGGAAGCAGTGAATAAGGCTACTCATGAGCTGGTCAATATGCAGTATTCTACATATAACCGTTCACTTATCCCTCTACTGGGACAGAATGGATTACAGGTAATTGAGAAGCATGAGGAACTGGAAGAAGAGGATAAGAAATTCGTAGACCGCTATTTTCAGGATAATGTATATCCCGTATTGACACCAATGGCAGTGGATTCTTCCAGACCTTTTCCATTAATCCGTAATAAATCCCTGAATCTTGGCGCACTGGTATCACGTAAAGAGAATAACAGCGTATTAAAGAAGCATCTGTTCAAGCGTTCTGCTGCAGCAAAAGAGCTGGAATTTGCGACAGTACAGGTACCGAGCGTGCTTCCAAGAATCGTCAGTCTGCCGGATGGCAAAGATGGCAGCAAGCGTGTGATCCTGCTGGAACAGATCATTGAACGAAATATGGGTAAGCTTTTCCTGAATTATGATATCGAATGTGTATACCCGTTCAGAATTATGAGAAATGCTGACTTTTCTCTGGAAGAAGAGGAAGCAGCAGATCTGCTCAAGGAGATTGAGAAGCAGTTAAAGCAGAGACAGTGGGGACAGGTCATCCGTCTGGAAGTAGAGGATGGAATCAATGAAAGACTGTTGTCATTTATCCAGAAGGAGCTTTGTGTAGAAGAACAGGATATCTATGAAATCCCGGGACCGCTGGATCTGACTTTCCTGATGAAAATGTACGGTATGAGTGGATTCGACCATTTAAAGACACCGCCTTATATCCCACAGCCGGTGGATGGACTGGCATCTGACTGTAACCTTTTTGATGAAATCAGACAAAGGGATATTCTGCTGCATCATCCGTATGAGACATTTGCACCTGTCGTAGATTTTATTAAGCAGGCTTCCAGAGATCCGGAAGTACTGGCAATCAAGCAGACACTGTACCGTGTCAGTGGCAATTCTCCTATTATTGCAGCACTTTCACAGGCAGCAGAGAATGGTAAACAGGTCACTGTACTGGTCGAGTTAAAGGCTAGATTTGATGAAGAGAATAATATCGTATGGGCGAAGAAGCTGGAAAAGGCAGGCTGTCATGTAATATATGGTCTGGTTGGACTAAAGACCCACTGTAAGATTACACTGGTTGTCAGAAGAGAAGAAGAGGGCATCCGCCGATATGTCCATCTGGGAACTGGTAATTATAATGATTCTACGGCGAAATTGTATACAGACTGTGGTATCCTTACCTGTAACGAAGCAATTGGAGAGGATGCAACCGCAGTATTCAATATGCTGTCCGGTTATTCAGAACCGCTTAGCTGGAACCACCTTGCCCTGGCACCGCTGTGGTTAAAGGATAAGTTCTTATATCTGATCAACAGGGAAAAAGACAATGCAAAGCAGAACAGACCGGCACATATCATTGCAAAGATGAACTCACTGTGTGATCCTGATGTCATCAGGGCATTATATGAAGCAGCGGCAGCAGGTGTGAAGATTGATCTGATTGTCCGTGGTATCTGCTGTCTGAGAACAGGAGTAGAAGGGACGAATGATAATATATCCGTGCGTTCCATTGTTGGTAATTTCCTGGAGCATGCCAGAATCTTCTATTTTGAAAATGGCGGTAATCCGGAATTGTATATGGGAAGTGCTGACTGGATGCCAAGAAACCTGGAGCGCCGTGTAGAGATCCTCTTCCCTGTTCTGAACCCTGAATTAAAAGAAAAGGTATGGCATATCCTGGATGTGCAGATGAGAGATACAGTGAAAGCGCAGCTGTTAAAGCCGGATGGAACTTATGAAAAGGTAGACAAGCGTGGTAAGGTATTGTGCAATGCACAGGAAGAATTCTGTAAAGAATATATGGCTGCTGCACATAAGTATAAGAATGAACAGCAGGCAAGAGTATTCAAGCCGGAGACTCATATTGAGGCAGAGTAAAGAAAGAGATAACAGAGACTGGAAAGGTACAGCATATTATGGTAAAATTTGTATTAGCATCCGGGTCGCCCAGAAGAAAAGAACTATTAGAGCAGATAGGTCTTTCATTTGAAATTGCTTCTGCGCATGGAGAGGAAATCATTACAAAACAGCAGCCGGCAGATATTGTAGAAGAGCTGTCCCTGCAAAAGGCGAAAGAAGTGGCAGATCGCTATGAGAAAGAACATGGCAGGCAGAAAAGTACAGTAATCATAGGAGCGGATACGATTGTAGCTTATGATGGTGCAATTATGGGAAAGCCAAAGGATAAGGCGGATGCTGTGAGGATGCTGTCAAGTCTGCAGGGCAAGGTGCATCAGGTATACACCGGTGTTACTCTGATCATTCTGGAAGAGCAGGGCAGACGGGTTATCAGCTTCCATGAAAAGACGGATGTGGAAATGTATCCTATGACAGGTGAACAGATACAGACTTATGTAGAGACAGGCGAACCTGTGGATAAGGCAGGGGCATATGCAATACAGGGCAGATGTGCTGCCTATATCAAGGAAATCTGTGGTGAATATAACAATGTTGTAGGCTTACCGGTTGGCAGACTCGTTTGGGAGTTGGATAAGGCCGGAATCAAATACTAAAGCAGTACTGGAAATTATGGTACAGAAAGGTATGGTAAGAATATGCACGAGTATGATGATGCAGTATTAGAATGTTTTTTGGAGAATCAGTTACAGCTTTTTCCTGAGAATGTAGCAGAGACACCAGAGGAAGCAGAAGATTTCCTGGAAGAGTGTATGGCAGTTGTGGTAGATTCCCTGGATGAAGTATGGGATTATTTTGATGAAGAAGGTGTGGATCTGGAAGGACAGAGCAAGGAAGATATTCTGGATGCACCTGAGGTATTTGACGTGGGAGACGGCAGATATCTGATTGTAGAAAGCTAAGAATAGGGATAAGGGTAAAGTTAAGTGGAAAGAAAATCAAACATAACAATATGGCAGTTGCGTCTCTTTGAGGGACTGAATAAAGATATCATGGTAATGCAGCGCAATGAAGAAGAAGTCTTCGACGATGCCATTCATGTATTTTTTGAAAAAGAATATTATGATGCCTATGTAAATAAGGCAAAGAGATATGGTGAATATCGTTATGCTTATCATGAAGATAAGCTGGGTGAGGTTATTTATCAGATTTTTGATGAGAATATCACAGGTCTGGTACTTCATATCAATACTTTGGAAAATGGTTCTAAGACAACTTTGTGTGATGAAAAGTATTTATCTGCAAAAGACCTGAGAGTAATGAAGGAAATCGTGGATTCCTATCATTACATGTACAGAGTGTCCATCGACAGATGCACTAAGGAAGAAGCGGTAGCACATATGCTTACAAAGTCAGTGTTCATCATCGGTAAATTACCGGATTTCCGCAAGAAACCGGCAGAAGGTGAGAAGCAGACTTTTGAGATCATGACCATGAAGCGCAAGAAGGATAAGAGCCAGCCCAAGGATGATAAGGATTATGATTATGAATCTCTTAAAGTATTCCTGACGGCAGAGAGCGCTATGCGTTACAACCCTGATAAGAAGCCAATCAACAAATATAAATTGTCTCTGCTTGCGCAGTTTGTAAAGGGGCATTTCCAGGTGATCGTAGAGCCACATCGTAATTACTGGCTGGAATTCGATCCTGCAACACTGGATATCAGTGCATATTTCACCCCACCGGTATGGAATGAGGAGAAGGTCAAGGCACGCATCTGCGAGTATGCGAATATGGAAGAAGTCTATATTCTGTTAGGAACCAGACACAGTGATTACAGAACCTGTCTTGGTACGCCGTTCCTGTTGAAGCTGGCTGAAGAGAATGTCCAGATGTATCTCTTTGAAAAATATGAGGATGCGGTGAATTATTGTCTGGAGAATCCGACACTTTTACCGGTATTTGATGGTACGTATCCAATCGGTGTATTAAAGAAGAATGATAAGATGCATTCTCTGCAGACTGCCTTGGCGGTAGCTGCACAGGTAGGCGTTACCAGTATCAATCTGGATGATGATACATTGCATTCTATCCATTGCAAATTCTCTTTCTTTATGGAGACTGCAGGATTTGAGACAGATATGGAGAAATTCCTGACACCACAGGAATGCAGTGCATTAAAAATAGAGAAAGACGGAACAACGCAATACCGTTTCGAGCCGATTTCTTTTGTAAACACAGAGAATCCCTATGCAGTAAGTAAAGAGAGAAGAGAAGAACTGGCATCACATCTGGATACAGATTATGATGAAGGTATCACTTATATGGCAGAGTGTTCAGTACCTGAAATGATTGTTATGCTTCAGGAAGCAGGACGCCGCTTCGAGGCAGCAAGAACTGCCCAGGACGAAGAGAAGAAGAAACAGTACAACAGACTGATGAACAGAATGACTGTGCCGTTGACAGAAGCACTGTGTGAGAAACCATTTGTCTTCACCTTGAGAGAGCAGGATGGTTCATTCACACTGCGTAACCAGCTGGCTTACCTGATTGTGACCAACCGCTTTGAAGGTGGCAGAACCGGAGAAGGCAGATTGACTCCTGCCGGCATTGACAATGAGAAATTCATGGAGCAGTTTGAGGCAGCAAGCAAGGTGGCAGCTGTAACAGATGGCCCTGATGTTATGTGTCTGGCAGACGTTCATCTGATGGGTGAGATTGCAAAGCAGTGGAAACACTCAGAACCTCTGAGAGAAGAACTGATGATTTATCTGACACAGGGATGCAAGCTCTCCTATGTGGAAGCACTCCATTATTATAAGAGGCTGAAATCTGACAGTAGTATCTTTGTTGAATTTACCTCTACAGTACGTAATGCAGAGTATCCTCCGATGGGCATGATTACGATTGAAGGATATACAGCAAAGAAAATTGCAGAGGAGAAGAACCTGAGTGTGCTGCAGGCTTATGACGCACTGCTGGCACTGAAGGAACATCCTAAGGCAGGAATTGGTGAAGCTGTAAAAGAAGCAGAAACAATTACTACAGAGGGTGAAGCCCAAACAGCAGCTGAAGAGGAAAAGACAGAAGAAAAGAAGTCGTTCTTTGGTAAATTGTTTAAGAAATAAACCTCGAAAAGTGTATAAAGGAGATGAAAGTGGTGGACTTTCATCTCCTTTTGTGTATTCAGTGACAGACCTGTATTATACCAGATCTTCTTCAATCCATTTTAGGATATTGGAAAAATCAATGGTTAGTTCTCCATGATAGATTCCTACAGGGACCGGCTGATCCAGACCATAAATAACCGGGCAGGCTTCACTTTCAAAGAAATATACAAGAAGCTTACGCTGGGCATAATCCAGAATCCAGTATTCCCGTACACCGGCGTTCATGTATTTGGATAGTTTTAAGGTATAATCTTTTCTTTTGGTAGAAGGAGAGATAACTTCCACAAGAAAATCAGGGGCACCGTATATACCGAATTTTTTAATCTTGGAAGGATCACATATGATGCCTACATCCGGTTGAACCATGGTCTTATTATCACAGTCAAGCTGCACATCTACAGGAGCAATGAAGGGTCTGCAGCTTCCCTTGTGTTCCAGGATATAATTAGCAATCTGTCGATGAATCTCACCTCCAATGGACTGATGATGGAAGGTGGGAGCTGACATATCATAAAAATACCCATCAATCAACTCTACACGTTGTTCATCCGGCAATGCATAATAGTCGTCAAGAGTATAGCTGCCATTCCTGTCAGCCTGATAGGAAGCCTCTTCGCATACAGTAGATTTCTCAGAAAAAAGCTGTTCCAGTGCCTGTAGCGTGTCGTAACGTGGACTTTCCGTTTCTCCTGAGAAAATCTTCTGGATTGTACCAAGAGGCACGCCGGACAGGACGGACATTTGCGCATAGGTATATCCCTTTTCTTTCTTCTTCTCTTTCATTTCATTGATTGTCATATAGAAACCTCCTTTGTAACGTACATACATTCGATACTTCATGTATTTATTATAATAAGCATATACCCGAAAGTCAACCATAAAATAATACAAAATTAACCGTTTTAGATATAGATTTCCATATTACAACCGTTTATAGTTGCATTAAAGCATTTGATTCTTCAAGTGCATGATATAAATATAAAATAGCATATGTTATTTAAAATAAAAGACAGAATTTTTTCCTGAAAAGAGTATACAAAATTTAGATACATACCATAAAATGCAGTAAATATAAGGGTTTTGCCATATTACGATAGCAGCAAAATTTTATCCACTTGAGAAGTGATTCATGAACATGCTACGCTCATCTTACCAAAACAAACAGAAAGGGTGAGAGTATTCATGGGACTGGTAAAGAAAAAGACAAGACCCAAAAAGAAAAGTTTCGCAGAGGTCTGGAAGGCGAATTGGCAGTTATATGTATTAATTCTTCCTGCTATTATTTATTTTATTGTATTTAACTACTTTCCACTATATGGGATTCAGATTGCTTTTAAGGATTATAAAGCGGTACAGGGAATTGCCGGAAGTGCATGGGTTGGGTTGAAACATTTTAAAACATTCTTTGAAGCATATTATTTTGAAAGATTACTTAAAAATACATTGTTACTGAATGTTTATTACTTATTATGGAGTTTTCCGATACCGATTCTACTTGCAATTTTATTGAATCAGATAAGAAAAGACAGAGTAAAGAGATTTATTCAGACAACAATATATGTACCATATTTTATATCCACAGTAGTACTTGCGGGAATGCTTTACATTTTCTTATCACCAACGAGTGGTATCTTCAATTTTGCAAGAAATGCTATTGGATTAAGAAGTATAGATTATATGTCTGAAGCCGGTGCATTCAGAAGTATTTACGTTATATCAGGAATATGGCAGTCAGCAGGATATGGAACCATTCTGTATATCGCTACATTAGCAGGTATTGATATGTCATTATATGAGGCAGCAGAAATTGATGGAGCTAATATATGGCAAAAGATACGTTATATAGATTTTCCAAGCCTGGTACCGACTATTATGATGGTATTTATTCTGGATTGTGGTAAACTGCTCAGTTCAGATACAAACAAGGCATTGGTCATGCAGACGGCAGGAAATATTCCTACTTCAGATATTATTGGTGTATATGTGTATAATGTTGGTCTTGGAAGCGGACAGTTCTCGTATACTGCTGCGATAGGATTGTTTATTAACGTTATAAATTTTGTCATTATTATGTCGGTAAATAAATTATCCAAAAAACTGACAGATGTCGGGTTATTCTAGGAGGAAAGCATTATGGCACAAGCTGTTACAAGAACAAAAAAGCAATTAAGCTTATCAAATCAGATATTTTATATATTAAATACTATTTTTTGGATTTTGATCATGTTTGCTGTACTTTATCCATTATATCTTGTTGTGATCGCATCAGTCTCGGATCCGGATGCAATCGTTGCTGGTAAGGTCATCTGGCATCCGGTAGACTTTTCACTGATCGGTTATAAATCTATTTTGGGGTATACGGAACTTATCAGGTCATATGGAAATTCCATTTTTTATACCGGAGTTAGCGTTGTAATCAGTATTTTGGTGACGTTATCAGCCGCATATACTTTATCCCGACCGAAATTCCCAGGCAAGACCATTATCAATTTTATCTTTGTATTTACCATGTTTTTTAATGGAGGACTAATACCTACTTTCCTAGTCATGAAGGATATCCATCTGTACAATACGCCATGGGTCATGATTCTGATGGGATCAGTCAGTGTATGGAATCTGATGGTTGCAAGGACATATATACAGAACAGCATCCCTAATGAATTATACGAAGCAGCTATGCTGGATGGCGCTACACATTTCCAGTATTTCTTCAAAATAGTCCTGCCTTTGGCAAAAACAATTATCGCAGTTCTGGCTGTGTACTATGGTGTTGCAAAATGGAATGATTATTTTACAGGTCTGGTGTATCTGAGAGATCGTCAGCTATTGCCGCTTCAGACAATATTAAGAGAGATTTTAGCTACACTTCAGGTTGACAAATCAGGAGATTATATGATGTCTATGGCAGACAGCGCAGCGTCTATGAATGAGGCTGTCAGGATTGCGAATGTAGCGAAATATTGTATCATTGTTGTTGCTACAGGACCAGTAGTTGTATTGTATGCGTTTTTACAGAAGTATTTTGAAAAAGGTGTTATGATCGGTTCACTTAAAGGCTGATTAGAGATACAATAATAAAGGAGGAAACAGTAATATGAAGAGAAAGGTATTAGCAGTACTATTGTCAGCAGCTATGCTGACTGCAACAGTAACAGGGTGTGGACAGAGCAGTTTGGAGAGTCAAGGGGCTTCGACAGAAGCAGCGGCTGCAGAGACCGGAACAGATTCTAATTTTAATGAAACCGGATATCCTATAGTAAACGAACCGATTACACTTAAAGTTTTATTAGGAATAAGAGATGTGGATTCTCTGACTGATCCCAGTGAGATGCCTGCGCTGCAGAGACTTGAGGAGCAGACCAATATTCATTTGGAATGGGAGATTATTAAGGGCTCAGACTGGGATACTAAGCTGAATCTGATGTTTGCTTCGGGCGACTATCCTGATATTATTCTCGCGCCGCAGTTGACAATGGATGATGAAGAATATGGAGTGACACAGGGAATTCTTATTCCGGTAGATGAACTGACACAGAAATATATGCCCAATTACACGGCTAGAATAGAAGCGGAAAGTTCAGATCCAACAGCGAGTCTTGTAGCTTCAGATGGGCATAAATATGCTGTTGGAAATTTAGTGGGACAAAATATTAATACAAATCAACATTTCTTTATCAATACAGAATGGTTAAATGCACTCGGATTAGAAACACCGACTAATGTGGATGAATTAACGGATGTGTTAAGAGCATTTAAAACACAGGATCCAAATGGAAATGGAGAAGCAGATGAAATACCATTGGAAATGGGACTGGATACAGGATTTAATGGTATTCGATACATGCTGCCTTTATTTGGCGTACCGGCAGATCCAGATAAATGGATTTATATAGATAATGATAAGAAAGTGCAGTTTACTGCTACACAGGATGGTTTTCGCAAGTGTATGGAATGGCTGCATGAGTGCTATGAAGAGGAATTACTCGATGCAGAAGTTATTTCACAGGATTTTAATACGATAGAAACAAAATTAAAGGCAGGTAATGTTGGATTCTTCACCGCTTGGAGATTAACTGCGATGGGATATGATGAAGGCGTTATGAAGAGTTGTGAATTATACATGCCGGACAGTTCTGCGCAGTTATATAGATATCTTGAATTGGCAAAAGGAGGAGCTTTCCTGACTTGCACAAATGAGCATGTGGCAGAATCACTCAGATTGCTGGATACGATGTTAGATACAGAGACTATGTTTTCTTTGTATTATGGAGAACAGAATTCTACAGATGGCACTGGATGGGAATATGTAGAAGATGGAAAAATTAATTCTTTAGCAGATGGAACAGCAGAAATAAAGAATTTCCTGGATTGCAATACTCTGTTCTTTGCACCTGGCAATTATATCAGTGAAGTATTTAACATGTCACCTCAGCGTATAGAGAAGACAGAATATTGCCAGAAATATGATGAAGCCGGCATTATTCAAAAGTATAGTAATGATTATTTGGATATGGCACCATTAACTTCTGAACAGATTCAGAGCAGTGCATTAAAGGAAACAGATATTGACAATGCTGTTATTGAGAATATTGCAACATTTATTACAACAGGAGTCACAGAGGACAGTTGGAATCAGTATGTGAAGCTGTTTGATGATATGAAGATTGATGAGTACATTACAATGTACCAGAATGCATTGGATTCTATGGAAATTGAATAAGCGGAGGATTGGTAGTGTTTACATGGAATAAAAGTACCAGAATAAATTCTTCCATAGGTACAAGACCGGTGAAAAATGCGATTGATATTTTATGTCGGGATATGGATAAAGTATTAAAATCTGAATCAAAAACAGGTGGAGAAATTGTTTTACAAGAAGATGATACTTTACAGGAAGAACAGTATCGGATAGAGATATCAGCAAATAAGATATATGTTTTTGCAAATGATGATTTAGGGTGGGTATATGGAATACTCACCCTTAGCGAAAAATATCTTGGAGTGAAACCATTCTGGTTTTGGATGGATCAACATTTTCAACAAGTATCAGATATTAAAGTAGAAGAACAGATTATTTATTCTCCCAAACCTGTTGTACGTTTCCGGGGCTGGTTTTTTAATGATGAAGTACTGATGTTGAAATGGAAGTACAATGAAAATGGAATAGATGGATGGAAGATGGCGTTGGAAGCATTACTGCGCTGTGGCGGAAATATGGCGATTCCCGGTACTGATAAAATGTCGCGTAAGAACAGACAGATGGCAGCTGATATGGGATTGTGGATTACACATCATCATGCAGAGCCGCTTGGTGCAGAAATGTTTGTACGAGCTTATCCTGACGAAGAACCGAATTATCTGGAACATCCCCAGCTTTTTCATAAATTATGGGAAGATGCAGTGCTGGAGCAGAAGGATTATAAGGTAGTATGGAATTTGTGCTTCAGGGGACAGGGTGATGCACCTTTTTGGAACTCAGATACAACAGGAAGATTTGATACTCCTGCCAAAAGGGGACAGATGATAAGTGAAGTAATCAGGAAACAATGTGACATTGTCAAAAAGTATGTAAAAAATCCAATATTTTGTACAAATCTATATGGAGAAATCATGGAGCTGTATGAACAGGGATATATAAATCTGTATGAAAATATTATTAAAGTACGTGCAGATAATGGCTATGGTAAAATGGTAACAAGAAGAAGAGGCAATCTGTGTATGAGAGTTTCTTCAATGCCTGACAGGACTGACAAAAGTCCTCAGGGAATTTATTATCATGTATCTTTCTACGATCTGCAGGCTGCTAATCATATAACAATGCTGCCTAATTCAGTAGATTTTGTTAATAGGGAATTGACTCAGGTCATTGACAACGGAGGTAATGATTTCTGGATTATCAATAGTTCCAATGTCAGACCACATGTGTATTATCTGGATGCAATACGCAAAAAATGGTATGGAATACAAATCAGCGATGAGACACATAGCAAAGAATTTGCAGATGATTATTACAATGGATCAGATAAAATTGCAAAATGTTATATGCAGTATCCTAAAGCTATGCCGGCATTCGGACAGGAAGAGGATGAACATGCGGGGGAACAGTTCTATGCAGAAAATATTCGTTTATTGATACATCAGTTTTTGCTGGATAAAACACAAAATGTAGAGCGTATGTATTGGTTGACAGGAGATGTGGACTATGAGCAGCAAATCAATCAGTTTGCTGCAATTTGCAGGAAAACTCAGGCAGGTCTTGAGGCACTTCTTGCTACATGTGATGAAATACAAAACAAATTATTTGAGGCAACTTTGAAACTACAGGTTCAGATACATACTTTCTGCGTACAGGGTGTTGTACTGTTTGTAAATGCGTATAAAGCATTTCAACAGCAGGATTATGAAAAGGCATTTGTTTTACTTGGAGACAGTGCTGCATGTTTTGACCGGGCAAATGAATATATGCGTAAGTCAGAGTATGGGGTATGGAAAGATTTCTATTTCAATGATTGCTTTGCCGATGTAAAGCATACTGCTTATATGCTGCGGAAGATGATGGGAATTGTCAGAGAGTATGGAGACAGTGATTATCATGATAAGTGGTATCGTAAATACTGCTATGACAGAGCAGATAGAAATGTGTATTTACTAATGGTATTAGATAACCATATGACAGATGATGAATTATATAAGGTTATGAAAAACTAAAAAGTTAGTCCTGCTGAAGTAAGATTCAGTAGGACTAAAGCAGGTTACAGAGAGAGGAAGAAAATGAGAAGAAGGCTGAAAGAACTAAAAAGTAATTCGTTAGTAAGCTATATATTAGTTTTTAGTTTGATGGTAATGGTAATTATTCTGGTCATGGGAGGATATTTATACCGCTTTTATTATCGGACTATTTATGACGATTTTGTGAATACAAATGAGACATATTTAACCGGAATTATGAATCGGCATGAGAGCGATATGGATATCATGGAAAATATAGTGCTGCAGGTAGGACTGGAGCCTTCTCTTACAGAGTTTATGTTAAAGGAGAATCCTGTCAAGAGTATGCAGTTAAAAGACCGTTTATACCAGTATGATGCCGTTAGTCAGTCTTTTATCCAGATGTTCAGTATATATCATGAGGATAATTATTTATTTAGTCATGCAACATCTGCCGAGTTAGACAGATTCCTTCGAGAAGGTCTCGTGTTAGAGAACACCAGACCTAAGGAGCTGGAAGCATTATTATACAGCAGTGAATCAGGAATGAAGGTTCTCCCCCAACAGGAAGTAAATGGGTATCTGGCTATACGTAATCTTAATGGAGTACAATCTGTAGTAATTTATATCTTTCCAGTTGCACCCAAAAATATCACAACGCTTATGTTTGTTGTAGGAGAAAAATATTATGATAATTTGCTAAAGGAAGATGGAACCAAGCGAAATGATTATATTATATATAAAGGGCAAAACATTGTTTCAAATGGCACAATAGAGGAAGTATTGGAAGCGGACGTTGCTGTAGCTGTTCAAAAAATGAAAAGTAATTATGAAAGGATTACTTTAGCAGGTACTAAATATTTACTGGTACAAAAAACTGGGGAAAGCGGTCTGGTCTATTGTACGCTGCAGCCAATCAGTGAGTTTCAAAAGAAGATGCTTACAGGAATATGGGGAATTATATTACTGTTACTTGCATGCAGTATACCTGCGGCGTTTCTGATTACTACAGTTTCACATAATATGTTTAGCAGAGTAAAACAGATCAACAGCTTATTAAATGAAGAAGAGCATTATAATCTGGAATCTATAGAAGAAGGAATCAGGGGATTGATCCAGTCGCAGAGTGTAGAACAGAAAAGAAATCTTTCTTTGAAAAAAATACAGTTTCTAAGGTTATTTATTCAGGAACAGTTTGCTGACTATAATGACATGCTGACAAAAGCAAAAGAGGCAGATATTCATGCACAGATGCCTTTTTATGTAACTGCCATGATGGGAGACAGAGGAAACAGTAACGAGAAAAAAGCCCATGAACTGATGCTGGAGGCAATCAGAAATGAAACATTAATTGATGGATATGGAATGAGTCTTCTGAACAGCAATGAGAATTTGTATGTTATATTTGGAGAGAACAGAGAATCATTAGATATTATTGTGCGTTTTTTCCTGCTGATAGGAAAGGATTACTGTGAGGATTTTGTACTGGCAGTCAGTGATTATCATACAGACATACATGAGGCTTCCAAAGCATATCTGGAATCTAAAACGGCATACGATCATAGATTTCTTATGGATGCGAGTCAGGTCATTTCATATCAGAATGTATCCGCAACGGAGAGAACGCAACAGATGTCAGATGTTTATCTGCAACTGATAAGAAATGCTATTTATTCTGATAATCAGGAAGAGATCCATCTAGTTGTAGAAGATATATGTAAGCAGCTTCAGGGTAGTAATCAGTCGGTTCTGAATCTTAGACTTTTCTGTAACGATATTATAAAAATGGTGAACAAAGAGTGGAATATGGAAGAAAGCAAACTAAATGAGATATATAATGTATTTACGCTTTCACAATGTCTCACAATACAGGATTTTCATGATATTTTAGACCAGCTGTGTGAAGATTTAATGCAATATCGCAATGGAGCAGCAGGAAATAGCAGGAAAAAACAATCAGATCTGGTCAAGGACGCAATGCAGTATATGAAAGAGCATTATGCAGAATATGAATTGAATATGAGTTCACTTGCTGAGTATTTAAAGGTAACGCCAGTGACTTTGGCAGTGGAATTTAAAAAATGTACAGACCTTAGCCCATCAGATTATCTGGCGATTATCCGTATGGAGGCAGCGAAGGAGCTGCTTAAAAATACAGATAAGTTAGTCAGGGAAATCAGTCATGAAGTAGGATATGAAGATGAACATGTATTTATGAGAAGGTTTAAAAAATACACAGGAAGGACACCACTGCAGTACAGAGGAAATGCCGGATAAGGAAGGAAAAATATATGATAAAGTATAAATTTGGACAGAAAAATGAAATCAGGATTATAGGCAGAACATTGAGACGAGATGATCTGGCACTTTTTTGGACAGGAAGTGGAATGGAATTTTGTTTTGATGGGACGCAGGTATGGATTGATATAGAAAGTGATTACACTTCACATGAGGACTGGATTCGCGTAGAAGTAAATGGATGTACGGTAGAACGGATGATGATACCTAAAGGACATAATAAAATATGCCTGCTCCGGGGGCTGGAGAATGGAACTTGTAGAAAAATCCGTATCTATAAAGAAGTACAACCTATGATTCAGGATGAGAACCGGAAGCTGATTGTACATTCCATAGAGTTGGATGGAAGGTTATATAAAATGGCGCAGCCAGACTTTCGCATGGAAGTGATTGGAGACAGCCTGACTGCCGGTGAGGGACTGAATGGACCTGTGGGAATGGTAAATTCAGCATCTAATGTATTTGGAACAGAGGGACATTACGCAATAGAGGCAGCTAAGGAATTAAATGCAGAAATATCTATTATGGCTCAGAGTGGATGGGGAGTATATTGCAGTTGGGATAATAACACACAGCATACTATGCCTTACGTATATGAAAAAGTATGTGGTTCATTGCATGGAACAATGAATAAATCACTGGGAACACAACAGTTATGGGATTTTACTGAATGGCAGCCGGATATTATTGTTGTAAATCTGGGAAGTAATGATGGCTTTGCATTTGATTATCCGCAGTGGGTGAATCCGGAAACGCAGGAAGTAATACATCAATATAAAAATGCAGATGGTTCTTATGCAAAAGAATGTACAGACAAGATATCTGAAGCAGTACACCTGTTCTTGATAAATCTAAGACATAATAATCCTAATGCATATTTGCTATGGGCTTATGGTATGATCGACCATAGTATGCGTCCATATATCGAAGAGGGTATTTTACAATATAAAAAATGTGAGAAAGATGAAAAAGCATCCTTTCTGGCATTACCTTATTTGCAGAAGGGCTGGCTTGGGTCTAATAATCATCCGGGAATAATAAGTCATAGAGCAGCTAAAGAATGCCTTGTAGATAAAATCAGAGAGATACGAGGGATAAATGCATAGAAAGACAGCACTGCTGGAAACATAGAATGTCAGAGCAAAAGTCAGAGCGTACGGAAGTGGACTAATGGAAGGGGAGATTTGATTATATGATATTTGATAACACAGGAAAAGATATGGAATTAAAGGCAATACATACTATTATGGAGAATTTACTGAAGCCTTCTGCGGAATTTACACCGATTCCTTTCTGGTTTTACAATGACGCACCTGACAAAGAGAAAATAAAAAAGCAGTTTACCGATTATATGGAAAAAGGAGTCAATGGCATCGTGCTGCATCCAAGAATCGGTATTCCCAAGAGCCTGGAATATCTTTCAGAGGAATACTTTCGTGTGGTGAAGTATATTGTGGAAACAGCTGCAGAGCTGAACATGAAGGTCGTGCTTTATGATGAAGGCATGTACCCATCCGGTTCTGCACATGGGCAGGTCGTGGCAGCGAATCCGTCTTTTGCATCAAAAGGCGTACGGTTGCTGGAGGAAAAGCCAGAACAGGGAGAAATCATAACACAGTTCCCGGATGGAAAATATCTGGTCTATGACTATACGCAGGGAACGATCAGGGGTATCCATTTTGGAGAAGATGATGGGGAAGTGGGAGCGCCAGCTTCTGCTGATATCCTGAATCCGGAAGCAGTTGAGTGTTTTATTCATTTGACACATGACCGTTATTATGATGCATTATCGGAGTACTTCGGCAACACGATCATTGCCTTTTTCACAGATGAACCATGCGCGCTGGGACGTAATGCAGGACAATTCAGAGAATGGCTTCCGGGTCTGGAGAAAGAAATCATGGCAGCAGGGGGCAGGCTAGAAGATCTGGAGGCAATATTCAATCAAAATAAAAATGACACGACTGTCATTTATCACAAATTAATAAAGAAGCATTTGAGAGAAAATTTCTATGCAAAACTTTCCTGCTGGAGTGAGGAGCATGGTATCAGTCTGATGGGACACCCGGAGGCAAGTGATGATGTGGAAGAAGAATTGTATTTTCACATTCCAGGGCAGGATCTTATCATGCGCAGAGTATCACCGGAGAGCGGTGGCCTGCGGGAATTTGATTCAGTACAGGCAAAACTCAGTGCAGATATTGCAAGATTGATGGGCAGGAGACGCAATGCAAATGAATGCTTCGGCGTATGTAACCGTGAGAAAATTCCCTGGTATTTTAAGGGGGAGGATATGATCTGGTACATCAACTGGCTGGGTATGCGGGGCGTGAATCTGTTCGTACCCCATGCCTTTTATTATAGCGTGGAAGGGCAGCGCAGCGGAGAGCGCCCGCCTGATGTAGGACCTAACAATATCTGGTGGAAGTATTACAGACAGATATCGGACTATATGAAACGTATTTCATATCTGATGACAGATTCTGTGGATGATGCAAGGATAGCCGTGTTATGTGATAACAATAGAGTGCCTTATGAAGAAGTAGCAGCACTTTATGCGAATCAGATACCATTTCATTATATGCCGATAGCACTGATGCCGGAAGTACAAAACGGCAGATTGTGTATACAGGGATATACATTTGATAAGGTATTGAATGTCATAGATGCTGATATTTCTGAAAAAGCACAGGGAATAAAAATCTATCAGAATACACAGGAACTTCTGAAGGATGTGTTGCCATACTGCAAATACAGGCTGGATGGGACATATGCTACATTGCGTAGGGAGATATTGATAAAAGATAATGTAGAGATGATTCTACTGTGTAATGAAGGACAACAGAGGATAGATACCTGGATGGATATCCCGCAGGATATACGTTATATCAGCATGAATCTGTGGAGTGGCGAATATAGATGTGAGGAATCACAGGGAAAGTATCATGTGCAGTTAGCACCGTTACAGATGCAGCTGCTTATATTAGATGAGACTTGTGAAATACCATTGAAAGAGATTGCACAGAAGCTGGATATGGGAGACAGGACTGGCGATTTCACACTGCTAAGTAAAGAAAATAACCGGGCAGAGTATGTATGGAAATATGATACGAATGCGGTTAATGGAAACGAGGAGTTTAGCATCTGTGGGGAAGAAATGGCAGAGTGCTGGTGCAATGGAGCGTTTGCCGGGATGAGTTTGTATGCACCACATAGATTCATGATTGGACCATATCTGCATGAGGGAGAGAATGAGATTAAGGTCGTGTTTACAGGAAGTGCAGCTAATGTGTATGCAGATGCAGGAATCCCCTATGGGATTGTGGGCAGGTAAGTTGGAGGTATGTTTATTGGTATGGGAAGAATAGAATCAATTGTATTTGAGGATGAGATTGTTTTATATTGGGAAAAGGCAGCAGATGTGCGGGTGACAGGGTACGAAATCTGGTGTAATGGCAGGAAAGAGGGAGAAACAGATAAGACACATTTTACATTGACTGAATTAATTGCATGCACAGACTATGAAATTGAGATAAAATCTCTGCCAACAGGAAATTTGGAAAGGGTTACATTGGCAACAGGAAAGGTGAAACGGCGCATTGATGTAACAACAGCACCTTATTATGCTGTAGGGGATGGTAAGACATTGAATACAGTAGCATTGCAAAAGGCATTGGATGATTGTAAGGAAGATGAAGTGGTATATCTTCCTCAGGGTATCTATCTGACGGGAGCACTCAGGATGCATAGTGATATGGAGCTTTATCTTGAGGAAGGGGCTGTGATTCAGGGTACAGACAGGGTAGAGGATTATCTGCCTAAGATATGGAGCCGTTTTGAAGGAACAGAGCTTTATTGCTATAGCAGTCTTCTTAATCTGGGAGAGCTGGATCATGAGGCAGGATATAACTGCTGCAATGTAGTAATCCGTGGAAAAGGCACGATAGCCAGTGGTGGCAGAACTTTGGCAGAGCGGGTCATAGCAGTGGAAACAGAGAATTTGAAAGAGCAATTGGAAGCATTAGGGGAGCAGATTAAGGAATGTGAGAATGAAAGGACGATTCCAGGCAGAGTGCGTCCAAGATTAATCAATATGAGCAACTGCCAGAATATTATTTTGTCCGGGGTGACATTGAGGAATGGCGCAAGCTGGAATGTACATATGATATATTCTGACACGATTGTCACAAATCATTGTACTTTTTATTCGGAGAATGTGTGGAACGGGGATGGCTGGGACCCGGATTCCTCTACGAACTGTACGATATTTGACTGTAATTTCTATACCGGGGATGATTCCATTGCGATTAAATCCGGTAAAAACCCGGAAGGTAACAAAATAGGCAGGCCTACGAAACATATCAGGATATTTGACTGCCGCAGTGCCTATGGACATGGCATTACGATAGGAAGTGAAATGTCAGGCGGCGTGGAAGATGTGCGGATATGGGACTGTGATATGTCCAGTTCGCTATTTGGAATAGAGATAAAAGGAACCTGGAAAAGAGGCGGGTATGTCAGGGATATTCATGTAACAAACTGTAAGACGACACGGGTACTATTTCATTCAGTGGGATATAATAACGATGGCATTGCAGCAGATACACAGCCATATTTTGAAGACTGTTCTTTTGAGAACCTGAGCATCAGTGGAAAATATTACGACCACTATAAGGAAGAGAGAGGATATTGCGATGCCATTGAGCTGATTGGCTTTGATGAACTTGGACATGAACTAAAAAATATTACATTCCGCAATATTACAATAGGAATTCCAGGAGAAAGCCGAAGACAGAATATTTCGTTACAGTTATGTGAGAATATTACCTTAGATAAGATTACATGTTTATAGTGTGATAGGAGGAATGAGAATATGAGACCGATAGAATATGCAAAGGCATCCATAGAGACAATGAAGTGTGCAAAGAAGAAAACTATGCGCAGTATGGGGCAGAGCAATGGGATGGGTTCCTGTTGCACTTCTGGATGAGCTGGACTTCATTCCTCTGGAACATGCAGGGAGAAAAGAAAAAGGCGGTGTATTAAAGGGCAGTGACGATGTTTCAGATTATCCTTTGATAGAAACCAGAATAGAAGGGCAGACACAGCACCTGAGAATGGTATCAATGAACGTGTGCTGGTAGAAGACTGTATATATGGCTTTTGCCATGGATGCCTTACCTGTGGATCAGAATCTGTCCATAATAAAAATATCATAGTGAGAAGAATTAAGGTATTAGCCGGTAATAACCTGTTGTGGCTTAAAATGCGCCCGGATACCCCGCAGCATTATGAATATATCCTGATGGAAGATATTCAGGGCAGGCTATGACTATGAGAATGCTGAATATTTGCATAAGAAAGATGTTGAGGTAGTTCTTACCGATACCGGAAAAAGAGCATGACTTTTTACTATATACATAACTAAATAGTAATGTATTTTTTTACCCTATTCTGTTATAAAATAAAGACAAAATGAGGGCAGGAGGGTATCAGATGAAACAGATTCCTTATGAGTATAAAAATCTGCCGATTCCCGGAGGCGGATATGTAACCGGATTCCTTTATCATCCCAGGCAGAAGGATGTTCTGTATGCAAGGACAGATATAGGCGGAACTTACCGGTTTGATGCGAAAGAACAGAAATGGATCAGTCTTATTTCTCATGTAACAATGGAAGATTTGAGTGAGACATTTCCCATAGCGATTGCACTTGATTACAACGCTCCTAATCGTTTATACATAGCCTGTGGAGAGGGAGAAAGAAGTGGCAGGAATGGTATTCTTGCGATTTCGGAGGATTATGGTGAACATTTCCACTACGAGGAGATCCCAGTATTTGTTCATGGCAATCTAAATGGGAGGGGAACCGCCGACAGGCTGTGGGTAGATCAGGAAGATGCGAATACCTTATACTATGCCAGTCAGCAGGATGGATTGTTGCTCACTCATGATCAGGGACATACCTGGTCAAAAGTGATACCACTGTCAGAAAAATATCTGACCTTTGTTACGCAGGCAGGAGCAGCACTGGTTGTAGGTACAGCGGGTGTGACAACAGGCACTGAGCAGATGAGAGGTCATAGCCTTTATATTTCTTATGACAAGGGACAGCATTTTGAGCAGATGGCAGAGCCTGCAAGCAGAGTGATAGAGGGATGCAAACGTAATGGTCTGGTAGCACAGCGATATGCGGTCGATGACAAGTATCTGTATGTGACATTTGCCTCTACAGGAAGACGTTCTTATGTCATTGAGAATGGCTACAGCTGTGACTCAGGAGATACAATTGATGGCAGAATCGCCAGATATACTTTATGTCCAGACGGTACGATTGGAGATTTCGTGGAGATCACGCCGGTAACTTCCAGTAATACAACCGGAGTGAATCTTCCCCAGACAGCAGCAGGAGAGGCGTTGGATTTTGGCTTTTCAGGAATCAGCGTATCTGCACAGACTCCGGGACTTGTAGTGTGCAGTACGATTGTGAAGGATGATGGAGACAGCATATTCCGCTCTTATGATTATGGACAGACCTGGCAGCAGATTCTCTATGATCTGAAGGAGGGGCTTATGACGTTTCGGACGCCATATATGAGGCCGGAATGCAATGGAGGACACAACCTCATTCACTGGTTGAGTGATATCGTCATCAATCCCTATGATGATAATGAGGCATGGTTCAACACCGGAACCGGTACATTCAGAACGAAGAACCTCAAAGACACGCAGGCGTGTGAATTTATGGACTGGTGTGACGGGATAGAGGAAACAGTCCATCTGAATGTGTACAGCATGCCAAAGGGTGAGGTGCAGGTTATAGATATCCTGGGGGATCTGGGAGGATTTGCCTTTACCAGTGTAGATAAGCCTTGCAGTAACTCTTTTGCCGATGCACAGGGCAACCGATATATTACCTGTATCAATGCGGATTTCTCAGATGCAGATCCCGACTGCCTCGTTGTAACACCAAGAGGTAACTGGACTGGTAAGACAAAAGGCGGCTTGATTCTGTCACATGATCAGGGACGCACTTTCCGAAGACTGCCGATGCCTTTTGGCTTATCGAAAGAATTGGATGAGGCGCTTCATTTCATAGAGTGTCCGAATGTGAATTCTGGATGGGTAGCATTGTCTCCTGATACGAAGCATATCGTGTGGTCTGTTGCAGATGGCATTGATCTTCCGATTAGCAGACTGTTGGTAAGCCATGATGGTGGAGAGACATTTTCTTTTGGAAAAGTCTATGACTTACAGGGTAGCCAGGTGATAAAGGGCAGGCTTAAAGTATATGCAGACAGAATGGACAGCAGTCTCTTCTATGGATGGGGAGATCATTCGGATTTCTATATCAGCCATGACAGTGGCAGTACATATCATCAGTATCCATTGCCAGATGAATTTCCTGTTGTGAATTTTGGTTTGATTGATTGTGCAAACAGAACGGAAATACGTGGAGAAACGGGCAAGACAGGTACTTTCTATATTGCAACAGGACAGGGGGGCTTATGGAAACTGATCTATACACCGGATAAAGATACAGTGACCTTGCGCAGGTTGTCAGCAGAAGGCGATGCCATTTATCGTATGGGGCTTGGACTTGGCGCACCTGATGCGGATTATTATAAAGATAACAAGGCAATCTACTGCAATGGTATCATAGAGGGAGAGTATGGATTTTATCGTAGTCTGGATGATGGTGCGAGCTTTGAGCGGCTCAATACTGACAGACAGATGTATGGTGAGATCAACAGTATAGATGGAGACTGTAGAGTGTTTGGCAGATTCTATCTGGCAACAGGTTCCAATGGAATAAAATATGGAAGTATACAAAAACCATAAACGGTAGTTTTTGTATACGGAAAGGGATGGTTATTAATATGCATATCTATCAGGAAGAGAACAAAATCATAATTGCTGAGGGTAAATCACAGGTGTGGATCGAGGCATGGGGAGCCAATTCCCTGCGTGTACGCATGACTGCACTGCCTAAGATGGATGAGAATGACTGGGCTTTGACAGAGAAGATGGAGTCTGTGGAGCCACAGATCACATTTGAAACAATTGATGTGACAGATCCATGGTACAAGGGAGAAGAATATGCCAAGTACCATCAGACAGCAACGCAGGCGCAGATTACCAATGGTAAGATCACGGCAAAGGTGTCTTTTGAGGGATGGATTTCCTTCTATAATCAAAAGGGAGAATTGCTGACACAGGAATACTGGAGAACGAGAGACCGCATCAACCGTTATTGTGTGCCTCTTCGTATCACAGGAAGAGAGTTAAAGCCGATCATGGGAACCAATGATTTTGAACTCACTGCACGTTTTGAAGCCTTTGATGATGAGAAGATATTCGGTATGGGACAATATCAGGAGAAGAACCTGAATAAAAAGGGTGAGATTCTGGAGCTGGCTCACCGCAATTCCCAGGCGAGCGTTCCTTTTTATGTATCCAGCAGAGGATATGGTTTCTTTTGGAACAATCCTGCCATTGGTACTGTGGCATTTGGTATGAACAAGACAGAGTGGTATGCCAAGAGTACGAAGAAACTGGATTATTTTATTACTGCGGGTGATACTCCTGCGGAAATCGAAGCCCAGTATTCCCTTGCAACAGGGCGTACGCCTATGATGCCAGAATATGGTATGGGATATTGGCAGTGTAAGCTGCGTTATCGTACACAGGATGAGCTTTTGGCGGTGGCAAGAGAGCATAAGAGACGTGGACTGCCCATGGATGCCATTGTAATAGACTTCTTCCACTGGACAAGACAGGGAGACTTCAAATTCGAGCCATTAGACTGGCCAGACCCGGAAGCCATGGTGAAAGAATTAAAGGACATGGGAATCGAGACGGTTGTATCTGTATGGCCGACTGTGGATGAACGCAGTGAGAATTATGCCAGGATGAATGACCTGGGCTATCTGGTCAATGCAGACAGAGGGCTTCCATATCATTCTACCTGGATGGGAGATATCGTGTACTTTGACGCAACACATCCGGGTGCTCAGAAATTCGTATGGGATCGCTGTAAAGAGAACTATTACCGCTATGGTATACGCTGCTTCTGGTTAGATGAGGCAGAACCGGAGTATGGTCCTTATGATTTTGATAATTATCGTTATTATGCAGGACCTGCCCTGCAGTGTACCAATACCTATCCTGTTGGCTATGCAAAAGGCTTCTATGAAGGCTTAAAGGCAGAGGGAGAGAAAGAAGTCATGAGCCTGGTGCGTTGTGCATGGGCTGGCAGCCAGAAGTATGGCGTTTTGACATGGTCTGGGGATATTTATTCTTCCTTCCGTTCTATGAGAGAACAGCTTCAGGCTGGGCTTAGTATGGGAATGGCAGGTATTCCATGGTGGACCTCTGATATTGGTGGATTTCTGGGTGGACAGATAGATAAGCCTGAATTTCAGGAATTACTGGTGCGCTGGTTTGCATGGGGAGCTTTTTGCCCGGTATTCCGTATGCATGGCGAGCGTTCACCCTGGTATGAGAGAGAAGAGGAATTTCGTAATGGTGTTCGCCAGCTTACCAGTGGACAGGATAACGAGGTATGGAGCTTTGGTGAGGATAATTATGAGATTCTCAAGAAATATCTCTTTATCAGAGAGAGACTTCGTCCATATGTGAGAAAATGCATGGAAGAAGCGAGCAATAGCGGTGCACCGGTTATGCGTCCGTTATTCTATGAATTTCCCAAAGATGCAGAATGCTGGAATGTAGAAGATTCCTATATGTTTGGTTCTGATCTTCTGGTATCGCCCGTAATGGAAGCAGGCGCGGCAGAGCGTAGAATCTATCTCCCAGCCGGATGCAAATGGACAGATGCCTATACGAAGAAAGAGTATGAAGGAGGACAGTATGTAACAGTTCCCGCACCAATCGACATTATTCCGGTCATGATGCGGGAGGGATGCGACTATCCTATTTACAATGAATAATTATAGAAATTTATATAGTATAAAAGCCACAGGGAGTTGTTATCCTGTGGCTTTTTGATGGTTAAGGTATTGAATCAATGTGATAAAGATGCTTTCTCAAGGTTGGTAAGAATTGTATCGTGAACGTAGAGTTTGCCATATCCACATCCAAGATCCAGTCCGGGTTTGGTGGCACCATGGAAGTCTGAACCGCCGCTTGGCAGCAGATGGTATTTCTCTGCAAGCGCTTTAATCTGCCGTTCCTCTGCGGGAGTATAAGTGCTGTAGATACATTCTATTCCCATAAGTCCCTGTTCTGTCAGAGTTGACACCAGAATGTCCAGTTGTTCTTTTCCTAATTTATAGAGAGTAGGATGAGCGAGAATTGGAACACCGCCAGCCTTTCTTGTTACCTCGATGACTTCTTTGGGAGTAATATTTTCTCTTGGAACGAAGTAGGGTGTGCGATCACCCAGATAACGCTCAAAGGCTTCGGTATGGCTTTTTACATAGCCATGCGCCAATAGGAACTTGGCATAATGTGCTCTGGTAATCACAGAATGAGGGAACATCTCTAACAGGGCGTCATAACTGATATCAATGCCTGCATTTTGCAGATTGGCGCACAGTTTATGGTTTCTTGCAGTTCGGGATTTCATAAACTGATCCAGATATGCCCTGAAATCAGGGGATTGATAATCAATAAACAATCCAACAATGTGCACATCACGATCCAGATAACGTGTAGAGTATTCGATGCCGGGGATGACACGGATGGGCTTGCCTTTGGCAGCAGCGAGTGCTTCATCAATGCCATCTACAGTATCGTGATCTGTCAGGGCGAAGGCATCCAGCCCCTTTTCTATTGCATAATTAACAAGCTCTGTTGGGGTATAAGTACCGTCAGAGCTGGTAGAGTGTACATGTAAATCAACTTGTCCCATGATAAGATAACCTGCCTTTTTTATAATAAAAGTAAAAGGGCATGTTCGCATGCCCTTTTAAAATCTTATGACTCCTGTGCTTCATCATCTGCAATTTCTGCATCCGCATTATATACAGTTCTCTTTCTTGCCATTTCATCACTTGCCAGATATTCATCATAAGTAGTGATCTTATCAATCAGAGTACCGTTAGGGAGAATCTCCATAATACGGTTTGCTGTTGTTTCTACGAACTGATGGTCATGGCATGCAAAAAGTGCAACGCCAGGGAACTTGATCAGACCGTTGTTCAGAGCAGTGATACTTTCCATATCCAGGTGGTTGGTAGGCTCATCCAGGATAAGGCAGTTAGCACCGCTGATCATCATCTTACTTAACAGACAACGAACTTTCTCACCACCAGAGAGTACTTTAACTTTCTTCACACCATCTTCACCGGCAAAGAGCATACGTCCGAGGAAACCACGTACATAAGTGATATCATCTACAGGAGAATAGCTCATTAACCAGTCAGCGATCGTATAATCGTTGTCAAATTCACTGGTAGGATCCTTAGGGAAGTAAGCCTGGGAAGTGGTAACACCCCATTTATAAGTACCTGCATCCGGCTCCATTTCACCCATCAGAATCTGGAAGAGAGTAGTCTTTGCCAATTCATTACCGCCTACAAAAGCAACCTTATCTTCACGATTGAGAATGAAAGAGATATCATCCAGAACCTTTACACCATTTACAGTTTTGGTCAGGTGTTCAACTGTCAGTACTTCGTTACCGATTTCACGATCAGGACGGAAGTCGATATAAGGATATTTACGGCTGGATGGCTTGATCTCATCCAGTTCGATCTTCTCCAGCGCACGCTTTCTGGAAGTAGCCTGCTTGGACTTGGAAGCGTTTGCAGAGAAACGTGAAATGAATTCCTGTAATTCCTTAATCTTTTCTTCCTTCTTCTTGTTAGCTTCTTTCATCTGCTTTACAAGGAGCTGGCTGGATTCATACCAGAAATCATAGTTGCCGGCATAGAGCTGAATCTTGCCATAGTCGATATCTGCGATCTGTGTACATACCTTATTTAAGAAATAACGGTCATGGGACACAACGATAACTGTATTTTCAAAATTGATCAGGAATTCTTCAAGCCATGCAATCGCATCCAGATCCAGGTGGTTTGTAGGCTCGTCGAGTAACAGAATATCAGGATTGCCAAAGAGTGCTTTGGCAAGGAGTACCTTCACCTTTTCACTACCGTTAAGATCCTTCATGGTGCTGTAGTGAAGCTCTGTAGCGATTCCCAGACCATTCAAGAGCTGAGCTGCATTGGATTCTGCTTCCCAACCGTCCATTTCTGCAAATTCACCTTCCAGTTCACTTGCGCGAATACCGTCTTCATCAGTGAAATCTTCCTTTGCATAGATGGCATCCTTTTCCTTCATAATTTCATATAATCTGGCATTACCCATGATGACAACGTCCATAACAGGGTATTCATCATATTTAAAGTGATCCTGCTCCAGGACTGAGAGACGCTGACCGGGAGTGATTACGATATCGCCCTTTGTTGTCTCAAGACTTCCGGAGAGAATCTTTAAAAAGGTTGATTTACCGGCACCGTTAGCACCGATCAGACCATAGCAGTTTCCTTCTGTGAATTTGATATTTACATCTTCGAATAAGGCTTTTTTGCCTACACGATAAGTTACGTTATTTGCACTAATCATTACAATACCTCAATTTTACTATAGTTTAGAGTTAGATATACAACTCTAATTATACATAAAATCAATTGTTTTTCAAGGAAAATAACTATTTTTAAATAGGAGCGAAGTGATCTACCTTCATACTAAGAACAACTGCCTGTGCCTTGGAATTCATGCCATACTGTGCATTGATCTGATCCATGATAGAATTTCGGATGTCATTAGGGATAACAATTGCGATGATCTCCTTCTCTGCCTGCTGGTTGATACCGTATTGTGCAAATGATTTATCGCCACTCCAGCGGGCACGCAAGACTGTACCGCCCCTGGCTCCCAGATCTCTTGCGGTGTCCAGGACATTTTCCGTATAACCCTGATTTACGCTGATAAGTACGAGACTGTAATTCTGATCGGATGACATTGTTTTCTCCACTTCCTTTCCATTGTTATCGTCCAACTGGGCGCTGTACACAGCCTGCGTGGATGTATGCTGGCTGCGTTTGTCTGCGGGAACTCCTAACTGAATATTCAGAGCTGTGGCAATGAGATTCGTAATACCGGTAACAGGCAGATCAAAGAGAATACCTCTTGTATCTACTGCACCACGTAGCTCATCACTCATCTTATAGACCAGCATATCTATCATTGACCTGGTAGATACGCTGATGACGATATCCTTGTCCTTGGAATCCAATCCGAGAATATCCATGATTTCAGAGGTCGCAGTACCATGACCAATTGTCTGGTAGTGATAATTAACGCCTTCTTTATTATATAAATTAATGATTGCTTTGCCTTTTCCACGCTCTACGATGGATACCAGGAACTTGGGGCGTTCCACCTGAGGTGTTCTGGTTTCATTTTTAGTTGTCATATTGCACCTGCTTTCTATTCATCAAAGTAAAGCACAACGTCTTCAATTTGCTCAAACTGGTTCTCGTAGTATTTTGCCAGAGCTTTCTTCTTCAGCTCGCTGACAAGTCCGAGAGTCTGAATGGTAATTAACGGTGTCATAGCGACCATGGCTACGATACCAAATGCATCTGTCAGAATGTTGCCGCCTACAGCATTACATGCCCCCATGGCAAAAGGCAGCAGGAATGTGGCAGTCATAGGACCACTGGCAACTCCACCGGAGTCGAACGCAATACCTGTATAAATCTTTGGAACAAAGAAAGATAAAAGGATTGAAAGGAAATATCCGGGAATGAGGAACCACATAATAGAGATTCCTGTCAGAATACGCAGCATGGCGATACCAACAGATAAGGCAACACCAATGGAAAGTCCGTTTCGCATGGATTTTGAGGTAATGGAGCCATTGGAGACCTCTTCTACCTGTTTGGTCAATACGTGTACCGCAGGCTCTGCCTTTACAATAAAGAAGCCCATCAGCATACCGATAGGAATCAGCAAGAAGCTGCGGCTGCCCTCGCCAATGGAAGCTCCCAGATACTGACCGGTAGGCATGAAGCCGATATTGACACCTGTCAGAAATATGACGAGACCTAAATATGTATAAATGATACCACCGGAGATTTTTAATACCTGTCTTTTCTTATAACGTCTGGTAATGAGCTGCAATAACAGGAACATGGCGGCAATTGGAAGAACGGCAATCGCTACTTCCTTACCGTATTCAGGAAAAGCATGCACGAATTCCAGCGCGGCAGCCTTGGTCGTAGTAATTTCAGCAAGCGGCGTCATTTCATAGACAGCAGAATCCGGTTTGTAGAAGATGCCAAGTAACAGAACAGACAGAACAGGACCGATACTGCATAAAGCGACCAGACCGAAGCTGTTCTCCTGTGAATTCTTATCACTGCTCAAAGCAGCAAGACCAACACCAAGAGCCATGATAAAAGGTACAGTAATAGGACCTGTGGTAACACCACCGGAGTCAAAAGATACGGGAATAAAGGTTGCTGGTGTGAAAATAGTGACAATGAATACTGCTGAATAGAAAATGATCAGCAGAACGTTTAAAGGAATTTTAAATAGAATACGGCAGATGGCAATCATCATGAAGATGCCAACGCCTATAGCCACTGCAAGCGTCAGGACAATATTCGGGATTGCGGGAACCTGTTCTGCAAGTACCTGCAGATCCGGTTCAGCCAGAGTGATAATAATACCGAAGACAAAACCAATGATAATAGGTATAAATGCCTTACGGGATTTACTCATTTCGATACCCATACCTTCACCCATGGGGGTCATGGCAAGATCAGCGCCGAGAGTAAACAGACCCATGCCGAATACCAGAAGCACCGCACCAAAAAGGAATAATACCAGAGTCCCTGAAGAAATGGGAGATATGGTGATACTAAGAAGTAGTACGATAGCAGTGATAGGCAGCACGGAGGAAAGCGATTCCATGATTTTTTCACGTAGTAATTTTCTCAAATATACATTCCACCTTTCTGTCTTTTACTATAAATATACTTTAATGTGATAAAGTATGTCAACCTTACATAAGGTAATAAAATATGAAAAAAAACTAAAGTGCAAAATCATTGACAGTATTGTAGAAAAACAATACTATGTAACTATTCAGAGCCATGCAGATTGAGGCAGAATATGCTTGTTTACAAGCATATTTGACTCAATCTGCATGGCGAAGTAACCACATAAGCAAAAGTAAAGCATCGAAGATGCGTTTTTGCGCATGGGGTTGAATAGTTACATACTATTAATAACCAGAAAATTTACGCAAGAAAGGTTGGGGTACCTATGAATCAGAAAAAGGAAGCATTTGCACAGAGACTGGAAATAAACAGCAGGAATTATTCTCCAAGAGTACTGTTTGACATGAAAGCAGCAGGAGAGATGTTGTCTGGTCTGTATGAAGTATTTGGGTTACATACATTAATGACAGACAGACATGGGGATATCCTGATGAGCTATGGTGATTTTGAAGGCTTTGTACCGGATGTTGTAAATAAGCCCGGTAACAAGATACGTGTAAAAGGACGTACTGTATGTCATATTTATGCCAAATATGATGCAGTAGCCACAGAGCAGAAAAATGTGGTAGAAAAGCTTCTGAATGCATATATTAAGACATTGGAGGGCTATGCCTCCAAATCCTATCTGTCCAGTGAACAGGCAGTGTATATTGATGAACTGGAGCAGGAGCTGGAGAAGGAAGCATATCGTGCAAAGTATGACGAGCAGACAGATCCTCTGACAGGAGTACTCAATAAGACCTATTTCATCAGACGTATGAAAGAGCTGGCAAGCAGAGAAGTAGTACCAACAGGTGTCATCTGTGTGAACATCAATGACTGGATGTACGCTCATGTACATTATGGAGAAGAAGAGAGCGACAGACTGATTACCATAGTGGCTGACATTTTAAAGAGGAATGCAGATGCACAGACAATTATAGGAAGAGTTGATGGTGATATTTTCCATGTGCTGATGCCTTTGAGTGAAGAAGAGGAAGTACAGGAGTACTGTAGAAAAATAGAAGAAGACTGCCTGCAGTTCCAGGATGATAAGCTGGCTCCGAGCGTGGCTACAGGGTATGTGATCAAGACGAATGTAGAGGAAGATTTTGATCAGTTATTCTCAGATGCGGAGTATGTTATGTTCGAGCATAAACTACAGATCAAGAATGCGCCCGGATACCGTGAAAGACTGGAAAAAGGCTCAAATCTAAAATAATTATTAAGTGCCATAAATACAAAAAAGAAGAGAAAACGAGAGAAAACGAAAGAAAATACGAGAAAACAAAAGAAAATATGACGCCAATCTGTTTGCACAACTTCCAAGAACTCACTATTATATGCTTTGTTAGCACTCAATAGTAAAGAGTGCTAACTAAAAAAGTAAACAGAAGAATTTATTATAAATTTAAGGAGGCAATTATCATGAAATTAGTTCCATTAGGTGACAGAGTCGTATTAAAGCAGTTAGTTGCAGAGGAAACAACCAAATCCGGTATTGTTTTACCTGGTCAGAATAAGGAAAAGCCACAGCAGGCAGAAGTACTTGCAGTTGGTCCTGGCGGAGTTGTAGACGGCAAGGAAGTTAAGATGGAAGTTAAGGTAGGAGATCAGGTTATCTTCTCCAAATATTCAGGAACAGAAGTTAAGATTGAAGATACAGAGTATATCATTGTAAAACAGAGCGATATTCTTGCAATCATTCAGTAATCATTCTGAATAGTTACCCAAATAATAAATAATAAAATCTGGAGGATATAAAGTCATGGCAAAGGAAATTAAGTATGGCGCAGAAGCTCGTAAGGCTTTGGAAACAGGCGTAAATAAATTAGCAGATACAGTAAGCGTAACACTTGGACCGAAAGGAAGAAACGTAGTTCTTGATAAGTCCTATGGTGCACCTCTTATTACAAATGATGGTGTAACAATCGCAAAGGAAATCGAACTGGAAGATCCTTTTGAGAACATGGGTGCCCAGCTTGTTAAGGAAGTAGCTACCAAGACAAATGATGTAGCAGGTGATGGTACAACAACAGCTACTGTACTTGCACAGGCAATGATCAACGAAGGTATGAAGAACCTGGCAGCAGGCGCTAACCCAATCATTTTAAGAAAGGGCATGAAGAAAGCTACAGATACAGCAGTAGATGCAATCAAGGCTATGAGCTCCAAGGTAAATGGCAAGCAGCATATCGCAAGAGTAGCATCTATCTCTGCTGGTGATGATACAGTAGGTAACATGGTAGCAGATGCTATGGAGAAGGTATCTGGAGATGGTGTTATCACAATCGAAGAATCCAAGACAATGCAGACAGAACTTGACCTGGTAGAAGGTATGCAGTTCGACAGAGGATATATCTCAGCTTACATGGCAACAGATATGGATAAGATGGAAGCCTCTCTTGATGAGCCTTACATCCTGATTACAGATAAGAAGATCTCCAACATTCAGGATATTCTTCCTCTCTTAGAGCAGGTTGTACAGTCCGGTGCCAAGTTACTTATCATTGCTGAGGATATCGAGGGTGAAGCTCTTACAACATTGATCGTCAACAAGTTACGTGGTACATTCAATGTTGTAGCTGTTAAGGCTCCTGGATATGGTGACAGAAGAAAGGCTATGCTGGAAGATATCGCAATTCTTACAGGTGGTCAGGTAATCAGTGATGAGTTAGGTCTTGACCTGAAAGAGACAACACTGGAGCAGTGTGGTCGTGCTAAATCTGTTAAGGTACAGAAAGAGAACACAATCATTGTTGATGGTGAAGGTGATAAGGATAAGATCCAGGCTAGAATCGCTCAGATCAAGAAGCAGGTTGAAGAAACAACATCTGATTTCGACAGAGAGAAGCTTCAGGAAAGACTTGCTAAACTGGCAGGCGGTGTTGCAGTTATCCGTGTAGGTGCTGCTACAGAAACAGAAATGAAGGAAGCTAAGCTTCGTATGGAAGATGCTCTTAACGCTACAAGAGCAGCTGTAGAAGAAGGTATTATCTCTGGTGGTGGATCAGCATACATCCATGCATCTAAGGAAGTTGCTAAGCTTGTTGATACACTGGAAGGTGACGAGAAAACAGGTGCTAAGATTGTATTAAAGGCTCTGGAAGCTCCTCTGAACAAGATTGCTACAAACGCAGGTCTGGAAGGCAGCGTTATTATTAATAAGGTAAAGGAGTCTGCGGTAGGCTTCGGTTTCGACGCATACAAAGAAGAATATGTTGATATGGTAGAAGCCGGAATCCTTGATCCTGCCAAGGTTACAAGAAGTGCATTACAGAATGCATGCTCCGTTGCAAGCACATTATTAACAACAGAGTCTGTTGTAGCTTCTATTAAGGAAGATACCCCTGCTATGCCAGCCGGCGGCGCAGGAATGGGCGGCATGATGTAAGGAATGCAGTAGCAAAACAAGCGACTGCGAAGCAGGCATTTGTTTTGCCTGCATCCTTAACGAACGAAGTTCCTGCGCAGCAGGGGTAAAGCGCGATAGCGCGCCTTCGTGAGTGAACCACGCACGATTCAGACATTACACCCCTCAATGTATATATATATCATACATTGAGGGGATTTTTGTAACTATTCAGAGCCATGCAAATAGAGACGAATATGATTGCTTGCAAACATATTTGGCTCTATTTATATGGCAAAGTAACCACAATGAGCAAAAGTAAAGCATCGAAGATGCGATTTTGTGAATGTGGTCTGAATAGTTACTTTTACCTAAGGAGAAATATCATGCAAATTGATTTAACCCAAGGTCCAATTACCAGGACGATGCTGCGGTTTGCAGTACCTATGATCTGTGGAAATCTTCTGCAACAGTTATACAATGTTGTGGATACACTGATTGTCGGACAATATTTGGGAGCCAATGCATTGGCGGCAGTAGGCTCTGCGTATACACTGATGACATTCCTCACCTCTATTTTCCTTGGCCTTTGTATGGGAAGCGGAGCTGTTTTTGCAATCCGCTATGGTGAGAAAAATATGGATAAGTTAAAAGAGGATATGTATGTAGCCTTTATATTAACAGCAGGATTGACCTTGCTCATTAATCTGTTTATTTTCTGGAAGCTTGATATGATTCTGCATTTTCTGTCAGTGCCGCAGGATGTCTATCCTCTGATGCGTACCTATCTGTGGGCAGTGTTCTGGGGAATCGTGGCAACTTTTCTGTATAATTATTATGCTGCTGTGCTTCGGGCAGTAGGGAATTCTACGGCACCATTATTGTTCCTTGGTGTAGGGGCTGTCACGAATATCATATTGGACCTTGTCTTTATACTCATATGTCATATGGGCGTAGCAGGGGCTGCATGGGCTACTGTAATTGCACAGTGGATATCGGGAGTTGGAATTTTGATTTATACCAAAGTACGATGCCCATGGTTGAATCTGGAATGTAGACATATGCATATGTGCAGAGAGAATATCAGTGAAATTACGCAGGCATCCGTGCTAACCTGCCTGCAACAGTCTGTTATGAATCTTGGAATTTTGATGGTGCAGGGACTGGTAAACAGCTTTGGCACTGTGGTGATGGCGGCTTTTGCGGCAGCAGTTAAGATTGATGCCTTTGCCTATATGCCATTACAGGATTTTGGCAATGCCTTTTCCACATTTATTGCACAGAATTACGGAGCAGGCAGGAAAGACCGTATCAGAAAAGGGATTTGCAGTGCAGCCCTGACTTCTGTCCTGTTTGCCCTGGCTGTATCGGCAATTGTTGTCATATGTGCAAAACCACTTCTTCTGATTTTTGTCCATGCACAGGAAACACAGATATTGGAAGTAGGTATGTCTTATCTGCGCGTGGTTGGAGCCTTTTACTGTGGAATAGGGATACTGTTTTTACTGTATGGATTGTATCGGGCGATTAACAGACCGGCTGTTTCGCTGGTGCTTACTATTATTTCTTTGGGAACGCGGGTTGTATTGGCGTATCTGTTATCTGCAATCCCTGCCATTGGGGTCACTGGTATCTGGTGGGCAGTTCCAATTGGCTGGTTTCTTGCGGATGCAGCAGGAATTGCATGGTATGCGTTAAAATATAAGAATAGGATGTAATCAAAACACTCTGATCATTCAAAAAAATGATTGGGGTGTTTTTTGATAAATATCTGAAAATATATTAAAAAATTATAAATTATATGATAATATAGAAGAATATATTGCAAACATAATTTGCTTTACGGTCTGTTCCATAATACGGCTATTCGTATGAAACCAGGTATGCACCATTAAATGTACTCTCCAAGTCTTCTAAATGTAGCCGGAATGCTTCGTTTTAAGAAGATTCCGTGAGTATATAAAAAGAAAGGAAGGATAAACAAGTGAGAATCTCAGAATTGGAAAGAAATAATAAGGCAGCTATGACGGCGCATGTCATAGAAGTTGTTGTAATGTTGATATTTTGTCTCTTGCAGGTAATGTCAAAGCAAAGGAATATTGTATTATTTGTATTTGATATATTATTGGGGGCAGGACCGGTTATTGCGGAATTTATATTCTGGAAAAGAAACCATGAGACTGCAATGATCAAGCATCTGGTAGCGGTTGGCTTTGCACTGTATTATTCTTATACACTGTTTACATGCAGCAATAATCTGGTGTTTGCCTTTGTCATTCCGATGATTGTTATGGTAACTATATTTAATGACAGTAAGTACAGTATCGAGATCAATACCGGAACAGTAATTCTGAGTATTATTACTGCCGTTGCAGGAAGCAGGAACGGCTTGTTCGGATATGAGGGTGCAGATGATGCTATTCTGCAGGTGATCATCATGATCCTTGTTGCTGCCTTTTCCATATATTCAGCAAAAATATCACATGCGAACAGTAAACAGGTCATTGATGATGCGGTCAAGGCGAAAAATGATGCAGAGGAACTTCTAAAGAAGGTAGAGAGTCTCTCTGCTGCTATGCATGATGGAATCAAAGACATTTATGGTGATCTGGAGCATCTCAATGAAGCGACCAAATCCACGAAGGATTCCATGGCACAGCTTTCGGCAGGTGCGACAGAGACTGCGGATGCCGTACAGAAACAGACACAGCAGACAGAAGAAATCCAGAACAAAGTGGCTGTTGTTACCCAGGCGACAGGAAGCATTGCTGACAGTATGAAGCATACGGTAGAAGTGCTTGGTCAGGGAAGAGAAGACATAGAGATACTTGTTTCACAGGTTGAACAGTCTGTTACAAATGGTGCAGATGTAGCTGACAAATTGAAAGAATTAAGTGGTTATGTGGAGAAGATGCATGAAATTGTTGATATGATCAGCAGTATTGCCAACCAGACAAGTATGCTGGCGCTGAATGCGAGTATAGAAGCTGCAAGAGCCGGCGAAGCAGGCAGGGGCTTCGCTGTAGTAGCATCTCAGGTAACTGCTATGGCAGGACAGACCAAGAATGCAACAATAAGCATTACGGAACTGATCAGCAATGTGTCAGCATCAATCCAGAGCGTAGTAGATGTAATCCACCAGATGCTTAATGGAATCAATCAAGAAAAGGCGTCTGCATCCAACGCATCGGCAAGCTTTGGAAGTATTGAAGATAATACGCACATTATTCAGACAAATGTGGATAGTCTGGTACAGGGCATTAAGGAATTGAAGAATGCAAATGATCAGATTGTGGATTCCATACAGACTATTTCTGCAATTTCTGAGGAAGTATCTGCCCATGCAAATCAGACAGCAGATGCAGAAGAGAAGAATGCAACGGTCATTGACAATATGGATTCCAAGATGCATAAGCTGATTCTGTATATAACACAGGGGAATAAAAAGATAAAATGATCAATATGGATTCAGTTCATGACAAAAATCACTGCATTCACGCAAAATCCGTTGTAGTAACCTCTAAAGTGCGCTAAGATATAGTCAACAGAAGAAAGGAGGGAGCATAATGACGGATTATACGATGATGTGGCTTGCAATTATGATTGTCCTGATTGGGATAGAGATTGTGACTGTAGGACTGACAACCATATGGTTTGCCATAGGAGCACTGGTGGCGATACTGGTAGCGGTACTTGGTGGCGGATTTATCCTTCAGGTGGCGGTATTCCTCGTAGTTTCGCTGGGAATGCTGATATTTACAAGACCTTTTGCAATGAAGTACATAAATACAACGCATTTCAAAACAAACTATGAAGGAATCATCGGTAAGATTGTCCGCATTACCCAGGATGTTGACAACATCAGTGCAACAGGGGCTGCTGTGGTAAATGGTCAGGAATGGACAGTCAGATCCACACAGGACGATATTCTGATTCCGGCAGGAAGTCTGGCTAAGGTCGTCAGTATATCGGGAGTAAAATTAATTGTAGAAAAATATGAGGAGGAGAAAGTACAATGATTTTCTTGATTTTATTATTTGTAGTTATTATTATTTTAGCAAGCAATGTACGTATTGTGCCACAGGCGAGTGCATATGTTATTGAAAGATTGGGCGGATATTCCACAACCTGGGGTGTAGGTCTTCATTTCAAGATACCTTTTCTTGACAGAGTAGCCAAGAGAGTGAACTTAAAGGAGCAGGTAGTTGACTTCCCGCCACAGCCAGTTATCACAAAGGATAATGTTACCATGCAGATTGATACTGTTGTCTTTTTCCAGATTACAGATCCCAAGATGTATGCATACGGCGTAGATAATCCTATTGTAGCAATCGAGAAGCTGACAGCTACTACACTTCGTAACATTATCGGTGATATGGAACTTGACCAGACTCTGACATCCAGAGAGGTCATTAATACAAGCATGCGTTCCGCATTGGATGTAGCTACTGACCCATGGGGTATCAAGGTTAATCGTGTTGAGTTAAAGAATATCATTCCTCCTGAAGCAATCAGAAACGCAATGGAGAAGCAGATGAAGGCAGAACGTGAGAGACGTGAAGCTGTTACAATCGCAGAAGGCGAGAAGAAGTCCAGTATTCTGGTTGCAGAAGGTAAGAAAGAATCTGCAATTCTGGAAGCTGAGGCTGAGAAGCAGGCAGCTATCCTTCGTGCAGAAGCTGAGAAGGAGAAGCGTATTAAGGAAGCAGAAGGTCAGGCAGAAGCAGTACGTATCGTTCAGCAGGCAAATGCAGAAGGTATCAGATACCTAAAAGAAGCCGGTGCAGACCAGGCTGTTCTTACAATCAAGAGTCTGGAAGCATTTGAAAAGGCGGCTAACGGCCAGGCAACCAAGATTATCATTCCATCTGAGATTCAGGGCGTAGCAGGACTTGCCAAATCTCTTGGAGAGGTGTTAAAGTAGAAACTATTCCGGATAGTTACAATAATTGAATACAGGGGGGATGACAGCAATGACGAAAATAATGATATTGGAAGACAGTATAGACAGTCTTAAGGCTTTGAAAGCCATAGTGGAATCAGTATCAAAAGACATTGCTGTAATCCCTGTAAAGAGTCTGGAAGAGGCAAGGGCGGCATTACAGGATGAAGCCAATCTTTTCCAGGCTTTTCTTTTGGATATTAATCTGGATGAACAAAGGCCACAGGATGCATCCGGGATAGAGTTTGCCAGAGAAGTGAGAAATGACAGCAGATATGTCTTCACGCCGGTTATTATGATAACTTCCCTTGCCAGTCTGGAACTGGCTGCTTACAGGGAGCTGCATTGTTATCAGTATATTCTGAAGCCATATCAGAGAGAAGAGATTGAGAAGCTGATACGGAAGGTGCTTTTCCAGACGGGAGAGAGCAAAGAACCTTTCGTTCTGGTGAAAAAAGATGGTATCAATTACAAAATTTACTGCAAAGATATTATGTATCTGTATGCGATTCCAAGAGGGGTCTGCCTGGTATTGAAGAAAGAGACAATGAAAGTGCCATATCTGTCTATTAAGCAGATTATGGAGAAGCTGCCGGAGGGGCAGTTCGTGCAGTGCCACCGTATGTATGTAGTGAACCGGAGCTTTATTGATTATGTCGATATTGTGAACCGTATCATCCGTATGAAGAATTTGCAGGAAGTGGAAATAGGCGTGACATATAAAACAGAGATAAGGGGGCTGCTTCATGTCTGAATTTGCTGAACTTGGCAGGAAATTATTCTATAGGGTCTTTTGCGTTATGGCACTGATCATAGCAGTTTACCTGATTGTAGACCTGTATCTGAGTCATACGCTGGATATTAAGGTGATTATACTTTTTGGGATTCTGCTTGCTGTTATATTCTTTGGCTGGTGGGACTGGCTGGCTAATTATTCCATATTAAAGAGGCAGGAAGAAGAACTGAAAATATACAAACTCTATATTCATCCATTGGAAGAGCTGACTAAGGATATCAGAGCCAGACAGCATGAATTTGATAATCATATGAATGCTGTCCTTAATATGCATGTGACAATAGATAATTATGATGAACTGGTAGCGGCGCAGTCTGCATATTGTAAAGAAATATATGAGGCAAAAGGTGTCAGTACACCGGCGCTTCTTCGTATCTCTGATAAGATTCTTGCCGGTTTCCTGTATAGTAAGATTCTTGGTGCGCCAGCATATGCAAAAGTAGAGATACAGGTACTCAGCCAACAGATTATTACATCTGTGTCAGAACACAATCTGGTGGAAATACTGGGAACACTGGTGGACAATGCCTTTGAAGCGGCAACGCCACAGCTTCCTCTGGTAGAAATGGTGCTGGATTCCAGAGAAGATAAGCTGATCTTCATGATTCGTAATCAGGTGCAGGGCCTGACGATGGGGGATATCTCAAGATTCTTTCAGAAAGGGTATACGACCAAGGATAACAGAGAATGTAGAGGACTTGGACTGTATCAGGCAAATATGATTGCACAGCAGTTTGGCGGAGAGATTACAGTAGAATTGACCGATGGAGAAGAGAGTCAGGAGATTTGTTTTAGGGTGGAAATCTAAAAAACCTTGAAACCGAATCAGCTTCAAGGAATTTCATGGGTTGGGCTATTCAATTCAAATAGTCAACAGCTTGTAGGGGAATCGAACCCCTGATTCCGCCGTGAGAGGGCGGCGTCTTAACCGCTTGACCAACAAGCCATTTGTTGTTTTTGTCGTCCGTATCGTGCCGACTTGTTTATATTACTACAGGTCAAACGAAAATGCAAGCACTTTTTTATTTTTTTTGAAAAAATTTGTAACGTGAATTTTGAATCTATAAAAATGTTAACGATTTTTTCATATTTATAATCTTGTTATGTAACTTTAGTTACTGTATAATAGATATAATCTATTGGTGCACATTGTGCGCTATCGCAGCTGCTGTACGTTCTGTACGGTATAATCACATGTTTTTACAAAGAAAGGATGATATAGATTGGGAAGAAAGAGTGAAGAAGCTATCAGAAACTTTACGCATAAATATTCACAGATCTGTGTAGATAATAATGCAATTAATCCGGAGCTGTTCAGCGAATATGGTGTAAAGAGAGGATTGCGTGATAAGAATGGTAAGGGCGTATTGTCCGGATTGACTAATATTTCCATGATCAAATCGTCAGAAGAGATAGATGGTAAGAGCGTTCCCTGTGATGGTGAGTTATATTACAGAGGCTATAATATCTTTGACCTTGTAAGAGGCTTTCAGGCAGACGGCAGATTTGGCTTTGATGAATGTGCATATCTTTTGCTCTTTGGTGATCTGCCGACAGCTGATCAGTTGATGGATTTTAAGAAGACACTTGCCTATAGCATGACATTACCTACGAACTTCGTAAGAGATGTTATCATGAAGGCACCCAGCCACGATATTATGAATTCTTTGACCAAGAGTGTACTGACTCTTGCATCTTATGATGATAATGTATCTGATCTGTCATTAGACAATGTACTGAGACAGAGCCTGATGCTTATCAGTGTATTTCCCATGTTATCTGTATATGGCTATCATGCCTATAACCATTATGAGTGTGATGACAGCTTATATATTCACAGACCAGACCCGACACTTTCCACAGCAGAGAACCTACTCAGAATGTTAAGACCGGATAAATCCTATACGCCGACAGAGGCGAAGGTACTGGATGCAGCACTTGTATTACATATGGAACATGGCGGCGGTAATAACTCTACCTTTACAACCAGAGTCGTTACAAGTTCAGGCTCTGATACTTATTCTGTTATTGCAGCTGCATTGTCTTCCCTGAAAGGACCAAAACACGGTGGCGCTAATATCAAGGTAGTACAGATGATGGAAGACTTGCGTAGAAATGTGGAGGACACCACAGATGAAGATGCAGTACGTGCATATCTGTACCGTCTGCTGAATAAGGAAGCTTTTGATAAGAGCGGATTGATCTATGGTATGGGGCATGCAGTATATTCTATTTCAGACCCAAGAGCCAAAGTATTCAAGAGCTTTGTAGAGAAGCTGGCTGATGAGAAGAAGCATCATAAAGACTTTGAACTGTATTCCATGATTGAACGTCTGGCACCGGAAGTAATTGCTGAGAAGTGCAGAATCTATAAGGGCGTTAGTGCAAATGTTGACTTTTACAGCGGCTTTGTATACAGTCTGCTGGGTATTCCGCTTGAACTGTATACACCTATCTTTGCAATCGCCAGAATCGTAGGCTGGAGCGCACATAGAATGGAAGAGCTGATTAATGTGGATAAGATTATCAGACCTGCATACAAGAGCATCGTGACATTGAAGCCTTATCAGACCTTGAAAGAGCGTTCCACACCGAAGCTGGATGCAGAAGATAAGAAAGTCTATAAAATTGGTATGCATGAGGATGGTGATAACTGAGAGGATTCTGACTCCGACATCTTTTCGACAGAAATAAAGAAAAGATAACACGACCATTAAAACTTTATAATATTTTCCAATCGAGGGAAAATGACAGGAATTTAGGTGTATAATCAGAATATAACAAACCCAAATAAAGGAAGGAAGAGGGAGCACGTTATGAAAGAGGTCAAATCACCTAAGAAACCATTGATTTATTACTATGGAGTCGCAATTCTTGTCATTTTCCTTTTTAATATGATAGTTTCACCATTGCTGATGAAAGGACAGATCAAGGAAGTTGATTATGGTACGTTTATGAGCATGATTGAGGACAAGAATATTGGAGAAGTCCAGATTGACGATTCCCAGATTGTGTTTACAGACAAGGATAATCAGCAGATCTATGAGACAGGAGCCATGAACGACCCGACACTGACACAGAGACTCTATGACTGCGGCGCCAAGTTTACCAAGGAAGTAGAACAGGCGGGTTCACCACTGTTGAATATTTTCCTGACCGTGATTCTGCCACTGTTGATCTTTATTGGGCTTGGGCAGTATATGAGCCGCAAGCTGATTGAGCAGGCAGGCGGCAAAGATGCTCTGAGCTTTGGCATGGGTAAGAGCAATGCCAAGGTGTATGTGCAGTCTACACAGGGTATTCATTTCAATGATGTAGCCGGTGAGGACGAAGCAAAGGAAAACTTAAAAGAAATCGTAGATTATCTGCATAATCCGGACAAGTACACAGAGGTAGGTGCATCTATGCCAAAAGGCATACTGCTTGTAGGTCCTCCCGGAACCGGTAAAACAATGCTGGCTAAGGCAGTAGCCGGTGAAGCCAATGTACCTTTCTTCTCCATATCCGGTTCTGAATTCGTAGAGATGTTCGTTGGAATGGGCGCTTCCAAGGTACGTGACCTGTTCAAACAGGCAAAGGAAAAGGCACCCTGTATTGTCTTTATTGATGAGATTGATGCAATCGGTAAGAAGAGAGATGGACAGATTGGCGGCAATGATGAAAGAGAGCAGACCCTGAACCAGCTGCTGACAGAGATGGACGGATTTGAAGGCAATAATGGTGTTATGATTCTGGCTGCAACCAACAGACCGGAGTCACTGGACCCTGCCCTGACCAGACCCGGACGATTTGACCGCCGTGTACCGGTTGAACTTCCTGACTTACAGGGGCGTGAAGCTATCCTTAAAGTGCATGCAAGAAAGATTAAGGTATCTGATGATGTGGATTTCCATACGATTGCACGTATGGCATCCGGTGCATCCGGTGCAGAGCTTGCCAATATTGTAAATGAAGCAGCACTGAGGGCAGTTCGTGACAACCGTACAATCGTTACAGAGGCTGATCTGGAAGAAAGTATTGAAACAGTCATAGCCGGTTATCAGAAGAAGAATGCCGTTCTTTCCGAACAGGAGAGAAAGGTGGTATCCTATCATGAAATCGGACATGCACTGGTGGCTGCCATGCAGAGCCATTCTGCTCCTGTACAGAAGATTACGATTATTCCAAGAACATCAGGAGCTTTAGGCTACACCATGCAGGTAGAGCAGGGAGATAAATACCTGATGACGAAGCAGGAGATTGAGAATAAGATTGCTACCTTTACCGGTGGCAGGGCAGCAGAGGAAGTTGTATTTGGAGAGATTACAACAGGCGCTTCCAATGATATTGAACAGGCAACGAAGCTGGCAAGAGCTATGATCACCAGATATGGCATGAGTGATTCCTTTGATATGACTGCAATGGAGACGGTAACGAATCAGTATCTGGGTGGGGATACATCCCTTGCATGCTCCGCAGATACACAAAAAGAGATTGACCGTCAGGTGGTTGAGGTCATCAGGACACAGCATGAAAAGGCAAAGAAGATTCTGCAGGAGAACCGTACTAAGCTGGATGAACTGGCGCAGTATTTAATTGAAAAGGAAACAATTACAGGCGAAGAATTCATGGCAATTCTGGAGAAAGAAGGAGGCGCACAGTAATGAGGAGATGTTCTGAATTTAACTGGCTGGAGCTGCTGGAAGGAGTCTTGCTTATTCTGCTTGGCATATTCAGCTTTACCAGACCGGGCAGTGCACTGACTGGAGTGGTGATTCTCTATGGATTTATAGCCATGATAACAGGAATTGTGGATATTGTGCTGTATGTAAGAATTGAGAGACATACAGGCTTTGGTCCAACGATATCACTGGTATCTGGTATACTCAGTGTTATGGCAGGTGTTATGCTTCTGTGCTATCCTGATGCAGGTACATGGATTCTTATCTTACTGATACCGATATGGTTCATAGCACATTGCATCTCCAGACTTTCTCATCTGAGGCTGCTGCGGTTGCTGGCAGGAAGCTTCAGCTATTATTTTACACTGATTGTAAATATTATCGGTATCATTCTTGGCTGCCTGATGATCTGCAATCCATGGTTCACACTCATGTCAGTAGACTGGATCATCAGCCTGTATCTGGTACTGCTAGGTATAGACAGCGTGATGCTGGCATGCCTTAAATAATGAGTGGAAGGGCATGGGATAATATGAGAAAAGGTATATTGTTCGGACTGTGTCTGATTATAGCAACATTGTTTATTGCTTATGGAATTATTATAAAGGCAGCAGGTTCGGGAACAGGATTTTATATAATATGGTTTGTGATAGCAGCGGTATTGGCTGGACTTGGTGTAATCATACATTGGCAGTTATGGAGCAGGATACCGTTTGGAATCCGTATTGCAGCTGCCGTATTGTGCGGTATTTTCCTGCTTTCATTTGTGATCATAGAAGGCTGTGTAGTCAGCCATATGCATGATAAGGGTGAAGATGGACTTGATTATATCGTTGTCCTTGGTGCACAGATGCGACAGAATGGACCAAGCATTGTATTACAGTACAGACTGGATGAAGCGATAAAGTACCTGAATGATAATCCTGACACGATATGTATTGTTTCCGGTGGACAGGGCTATAATGAGCCATGTACGGAAGCACAGGGAATGGCAGAGTATCTGGAGAAAAAGGGAGTTCCTAAAGTGCGGATTCTCATGGAGACAGAATCAACAACGACTGCGCAGAATATTTCTAACAGTATGCAGTATATCAGGGAAGGTGCCACAGTTGGAATTGTGACGAACAATTTCCATATGTTTCGTGCCCTTCAGATAGCAAAGAAACAGGGACTCACACAGGTATGTGGAATTGCAGCGAAATCAAAGCCCTTGTATTTACCAAACAATATGTTAAGGGAATATCTGGCTGAGATAAAATACCTATTTCCTACTAAACCTATTCGTGTTATACTACAGACTGAATCAAAAGATATCCATAGCAAGTAAGGAGAAATTATGTTAGATCAGTTTTCAAGAACACAGTTATTAGTGGGGAAGGAAGCCATGGACCGCTTGGCGAACTCCAGAGTAGCCATATTTGGTATTGGAGGTGTAGGCGGCTATGTGGTAGAAGCGTTGGCAAGAAGCGGTGTAGGAACCCTTGACCTGATAGATGATGATAAAATATGTCTGACCAATCTCAATCGTCAGATCATTGCAACCAGAAGCACCATAGGCAAGTATAAAGTAGATGTGGCGAAAGCAAGAGTACTGGACATTAATCCCAAGGCGACAGTCAACACTTATCAGACATTCTATGTGCCGGAGACTGCAGAACAGTTTGACTTTTCCCAATATGATTATGTAGTAGATGCCATAGACACTGTGACTGGTAAGATCAATCTGGTCATGCAGGCGCAGCAGACCAATACGCCGATTATCAGCTCCATGGGAGCTGGCAACAAGATGGACCCAACAGCCTTCAGAGTGGCAGATATCTATAAGACCAGTGTCTGTCCGCTGGCAAAAGTCATGCGCAGGGAGCTCAAGAAGAGAGGTGTTAAGAAATTAAAGGTGGTATATTCTGAGGAAAAGCCATTAACACCTATAGAGGATGAGGCAATCAGCTGTAAATCCCACTGTGTATGTCCTCCAGGAACAGTGCGAAAATGTACACAGAGAAGACAGGTGCCGGGCAGTAATGCCTTTGTTCCTTCAGTTGTTGGACTTATCATTGCAGGAGAGGTTATTAAGGACCTGGTTCACTTTGAAGCATAACTGTTATCATTGACAAAATTTTAACTAATTTATATAATAGAAATGAGACTGGGAAGGCTTGTGGTTCTACATAGGAACTGACTGGAATCATAAAAAAATCTGACGGACAAAGACTGGGTGTCAAGGCGCTCATTCTGCGTGGAAAGGACAAGAAAATGATAAAAAAAGTAATGCGTAAAGTAACTGCTGTTGCTTTGTCTTTTGCAATGATGGGGGCACTGCTTACAGGCTGCGGTTCCGGCAAGGCAGAAGAGAAGGTTACAGTGAAAGTGGGTGCGCTAAAAGGCGCTACAACATTGGGACTTCTGCCGCTTGAGGATAAAGCAGCCAATGGGGAAGCCGGTGAGAACTATGAATTCAGCATGATGACAGCAGCGGATGAACTGCTTCCCATGATGATCAAGGGTGAGCTGGATATTGCGCTCCTGCCATCCAATGTGGCAAGTATCCTGTATCAGAAGACCAATGGCGGTGTGACTGTTATAGATATCAATACACTTGGCGTATTATATATGGTATCCGGAGATTCTTCCATTACAGGAGTGGAGGATCTTGAAGGCAGGACAATCTATCTGACAGGTAAGGGAACAACACCTGATTATGTGCTTCATTATATATTAAGTGGAAATGGCATGGATGCAGACAGTGACTGCACACTGGAATACAAATCAGAAGCAACAGAAGCAGCAGCGCTTCTGGCAGAGAACCCGGATGCAATAGGACTGCTTCCGCAGCCTTTTGTAACAGCTGCATGTGCGCAGAATGATGCCTTATCGGTTATTCTGGATATGAATGCAGAATGGGAGAAACTGCAGGGAGAAGACGGAAGCCGTCTGGTTACAGGTGTTACCGTTGTCAGAAATGAATTCCTGCAGGAGCATGAGAATGCGGTAGTTACTTTTATGGAAGAACATGAGGCAAGTGCGCAGAGCATGAATTCAGATGTGGAGAATGGTGCGAAACTTGCAGTAGCATCAGAGATCATTGCCAAGGAGCCTATTGCACTCAAGGCAATCCCAAAGTGCAACATTACCTATATAGATGGTGCTGATATGAAACAGGCTTTGTCGGGTTATCTTGAAGTTTTGTATGAGCAGAATCCAGAATCAATTGGTGGAGCCCTTCCTGGGGATGACTTTTATTACGTTCCACAGAAATAAGAGAATGTATGCGTAGAAAAATATATATTATTTTGGGCTGGATCTTTGCATGGCAGGTGTTAAGCTGGCTGGTGAATAACCCCATTCTTCTGGCAGGACCTTTGGAGACCGGGAAAGCACTGCTGGATAATATTGTCATGCCAAGCTTCTGGAAAACAGTAAGTTATTCTCTGCTGCGTATTGCAGCAGGATTCTTTGCGGGCGTTGGTGTTGGGCTTGTATTGGCTTGCGCCAGTGCCCGTTTTCCTATCATAGAAGAGATATTTTCACCGGTATTATCATTAATCAAGGCAGTGCCAGTGGCATCTTTTGTTGTGCTTTTTCTCATCTGGTGGCATTCAGACATGCTTTCCACTGCAATCAGCTTCTGCGTGGTGCTGCCCAATATCTATATCAGTACTCTGGAGGGCATTCGCAGCACAGATCACAGACTTCTGGAAATGGCACAGGTATTCAGATGGAGTCCACGGGACAGATTTTTCTATATATATCGTCCGGCTCTGAAGCTTTTTCTTGACAGCAGTATCAAAGTCTCTGTAGGGCTTGGCTGGAAGTCGGGAGTAGCGGCTGAAGTAATCGGAACTCCGGCTTTTTCCATAGGAGAGCGGTTATATATGTCCAAAATCTATCTGGAGACGGCAGATGTGCTGGCATGGACTGCTGTGACCATTGCCCTGAGTGTACTATCAGAGAAGGCGTTATTGTGGGCATGGGAGAGATTTTGCAAATGGGAGCCTGACTGTCGTGGGGCAGGGATGTCTGATTTATCCTGTAAGCCGCAGCAAAAGGCATTGCGGCTGGAGCATGTCTGCAAAAGTTATGGGGGGCAGCAGATACTGAATGACTTTTGCGCAGCATATGATAGAGGAAGTACAACATATTTTACGACACCATCAGGCAGCGGCAAAACCACGTTGTTTCGTATGATTGCCGGACTGGAGAAGCCGGATGCAGGAGAGATATCCTGTGGGGGCAGTGTGGCGATGGTATTTCAGGAAGACAGGCTGTGTGAAGAATACAGTGCTTTGAAGAATGTAGAGATGATTACCGGAGACAGGAACAGAGCCAGAGAGCATCTGCTGTGTCTGCTGGAAGAAGGAGATATTACAAGACCATGTAAGGAACTGAGCGGAGGCATGAAACGCAGAGCTGCGATTGCCAGAGCCTTTGCATCACAAAGTGATATCTTACTACTGGATGAACCCTTTACAGGTCTGGATCAGGATACAATGCAGCGTGTGCAGTGTTATATGGAACAATATCGGAAGGAACGTACGCTTCTGATTGCGACACATATCGGACAGAATGTGCAGACAGTTGAAAGGTGTGGGGATTAAGATGGAGACAAGAGTTGCGCTTATGGGAATTATCGTAGAGAATAAGGAGTCTGTGGCAGGACTGAATGCCCTGCTGCATGAATATGGTGACTATATAATAGGAAGAATGGGTGTGCCCTACCGGGAGAAGCATATGAACATTATCAGTGTCGTAATAGATGCGCCACAGGAGAAAATCAGCGCACTTTCAGGCAAGGTAGGCATGCTTTCCGGTGTTGCCAGTAAGGTCATCTACAGCAGAAAAGAAAGTGATTAAGAAAATAAAAAGTATATATTATATAAAAAAATTATGAAATACTTTCCTTTTTAAAATTGCTATGCTATAATTGTAGAATGACTGTGAGTATGGGCGCATGTCAGTACGCCGTATATTTCACGATAGATTGATCAGAATGCAGGTAACAGTTCAGGACAGGTTCGCATGTAACTATGGTAAGGCTGAATAGTTACAGATGCGTTATGTGAATCACCAAGGTGAAAATAATTTCTAGGAGGAAAAGAGAAGAAATGAGTTTACAGGTTGAAAAGTTAGAAGGAAATATGGCTAAGCTTACAATAGAGGCATCTGCTGAAGAGTTTGAGCAGGCAATTGAGAAGGCTTATCAGAAAGAAAAGAGCAAGATCAGTGTTCCTGGTTTCCGTAAAGGTAAGGTTCCCCGCCAGATGATCGAGAAGATGTATGGCAAGGAAGTATTCTATGAAGGAGCAGCTAATAACCTGATTCCTTCTGCTTACGCTAAGGCAGTAGATGAGTGTGAAGAAGAGATCGTATCCCAGCCTACTATTGATGTTGTTCAGGCAGAAGCAGGCAAGCCTTTCATCTTCACAGCTGAAGTAGCACTGAAGCCGGAAGTTAAGCTTGGAACATACAAGGGCATCAAGGTTGAGAAGGCAGATCTTACTGTAACAGATGAAGAAGTAGATGCTAAGATCAACGAAGAAAGAGAAAGCAATGCAAGAACTATCACAGTAGAAGACAGAGCAGTTAAGGATGGCGATATGACAGTAATCGACTTCGAAGGCTTTGTTGACGGTGTAGCATTTGAAGGCGGCAAGGGCGAGAACTATCCTCTTACAATTGGTTCCGGTTCTTTCATTCCTGGATTTGAAGAGCAGTTAGTTGGCGCTGAGCTGAATAAAGAAGTAGAAGTAAACGTTACTTTCCCAGAAGATTATCATGCAGCAGATCTTGCTGGCAAGGCAGCTGTATTCAAGTGTACAGTTAAGGAAATCAAGGAGAAGGAACTTCCTGCATTAGATGATGAATTCGCAAGTGAAGTATCTGAATTTGATACATTAGCTGAGTACAAGGAAGATGTTAAGAAGCAGTTAGCTGAGAAGAAAGAAATCGACGCTAAGAACGAGAAGGAAGATAAGGTAATCGACGCTATCATCGAGGGCGCTGAGATGATAATTCCGGAAGCTATGATTCAGACACAGCAGAGACAGATGGCTGATGATTTTGCTCAGAGATTACAGATGCAGGGTCTTTCTATTGACCAGTACTTCCAGTTCACAGGTCTTACACGTGAGAAGTTCTTAGAGCAGATGAAGCCTCAGGCTGAGAAGAGAATCAAGACAAGACTTGTACTGGAAGCAGTTGCAGAAGCTGAGAAGATCGATGTAACAGAAGAAGAATACAAGGCAGAACTTCAGAAGATGGCAGATGCATATTCTATGAAGTTAGAAGAAATGGAAGATATGATCGGTGCATTTGAACAGAAGGCAATCAAGTCTGACCTCAAGATCAGAAAGGCAGTTGACTTCGTAGTTGCACAGGCAAAAGAGAAGAAATAAAACTGATAGGTTGTAGAAAAAGTAGAACTGGAGGTAAGTCACATGAGTTTAGTACCGTATGTCATTGAACAAACGAGTAGAGGAGAACGTTCCTACGATATCTATTCCAGATTATTGAAAGAGCGTATTATATTTCTTGGGGAAGAAGTGAATGAGACAACTGCCAGTCTGACAGTCGCACAGCTTTTATTCTTGGAAGCAGAAGATCCAAGCAAGGATATTCAGCTTTACATCAACAGCCCAGGTGGTTCTGTTACTGCCGGAATGGCTATCTATGATACCATGCGTTATATCAAGTGTGATGTATCCACAATCTGTATCGGTATGGCAGCCAGCATGGGCGCTTTCCTGTTAGCAGGTGGTACACAGGGGAAGAGATATGCTCTTCCTAATGCAGAGATCATGATTCATCAGCCTTTAGGTGGAGCACAGGGTCAGGCAACAGAGATTGAGATTGCTGCAAAGCATATCTTACAGACCAAAGAGAAGTTGAATAAGATCCTTGCAGAGAACTGTAATCAGCCTTATGATGTGATTGCAGCAGATACAGACAGAGATAACTGGAAGACTGCACAGGAAGCCAAGGAATATGGCTTGATTGATCAGGTAATTACTTATAAGTCTGACAGTAAGGAAAAGGAAGACTAAATTTTATTAGATAGTAAAAAGGGAGAAGCGGAATGGCTGGAAAAAGCACTGATGGAAAGGTAAGATGTTCCTTTTGCAATAAGACACAGGATCAGGTCAGAAAACTGATCGCCGGACCCGCAGGTGTATATATCTGTGACGAGTGCGTAGATATCTGTGCTGATATTATTGAAGAGGAATATGAAGATGAGCCGGTTGGCAACAGCGTTGACATTAATCTCTTGAAGCCGGTAGAAATTAAAGACTTTCTTGATGATTATGTAATTGGTCAGGATGAAGCAAAGAAGGTTCTGTCTGTAGCAGTTTATAATCACTATAAGCGTGTTATGGCTCAGAAAGATCTGGACGTTGAATTACAGAAGAGTAACATTATTATGTTGGGACCAACAGGTTCCGGTAAAACTTATCTTGCACAGACTCTGGCAAAGATTATCAATGTGCCATTTGCGATTGCAGATGCTACAACATTGACAGAAGCCGGATATGTAGGTGAAGATGTAGAGAATATTTTACTGAAACTGATTCAGGCGGCAGATTATGATGTGGAACGTGCTCAGTATGGTATCATTTATATCGACGAGATTGATAAGATTACGAAGAAGAGTGAGAATGTATCCATAACCAGAGACGTATCCGGTGAAGGTGTACAGCAGGCGTTACTTAAAATTATCGAAGGTACGGTTGCAAGTGTACCACCACAGGGCGGCAGAAAGCATCCGCATCAGGAGCTGATTCAGATTGATACGACCAATATTCTATTCATCTGCGGCGGTGCTTTTGACGGTCTGGATAAGATTGTAGAAGCCAGAATGGATCGTACATCAATCGGATTTAATAAAGAGATTGCTGATAAGACAGAGCAGGATATCGGAGAAGTATTTAAAGAGGTAACACCACAGGATCTGACCAAGTATGGACTGATTCCTGAGTTTGTTGGCCGAGTACCTATCGTGGTATCTCTGGAGGGACTGGATAAGAGTGCGCTGGTGCGTATTTTAAGAGAGCCTAAGAATGCTCTGATCAAGCAGTATCAGAAGTTATTCGAGCTTGATGATGTGAAGTTGAGCTTTGAACCGGATGCAATTGATGCAATTGCAGAGAAAGCATTGGAAAGAAAGACCGGAGCCAGAGGTCTTCGCTCCATTATGGAAAATATCATGATGGATGTTATGTATGAAATCCCTTCTGATGATACCATCGAAAGCTGTGTTATTACGAAAGAGGCAGTAGAAGGGGATAGTCAGCCTTTCATTGTACATCGCGAGTCTACAAGAACGGAACGCGAAAAGAAGGCGAAATAAAAATAGACAGAATAAATGAAACGCCGCCTGCCAAAAGGCGGCGTTTTGACACTGATTACTGAAAGGTAAGATATGTGATATGAGTGAAATTAATAGCATACAAATAGAACTGCCATTGGTGGCTTTACGTGGCTTGACAGTTATGCCGGACATGATTATCCATTTTGATCTGTCCAGGGATTTTTCCAAAGCTGCAGTAGAGCATGCCATGACAGAGACACAACAGGTTTTTCTGGTTGCACAGAAGAATCCTGAACAGGATACTCCAACAGGAGAAGATCTGTATCAGTATGGTACAGTGGCATTGATCAAACAGATTATCAGACTTCCCAATGATATAGACAGGGTGCTGGTAGAAGGACAGTATAAAGCAAAAATGACGGAAACCAGGGATAACGATGGATATTTCAGCGCTATTCTTGAACAGATAGAAGATACAGAAGGAACATTAGATGAAGTAGAGGAAGAGGCGTTAGTACGATCTCTCAAGGATGTATTTGAGACTTATGTGAAATTCTATCCCAAGATTGGCAAGAGCCTTGGAAAGTACTTTAGTGAGAAGAATAAATTGTCTTTTCTCGTAAATCAGGTGGTAATCAACACACCGTTTACATATGAACAGAAGCAGCAGCTCCTGGAGACAACAGATCTCAGGGAACAGTGCACTTTACTGATTACGATGCTGATCAATGAAGCGCAGATTGCTTCTATACGAACCCAGCTGGCAGCAAAATTAAAGGAAAAAATAGATAAGAACCAAAGGGACTATATCCTGCGTGAACAGATGGATTATATCCGCAATGAGCTGGGAGATAAGGATGAGGATTCTGAACTTGCCCAGTTTTCGCAGGCATTGGAGAAGTTAAAAGCCGATAAAGAGATCAAGGACAAGATCAAAAAGGAAATTTCACGTTATAAGACCATTATGGGAGCAAGCTCAGAGAGCGCTGTAGAGCGTGGCTATATCGAGACTTTGCTGGATCTGCCATGGAACAAGGTATCCAAGGATACCATTGATATGGATAAGGCAGAAGAGGTTCTTGACCATGACCATTATGGACTTGGGAAAGTGAAAGAAAGAATCCTGGAATATCTGGCAGTAAGGGCACTGACCAGTAAGGGAGAAGCACCTATTCTTTGCCTGGTGGGACCTCCGGGAACCGGTAAGACTTCCATAGCGAAATCCATAGCAGATGCATTGAATAAGAAATATGTACGGATCTGTCTTGGTGGTGTGAGAGATGAAGCTGAGATCAGAGGCCATAGAAGAACCTATATCGGGGCAATGCCCGGCAGAATCGCCAATGGTCTACGACAGGCGGGCGTAGGCAATCCGCTTATGCTGCTGGATGAGATTGACAAAGTAAGCAGTGATTACAAAGGAGACACTTCCTCTGCACTTTTGGAAGTACTGGACCCAGAGCAGAACAGCCATTTCAGAGACCACTATGTGGAATTGCCACTGGATCTGTCCAAGGTTCTGTTCATAGCCACAGCAAATGACGCAGGCAATATTCCACGTCCATTGCTTGACCGTATGGAGCTTATTGAAATCGGCAGCTATACTGCTAACGAGAAATTCCATATTGGTAAGGAACATCTGATAGATAAGGAACTTGCAAAAAACGGTCTGACGAAAGAACAGCTTAGTATCAGTGATTCAGCATTAAAAGACATCATTGAACATTATACAAGAGAAGCCGGTGTGCGTGGACTGGAGAGAATGATTGGAAGCATCTGCCGTAAAGCTGCCAGAGATATCCTCCAGAAGAAAGTAAAGAGTGTTCATGTCAGTGGCAGAAATCTGGAAAAATATCTTGGAAAGCCCAAGTATCGCGCTGATATGGCAAATGAGGCAGATGATATAGGTATTGTAAGAGGACTTGCATGGACCAGCGTGGGGGGAGATACCCTGCAGATAGAAGTGAATGTAATGGCTGGAAAAGGCGAAGTAGAATTGACCGGACAGCTGGGAGATGTAATGAAAGAATCTGCCATGACGGGAATCAGCTATATCCGTTCCATTGCAGATCAGTATAAGATCACACCGGATTATTTTAAGGAACATGATTTTCATATTCATATTCCAGAGGGCGCAGTGCCAAAGGATGGACCATCGGCAGGAATTACCATGGCAACAGCGGTATTGTCTGCGATTACAGAGACACCGGTAAAATGCAAGGTGGCAATGACCGGTGAAATCACTTTAAGAGGCAGAGTGCTTCCTATCGGAGGGCTCAAAGAGAAGCTTCTGGCGGCTAAGACTGCGGGCATCACTACAGTACTGGTTCCAAAAGAAAATGAACGTGATGTGGATGAAATCAGCAAAGAGATTAAATCCGGCATGGAGATTATATATGTGGAGCGAATGGAAGAAGTAATAGAGCATGCTTTTGCTAAAGCGCAGAAGAAGACAGGAGCTTCGAAACGTAAGAAAGGAGTAACAGATGGTAATTAAGAATGTCAGCCTTGAGACAGTAATTGGTGTTACGAGCAAGATCCCAGATAATCAGTTACCGGAGATTGCTTTTGCAGGCAAGAGCAATGTAGGTAAATCTTCTCTGATCAACGCCCTGATGAACCGTAAATCTCTGGCAAGAACCAGTGCACAGCCGGGTAAGACACAGACTATTAATTTCTATAATATTAATGATGAATTGTATTTTGTGGATCTTCCGGGATACGGATATGCCAAGGTAAGTCAGCAGGAAAAAGAAAAATGGGGTAAGATGATAGAGAAATACCTGCATCGCTCCAAGGTATTGCAGGCTGTATTTCTTTTAGTTGACATCAGACATGAGCCTTCAGCCAATGACAGACAGATGTATGAGTGGATTCTGGCAAATGGCTATCATCCTATCGTAATCGCAACCAAACTGGATAAGATCAACCGCAGCCAGATTGCAAAGCAGGTAAAACTTGTTAAACAGGGGCTTGGGGTGGATAAAGATACGATTGTGATTCCTTTTTCAGCTGAGACGAAACAGGGAAGAGAAGAAATCTATGCTCTGATAGATCAGCTGACCGGTAAAGAGGAAGTTACGCAGTAGCAAGGAGGCATTCCTATGAAAAGGCAATATCAGAAGAATCTGAAATTAATAGTCAATTTGTTAGTCTTTGTAACACTTATTTTATTGTGTATTTTACTGCTCCCGAAATTATTGGTGTTCTTTATGCCATTTGTAATCGGATGGATCATATCCTGTATGGCGAATCCACTGGTACATTTCCTGGAGCATCGGATTAAAATACGACGAAAAGCCGGAACGGTCATGGTCATCGTACTGGTTATTGCTGCAGTAGTAGGAGCCTGCTATCTGGTCATATCTATTCTGGCGAAGCAGATAGTCGGTTTTGTGGGCGAAATTCCTGATATGTGGGAGAGTCTGCAACAGGATTTCTCACATTTTGGCTCTCTGGTGAATGCCCTGACTGTGAACCTCTCACCGGATCTGGTAGAGAAGCTCAATGAATTCGGCAATTCCATAGGGAAAACAATCAGTGATTTCGTAGGAAATACCCAGGCTTTCTCCGTACAGGGAGTCAGCGGTATGGTAGGAAGTATTGCCAATGTGGCAATCGGAGTTGTGATGTGCCTTTTATCTGCTTATTTCTTTATTGCAGACAGAGAATATATGCTGGAGCTTGTGGATAAGATAATTCCCAAAAGTATAAGACATAAATACGATATTTTTTATAACAGTATGAAACAGGCATTTGGTGGGTATATCAAGGCACAGTTCTTTATTGAAATCAGAATTTATGTGCTGATTCTGATAGGACTTTTCATATTGAGGATTGACTATTCCTTTCTTATTGCATTGGCAATTGCCTTTCTGGATTTCCTGCCGTTCTTTGGAAGTGGCGCAGTATTCTGGCCGTGGGCAATTATCAAGCTGCTTGGTGGAGATTATGTAAGAGCAATTGGATTCCTGATTATCTGGGGCGTAGGACAGATCGTGCGTCAGCTGATCCAGCCTAAGATTATGGGAGATTCTATTGGAATGGAGCCGATTCCAACTTTGTTTCTGCTGTTTATCGGATATAAGCTTGCCGGGGTAGGCGGTATGATCATAGCGATTCCAGTGGGAATTTTACTTCAGAATATGAATGAAGCAGGCATTTTTGATACACCTAAGATGTGCGTGAAGCTTCTGATTGCGAATCTGAATGACTACAGGAAGCTTACGAAGGAAGATATGGCTGTACTTCAGAAAGAAGAGCAGGATAAGACGGAGGAAAAGAGTGCGAAACTTTAAAATCTTGATACAATACGAAGGAACGAAATATCAGGGCTGGCAGAGACAGGAATCCACAGGGAATACCATACAGGGTAAGTTTGAAGCGATTCTGTCCAAAATGACAGACAGTAAGGTGCAGATTGACGGCTCAGGCAGAACAGATGCCGGAGTACATGCGTATGGTCAGGTGGCTAATTTTAAAATTGACACGAAGATGAGCGCAGATGAGATTATGGACTATATCAACCGCTATCTGCCTGAGGATATCGGAGTCATTCAGATTCAGGAGATGCCTGAGAGATTTCACAGCCGCTTGAATGCTGTGGGTAAGACATATCGCTATCGGATATGGAACAGCACATTTCCCTGTATCTTTGAACGCCGTTATGTATATGAACTGCCACAGAAGCTGGATCTGGAAGCTATGAGAGAGGCTGCCTCCTATTGTATAGGCAAGCACGATTTCAGAGCATTTACCTCTAATAAAAAAAGCAAGAAGTCTACTGTCAGAACGATAGAAGCCATTCAGATTGAAAGAATAGGCGAAGAAGTTGTTCTGACATATCGAGGTGATGGCTTCCTGTATCATATGGTGCGGATATTGACGGGAACACTTATAGAAGTAGGACTTGGACAGCGCAACCCTTTAGAAATGGAGATGCTGCTATCCAGAGGATCGAGAGATATGGCAGGAGCGTTGGCGCCTGCTAAAGGACTTGCCTTAATGGAAGTTCGTTACTAACTCTGATGAGGTGTCCCTAACAGATAGAGAATTGTATCAATAACGATAGCTTTCATTTGATCCGGATTCAATCCGGGGTGCTTATGAAAAGTTAATTCATGGCTGAGAGAGTCTACCATGTTATAGATAATGTGGGTCTTCTCAGCCAGATTTTCACAGTCATATCCGGCATTTCTTAGAAATTCTTCCAGCTGTAGAGTAGTCTTTAACTCCATATCTGCCATGAGAACGGCAACCTCGTCATTGGTCATGGTCAGCGCTTCAATCTCTTTATGGGCGTGATTAAATATTTTATGTGATTCAATTAAGGAATCCACAATTCTCTCAAGACTTGTCTTAGGATCAAAAGGCAGTGTAAATTCCTCAAATACAGGAACCATCATTTTCTGGCTGTATGCCTTTAATCCATCCATAAAAATATCATGCTTATCTGTAAAATAACTGTATATAATACCGGTGGAAACGCCGGCTGCTTTGGCAATATCCGCAGTTGTAGTCTTCTGATATCCTTTCTCACACATCAAAAGAAATCCCACTTCGATAATTCTGTTTTTCTTCTCAATAGAGCGTTTCTGCTGTGGCTCTCTGGTTTTCGTGTCTGACATGGTGTATCCTTTCTGGTTGTAACTAATCAGACCACATGCGCAAATCGCATCTTCGATGCTTTACTTTTGCTTATGTGGTTACTTCGCCATATAAATTGAGCCCAATATGCTTGTAAACAAGCATATTCTGTCTCGATTTGCATGGCTCTGATTAGTTACATGATAATATCTTTTATGGCTTTTGTCAAATAATGTGAATAAAATTTCACATTCATATTGACAGACGGAAAATACAAGATTATCATGAAGATATGAACAATGATTCATATGTATTTACATATGGAATGAACTGAATATAGAAGAATGTAAAAAAGAAAAGAGGAGTCGGGATGAAGAAGAAACAGGTTGCTAAAATAGTAGGAATCATCGTAATTATTGGCTGCGTGGCAGGGACAACGGCTTTTGCAGGAACATCCAAGATGAAAGTGGCAGTGGCAGCAGTAGGACAGGGGGATGTGGTCAGGACAATAGCAGTAGAAGGACACATTGAGACAGAAGAGGAGAAAGCATATTATGCGAAAGTGACCGCACCGGTATCGTCTTTTGATCTGAAGGCAGGAGATGTGGTACAGAAGGGCGATACACTGGTTACATACGACACACAGGAATATGACAGAAGCTTGGAGCAGGCACAGCTACAGGCTAAGGCAGCCAAGGCTGGCTATGCAGGAAGTGCGGCACAGAGCAAGGAAATGACTCAGGCTTATGAAGAAGCACAGGCACAGGAATCCATGTATCAGCAGGCATACGAAGCAGCACTGGCAAATGTCAATGATCTGCAATATAACATAGAGACAGTAGCAGATGCGGTAGATGATAAGAGAGATAAGATCAATCGGGATATTGCGCAGGTAGAGATTGAGATTGCACAGAAGAATGCACAAGCAGCAGATTATGATGATGAGGACCGTCTTGATTATTTGGAAGAAGCAGCACAATTGCAGGTGAAGCTGGCAAGTCTGAAGAAGAAATTACTGGAGCTGCCGGATAGTGGAGCCAAGCCTATAGAGGACAGATATTTCAGCGAAGCACAATATTATCTGAATGAGCTGGCTACGCAGAGAGCACAGCTACAGCAAGAGATGCAGACAACGAAGCATGCTGCCATGAATGGTTCCCAGCTGGCACAGCTTGCCGCCAATGCGGAACTTGCCAATACTGCAGTGACTTGGAATGAGGAAGATGCAGCGAAGGCCGCAGAGGGCGTAACGGCAGACGTTACAGGCGTAGTGAGTGAGATCAATGTAGAAGAGGGCGCTTACGTGGCAGAAGGAACACGGCTTTTTACCATAAAAGACATGGAGCATGTAATGGCTGTCGTTGAAGTAACCAGCTATGAAATGGGACAGGTGGAAGTAGGTCAGAAGGCATCTATTGAAGCCGCAGGCAATACCTATGATGGAACCGTATCCAAGATACGGAAGGAAACTGTGCTGGATTCCCAGAACAAAGCCAAATTACAGGTAGAGATACATATTGAGAACCCGGATGATAAGATTTATCTGGGTACAGATGTGGATGCTGCTATTGAGACCGGAGAAAGCGACAGCGCAATCGTGATTCCCAATGATGCTCTTTATACAGATGATGAGGGAGATTACTGCTACCTGTTGTCTAATGATGTGATTGAGAAGAGATATCTGACTTGTGGTATTGCAAGTGCTGATACGACAGAAGTTCTCGAAGGACTAAGCCAGGGAGAATGGGTAATTACCGATGCCATGACAGATGCCAATGTGGGTAAGGGCGCACAGGCGAAATAGTTTGCAGGTAACTGAAAGGTATGGTGATTATTAGATGGGAGCTTTTATTGAATTTGATAAGGTAACGAAGCAGTATGGCACTGCAGACAGAGTGTTTTATGCATTGAAGGATGCCAGCTTCACGATTGAACAGGGAGAAATGGTAGTCATCCTGGGACCAAGTGGTGCGGGTAAGAGTACTTTGCTGAATCTGTTGGGCGGTATGGATGTGGCGTCCTCTGGAAGCATTATTTCCTGTGGAGAGGACATCAGTCAGTACAATGATAATCAGCTGACCGGATATCGGGCGAGAAATGTTGCAGTAGTTTTCCAGTTCTACAATCTGATTCCTACATTAACTGCATATGAGAATGTGGCGCTTATGAGGGATATTGTGAACGATACGATGGATCCGAAGGAAGCATTGGAGTCTGTAGGACTTGGCGACCATATGCATCAGTTCCCGGCACAGATGTCAGGCGGTGAGCAGCAGAGAACTTCGATAGCCAGGGCAATCGCCAAGAATCCTAAGCTTCTGCTGTGTGATGAGCCGACAGGGGCACTGGATACCAATACAGGACGGGATGTATTAGAATTGCTGGTGAGGATGAGCCGTGAAAAGAAGAGAACAGTTGTCATGGTCACGCATAACAGCTTTTTTGCAGATATTGCAGACAAGGTCATCCGTGTAAAGAACGGCGCTATTGAGTCTGTTACAATCAATGAACATCCAAAGGATGCAAGTGAGGTGAGCTGGTAATGCTGAAAAGAAAGCTTTTAAGAGATCTGTGGCAGAATCGTACACAGTTCATTTCCATTTTTTTGATGGCTTTCCTTGGTCTGTTCGTTTTCGCAGGAATAGATGCGGAGAGTACAGGAATCGGGATATCTACAGCACAGTATTATGAAGAGACCAATCTGGCTGATAACTGGGTCATGGGTACTTCATTCAGTACGGAAGAGGTGAAACGGCTGGAAGCACTGCCACAGATTGCTTCGGTTGACCGTAAGCTGGTGCTGGAGGGCAAAGCCAAAGTAGGGGACGGAGAAGAACCTTCTATGGAGTTTAACTTTGTAGAGAGCATGAACAGCTCGTTCCCTTATATAAAAGAAGGAGAAGCCTTCGATGTTGACAAGGAAGGGGTATGGCTGGAAGAACTGTTTGCTAAGAAGTGGAATCTTCAGGTCGGAGATTATGTACGGCTTGAATATGAGGGCATTCTGTTCACGGAGCAGATCCGCGGTATTATCATTCATCCGGAATATGTATTCTATTCACTGGACAGCGACAGCATGATGCCCAATTATGGTACATATGGATATGCTTATCTTTCCTCAAAGGAATATCCGATACAGGATGAATTATACTACAACTACATGGTAATAAAGCAGACCAATGCAGGAGAATCCTCAGAGGAATCCATGGAGTTCAAGGAGCTGGTAAAAGACACGCTGAATCGACAGAATATTGTGGTACTGGACAGAAAACAGAACGGTGGCATTGAAGCCATTGCGTCAGAACAGTCACAGCACGAAGAAATGGGAATCATGTTCTCAGCAGTATTTCTGTTGATTGCTGTCATGGGAATTGTTACAACTATGACACGAATGACTTCAAACCAAAGAATCCAGATTGGTACACTCAAAGCATTGGGATTTGGCAAGAGGAAGATTACCTGGCACTATATGTCTTATGGCATTGTGATCAGTTCCCTGGGAAGTATCGTGGGGGCGGTATTGGGGTATTTGTATCTGCCACTGCTTTTCCTGCCGAGCATGAGTGCATACTACATCCTGCCCAATTGGGTGACACAGATGTCAGTAAAGACTTATTATGCAATTGTACTGGCTATTCTGGTCTCTACACTGGTCAGCTTCCTGGCATGCCGTAAGGAATTGAAGGATATGCCTGCCATTACATTAAAACCGGCTGCACCTAAGAATATCAGACACTCCATGCTGGAGAAGAGCCGTATGTGGCTGTCTTTGAACTTCTCTACACAGTGGAATGTCAGGGATGTACTCCGCAATAAAGCCAGAAGCCTGATGGGTATCGCTGGTGTAGCGGGCTGTACGATGCTGCTTCTGTGTGCCTTTGGCTGCAGCGACTGTGTAAAAGAGATTGCGGTGTGGCAATACGGAGAACTGGTGACAGGACAGTACAAAGTAATATTCGGGCAGCAGGTCACAAATCTGGAGAAAAGGCAGTATAAGCAGCAGTATAAGGGACAACTGGTGCAGGAGGAAAGCTGTGAATTCAGAACGGATTCGCTGGTAAAAAAAGGCGGCATCACAATCTTGGACGAAGGTAACTATCTGCACTTTCAGAATGCAGATGGAGAAGAGATAATCCTGCCACAGCAGGGAATCTCCATGTCTGTGAAAATGGCACAGGTGTTAGGACTTAAACAGGGAGATTTTATTGAATGGCATATTGTAGGTGAGAAGGAATGGCAGAGAAGCAGAATCACAGCACTGTATCGTACACCTACGGGGCAGGGCATTACACTGTCAAGGGAAGAGTATGAATCATTGCAGTATGATTTTAACCCTACTTCTTTCTATACCAATATGACCATTCCACAGTATGTAAAAGACAGCGATGACATTTCCGGTGTGATCAGCATCGAACAGCTAAAGATCGATCTGGATAAAAACATGGAAATGATGAATCTGATGGTAGGAATCCTGATCGTTGCGGCAGTACTGCTTGGAATCATTGTTCTCTACAATATGGGTGTGCTTTCTTTCCTGGAAAAGACAAGAGAAGTTGCCACGCTGAAGGTGCTCGGCTTTTCCTCAGGAAGAATACGAAGAATCCTGCGGCAGCAGAACAATTGGATTACCATGATTGGAATCGTTGCAGGATTAATTCTTGGTTATCAATTCCTTGATATTATGATGCAGACCATGTCCGAGGACAATGATATGCCGACTGTTGTATATCTGGCATCTTATCTGTATTCCATCATAGGCACTTGGATTACCTCTACAGGCGTCAATTATATGCTTTCCGGTAAAGTCAAGACCATCTGTATGGTAGACGCACTCAAAGGTGTCGAGTAAGTTTATTTGTACACAAGAAAAGACTTTATTCTTGCACAATCCTGTGATAAACTGTAACTATTCAGAGCCATGCAGCCTGTGCCATGGCAGAGACTTACGAAACGATCAGGAGGAGCTTATGAGTGAATTAGATAAGAATGTGGAAGCAGAAAGTCAGGAAAAAGAAGTCGTTTCCAAGAACTTTATTGAACAGATTATAGATAAGGACCTTGCAGAGGGTGTATATGACACAGTTCACACCAGATTCCCACCGGAACCAAACGGATATCTGCACATCGGACATGCAAAGAGCATTATTTTGAATTATGGACTTGCCAAGGAATATGGCGGTAAGTTCAATATGCGTTTTGATGATACCAATCCTACAAAAGAGAAGGTAGAGTTCGTTGAATCCATCAAAGCAGATATCGCATGGCTTGGCGCAGACTGGGAAGACAGACTGTTCTTTGCATCCGATTATTTTGACCAGATGTATGAAGGTGCAGTGAAGCTGATCAAGAAGGGTAAGGCATATGTATCCGACCTGACAGCAGATGAGATCCGTGAATATCGTGGTACACTGACTGAGCCGGGTAAGGAAGATCCCTCCAGCAGCAGAAGCGTAGAAGAGAACCTTGCACTTTTTGAAGATATGAAGAATGGTAAATTCGCAGATGGCGAGAAGGTACTGCGTGCAAGAATCGATATGGCATCTCCTAACATGAACATGAGAGATCCTGTCATTTACCGTGTGGCTCATATGACACATCACAGAACAGGTGATAAGTGGTGCATTTATCCGATGTACGATTTCGCACATCCTATTGAAGATGCGATTGAGGGTATCACACATTCTATCTGTACACTGGAATTCGAGGATCACAGACCTCTCTATAACTGGGTCGTAACAGAGCTGGAATACCCGCATCCACCTAAGCAGATTGAATTTGCCAAGTTATATCTGACTAACGTGGTAACAGGTAAGAGATATATTAAGAAGCTGGTTGAACAGGGCATTGTTGACGGATGGGATGATCCAAGACTGGTATCTATCGCAGCCCTCAGAAGAAGAGGCTTCACACCTGAATCCATCAAGAAATTCGTAGAGCTTGGCGGTATCAGCAAGGCAAATTCTTCTTCCGACTATGCAATGTTAGAGTACTGCATCCGTGAGGACCTGAAGTTAAAGAAGCCAAGAATGATGGCGGCACTTGATCCTGTGAAGTTAGTGATTGACAACTATCCGGAAGGAGAAGTTGAGTATCTGGAAGTTGCCAATAACCTGGAGAACGAAGAACTTGGCACCAGACAGGTTCCATTCTGCCGTGAACTCTATATCGACAGGGATGACTTTATGGAAGAACCACCCAAGAAGTATTTCAGACTCTTCCCAGGCAATGAAGTACGTCTGATGAGCGCATATTTTGTAAAATGCACAGGCTTTGAGAAGGATGAGAACGGCAAGGTCACAGTTGTACATTGTACGTATGATCCTGAAACGAAGCAGGGCAGTGGCTTTACAGGCAGAAAGGTAAAGGGAACCATTCACTGGGTACCGGCTCCTTATGCAGTTAAGGCAGAAGTACGTCTCTATGAGAACATTATTGATGAGGAAAAGGGCGTATACAACGAAGATGGTTCTCTGAACCTGAATCCGAATTCTCTTACTGTATTAAAAGAGTGCTATTTGGAGCCTGCATTAAAAGATGCAAAGCCTTATGACAGCTTCCAGTTCGTAAGACAGGGCTTCTTCAATGTAGATTATAAGGACAGCAAGCCGGATGCACTGGTATTTAACCGAATTGTATCCTTAAAGAGCTCTTTTGTATTACCGAAGAAATAAAGGATAAAAGCTTATGAGATATAAATGTCTTGTGTTAGACCATGATGATACAGTGGTAGACAGTACTGCCAGTATTCATTATCCGGCTTTTCTGGAGGCATTGAAGATATTAAGACCGGGTGTGCAGCAGATTACTTTGGAAGAGTATTTTGAGGAGAACTTTGATCCCGGCTTTATCGAGATGTGCCAGAGAAGATATCAGCTTACAGATGCTGAGCTGGATGTGGAAGTAGAATGCTGGAGAAAATATGTGGAGAATCATATTCCAAAGGCATATCCGGGGATGCGGGAAATCATTACAAGACATAAGGAGGAAGGAGGCTGCGTCTGCGTAGTCTCCCATTCCTATGATTTCAATATCAGGAGGGATTATAAGGCAAATTGCCTGCCGGAACCTGATATGATATTTGGCTGGGAGTGTGAACCACAGCAGCGTAAGCCGGCGCCATATGCGCTGGAGCAGATTATGGAGAAATACGGATTGCAGCCACAGGAGATGGTCATGATTGATGACCTTAAACCGGGGTATGATATGGCAAGAAGTGTGGGGGTACCGTTTATTGGCGCAGGCTGGGCAAATGATATTGCAAAGATACGTACCTTTATGAAACAGAACAGTGATTATTATTTTACCAATGTAAAAGAACTGGAGAAATTCCTTTTTTCATAGGAAATCTCCAGTTCTTTTAATCTTATAATAAGATGTAATTGTTAAGCTTCAGGCTTATCTTCGGATTCTTCATCCTCATCATCAAAGAATTCTTCGCTGGAAGCTTCGTCATCATCATCCGCATAGGCGATGGAAATGGAGGAAGAGTTGTCTGCGTTTTTTTCTTCCTCTTTTTTTTCAGGTGCAGGTTCTTCCTTGGATGATTCTGGTTCAGCGGCAGGCTGTGTCATTTCTTCAATGATTTCTTTTGCCTTATCCAGTTTCTCAGATACATTGAAATTCTCGATTTTTTCCTTTGTCTTATCAATCGTTTCAATTACCTTTTCGCCAATGATTTCTTTGGCATTATCAAGGTCTAAAGATACATAGGAACGATTCTTGTTGGAATGAGCTTCGCCAGGAGTCTCATCCTCATCGTCAAAGTCATCATCAAAATCATCAAAATCATCTGCAGCATCGATGTCCTTTAATGGGTCATCCTGTTTCTTCTGAAGACAATAATAAGTTCCTGCTGCTGCGGCACCGGCGAGCGCACTAAGTAAAACTAACTTGCCGAATTTCTTAGCCATAATGTATGCTCCTTTCTGTAAGGGGATTATATATTATATACATTTTAATACTATTTTATGAAAATGAAAAGTGAATATGTAAAATTTTAGAATGCTTTAATAACCTTGAATTATCCCACATATTATGTTAATATAGAATCGACTACATAAGTCAACCGCAAGGATGCAGCAGGAGGAGAATGTATACATGAATGAGAAATTCTTTGATTTGTCCAGAGAAAAGCAGGACCGTATGATAAATGGCGCATTAGAGGTATTTGCCAAGAATGGCTATAAGCATGCAAGTACCGACGATATGGTGAAGGCAGTGGACGTAAGCAAGGGATTATGGTTCCATTATTTTGGCTCGAAGGCAGGATTGTATACATTTGTATATGGCTACAGTGTGAAATATATGATATTGGAATTGTCTTCCGCCATGGATGCGCAGGAGAAGGACTATTTCGAAGTGGTGCGCCAGATGGAGTACACCAAGATGCGTGTCAGCAAGAGTTACCCATATATGAATCTGTTCCTGCAGGAGTCAGCCAGAGAGACAGACGAGGACATACTGGAGCAGACCCAGGCAGACCGCAAGATTCTGAAGGAGAAGATGGATGGTATATTGCGGAATGCAGAGATTGAAGGGATATCGGAGAAAGCACACAGAGACCGTATCAAGCGAATGATCCGCTATACGATAGAAGGCGTGCAGCATGATAAGATGGTGAAGACCCAGGTTGAGCCTGAGACTGTATATAAGGAAATCAAGAACTATATCGAACTGGTCAAGACACTGGTGCGTGGAACAGACCTGCCTGCGAAGGAAGATATGCTTGATTCACCAATAACGAATACATTATTCTAGTAAAAAAACATGCGGATTCGCATGTTTTTTTACTATTTCTTCTGTTGATAAACGGGGGCTGCGGGGTAGCCGCCTTTTAACTTCTGCATACCTCTCTGCACAGCATCTTTAGAATTCTTCCAGTCAGCATCCTGATTCTTATAGTCAAATTTCTCCACAAGCCAGCTCACATCTTCACCGACGCGTTCCATATTTTCTTTCATCAAACCAAAAAGCACAGGGAAGAATTCTTCCTTTTGTTTATCAGAAAGTGTCTCACATGCTGCCTGACATAAGTCACCGAAGTGAACCAGACAAAATCCCTTACTCTCTTCAAAACGCTTCCGAAAAGCCTCATCCTTCTTATACATAAAGAAGAAAGTATCCATATATCTGGCATAGGTATCCTTGTACTGATTGCAGATGTAGCAGGATTCCTGCTTGGCATAAGTCCACGCAGTCATGGTATTGTTGACTTCCTTTGACTTCTTCATACGATCCAGGAAAGAAATCTTAGCCGGCTTGAACCGTTTGATCTCCTGGTCCAGCTCCTGATTTATTTTGCGGAAATGCGTCTTTAAGATCCAGGCATTACCAAGCGTATTGCCATACTGGAACATCTTTTGGAAATGATACCGGCAGAAACCAGCCTTGTCCGTCATATCGCGGATATCGCTCTCCATATAAGAAGAACCCGAACCCAGCGTAAAGTCCAGCAAGTCCTGTTCAACCTTTTGCTCAATGTAGCAGAAAGGACATTCATCATCTGCCGCAAAGGCATCGTTTAATGGGATTGTGTATAATTGTTCTTTCATATGGTAAAATCTCCTAATCGTAAAATATATTCTAAGCATAGCATATTTTTGAAAAATATGTTAGAGTATAAAGAGCGTTTCAAATGAATATAATAGTAATAAAAGAAGGATGCAACAGTTTGTATATTCTGTTGCATCCTTTGCTTACACTTTATATATCGGCATATCTGATTTAAACTTTAGACTTATTTCTACAAAAACACAAGATTTTTTTAAAAATATTATTATTGTGTAGCACGTCAAAAAGACCATGATCCAAAAAGACCACAGTAAAAAGAAATATATGCTGTCATTTCTTATTTATAAAAGGATATTTCTGTATATATCGTCCTTGTCATCCTGTTCAATGCATAGATGACGTTTGGTAATAGAAAAAGAAGAATGGTTATATATCAGCATAATCACAACTGGATCAGCACCTTGTTTCCAGGCATGATAGCCAAAGGTTTTGCGAAGCGAATGGCAGCTGATGTGTCCCTCTACAGGAACAGCCTGTGTTATGGCATGAATAATGCGGTGCGCCTGATAACGGGACAAATGCTGATTTTTATTACGTGGACTTGGAAAAAGGTATATGTTGCCCTCACCATGGGATGAAGAGCTGATTAGATAAGAATGATAGAATTGCAGAGCCTTTCGTATCTCCTGATTTAAAAGAATATGATTTAATTTACCTGTCTTACGTTCCTTTACAACAATGTGTTTTCTCACTTCTCCATTATGATAGACCATATCATAAGTCAGATTCAGAATATCACTGATTCTCAGTGCAGTGTTCAATCCCAGTACGACCAGGGCATAATTACGTGGGTTGGGCTTTTGCGTCTTGTAATAATCCCTGAATTTCTTTAATGCTTCTCTGTCTCTGATAGGTTCTGTTGTATTCATATGCTCCTCCTTGATTATTCATATTTACTTAAATATGAATGGCTGCTCCTTCAGCCTTTAATACAGGCGTAAGAATATTACGTCTTATGAATAGAATATTACAAATAAATTATGAATGCAACAGAATATACATACTGTTGCATATATGTATTCAAACAGGATGATGCATATTCTTCCGGTGCAGCAAGGAAGCAGAGAAAATACAAGAAGTATTTCAATGAGACAAGGAAACAGATAAGTGATTATCGCAGAGTTAGAGAGGAGGAACGGATTTGCTTAGATTATCCGTACAGAAAGATGAATATATCATGGTGGGCAAGGATGTGAAGATCACATTCCTTGGTGGTGTGAAGAATCAGGCACACATCATGATCGATGCACCCAAGGAAATCAATATTGCAAGAGGACGTGCAATAGAGAAAAGGGCAGCAACAGAAAAAATCAATAAATAGATTTTTCCTGAGGCAAATTTGTATTTCGTACAAATTCGCAAATACTGAGATAATAACCGGAGGCTGACGCAATGGGAGTGAGCGCGCGCAGACTGTTGAAGGTGAGTCTTCGGATATTATAAATAGGAAGTTTGGATACTCACCAAAGTTCCTGACAACTGAATAAGGGAACAAAGAAAAGGCGGTAAAACGGATTTTTACCGCGACAGCAAATTGAAGTCGGGCGGTCACGCCAGGCCTCAGTTAACACATGGAGGTAAAATATTATGGTAGTACAACACAATTTACAAGCAATCAATGCTAACAGAATGTTAGGTATTACACAGGGTACATTATCAAGCTCTACAGAGAAGCTTTCTTCCGGTTATAAGATCAACCGTGCAGCAGATGACGCAGCAGGTCTGTCTATTTCTGAAAAGATGAGAAAGCAGATCCGTGGTCTGGATCAGGCTTCTTCCAATGCAGAAGACGGTATCAGCGCTGTACAGACCGCTGAAGGTGCTCTTCAGGAAGTTACCGATATGTTACAGAGAATGAACGAGCTGGCAGTACAGGCATCCAACGGTACAAATTCTGAAACAGACCGTCAGTCCATCCAGGATGAAATTGAACAGCTGACAACAGAAATTGACCGTGTAGCTGAGACTACGAAGTTCAATGAGACCTATCTTCTGAAAGGCGGTAAAGATACTCAGGTAAAGACACTTAATTCATATGATGCCGGACTTAAAGGTGATATGTATGATGATGGCGGAGCTACAGCAACTTTCACAACTAATTTAAAAGTTGGAGACAGTGTATCAATTGCCGGTAAAGAGTATAATATTATCAGTGATAGAGCTAAGACTGATGCAAAAGAAAAAATATCAAATATCCAGGATCAAATCAAAAAAATGACTGATGGCCAGGAAGTGACAATCGAAGGAACAGCATATACTGCAGTAGGTTCCGGAGATACTATTTCTTTCAAAGCAGGTACTGGAACAACCTATTCTATTGAAGAACTGGTTGGTAAAGTTACAGATGGAGCTAATGTTGAAGTAAATAAGGGTGGTAAAGTAATTGCACGTGATTTTGCTGATACAGATAAGAATATCACAATTGAAGAGGCAGTAAGTAAAATGCAATCAGCCCTTGTGCAGGCTAATAGTGTGGGCGCAACAAAATCAGATGCCCAAGTTACTACTTCACTTAAGGGAGGCGGAGCTGTACAGGATATCACCAATGGTGGTACTGTGGCAGCTAATTCCGGTGATATAGTGGTATATGACAAGGTAAAACAAGAAATTATTAATATTAAACAGGGCGACGATCTTACTGCTTATGCAAAAGATAATACTACTTATGGAATTTACAAAAAAACAACTGCTCCAACGACTAATAATAATACGTATGTTAATGATATGCTGTTTGTTCATACTGCTGATACTGTGCATGGTGCAATAAAAGTAGATAAAGGAACTGCTTTCAATACTCCGGGAGCAACAGATCCATATAAAGCTGACGGTACAGCAAATACTGGTTATGACGCATATGAACTTGCTGATTTAAATGAGGTAGGTACTTTTACAAAAGCTACACATTCTGCGTCAGCAAAAGTCACAGCCCCTGCAGGTATGAATAATTTAAAAATGAGTATTACATTTAATGCTGTTAAGAGCCAGGAAATGGCAGATGGACAGAATGCATTGATAGCTGAAATCGGCAAGATTTCCTATACACAGCATGATGCTAACGCTGGTAAGTTTAGTCATTCATTTGCTCCAGGTTCTAAACTGGATATAGCTGAGGATGGTACAGTAAAATATAACGGTACGGAAATTGCAAAAATTAATGTTGATACCCCAGCCGGTGCTGCAGGAACGGGTGCTTTAGCCGTGGCCGCTGGATCAGTAAATGCAGAGTTTGCTGAAGTAGAAGATAAACAGGTATTTACCATCACAAAGGGTACGACAGAAGTAAAACAGGATCTTTCCTTAGCTCTGCATGTAGGCGCTGATGCTGACATGACTAACAAGATTACAGTTGGTATTTCAAGCATGGATTCCAAGGGACTTGGCGTTGCTGATATCAATGTAGCGGATGATTCAGGTAATTCTGCAACATATGCTATTGATGCTATTGAAAATGCTATTAAGACTGTATCTAAGCAGAGATCCGTTCTTGGTGCTGTTCAGAACAGATTAGAGCATACTATCAAGAACCTGGATAACGTTGTTGAGAATACAACATCTGCTGAGAGCCAGATCCGTGATACTGATATGGCTACAGAGATGGTTAAGTATTCTAACTCTAATATCCTTGCACAGGCAGGTCAGTCTATGTTAGCACAGGCTAACCAGTCCAACCAGGGTGTACTTTCTCTGTTAGGTTAATTGCATGAACAATAATGGAGGCGATTAATAATCGCTCCTACCATAATGAGCAAGAGCCGCCAAATGGCGGCTCTTGCTTTATGCCTTATTACCTTATCCTTTTCAACAATCTGTCTGCGTGGTCACTTTATTTTTGTTGTTTCAATTTTGCATTTTCTTCCATTAATTTCCGGATAAGAGCATCTTTTTCCTCTAATGCCTTAGCATTTTCAGCCACCAGCTCCTTAATAGTGGCATCTTTTTCCTTAATAGCATCTTCATACCGCTTCATCCTAAGATTATATTCAATTCTATCGAGGCATCGTTCCCTGATATTCCTGTCTGCATAGAGATCACACAGTGTGTTTGACGTTTCGGTTAAATATTCGTTTTTGTCAGCAATCATTTTAATTTCCTCCCAGGTGGTGGCCTTAAAAAGCTTTGCCCATTCCTCAATCTGCCAGAAGCAGTCTTCTTTTGTTGCCAGGTCTATCTGACTCAAGTCTAGCACATAGAGGGAGAACTTGTCACTATAAATTCTATGGGTATTTATATCCATGATCTGATTTTTGGAATAGAACAGAGGATGTTCTGGAAAAGGCGTATAATCGAGGATGCCGATGTGGATTGCCGGCTTTGCATTGTAAAAACTCGTTTGAAATGTAAAAAGTCGTCCATTTCAGGCGACTTTTTGTATTAATGCGCATATTTATTTTTGCTGCTTCAGCTCTGCAATTTCTTCCATCAATTTCTTAACAAGGGCATCTTTCTCATCAAGAGCAATACTTTGCTCTTTTATAGTTCTTTCCTTTTCTTCTATAGTTTTGTCTTGTTCTTCTATAGTCTTGTCTTTTTCTTCCAAGGCTTTATCTTTCCGGGCAATATCATCCTCATACCGCTTCATCCTAAGATTATATTCAATTCTATCGAGGCATCGTTCCCTGATATTCCTGTCTGCATAGAGATCACACAGTGTGTTTGACGTTTCGGTTAAATATTCGTTTTTGTCAGCAATCATTTTAATTTCCTCCCAAGTGGTGGCTTTAAAAAGCTTTGCCCATTCATCAATCTGCCAGAAGCAGTCATCTTCTGTTGCCAAGTCTATCTGACTCAAGTCTAGCACATATAGTGAGAACTTGTCACTATAAATTCTATGGGTATTTACATCCATGATCTGATTTTTGGAATAGAACAGGGGATGTTCTGGAAAAGGCGTATAATCGAGGATGCCGATGTGGATTGCAGGCTTTGCATTAATGTACTCTTCGCCATGTTCGAGGCTGTCATACATACGGCAGAGGTAGCCAATGGAACGTTCAGGCCAGTCGTGGTAATCGTTTACCTGCATTTCCAGGTCTATCTGCTGATGGCTATTTAGGATTAGCCTGATATCAAGCCTGAATTCCTTATCACTGAAAGAGGAACCAATCTCAACGGGATTAGTGATTTCAATAGAAGTGATTTCTTCCGGGTTAAGGTGGAGCAGGGAGCAGACCAGCCCTGTGAGAGCTTTTTTATTCTTCTGAAAAAGCACACGGAACATGTAATCATTGGTCAGTCCGTATTCAATTTTACCTGTGGCTTCCTGCAATGCAGGAGAAAAGGTTGTTTTTATATTATTCATGCATCTTATTACTGATAGGGCTTGCAATACCGTTATCAGTACCTTTCTGTGTATTCAGACGTCTGTAGGGGTATTATAGCAATAAGGTGTAGAAGTGCAATGCCAAATGTAAAAATTTGTTTGAAATGTAAAAAGTCATATAGAATAATAACAGACACAAGATTGAAAAGTCTGACAAAATGCGCTATACTTAATAAGGAAACAGAATATATAAAAACAAGCACAACAGAAATGGAGGATAGCGATGAGCCGTTTTTTGATAGCAGGTTTTATTCAGATAGAAACGATTGTGAAAGTAGATAAGCTTCCCGTGCCGTATTCCTATTTTACAAGTGTTCCGGATATGATTCATACAGATTTGGGCGGGGCGGGATATAATGAAGCCAGAGCGCTGACGTGGCTTGGCAATCAGGTGGATTTCATGAGTATGATTGGCAAAGAGGTAGATTATAGGGAATTGGAAGCACATGCCAATCAGGACGGTAAGGCATTACTGAATTTTGCATATGTATTGCCAAGACTGGATTCCATGCCTACCGCAGTTATTATGTATGCCAATGGAGAGAAGCAGATATTTGAAGATGTCAAGGACATTCGGACAGTAGAGTATGACAGAATGCTATTTGAACGACAGATTCAGGACAAAGACATGATACTGATTTCTGACTGTAATTTCTGCAGGCCTCTGATAGATCTGGCGAAAAGGTATGATAAGCCGTTAGCTGTCAATGTAAGAAGCCTGAGCAGGGAAAGAAGTAAGCCAAAGGCTGATTTCCTGCAGGCAGCAGATATTATCTATGCCAGTGATGATGATATGGAATGTGATCCTTATGAGTGTATCAATGAATGCAGGGAGAAATACGATCCGGAGATTATGATTGTAGGTGTTGGCAGCAGGGGAGTCATTCTTTATACGAAGAAGGATAACAGCATTCTTGAATACAAGCCGGTCAAGACAGAAGAAATCGTGAATACAGTGGGCGCCGGTAATGCAATGTTCTCAGCGTTCCTGCATTATTACGTCAAGACAGGTGATGCGAAGGAAGCTATCAAGAATGCATTGATGTTTGCAGCATGCAAGATAGGATATGTAGGAACTTCCAGAGGTTTCATGACCGAGGAAGAGATTGAACAGTGGAAGTCATTGATCTGGAAATAATTATGGATCAGATAAGAAAAAGACATGGATAACAGTAGAAATTGCTGTAATCCATGTCTTTTTATAAATGCATTCTATTCTTCGTAAATATATCGCAGGAATGCGATGGCATTATCTACGCTGTCAGAATTTACAATGAATCCGAAATAAGCTGTGATACCATCATAATAGTGATATTCCTGTAATTTGGGGGCATCACTGACATCAATTCCAAGCGGAAGAGTCTCGTTGGTCTCCCCGTTAGTATAATAATATAACTTATCTTTGAACTGCTCCATCAGATCGTCCGGCAGTACGGTAGTAATATCAGAGAAGACCTCACTTTTGCAGTAATAATCAAATGCAGACTGATCACCGACCAGGACATCCAGTTCCTTGGCTGCAATAACTGCCATACTTTTCTCAAGGTCTACATAGCCGTATCCCGTCATATTATCAGCTGCATCACCATAGTGCATGGAAGCATCAATGTATGCGTTATGTTTCTTTGTATCAATTCCTGCGTAATCAACGAAGCTGTCCAGTAATTCGGTACTGGAGGAATCCCCTGTGTTGTTGAAGAAATAAGCTGCAAAGGCAGTATCGTCAGGGGCAGTAATCATGGTATAGGAGATATAGCCGATAAAAATGGCCGCTGCCAGGATGGCTAAGGTGGCTTTCAGGTAATATTCTTTATAATATGCGATTTTGTCTTTCAGGGGTGCATCTTTGAGCTTGGCATTCTGCTCCCTGATCTCATCATGCATGCCCTGGTTCTTGTCACGGTTCTTATTATATACTTCCATTGATATCTCACCTTTCTGGTCTTATGTAGTACAGTATCTTAATGATATATGCAGTGTGGTAGGAAGTCAATGAAAGGGACTATTAATTTTTTCTAAATCTTGAAGATTGCGTTGATTTGTACTAGAATTTAAAGTATCATGTAACTATTCGGAGCACTGCAAATTGTGGTTTTGAATATTATATTAGGAACAGGAAGGATAAGATTATGAACGACAGTTATAAGGAATTATTAGTATCAAAAGAACAGGGGGTAAAGGACAAGCTGATTAGAGTAGTGAGTATCATTCCTACCGTACTGGCAGGTCTGCTGACACTTTTGACAGGTAATATCCTGATTTTTATTATTACGGTTGCTTTTGGTGTATTGGATTATTTTGTTTTTCAATGGACATCCATCGAATATGAGTATCTGTATCTGGATAAAGAGATTACCATTGATAAGATTATGGCAAAGACCAGAAGAAAAAGAGTCCTTACCATTGACGTAAATAAGATTGAGATCCTGGCACCGGAGAAATCCTATCAGCTGGATTCCTATCGTAACAGACAGGTAAAAGCCATTGATTACAGCGCAGGCCATGATCTGCCGGATCAGAAGCTTTATGTAATGTTCTACGAGGGAAGCCAGAAGTATCTGTTGAACCTGACAGAAGATTTTGCCAAAACAATCAAAGGAATTATCCCAAGAAAGGTATTTACGGATTGACATTTTTTGCAGGTTTTTGTATAATTTTGGACAATTAGAGTTTATATTTTTTTTATAATTTAGGAGGAAAAGACATGGGTCAGATTATTGGCGATGGAATTACTTTTGATGACGTACTTTTAGTACCCAGCTATTCACAGGTAATCCCTAATCAGGTTGACTTAACGACATGGTTGACTAAGAAAATCAAGCTTAACATTCCTATGATGAGTGCGGGAATGGACACTGTTACGGAACACAGAATGGCAATAGCCATGGCAAGACAGGGTGGTATCGGTATCATCCATAAGAACATGTCTATCGAAGCACAGGCAGAAGAGGTTGATAAGGTTAAGCGTTCAGAGAATGGCGTCATTACAGATCCTTTTTCCTTAACTCCGGAACATACACTTGCAGATGCAGACGCATTAATGGGCAAGTTCAGAATTTCAGGTGTACCTATTACAGAGGGTAGGAAGTTAGTTGGTATCATTACGAATCGTGACCTGAAGTTCGAGACAGACTACAGCAAGAAGATTAAGGAGTCCATGACTTCTGAAGGACTGATTACTGCCAAGGAAGGTATTACACTGGAAGAAGCCAAGAAGATCCTGGCTTCCGCAAGAAAAGAGAAACTTCCTATCGTAGATGACAATTATAATCTGAAAGGTCTTATCACAATCAAGGATATTGAGAAGACAATCAAGTACCCGCTGGCTGCAAAGGATGCACAGGGAAGACTTCTGTGCGGTGCCGGTGTTGGTATTACAGCTAATGTACTGGAGCGTGTAGCTGCCCTGGTTGATGCCAAGGTAGACGTAATTGTACTTGATAGTGCACATGGCCATTCTGAGAATGTATTAAGATGCTTAAGAATGATCAAGGAGAAGTATCCTGATCTTCAGGTCATTGCCGGTAATGTGGCAACAGGTGAAGGTACAAAAGCCCTGATCGAAGCCGGTGCAGATGCTGTTAAGGTTGGTATCGGACCTGGTTCTATCTGTACAACACGTATCGTTGCAGGTATCGGTGTACCTCAGATTACAGCAATTATGAATTCTTACGCAGTAGCAAAAGAATACGGTATTCCTATTATTGCAGATGGTGGTATCAAGTATTCAGGTGATATGACCAAGGCTATCGCAGCAGGCGGTAATGTCTGCATGATGGGAAGCATCTTTGCAGGATGTGAGGAGAGCCCGGGAACCTTTGAATTATTCCAGGGTAGAAAATATAAAGTATATCGTGGCATGGGTTCCATTGCTGCAATGGAGAACGGCAGTAAGGATCGTTACTTCCAGTCCGATGCAAAGAAGCTTGTTCCGGAAGGTGTAGAAGGACGAGTTGCATATAAGGGTAATGTAGAAGATACTGTATTCCAGTTAATGGGTGGTCTTCGTTCCGGTATGGGTTACTGTGGAACCTCTACGATTGAAGAGCTGAAGGAGAATGGCAGATTTGTCAAGATCTCTGCTGCAGCCCTCAGAGAGAGCCATCCTCATGATATTCATATCACAAAAGAAGCACCTAACTATAGTGTTGATGAATAAAAATATATAAAAAGTGTAGGGGGAACACTGCTGTCAACAAGGCGGCAGTGTTCCCTTTTGCGTTATCAAGGAGAGAGCATGTACTTAAATGAGCTGGACCAATACGACTCAATCACGATTCAGGCACACGATAACCCGGATGCAGATGCCATTGCTTCCGGTTATGCCCTGTATGTGTATTTTCAGGCAAAAGGCAAAAATGTTTCGTTGATCTACAGTGGGAGATATCGGATACAGAAGACCAATCTGAAATTAATGATAGATAAGCTTGGGATTCCTATCGAGTACAGGCAGATGCAGGCAGGGCCGGTCAGCGGACTTCTGATTACAGTGGACTGTCAATATGGCGCAGGCAATGTATATCCTTTTGCAGCGGATGCCATTGCTGTGATCGATCATCATCAAAAGGAGATACATACAAGTAAGCTGGTAAGCTGGGAGATTGCTTCTAATCTGGGCAGCTGTTCCACACTGGTATGGCGTATGCTTCTGGATGCGAACTATCCTGTAAATGAAGACATCAGGCTGGGAACAGCATTGTATTATGGGTTGTATCGTGATACCAATCAGTTCTCGGAGATCTGTTATCCGCTGGACATGGATATGCGTGACTCTGTTCATTATGACAGATATATTATTCAGCACCTGCGCAATTCCAACATGTCACTGAAAGAACTGGAAATTGCAGGAATCGCCATGATTCGATACATATACAACAGTGATTATCACTACGCCATTATCCAGGCGCAGCCCTGTGATCCGAACCTGTTAGGGCTGATCAGTGATTTCCTGATTCAGGTGGATGAATTGACTACCTGTGTGGTATTTAATCAACTGGAAGACGGATACAAATTCTCAGTCCGCAGTTGTGTCAAAGAAGTACGTGCCAGTGAGCTTGCACAGTTTCTGGCAGCAGATATGGGTTCTGGCGGAGGTCATGTGGAAAAGGCAGGCGGTTTTATTGCCAGGCGTCAATATGAGGAGAAATATCCAACCCTTCACTCGGAAGGTTATTTCAGCAACCGTATGAATGAATACTTTGACAGTTTTGACATTCTGTATGCGGAGAAAATGAATATTGACACATCAGATATGAAATCCTATTATATTCGTCCAGCTGTCTCTGGTTATGTGGAGGCACGGACACTGATGCCGATAGGAACGAAGGGCGTGATCCGTACGCTGGAAGGCGATATTGAACTGGAAGCGGCTGAAGACATGATGATTCTTGTCAATGAGGACGGCAGGGTAAAAGTCATATCCAGCCATGAATTTGAAGAGAAATACAAAGTACTTGGGGAGCATTGCAATCTGAATCTTGAGTATAAACCAAGACTTCGTAAGCTTACCAGTCAGACCACGGTGAGTATCATGCGTCATATGAACTCCTGTACCTATAAGGACAGAATACAGGTCTATGCTAGACAGCTCGAACGTGGTATCAAAGTCTTTTCCAACAACATTGATTCATATATGGTAGGAAGAGCCGGAGATTATCTGGTAGTGACCTGCGATGAGCCACAGAATATTTATATGGTGGAAAAGATACTATTTGATAAAAATTATCAAGTAATAGATTAAATTTAGTCATTGACGACACGTTGACACGTTACTATAATAAAATATGTTCGGAGTCATTTATGTGACAGAAGAATATGGATACAATTGAATAAAACCAGTACAGGTCATTGACCTGCAAAAGACTTTGATGGAGACAGTACTTATATCTGGAAAGTTACAGAGAGCCGCGGCAGCTGAGAAGCGGTGCGAGTAGAGACATAAGGAATATCCCTCCTGAGTTGCAACGCAAAAATGTTAAGAACATGAGTAGACGTTGACGGATTCCTCCCGTAAAAGAGGACGCATATGTTGGTATGTCGTAGATGGAGATATAGAAGAATTTTAGAGCTTCTGCCGTTTGCGGCAGAAGCTCTTTTTGCGTGAATAAGCAGAGCCATGGTTCAACATGTGAATGCCTGCTTGCAGAGCAATTCACATATTGAATTATGGCGGGCAGCACGAACGAGTGAGTGTTGCTCACGAGTTGCGTTCACGTAATAGAAAGGAAAGGTGTTTAGAATGAACAAAACAGTAGAAATCAGATGGCATGGACGTGGTGGTCAGGGAGCTAAGACTGCGGCACTTCTTTTGGCTGATGTAGCCTTCAAAACAGGAAAGTATGTACAGGGCTTCCCGGAATATGGCCCGGAGAGAATGGGAGCACCGATTACTGCTTACAATCGAATCAGTGACGAACCGATTACCGTTCATTCTAATATTTATGAGCCGGACTATGTGGTAGTTGTAGATGAAAGTCTGTTAGAGACGATAGATGTGACCAAAGGATTAAAGAAAGATGGAGCTGTGATCATCAACTCAGAACGTTCCAAAGAAGAGCTCAGAGAACATCTTCACGGTTATGAAGGTGCTGTGTATACGGTCAACGCCAAGCAGATATCCCTGCGTACACTGGGTAGGAACTATCCGAACTCTCCTATGCTTGCAGCAGCAGTAGCAGTATCCAATGTTATGGAGAGAAAGGAATTTCTGCAGGAAATGAGAGCTTCCTTCCAGCACAAATTTGCCAAGAAGCCGGAAGTAATCGACGGCAATATGCAGGCACTGGAGCTGGCATTTGAAGAAGCATGTTAAAGAGACTTTGAGAAGTACATATTATAGAAAGGTATAGTAACAGAATATGATACAGGATAGAATTAACGAAAGAAGCCCGTGGCAGGATATCACAGAGGGCAATAAAATATATGAGCCTGCAACATCCAGGGAATTTAATACCGGAGAGTGGAGAACAGCAACTCCCATATTTGATAAAGAAAAGTGCAGACAGTGTCTGCTGTGTGCACCTGTCTGTCCTGACTGCTCTATCCCGGTAACGAATGGAGTCAGAGAAGAGTTTGATTATGATCACTGCAAGGGCTGCGGTATCTGTGCTAAGGTCTGCCCCTTCGGAGCTATTACAATGAGAGAAGGAAAGTGAAAGAACATATAGGGTAGTTTTTTCACAGCTTATAGAAAGGTATGGTTATTAAAATGGCAATCAGAGAACGTTTATCAGGTAATGAAGCAGTGGCATACGCGATCAAACAGATCAATCCTGATGTTATGCCGGCTTTTCCGATTACTCCATCAACAGAGATACCGCAGTACGTGGCAGCTTACATAGCAAATGGAGAGATTGATACAGAATTTATTCATGTGGAAAGTGAACACAGCGCAATGAGTGCGACCATAGGAGCATCAGCAGCAGGAGCAAGAGCTCTGACAGCCACTTCTTCCTGTGGTATGGCACTGATGTGGGAGGAATTATATGTGGCAGCGTCAGATAGGCTGCCTATCGTGCTTGCCCTGGTCAATCGTGCATTGACAGGACCTATCAACATCAACGCAGACCACTCAGACAGTATGGGCGCGAGAGATACCGGATGGATTCAGATTTATGCAGAATCCAATCAGGAGGTATATGATAATTTCCTCCAGGCTTTTCCCATTGCAGAGCATAAGGATGTGAAGCTTCCTGTCATGATCTGTCAGGATGGATTTATTACCAGCCATGGTGTAGAGAATATTCAGTTAGTGGAGGATGAACTGGTTAAAGGATTTGTAGGAGAATACAATCCTGAACATTATCTGCTCAATCCTTCTGAGACAATGGCAGTAGGACCCTATGCAGTGTCCAATTATTATATGGAGACCAAACGTGCACAGAGACAGGCAATGCTCAATGCAAAGAAGGTTATTCTGGAAATGGCAGACCGTTTCGAGAAGATGACAGGAAGAAAGTATGGCCTTTTCGAAGAATACAGAATGGAAGATGCAGAGTATGCGGTTGTGATCATCGGCTCGGCAGCAGGCACTTGCAAAGCCGCTATTGAGCATATCAGACATACAACAGGTAAGAAAGTCGGACTGATCAAGATCAGAGTCTTTCGTCCTTTCCCGGAGGAAGAACTGGCACAGGCTCTGTCCAAAGTCAAAGCAGCAGCCATTATGGATCGTTCCGAGATGTTTGCTGCGACCAGCGGCCCTCTTGGTGCAGAAGTCAGGGCTGCCATGTATCAGGCGAAGCTTTCCGCAGAAGTAGTGAATTATTTCTATGGACTGGGTGGAAGAGATATCACGGTGGAAGATTTTGAACAGGTATATGACAATCTGGAGAAAATGGCGCAGACTCATGTAGTAGAAGGTATGTACAGTTACATCGGATTAAGGGAAAGGTAAGCATATGGAAACAGCATATAATTTTAAAGAAGTAATGAGCAAGCCGGAGCGTCTGGCGCCGGGACATAGAATGTGTGCAGGCTGTGGCGGTACGATAGCAGTACGTACAGTCCTTAGAGCACTTCATGAAGGAGATAAGGCAGTGATCGGTAATGCGACAGGATGTCTGGAAGTATCTTCTTTCATGTATCCGTATACAGCATATGAAGACAGCTATATTCATAATGCTTTTGAAAATGCGGGAGCGACATTATCAGGTGTAGAGACAGCATACAGAGTATTGAAGAAGAAAGGCAGACTGACAGATAATTACAAGTTCATTACCTTTGGCGGTGATGGCGGTACATATGATATTGGATTTCAGTCATTATCGGGAGCTATGGAACGGGGACATGATATGGTCTATGTCTGTTATGATAATGGCGCCTATATGAACACTGGTACACAGCGTTCTTCTGCAACTCCACAGTATGCAGATACAACGACAACGCCGGCTGGTAAGGTGTCCAATGGTAAGGTGCAGGTGAGAAAGGATCTGGCAGCCATCATTGCAGAGCATCATGTACCATATGTAGGACAGAGTACTTATATCGGCAATTTCAAGGATTTGTATACCAAGGCACAAAAGGCAATCTATACAGAAGGCGCTGCGTTCCTGAATGTCATGTCACCCTGTCCCCGTGGCTGGGGCTATGAGCCGTCAGAGCTGATGAATATCTGCAAAATGGCAGTAGAGACTTGCTATTGGCCTTTATTTGAAGTAATAGATGGTAAGTGGATTTTAAATTATGTACCTAAGAATAAGATGCCGATTGAAGAGTTTCTGCGTCCTCAGAGACGTTTCAAACATTTATTTAAAAAAGGCAATGAAGAACTGATTGGTTTATTCCAGGCAGAAATTGATAAAAGATGGGAAGAACTTCGCAATCGTTGTGAATAATGAAGAAAAGCAGTCCGGATTGGGCTGCTTTTCTATGTTTAAGAAGTTGTTTTACTATTACTTGCCATGGACTGTTTTACAGCATCTATCTCAGCCTGCTTCTTGGCTTCGTCTTCAGCAGCTTCACGCAACAGACGTTCATAAATTGCATTGGCTTCCCGGATAATCTTATCCTGTTCAGGAGGGAGTGTGACATCTTCTGATTTCGCAGCTTTTACCAAAGAATCAATATTGCACTGGGAGCTGGAGGCATTTAGAATTTCGTCCAGGGTTGACTGGGTCTGGTCATCCACCGGCTTCTGCCCATATAGACCGGAGTAAGAACCGGTAGAGGCATTATATGCGTCATCGGATTTTTCCTGTTCTTTGGCAGCAGCTTCTTCCAACTCTTTCTCATGGGCGATACGTTTTTCCTCCAGTTCTTTCTGGCGGGCTGTTTCTTCCTCTTCCTTGGAAGGCCATATTTTTCGGAAATCGGGATTATATACAACGAACCACCATTTAATGATGTTTCGATAATATTTCTTAAAGAAATATGCGGTAGCAGGATCAGTCATGGGACATCGCCTTTCTATATTTAATAATATGCGTAACTATTCAGAACCCCATGCGCAAAACCGCATCTTCGATGCTTATCTGGATAACAAGTTTACTTGTTATCTGCTTATTGTGGTTAATTCGCCATATAAATTGTGTCAAATATGCATGGCTCTGAATAGTTACATTTTACCATATAAATTGAAAAAACAATAGAAAAGATACAAAAAAAATGAAAAATATAGAAAAAAATGAAAATTTATTAACATAGAAGGTAAAAAATGTGTTATTAAAACAATAGAAAAATTCTAAAAATAAAATAAAATGAGTTGACAAATAGTGAATCAGTGTTATAGTAGATATAGAACAAAGGAAACAAAGGAGGTTTGGTTATGAACATTCAAAAGTTTACTCAGAAATCCATAGAAGCTGTAAATCAATGCGAGAAGCTTAGCATGGAGTATGGTAATCAGGAAATAGAGCAGGAACATTTGTTGTATGCTTTACTTACCATTGATGATAGTCTGATTCTGAAGCTGATTGAGAAGATGGAAATCAATAGCGAGCATTTTGTAGGCAGGGCAAGAGCCGCACTGGAGAAGAGAGTTAAGGTTCAGGGTGGCCAGCCTTATGTAGGACAATATTTGAACAAAGTGCTGATATCCGCAGAGGATGAGGCTAAGAGAATGGGTGATGAATATGTATCGGTAGAGCATCTCTTCCTTTCCATGATTCAGAACCCTAATAAAGAGATCAAGGCAATCTTTCAGGAATACGGCATTACCAGAGAGCGTTTCCTGAAGGCTTTGAGTGAGGTACGTGGTAATCAGCGTGTTACCAGCGATAACCCGGAAGCTACGTATGATACTCTGGAGAAGTACGGACAGGATCTGGTGGAAAAAGCCAGAAATCAGAAGCTTGATCCCGTTATCGGCAGAGATAATGAGATCCGTAATATTATCCGTATCTTATCACGTAAGACCAAGAATAATCCTGTACTGATCGGTGAACCCGGTGTAGGTAAGACCGCCGTAGTTGAAGGTCTGGCACAGCGAATCGTCAGAGGAGATGTACCACAGGGATTAAAGGATAAGAAAGTCTTTGCACTGGATATGGGCGCACTGGTAGCAGGTGCGAAATATCGTGGTGAATTTGAAGAGAGACTGAAGGCTGTACTGGAGGATGTCAAGAACAGTGATGGTCAGATCATTCTGTTCATTGATGAGCTGCATACCATTGTTGGCGCAGGTAAAACAGACGGTGCACTGGATGCAGGCAATATGCTCAAGCCTATGCTGGCAAGAGGTGAACTGCATTGTATCGGTGCTACCACACTGGATGAGTACAGACAGTATATCGAGAAGGACCCTGCACTGGAGAGACGTTTCCAGCCTGTCATGGTAGCAGAACCTACCGTAGAAGATACGATCAGTATTCTGCGTGGTCTGAAGGAACGTTACGAAGTATACCATGGTGTTAAGATTATGGATAATGCTTTAGTCAGTGCGGCAACACTTTCCAACCGTTATATTACAGACAGATTCCTGCCTGATAAGGCTATTGACCTTGTAGATGAGGCATGTGCCATGATTAAGACAGAGCTGGATTCCCTTCCGGCAGAGCTGGATGAGATGCAGCGTCATATCATGCAGATGGAGATCGAGGAGACCGCTCTCAAGAAAGAGGAAGACCGTCTGAGCAAGGAACGTTTGGAAGCTTTACAGAAAGAGCTTGCTGAGGAAAAGGCAGAGTTCAATAACCGTAAGGCACAGTGGGATAATGAGAAGGCATCTGTTGAGAAGTTATCCAAGCTGCGTGAAGAGATAGATTCCATCAATGCACAGATTCAGATTGCCCAGAGAGAAGGTAATCTGGAAAAGGCAGCAGAGTTAAGCTACGGTAAATTACCGGCAATTAAGCGTCAGCTGGAGATCGAAGAGGAGAATGTCAAGGCAAAAGATATGAGTCTGGTACATGAGAGTGTAACAGAGGAAGAGATTGCCAAGATCATCTCCAGATGGACCGGTATTCCTGTTGCTAAATTGAACGAGAGTGAGCGTAACAAGACACTGCATCTGGATGAAGAACTTCATAAACGTGTCATTGGACAGGATGAAGGTGTTACGAAAGTGACAGAAGCTATCATCCGTTCCAAAGCAGGTATCAAGGACCCGACAAAGCCGATTGGTTCTTTCCTGTTCCTTGGACCTACCGGTGTAGGTAAGACAGAGCTTGCCAAAGCACTGGCAGCAGCATTGTTTGATGATGAGAACAATATGGTGCGTATCGACATGAGTGAGTACATGGAGAAATATTCTGTGTCCCGTCTGATCGGAGCGCCTCCCGGATATGTAGGATATGATGAAGGTGGACAGCTGACAGAAGCAGTCAGAAGAAAACCTTACAGCGTTGTTCTGTTTGATGAGATCGAGAAAGCACATCCTGATGTATTCAATGTCCTTTTACAGGTATTGGATGATGGACGTATCACAGATTCACAGGGCAGAACGGTAGACTTCAAGAATACGATTCTGATCATGACATCCAATATCGGCGCTCAGTATCTGCTGGATGGTATTGAAGAGAATGGTGAGATCAAACAGGAGTCGCAGGATATGGTCATGAATGAACTGCGTGGACATTTCAGGCCTGAATTCCTGAACCGTCTGGATGAGATTATTATGTTCAAGCCACTGACCAAGGGCAATATCGGCGGCATCATCAATCTGATCATTGACGACCTGAACAGGAGACTGGCTGATAAGGAGCTTACGATTGAGCTTACCGATGAGGCAAAGCATTTCATCATTGAGAATGGTTATGATCCGGTATATGGCGCAAGACCGTTGAAGCGCTATATCCAGAAATATGTTGAGACATTGGCTGCTAAGCTGATTCTTGCAGGTGATCTGGATTCTGGTGACACGATTGTCATTGATGTAGAGAATGGACAGTTGACAGCAGTACCAAGGGCAAATGCCGAAGTAGTGGACTAAAAATATAAATTCCTGCATGACTTGAATAGAGTCATGCGGGAATTTTTTGTATATCAGAGGTTGAATTCGACATATGGATATCGTTATAATGGGGGAAGAAAAAAAGAAAGGTATATGCGCATAGAATGAATTTTAAAGGAATCGAGAAAAAAGAAGCGGGCAAATTCATTACCCGTTATGACATTACTTATGAAACCGTGGATAATCAGAAGAAGGTATACGAGATCATCAGCCGTAAGAAAAATATGGAGACGTATGAGGCATTGCATGGAGATAAGCCTGACGCAGTAGTCATTATTGCAACCAATGAGACAGGAGATAAGCTGCTTGTCAACAAGGAATTTCGGCTGGCTGTAGGTGACTGGGTATATAATTTCCCGGCTGGACTGATTGATCCCGGTGAAAAGCCACAGGAGAGCGCCAGGCGTGAGCTGTGGGAAGAGACAGGACTGGAATTGTATGAAATAGATGATTTTATCGGTCCAAGCTACAGCGCTGTAGGATTCAGCAATGAGATCAATGTCTGCGTTGTCGGTAAAGCAAGGGGTGAGTTCCGCCCAAGTACTTCTACAGTAGAGGAAATCACGCCCTGCTGGCTGACCAGGCAGGAATTGCGAGAACTGCTGAAAACAGAGCGCTTTGCAGCAAGGACACAGGCTTATTGCTATCTGTGGAGCAGATAGAGATATTTTTCAAAGCACACGCCATGCTCGCCCGGTGTATTCTCGGCAGTGGATTGTTCGATTGCAGGCTGTAGGAATGCAACTGCTTTGTCAAGAGACTGCTGCAGGGGCATTTCATTGACCAGACAACCGGTTACGCAGGAAGTGAACAGATCGCCGGTACCGGAGAAGCCTTTTCCGGTGTAGGGAGTCTGTACGAAGCAGCATCCCTCACTTGTAACAGCAAGATTTGCAATCCTGGGTTCTTCGGTATCAGTAGAAATAACACCTGTTATGATAATGGACTGTTTTCTGACTGCCTTTTCCAAAAGGGGAAGGGCAGCTTCTTCTATATAGCGGAAATATTCTGGACTGGAGGAATGGCTTGTGAGGGTATCATAGTCTGTATCAGTGAGCAGACACAGCTCGGTAAGGTTAGGCGTGATTACATCTGCACGTCTGGTAAGCTCCTGCATGGCTGCCAGCAGTTTATCCGTGAAGATGGGAAAGCGCCTGCCGTGGTCGCCCATCACTGGGTCTGCCACATAGAGGTTGTCTTTTGTCTGGAACTGATCCAGAAAATACAGCACATTCTCCATCTGTGCATCACTGCCCAGAAAGCCGGAGTATATGCCATCAAAGGACTCGTTCATTTGAACCCATTCCTGGGTGATCTGATTCATTTTGTCTGTATAATCATCATAAAAATAGCTGTTAAAACCTGTCTGGGCTGATAAAACAGCGGTAGGCAGGGGACATGCCTGAATGCCAAGTGCGGAGACAACGGGAATGGCAGCAGTCAGTGAACACCTGCCAAAACCGGATAAATCATGTATTAAAGCAATTTTTTTCATAGGGTCAGTTATTCCTTTCCGTTTCTTCCTATAGAATAACCTAAGTTTTTACATATTTGTAGAATTGACTTATATAGTATTTGATACTATAATTAAACGTAACTATTCAGAGCCATGCAAATTGAGGCAGAATATGCTTATTTATAAGCACAAATGACACAATTTATTATGATAGGAGAGATATTTTCCATGAAAAAGTTAGAAGATTATGTATTAACAATACCGGATTTCCCGGAGAAGGGTATTATGTTCCGTGACGTAACCAGCGTTTTACAGGATGCAGACGGACTTCATCTTGCAATTGATACCATGCAGGATCTGGTTAAAGATCTGGATTTTGATGTAGTAGCAGGTGCGGAATCCAGAGGATTTATCTTTGGTACTCCTATCGCTTACAATATGCATAAGCCTTTTGTACTGATCCGTAAGAAAGGCAAGCTGCCCAGAGAGACTGTATCTGTTGATTATGATCTGGAATATGGTAAAGCTACCATCGAGATGCATAAGGATTCCATTAAGCCTGGTCAGAAAGTACTTGTAGTAGATGATCTGATCGCAACGGGTGGAACAACAGAAGCTATGATCAAGTTAATCGAATCACTTGGCGGTGAAGTTGTAGGTGTTGTTGTATTAATGGAGCTTGCCGGATTAAAGGGCAGAGAACGTCTTGGCAGCTACAGACTGGATGCAGCAATTACATACAGCGGCAAATAAGCAATAACAAAAATAGATAATGGCTGGTGATCGAAGTGGCAGAGGTAAATGATAAACAACCCAAGGAAGGAACTTACGAGGATTCCCTGATTATTCAGGGCAGTAAAGGAACACCACGTAAGACCGATGAGCGCAGGATTGAATATATCAAAGAATTCCAAAGTCCTGATGAACTGTATCAGGGGCTTATTTCGCATGTGCGGAAATATCACCCTTCTGATGATATCAGTATGATAGACAAAGCCTATAAGGTCGCCTGTGAAGCACATAAGAACCAGACCAGAAAGTCAGGAGAACCATATATTATTCATCCATTGTGTGTAGCAATCATTCTGGCTGATCTGGAACTGGATAAAGAGACGATTGTAGCAGGACTGCTGCATGATGTCGTGGAAGATACCGTGCTTACCAATGAGGAACTGCGTGAACAGTTCGGACCGGATGTAGAGCTTCTGGTTGATGGTGTGACCAAGCTTGAACAATTGAAATATACAGGAGATGCAACTCCTGACAGAACAGCCAGCAAGGAAGATCTTCAGGCAGAGAACCTGCGTAAGATGTTCCTTGCCATGGCAAAGGATATTCGTGTTATTCTGATCAAACTGGCAGACAGACTTCATAATATGCGTACGCTGAAATATAAGTCCCCTGAAAGCCAGAAGAGAATCGCAAGAGAAACACTGGATATCTATTCTCCTCTTGCAGAACGTCTTGGTATTTCCAAAATCAAGGTGGAACTGGATGACCTGTCTTTAAAATATCTGGAACCGGAAGCCTATTATGATCTGGTACAGAAAATCGCACTTCGTAAAAATGTACGTGAAAAATATGTACAGGATATCGTAGATGAAGTAAGTGAGCATATTACTTCCGCGGGCATAGAAGCCCAGATTGACGGTCGTGTCAAACATTTTTTCAGCATTTATAAGAAAATGAAGAACCAGAATAAGACTCTGGATCAGATATATGATCTGTTCGCTGTCCGTATTATCGTGGATTCGGTAAAGGACTGCTATGCGGCACTTGGCGTCATACATGAGATGTACAAGCCCATGCCGGGACGATTTAAGGACTATATTGCCATGCCAAAGGCAAATATGTATCAGTCCCTGCATACTACGCTGATCGGTTCCAATGGACAACCTTTTGAAATACAGATCAGAACCTTTGAAATGCACAGAGTAGCAGAGTATGGTATTGCTGCTCACTGGAAATATAAGGAAGCCAGCAATGGTATTGCCTCTACAGGCGGAGAGGAAGAGAAGCTTGCATGGCTCAGTCAGATTCTGGAGTGGCAGAAGGATACCTCAGACAGTAAGGAATTCTTAAAGCTGCTCAAGAGCGACCTGGATCTGTTCTCAGATCATGTATATTGTTTCACACCATCAGGTGACGTGAAGAATCTGCCTGCGGGTTCTACTCCAATTGACTTTGCTTACAGTATTCACAGTGCAGTAGGTAATAAGATGATTGGTGCCAGAGTCAATGGCAAGCTTGTTACCATAGATTATAAGATCAACAATGGTGATGTAATCGAGGTACTGACCTCACAGAATTCCAAGGGACCAAGCCGTGACTGGCTCAATATTGTAAAGTCTTCACAGGCAAGAAACAAGATCAATCAGTGGTTCAAGAACGAACTCAAGGAAGATAATGTCATGAAAGGCAGGGACATGTTCCTGACCTACTGTAAGACTAAGAATATCAACACAACAGATCTTCTGACACCAGAATATGAAGCCAGTGTTATGCATAAATATGGTTTCCAGGACTGGGATTCTGTGTTGGCTGCAATTGGACATGGTGCGCTTAAAGAAGGGCAGGTCATCAACCGCATGCAGGAGCTGTATGCGCGTGACCATAAGAAGCAGATTACAGATGAAGAGCTGTTAGCCAATATCCAGGAGAACAGCCAGAGTAAGCCTGTCCATATCAAGTCCAAGAGTGGTATTGTCGTAAAAGGAATTCATGATGTGGCAGTCCGTTTCTCCAGATGCTGTGCACCTGTACCGGGAGATGAGATTGTAGGATTTGTCACCAGAGGAAGAGGCGTATCTATTCACAGGACAGATTGTGTCAATATTATCAATCTGCCTGAGATGGACAGAGTCAGACTGATTGAAGCAGAATGGCAGCCGGAGGATACGAAGTCTGCAGAGAAATATCTGGCAGAGATTATTATTTATGCCCATAACCGAAGTGGACTGCTTGCAGATATCTCCAAGACCTTTACAGAGAAAAATATTGATATCCAGTCTATGAACACCAGAACCAGTAAGCAGGGAATCGCTACTATGGTAGTGACTTTTGAAATTGGCGGGCGTAATGAACTGACGGCAATGATTGATAAATTAAGAATGATAGAAAATGTGATTGATATTGAAAGGACGACTGGCTGATGGCTGATATTAAGATCAAAAGGCGCATACTCAGTGCCTGCCAGACCAATTGTTATTATGTATTCCGTGATGGGTCAGATGAAATGGTCATCATTGATCCCGGTGACAGAGGAGATATTGTATATCAGGATGTAAAAAGCCTGGGATGCAAAAAGATAGCAGGCATATTGCTGACTCATGGACATGGGGACCATACAGGTGGCGCATTGCAACTGAAAGAATTGACGGGGGCAAAAATCTATGCCTATGAAGAAGAAGCAGAGCTTCTGAAAGATCCTGAGAAGAACCTGTCAGGCTGGTTTGGTCCTGCCTATGGGTGGGAAGCAGATGAGTATTTCAGGGATAACCAGGAATTTGATATGGCTGGAATACACTTCAAGGTGCTGCATACACCGGGACATACACTGGGTGGCTGCTGCTATTATGATGAAGCGGATAGCTGCTGCTTCTGTGGAGATACGATTTTCAATGGTTCTGTAGGAAGGACGGATTTCTATTCCGGTTCAGCCAGGGCATTGATAGATTCCATACAGAAGAGAATCTTTACCTTGCCGCCTGATACGAAACTCTATCCGGGGCATAATGAAGAGACAACAGTTGCATACGAAATGAAATACAATCCGTGCTGCCGATAGGTAACACGGATTTGTGTGTTTCTGAATTGCTGCTATAAAATGAAAGAGGATACTATGATTCAGGTATATACAAATAAAGAAAATTATCAATACGATCTGCATTCGCTGATTAAGGCTTTTTACCCGGAGAGGGATGTAAAGGTGCATGGGCTTGAACAGATAAGCAGGGCAGAAGAGCGCGGCAGGATTACCGTGTCTTTTGAGGAAAAGGCATTGCATGTGGTGCTGGCTGTACAGGGCGGCAAGGTCAGAGTATATGACAATCCCATTGAAACCGATGAGGAAGAAGGAACCGGCGTGCATTTATATAAAAATGCATGCAAGCTGGCATTATATCGTGACCTGTGTGACTATACAGGCAGAACATTGCCCTGGGGCAATCTGACAGGAATCCGCCCTACCAAGCTGCCTATGGGTATGCTGGCAGAAGGATTATCTGACGAAGAGATTATGCACCGGCTGGAAGAGACGCATGCAGTCAGTGAAGAAAAATCAAGCTTGAGCCTTGATATCGCCAAGCGGGAAAAGGCATTGCTGGATACCATTCATTATGAAGACGGATACAGCTTATATATTGGGATTCCATTCTGCCCCACTACCTGTCTGTACTGTTCTTTTACCTCTTATCCCATTGCAATGTGGAAGAAGAGAGTGCAGGACTATCTGGAAGCTGTATACAAGGAAATGCAGTTCGTAGCGGACGCATATAAGGATAAAATACTGGACACGGTCTATATCGGTGGTGGTACACCCACAACTCTGGAAGCAGGGCAGTTAGACTGGCTTTTGACTAAGTTAAAGAATACCTTCGACTGGAGCCAGGTGAAAGAATTCACCGTGGAAGCCGGACGTGCAGACAGCATTACACCAGAGAAGCTGGCAGTACTGCATCAGCATGGAGTTACCAGAATCTCGGTAAATCCCCAGACAATGAAGGATGAGACATTAAAATTCATAGGCAGACGCCATACTGTCGCACAGGTAAAAGAAGCCTTCGCATGGGCAAGAGAGGCAGGCTTTGATAACATCAACATGGATATCATTCTGGGATTGCCCGGCGAAATGGAAGAGGATGTGGCACATACGATAGAAGAGATTAAGAAGCTCTCCCCAGATAGTCTGACAGTACATTCGTTAGCCATCAAGCGTGCGTCCAGACTGAGCCAGTGGATTGAAGAAAATGGCATGGAGACACTGCATAATACCGATGCCACTATGGAGATTGCGGCAGCAGGGGCAGCAGCTCTTGGCATGAAGCCATATTATCTGTACAGACAGAAGAACATGAGCGGCAACTTTGAGAATGTAGGGTACGCCAGAGAAGGAAAGTTTGGTATATACAATATTTTGATCATGGAGGAAGTGCAGACCATCGTCGCACTTGGAGCCGGCTCAATCACTAAAAGAGTGTTTGGAGATGGTCGTATTGAGAGATGCGATAATGTGAAGGATGTAGGGCTTTACATCGAGAAAATAGATGAGATGATTGAGAGAAAAAGTAAGCTTTTGGGAATGGAATAAGATAACATAAATAGTTGTTGAAACATTTACTCTGATTTGTTAAGATAATAGACGTGACTGTAAGTCATATAGGTGCGTAATTATGTCAGATGCAGATATCATTTTGATATTCATTGGTATTATCAGTTTGCTGATAGCCTTTGGGCAACTGATTGTTGCGTTTCTTGCCTTTCTCACAAGAGATAAGGATCACAAGAGAAAAAAATAAGCCTATTCCGTCGGCCAACAGAATAGGCAATGTCCGAAAGGACAAATAAACCTGTTTCTCGGGAGCATCCACTTTGGAGTGGGTGCTTTTCCTTTGTCTATAATATAGCACATTTACAGAAAAGTTTCAACGAATTGTTAAAAAAGAAGTAGCAAGGAACAATATATTGAAGGCCTTGCTACTTTTTTGTGAAAACAATGAGCCAAGTGCAAATACATTCTTGCATGAATATTAGCATTTGGCGAATGTACATCATCGAGCCAAAAGGTGAGAGGATATGGAAGGAGTCGAAAGAAGGTCGAAATATGAGGACAAAGAAACGCAGAGAGCGGAGAAGTATATGAGAGTTTCTGAACTGTCTGATGATATGTCAAAGTGGATAACTTGAAACGAAGAGAAATGGAAAAAATATCTGACCTGTGTAGCGGGAATATATAAGTATCCATTCCATGAACAGTAAATCTGTGTAAGGATGTAAAGATTACTAATGAAAGATAATATACAACTATTTGAAAATATGAAAGGTAAGCGCAACTTTGCACTTACGACTTAATAAGTGTAACTGAATGGAACCATAGACATGGAAGAAATTTCATTATTTTGGGATTTGCTCTTTTTATAACACTATCTGTTTTTATTTACTTTCTTGAGAAATTGGATAAGGTTGTATTACAGGTAGTTTTTTTTTCAGGTTGCAATATTTGTTGAAATAGCATGGGTAATGTAAGAACATAATGCAATGAAAAAGAAGCTGTTGAAAAACAGAAATTATAAGTGAAATTAAAACTTTGGTGGAAAAAATACATATTGTATTCTTCCATTGTTTTTGTATAATTATAAATTGTGACAGTAATGTGGAACGATTAGATTCCTTTTTTTCTCAACCTTAATATTTTTGTAATGTGTGCATTGTATATAATATTTCTAAAAACAAGGAAGTATTATTATGAATCAGGAAACGATGAATTATGTTATGCAGAAAATGTCACCATTCTTAGATAATGGACAAACATTTTGGCTGGAAAAGGTATTGGAGGAGGTTCATTTACAACAAGAAAACAATGCACCTTATGAAGAAGATAATGATGTGTTGTTAGAAAGATTTTTATCTTCTTAAAAACTAGAAGGTAGATCAGATGGAACTCTAGATTACTATAAATTTACTATTGAGAAAATGTTGATAAAAATGCAAGGGCAATTACAACAGATGACCTGAGAAACTATTTGTCGACCTATCAAATTGAGAAAAACGTGAGCAAAGTGACAATTGATATTATTTAGAAGAAATATATCAAGTTTCTTCACTTGGCTTGAAGATGAAAATTATATTTATAAGAGTCCATTTCATAGAATTCACAGAATCAAAGCAACGATATCTGTAAAAGATACATATGCTGATGAAGACTTGAAAAAACTAAGAGATGACTGTAAAGAATTAAGAAATCTTGCTATAATAGATACATTAAACTCTACTGTGATGCGTGTAGGAGAATTAGTGAATCTTGATAGAGCGGATATTGATTTTGAAGAAAGAGAATGCGTTGTTCTTAGTAAAGGGGATAAAGAAAGAATTGTCTATTTTGAAGCCAGGACAAAGTTACACTTAAAAAAATATTTGAGTACAAGAAATTTATCCTATACTTTTGGAATACATGAATTCCAGTGATTATTCAAAGTGCTATATTCGATTGTGAAAAACTGAGATCAATTGGATTCTTAACACCCATGATTGCATAAAAATTTCTTCTTATGAACATGCATGTTCTATTAGAAGTGAGCAGACTTCCTCATATGACCTGAAGAGAAGATATCGTCTTTTTTACGGAATTTTAAAACGCTTTGAGGAAGATAACGTATTTCCTGAACGAAGGAGACAGGAACCGCTTATTAAACGAGGATTCTACCATCTTCTTTGAGTTTAAAGAGGTCATTGATATTTATTGTGTTACTGATAAAGCACGTGGATTAAAAGAACATGCGATATATGGAAATGCATCTGGCGGTTCCTGTTTTCTTCTAAAAATCCAGAACCTAGGACATACTTCATTATCAACTATTACAGATGAGGATACTCTGCCCTTCTTTGTAGGTGATGATGGGAAAGCTTGGACTAGTACAGCATTAAATAAATAACTAGTCAAATATCATGTATGGTGCTATACTTATAATATCAACGGAAATGAGGTATCAGTATGGCACACGCACGATCTAT